>Ga0326728_10000284_pt1 | contig 206169 bp, 172 predicted proteins | sample MB3enrmetagenome_FD_207602 | JGI IMG/M metagenome (GOLD analysis project Ga0326728, IMG submission 207602) | Lab enriched peat soil microbial communities from McLean, Ithaca, NY, United States - MB31MN | ecosystem: Environmental > Terrestrial > Soil > Wetlands > Peat | place: USA: New York... | reverse complement strand
ATAAGCGACCAGGCGTCCGAGTTGCGATTCAAGATCGTTCTTCTGGTCTGACGAGGACATCCGGGCATAAAGACCTACAGCCAACCCTGGAGATACCGCTAAAGGAGCGGCTAATTCCGTCACAACCTCTGTCCCTGTTGGCATCTGTTCCATCTTTACGCCGACAGGGAAATTACCGTTCTTGAACCAGCGCCATGCCGTCTTGTAACTAATACCTCGATTCTTTGCCCATTGACTTAGTTTCACGGCTATATTTTATCTTTTTGTCAATAGCTGTTTATATTATAATTAGCTGCTAAGTACCCCTGAACATCAGAACCTGGACTTGCCCTTAATGCAAAACCTGGCATGACCGGGACATCAACACTGCAAACGATATTTTAATTTTCAGTAGGGCCGCTGCCGCCCAAGCCGGTACTTCGGTACAAAAAGCCTGCGGAGACGCCTCTGGCGGCGGAACGAGACAAAAGTCTCGGTCTACGAGTCATGTGTCCATAAACAGGAAGCTTCGTCCTTCAGGACGAGGTAGTTCACCTTATGTCGTAGTTCAGTGTTGTCGGCTGGCCGTCCCTGATCAGGTCAAGCTTTATCTGGCTCTGCCCTTTCAGTGAGACAAGCGATTGAATCGCCTTGTCCGGGGAGTCGATCGCAAAACCATTGATGCTGAGTAGCACATCACCGTTTTTGATCCCAACCATGCCGAAAATGCCGTTCGGCTTTACCTCGGAAACCTTGAATCCCTCTACTTTTCCCCCATTGAGACTGGGAAGGAGCCGTGCATCGGTCATCGCCTGGCCGATATTATCGAGGGAGGCGTTCAGTGCCCGCTGGTCAACTACGTAGTTGCCCGATCCCGTCGCAACAGCGAGTGCGCCCGGTTGAGCAGCCGCCTGTTCCGGTGCCGGTTTGCCAGCCTCCGCCGCAACCGCCCTGGGGGCCAAAAGTTTTATCCGTTGGCCGCCGGTCTTTATTTCCACCTGCTCTTTCCTCACTTCAACCAGTGGCCCGACATCATAAACACGGTCGCCGAGCCGGAAAACCCGTTCTTCCTTAGTACTCGTTTTCTGGATCAGGGCAAACGTCTCGCGAAATGAGCCGATGGCTGTTCCAAGGAGGACCAGATCGCTCTGGGCGGTGGTCGGCGCTTCCTTTGCCGCTGAACTTTGCGTGACCGGGGTGAGTTTCCCCTGCGTCGCAGCCCCGAACAATCCCTTATCAAGAATCGGAGCGAACGACGTAAGGCCTTCGGCGGCAGCAGGCTGAGGAGAGGGAACAAACTTGCTGACTGTTTTGGGAAAGGTGTGATTGAGCCGGTAAGAAAGCAGATCGGCTGCGAGTTTGGCGATGACAATAAAACAGCAGAGTGCCAGAAGTATGTTTATCGCGATTATCCTATTCATAAGCCTTTTTAAGATGGTATTGGCAGGCTGATGAAAAACGTTTTGAAAAGGCTGGAATGCACGGCGCGAGCGAGCGGAAAAGCGAGGCATACCCATGGGTACGTTTAGCTTTTGAGCGAGCGGCAACACGGCAGACCGTCACCGCATTAGTTTTATCAGCAGCCTGTTAGAAGTTTAATTATACTAGCAGAAAAATGATATCGCGCAAGTGAAATCTATGGTTTTAACCGGGCACGCATGTTGGCCTGGGAAGGTGCGATAATGAGCTTTTGATCATCTCCCTTGGATAACATTTTCCCGTATAGAGCCGGCTTGTATTTAAAGCCGCTGATATGTTAATATTCTTGTTGCCAGTTAGGCCAAAGCAAAATAATATAAAGAAAAAGGGATCGATAGATGAAGCCTGTCATCGTCACTGCCGCCACAAACCAGGAGCTTTCCCTTCTTATTGCCGCGCTGGACAACAGAAGCCGACTTCTTGTCGGCCGCCGTGAGATGTACGAGGGAATGCTGGAAGGGCGGCGCGCCTTGCTTGCCGTAACCGGCATCGGCAAAGCGAACGCGGCCTCATCCGTAACCGCGCTACTCGAGCATTTTGTGCCTGAGCTACTGATCAACACCGGCTGTGCCGGAACTTATGCGGAGAGCGGGCTCAAAGTGGGAGCCCTGGCCCTGGCAACCGAGGAAGTGTTCGGCGATGAGGGGGTGGCGACCCCGGACGGCTGGCATTCCCTGGAGCTGATCGGCATTCCTGTTGTTGCGAAAAACGGCGAGAAGTATTTCAACCGCTTCCCCCTGACCCGCTGGGCAGTGGACAAGGCGGCGCACGTGGCGCAGGCGGGGGGGCTCACACTCCACCAGGGTGCCTTTGTCACGGTTTCCACCGTTAGCGGCTCAGCCGGATGCGGCACCGAGATGTTTCGCCGTTTCGGCGGTATCTGCGAGAACATGGAGGGCGCCGCAGTGGCACAGGTGGCTTCACTCTACGGGACGGACTGCATGGAACTCCGGGGCGTCAGTAATCTGGTGGAAGACCGCGACATTTCCCGCTGGAATATTCCCATGGCAGTGGAACTGGCGCAGAAATTCATCTTGCAGTTCATAAGCACGCTCTGCCGTTAGTGAGGTTCCCATGCACCACCTTACCTTAGGTTATTCTCCCTGTCCCAATGACACATTCATATTTTACCCGCTGGTCCACGGGTTGATCGACTCTCCCGGCTTTAGCTTCACAGAAAGACTGGAGGATGTGGAAACACTCAACTGTCTGGCTCTCAAGGGTGAGCTCGATATCACGAAGATATCCTACCATCTGCTCGGGTTCATTCGTAGTGACTATTGCCTGCTTCGTTCCGGCGGAGCGCTGGGGCGCGGTTGCGGCCCGCTGGTCGTCTCCCGCGGCTATACCCAAATGGAGGATATCAAAGGTAAGCGGATCGCCGTTCCCGGCCGTTACACGACCGCGTATCTCCTGTTGCGCCTGTTCGACCCGGGCCTTAGCAACTTCGTATTTCTCCCTTTCAACGAGATCATGGGGGCCGTCGCCTGCGGAGATGCGGACGCCGGGGTCATTATTCACGAGTCCCGGTTCACCTTTCCCGACTATGGACTCACCAAGCTGCTCGACCTGGGCGACTGGTGGGAGAAGGAGACCGGCCACCCAATCCCCCTTGGGGGGATTGTGGCAAAAAGATCCCTGGGAAGAGAGACCGTTGCCGCTCTTGACCGGATGCTGCGGCTGAGCGTAGAATACGCCTTTGCTCATCCCGGCGCGGCAAATGCCTATATCCGCTCTCATTCGCAGGAGATGAATGATGAAGTGTGCGCCGCCCACATAGGGCTGTACGTCAACAGTTTTTCCCGTGATCTCGGGAGTGACGGCGAGGCCGCCGTTACAACCCTTCTCTCCCGGGCCGCGGCCGCCGGGCTTATCCCCCATTCTGCGGAGCCCATTCTTCTCCCCTGCAATGAATAGTTTTTAAATCCGCATGGTTATGATTAGCGCCACGGCTTTTTCCTTGACCATTTCATTTGCTTTATGCTATAAGACACCTTCCCCAAAAAGGAGGTGCGCATGGCGTCTATGCAGAAGGAAAACCGGCTGGCGCTGTTTTTGGCACTATGCCTGTTGCTTCTCCCGCTTCACACACTTCCCCTGCAGGCTGAAGAAACAGCAACCCAAAAAAGTACTGAAGTGGGAACTCCAGCCGCAGCGACGATGGCAGGGGAGGAAGGGATTGCCTCCTACTATGCCAAACGTTACAACGGCAGGAAAACACACTCCGGGGCACGCTACAGACCGGAAGGGCTGACCGCGGCCTCCCCCGATCTCCCGCTTGGCTGCAGGGTACGGGTGATAAACCTGGAAAGCGGCGAAGAGGTCTTGGTAACCATCAATGACCGCTGCCGTCGGAAAAAAACCCCCTTCATCGACCTTTCTCGTGCCGCGGCAAAAAAACTGGGATTTCTCGGCAATGGAACTGCCCGGGTGAGGATTATCCCCCTGGATGACGATGAATCTTTGCGTTTGTCCTGTTCCAAATAAACATTCCAGGCTCGCACCCCGTTTTCATTCCTTCCTGGACCGGCGCTTACATCGTAAAATCCTTGACTAGCCCAGCTGGTTTTGCTAGGTAAGCCCAGCCAAATCCCGCATAAATCCGGGCGCGATAACCCATAACGTTAATTCAGGCAAACTCTTAGTACATTTAATAGATATCTAAAGCAAAGGGCCTGCAATTTAGAATTGCAGGCCCTTTTGATTCGATCAGATTATAAGGGCAGCCAGGTCTGCGGAAGAGGGTTCCATGTCCTGTTACTGCGAAACTTTCTTTTTTTTCTTCGATGCCTTGGCATGATGCCTTTTCGTGGTCGCTTTGGTATCCTGCTTGGCAGTGGGCTTTCCTTTTGCCTTTGCACTTTTTTTCTTCCTGGCCGCCTTCTTATATTTTGATTTTTTCCCCTTCTTTTTGTAATTCGTCGGTTCCGGTGACAGTTCGTCTTTTATGCTGCTCAACATTACGGTAGTTTCTTCCTGTGCCGGATCGGCTTTTTGGGCCAATTCCAGCACTTTTTTGGCCTCGGAAATCTGACCGGTCTTCATACGGACCCGGCCGAGAGAAATGAGGGCTTTGGCGTGGTCGCTCTTCAAATCGACAGCATCCTGATACTGGGCGGCCGCCGCATCATAATCCTTTTTGAATTCATAAACCAGTCCCAGCTTATAATGGGCGTTGGCATCCTTGGGATTCAACTCAACGTTTTCCTTGAGCAATGTGGTTAATTCATCATAGTTCTTGCTTTTCACGTAGATGGAAGTTAGAGCATTGCGAGCGTCGACATCGTCTTTTTTCAAACGGAGCACTTCACGATACTGTTTTTCCGCTTCATCATTCATGTTGCTTTTTTTGTAAAGGACTGCCAGCTCATGGTGTGAATCCGGATCGTTGGGATTCAGTCTGACACTCTCCTGATATTCATTCATGGCGTCCTTGTAGTTTTTGCTGTTTGCATAAGCCCTGGCAAGTTTAAGATGGATCATGGGGTTGTCCCCACGGATCTTCAAAAGTTCCTGGTATTGATCTATGGCTTGCGGAAAGCTGCCGCGCAGTGAATAGATATCACCCAGCCTGCGTCGCGTCTCCCCTTTTTCACCGGCAAACTTCAATGACTGCCGGTATTCGACTACCGCCTCATCAAGAAGCCCCCTCTTTTCATACAAGAGCGCAAGGTTGTAATGAAGGGCTTCGTTTTCCCCCTTCAGGCGGAGCGCCTCTTTGTAGGCGGCCAGTGCGTCGTCGTCCCGACCGGCAGCCATGTAGACGTCCCCCAGTTTCTGCAAGACATCCGGCCAGTCCGGCTTTTCCTTCTGGGCCGCCTGGTACTGGGCTTCTGCTTTGGCGTATTCCTTGGCTGCGAAATATTCATCTCCCCGTCGGCTATATTTTAGATACTCCTCTTCTTTAACCCTGCCTGCCAGTTGATACTCTTCCTCGGCAGCCAGCTGATCACCTTTTTTTTCATAGATTTCAGCCAGCAGGCGGTGAATCTCCTTATTACCGGGATTGGCGGCCAGGGCCTTCTTCAATTCGGCTACCGCCCTGTCGAACTGGTTTCTGCCGGCTAAAGCAGCGGCCAGCCCTAACCGGGCAGCCTGATTGGCGGGTTTTTTGGCCAATGTCTGCGTATATTCCTCTTCGGCGCTATCAAAAAGCCCCAGGTTCACATATACATCGGCAAGTTCCTCATGCAGAGCGGCATCATCAGGAAAGCCCTTTAGTGCCTCGCGATAATGGTAAGCTGCCAGGGCAAGCAGCTTTCTGGTTGCAAAAATCCGTGCCAGTCCCCGGTGATAACGGGGATCGGTCTGACCCTGGATGGCTTTGGAAAGCGAGACCGCTGCCTCGTCAGTCAATCCCTTTTGCAGATAAAGCAGGCCCAGATTGCCGTTTGCCACAGGGAATTCGGGGGAATCCTTCAAGGTCTCCCGGTACTCGGCAATTGCCCCCTCCGTATTTCCCGCCTGCTCAAAATTGAGGGCCGCTACGAAATGGCTGGCCGCACCATTGGGACAGAGTTTCTGGATGCGCGCCTCCGCAGCTTGCCGTTCCGTTGCACTCTTTAATTCGGCAAACTCGGCGGCAATTTTCTTTGCCTCGCCACATTTGTCCCGATGCCCGAATCCCCAGTCAAAACCGCTGGTTAAAAAACCAAGCAGCATTAATATAATATAAATTGATATTTTTTTCATTCGATCCTCTTTTCTCTGTTGGATGATAATTGAAGGGGAATTATACACAGGAGGAGGGTTAAATTCAATTCTTAACAGCACAGATCGACTTTTGGCATGTCAATATACTCCCACGCCTGAAGCCGTGAGATTCTGGATTGAAACGGAGATTGCCGGTATTGCTAGTGGTTTACATCACCTAGCCCAAGAGTTGACGCCCCAACTCTTTGAATGTTTATGGCCGCTGAGGTCTCGATCATAAGTTGCGCCACAGGCACAAGTCCGTATCCGATCATGCAGGGACAACCCATCGTTAATGTTTCCACAATGGTGGCAAGTCTTGCTGCTGGGAAACCAGCGATCGATCTTGACCACGAAGCAGCCACTCATGCCTGCCTGGTGCCCAAGGGCCGAGACGAAGGTGGCAAAGCCAAGGTCGGAGGCCTTTCTGCCCCACAGGCATCCCGGTGAGGTTCAAATCTCCTATGGCTATGGCCTTGTACTTCCTCGCAAGGTCCAGGGCGGTTTTGAGATGGACTCTTGCGGCCCTGTTGTGGCTCCCTTTCTTCTTCCCGAAAAGGCTGCGGTTGGCCTTCTTCAGTTTCTTCAGGGATGGTTGCAACGGTGCAGGGAAAGCTACCTTGCTGCCATCACTGGCGATGAGGAAATCCTTCAGGACAAAGTCCATGCCCGCTATTTCGGTAGTCGCGGCCTGGATAACCTGATGCTCTGCGCCGGTGACAATAACAAAGTAGATGTCGCCCAGAGCATCCCGCTTGATTGTGAGGGTCTTGATGTTTCCCTCGATCAAACGGTACTGCTGTTTGCCGATGGTGACGCGGTTGCCGGTGGTGGAGTACCCACCTTGTTTCAGGGTGAAGCTCTGGTACTTCATCCGTTTCCGGAAAGAAGGTGGCCGAATCTTTCTACTGGAATTCCTGGGATGGTCTTTTCTGGCTCGCAAAGCACAGCTGGCAGGCCTTTTCGATGCTCCTGGATAAGCCTGCCGACTCCCTTCCGATGGGAGCAGCCTCTGCAGTTTCGTCAGTTGCTTCATCAGCCTGAAGAAGTTGAGGTGCTTCTAGTACCGCTTGTGCAAGGCGATGCGATGATTCCAAATCTGGGCGGCAATGTCGATTTGTCGATGCAGTTTCCTGTTGCTTTTTCTGATCCTCAATATTCCGCTGGAAAGTTTCAAAAGAGATACGGCCCGCAGACTCGCAATAGTAGCTCCGTATCCAAAGGTGGGGACTCGCCGCTTGGTCTCAGTGAACTTGGCCCGGAGAAGCCGGGAGGTCACACCCTTCAACTGCTGGACGGTGAAGTGAGAGCTGTCCACCGGCGAGGACCCGGCAAACGGGAGAAAGTTCAGATGGCGCACAACTTCTCCAGAGAGGATCTAAAGGCGGTACTTTGTGCACCGGATCATGTGGTAGCCGATATTGAAAACGGCTTTGATGCTTGTCGTCCAACGTGTGCTCACGCGGGCATACTACCACGACATAATAAATTTGATAACTGTACTATGCTCAATTCCTGCTTTCATCTAACAACTAAAGTGCGTTGCCTTTCCGCAGTGGGGAAGTAACAACGGTTGCCGGATGCTTTTAAACTGCCCCTCTTACCCGGTTTGCCTTGACTTTGCCGGTAATAATGATTAAATCATCAGAGACCGGTAATGCCGCATCTGAAAAATTATCTTGGGCTGTTCTCCGAGACGTCATTACATAGATTCAGGTTAAAGAAAAACAGGTTCAGGTTCACTATTTAACAGTACCTGATTCTGAACCTGATCCTGAGAGGTTATATGGCGATAATTCCCAAAGATCCCCTTGATTGGCTGACCCTTTTCCGGCAGCAGATCAACGAAGTCTTCAATTACCTATCCTCCATCGAGCTTAAAGAGCCCTTTGGGGAACATGAAAACATGCCTCTGGTCGATATTTTTGAAACCGCGGAGAACTTCATGGTGGAAATCGAGCTCCCCGGCTTTGCCGGGGAAGACATCTCCCTCAGCATCTGCTGCAGCATGCTGGTAGTCGAAGGGATCAAAAGGGATGAACCCAGAAACTGCGGGGTGAATTACATATGCCTGGAACGTCATTTCGGCCGGTTCTGCCGGGCGATTGAAATCCCCCCAGCGGTTGATATGAAACGCGTTTCGGCAAAATACGAAAAAGGGGTGCTTGCAGTCATCTTCCCCAAGCTGCACGATAAAAGTGTCATTATCAGGAATATCCCGATTGAACAAGGAGATTAAGATGGAAAACCGACTGGAAACCGAAGAGCTTAAGATCCCCGACATTCTCCCCCTCTTGCCGGTGCGTGATGTCGTGGTCTACCCCTATATGATCCTCCCCCTTTTCGTGGGTAGGGAAATCTCCATTGCTGCCGTAGACTATGCACTTTCACGGGACCGGCTCATTTTTCTTGCCACCCAGAAAGATGTCGGCGATGAAGAACCTGCGCCTGAAGCTATTTACAGTTTCGGTACTGTTGCCATGATTATGCGCATGCTGAAACTTCCGGATGGCAGGGTGAAAATACTGGTTCAGGGGCTTTCCAAAGGGAAGATCAGCGAATATGTCTCGACCAAGCCGTTCTATTCGGTTCGCATTGAGCGTCTCACTGAACCGGCGATGCCGGAGCATTCCTTGGAAACGGAAGCCCTGGTCCGTACCGTTAAGGAGCAGCTTGCCAAAATAATTACCCTCGGCAAGGTCATTTCTCCGGAAGTCATGGTCATAGTGGAGAATATGCAGGAACCCGGGAGCCTTGCCGACCTGATTGCCAGCAACATCGGGCTGAAGGTGGATGAAGCCCAGGCCCTTCTGGAAATAGTCGATCCGCTGGAGCGGCTCAAACGGGTAAACGAAATGCTCAACAAGGAGTACGAGCTCCTTAATATGCAGGCCCGCATTCAGTCCGCGGCAAAAGAAGAAATGGGGAAAAGCCAGCGTGAATATTTTCTGCGCGAACAACTGCGGGCCATTCAGCAGGAACTCGGAGAAACCGATGCCCGTGCCGAAGAGTTCAATGAACTGAGAAAGGCCATAGAGGCCTCCAAGATGCCTCCGCCGGTGGAAAAAGAGGCCCTTAAACAACTGGGCCGGCTGGAACAGATGCACCCCGAAGCGGCGGAATCAGGGATGTTGCGCACCTATCTGGACTGGCTGGTGGAGCTCCCATGGAGCAGGTCGACCAAGGATCTCCTCGATATCAAGCGAGCCAAGGAAATACTCGATGAAGACCACTTTGACCTGGAAAAGATCAAGGAGCGGATCCTGGAATTCCTGGCAGTCCGAAAGTTGAAAAAGAAAATGAAGGGGCCGATTCTCTGCTTCGTGGGGCCACCAGGGGTTGGCAAGACTTCCCTGGGAAAATCGATCGCCCGAGCCATGGGGCGCAAATTTGTGCGGATTTCCCTTGGAGGGGTGCGTGACGAAGCAGAGATCAGGGGGCATCGCCGCACCTACGTGGGGGCATTACCTGGCCGTATCCTGCAAGGGCTTAAACAGGCCGACTCCAATAACCCCGTGTTCATGCTAGATGAGGTTGACAAAATCGGCGCCGATTTCCGCGGTGATCCGTCATCCGCTCTTCTGGAGGTCCTTGATCCGGAACAGAATCATACTTTTTCTGATCACTATATCAACCTCCCCTTCAACCTCTCCAATGTGATGTTCATTGCTACCGCCAACCATATCGACCCCGTGCCTGGACCTCTTCAGGACAGGATGGAAGTGATCAATCTTTCCGGCTATACCGAAGAGGAAAAACTGCAGATTGCAAGGCGCTACCTGGTGCCGCGACAGATCAAGGAAAACGGGGTAGAGGAAAAAGAACTGACCATTTCCGATGAAGCAGTCCGGACCATAATTTCCAAATACACCCGGGAAGCGGGCTTAAGAAATCTGGAAAGGGAAATAGGGAGTGTCTGCCGGAAAGTTGCCCGCCGCATCGCCGAGGGGGAAAAGAGGCATTTCGTTGTGAATGCCGCTTCCGTGGCCAGATATCTCGGCCCTCCCAGATTTTTGCAGGAAGAAGAAATGGAAAAAAACGAAATCGGGGTTGCCACGGGGCTTGCCTGGACCCCTGTAGGCGGGGAGGCGCTGTTTATCGAGGCGACCATCATGAAGGGGAAAGGGGGACTTAACCTGACCGGCCAGTTGGGAGACGTCATGAAAGAATCGGTGCAGGCCGCCCTTTCTTACATCCGTTCCAAGGAAACGGAGCTGAACCTGCCTGACGACTTTTACCACAACATGGAAATCCATGTTCATGTGCCGGCAGGGGCCATCCCCAAAGACGGCCCTTCTGCCGGAGTTACCATGGTCACGGCGCTTGTCTCGGCGCTGACCAGGATTCCTGTGAGGAAAGACGTGGCCATGACCGGTGAAATAACCTTGCGCGGTAAGGTGCTACCTATCGGTGGGCTGAAAGAAAAGATGCTGGCGGCTATCAGGATGGGAATAAAGACCGTTATCATCCCCGAGCTCAACAAAAAAGACTTGGTGGACATTCCGCGCCATATCCTGAAGAAAGTCCACATCGTAATCGCCAAGAGTATCGACGATGTGCTGAAGGCGGCCTTGGAGAAGTACCCTCCATCTCCTGCATTGCCGGGGAAAAGCTCGCAGGCTAAAGGCAAAACTGTCCCCCGCCGGGTACTCGTCGCATCAGGGAAAGGGGTGACGGCCGGGGCAAAGAGTTGATCCTTAAGGAGCTTGGCGAGTTCGGTCTGATCGGGCGGATAGCCGCCAAGGTCCTGCAAAGAAGTGGCGTCAAAATAGGGATAGGCGATGACGCAGCGGCCATTGAACCGGGTGAGGGGCTTTTGACCCTGATCACTACCGACATGCTGCTGGAAGGAATACATTTCGACCTTTCGCTCTGCGACCCGGTAACCCTGGGGAGAAAATCGCTCAGCGTGAACCTCTCCGATATCGCGGCCATGGGGGGGATTCCGCGCCATTTTCTTCTGTCTTTGGCTGTTCCAAAGCATATTTCTGTCGAGTTTCTGGACGGTTTTATCGAGGGAGTGCTGGAAAGGGGGGACCAATTCGGGGTGACCCTTATAGGCGGAGACACCTCTTCGTCGCAAACCGGGCTGGTCATCTCCGTTACCGTCATCGGCGAGCAATACCCTGACCTGATAGTGAAGAGATGCGGCGCCAGGCCCGGTGACCTCATATATGTGACGGGGACCCTTGGTGATGCCGCTCTAGGACTTGTATTACTGAAGGCGGGAGTACGGGGCAGCGCGGCAACAGACAGGCACCTGGACCCTCTCCCGCGGGTCCGTGAGGGGATAAAACTGGCAGAAGCGGGGATCCCTTCAGCGATGATAGATATAAGCGACGGGCTCCTGTCCGACCTGGGCCACATTCTCGATCTTTCCGGAGTCGGTGCCCGGCTCTATCTGGAAAAGCTTCCCCTCTCCGACGATTACCGGGAAAAGCAACCGTTATTCCTTGATGATCCTCTACTGTTACCCTTAAGTGGCGGAGAAGACTATGAACTCCTTTTCACCACCCCCCCCGGCAAAAAAACCGCCGTTCATTCGGCGTTAAATGAAACCGGGATCCGTTTTGTCGAAATCGGTGAAATTACTGCTTGTGGCGGCTTGTCTCTTTTCACTGCCTCTGGCAGTGAATACCCTGTGAAGGATATGGGTTACGACCACTTTTCCCGTTACTGACCCGCTGTATATATTTGCTCGCCAACTTAATTTAGTTTTTGCGTTTTCAACTCATCGCTGTTAAAATCCCCCTCTAATATGCAAGAAGCCCATGTTAAAGATAACATTGATATCTCCGCTGATGCTTTTGATATGATTCGCAGTACTCTGAAGAGCGTCAAGGGCTTCAATCTCGATATCTATAAGGATAAATGCATCCGCCGGCGGATCGCCATCAGGATAAGGGCCACTCATTGCCGTACAGCCGAAGAATACGGTGAACTCCTCCGACAAAACCAAGCTGAACCTGACCTTTTGCTCAAGGTACTCACAATCCATGTCAGCCAGTTTTTCAGGAATCCCCCCACCTTCGAAAAGATGAGAACTGAAATTATACCTTGTCTGCTCAAGTCCCGTGCAACAAAGGAAGGGGCCGGGCTGACATTCTGGAGTGTCGGCTGTGCCAGTGGCGAAGAACCCTATTCCATTGCGCTGATTCTAAGAGAATTTTTTCCAAGAGAAGCCGCGAAGGAAAGGGTCACTATTCTGGCAACGGACGTTGACGCGAACATTCTGGAAGTCGCCCGTAGGGGCTTATATGGAGAAGAGCGGCTGATTGAAGTCCCCGATTCGATTAGGCAAAGGTGGTTTAGGAAGGAGGAGGGGAGTTATCGATTGTTGCCGGAAATAAAGGAAATGGCCAATTTCAGGAAAAGCGATTTATTCGACAGGGATTCTTTTCCGGAATGCGATCTCATTCTTTGCCGCAATGTCCTCATATACTTTGAACGTGGGGAGCAGGAAAAGATACTCAACGGATTCGCCGATGTGCTGAATAATGGAGGAATGCTGATACTGGGGAAATCCGAAACCCTGTTCGGGGCGATACGGGCGCGTTTTCAGACAATATGCCCTGTTGAACGGATATACCGGGTTATAAAATAACGAAGTTGCGAGGCTAGGATTTTCGCATTGCGGGTTTGAACTTGACCGGATCTAGTAATTTGTAATGCCAAAGGAGAAAAGCATGCATGTACCCATAGGTTACAAATTTATTCTGGGATTTGCAGTGGTCGTAGCCGCGGTCGGATTTACCCCTGACCTGGTCAAGCACCTCGGTTACTCTCCGGAAATGACCATTGTTTTTACCTATGTGGTGGCCATGACCGTAGGCCTCATCCTCGGCTGGCTCTTTTCCCGAAGGTTCAGCAAAAATATCTCATTTCTGACGACATCGGCTGAATCTATTAGCCAGGGGGACCTGACAAAAGGTATTTTCATAGAAAAGCCCCTATTTCCTGACGAGACTAACGACCTTGCCGCCTCGATCAATAAGATGCAGGAAAACCTGCGTGAACTTGTCGCTTATTTAAGCGGGACCTCCGGTAAGGTTTCTGAATCCGCCACGACCCTTTCGTCATCGGTCCTGGAAATTAACGCCTCTGCCGAAGAGGTGGCTCAGGCAATTGAGCAGATTTCCAGGGGAGCCGAAACCCAAGCGGAAATGGTCGGCAGGAGTTCAAAAATCATCCATGAAATGGCAATTTCCGTTGAACTGGTAGCCAAAAGGGCCAAGGAAGCAGCCAGGGCCGCCCGTGAAACCAGTCACACCGCCCAAAAAGGTGGAGAATTGGCAAACGATTCCCTGGAACGAATGAAGAGGTTTTATGATATGGTGGAGTTGACCGGCCGGCAATTTGCCGAGTTTAACGCAAAAGTGCAACAGGTCGGGAAAATTGCCGATTTCATTGGTGAAATCGCGCGCCAGACTAATCTTTTGGCCTTGAATGCTTCAATCGAGGCGGCGCGTGCCGGAGAATTCGGCAAGGGATTTGCCGTGGTTGCCGATGAGGTAAGGAAACTGGCTGATGGCACGGGAAAATCCGCCTCGGATATTATCGACCTGATAACGGAAATAAAGGAGCAAAGCGGTAAAGTGCATACAGCCATAGCAGATAGTTCTCGCCAGATAAACGTCGGGAAAATGAATCTCGACATCACTGCCGCTTCCTTCCGGGAAATTCTAGCTACCGTATTGGATACCGAGCATAAGGCAAACAGTATTGCCGACCTCTCCCAGATGCAAACCGAAGGGGCTGAAAAGATGGTGCGGGCAATTGATGAAATTGCCAAGGTGACTGAGGACAACGCGGCATCTACTGAAGAAGTTTCGGCTGCCACCGAGGAGCAGGCTACGGCCATGCAGGAAATGGTGCATGCAACAAAGGAATTGGCAATGCTAGCCGATGAACTGATACGGATCGTGGAACGTTTTAACATCAGTGAAAACGAGAATGCAGTAAAATAATGGACGATGCAAACCGCCTTATTGTCTTCACCCTAAAGGAGAGCAAATATGCTCTCTACCTGCGGAATGTCGCGGAGGTTGTGGAGCCTCCCCGAATATTCCCGATGCCTAACGTTCCGCTTTTTTTCCTAGGCATTATGAACTTTCACGGCAACCTGGTCTCTCTCCTTGATCTCGCCCATTTCCTTTTAAACGCTCCCCGCAATCAGCAGGGAAAGGTTCTGGTGCTCGACACCGGCATGGCCAATCTCGCCTTCTGGGTCGATGCGGTAGAGATTGTCGGCTCTGCGGATGTTGTTCTCGAAGAATTCGGAAGCAATGAAACCCTTGTTGAAAAGGTGCTAATGATGGCTGACGGCGAAGTGAAGATGCTGTCCTTGGAAAAACTTCTCGAGCAGCTTGAAGAAACCTTGTCCGGGGGGGGCTGACTCATGGACATGTCACAATACAGGGAGTTATTCATCTCCGAATCCAGGGAACATCTGCATTCAATGAATGAGCTGATTGTTATGCTGGAGAAAGAGGCCGGTAGTGGGGAGAAAATCGACTCTCTGTTTCGCTGCGCCCACTCAATAAAGGGTATGGCGGCATCCATGGGCTACAAAGACATCGCGGAACTTGCCCACAAGGTCGAAGATCTCATGGACAGGGTTCGCAAAAGGATAATAGACTTTGATGGCGGTGTCGCCGATCTGCTCCTGGCAGGGGCTGACCACCTGGAGGCGATGATACTTGATGTGGAGCAGGGCGGGACCGGCAATCGTGATATAAATGGACTGATCCAAAAAATTGTCGGTTACAGCCCGTCGGCTACCATAACAGCCGCCCCACCCCTTCCGCCCGCAGGCTCTGCGCCGCCTGCCACAACTATTGACAGTAAACCGGAAGCTCGGCAAAAACGAGTGGAATCTAGGCAAACCGTCAGAGTAAAGACTGAAATACTCGATCACCTCATAAATACGACCGGCGAGTTGATAACCAATAAGCACCGGCTTATGGATGTCGGCAGAGAAGTCGGTTCGACCAGGCTGAACGAGGCGCTTGTAGAGCTTTCCCGACTTCTGCGGGAACTTTATAACGAAGTGATAAATGTCCGGATGATGCCGTTTGCGGCGATCAGCGACCGTTTCCCTCGTGTAGTGCGGGACTTGGCGAAGAAAAACGGCAAAGAGGTGGCTTTTGCGATCGAAGGAGAGGATATAGAACTTGACCGGGGCATTCTGGAGGAACTTGCCGATCCCCTTATCCATATTATCAGGAATGCCGTCGACCATGGACTGGAAACAGCGGCTGAACGCGTGGCATGTGGAAAGCAGGCCAAAGGCGTGATCAGGCTTTCCGTGCGCCGGGAAAAGGACCATGTGATCATCGTTGTAGCGGATGACGGCAGGGGAATGGATTCGGCAAAACTTATCGCCTCGGCAATTGAAAAAGGATTTATCAAACCGGAGAAGGGGAAGGAGCTCTCAACCCGGGAAGCCTTATTGCTGATCTGCATTCCCGGCTTTTCCACGGCACAAGAAGTAACGGATGTTTCTGGCCGGGGGGTTGGCATGGATGCGGTCAGTTCAACCATAAAATCACTTTCCGGAAGCCTTGCCATAGAGTCGGAACCTGTGAGAGGAAGTAAATTTGTTCTGAAGCTGCCGTTGACCATAACCATAATCAATGTGCTTCTCGCCAAGGTAGCCCCATTTTCCGTCGCCATTCCGGTCACCAATATCCTTCATACCATGGAATTGCCACGCAGTATGGTTTCCAGTCTGGAGAAGAGGAAGGTGTTTTATCTGGAGGGTGAAGCTATACCCATATTAAGCCTTAACCGGATTTTTAATCTGCCGTATGCTCCTGCTGACAGTGAGTTTATACCCCTGTTTATTACCGAGATCAAGGGGCGCAAATTGGCACTGTCAGTTGACCGGTTTCTCGGGCAACAAGAAGTGTTTGTAAAACCACTTGGAAGACCCCTGGCCAAATTGAAAGGACTTGCGGGCGGCGCTATCCTTGGCGACGGAGAGGTAGTATTTATTCTCGACGTTGCCAATTTGCTGTAAGGACTTTTCCAGGGCGGAAATGTTCGGATGCAAAATGATTTTGCGAAAGGAATAATGATGGACTTTTCTCAATTGGGAGAAGAACAGCTTCAGGCCCTGCAGGAAATGAGCATTACCGGCATGGACAATGCGGCAACCGCACTTTCACAACTTATGGAAAGAAATATTCATCTTAAAGTTCCTCGGGTTCTGGCCATGGATGCCGCACAAGTTCCGGAATTTCTTGGGACTACTCAATTTTTGGTGATTGGGGTTTATATCCAGATTCTGGGTGATGCCAGAGGGAATATCATGATGGTTTTTACCAGGGAAAACGCAATGCAGATGCTGGATAATCTTTTGTCCCGAGACAAGCCCAGGAGCGCGCTCCTTAACGCGCTTGAAGTCTCCGCCATGAAAGAAGTAGGAAATATCCTGGCATCGGCTTATCTGAATGCGTTGGGGAAAAGGCTCAAAATGACCCTTATCCCTTCCGTGCCGGTGCTCTCCTTTGACATGACCGGAGCGGTTGTGGATTTCGTACTCAACAAACTGGGTGAACTCGGCGATCTGTCGTTCATGATTGAAACGGAGTTTGCCGAAGATAACGACAATTTCAGCGGGCATTTTTTCCTGCTGCCTGACCATGCGTCCCTTGACATCATCTTAAGTAAAATCAGCGTTTGCAGCGGGTGATCTTGTGGGCAACAATAACTTACAGGGGGTAATCTTATGCACCTTTTCAAGCACTTGTATACAATAATCACGATCGTTTTACTCTCTTCGTTTGCATTGCCGGTATATGGCGCAGATCTGACCGCAGTAATAGCCACCCTCGAACAGGGCTATAATTCACTGGAGGATATGCAGGCGGATTTCTCCCAACGAACGGCCATTGCCTCGATGAAGCGGGAAGAGCATGGCAAAGGCGAGCTTTTCATCAAGAAAGCGGGGCAAGGCCAGGCCATGTTCCGTTTTAATTATACGACCCCGCGGCAACAGATCGTTTCCAACGGCAAGAAAGTCTGGTATTATCTCCCCGAAAACAAGCAGGTGATGGTCAGTGACGTTACGGCGCTTTTTGCCGGAGGAAACGGCATTGCGCTGAATTACCTGACTGGCATGGGACATGTCTCCCGCGACTTCACCATAACCTTTGACGGAGAGGGAAGGGACAAGAAGGGGAATTACGTGCTGGATCTGGTTCCGAAAAAGCCGAACCAGGTAATGACCAGGCTCAGGCTCACCATCGCCGCGTCGGCGGTCGAACAGTTCAGGGAAAGCGGAAAACCGATGGCGATGTTTCCTATTGTTTCATCGGTGGTTGATGACCCTTTCGGCAACCGGACCTTTTTTGAGTTTAGCCGGGTAAAGGTCAACCAGGGGATGGGTAATGACCGGTTCGTCTTTAAAATTCCCAAAGGGGTGGAAGTTATAAAAAACTAGGTAGAGGCGGAGAAAGTCTTTTTATTTTACCTTTACCTTTAGCTGATTTTCAAGGAGGTTTGGATGCCGTCATTCGACATTGTTTCAAAGGTGGATATGCAGGAGGTTGACAACGCCGTCAACCAGACCGTCAAGGAGGTCGCTCAGCGTTACGACTTCAAGGGGAGTAAAAGCCAGGTAACCATGGAAAATGAAACCATCAAGGTACTTGCTGACGATGATTTTCGCCTTAAGGCGATCATCGACATCCTGCAATCGAAAATGATAAAGCGCGGTGTATCGCTCAAAGCCCTCCAATACGGCAAAGCTGAATCCGCTTCCGGAGGGATGGTGCGGCAGATCATCACCATCCAGCAGGGGATATCCAAGGAAAAGGGGAAAGAGCTCAACAGCATCATAAAAGAGGCAAAGCTGAAGGTCCAGAGCCAGATCCAGGAGGACCAGGTGCGGGTCACCGGCAAGAATATCGATGATCTGCAGGAGATCATAAAGCTTTTAAAGGAGAAGGATCTTGGGGTGGAGCTACAGTTCATCAACTTCCGCTCGTAGGGAAAGGTTTTTCCTGCGCTGGAACAGCTTATCTGCGCTTACATAATTAGCGCTCTTGCAAAACTAAAGAAATCCTCTCCCCCTTTGTGGGGGGAGCCATGGAATCGCAAGGATTAGCTTCACTCACCCTCTCCGCCTCCTGTCAGAGGGAGCGAAACTTATTTGATAGGAAACTAAATCCACTAATATCCAGAGGTAATTATTGAGCGCTACAATTAAGGAAAAAGTTAGTCTGGTAAGCCTGGGCTGTCCCAAAAACTTGGTGGACGCCGAGGTGATGCTTGGCTATCTTACCGGAGAGGGTTATGAGGTCACCACCGATGAACGTGAAGCGGAGATCATTATCGTCAATACCTGTTCGTTCATCAAAGAGGCGAAACAGGAGAGCATAGACACTATCCTCGATCTTGCCGACCGGAAAAAAGACGGCCACTGCCGGCTTTTGATCGTCACCGGCTGCCTCCCCCAGCGTTACCAGGAAGAACTGGCGAAAGAACTGCCGGAAGTGGATATTTTTGTCGGCACAGGTGATTACCCGCGCATCGCCGAGATTATCGCCGAACAGCGCGTAAGGGGAGTGCAGATCCGCTATACCGGAGACCCGAATTATCTCTACAACGAAGATCTTCCCCGTCTTAAATCTTCTCCCGGCTATACCGCCTACCTGAAGATCGCCGAAGGTTGCTCCAACTGTTGTTCCTACTGCGTGATACCCAGTTTGCGGGGCTCTTTCCGTTCCCGCCCCATGGGGAAGCTCCTGCATGAAGCCCGCGGGCTAGCGGCCGGCGGGGTCAAAGAAATCAACCTGATCGCCCAGGACATAACCGCTTACGGCAGGGACCTGGCGGACGGCGAGTCGCTTGAGACCCTTATCGGCGAGCTGGCCAAGCTGGATGGCCTTCGCTGGATCAGGCTTCTCTACGCCTATCCGGACGGAATCCGCGACAGCCTGATCCGGCTGATGCGGGATGAAGCAAAGATCTGTAAATACCTGGATATTCCCTTGCAGCATATCAGCGACCCGATCCTCAAACAGATGAACAGGAGAAGCTCGGAGGCTCAAATCAGGTCATTGATCGCCAAGCTGCGCGCGGAAATACCGGAGATTGCCCTGCGCACCTCTCTGATCGTCGGTTTTCCCGGAGAAACGGAAGAGGATTTCCGCAAACTCCTCCATTTTGTGGAAGAGAGCCAATTCGAACATCTTGGGGTTTTCTGCTACTCCCGCGAAGAAGGGACCCCCGCCGCCGCGATGCCCGGCCAGGTTTCGGAGCGCATCAAACGAGAGCGGTACAAAAAACTGATGCGGGCCCAGGCACGGGTTTCCTTCAAGCGCAACCGCCGCCTGGTAAACACGATGGAACAGGTTATCATAGAGGGGTACAGTGAGGAGACCGAACTGCTTCTCAAGGGGCGTTCGGCAAGGCAGGCCCCCGACATTGACGGGCAGGTGTACATCACTGCCGGAACGGGAGATGTGGGAGATATCGTTACCCTGCGGATAACCGACTCATCGGATTATGACCTGATCGGCGAGATTGTATAAACTGTTACTGGCTGATAATAAAGTTGTGCCTATTCACTTGACAAAAAGGTAAATTGCTGTATTATTGCGTCGCCTGAAAGGCGGAACGATTTATCCAATGGAGTATATTGATGGTTGAAAAGATGGATGCGATGAAGGCTATTCTCCTCAAGATGAAAGAAGAGACCCTTCAGGAGATAAACAAGACGTTAAAGTCTGGTTCCGACATTACCGGCGGGGAGCCGAGCGGGGATATTTACGACCAGGCTTCTTCAGAGCGGGACCGGGAACTTGGATTGCTCCTCGGCGACCGGGAACGTGAAAAGCTGCGCAATATCGATGAAGCGTTATTGAAAATTGATGAGGGCGAGTATGGTATCTGCGAGGAGTGCGAAGAAGATATACCGATTGGCCGTCTCAAGGTAGTGCCGTTTGCCCATTACTGCGTCAAGTGCAAAGCGGACATCGAAAAGCAGCAGGCCCAGACCAAACGCTTCGAGGAAGACCGGGTATACCGGGAAATAGCGTTGGGTGAGGAAGAAGAAATCTAGCAGTTGATTGCTTCAACATGGATAACTGGAAAGGCCGTTTCTTTGAGAAACGGCCTTTCCAGTTTGTGTGCCGGCCGCTATAGTAATTCGGAAAAAGTGTGGTCGGACAGCGTGTTACAGAAAAATGAAAATTCCCATTCCCCACCAGTTAACACCTTCAGGCAGCCACCTCCCCTGCAACAACTCACAATTTTGTTGAAGAAATCGGGGTTACCGTACTCCCCTTACCTGGAAAAAAGAAACAAAAAAACGCTAACCATCTGACAGTTCCGATATTCCAAGACCGGATTGGATTTTTTCTCCCTTTACGGCAGACACTGCGATGCTGATTTTGCTGTGAATTCACAAAATTCACTGGTTATCAACATTTTTTTCTCAAGTTAACTCAAAGTCTACCGATAAACTTGGTAAGTTTCATGGGCGTGTTCTCTTCACGGCAGCCCTGTTCTTTTCCATCTACTTTTTCCACGGGATGTTAAACGGCAGCTACAGCGAGTAATATATGAGAGGAGAAGGCAAATGCGGATGGCTAATCTGAAGGTTAGGACCAAATTATTATTATCGGTTTCAGTGGGGTGCATCAACTTGTTACTTGTAGGCGTAATCGGCCTTACCGGCATGAAAGAATCAAACACATTCATGTTTACTTTGATCATGGCCTGTTTAGCCATCTCGGTCTTTGTCGGGCTATTTCTTGCAAACTCTATAATAAAATCACTCCAAAGCGTTCTGGAAGTCCTCGTTAGAATTGCCGACGGCGACCTCACTGCCCGTTGTGATGTCACTGGGAATGACGAAATCGGCATGCTGGCCAGGGAAGTGAACGTTACCGGTGAAAAGCTGCAGGGAGCCATAGGCCTACTTTCGACGACCACGGTCCAGTTTGCTTCCGCTGCAAACCAGCTGCACGCTACAGCGGAACATATAGCGACTGCCGCGGAGGAAGTCGCATGTCAGGCGGGGACAGTGGCCACGGCTAGCGAAGAAATGTCCGCAACTTCGCTGGAAATTGCCCAGAGCTGTACCTTAGCCGCCCAAGGTGCCGCAGATGCCAATAATTCAGCAATCGATGGTTCAGGGGTGGTGCAGGAAACCGTTTTCGGGATGAGCGACATTGCCGATATGGTGAAAGAAACTGCTGTCACCATAGCCGGTCTGGGATCACACTCCGACCAGATTGGCGAGATAGTCGGCACCATTGAAGATATTGCCGATCAGACGAATCTGTTGGCACTTAATGCCGCCATCGAGGCAGCACGGGCAGGAGAGCAGGGGCGTGGATTCGCAGTGGTTGCCGATGAAGTTAGGGCACTTGCGGAGAGGACGACAAAAGCAACTCGCGAGATTGCCGGGATGATCAAGTCGATCCAGAGCGAAACTAAGAAAGCTGTCTCCGCCATGGAACAAAGTGTTCAGGAAGTGGAAAAAGGGACCGAATATGCTGCGAAATCTGGAGGAGCATTATCGGATATCATCGAACAGGTCAATTCGGTGAGCAGTCAAGTCAGCCAGATAGCCACTGCTGCAGAGCAGCAGACCTCCACTACCGGTGAAATCACTAACAATATCCACCAGATTTCCAGCGTGATGCAGGAAACAGTCAAGGGAGCCCAGGATTCCGCTCAGGCAACCAGCATGCTGGCAAAACTTGCCGAAGACCTTCAGCAACTGGTTGGGCAGTTCAAAGTTGCGGTGTAATGAAAACATCCTGGTCCAATAAAATATCGATAGTGTGCCGGAATTCCGAGGACAGAAGAACTCCGTCACTAATCCAATGGGGCAACTTTTCAGGAGGCAAATCATGTCGGTAAAACCGAAACTGGCCATGTATTGGGCAGCATCATGCGGGGGATGCGAGATTTCGCTGGTAAACATGAATGAAAAAATCCTAGATGTCGACGCGAATTTCGACTTTATTTTCTGCCCATGCCTGCTTGATACAAAAAAGAAGGATATAGAGGCCATGCCGGATAAAAGTATAGCGATCACCCTTTTCAACGGCGCCATCAGGACAGAGGAAAACCTGGAGATGGCCGAAATCCTTAGGCGAAAATCGCAGACACTTATTGCCTTCGGTTCCTGCGCCAGGGGCGGCTGTATTCCGGCCCTCTCCAATCTGCACAAAAAAAGCGAACATTTCCGAAACATATATCTGGAAAACCCGACTATTGATAATCCGCAGGGGATAATCCCGCGGCAAGAAACCACCATGCCGGAAGGGACCATGAAACTGCCGGAGTTTTTCGATACGGTACGTACCCTGGCCCAAGTTGTGGAGGTGGACTATTTCATCCCCGGCTGCCCTCCTGAATCCCAGCAGATCTGGAATGTGATCGATCTGGTGATTCAGGGCGGCCCCCTTCCTCCACTGGGGAGCGTGATCGGCGCAGGCTCCCTCACCGTCTGTGATGAATGCGTGCGAAATAAAGAGGATAAGAAGGTGCCCCGCCTCTATCGGACTTACGAAATTGTCCCGGAACCGGAGAAGTGTCTCCTGGAGCAGGGCCTGGTCTGCATGGGTATCGCCACCAGGAGTGGCTGCGGCGGACTCTGCCCGCAGGCTCAGATGCCGTGCACCGGCTGCTACGGCGCACCGGAAGGAGTTGCAGACCAGGGCGCGAAAATGACGGCGGCCTTGGGCTCCATCCTGGACTTAGGCGACGTGAAGGATATTCCCGAGTCGGAATTGGCCGTCAGGGTCGATGAGATCATAAACCGTATTCCCGATTATGCAGGGACATTCTACAAGTATACCCTGGCTGATTCCATTCTGAAGAATGCCTTGAGGAGGTAATGATGCAGCGAATAACCATCGATCCCATCACCCGGTTGGAAGGACACGGCAAGATAGAGATATTCCTCGACGATGCCGGCAATGTGGCCAATGCCTACCTGCAGGTGCCGGAGCTGCGCGGATTCGAGCAGTTCTGCGTGGGGCGACTCGCCGAAGAGATGCCGATTATTACCAACAGAATCTGCGGGGTCTGTCCGGAAGCCCACCACCTTGCATCCGTGAAAGCCCTGGACGCCCTGTTCGGGGTTGAGCCCACAGCCGCTGCCCGAAAAATCAGGGAACTTCTTTACATGACATTTTTCGTTACCGACCATACCACCCACTTTTATGCCCTGGGTGGACCTGATTTCATCGTTGGGCCGGACGCCCCACCGGCAGAGCGAAACATCCTCGGGGTCGCGCGCAAGGTAGGGCTGGAGGTGGCAAGTGAAGTAATCGGATGCCGCTCCCGCAACCACCAGATCATCAAGGTGATGACCGGCCGCGGCATCCATCCGGTTGCTGGGCTTCCGGGCGGATGGAGCAGGAGGATAAGCGAAGATGAACGCCGGGATATCGAGGGGGCCGCCCGCAAAAACGTGGAATTCGCACTCTTCACCCTGAAGGTCTTTGACGATATCGTCCTGAAAAACCCCGCATACCTTGAACTGGTTACTTCCGATATCTACCTGCACAGAACTTATTCCATGGGGACAGTGGACAGCGCCAACCGGGTAAATTTCTACGACGGTTTGATCCGCGTGGTGGACCAGGAAGGGGCCGAACTGGTTAAATATCATCCCTCTGACTACATGAACCAGATCGCGGAACGGGTCGAGCCGTGGACCTATCTCAAATTCCCATATCTGAAAAAAGTGGGGTGGAACGGCTTCACCGACGGCAAGGAGAGCGGAGTCTACAGCTCCACTCCCCTCTCCCGTCTCAACGTCGCTGACGGTATGGCGACCCCCCTTGCCCAGGAACATTTCGAGAGAATCTACGAAGCCTTCGGCAGCAGGAAGATAAACGGCCACTTTCAGCCTATCCATCATCGCCTGGCCACCCATTGGGCCCGGCTGATCGAACTCCTCTACGCTGCCGAGCATATGCTTGAACTGGCAAAGGATCCGGAAATCGCTTCGGCCGATGTGCGGAACATTCCGAACCCTGCGGATTTCAAAGGGGTTGGCATCGGTTCGGTGGAGGCCCCTCGGGGGACACTGACCCACCACTATGAGACCGACGAAAAAGGGGTGCTGCGTAAAGTCAATATGATCGTCGGCACCACCAACAACTACGCTCCTATGACCATGTCGGTCAAACGGGTGGCGGAAAAGTTGATAAACGGCGGCAAGACGCCTGACGAGGGGCTTTTGAACAAAGTCGAAATGGCGTTCCGGCTTTATGACCCCTGCCTTTCCTGCGCTACCCATAATCTACCGGGTAAAATGCCGTTGCGGCTGATCATCAGAGACAAGGATGGAAATGTAGTGCGAACTCTGACAAGGGGTTGAATATAAGTGTTGAAGACAATAATCATAGGCATGGGCAATCCCCTGCTACGGGACGATGGAGTGGGAATTCTGGCGGTCAGGGCGCTCGAATCGGCTGTGGGGACCCGACAGAATGTGGATCTGCTGGAACTCTATACCGGCGGGATCAGGCTTATGGAAGAGATGGCCGGTTATGAGCGGGCCTTTGTGGTGGACGCCATGGTGACCGGCAGGCATGAACCCGGCACCATCATAGCTTTCTCTCCGACGGATTTCATAACGACCAGGCACACCATCTCCACTCACGATACAGATTTCCGTACCTCACTGGAGATGGCCCATCTTCTCGGGCTCCCCATTCCAAATGATATCAGGTTCTGGGGTGTTGAGGCAGTTGATGTGGATACTTTTAGCGAGGAGCTGACCGGGCCTGTCGATGCGGCAATTCCGCGGATCATAGAAAACATTTTGGCAAGTTTAGCGGATTGAAAAATCACTTTGTTGCCCGAGTTAAGGAGGAAAGAATGAAAACAGGTGTTTATTTCTGCAACTGCGGATGCAACATCGCTGAAAAAATCGATGCAAAGCAGGTTGAAGCGGAACTTTCCGGCCTGCCGGACATTGCATACTTCACCACAGTGGATTTCATATGCTCCGAGGACGGCAAGAACTTTCTGGAAGAGGACCTGAAGGAAAAGCGTCCGGACCGCGTGGTGATCGCCGCCTGTTCTCCCCGAGACCACGAAAGCACCTTCATGCGGGTGTTGGCAAGGTCTGGCATGAACCCATATCTGATGCAGATGGTGAACATCCGGGAACAGGTGGCCTGGGTTACGGAGAATAGCGCTGCGGCAACCAACAAAGCTATCGTCTGTATCCGGGGAGCTCTGGCCAGGGTAAAACTCCACGAGCCGCTGGAAAAATGCGAACTGGAAACCAATCCCAACGTGCTGGTGATAGGCGCCGGGCCTGCTGGATTGAAAGCTGCCCTGGCCCTGGCCGAAGCAGGAAGAAAGGTGACCCTTGTTGAGAAAACCCCGGTGATCGGGGGAAACCCGGTCAGGTTCGAGGAGCTGTTTCCGGACATGGAATGCGCGCCGTGTATGCTGGAACCGGTGATGGCGGACGTGCTGCACGGCGAGCACGCGGAAAACATAGAACTCCTTACAATGGCTGAAGTAGTCGATGTGGCCGGGTTTTACGGCAATTTCATTGTAACCGTCGAACAAAGGCCCCGTTACGTGGACACCCATCAGTGTATAGGGTGTGCTGAATGCATCTCGGCCTGCCCGGTCTCGGTAAAAAACCCGTTCAACTTTAATATGAGCGACCGCAAGGCCATCGACTTTACCTGGATGGGGGCGCTTCCCAATGCCCCCTACCTGGATCAGTCAGTCTGCATCCGCTCCACTGGGGAAGTATGTCGTGCCTGCAAGGATGCCTGCCCCATGGGGGAGGATCTGATCAACTTCGACGAGACCCCGCAGGTTCTGGAGAGACAGGTGGGCGCGATCATCGTTGCCACCGGTGCCAGCCTATACGACTGCACTGCCATACCGAACCTTGGTTACGGGAAGCTGCCGGACGTCTATACGAGCATGGAGTTCGAACGGATTACCTCCGCCACCGGTCCCACCAGAGGTGCCTTGAACCTGGCAAACGGTCAGGAGCCTAAATCGGTGGCGATTATCCATTGCGTCGGCAGCCTTGATCCCGACCATAAGGAATATTGTTCCGGGGTCTGCTGCCAGTATGCCTACAAGTTCAACCATCTCATCGAACAGCGGTTGCCGGAGGCCAAAGTCCATCATTTCTACAGGGAGAATGTGATCCCCGGCAAGGATTCCTTCCGGCTTCATCGCCATGCCAGGGAGAATCACAATGCCGCTATGTACCTTTACGACACCATTGGCTCCCTGCAAGTGACCGTTTGCGAAAGCGGAGCAAAGACCATTCGCAATATGGCAAACGACAAAGAGCCCATCAAAGCCGACATGATCATCCTCTGCCCGGCCGTAGTTCCGGGCGCGGATACTGAAAAACTGGGCAATATACTGGAAGTAACCAGGGACGGTGCGGGCTTTTTCCAGGAACTGCACGGCCGGATCGATGCGGCCCAGAGCAAGGTCAAGGGAGTTTATCTGGCCGGCGCCTGCCAGGCGCCGATGGATATCCAGAAAGCCGCGCTTCTGGGGATGGCAGCAGCTGGACATACCCTGGCAGGACTGGTCCCGGGAAGGAAGCTGGAGATAGAACCCATAACGGCTGAGATCAACCCGGACAAATGCGCAGGTTGCAGGATCTGCGGGACGGTCTGTCCATACAAGGCAATAAGCTTTGATGCGGTCCGCAAGAAATCGGACGCCAACGCGGTCCTCTGCCATGGCTGCGGCACCTGCGTAGCTGCCTGTCCGGCAGGCGCGATCAAGGGAAATCATTTTACCAATGAAGAAATCATGGCGGAAATACGGGGGGTGCTGGCATGAGCGGAGAACGGACAGAGTCTGGATTTGAACCGAAAATAATTGGATTTCTGTGCAACTGGTGCTCCTACGCGGGTGCGGACAAGGCGGGAACGGCCCAGACCCCTTACCCGTCCAATGTGCAGGTGATCAAGGTAATGTGCAGCGGCCGGGTGGAGCCTGAGTTCGTCCTCCAGTCCTACAGGGAAGGGGCGGACGGCGTATTGATACTTGCCTGTCATCCTGGTGACTGCCATTACAAGGAAGGGAATTACCGGGCCGGGCAGCGCAACCGGATGCTGCTTCAGCTTCTCAGGCAGTTCGGCATCGAAGAGCAGCGCTGCAGGCTGGATTATGTTTCCGCAGGAGAAGGGGAAAAATTTGTCAAGGTTATTACGGAAATGGTCGACACAATAAGGAACCTGGGCCCTTTGAAGTTATACGCGGGGAAAGAAAAGGAGTGCGCGTAAATTGCCGGTCCCCGGAGAAAGCTGCGCAGTACCCTCTTTAACGGAGAGGGGAATCTAAGTCAAATTTATTTGACAAATCATTTCAAAAGAAATGGAAAGGAGAGTGTAAAATGGCAGTGACAGTTATTGACGCGAGAGGATTACAGTGCCCGCAACCTACCTTAAAAGTTACGGCGATGTCCGTAAAGATGAAACCAGGCGAGGTTCTGGAAGTGGTGGCGGATTGCGCCACTTTTGAAAAGGACGTCAAGGAGTGGTGCAACCGTTCAAAAAAAGTCATGCTCTGGATGAAGAGCGAAGGAAATGCGAAACGATGCCAGATTCAATTCTGATGAGTTGGGAACCTGACAGGGAAAGGCGGCTAAATGCCGCCTTTTTTCGATAGATTAGAAAAACCATTGGAACATTATTTTTCGATAAGGCTTCTACCGCTCATCTCTTTCGGCTGGGGGAGCCCGAGGATCTCCAGTATTGTTGGCGCGATATCGGCAAGGATCCCCGGGCGGAGCCTGACACCTTTCCGTGCGTCATCCACCAGAATCAGCGGAACTCGGTCGGTGGTATGGGCGGTGTGAGGGCCGCCGTTCTCATCCGCCATGACCTCGGCATTGCCATGGTCAGCGGTGATGATCGACCTCCCCCCCATTGCCAGCACTTTCTCCACCAGCCTGCCGATGCAGTCGTCAACGGCCTCAATCGCCTTCACCGCCGCCGCGAGTATGCCGGTATGCCCCACCATGTCGGCGTTGGCGAAATTCAGAACGATCATGTCGTATTTCCCCTCGTCCAGCCGCTTGAGCAGTTCGTCGGTAACGAGAAAGGCGCTCATCTCCGGCTTTTTATCATAGGTGGGGACATCCTTTGGGGAGGGAATCAGGCAGCGTTCCTCGCCGGGAAAGGGGACCTCTTTGCCGCCGTTAAAGAAAAAGGTGACGTGGGCGTATTTCTCGGTTTCGGCGATGCGCAACTGCTTAAGTCCTGCTTGGCTCACCACCTCGCCGAGGATGTTTTTGAGCTCTTCAGGCGCGAACGCCACCGGCAGGTTGAAGGTCTCATCATAGGTGGTCATGCAGACATAGCTTGCCAGTTTCGGCAGGAGGCGGCGCTTGAAGCCAGTGAACTCAGGGTCGGTCAGGGCCCGGGTGATCTCCCGGGCGCGGTCGGAGCGGAAATTGAAAAAAATAAAACCGTCCCCGTCTCTAACCTGCCCCACCGCCTCGCCGTCCGTCATGATCACGGAGGGTTGGACGAATTCGTCGCTCTCCCCGGCCAAGTAGCTCTGGACGATCACCTGGGCGGCGGTAGGGAATACCGCACCTTCACCGTATACCATCGCCGCGTATGCCTTCTCCACCCTCTCCCAGCGGTTGTCCCGGTCCATGGCGTAGTAGCGGCCGATGACTGTTGCTATCCGGCCGCAGCCTATATCGGCGATCCGCGCCTCCAGCCGGGCAATATAGTCAGCGCCGCTTTTGGGAGGTGTATCGCGCCCGTCCATGAGGCAGTGGACGAATACCTCCGGCAAACCTTCCCGTTTGGCCAGTTCCAGTAACGCATAGAGGTGGGTTTCGTGCGAGTGGACCCCGCCGTCTGAAAGTAGCCCGGCCAGGTGCAGGCGGCCACCGGCGGCTCTGGTCCTGGCAAAGCAGTCGAGCAGTACCGGGTTTGTGAAGAAGTCGCCGTCCGTAATCGCCTTGGTTATCCTGGTTAGGTCCTGGTAGACGGTGCGGCCGGCGCCGATGTTCAGGTGCCCCACCTCGGAATTCCCCATCTGCCCTTCGGGCAGCCCCACCGACATCCCCGATGTGCCGATTGCCACACACGGGAATTCGGCGCAGAGCCGGGTCATGTTCGGTGTTCGAGCCAGAGCGATGGCGTTATTTTCAGGGTGGAGGTTCAGCCCCCAGCCATCGAGGATCATCAGCAACAGAGGTTGTTTCGGCATTTACTGTCTCCAAATGCAACAACTCGGGTGGTAAGGATGATGGATGAAGCAAAGGTTATCTTACTGGCTTAAGGCTTCCATCTGCCAACCTGTATCAATAATCAATGGTGATACGCTTCATTGTTTAAAATGGTGAATCCGCGATAGATCTGTTCCAGAAGGAAGACCCGCACCATCTGGTGGGTAAAGGTCATACGGGATAGGGCAATAGTTTTATCGGCCCTTGCCCGGAAGTTCTCGCTGCACCCGTAAGCCCCGCCGACCGCAAACACAAGATCGCCAATACCGTTTTCCCGGCAACGGGCGAGAAACCCCGCAAAGTCGGGAGAGGTCATTTCACCGCCCCGTTCATCCAGAAGGATGATCCGGGCGTTTCGGGGGACGAGTTTTGCCAGGCGCTCCCCTTCCCTCTCTCGCACGAACTCGCTTACTCCCCCCTTTTCCTCACGGGCTTCAGAAATCTCCAGTTGGACATACCTCCTGATCCTGCCAGCGTATTCATTAATGCCGCGCCTGATCCATTCCTCCTGGGTCTTGCCTACCCAGAGGATATGGATTTTCATTCTTTTTTACCTTTCGCAGTACTTTCTTCCGGTATTTCCAGGCTGGGCGCGGCGAACCACAACTCATCGAGATCATAATAGCGCCGCACCTCTTCCTGGAAGATATGGACGATCACATCACCATAGTCGATGACGATCCAGTTCCCTTCCTTAAGCCCTTCCACATCAAGGGCCTTGCCGAATTTCTTGAGCCCCTTCCGGATTGAATCAGCGATTGCCTGGGTCTGTTTGTCAGAACGGCCTGAGGCCAATACAAGATAATCGGCGATGCTGGAGATCTTACCAATTTCAAGGGCCTTGACATCGAGCGCCTTCTTGTCCAATGCAAATAGGGCACACTCGATGGCGCGCTCCCGTGAAGTCAACGTAACTTTATCCGTCATGTGTATATAACCTGTGCTCCTTTATATAATTTTCCACCGCATCGGGCACCAGGAACCTGATTGACCGCCCGAGCCGCGCGAGGCGGCGAATGGTACTGGAAGAGATTTCGAGCGGGACCCCTTTTGCATAGTAGACCGAATAGCCGGATTTGTGGGTGAGCCGTTTTTCTGCGTCGAAATAACTGAACTCATGGAGGATATCGAAGGGGAGGGACGAACAGATCGACGCCACCACCGCGCCGGGACGCTCCACCACGACAATGTTGCACAAGGCAAAAATAGCCGCGTATTTCCGCCAGGTGCCGATGTCTAGGAAGGAATCGCTGCCAACGATAAAGAAAAGCTCATCGTCGGGATATTCCGCGTGCAGGGTATGGATGGTGTCGATTGAGTATGACTTTCCCCCCCGTTTCCCTTCGATGTCCAAAACCGCGAATAGGGGGTTGCCTGCAATCGCCAGCTGCACCATCCGGAAGCGGGTCGCAAAAGGGAGATCTCCAGCCAGCGGCTTATGGGGGGGGGTCGCAGCCGGGACAAAGAGCACTTTCCCCAGGTCGAAACTCTCCCTGACCTCTTCCGCGATGCGAAGATGGGCGAGATGAACCGGATTGAAAGTGCCGCCGAGGATGCCGATGCGCATAATTCCCCAATTTCTAAATCACAAGTTTCAAACCCCAAGCCTTTGGAACTTGGAGCTTGCGATATGGTGTTTATACCCGAATCTGCCCTTCCCCGTAGACGATGAACTTGGTAGTGGTCAGGTCTTCCAGCCCCATGGGGCCGAAGGAGTGGAGTTTAGTGGTGGAGATGCCGATCTCGGCCCCGAGTCCCAGTTGATTGCCGTCGGAAAAACGCGTTGAGGCATTGACAAGCACCACGCCGGAATTCACCTCGCGAATGAAGCGTTGGGCGTTGCCGTAGTCGGAGGTAACGATCGCTTCGGTGTGGAGCGAGCCGTATTTGTTGATATGGGCAATGGCCTCGTCCATGTCGTCCACCACGCGACAGGCAAGAATCAGGTCAAGGTACTCCATATACCAGTCATCTTCGCTTGCGGCTTTCGCATCGGGCGCGAACTGGCGAAATGTCTCGTCGCCGCGCAGCTCCACCTTGAGTCCGGAGAGAAGTTCGAAGATGCGGGGGACAAAGGTCTCCGCCACATCCTTGTGAATGAGAAGGGTTTCCAGGGCATTGCAGACGCCGGGTCGCTGGGTCTTGGCGTTGACGATCAGCCTTTCGGCCATCTCGAAGTCAGCGGAACTGTCCACGAAGATATGGCAGACCCCCTTGTAATGCTTAATGACAGGGATCTTCGAATGTTCCACCACGAAGCGAATCAGGCTCTCGCCACCACGGGGAATGATCAGGTCGATAAACTCATCCTGTCTGAGCATCTCCAGCACCCCTTCACGGTCGGTGAAGGGAATGACCGACAAGGCCCCCGTCGGTATCCCCGCTTTGGCTATCTCCTCTCCTAGAACGCGGGCAATGGCTACGTTGGAGCTGATCGCCTCGGAGCCGCCGCGCAGGATGACGCTGTTCCCCGCCTTGAGACAGAGGGCCGCGGCGTCGGCGGTGACATTGGGTCGTGCCTCGTAGATGATGCCGATGACCCCGAGAGGAATCCGCATCTTCCCCACCATCAGATTGTTGGGACGCTTCCACATGCGGGTCACCTCGCCGACAGGATCGGGGAGCGCCGCAACCTCCCTTAAGCCCTCCGCCATCCCCTTGATCCGCGCTTCATCCAGCATCATCCGGTCAAGCATGGCGTTGGAAAGCCCTTTTTTCTCCCCTTTCTCCAGGTCACGACGGTTCTCCTCGATCAGGTGCGGTGTATTGTTGATCAGGGCCATGGCCATGTTAATAAGGAGATCGTTCTTGGTGGCGGAGGAGAGCCGCGCCATGGTGAACGACGCCGCACGGGCATCAGCGGCGATCCGCGCTATATTTTCAGCAATTGTCATATCTTTTACCTCCAAAATGAGAAACTCTAAATACTTAAATCCGAATATCGAAATCCAAATTCGAATTCCGTTTTTTGAAATTTATGCATGTTTATAGTATCACCAGGTTGTCCCGGTGAACTATCTCGTCGCTATAACGGTAACCGAGTATCTTTTCGATTTCACGGCTCTTATGACCAAGGATCTTCGCGATCTCCTGATGGGAATAGTCCGTAATCCCCCGTGCAAACTCCACCCTGTCCGGCCCACAGACCCGGACACAGTTACCCCGCTGGAACTCCCCCTCAACCTGGATAATGCCCGAGGGTAGAAGGCTTCGGCCATGCTGATGGAGGACTTCCACGGCCCCACCATCGACAATAATTCTCCCCCGTGGCCGCAACGTGTAGGCGATCCAGTGCTTGCGCCGGTTAAGGACTTTCCGCGCCGCCAGAAACAGGGTGCCCACATCCTCTCCGGCCATGGCTTTCCCCAGCAGCCCGGGGATCATACCGTTGATGATGATGGTGGGAACCCCCGACCTGCCGACCTTCCTTGCTGCGGCGAGTTTGGTCGCCATGCCGCCGGTGCCGACCATCGACCCTGCGCCACCGGCTCCCCATTCCATCTCCCGGGTGATGCTTCTGACCAGTGGGATGAGCTGGGCATTGGGATTGGTGCGCGGGTCTTTGTCGTACAACCCCTCAATATCGGTAAGTATCACCAACAGATGCGCTTCGGTCAGGTTGGTGACCAGGGCGGAGAGGTTGTCGTTGTCGCCGAACTTGATTTCTTCCACCACTACCGTGTCGTTTTCATTGATGATCGGGATGATCCCGCAATTGAGGAGCGTGTCGAGGGTTGCGCGGGCGTTGAGAAAACGCTGCCGGTCCGCCAGGTCGTCACCGGTCAAAAGGATCTGCGCCACCTTGTGGTTATGGAGTGCAAATGCCTCTTCATATGCATGCATCAGGCGAGACTGGCCAACGGCTGCAGCAGCCTGTTTCTGCGGAATGGTCAGCGGCTTTCTGTCGATCATCAGTTCTTTCCGCCCGGCCGCTACTGCTCCGGAAGAGACCATGATCACCTCGCGATTTGCCGCCAGCACTGCGGCAACTTCAGCCGCCAGGCGGCCGATCACCGCAGCGTCAAGCCCGGCTCCAGCGCTGGTTATGACTCGGCTGCCTACCTTGATGACGACCCTTTTGGCTTTTTTCAGGAGTTCTCTGCGCATTTGATGAACTGCACCAGATAGGTTAAGATATGGTATGGGACTGGAATAATAGCATGTTTACCGACCGATAGCAAACATTGATGCGGGTAATAATGCGTAGTTACCATGGCTAACTATCTTCCGCTTTTCCCCATAATAGCCGGGCAATTTCATCGAGAAGGCTGGGTATACCTTCGCCGGTTACCGCAGAGATGGCAAAAATTTTCAGGCCGCGCTCCGTGAACCATGGGCTGACCTTTGGCAGATTTTCCCGGGATTGTGGCAGGTCGATCTTGTTGATAACTATGATCTCCTTTTTTTCTGCCAGTTCGGGATTGAAGAGCGCCAGTTCGCGGTTGATCGCCTCATATTCGCGGACCGGGTCGCGCTCCGGCATCCAGGAGATATCGAGCATATGGACGAGGATATCGGTCCGCTCCACGTGCTTTAGGAAACGGTGGCCCAGCCCCGCTCCGGCGTGCGCCCCCTCGATCAGGCCTGGGATGTCGGCCATGACGAACGACCGGTAGTTCTTGTAGGGTACCACCCCCAGATTCGGCGCCAGGGTGGTGAAGGGGTAATCGGCGATCTTCGGGCGCGCCGCCGACACACGAGTTATAAGTGACGATTTCCCGACACTCGGGAAACCGAGGAGTCCCACATCGGCCATCAGTTTCAGTTCCAGCCTGAACCACCGCTCTTCGCCAGGCTCTCCGGGCTGGGCAAACTTCGGTGCCTTGTGGGTAGCAGTGGCAAAGCGCGCATTCCCCTGCCCGCCTCGCCCTCCCTTGAGCAGAACCACCGGCTTTCCCGGCTCGACGAGGTCGGCAATCACCTCTCCACTCTCGGCATCCCGGACGATGGTGCCAACCGGCACCAGGATTTTCAGATTCTCTCCGCTTGCGCCATGCCGGTCCTTCCCCATGCCGTTCCTGCCGCGTTCCGCCTTCAGATGTGGCCGATAGCGCAGCTCCAAAAGGGTGGAAAGGGCAGCTGTTGCCTCGAACAGCACATCCCCCCCCCTGCCACCGTCGCCACCGTTAGGTCCGCCCAAAGGAATGAACTTCTCACGGCGGAAAGAGACGCAGCCGGCGCCACCGGTACCCGACTCAACATGTATCTTGACTTCATCAATAAAGCGCATGATTACCTTTGTAAAAACAGTTTCAGCAAAAAAGAAAGCCTGGAGAAGGACGACCTCCCCAAGCATCTGATTCTTTATCCCACATTTTCCACGTTACGTCAATGAGTTGGAAAAGGCAATTTAATTTAACTTAAAGCCGTACCCAAGGGTTTTAGGCAATTGTTTTCTACTCGAGCCAGGTGCAGCGCGGATGAAATCGATGTTTATAATAAGCTGAAACATCGATATGTTATGATATCAGGTAAAAGTGGCCGACTGCTTTTCCTTGTCTTTGAGCAAGCTGGATTGCTGCCAAGCCCTTATCTCGCGCATGAGACTCTCCCGGCGCAGAGCTTCGCCCAATACGGCATTACATAGCCGCCGGGCGGCTTCGAGCCGAGTGAGCAAGACGCGCTCGATGTCCGGTGTGACCACCAGGGGAAGTTCAAGGATAAAACTGTCGGCTTTGAATCTTTTCATACGCCTTTTTGCTGTTCGATGTACTGCTTGATTATCTCCATGGGCGTCCCCCCGACCGTGGAAACAAAATAACTGTTGGTCCAGAGGGATGGCAGCCTGGATTTCAACCAGGGGAATTCATTCCGGAGGGCATGCGAGGATTTGCCCTTCAGGAGTTTCACCAGGCGATGAACACCGAACTGAGGATCCACCTCGACAAGCAGGTGGACATGGTCTGGCATTATCTCCAGTTCAATGATCTCTGAACCAGTCTCAATGGCAACCTCTTTTATGATAGTTTTTAGGCGTTCCTCTACTCCATCTATAAGCACGGGACGGCGGTATTTCGGAGACCACGCTACGTGGTATTTACATGAGTATACGATATTATTATTACTTTTATAGACGATCTTGAATTCTGACATGATTTATTATACAACAATAACATAACTATTGCATCAAAATTCCCGGCTCACCACATGGCTGAAGCGAGGGCTTGCGCCGGTGATTTGGTCAATACTCCGTTAATTTATAGGATCTGTGAATGATATTGCCCATATTTTTTTGTGACACGTATCCGATAACTGCAAGAGCGTTCATACGGGCAGTACATGGCCTTTGCTTTAACGATGTCGGCAAGTGACAATAAGGCGAAAGTATGTTAATCTTATTATTGAAAGGCTGGCAAATGGCCATAATGGACAGGATCATAACATGGTTACCACGAATCCCCGAATAAAAGGAAGGGCTTTTATGCGTGTACTGGTTCTGGTAATTTGCGCTACGCTTGCCACCGCTTTTGCCGTAAATGCGGAAGATGTGAGCCGCCCCATAGGTCTTGTAAAAACCGTCACTGGTGATGCCTCCATCCAGCGGAACGGTCGGAATATAGCCGCACATCCCGGTTTTCCACTAATTCAGGGGGATGTGCTGCATACCGGCGCCACGGGGACGATGGGTGTCATCCTCTTTGATGACACAATTCTATCGCTTGGTTCATCTACAGAAACCCGTATCGAGTGGTTTGCCTTCGAGCCTGCCGAGCATAAGCTGGGAATGTTCTTGCGGGTGGCGCGGGGGATCATTGGCTATGTTTCCGGCAGGATCTCAAAGTTGGCGCCCGGCTCGGTCAGGATTGAAACACCGGTGGCAACGCTGGGAGTGAGGGGGACTTATCTCTATGCCCGGATCGTCCCATGAAGAAAGCCAGCTATCGCCTCTTCCCCTATTTTTTTATCTTGTGATTGTGCTTCTACTGGCAGGCTGCGCCGGGGAGAAGAGCCTTGTGGTCCTGCTGCCGGAGGATGGCAAGGCCACGGGTGAGGTTACGGTTGTGAATTCCCACGGTTCACAGGTGTTGAACAAGCCCTGGCAGTCAGTAGAAATCCCCGGCGGGGACGCGCAGCCGACAGTTCCGGCGGCTATGGACGAGAAGGCGGTGCATGGCGTCTTCGCTGAAGTCCTTACCGCCATGCCAGCGCCGGCTGTCCATTACATTCTCTACTTCAAACAGAACTCCACCATACTAACACCGAATTCACAGCTCCTTCTCCCCGAGGTCCTCAAGGCCGTTAACAAACGAAATCCGGCGCAGCTGTCGGTGGTCGGTCACACTGATACCATGGGCACAGCCGAATACAACTATCAGCTTGGGCTTTGCCGGGCAAAGACAGTAACCAGCCTGCTCAAGTCGCTCGGGGCTGCCCCGGCAATCATTGAAACATCCTCTCACGGCAAGGCCGACCTCCTCATTAAAACCGGCGACCAGACTGCCGAAAAACGCAATCGGCGGGTCGAGATCACTATAAGGTGACATAGCCCAATCAAGACGTAACAAGGATGCTGCAGTGCCCCAACCTACCCTTAACAGCCAACGCCCTCCCATCCGCCATGGCAGGCTGCTGATCATCGCCTGCGGCCTCACCCTGACGCTTTTCTTTTGCATCTTATCTATCAATCGGCCAGCTTTTTTTGCGCATCTTGAAGACCGGTTCTTCGATGGCCTGATAACGGATGGCGTCCCGCCAAAGGGGTACGCCGGTCCCATTGTAGTGGCTCTGGATGACGACTCCCTGTCCCGCTTCGGCAGGTGGCCCTGGCCCCGGGCCCTTATAGCGCGACTCTTGACCCGCATCGCGGAACAAGGGCCCGTCGCTGTCGGGATTGATGCCATCTTTGCGGAGCAGGAACTCCCCGTACTTCGTGAGAAACTCTCCAGCGCCGCCGACAAGCTGTCAACAGGAGACTCGGCGCTGGCCAGGGCCCTGACCAGCGGCCCCTTTGTGCTGGGCTTCGAATTGACTTTCACTCCACAAACCTCCTCCACGGAAGATGAGCGGTTGCTCCGCCCGCTGAATATCGTATCGGTGAGGAAAACAGGCGTTGCGGATCCCCGCCAACGGCTCTGGCAGGCAACAGGTGCCGTAAGCAGCCTGCCGGAGTTCGTAAGCTGCGTCGCCTTATCCGGGTTCGTTAACGCAGCCCTTGAGCAGGACGGTATCCTCCGGCGGATACCCGTTCTCATCGAAAGGAACGGGAAGGTATATCCAAGTCTCGCACTTGCGACTGTTTTGAGAACAGTCGATATTCATGAAGCGTTCCTAGAATCAGATTGGAAGGGAGAGTGCGCCTTGAGGATTGGCAACCGCCGCATTCCCTTGGATGACCGGGGCCGGTTGATGCTTCGCTTCAGAGAATGGTACGGGAAGCTAAAACCGATATCGGCTTCGGCGCTGTTGCAGGGCCGTTTACCGCCCAACACGCTGAAAGGACGGGTTGTTTTTATTGGCGCTACAGCCACAGGGATGGGTGAGGCCATGGCAACACCTGTGAACAGTTTGCTGTCAGGGGTTCAGATCCATGCAATCGCCGCGGAAAATATTCTAACAGGAGATTTTGTCCGGCAAAGCCCATGGGGTTATCGTTTGCTTGCCATAATCACGCTGGGGGTTCTCTCCACGCTTGTTTGTGTCGGGTTATCGGTAATGCGCGGAGGGCTGTTGCTTGGTGTTGCCGCTATTGCGGCATGGCAAGGCTCTGCATGGCTTTACCAAGCGAATGGGCTTCTCCTTCCCCCTGTCCTGCCTTTGCTCGTGTTACTCGCAAACTTTTGCCTGCTCACCCTCATCCGCTCATTCTTTGTAGAAAAGAAGGCGCTGCGCCAGACCCAGGACCTGGCAATGACCCGTGATTTCATAATGACATCTTTGACCTCGCTTGCCGAAATCCGTGACACCGAGACTGGAGCCCATATATTGCGTACCCAACGCTACCTGCGCATTCTTTGCCAGGAGCTCTCCCGGCATCCGCGGTTTCATCCCCTTTTGAATCAGGAGAAGATTGAGCTCATTTCAAAGCTTGCCCCTCTCCATGATATCGGCAAGGTCGGCCTCCCTGATCATCTGCTCCGAAAGACTTCCGGGTTCACCGCCGAGGAATATGAGGAAGTCAAGAAACACGCCCTATATGGCAGGAACGCTATTGCCAAAGCAGAGTCACGTGTCGGCGCCTACAACGACGAACTGCTTCAATATGCGAAGGACATTGCCTATTCCCATCACGAGCGATGGGATGGCACAGGCTACCCCGAAGGGCTGCGCGGCGAGCAGATACCGTGGGCAGCCCGCCTTATGGCTTTAGCCGACGCCTATGACGCTATGGTATCAAGGAGGATTTACAAAGAACCGATTCCCCATGAAGCGGCCGTTTGCATCATTATCGAAGGGAAGGGGATCCTTTTTGATCCGGATGTCGTAGATGCTTTTCTCAAGGTAGAAGAAAAATGGCGGCAAATCGCCCGCGATCTGGTCGATTCGGATGACGTGGAGGTAATGGCGACTTGAAGTGCGCCCTGGAAACAGGATGTTTTCCCGGCTTTACAGAATGGCAAAAATTCAGTTCCGTCACATTACCCCCTCTCAGCACCATAAGTGATGTTAACGTGGCAAAGTAGAATTAAACAGTCAGATATTAATCCTGCGCACAAATGAGGTGTTATATGCAAAAACGGAAACTGGGTCGTCAAGGTCTTGAAGTTTCAGCACTGGGGCTGGGTTGCATGGGGATGTCTTATGCCTATGGTCACCCGGACGATGCGGAATCGCTCCGCGTCCTGGATGGATCGCTCAGTCTTGGCATGAACTTCTGGGACACGGCGGAAATGTATGGGCCCTTTACCAACGAGAAGCTGTTAGGCCGCGCGCTCAAAGGCAAACCACGCCAAAATGTGATTATCGCCACCAAGTTCGCCTGGAAATTCGGCCCCGGGGGGGAACAGATCGGACTCGACAGCAGCCCCACCCACATCAGGGAATCGATCGAAGGATCACTTAAGAGATTGGGCACTGATTACATCGATCTTTACTACCAGCACCGCCTTGACCCCGATACCCCAATTGAAGAGACAGTCGGCGCGCTTGCCGCGCTCGTGAAGGAGGGGAAGGTCCGTTACATAGGGCTATCCGAAGTCGGGCCCGGGACGATCCGCCGCGCCCATGCGGTGCATCCGCTCACTGCTGTTCAATCGGAATACTCCCTTTGGGAAAGGGGAGTCGAAGAAAAGGTGCTCCCCGTCTTACGCGAACTTGGGATCGGCTTTGTGGCATACAGCCCCATGGGGCGCGGCTTTCTGACTGGGAGGATCACCTGTGTGGGTGATCTGGTCGAATCCGATTGGCGACGCAACAACCCCCGTTTTCAAGGCGAAAACTGTGTGCGCAATTTAAGGCTTGTCGAGATCGTCAAAAAGATTTCATCCGAGCACGCAGCGACGCCTGCACAAGTGGCTCTGGCTTGGCTTCTGCGCCAGGGGGACGACATCGTCCCGATTCCGGGCACCAAGCACATGCACTATCTCGAGGAAAACGCTCGGGCTGCCGAAATGCACCTGCCTGAATCCGCCTGGTCTGCCCTGGATAAAGCGCTGTCGTCCTTTCATGTCGCGGGAGCGCGCTATCCGGAGGAAGCGATGAAGCTGATTGACAGGGACGACTGAACTCTGGCCTATGCGCAAACGAAAGGAAATCATCCTCATGCCCAATCTATTTGAAAAGAGCTCGATTAAATCACTTGAACTCAAAAACCGGGCAGTACGCAGCGCCACATGGGAAGGAGCAGGGGACAGCAAGGGCCATATCACGGACAGGGTGGTGGAACTTTACGGCAATCTCGCGGATGGCGGCGTCGGACTTATTATCACCGGATTTCAGTATGTCCTTCCCAACGGCGTCGGCATTGCCCACCAGATCGGCAATTACAGTGATGATTCACTGGCAGGGCTAAAGCGGCTGGCCGAGGCCGCCCGCGCGAGCGGCACCAAGGTAATGGCGCAGTTGGTGCATGCCGGAAGCAAGGCAAATCCGTCATTGTTTCCGGAAGAGGGGGACATATGGGGCCCTTCGGCAGTGCCTGATCCTTTGACCGGGAATATCCCCAGGGAGATGACCCAACAGCAAATAACCCGGCTCGTTGAAGCGTATGCCGCTGCCGCTTCCCGGGCGCAAAAGGCAGGATTCGATGGTATACAGCTTCACGGGGCTCATGGATACGGCATCAACCAGTTCCTCTCTGCCGCATCGAACCGCCGCTCTGATAAATACGGCGGCAACATTGCCGGGCGCTACCGTTTCTTAGGAGAGGTTCTGGAAAGTGTAAGGGGCGTAGTGGGCAAAGATTACCCGGTCTTCATCAAATTGAGCGGCAACGACTTTTTTGCCGGAGGTCTCGTGCCGGAGGAGTCGATTTACGTTGGCCAGAGGCTGGTAGAGAACGGGATAGACTGTATTGAAGTGAGCGGAGGGAGCAAAGCCTCTTATGATGGCATGATCCCTTCCCGCACGAATGTGCACCGGGAAGGCGATGAGGCGTACCTGGCACGGTTAGCGGGCTCTTTCAAGGAAGCGCTCAGCGTTCCAATAATCACCGTGGGCGGGATCCGTTCTCCGGAGGTAGTTGCAAAGGTCCTTGCCGAAAGAGTTGCTGATTACGTCGCATTTTGCCGGCCATTGATCCGGGAACCGCGCCTCATCAGCCGCTGGCAGAACGGGGACCTTGAGAAGTCAAAGTGCATCTCCTGCAATGGGTGCTACGAGACGGGACTTATTGGGCTGGGGATTAGTTGTAAAATGGAGAAAAACGCCAAATCGTGAACTATCCGCACCCGCTAGGCGCTATGTTGGCATTTCCATTCAAAAGCTTCAAAGGGGCTTGTCGGATGCGCCGAGGGCCTTGACTGCCTGAGTTATCGTAATGTCCAGCGGCTTAGGCCAAAATTCCACGTATAATTTCTCCGGATGAAGATTTGTGCATCATGGTAATTTCACCTTCATTATAATCGATGAAATAGACAACAAACGCGTGAGCCCCTCGAACCTGAAGAAGATTCGTCAGTTCCCGTTAACGCCGACAGAGGAGAAACCACCCGGATTGCCGGTCAGGGGATATAGTCGCAAGCCAGGAAAGCACGGATTAACATTTGATCTTGACGATGCAATTCTCGAAGTCTCTTCGTAATCAAGCAGATGTGGCGGGAAAGGGGTATAAGACATTGATTGATGATGCCTTGCGAGAGTATCTAGTCCAAGGATTCAGGCATTCTTGGCGAGATCCTGCGCAAGGTTGTTCGTGAAGAAATGGGGCATGCCGCCTGAGTTCCATCTCGGGATCACTATATACTACTGTCCGCAGCATGGCTCTGCCGCTTCCTTCAGAGTGGCGAGTGAGTCGTCAATCACCCGGTTTGTCGTCTTTGTGCCTGTTCCTTTCGAGGGCCGCAAGTATTTCCTCTTGTATCTTGATCTCTTCCCTGCACCAGGTCCATACCTGGTAGATCTCCAGCCCGAGGATGGTCATGCCGGCCGTGAAAACCGCCCAGAAATATTCCTCCATGGTGCCGGAGAAATGAAAGAACAGGTAAAAGCCGGCGAGATATCCCACTTGGGTAAAACCCCCATATTTACCGGAGCCGCTCATCATCCGCGAGAGGATAAGGATGATGGCGGAAAAACTGTAGAGGAGGAGGGTGGCGCTGATCATTCCGGCGGATGGGGGCTCGCCGAGAAGCTCATGTAACCGGGGTGGGAAAGAAGGAAGAAAGTCAAAGTCGCGCATCGCCCCGATGCTCAAGGCAATAAAGAGCGCCATGACATAAAAGGTGCGGTTTGATCTGGCCTTGAGCCGCCGGATTTTTTCGTTCTCCAGCGGTTTCGAAGGCTTTTGTTTGTCTGAGCCATCCGTCTGGAAGGATTCAGGGGGATGGTTTCCCATGGTGTTTCTCATCTCCGACCAGAGAGGGTTGGAAGTCTCCGCTTAGTAGCGCCTGCTTTCGCATTCCCATCACTTTTGCTCTTTTGTCTGCTCCAGGTCTTTTTTGAGTTTTTCGGTTTCCTCTACAGCGTTCCTGAGTTGGAGAGCCACTGCCCGAATTCCATCTGCAAGATCGGAGAGTTCCCCGGAACTAACCGTAAGTTCACGGTTAAGATTACCATTGTTGATATCAGATGTAAATTCCGTAATTTCCCTGAGCGGGATGAAGATCTGGCGGCGCAACAGGGCAGCCACTCCGCCGACAGTCAGGATAAGGACCATGACGCTGAAGATGATCATTCTGCCGCGCATGAGGGCCAGGGTTTTCTGGAGGGGCGTGGCAGAAAGCCCTATGTCCAGAGTGCCCAGGACCTTTTGTCCTGCGGTGTGAAAGTGACATCCGGCATTGTAGCAGGCGGCTTCGTTATAGATGGGGGCAGCGATGGCAAGCACCTCCGTTCCCCGTTCATTGGTAAAGCGGCGCACCCGATCCATGGGGCCTAGGCTGGATGCGGGTACCGGACCCGCGTGACAGCCGATGCAACCGGCGCCCTTTTTGTCGATGATCCGGCTCACTTCACGCGGGTCTACCGAGAACATTATACGCCCCTCCTTGTTGAAGATGCGTAAGTGCTCCACGCCTTGCAGATCGCCGACATTTGCAATGATATTGCGCAGCGTTTCCCGGTCGGACTTGAGCATGGCATAACGGGCGGATTTGATGACTGTGTCGGTCAGATTGGTTTCATGGATGATAGTGTCGTTGATCAAGTCGGTTTTCATTACCGAATAGAGGAGGATGCAGCAGACAATGACAAAACCAGTCACTGCCACCGCTACCGGCACAATTGCTCTGGCAGGCAATGTTCTGAACATGACACTTCTCCTTTTAAAGTTACAGGCCTGTCCCCTGATTTCAATCCCCGGGATGGAAACAAACGCAGGGCCAAGGGCGGATTCCAACTCTTCGCCCTCAGCCCCTGCCTCTTCGCCTTTCGTGTTAACTGTTCACCAGCTGCTAGCTCTTATCCGTCTTGTGGCACTTCTCACAGTTTTCTTTGACGGTGAACGCCGATTTGCCGTCATGACAGGCGCCGCATGATTTCTGCGCTTCCATGCCGGCCATGGAAACGGTAACATTCCCCTTGCCCGGCAGATAAAGGCGGGGATGGCATTCCGCGCACGAATACATGCCAGTGTGGAATTTATGGCTGAATAGAACATTCCCGGCGTCTTTTACGTTATAGGTCATCTCCCGGACCGGGTGGCACCTTACGCATTCGCTGACCTTAAAGGCCCCTTTGCCGTTGTGGCAGGCACCGCACGATTTCCCCTTTTCCATCTCCGCCATGGTGGCACTGGGGTTGGGGCCGGCCTTGAAGAGCCTGTTGTGGCAGGAGTTGCACTGCATGGTCCTAAGATGCTTGGTATGGCTGAAGGCCACCGGGCCCGTTGCTTTAACCTTGTAGGTGATTTCACGGACCTTGTGGCATTGGGTGCATTTGGCAAGGGCGAACGCCTTAGTACCGTTATGGCAGGCGCCGCACAATTGCCCCTTTTCCATCTCCGCCATGGTGAAATGGCGGTTCTTTACTTTACTTCCTTCATGGCATGTCTTGCAATTGAAATTAGGGGTAGTCCGTGTCTTTTTCTGCAGATGGGCTTTGTGACTGAAGATCACCGTGCCTGCGTCCTTGGTGACGTATTGTATATCCTTCAGCTCCATGGCGGGAGCTATGGTGGTTGCGGCAAGAAGGGCCGTCGGGATAAGAAGAGTCAAACGGGATATCATGGTTTTCTCCTGTCTTTTACAAGGGGCGGTATATGCCCCGCCCCTGTGAATATCCGTTCAGGGCCACTGCTGTGCCGCTATGCCCGATCTCTCATCGATACGGCTGCGGTATGTCCCGGCCATAGCAGGCTCAGTTTCTCCTCCCGTAACGTAACCTCTTGCCGGTTCTTTTGCGGTTGCGCGTTCATCGGCGGTTTTCCATGTATAAAGGATCGGCAGTCGGTAGAGGATGAAGCGCCAGACGACGAGGTAGATGGAGAAGAGGGTGAGGGAGATGATCACCTCGCGCCATCTGGGAATCTCCCGCTCGGCCAGTTTCCAGTTGAAGGTGATCATGGCGATATTTAGCCGGTTGAGAACTACGCCGAATACGGTGAGAAGCGCGCTGAAGCGGATCAGTCCCATGATTTTGCGCCTGATGGAGTAGGCAAAGAGGATGAGCGGCAGGATAACTCCCATGCCTATCTCGAATATGTACCATGCCCCCCAGCCCGTGGCCAGGTATTCCCACTTGTTGTCATGGGCAATGCCCATCAGCTTGATTACCAGATAGGTAATAAGCCCCATGCTGGCTCCCTTGGCGAGACTGATGGTGAGCTTGTCGAGGTTGTCGAGGAAGTTCGCGTCGCAGCGCCACGCCATTGTTTTCAAAACAATGGTAGAGACCACGATGACCATGCAGAGACCGCCAGGAATTGAGGAGACGAAGAACTGGAGCCACAAAAACGCGGAGGAGTACCAGAGCGGATGGACCTTGCCGGGTGCATAGTTGAAGAGCGCGCCCAGCGCCCCCTGGTGGAGGGTGGAGAGTATTATTCCGGACACTGTAAGGCCGAGCGTGATCTTCCGCACCCCCTGCTTGCCGACGGGGAAACCGATCCATTCGAAAAAGGAAACGGAGACCTCGCAGACCTGGACGGAGAGGTAGGTTGCCACATGCCAACCGACCAGAAAGAGGACCGCTACCGGGCCGTAGGCGACCACCATCGGGTAGGGGAGACGCCAGGGCTGGCCCAGGTCGACCAACAGGTAGACAACAGCGAAAAGATAGCCCAGAAGACCGTTTAAGAGGGCAAGCCGTTCGATCGGCTCGAAATCGTGGCGGCCGAAGATCTCCACCGTCGTCCCGAGCATAAAGCCCGAGGAGGAGAGGGGGACCATGGCGAACAGGCCGAAACACAAGAAAAGTCCCCACGGATAGTCATAGGAGCTGTTAGTGACCGAGGCGAGGCCGAAGATGAAGCGGATAGCTATGAGCGGCAGCCCTACGGCGAAGATAACGGCCAATATCCAGTTAAAGGGATTGCGCACGGCCTGGATGATATACTGCCATGGTGTGAGTCCGAGCAGCAGTTTGTCTTTCAGGTCCCATTTGCTCTCCCCGGCAACCTTGTAGTGAGAATCGACTATTTTCACCCCGTTTGCTATATGTCTTTTCATGGCTTGTGATCCTCCTGCTCAGAATGGCCGTCTTCGTGGTTCGTGTGGTTCTTATTCTTGGTTGCCAGCAGGTGAAAGCCGGTAAAGAGGGCCGGCCAGATGGTGAGCACCATTGGCACTATGCCGAGGAAGTCCTTGACGTTGGAGAGGATCGGCTCATTTGACATGGTCGTGTCGAAGCCGACCTGATCAAAGTTCACGCCGGCAAGGTAGAGCCAGCTTGTCCCCCCCACTTCCTTTTCACCGAATATATGATCAACGTATCTGTCGGGTTTCTCCTTGATACGGTCGCGGCCGATCTTTAACAGATCATTCCGGTGGCCGAAGGTGAGGACCTCCTGTGGGCATACCTCGACGCATGCTGGAGGCTTGCCGTATTTCAGGCGGGTGTCGTAGCAGAAAATGCACTTCTTGACCACCGGGTTTAAGGCGCTTGAATAGCTGTACGCCGGCACATTGAAGGGACAGGCGATCATGCAGTTGCGGCAGCCGACGCAGACCTTGGAATTATAGATGACCGCACCTTCCTTGGTCTTGGTATAGGCGTTGACGAAGCACGAGGAAAGGCATGCCGGCTCATTGCAATGGTTGCACTGTATCTTCCGATAGACCGGGCCGCCGCCGGTTTTGGTATCATAGCGGTTGACGACTGTATACGCCTTTTCCGTAGGACGCCGTTTTTCTTCAAAGACCCTTTTGTCGTCAAAGGGCGCATCCGGCGCGGGAAGTTGTTGCTCTTTGTTACAGGCCGCCTCGCAGCTGCGGCACCCTACGCAGCGGGTGAGGTCCACCAGAACCCCCATCCCATCCGGATATCCTTCAAAGGAGCCTATCCCCCAGGCCTTCTCTGAGACTCCAAGAGTGGCGGCCGCCCCGCATGCTATGCAACCTTTCAGGAAATCTCTTCGTTTCATAATCTTTTCTCCTTCGCTTCGGATTAACAGTCTTAAGGTCTGCGGGAGCAAGCACCGGGTTAGTATCGTTAATTGCCGGGCAGTTTTCCCTCTTCATGGGCCTGTGGCTGCGCATAGGCGCCGGCGCTGTAAAATGCATCGCCCCGCTTGTTCCGGGCGTGGCAATCCTGACATCCGGTCGGCCCCCCCATTCTGCGGTGACAGCCTGTGCAGCTCTGGTGGTAGGCCCCTTTGAGGCCAAGTCTGTCGGTGTGGTAAGCGGTCTTGCTCTTTTCGCGCAGGGCGGCTGCGGAAAACGGCTGAGCCTCATGGCACCCCTTGCAGGCCACTACCGCGGTTGCACCGCTGTTCTTGTGGCATCTAACGCAATCTGCGTCCTGCACGAGGGTGCCGGTTGTGTGGTGATGGCACTCGGCACAGTCTTTTACCAGCATGATGTGCTTGGCATGGTTGAATTTAACCTTCCCGTAAAGGTTTGCCAGGGAACCCAGGTCAATGGAATCCGGAATGTCTTTGGCCCGGGAGTCAGCCGGGGACGCGATCAGGGCCAGCATGAAGACCCCCCCTATTAGCCAGTTTCTGACTGCATACATATCGCATTCTCCTTTGCTTAGGAATGTGGTGTTGAATAGATTATTCCTGCATCCCGAAAACCGCCAGTGATATCCGGTTACTTATTTTTGCGGGTTTCTTCATCGTCAACATGGTGGATGTATTTATAGAACATCGGGAACCCGACGAAGAACGCAATGCAGATCAGGTATTCAAGTCCCTTGATGTACTGGTAATAGTCAACCAGCGTAAATATTTCTTTTACTTGACCAACCGATGAAAAAATATTCATCATGTTCATCCCTCCGTACGTTAGCCTCAAACTGTTGGAAATCGTTTTTCTGCAACCGCCTGGGTGTCAGGAGTTGATCATTCAACGGCCTTGACTTTGGCCATCCCGGCTTCATCCTCTTTTTTGGACAACCCCTTAAACGACCCGATCAGGGTCATGATGGCCGGGATCAGCTGGATAACGACGACCAGGGCGAGGAATCCGACAAAAGCGAGCGCCAGCACGCTGCTGCTGTAAACCCTCGTGGTTGTCGCTGCAAAAGTGCTTGGTACGGCAGCCAGTAGCATTGCCAATGTAGTTGGAAAAATCCTCGTTCCTTTCATCGCATCCTCCTTCTTGATGTTGTATTTAAAAGCTCTTGCTTCCTCAAGCCGGCTTGATGAAACTACTGTTGCCTCAGGTGTTCAAAGGCGCATTGCACGGCCTTGCGTATCTCCTCCTTGTCTTCTCCATCCACCGGCCTCAAGGCATGGTAGAAGATCCCTTCCCTGCGCAGCTTGCGCATTAGCGGCAAAGAGGTATTAGCGGAAACCAGGATGATAGTGAGCCGCCGGTTACATTTTTTTAACAGGGGGATCAGCTCGGCAGCCGAAAGTTCATCGAATTTGCTGCCGAGCAAAACCACCTGTGCAGTATTCTTGAGAATCCCGTCCAGAGCATCGGCTGTTGAATTCGTAATTATTACGTTATAGCCGGCATCGATAAACGTTTCGGCCATCTGCTTCCGGCAGTCAATATCCTCTACCGCGATCAAAAGTCCCTGCATCGTTTGAACCTCACTCAATCCGGATTCATTTCAACAATCCTGTTCCGGTCGTCCTGGCTGATCCCACCTTTTCAAATGAATTCGTGTACCATCTCCAATTCCCTCCGGTTTGCCAGCATACTTAAAACTAAATCCCTTTTACTTTCCTCCCGGTTTTTCGGATAAGGTTTCTGCGGCCTTCTTCGGTGCACGGGTGAAGAGCGCCTTGAGCATCGAGGCAAAGAGCACCAGGCCGGGAATGAACTGGAAGACGACGATAAGTGCCGCGAACCCGAGGAAAAGAATGAGGAGAAAAGAGCTCCCTTTCGCTTCGCTTCCGTTAGCTGCAAAAGCCGGCGCAACAGAGGCCAGTGTTATTAGTACTGTTTTCATCAGGGTTCTCATGGCAACCTCCTTTTAAGCTCCGGTTGTGGTGTTTGGAGCTCTTGCCTATAAAGCGTTCGCAATAGATGTGCCATTTTCGACTAACGCCGCATTAAAGAAGTAACTTATTGAATTAGTTATAAATATTATCCAGCTGGCAGCGCAATCTCCAGCAGCTCGAATAAAATAATCATTGAAACGTATAAAATTTTTATACATAATTGATGGGCGGCAAAGCCTGATCTTTCCGGTTGTTACACATAACATACTGTAAATACAATTGCTTTACTGGCATGTATGGGTGTATAATAATTTTGACAGTGATGTATAAATGACAGGGAGATTCAGAATGTGTTTATCTGACGTAAAAATGCCTGGAAACTGTTATCAGTTTGACTTGATTGAGTAATTGCTGTAAGTTTGCGATGATGCGCAAGGCGTATAGTTGATGGATGAGACAAGAGGACTACAGAATGGATAAGGCGAATATCCTGGTTGTTGATGATGAGGCCGTGGTGCGGGAAGGGGTGCGCCGTATCCTGGAAGGGGACCAGTATAGCGTGGAGAGCTGCGCCAGCGGCCGTGCAGCGCTGGATCTTTTGCAGGGAAAAGATTTCAATATGGTGATAACTGACCTGAAAATGCCGGGAATGAGCGGCCTGGAGGTGCTAAAGGCGATAAAAATCCTGCAACCGGAGATACCTGTAATCATCATCACCGGATATTCGACGGTTGATACCGCTGTTGACGCCATGAAAAACGGGGCTATCGATTATATTGCCAAGCCTTTTTCTCCTGACCAACTGAGAGAGAAGGTCGCCAGGGCCTTCGAGCAAAAAGCCTTACTTCTTGATGAAATTTATCTGAGAAAAGAGCTTCGCGACCACCACGGTTTCGAAATGTTCGTGGGAGAGAGCAACGAGATGCAGAAGGTCTACCGCCGGATCATGCAGGTGGCGCCGACCGACAGTACGGTCCTCATTACCGGCGAAAGTGGCACTGGCAAGGAACTGGTGGCCAGGGCCATCCACAAGAACAGCCAGCGGCGCGAACAACCTTTTGTCGCCCTCGACTGCACATCCCTGGCGGAAAGTCTTTTGGAGAGTGAGTTGTTCGGGCATATCAAGGGCTCGTTTACAGGGGCAATCCAGACCAAAATGGGGCTTTTCAAGGTCGCCGACGGCGGCACACTTTTCCTCGACGAGATTGCCAACATCAGCTTGACGACCCAGGCAAAGCTGCTGCGCGTTTTGCAGGAGCGCGAGGTCACCCCTATCGGCGGCGACCATCCCATTCCCTTTGACATTCGGCTGGTAGCGGCCACCAACAAGAATCTCCGTAGCCTCGTTTCTGAAGGCGCTTTTCGCGATGACCTCTTTTTCCGGCTGAATATCATCCCTGTCGATCTCCCCCCGCTGCGTGAGCGGAAAGGGGACCTCCCCTTGCTGATCAAATATTTCCTGCATAAATATTCCATGGAAATCGGCAAGGATATCCGTAGCATGGCCTCCGATGCATACGCCCTGCTGGAGGAATATGATTTCCCGGGGAATGTCCGCGAGCTTGAAAATATTATTGAAAGGGCGGTCGTGCTAGCTGAAGGAGATGCTATTCACAAGGAGTGGCTGGAGCTCCAGCCGCAACGGGAAGAAGGCGCAGCAAAAGCATTGTTTGTACCGCAGAGTGTTGACGAATTGAAAGAGTCCAAACGGCAAATCCGGGAACGTGCGGTTGAGCCGATCGAAAAGGCATTTGTAATAAACGCACTGAAGCGGAACAACTGGAATGTCACCAGGGCCGCCGAAGAAACTGGCATGCTGCGCCCCAATTTCCAGGCGCTCCTGAAAAAACTGAAGATTTCCATCAAGGACCAGGCGGTCAATTAGTCTCCTTGGAAACGGTACTTTTGCGCTCTGGTTGTGTCAATTTCCTTGCTCGCTTCTGCAACACACCGACGCATACCTTCCTCGCAAACAACGATTTCTTTTCCAGGAAGAAAAAACCTTCGTTTTTGAATTGGAAACCAATAATTAGATATTTTCCGCCGGTTTCCCTGCCCCGTTTAGGGCATCTTCCTGTGTCATGGCGGGGGTTATCGGCAGATGGATGGTGAAAGTCGTGCCGACGCAAACGGTACTCTCCACTTCTATGGTACCACCATGACTGTTGATTATCCCGTATGAAACCGACAGACCGAGGCCTGTGCCGCTCGTTTCCTTGGTGGTGAAGAACGGGTCGAATATTTTGGGGAGGTTTTCTTCGGGGATCCCGCAACCGGTGTCGGCTATCTTTACCACCACGCCTTTTCTGTCTCCGGCCATGTCGGTCACGATTCTGAGCGTTCCGCCGTCAGACATGGCATGACTTGCGTTGAGGAGGATATTTATGAATACCTGTTCAATCTGGTGGGGGTCCGCCATGATTGCCGGTATGTCCGGGGAATAATCCAGGATGATGTTGATATTATGGAACTGGGCCTGATTCTTGACGAGCGCCAGCGATGCGTCCAGAATTCCGTTGAGGGATGTCCAGGTTTTTTGCGGGACCGATTCCCTGGAAAAGTCCAAAAGTCCCTTGACAATCACGGCGCAACGCTCTGTCTCCTGGATGATGGTGCTGAGGTCGCTTTTGAGCGCCGGGTCCAGTCTGCTGTCGTTACTTATGAGTGAAGAGAAGACCAGGATGCCGGTTAGAGGGTTATTGATTTCGTGAGCTATGCCGGCCACCAGTTCACCGAGGGAAGCGAGTTTTTCGGATCGGATGAGCTGGGCCTGGATTCGCTCCAGTTCCTGACTCCTTTCTGCGACTTTTCCCTCCAGGGTCCTTCCCCATTCCTCAAGCTGTTCATACGATTTTTTCAACCCCAGCGTCATTTCGTTCATAACAAGGGCAAGCGTGCCCATTTCATCAGCTGACGTAATTTTCACGCTGGCGTCGAGATTGCCGCTGCCGACTTCCCTGGCGTGCTTCAAAAGCTGCTTTACCGGGATGTTTACAATTTTTTGCATGCAGAGGGTTATGCAGGCCCAGACCATGATCAGGAGGAAAAAGGTCATGGTGATGATTTTGTCGCGGTAGGCGGCAAGCTGCGCCTGCATTTTGTCGAGGGAAACGGTCATTTCCAGAATCCCCAACACCGGGAGATTTGCGGAGTGGAAATGGCAACGGGAGGTTGAGCAGCCCTTCTCGTTATAAATGGCCTTGGCTAGCCCCATGACCAGTTTGCCGCTTTTGTCGCGATAAATCCGGCCGCCATTTTTGGTGGCGCTTTGCTGCTGCGGCTTCGGACCGATGATGTTGTAGGACTCGGCGTTTTTATCGAGCAACACACCGATTTCCTTTTCATCCGTTGAAAATATGACCCGGCCGCCATTACTGATTAGCCGGATCTGCCGAATTCCCTCCAGAGTGCCAACTTCGCGGATCATATCGAACACCCGCGGCAGATCGTTTATCAGCATCTGATAATGGGTGGTTTTAATAATAGTATTACTTAGCTTGTCGGTTGCCGAGGCAGTCGCCTCGAGAAAGAGCTGCCGCAGCTCTTTGAGGTTCATATAGGCGAAAAGAGCCATAAAGGCAACCAGTATCATGCTTGTCCATAAGGTCAGCTTGGTGATCAGGCTCAGGCGCATAACCTACTCCGCAGTTGCATCTGACAACAAGTGATAGTATAAGTAAATATATAAACAGCTTAAGTTATGCATTAATAATAGTCAAGAAGTTCACTTTAATCAGCCTGTGTTAGGCCGAAGCAAAATGATCTGGCACTTTTATGTTTTTCCATTTATGATGATATACGGGGGTAATCAAAATTGTCCGCATATTTTCTTTTTGACATTCAGATATCCCGGCGCATGTGGGAAAGGTTGCAGCTGCACGAAGTGCTGATGTTGCCACAGACAACCGCCCGGGTCTCGACGATTGTAATGATCCGTCATATAGCAGATCGTTTTAACCGGCTGCCAGAAAGGAGCGGTAGGCCTCTTCCGGCGGGACATCTGTACCTGTATGGATTAATGATCAAGGTCTTCCGTTATCTGCTTGACAGGTACACGGAAGAGCTACATCCCCGGTTGCTGGGAAATGCCTTGGACGCCGCCGGTTTCGGCCTCTTCTCCACGGAACTCAGGGACGCGGCAACGTGCTTTGCCGAGCTTTTTCCGGGAATAGAGACCGTTTCCAGCCGGGAGAGCGCGGCAGGGTTTATTGACGGTGACAGCGCGGCGGCAGATAGGAAAAAAAGGGTGGTCAAGGAGATGTTCCTCCTCTCCCTGGCCGGGGAGAACCCGGCCCTTGATCACTTCCGGGAAATGCTGGATGACGCCGAGCTTGAGGCGACCTCCGCCTACCGTGATATTGCTGCGGCAATTGACCAATGGCTTGCCGCGGGCCCACCGCTGCCACCGTTCACGGTTTCCCTCGCCGAACTGCTACGCGCCCCGCTCAAGGCTTCGCCCCGTTCTCTTGCCGGCCAGGTGGAGTATATCCGTGAAAAATGGGGAGAGCTGCTTCCTCCCGAACTTCTAGCCGATCTCCTCACTGCCCTCGACATTATCCGAGAGGAAGAGCGCCAGTTCCATGGTGGCCCGGGCCGGCCGCGGGTCATCGAGTTTCTTAAGGGACGCTTAGGCACTGAATATCCGGAGTACGAGCGCTTTTCCGCTGACGCCAACTGGATGGGAAACGTGGTGATGATCGCCAAGATGGTCTACGTATGGCTCGGCCAACTGGCGCGAAAATATGGCCGTCAAATCGACCGCCTCGACCAGGTCCCCGATGAAGAACTGGATCAGCTTGCCAGTCGGGGGTTTACCGCACTCTGGTTGATTGGCCTGTGGGAGCGCTCTTCCGCCTCGGCTCGGCTCAAGCAGTTAAGCGGTAACCCGGAAGCCGCGGCCTCTGCCTACTCTCTTTATGACTATATTATCGCCCATGATCTTGGTGGCGCTGCTGCACTCGACAATCTGAAACAACGTTGCCTGGCCCGGGGGATCCGCCTGGCGAGCGACATGGTGCCGAACCATACCGGCATTTACTCCCGATGGACCGTTGAGCATCCCGAATGGTTTATCCAACTCGATTACCCGCCATACCCCTCTTACAACTTTACCGGCCCGGACCTCTCCTTTTCCCCGGAAATCAGCCTCCATATCGAAGACGGTTATTGGGAGCGGCGCGATGCGGCGGTAGTTTTCAAGCATTACGACCATCGAAACGGCCGGACCAGGTACATTTACCACGGCAACGACGGCACCTCCACCCCCTGGAACGATACCGCTCAGCTCAATTACCTCCTCTCCGAAGTGCGGGAAGCGGTCATACGGACCATCATCCATGTTGCGCGGCAGTTTCCCATAATCCGTTTCGACGCCGCCATGACCCTGGCGAAGAAGCACTACCAGCGCCTCTGGTACCCTCAGCCGGGGCACGGCAGCGGCGTCCCGTCGCGTGCCGAGCACGGTATGACCCGGGAGGAGTTCGACAAGGCCTTTCCAGGGGAGTTCTGGCGCGAAGTGGTGGACCGGGTGGCGGCCGAGGCCCCGGACACGTTACTTCTGGCCGAGGCGTTCTGGCTCATGGAGGGGTACTTCGTCCGCACCCTGGGAATGCACCGGGTCTATAACAGCGCTTTCATGAACATGCTCAAGATGGAGGAGAATGCCAAGTACCGCCAGACCGTGAAAAATGTCCTCGAGTATGATCCCCGCATCCTCCGGCGCTTCGTCAACTTCATGAACAATCCGGATGAGCGGACCGCGGTGGAGCAGTTCGGAAAGGAAGGGAAGTATTTCGGCGCCTGCGTCCTTCTTGTCACCATGCCGGGACTCCCTATGATCGGCCATGGCCAGATTGAGGGATTTCATGAGAAGTACGGGATGGAGTACCGGCGCGCTTACTGGGATGAGCCGGAGGATGAACACCTGGTTGCCGGACACGAGGCGCGAATCTTCCCCCTGATGAGGCGGCGCCACCTCTTTTCCGGTTCGGAGAATTTCGTCTTCTATGACTTCTTCAGTGGCGAGCAGGTGGACGAAAATGTCTTCGCCTACTCGAACAGGACCGGGGAAGAGCGGGGACTAATTCTGTATCACAATCGGTATGCCTCGACTTCCGGCTGGATTCGCACTTCCACGGCAATAGCCGGGAAAAACGACAGGGGCGAGACCATCCTCATACAGAAGACATTGAGTGAGGCCCTCGGCTTGAATCCAGACGGCAGGTATTATTACGCCTGCCGCGATTATGCCTGCGGCCTAGAGTATCTTCACTATGGCCCAAAGCTTTGTGAGGACGGGCTGTACGCGGAACTCGGTGGTTATGAATACAAGGCTTTTCTCGATTTCCGGGAGATCTGCGATGACGAGTTCGGCTCATGGGGCAAGCTCTGTGCGGATCTCCACGGCCGGGGGGTGACCAGCCTCGATGAGGAGCTGAAGCGGGTTCGCCATGGCGCGGTCATTGAAGCCTTCCGGCTGGCGGTCGAGGCGGCCTCGCGCCTTCTTACTGAGCCTGCTGGGAATGAGGAGAAGGAAAGGCTCCTTGCCCTGCTCGAACGCTTTTATGGAGAGGTAAACCGGCATACTGGTTGCGAAGGCGATCGGCTGGCTCTGGCCAGGGGAGCATTGCAAGAGATTGCCGCCCTCCAGCACGTCAAATCACGTGATGAGCAGGAGGAAACAACGGAAAAGGGTGTGGTGCCGGCAACAGCGACTGGCCGCCTTCTCCTTGCCGCCTTCCTAATATTACATGAGGCCGGCAGGCTTTCGACTGCGGAGGATTATCAGTTCGTCTCATTTTCCTGGTACGGCGAGCTGGGGCTTGATTGGGCTTTTGCGGAGTCTGAGGGGGAAACATCCGATGAGTCCACTCATCGGCGGGAGATCGCCTTGCTCTTGAAGCCGCTTTTGCGATGGCAGCATTTCTTTGCCGGATGGGAGCAGAGTACCGCCCAGGACCGTTTCACTAACCTTTTCGCCGATCCCACCGCACGGGAATTCCTGCAGTGCCATCCCTACGAGGAGCACGAATGGTTCGATATGGAACGATTCGAGATGCTTCTGCACTGGCTCTTCACGGTCAAGGCGCTGGACCTGGCCGCCGGTAAAGATCCTGAACAATTTGTCAATGAGATTTCTAACCTCCGGAAGACACGCCAAGATCTTCAGGATGTAGCTGCCGCGGCGGGTTACCGGGTGGACCGGTTTCTCGAAATGCTACAAACCGGGTGCTTGGTGGCGTGAAATAAATGAATATGCTACTAATGGCGAAGCAAGCTCCTTACCTGCTTCGCCATTAGACGACTATGAGAATCAGCTTGAAGTTAGATGAACCCTTGCTTCGCCCCTTCGGGAGTCTTGCTAAATCTCTAAGACCTCGGATCACAGAACAGGCTGTCGCCAAATTTGGAGACCGGGTCGCAGAGTTCAGACGCATCATCGGATCTGGCGCAGCATTTGGCGCACGATAATTCGCCCCCCTTCAATTGCTGCGGATAGTCCTCGGTTGTGCATAATTTTTTTTTACCGCCTCCCATGATTCAATCCTCCCCTCGTGGTTAAAATTATCTTATACTTTTATTTATTATTTTACTCTTTATCAGGAAAAATTCAAATTAGTAACACATATAAACAGTCAGCGGTTCAACGGGCCAGGCTAATTCCTGCCAGCCGGCCGATGAGGAAAGTGGCGGCGGCCGCGGTAAGCCCGAAGATGACCTGCCGGGAGCCGGAATAGAGGATCGGCCTGCCGGTAAACAGGGTGATGGCCCCACCGACCAGGAAGAGCCCCACAGCGCTTGCGGCGGCGCTTGCCGCCAGTGCCTTAGTGCCGCTCATGAAGAGGTAAGGGATGACAGGAATTACTGCCCCCAGGGCAAAAAGAAGGAAAGAGGTGATAGCTGCCTCCCAGGCCGAGCCCCCCAGGTCTTCGGGGTTAATCCCCAACTCCTCACGGGCCAGTGTTTCAATGGCTTTCTCCCGATCGGCCATAATACGGCCAGCGAAGAGACGCGCCGTCTCCTCGTCCATGCCGCGTGCCTGATAGATGAGCACCAGCTCCTCTGTTTCTTCTTCAGGCGCGGCGGCGATCTCCTCCTCTTCAGTGCGGATCTGCCTCTCGTATAGTTCGCGTGAGCTCTGCACGGATATCCACTCGCCAAGCGCCATGGAGGCAGCGCCGGCGAGTAGTCCGGCGCAGCCGGTAAGGAGGATGCCTCGTCCGGAAAGCTCGGCCCCCGCCACCCCCATGATCAGGTTGAAGTTTGAGAGGAGGCCGTCGCTGGCGCCGAGCACAGCGGCGCGCAGGGCGTTGCCTCTGCCGGCGCGGTGGCGCCCCTCAAACCGGGCCAGTGCACTTCCCGCCACCCCTTCCCGGCCTGTTTGGGCGAGCTGGCGGAGCAGGTAGGCGTGGGACCGCTCCGTCTGAACCATTTCCATTGCCTCCGGCTGCGTGCAATAGTCGGACGTTGCCGTGGTTTCCCGGGCCGAGAGAAGGGGAAGGATCAACTCTGCGCCGAAACGCCGGGACAGGCTGATGAGCATGCGGGTGCGTAGCGACGGCCTAAATAGCGGCACTTTGGATCCTGACGCCTTAAGCTTTTCCGCCCAGACGCCGGCATGGCCCTCTTCCGCCTCGGCGAGGCGCCGGTAGAGCTCGGCAAGCTTAGGGTTTTTGTCCTGGTCGGCGAGCGAACGGTAGAGGATGGCACTGTTTAGCTCATCTTCCCAATTGGCTCGGAAACGGATGATATCGGTTTTTATGCGCATATGTGCTAAACTCTCTTTTGGATAAAGATTGTGGTGTGGACGGATGTTTTCTCTACTCGGTGGGCTGCTGTTTTCAAGGGGACCTGGATGCTGATCGATTAAAAGCTTGAATAATTTATCCAAAAAAAATAAAGTGGAAACTAGCCGATTAATCTGGAGACAAAGGAGATCATTAATGAACTGGTTTACAAAGGCGATACTCATATTTTTCGTGGCGCTCGCCCCGGTGACGGTCATCTGCGCCGGAGAGAACGTCAATGATGTGAAGGCGCCGTCCGCCAAAAAAATCTATAAGGTGAGCGATCTTTACAGGGAAAAAGATGCCCTCGACATGAAGAAAGTCACTGTCAAGGGGAAGATCGTAAAAGCAGCGTCAGGAATCATGAACAAGAACTGGTTCCATGTGCAGGACGGCAGCGGAGACCCGGGCAATAAAAACAACGATCTGGCTATAACCACGATCCAGGATCTCCCGGCGGTGGGGAAAGTTGTGACCGTCACCGGCACCCTGCACAAGGACAAAGACTTCGGCTATGGTTACCGTTATGAAGTTATCCTGGAAGAGGCGACAATTATACATTGACGAATATTCGCAATAAGACTTTCTTGGGTCTGTTTGCCTTTTGTACGAACTCGGAAGGCAAGCATGTCTTGCCTTTTCAACTTTTTGCGAGCTCGTATATTTACCGATTAGTTGCGAGTGTATCAATTATGACTCAGTAGCGCATCCGCACCCGGTAGGTGAGTCGCGTTTCCCCGTCCTTTTTCACCGGAACCCTGAATTCAGCTGTGTGGGCATCCCCTTTCGTGTAGTCCAGGGATGAGCTGAGCATCTGCCAGTCACCGGGTATTGGCTCCACTACGCGTACCAAAACGTCTTCCTGCTTGTGGTTTCTGATGTTGATCTCGAAGGCCGTCTCGTAGGTGTCGGAGGCGGTCTTCTTCCAGTCGGTCTGTTTCCGGCTCCCCACAACATCAAAGGCATCACCCACCTTGATCCGCAACTTCTCGTCCTTAGCAGTATGGTCGATAGCGTCTTCACCTATAAACTGCATCCCACCTTCGCTGTCCTGCTTGTAGACCCGCACCTTCCCTTTTGGGAGCGGTATTCCTAGACGCTCCTCCTTGCGGTTGGCGATCTCGATGAACACCCCGACCTTCTGGTTGCTCATTACCTCGCCATTGCGGCCGAAATAATAGTGATTGGCTCCCCGTAAGAGGAGTTCCTTTTTGATTGGAATGGCCTCGCTAGTGAAAAGACTGATCTGCTTTGACTGGTTGTCCTTGATGGTGGAGGGACGCTTAAGGGTGTAAATGTGGTACTCGAAGAATCCCTCTTCCTTGAACTGGGGCGCGGCCTCGGCGGTCATCTCTTTGCGTGCCATCATCAACCGTGGTTGTTCCTCCAGGACACGGTTCACGTCCCCTGCCACCAGCTTCAGCGTGGCGTCCCGGTAGGCGGCGCCGCTCCCATTGTCGATGGTCACCCACCCGGACAGATCCGATTTGGTGTCGTCTTCATTGAGAGTCATCACGTAGTCGGCTTTCCAGGTTATGCCGCTGGTCAAATATGACGTCTCCACTGTCTGCGGCTTGCTAAGGTTGTTTTCCAGAAGCCAGACCAGGGTCGGCTGGGCTATCAGGCTCTCCGGGAGGCTGGGGAAAATGACCCGGCCGGGATGATTGAAGGTAATCTCGTTGCCGATCCGATAGATGGGGCCGTTGTTATTGGCAAGCAGGGTGGCGGATACCACCTCCTCCCGTTCAGTGTAGGGATTTTTCTGGTAGAGCTTTACCTCTTTCCCCACATACTTGTCCATGAGCTTCTGAGGGCTCATGAGATCGTATTCGTAATCCTGCTCCAGCACTATAAGGCTTTCCGGGTCGGCAAGAGACCTGATGTGGACGCTGGCGGGAATAATCTGGGCAGCCACACCCATGAAACGTAGTTCTCCGCGCCCTTTAGCGAGGCTTATGTTGCGCCGGTCCTTAACCAGCCCGAGGTTGACATTGTATACGGTCAGCGCCACCCCAGTCTGATCGGCCTGGGTGGTCGCCATGACCGGCAGCTTTTGCGGCGGATTTTCGGCTGCGAAGGCGGAATTAAAAATTGAGGCTGTAAAAAAGATGGTAGAGCAGAGGAAAATGCGGATTATTTGCATTGGTTGCCTCCCATGAACGCGCACCTTCCTGCTAATGGAGAACTTTCATCAGCTTGATAACAACCGGCGTCTCCGGCACGTCGCCCATTCCCATCTGGTAGCCAGTAGGGACCCGCGCGATTTTGTCCACCACGTCCATTCCGCTGATCACCTTGCCGAACACGGCGTAGCCGTATCCGTCAGGCGAAGGGCGGTTCAAGCTGTCATTGTTCACGACGTTTATAAAGAACTGTGCTGTAGCGCTGTCAGGGTCTGAGGTACGCGCCATGGCGATGGTCCCCCGGTCGTTTTTCAGCCCGTTTCCCCCCTCATTTATGATAGGGGCCCTGGTCGCCTTCTCCTTAAGTCCGGTGGTAAACCCGCCACCCTGGATCATGAATCCGGGGATGACCCGGTGGAAGATGGTGCTGTTGTAGAAACCGCTCTTCACGTAAGCGAGGAAGTTTTGCACCGAGGTGGGGGCCTTTTGCGGATCCAGCTGGATTTTCACATTTCCCATGCTGGTTTCCATGAGCACTATCGGATCTTTTGCGGGATTGCCGGCTGCAACGGCCAGACCGATGCCACCAGTCAGAAAAAAAGATAGTGCGCAGACGGAGAGAATTTTTTTCAGCATTGATGCCTCCTTTAATAAAAAATATACATAAAATATAATTCAAGATAGGGCATGGGTCAATCCCTTCTTGCTAAACAAAGTGTTGACAATTTTTTTGCCAGAGGTGAATATTTCCGATCATGATTTATTTAATACATTATACTCATCAGGAGAATATCTCGTGAAAATAAAATTTGGCACCGACGGCTGGCGGGGGGTGATCGCCCGGGAATTTACCTTTGCCAACCTGAGCTTAGTGGCACAGGCATACATGGATTATCTGCTCCGGGAAGGCCTGGCGGAGAAGGGCTTGGTGGTTGGTTACGATCGTCGGTTCCTCTCCCGCGAGTTCGCCGACCGGGTTGCGGAGGTGGCCTGCGGGAACGGCATCCGTGTCTGGCTGGGGGACGGATATGCGCCTACTCCCGTGGTTTCCTGGGCCGTCCATGAACTCCAGGCTGGGGGTGGGGTGATGATCACCGCCAGCCACAATCCACCCATTTACAACGGCTTCAAGATCAAGGAGGCGTTCGGTGGTTCGGCCCGTCCTGCCACGACGCGGCTATTGGAGGAGTTGGTCGACGCCAATATTGAGGCCAAAAGGCCTCTCCTGGCGCAACCGTTGGCCGAAGCCCTGGCAAAAGGCCGTGTGGAGCTAATCGACATGTTGCCCGGCTATTTCCGCCAGATCGGCAGTTACGTGGACCTGGAACTCATCCGCAAAGCCGTGCTCCCGGTTGTGGTAGACCCGATGTACGGCTCAGGCGCCGGCATTTTGCCGCGCCTTGTTCCGGGTGTGACGGAGATACATAACATTGAGAACCCCTCCTTCGGCGGCCTGCCGCCGGAACCGACTCCGGAGCACCTGGTGGAGCTGGCTGGTCTGGTAAAAGATGGCCCATTCCGACTGGGGCTGGCGCTGGACGGGGATGCAGACAGGATTGGCGCAGTGGACGAAAACGGTGAATTTTTCTCTTCTCACAGGATCTTCACTGTGCTTTTGCGCCACCTGTTCGAGCGCAAGGGGCTTTCCGGTGGGGTGGTGAAGACCGTTTCCACCACCCGGATGGTCGACCTCCTCTGCAAGAAGTTTGGCCTGGAACTTTTCGAAACTCCCATCGGCTTCAAACATATCTGCGAGCTGATGTTGGAGCATGATATTCTCATAGGTGGCGAAGAGTCGGGGGGGCTTGGCGTCAAGGGACACATCCCGGAGCGGGACGGCATCCTCATGGGACTCCTGCTTCTGGAGGCAATGGCGATGTCTGGTAAGGGGGTACGCCGGCTTCTCGACGAAACAATGGATGAAATAGGCCGATTCTCTTTCCGCCGTATCGATCTTCCCATCAATGACGACGTCAAGGAGCGGTTAATTGCCAGGCTCAAGGCCGGCGGAATCAGAACCATCGCCAATCGTCTGGTGGCAACGGAGAACTTCCTGGATGGCTTCAAGTACATCTTCAGCGATGGCTCCTGGCTCCTGATCCGGCCATCTGGCACCGAGCCGGTGCTCCGCCTTTACAGCGAAGCGGGGGACCCGCAAACGGTGGAGGAACTGCTGGTGGCAGGAAAGGAACTCGCCGGAATCTGAGGGAGAAAAAATCAAGCATCGTTGTCTTGTATCTTTTGTGTAATCATGGTATCTTTAAAAAAGTAGAAATGCCCTTGCTCTGCGCCCGCGATTGGCTATCTATTCTTTACTCGATCGCGCATAGAATTTTCGCATTGTGACGATAAATTCACCAGAGCAAGGGGGATTGCCCCTGCAACTGCAATTTTGTGCCGCATGAACTTGCAGCAGATGTGATCGCAAGTGGGTCCGTCGGGAAGCAAAAACGGATTATGCGGGGGCAATTATGAATAAGTAGAAAGGGCGGTTCGAAAGAATCAGCCCTTTTTTTATGTTCAAGCGAAACGTGCAAAGAAAGAGGATTGTGTGCTATAGTTAATTTTTGTTCTGGCCCTGTTCAGGACAGGAAAATCGAGAATGCACAGAGGTACCATGGCAATTGACAAGATCATTATAAAAGGGGCGTGCGAACATAATCTGAAATGCATCGACGTGGAGATACCGCGTGACAGACTGGTGGTGATCACCGGCATCTCCGGTTCGGGTAAATCTACTCTCGCCTTCGACACCATCTATGCCGAGGGGCAGCGTCGTTACGTGGAGTCCCTCTCCGCCTATGCCCGCCAGTTCCTGGAGCAGATGGAGAAGCCGGACGTGGAGTCGATAGAAGGACTTTCCCCGGCAATCTCCATCGAACAGAAGACGACCAGCAAGAATCCCCGCTCTACGGTCGGGACGGTGACCGAGATCTACGATTACCTGCGTCTCCTCTTTGCCCGTGTGGGCAGGCCCTCCTGCTACAATTGCGGCAGGGAAATCACATCGCAGACTATCTCCCAGATGGTGGATCAGATCATGGCGATGCCGGAGGGTACGCGCATCACCCTCCTCTCCCCTATGGTGCGGGGCCGCAAGGGGGAATACCGGAAGGAACTCGCCCAGCTCAGGAAAGACGGCTTTGTCCGGGTCGTGATCGACGAGACCCCGATGGATCTAGCCGAGGAGATTGTTCTAGACAAGAACAAGAAGCACGACATCGACATCGTCGTCGACCGCCTCATCGTCAAGCTCGGGATCGAGCGGCGCCTTGCTGACTCCCTGGAGATAGCGCTTAACCATGCGGAAGGGATAGCCAAGGTGTTAATAGCTAATGGTAAAACCTCGGGGGCTGCGGAAACGCTCCTCTTCTCCGAGACCCTTGCCTGCATCGACTGCGGCATTTCCTATCCGGAGATGACGCCGCGCATGTTCTCTTTCAACAATCCCTACGGAGCCTGCCCCGACTGTACCGGACTGGGCACCCGGATGTACTTCGACACGGAACTGGTGGTCCCCAATCCGGACCTTTCCATCCGTGAGGGGGCCATCGCCCCATGGGAGAAGCGGCTCTCCGGCTGGTATCACCTCACCCTTGAGGCGCTCGCCAAGACATACAAATTCGACATCCGCACCCCATTCAAAAAACTCCCGAAAAAGGCGCAGGAGATCATTCTCTACGGCTCCCAGGGGGAGAAGGTGGAGTTCTGGTGGGATGAAGAGAACGGTCAGCGACACACTTACCGGAAGGACTTCGAGGGGGTCCTCAACAACCTGGAGCGGCGCTGGCGCGAGAGCGATTCGGAGCAAGTACGTGAGGAACTGGAGCGTTACATGAACATCATGCCCTGCCCCACCTGCAAGGGGGCGCGGCTGAAGAAAGAGGCCCTCTTCGTCAGGATCTCCGACAGGAACATCCGCGATGTAACAGCCCTATCCATTACCGAAACCCTGGCGTTTTTCAGTGGGCTCGCCCTCACCCCGAAGGAGGCTGAGATCGCCCGCCGCATCCTCAAGGAGATCTGCGAACGGCTCCATTTCCTGATAAATGTTGGGCTTGATTACCTGACCCTCGACCGCAACGCCGGCACCCTCTCAGGTGGCGAGGGGCAGCGGATCCGCCTAGCCACCCAGATCGGCTCGTCACTGGTTGGGGTCCTCTACATCCTCGATGAGCCCTCAATCGGCCTTCATCAGCGGGACAACGCCCGCCTTCTCACTACCCTAAAGCGTCTGCGCGACATCGGTAACACGGTTTTAGTGGTGGAGCATGACGAGGAGACCATTCTCGAGGCAGACCACGTCATAGACATGGGGCCGGGTGCCGGAATCCACGGTGGCTGCGTAGTGGCCCAGGGGACGCCGGCCGAGATCATGGCTAATCCAAACTCCCTCACTGGCAGATACCTCACCGGCGAACTTTCTATCCCGGTACCGCAAAAACGGCGAAAACCCGAGCGTTCCCTAAGGATCGTCGGGGCGACCGAAAACAACCTGAAGGGGATCGACGTGGAGATCCCCCTGGGGATCATGACCTGTGTAACCGGTGTCTCCGGTTCGGGGAAGTCAACCTTGATCATCGATACCCTCTACAAGGTCCTCTGCCAGCGCCTCTACCGTAGCAGGGAAAAGGCGGGGGGGGTGAAGGCGATCAAGGGGATCGAGTTCCTCGACAAGGTGATCAACATTGACCAGTCCCCCATCGGTCGTACTCCGCGCAGTAACCCCGCCACCTACACCGGGGTCTTCAGCGACATCCGCGACCTCTTCGCCCAACTCCCAGAGTCGCGGCTGCGCGGCTACAAGCCGGGTCGCTACTCATTCAACGTCAAGGGGGGGCGCTGTGAGGCATGCTCGGGGGACGGCATAATCAAGATCGAGATGCATTTCCTCCCGGACGTTTACGTCCAGTGTGAGGTCTGCAAGGGGGCGCGGTACAACCGGGAGACCCTTGAAGTGCAGTACAAGGGGAAGTCGATCGCTGAGGTGCTCGGCATGACCGTTTCCCAGGCGACCCAGTTCATGGAAAATATCCCACGGATAATGGGTAAGCTCAAGACCCTCGACGAGGTGGGGCTCGGCTACATCAAGCTGGGGCAGTCCGCCACCACTCTTTCGGGGGGTGAGGCGCAGCGGGTGAAGCTCTCCAAGGAACTCTCCAAGCGCGCCACCGGTCGCACCATCTATATTCTCGACGAACCGACCACCGGGCTCCACTTCGATGACATCAAAAAGCTCCTGGAGGTGCTCCAGCGCCTGGTGGGGGGGGGGAATACGGTGGTCATCATCGAGCATAACCTGGATGTAATCAAGACCGCAGACCATATCATAGACCTGGGGCCGGAGGGGGGTGATCGTGGAGGCGAGGTTATCGCCACCGGGACGCCAGAAGAAGTGGCGCGGGTTAATCTGTCATACACGGGGCAGTTCCTGCGGAAGATGCTGTGAACGGTTTGCCCCGGAGATACGGTGAAAAGCAACCGCATTTTATTGGGGAACAGAAAATACACGATGTTATGTAAATCTCTCCACCTTGGTGGGTAAGGGGCAGAAGAGGGGGAAAGTTATCATTAAACCGTAGGTTGTAGCTTCACCCATCTCCTGGCCGCCTCCCATCAAGAGAGGGAGAACTTTACGCATGAATGCTCCCACAACCAATACGTTTGGTTGGGGTCTTATGGGATTTGATGTTAATAAATGTTACAAGGTGGTAGTCTGAATTTTATTAATCGATCTATTCTGGTTTTGTCATGAATTTCTTTACATCCATGTTGACGTTATGGATCGGGGACGTGGATTCGAACCACGGTTCTCAGAGTCAGAGTCTGAAGTCCTACCGCTAGACGATCCCCGAATGGCTCTTAAGAGCTGCTTGAAGCAGGAATGGCATGAAATAATTTTATGCATAAATTTTCTGAATCGCAAGGGGGAATTCAGAGTCGTAATTACCGCCAAATCAACGTAGATATGCATGCAACTGCTGAAGCTTAGTGTTGCTCAGGCAATAATTTTCGTTCACACGAAGCCAAATTCGGCGCTAACTTCGCTGGCTCGTCGAAAATTCCACAACTTGGTTAATCTATGCTTCCGCTTTTATCTCCTTTCTGCCTTGTTGTCATGCGAATTATGCGTTCGTATATATGAATTAATTGAATATAATATTCAATACCAACAATAATGTTGTCGTATTGATAGACATTCTATAATCCGTATTATATAATTTAAACAAGAAGGAAGAGCTTAGCAGTCCGGGAATCAGACGATCCCTGGTTAAGTGACCCAAAGGAGGAACTACATGAAAAAGATCGCGATTATCGCAATGTCGGCATTCCTGATGGCAGCCGCGGTGCCGGCTATTGCGCAGAATACCCAGGAGAAAGAAGTTTGCCAGATTGCGGCTAATAGTTGTCTGAATAAGGCGGAGCTTCTTGAGAAACGGATTCAGAAGCTGAATGGCGAGATAGCAAAGGGGAGCACCAAATATTCGGCGGAAGACCTGAAAATGCTCGAGCAAAAGCTGCAAGATGCAATGAATCAACTGGATAAGCTAGAAGGGAAATAATAAGAATAAGCAAGGGTTAAGGTGCCAAGTTGCAGATCCGAGATTTGGCGCTTTAACCCATTATTCGGCTGACATCCGCGACGGGGGATGAACTTGTTGGTTAGAGGGTGGTGGGAATATCTATTTTTTTTCCCGTAAACTATGTACAATCCCACTTCCATGGAATATATAGCCGATCTCCATATCCACTCCCCCTTTTCCCGGGCAACGAGCAGGGAGAGCACCCTCGCCGGTCTCTTCGCCTGGGCGCAGATAAAGGGGATTCAACTGGTCGGGACCGGAGACTTCACACATCCCGGCTGGCTCCGCCTGTTGCAGAAGGAACTGGAGCCGGCTGAACCCGGCCTGTTCAAGCTTAAAGAGGAGAAGCAGGCGCCGTCGCCGCTGCCGGGTGTTATCCCGTCCGGCGGACCGGTCCGTTTTCTCCTCTCCGCGGAGATTAGCAGTATCTACAAGCGCAATGGCGCGACGCGCAAGGTCCACAACCTACTCTACGTGCCCGACTTCTCCGCCGCGGAACGGATCAACGCCAGGCTCGCCGCAATTGGCAACATCGCAGCGGATGGCCGCCCCATCCTGGGCCTCGACAGCCGGGACCTTCTGGAAATCCTGCTGGATGAGGCGCCGGAGGGTTTTCTCGTGCCGGCCCATATCTGGACCCCATGGTTTTCACTGTTCGGCTCACGCTCAGGGTTTGACAGCATCGAGGAGTGCTTCGGCGATCTCGCTTCCCACGTCTTCGCTTTGGAGACCGGGCTCTCCTCCGACCCGCAGATGAATCGCCTGATCTCGGCGCTCGACCGCTTCGCCTTTATCTCCAACTCCGACTGTCACTCCCCTAATAAACTGGGAAGGGAAGCAAACCTCTTCGCCACCGGTTTTGATTTCTTTTCCCTGCGTGACGCCATCAGAAACAACTGCCGGGAGAGCTTCCGCGGCACCATCGAGTTCTTCCCTGAGGAGGGGAAATATTACGCCGACGGCCACCGCGTCTGCAAGGTCTGTCTTGATCCTCATGAAACGCGCCTGCAGGAGCTTCGCTGCCCGGTTTGCGCCAAGCCGCTCACCGTGGGGGTAAAGCACCGGGTCATGGAACTGGCGGACAGGGAAAAGCCGGTCTATACGGCCGGTGCACCGGCCTTCTTCCACCTCGTCCCCCTTCCTGAGCTCTTGAGTGAGATCCTCGGCGTCGGTACTTCCTCCAAGGAGGTGATGCGCCGTTATGCCGAGACGATTAGCCGGTTCGGCTCCGAGTTCAACCTTCTCCTTCATACCCCGGTGGATGAGATATCCCGTCAGTCGCCGCTTCTGGGTGAGGCTGTCGGCCGCGTAAGAGACTGCCGCGTGATCCGCAGTCCCGGCTACGACGGAGAGTTTGGGGTGATCCGGGTATTCGCGGAAAATGAAATTAAGCGCCCGGCCGGCGGGGTGAACCTTTTCGGCGACGCCACGCCTCGCCGGGGACGGCTCTGGATGAGCGACCACGCGTGACGGAGAGTGCTTTTGGGGCACACGGCTTGACTTGACGTCACGTCACAAAAGTTTGGGCCTTACGGGAATTTACCGGTTGACATGCCGGGCTTGACGGTTTTTAATGGCTTAATGCCGATCAAAGACAATACATCGCTCCTCCAGGGGAAAGTGACCCTGCTGCTGGTCTTGACAACCATCTTCTGGGGAGGAAGTTTCGTCTTCAACAAGATCGGTTTCAGGGAAATCCCCCCCGTCACCTTCCTGTTTCTCCGCTTTTCCCTGGCCACGCTCATCATGGGGGCCTTCTGCCTGCGCCGGCTCCCCGGCCTTAATTGTGGCATTCTCTGGAAAGGAGGGATAGTCGGGCTCGCCCTGGGGGTGGCCAATCTCGCCTTTGTGCTTGGAGTAAACGGTACTACTGTCTCCCGGGCCGGTTTCCTCAACAATCTCTTCGTCCTGATTATCCCGTTCTTAAGCTTTTTTCTCTGGCAGGAGAAAGTTGATCGCTGGAACATGGCGGGGATTTTCCTGGCTCTTGCGGGGCTATGGCAACTGGCCCGGGGAGGGGGCGAGGGGTTCAACCGGGGTGACTTCTTCTCCACCGTCTGCGCTCTTTTCATCGCCGTCCACATTATCCTGGTATCCAGGATCCTGCGCGATGAAGACGTCTATCTGGTCACCCTGGTGCAGTTCGCCATGGTGGCGGTCGTGGGCGCAATCCTCAACACAGTTATGCCGGTGGAGCCTTACCGGATAGGCCCCGTCTCCGCAGTGGCACTCCTTTATTGCGCGGTATTTCCCACTGTCATCTGCTTCACGCTGCAAAACACCTATCAGCGTTATACCACCCCCACCAAGGCGGGAATGATTTATACCCTTGACCCGGTCTGGAGCATGCTGGGCGGGGTGTTGTTCCTGGATGAGAGGCTCTCCAGCAGGGAATGGCTGGGATGCACGCTGATCTTTGCCGCGGTGGTCCTGCCGATGGCGATCAAACGTTGCAGGGAACGGCGATTCGGCATCAACTACAGGGGAGAGGTGGCTGGAGGTGAATAAAAAAATAAGTAAAAGGTGAAGAATTAAAAGAGCTTGCACAGGGCAAGATGGAACGTACATCGGGCCGGATTGTTGTGATTATATCATCGGATACCCCAATATCGCGGGAAGTCTGCAGGGAAAAGGCCTGGGTGCTGCCGGCTGTCAAGTATCCTAGTTGTGCTCAGCGAGTAGAACGGCGTATGGCTGGAAACCAGCGCCTTTAAGGCGATCCCCCAGCCCAGGGCGGGGCCAGCCCAAACCGAACGTGAAGAAGCCTGCTCCATTGCGTTAATCGTCACGCAGGACAAAGCCTTTGGTCATCCCCATTCTGCCGGTGGCACCGAAAAAGGTGAAATGCCCCGCACAGATAGGATATGCTAAATCGTCGCTGGGGGTGAGCAAAAAGGCGAAATCTTGCAGGTCGCGGCTTTCACTGGTTGACACCTTGAGACTGGTGAATAGCGCGACTGGGTGCGAGTTTTTCCCTCCGCCATCACTGTACAGCCAGATGCTGCCATTGTCCGGGCATTGCCGTTATCCAGGCGGGGTGGCCCTTGCACGACGTCGTTATTTAAGAATGGAATTTTCAGGGCTCACCCTGTTCAGCAACGATTTCGATTGCTTTTGCATTGGTTCTTTTCCCTTTTTGTTGCCTGGTCACTATGCTATAATCCCACAGATCCGCTGATACTGGAGCATCAGTCAAGGGCAAAAAATAATTACGCCGTCAGCTGATCATGCTGCTCATCAATTCTCAATACCGGAGAAACACTGCATATGCAGATATACCAGGGAAATCAGAAGATAAACCGGAAAAAGCCGCGCGCGCAGGGGGTGGTTTCCCGGAAAAGCATCATCATGGTGGCGGCATTAGGGAGTGGCATCCTCCTTTTGACGCTGGCCGCCTTTTTTTTCTATGTATTTGCCACCCTCCCGAAAGTTGACCGGCTGGCGGATTACAAGCCCCCTATCGTTTCCCAGGTCTTCGGTGACGACGGGAGCCTGGTCGGTGAATTTTACCTGGAGCGGCGCACTGTGGTCCCGGTGGAAAAGATACCTAAGAAGCTCATCCAGGCCTTTGTTGCGGCGGAAGACTCCAATTTCTACCAGCATAGTGGGATCGATTACATGGGGATCGTCAGGGCCGCCTTCAAAAACCTGATCTCCTTCAGTAAAAAAGAAGGGGCCTCCACCATTACCCAGCAGGTTGCGAAATCAATGCTCCTTACCCCGGAAAAAAAGTATTCCCGCAAGCTTAAAGAGGCGATACTTGCCACCCGCATGGAAAAGGCCCTTTCCAAAGATGAAATCCTCTATATCTACCTGAACCAGATCTACCTGGGGGCTGGTGCCTATGGGGTCCAACTGGCGGCGGAAACCTATTTCAGCAAAGACGTGGACCAGTTGAATCTGGCGGAGATGGCCATGCTGGCCGGCCTCCCCAAGGCGCCGAGCATCTATTCTCCCATCAAGCACCTGGACCGGGCCAAACAACGGCAAGCCTATGTGCTGGAGAGGATGGTCAAGGAGGGGTATATAACCCAGGCTGAAGCCGACCACGCCATAAACACACCTATCGTGATCCGTTCCCGGAAGAAGGTCAACAGTGACCAATCCGCCTATTTCCTGGAACAGGTGCGCATCCAGCTCGAGGACAAGTATGGTGAGGACCGTCTCTACAAGGAAGGGCTGAAGATCTATACCACCATGAACGCCGAGATGCAGATGGGCGCCTATGATGCGGTCGTAAACGGCCTCAAGGCCCTAGACAAGCGTCAGGGATTTCGCGGTCCCACAAGATATCTCGCCGAAAATGAGGTCGACGAGTTCTGCAAACGGGTGGAGGATGGGATCGACGCCTCCGCTTTGAAGGTGGGGGGTACCTACCAGGGGGTGGTAACACGGGTAAATCTCGCCACGGCTGAGCTGACGGTGCGGGTTGGGGAGAGAACCGGCACACTTACCCGCAAAAACATGGCCTGGGCGGGCAAGGTCCCCCTGGCTGGCTCGTACGGCAAACCGGAGAAGGGAAAGGGGAAAACGATCACCCTGGGCGCGGTTATCGAAGTTTCTGTGCTGACCCCCGACGTCAATAAAGCCGGCGCTATTCTAGCTCTTGATCAGGAGCCGGAGGCACAGGCGGCCCTGTTTGCCATGGATCCGAGGAACGGTGCCGTCAGGGCCATGGTAGGAGGCTACGATTTTAAAAAGAGTCAGTTCAACCGGGCCTTGCAGGCCAAGCGCAATGCCGGCTCGGCATTCAAGCCGATCATCTACGCCGCGGCCATCGACAGGGGGATGACCCCGGCCTCGATCATCGTCGATTCTCCCATTGAATACGAAAGCGGCAAGGAAAAAGCGTGGGCGCCGAAAAACTATGACAACATTTACCGCGGGGACGTTACCATGCGAGAAGCCCTGACCAACTCCATCAATGTAGTCAGCGTCAAGATTCTGGAAAACATCGGAGTGGGCTATGCCATAGAATATGCCAAGAAAATGGGGATATCCTCCCCTCTTGCCGACAACCTCACCCTGGCTCTCGGCTCATCAAGCGTCACCCCCATGGAGTTGACCTGCGCCTACGCTGTGTTTGCCTCGGGGGGGTACAGGCTCACCCCCTATTTTATCACCAAGGTGACTGACCGGGAGGGGAAGGTGTTGGAAGAGATCACCCCGCCGCAGGTGCCGGTGTTTAAAGCTACTACGTCGGCAGTCAAGTTGTCAGCGGGTGCTATTGACGGAACAGGCAATGCGCAGGACGCGGCTGTCGCTGTTAAAACACCGGAGCCTGGGGCATTGACCCCGGTCCCGGTGATCTCCCGCGAGACGTCGTACATTATGACCAACCTGATGGAGAGTGTGGTGTCGAGCGGCACAGGGCAAAGGGCAAAGGCCGTCGGCCGGCCGGTAGCGGGGAAGACCGGCACCACTAACGAAATGAAGGATGCATGGTTTGTAGGTTATGTGCCCCAGTTGGTGGCTGGGGTCTGGGTTGGCTATGACCAGGAAAAGTCGCTGGGGGCCAGCGGATCGGGCGGACAGGCGGCAGCGCCAATCTGGACAATCTTTATGCAACGAGCGCTGGCCGGGATACCGGTCCAGGATTTTGTCCCTCCGGAAAACGTGACCTTTACCCTGATAAACCCGCGCACCGGACTTTTGGCCAGGCAGGGGAGTGAAGGGAGCGTCATGGAGTGTTTTATGGCGGGCACGGAGCCGACGACATATGATGACAACGTTAAATCCGGCGGGGGAGAATAAAAGAGCGCCGCAGGCAGGATGAACACACGTCAATGCTGGGGGGGAAAATGAATTTTTTTCAAAAACCCTTGCAAACGTAAATTTTCCGGCTATAGTATTCGTGGATCGCCTAATAACAAAGGAGGAGAGTTATCATGACCAAAGCAGAGCTTGTAGATGCGGTGGCGAAGTCTGCCAGTCTGACCAAAGCGTCGGCGGAGAAGGCGGTAGGGGCATTCATTTCCACGGTGAGCGGCGCCTTGAAAAAAGGTGACCGGGTTACCCTGGTAGGCTTCGGCAGTTTTGAAGTGGCCAGTAGGAAAGCCCGCACCGGCAGGAACCCGCAAACCGGCAAAGAAATCAAGATCGCCGCTGCCAAAGTTCCCAAATTCCGTCCGGGGAAAGCACTGAAAGATGTAGTCGCCAAAAAGAAGTAACATCGGATTGTAATTAGCATCTGTTCCCACATAGCGCCTGCTCGACATCGCATTTTCGGATTCGATCGCAGACATTGAGGTGAAGCCCCGCTTGCGCGGGGCTTTTTCTTTGTTATGCTTCCTATATCCATACAAATTTACAACGCCTGTTGCCTGTGGCTTGGAAGGACTAGACGATCATGAAAATTTATGACATAACCATTGCTCTCTCTGACGAACTGCCGGCCTTTCCGGGTGACCCCCCGGTTAAGATCGAGCCAGTGACAATGCTTGCCAGGGGGGACAGCGCCAATGTCTCACGCATCACCATTTCAACCCACAGCGGGACCCACCTTGACCCGCCGCGCCATTTTAATGATAACGGCATCGCCATTGACAGTCTGCCGCTTTCTCTTTTTGCTGGGTACGCCTTGCTCGCTGAGATTACCGGCATAAAGGCGATCGGCCGGGCGGAACTTTTGCGATTACCGCTTGAGGGGGAGAAGCGGCTGCTCCTCAAAACGGATAATTCCAGGTTGTGGGACCAAGCCGGTTTTGTCGGAGATTTTGCCCACCTCACCCCGGATGGGGCCCATTTTGTGGTGGATGCAGGGGTAAAGCTGATAGGCATCGACTATCTTTCCATTGAGCGCCTTCACGGGGATGGGGAGGTACACCGGATCTTGCTCGACAACGGAGTCGTAATCCTGGAAGGGTTGAACCTTGCAGGTATAGTTGCGGGAAGTTACGAACTTATTTGCCTCCCCCTGAAAATAAGGGGAGGCGACGGTTCGCCGGTCAGGGCGGTTCTGCGCACGATGGATCGAGAGGATTTTGATCTGCATACGACCAGATGGCCATTGGCCTGAGGGACATTACTCCGGTGGCGGCTATGAAGAAAGCTATAAATCACCAGGACAGGAAGCATCTGGAGTATCTGGTAAGAGAACGCACTGAGGAGCTGGAGCGGGCCAACGAGCGTCTTTTGCTGGCAAACCAGGTTAAGGGTGAGTTTCTTGCACATATGTCGAAAGAGCTGCGTAACCCCCTTAACTATATCATCGACCTGGCCACCCTGATGTTGGACAGGTCGATGGGTGAGCTGAACCAGGAGCAAAGGACCTGTCTTGACTCCATTGCAGAGAACAGCAGCAGACTTCGCTCGATTGTCGACAAGATACTGGAGCTCTGCAATATCGACATCGGCATGACCCGTTTTCTGCCGAAGCGTTTCCCGGTGGCAATAATCCTGGCGAAGCCCGTGGCAGAAGTGCAAGAGTTGTCAGAGAAGCGTGGCATATCAATTACTCTCCAATTTCAGGAAGGGCTCGGGGCCATAGTTGTCGATGAAAACAAATTCTGCTTCATTCTCGAAGAATTATTGACCAATGCCCTGAAATTTTCGGCTAGAGGCTCCAGCATCAAGGTCATGGCGCGGGAGGTGCGGGTCACCAGGGACGGCAGGCGTAAATACCTGGAGATCTCGGTGGCGGACCAGGGCTCAGGCATCCCTAAAGACGACTTGGAGCGGATTTTTCTAGGCTTTGAAAAGGGGGTTACCATCTCCCCCGAAAACGGCAGTCTGGGCCTCGGACTGGCGCTGGTAAAACGCTTTGTGGAACTGCACGGGGGGAGGATCTGGGTTGACAGCAGCCCGGGTGAAGGGAGCACCTTTACCTTTATCCTGCCCCTTGAGGGGCCGCGTTTGGCGAAAGCCGCCACTTCCCGGATCATGGTGGCCGATGGTGACCCCGTCGTTGTGCAGATGCTCTCTCATTTTCTCAATGAAGAGGGTTATGAGGTCGTTACCGCGACTGACGGACTGGAAGCAATCAATAAGGGAACTGCCTCCCCCCCTGACCTTTTCATAATAGCCTTACAGCTGGCGGAAATTAACGGCGTCGACGTCTGCATGCGCCTGAAAAGCCATGCTGGTACCAAACATGTACCAGTCGTAGTCGTCGCGCCTGGCCCCGCTCAACTGGAAAATATCAAGAGCGCCCAGGTCGGGGCCGACGGCTTTTTTACCAAGCCTTTGGATGCAAACGAGCTTCTTCCCAAGATCAAAAGCCTGGTTAACCAGAAGCTCAACTATGAATTTCTCAAGAGGAGTTATGAAATCGCAGTTTTCCAGGCTTCCACCGATCCCATGACCGGTCTTTATAACCAGCGCGAGCTCTGGCTCATCCTTGACCGGGAGTTGGCGAGGGCTCGCCGTTACAACCATTTCTGCTCTCTGGCTATGGTCGACATCGACAACTTTAAGGACTACAACGACCGACATGGCCATCTGCAAGGGGACGAAGTTCTGAAGCTGGCCGCGGAAATTTTTCGGAAACAGATCCGTAATTCGGATATCGCGGCCCGATACGGCGGCGAGGAGTTTGTCGTGGTCATGCCTGAAACTAGCAAGGAGCTGGCCCTACTGGTTGGCGAAAAGCTCTGCAGGGTTTATGCGGAGTATCCATTCCCTTTGCAGGATAGCCAACCGGGGGGACGTCTTACAATCAGTATCGGGATCGCCACCTTTCCTCAGGATGCCGTTGGCGCGCGAGAACTCATCGATATAGCAGACAAGGCCCTCTACCTGGCAAAAAGGGAGGGAAAGAACCGTGTGAAGGCGTGGAATGGGAGTTAAGTGACGGAAATTCTACAAGGTGGTATAATAGTTTCAGCAGGAACAAAGAGGATGGGAAAGGAGGTGGATACCTATGGCAGTAAAAGGACTTGGTGACAGGAAGAGGTTGTCGACAAAGATCACCCATGAAGAAAAAGGGCAGAGGACCGAACGGAGCACCAACGTATATCTGCCGAGGAAAGGGATGAAAGAGGCGGCGATCTGCAGCAGCTGCTACCTGATCTATCAAAATAAACACTGGTATCTGGACGAAAGCGAAGCGCGGAAGTTTCTGGCTGACTCCCGGGTCCGCCGGGGTACCTGCCCGGCCTGCCGGCGCATGGAAGACAGCATGCCGGCGGGAATCGCGACTTTTTCCGGTGACTATTTCCGGCAGCACGAGGTGGAAATCCTCGACATCATCAAGAACGCGGAAATCAGCTCCAAGGCGAAGAACCCCCTCGGCAGGGTTATGGAGATAACCCAGGAGGGAAACGTCCTTTCCGTTTCCACGACCGAGGAGAAGCTCGCCCAGAAACTGGGAAAAGAGGTCTTCAAGGCGCACAAGGGGGAATTGCACTATCAGTGGAGTCATGATCAGGATCTGGTGCGGGTGAAGTGGGAAAGGTAAAAATAGAAACAAATGGCGTAAGATTAGAGGCGGAGGGGGAAATCTTCAATTTGTCTTTAGCCTGTGGAAATGGTCGGGCAGCGCTGTCGGAAGGGGCAGTGGAAACCATCACATCCATCTCTAAAATGGAATCCAGTCTTGGCGCTCCTTTCCCTGACGGCCTCCATGACCTCTAAGAGCTATTCCTCAAACCGGGGGAAATCACACGTTAACGGCTCTATGCCACCTCCTTGCAAAAAGAGGAGTTGTCCGGAAATGTTTTTTCCTGAAAACCCGAGCAAGCACGAGCGGTTAAGTGCGGAGCTGGAGCCGGGACCTTGCAGGTCAGCGTTCTCCCAGCGCAGGTACTTATAGCGACGCGGATCCTTTCCCGCATCTCGGTTGCCGCCTTTTCACTGTAGGTGATGGTGACGATCTCGTGGTGTCTTGCCAGAGCCCACCCCGGCTGAGACCACGATGTCGCTTACGGTGGCGAAGGCCTGATGTTTTACTTCAGACCATTCCACAATGCCATTTGGAAACATTTGACCAGTCACCCTTTTAACGTAACGTCAGTAAGTACCTTTTTCTTTTCATAATCGATGGAGATGTCAATAAAGCCGTTTTCGAAATCAGGCATGCAGTACCCCGCGACTAACTCGGAAAGCAGTAGCTTCTGTCCGGGAAACGGTGGGAAAAGGGCGCTTTCCAGGGCATGTTGAATACCATGTGGCATGCCGTCGGAGCCGAACAGCAGATCTTTTCCCGGGATATATCCGGCTTCATCGACAAGCATCCTGAAAGGGTTATTCAGTGCAAGGAACTTTTCAGGCAGCCGGTCCTTATAGAAATCCGATTCAAAGCTGAAATTTGGCTGCATGCAGAGCGCGATCCCCAGGGATTTCGCTTTTACGGCGCTCTCTCGCGAAATGAACTGGCAATGCTCGATTCTTGTCTCAGGCAAACCCTTTTCCAGTCGCGCAATTGTATTTACAGTCTGTTCGATCGCCCGGTCACCGATGGCATGAATGGCAATGGCCTTGTTCCATTCCGCTGCCAGGGCGAGCTGAGCGAGAAGCTTTTCGTTATCGTATACCAGTACACCCTCTTCCCCGCTGAGATAGCACTCGGAAAGCTTTGCGGTTCTGGCGCCCAGCGCGCCGTCGGTGAAGAGTTTTATCCCGTGGACACGGGCCTTAGCGTCTTCCCCCAGGCTGGCGAATGTGGCCATATCCGCCCAGAAAAGGGTCTTTTCTGCCAGTGAGGCACTGTCGAAAATCTCTATTTCATCCGCACTTGCCAAAGTCATTTCTTCAGCATACCAGATTCCCTGCCGCGCCATGTTCCCGTAAAATGCTGATAGCCGATCAACATTGCAAGGCTTTGTTCCCATGATAAAACCCATAGACTGGGCGGCGTTTCTTTCAAGCCATTCTCTGTTGTCCAGGTTTGCCGTTATTGCAGGGTACTGTAAACTCAGCCGGGTCTCGGCGGCCCGGTTCATGACAAAACAGTGCAGGGAGGTATTCATTATAACCAGGGGGGAGAACGCATTCAACTCCTCTGGCGAAAAATTGTATAGACTGTCGTTCCAGCCAATTACAACATTGAGTTCATCCCTTTCATCTTGACTGCCGATCAATTCCAGGGCGCGGGCCTTATCCTTGATGAACCTTATATCCAGGCAGCTTGAAAGGGAGGAATAGAGCCAGGGGTGCGTGTGATGGTCTTTGAGTAGCGGGATACGATCTTTCTTCTTCATGGTTGCCCTGTTAACGGTATGTTATGCCCACCTGTTGCATTATTCCCTGCGCCGATTCCCTCAGGTCACCGGATTCACCAGTGTGCCGATCCCTTCGATTTCGATCTCCACTATTTGCCCCGGACGAAGGAAAACAGGCGGTTTTCTTTTAAAACCGACCCCTTCAGGGGTGCCCGTCAGAATAATCGTTCCGGGGAGGAGTGTAAAACAACGGGAGAGATAGGAGACGATCCGGCGACAGGGAAAAATCATGTCGGACGTCCTGGAATCCTGCATAACTCGCCCGTCCAGGCGGCAGGTGATATTTAGGTTATCGGCGTCTAGGCCTGTTACTATGGCGGGGCCAACCGGGCAGAAGGTGTCGTAGCTCTTTGCCCGCGCCCACTGGCCGTCCGTGAATTGAGCCGCCCGATTCGACACATCGTTTGCAACGGTATAGCCGAGGATGACATCATGCGCTTCTTCTTCCGTTATATCCTTGGCGCGTTTTCCGATAACTATGGCCAGTTCCGCTTCATAATCGATTTTGTCTGGGGTGTGTGCCGGGAGAACAATGGCATCGCCTGGTCCGCAGAGGCTGGTTGTTGCTTTTATAAATATCAGGGGCTCGGAAGGGATGGGGATGCCGGTTTCCTCGGCGTGCTTCCTGTAGTTGAGCCCGATGCAGATGATGTTAGGAGGGTCTACAGGGGGCAAAAGCTTAACTGCAGCGGGATCGAGAACAGCCGTTTGCCGGATCAGCCGGGTAAAGGGGTCTCCGTCGCAGGGATAGAGATGGATGCCGTCAACCATGCCGTAGCTTGTAGCCCCCTTGTACAGGTAACGGACAACCTTCATCGTCTAATCTCCTCCAGTTGGGTTCTTAGTTATAAGAGTCGAGTCTTTTGCTATAATAAATTGTCCTGTATTTGCTTGATTACTTGGATAATACGGTCTTTACAGAAGGATTTCAATAGGAATCACTTAATGCCTGCAATGGAGGTTTACAGCGAGGATGCGAGATGGCGGGCCCATGCGTAGCAGCGGCGGTTTTCTTCGGCGATGGCGGGGAGTTCTTCGGCCGTGATGTTGTCGCGCATGAGCGAGTAAAAGTCGACCAAAGGGGCGCTTTCGGGATGAAGCGAGCCTAAAAGCTTTATCTGCTTGACCAGCGCGGACTCGGCGCCCCCCAACTCCTTAAGTCTCTCCAAGGAAAGCCGGGTTGCACGGGAAGCCCTGGTAATTTCCGAAACAATCTCAATACCCCGCTCAGCCAGCCGGACCAATTCCGGCGCCTTGTCTGCGGACGCACCTTTAAGAGGCGGAACAGAGACGCGGTCATCGAGACATTTCTTCCACATCCGCCCGTACCTCTCGCCCAGGGCCTCGGAGCCCGCATCACCGCCATCACACCTTTGCCAGTCGAGATAGCCGTCGTTGCCGAAAAAACTCCGGTAAATCCTTACTCCAGGCCATTTGTCGTCGGGGTGTTTCCCTTGGAGCATGGCACAACATGAGTCGTAGACTGCATCCACGCTCAAAAGCTCCCGGCAGACCGGATAGGCGCAGTTAAAGTTGTAGCGACAGGGGGCACAGGGGATGTCTGCCTGGAGCGCCAGGTTGCCGGCGCTGTATGGGCCGGTACCCCGGAAAAACGCCGGACCGATGCAGAGCATAAGCGAAGGGACCCCGCCGGCAGCTGCGAAATGCATGGTGCCGGTGTCGTTCGTAACCAATAGCGAACAGCGTTTCAGGAGAGAAAAGAGCTCTTCAATTGAGGTTCCGCCTATGGCGCTGACTGCCGGTCGGGACATGCACGAGCGGGCCTGCCCTGCCAGCGTCTCCTCACTTGCACTCCCGAAGAGTATGGTCCTCACCCCGAGCTGTTCTTGGAGTCGATCGGAAAGGCGGGCAAAGCTCTCCGGGGGCCAGCAGCGGATCGGGTCGCTGGCACCAAGCTGAATTCCCACCAGTTTTTCACCAGAAAGTCCGTTTTTGCGCAGGAATGTTTCGGCAAATGCCGCCCCTTTCTCCGTCTCCACCAGTTCCACCGGGTTTCCGTCAGGTTCCACACCTCCCAGCCGGGTAAAGATATCGACGAGGTTGATCCTGTTGAGCAGCCGGTTGTTTCCTGCCTGGGTAGTGAAGAGATAGATCCCCCAGAGTGAATGGATGAGCCTCTCCCCCTTTTCCCCGGAGACAAGTCCAGTGAACTTTCCGGCGTTCACGAAAGAAGTGAGGAAGGCACTCATGGAGCTGAAGGTAAGATTGATCGCCAGATCGTATTGTGCCTGCTCCAGTTCGCTAACAAAACTTTCCATAAGAAAATAGGGTACAAGGGGGTCACTGGCAAAGACTATCCTGTCGGCGACGTCATCCTTGGGAAGGCTCATTACCCTGTCATAACCGCGAATAAGGGGTAGAATTGCCTTGAAGTTCTGTTCGGCGACGAGGGTGATCCTTGCCCCTGGGTAACTGCGTTTCAATATTCTGAGAAGCGGGGTCGCCTGGATCAGGTCCCCGAATCGGGTCAGGCTTATGATGGCTATATCTTTCATTTCATGCTCAATCCAGTTTCAGTTCGACGTGTTTAAGCGCGAGAAAAATCTTTTCCGCCCGGGACAGGCTCCCTTCGCCCCTTCCGAGGGCGCCGTAGATATCCGTCAGGGTAGGGAGGACGGCTGGCGGCAGCCGATCCAGAAGCTCTTTAAGTCCCTCCTGGCGGTTGATGCCTTCCCGTAAGCGATCCTTTTCTTCCATGCGGGAGCCGTGTTTCTCCGCCATGACCGGATGGTCGGCAAGCATAACCGCCAGCAGTTCTTCCATCCGTCTGACATAGGTATGCTCGCATAGGACCCTTGCCCTCCCCAGTTCGGCAATGCGGCTGCGCTCCTCTGGACGGGCAAGGTAATAGTCGATCTTGCCTCTCAGTTCGGCCAGGTCGCCGAAGAGTTCCATCTCACCCGCTTCGAAGAGTTCGCCAATAAGCGTCCTTCTGTCCGCCAGTTGGAAAGCTCCGCATGAAGCGATTTCGAAGGTTCGCGGGTTGACGAAGTCACCATCCGGGACGACTCCTTCGTGGGAGAGGGAAGAATGAAGGTTGAGATTAACCGCCGAGGCATTGAATATCCTGACGCACGTTTCAGTATCGATCCTGGCGGCATTCAACTGGATCAGGCGGTCCAGGGGAGGGACCATGGGCCAGTCGCTTCCCCAGATCTTGAATGGGTAGTCGGTAAGACCACGAAACAGATTGCAGCGGTTATAATAGCCGGCCCCGACAAATGACAGAGGACTGCCATACTTCTCCCTTTCTTCCGGGGTCATTTCGACAGGGAGATGGATTCCCGGTGCACAGGCAGTGGGGAGATAGTTGTACCTTGTCACGCCGATTGCCGCCAGTTCCTTCTGGAACTCCTCCTTCTGGATGCCGAAGAAATGCGTGTAATAGGGGGCGAGTTCCCGCCAGTAGGTAAGGACGCGGTAATCCTCGACGAACCAGAAGGCGGAGGGGATCTCCATTTCTGCGAAGCTGGCCAATGTCCCGGGAAGTAGCGGAGCCTGGGCCAGGGCGAGAACCATGTCAGGTCGGGTCTCTTTGGCCAGAAGCTCCACCCCCTGAGAGATTGCCTCTGTCAGAGTGCTTCTGAATGCCTTCCGGCAGCGCTCGAAACGGAAGTTGCCGGTGAAATCCATTCCTTGCGCAAATGCTTCACTGGCAAAGGTTGTAACGAGATGCCCCATTGCCCGCAGGGCAGAGGCGCAATAGTGTGCAATCGGCAGCGAACCGCCGTTTACAGGGTTGACCAGGAGAATTTTCAGGCCGCCTGACCTGGCGGCTTTTAATCCTTCCCCGTATCTCTCGAGCTTCCCGAGTGTATCGGGGTAGACGCGCAAGGCCGGCGGGTGCGGAAGTATTGTCCGGGAAAGAATATCACCATGCGCCCGACGGAGCCTGTCCGGAGATATCCCGACGAGGACCCGGAAATTCTCCAGAACCTCGGCGAGGTCAAGATGCCCCAGGGCGGCTGCGAACATCTCCAAATCGGGCTCGATGACGGTCCCGCCGATATTCAGGCCAACCAGAGCCTTCAGGTGGTATCCCAGCCCGAAGCCTAAAACGGTAACCAGACCTGCTTCGGGGAGTTTGCGCTCCACGGTGGCGCGCTGGGCCCAGTTCAAACCCTCCTTGCCGGGGTCACGGAAAGAGTGGAGAGCGAAGCCGCGGAACTTTACGGTCGGCTCGCCGTTGTCGGCGATCTCTATGGGAAGTCGCCCTTGCCCTGGCATCTTTGCCACCCTGTCCGCCAGTAAAGGGTCATTACGCCGGAGAACGGCGAGATTTTTCTCGAAAAAGTTCATAATGGCCTTATACTCAGCCAGCGACCTGGTATTGATACACAGGTGCTTGATTCAACCCTGACATCGCCTCGATTTTTTCCTTCAGCTCTTGCCCACCTTCATACGCCGGGGCAAAGATGAGGAGTTTTTCTATATTGTCCAGGGCCACGGCGTATTTCCCGGCCCTGAACTGGATGCCTGCCTGGGAAAAGAGCATATCAAGGTCAGCCGGGTGATAACGGAGATAGTTCTCAAGGTGACGTTCGGCCTCAGTGAAACGTTTAAGCTGGTAGGCGCATCTGACAAGTTCGCCCAGGGCAGTCAGGTTTTCCGGGTCCCTGTCCAACGCCTGCATAAAGAGGTCGTGCGCATCGCTCGCTCTCCCCTCCAGGTTCTTGAGCATGGCGAGGCCGCAGAGGGCCTTCGGGTTTTCCTTATCTGCCTTGAGCGCCTTGCCAAAATAGACGCCGGCTTCTGTCAGGTTTTCCTCAATGAGACATAAGACTCCCAGGCCGACGAGGGAGTGGGCGTCATCCGCATTGTTCAAAAGCCCCTCCTCATAGAAACTCCTGGCCCCTTTCATGTCGCCGATATTCGCCATGCAGTCGCCCATTTCGGAAAGAACGGACAAATCGCCATGCTCACGTGCCTTACTGAAGCACTCGAATGCTTCACTGTACTTGCCGGCCGCTTTGTTGATGCGCCCTTGTTCAATAAAGAACTCAAGGAAATCCCCTGATGATGTATCGACTTCGCTTGCCGCCTTTAATGGCGCTTTATTTGCGGATGCCGTGGAAATTCTCTCCAGGAGTTCTTTCCCGCCATGATACTCGGGAGAGAGGGCCAATAGCCGTTCCATAACATCACATCCCTCTTCATAAGCGCCGGTCTTATAAAGGATGCTTGCAAAGGAAAAGAGAATGTCAAGATCGGCCGGATGGTACATGAGGTATTTGCGGGTGTGGGTGACTGCATGTCCAAATTCTCCCAGGTCATAAGCGGTTCTTATCAATTCATGCAGAGCTAAAATATTTTCCGGATCGGCATCCAATGCCTTCAAGAAATAGTTATAAGACGCATTCTTATGTCCCTGACCGTATCTGCTCATGCCCAGTCCGCAGAGCGCCTTAGAACTGGCGGGATCGCTCTTCAGTGCCTTACCGAAGGCTATGGCCGCCGCGGAAAACTGCTGGGCCAAAAGCTTAACCACTCCGATGCCTATGTGGGCCAAGGGATCATCTTTCTTGATTCTCAAGGCCTCCAGATACGCCGCTTCGGCTTCACCGGCTTTACCCAGGCTGGCCAGGCAGTCTCCCATATGGGCAAGGACGGTTGTGTCTCCCTGATTCCTGGCAGATGAAAAAACCTCCAGCGCCTCGGTATAGCGGCCTTCAAGCTTAAGCGATATCCCTTTCTCTGTGAGGATTCTGCAGGAAGATGGCGCGATCCGGTTTTGCCGGACCGGTTCCGCTTCAGGAACTTCCTTTTTCTGCGACGCTGGCTGCTCCGTATTCATTACTAACAAGCGGATTCGACCGTCTGGCAGGAGCTCTTTGCGGAACCCCTCCAAGTGATAATAGTCGTTGTCGTCGCAACGGACTTTTCCTTTCCAGCGGGTGAGGTATCGCCGGGCATTCGCCGCATCGTGAGTTGTGCGACCCTCGCTTGTTTGCTCGAAATGGGTGAGGGTGCTCTCGGGCACGTAGAGGATTTTTTTCCCAAGTTCACTGGCCCTAAGACAGAGATCGACTCCCTCATAGCCGTTCACGTATCCCTCGTCGAAGCCGGACAAGGTATGGAACAGTTCCCTGCGCATGATCATGCAGGCTGCTGTAACACACTGCATAAAGCGTTTTCTGGTGACGGCCTGAGCATTTGCATCAAAACCATTGAAAATTTTGTAGCACATCCCCTGTTCATTGAAGGCAATCCCTGCATGCTGTATCGTGCCGTTCGGGTAGATGAGGCGGGCGCCGCAGATGTCCGCTCCGTCTCGTTCAATGCCTTCGACCAGCGCTTCCAGCCATCCTTGGTGAGGGATCGTGTCGTTGTTCAGGAAAACGAGGAAGTCTTTGGTGGCCAGTTTAGCACCCTGGTTGCAGGCGCGAGCAAAGCCAAGGTTTGTGAGGTTGGTGATGATGGTGACATCGCCGGAAAGGGTCCGCAGAAACTCGGAGGTGCCGTCTGTGGAGGCGTTGTCGACGAGGATAAGCTCGAAATCGATGGGGGAGGAGGAGGTCGCCACTCCCTCCAGGCACTCCCGTGTGTATTCCACCTTGTTGAAGAGCGGAATGATGATGGAAACGGTGGGCGCCATTTTTTTCTCCTCCTTTATGTCAACCTTGAATAGGTTGATTCGGCCGTCCATTTGTAGCTCTTTGCGGAACCCTTCCAATTGATAATAGTCGTTGTCGTCACAACGGACTTTTCCTTTCCAACGGGCGAAGTATCGCTGGGCGTTCGCCTGATCGTGAGCCTTCCGACCTTCGCTTGTTTCCTCGAAATGGGTAAGGGTGCAGTCAGGGACATAGAGGATTCTTTTTCCGAGCTCACCAGCCCTCAGGCAGAGATCGACATCCTCAAAACCGTTCACGTATCCCTCGTCAAAACCGGACAAAGTCTGGAACAGCTCCCTGCGCATGATCATGCAGGCTGCCGTAACACACTGCATGAAGCGCTTTCTGGTGACGGCCTGAGAATTGGCATCAAAGCCGTTGAAGATGTGGTAGCCAATTCCCTGTTCATTGAAGGCAACCCCGGCATGCTGTACCTTGCCGTTCGGGTAGAGGAGGCGGGCGCCGCAGATGTCCGCTCCGTCTCGTTCAATGCCGTCGACCAGCGCCTCCAGCCATCCTTCCTTGGGAATCGTGTCATTGTTCAGGAAGACGAGAAAGTCTTTAGTTGCCAGTTTTGCACCCTGGTTGCAGGCGCGTGCAAAGCCAAGGTTTGTGGGGTTGGTGATGACGTTGACATCACCTGACAGGGTGCGCAGAAACTCTGATGTGCCGTCTGTGGAGGCGTTGTCGACGAGGATAAGCTCGAAATCGATGGGGGAGATGGTAGAACGTGCCACACCCTCCAGGCACTGCCGAGTGAATTCCACCTTGTTGAAGAGCGGAATGATGATGGAAACGGTGGGCGCCGTTTTTTTCTCATCCTTTATGTCCCTGTACGATTCCATAAAACTGTTCAGACCAGCCATGGTGTATTTCTCTATGTCACGATCAATGTAACCATATGCCTTGGAGTAGTACGGACCGTTGGCGTGAAAGCACTTGACGTCCTTGATTATCCCTGTCCTTAACCCGAGATTCCTGACCCTTTCGGTGAGGACCCCGTCTTCAACCCGTGCCATGCTTAGGATTACGCCGTCGAATCTGCCTATCTGGTCGAAGGTCTCTTTTTTGATGCACGCGCAGCATCCGATAACCTCACCTTCCTGGACGGTCATCTGTGTGCGGATATCCTCCACGTACTGGGATGGTTCCGGTTTTGCACCGTTTGTGTACCGGTTCTGCACCACGTCAAGCCCCAGGAAACCGTAATCCGGGAAGGAGCGGAAGTATTCCTCGAAAACGGTATCGAAATGCTTGGGCAAATCGAGGACATCATCGTCTAGTTCGATGATGTATTCTCCTTCTGCAAGATCAAACAGTTCCCGATAGAACTCCAGCCCGGTCTTCTCGGTCTTTTTGACATACCTGTCGATCCGGTACCTGCTGAGAACCTCCTCTGTGCTATCAGTCGATCCGTTGTTGCCGACAATGATCTGGCAGTTGTCACGATTGGTTAGCCCGGCAAAAAGGGCGGTAAGACACTTGTCGAGCATGGCTGCTCTGTTCCAGGTCATAATGATGATGGAAAAACTGACTTTCTTTGCTGTGGTCCTGGCGTTCTGTGTCTTCAGCCACTCCTCGGCAAATCGGGATCTCACATAGAGTCTGGTGGGGTCGTTGGTGTAGGCGGCGATATTCTGATTAACGATCCCTTTTTCCACATTCTCCTTGCGCTGGGCATCCTTCCAGTGGCGGTATTCCCCGTGGACTAGTTCCTCGACTCCGTCTTTCGCTACCAGGGTCTTAGGATCGATTAGTGCCGCGCGCCCGGCAGGGAGGTGGATACCGATCTGCTCGTCCTCCATGTAAGCGTTGAAAAGCCCTGAGAGTGAAATGCGGCGACCATAGTCGTAGTCCTCTTCACTGTAAAGCCCGTAATCTTCGCACCAGTAGCCGATCTGGTCGGACGTGCGCCGCGGTATGAGGATGCAGGCGCCTCCCAGGTTCCCGGACGACTTGATCCGCACCCTGGTGCCGTTGATGTCATTCAGAGGGTAGGTCCGCGGTTCGAAGTTGTAGCTGATCGCCCCCAGGTCCTTGATATTTTCGATAGCCTCCACCAGAGGCCCCAGCCATCCAGACTTCCCGATGACGATGTCGTTGTCAAGCTTGAGGTAGTAGGGGGCTTCCGGTTCCAGGTGCCAGGCCAGGTTTGACGCTTTGGCGACTCCGATATTTTCGTCCAGAAGAACCAGGTTCTTGATGATCCCCAGTGAATGCAGCTTCTGCAAATATTCTCGGGTGCTGTCCTGGCTGTTGTTGTCGACGACGGTGAGCACGTAGGGATAGTCGGTGAACCGCACGAGGGCGTCGATTGCTTGTCGGGTGAAATCCAGCCGGTTGTAGGTAACCATTCCGATATTGACATACGGGGTGCTGGAAATGTAGCCTGTGTTCTGCACGTTGTCCCGGATGGCAGATCTGTGTTCCCCAACGATCCGTGCATAGGTGGCGGCGTAGAGAGACGCCCCGTTGGCGTAGGTGTAGTTGGCAAGCACCTCTTCCTGAGCCTTCCTGGCAATCAACTCCCTCTTTTCGGGGTTGACGATCAGATACTCGAGGGCGGCGCACCATGCTTCGAAGGTGTTCTGCACCAGTAGCCCGGTCTCTCCATTCTTTACGGTTGAGTAAGGGGGGAGATCCGAATAGATGCCGGCGATGCCGCATGCAGAATATTCCAGCCACTTGATGTTGCTCTTGCAGCGATTGAACCGGTTGTCCTCCAGCGGAACTATAGCGATGTCAATCTGCAGTTTCCGACGAGTGTCGGCATAGGATGCGTAATCACGTACAAAGTCGACGACCCATACTCCGGGCAGAGAGTTGAGGCGGTCGGTGACGCACCCCATGAAGACAAAGGAGAGGCTCCCCCCATATTTCCCCGATATGTGGCACAATGCTTCTTCGACCACCATCAGGTCCGCCTGGTGGGTCGGGGTGCCGGTAAAGCCGATAACTATATGCCCTCCACTATTGTTCTCCACAGGTGCCCAGAGACGCTCGTCCAGCATGTTCGGCAGCACCTCTATCCGCTTGTTATAGGGAAGCAGGATCTCCCGGATTGCATCCGTGGAGACGGTCACCGCAGCAACTTTAGGGAGGAGATCGAGGATGAAGGGGGCTAGTTCATCTGCCCATTTCTTGTGTGGGTTTCCTTCGGGAAGATTCATCAGGAGGTCGTCGGTCTCGTAAATGACTGGCTTTCCCGAAGCGAGGATCTGGTTGAGGTATGCCTCGGTTTTCCGACAGGGGAATCCCCGCTGGATGACGATCAGGTCTGCATCCTCCAGGAGGGTGGCGAGATTGACAGTCTCGTAGCTTACCGCCCAGACGATTTCCACCCGGTCACGGAGGGGAACCAGCAGCCGCAGGCGGGCGCAGGCGGATTCCGGGAGGTCTAAGGAGAAGACGAGCACCTTCAGCCGGGGGAGGGCAGGGGGGGAAGTGATATCCGTTTCCTGCGGCAGAAGGTTCTCTACCCGGGTCTTTCGGTTTTGCCGCCACTCTTCAACAAAGGCCGAGGTCTGGTAGAGGCTGGCTGGGCCGGTACTGTATCGGTTAAGGTTCTTGAGTAAGACACCGTTTTCAATGTTCTTCCTGCGCAGGTCATCCTTCCATTCCCGGTAGGCTGCGTGGTCCTTTTCCTCCACGCCGTCGGTCGCTCTCCAGGTGGCGTTTTCAATGGCGGCCGCCTTTCCAGCCGGTAGGTGAAAACCGGCGTTCTCGTCCGCCATGTAGACGTTCAGAAGTCCCGCCATGATGATGCGGTGGCCGTAATCGGCATCCTCTTCTCCATAGAGGCCGTAATCCTCGCACCAGAAGCCAAGGAGCTTCTCGGTCCGCTTCGGGATCAGGATGCAGGCGCCACCAAGGTTTCCCTGTTCCTTGACCCGGACGGTAAACCCCCCTATCGTCTGTGCCTGGTAGCTCACCGTCTCGAAGTTGTAGCCGAGTGCCCCGATCTGGGGGAAAGCTTCAATGACCGAGATCATCTCCCCCAGCCACCCCTTCTTCTGCATAACGATGTCGTTGTCAAGTTTCAGATAATAATCCGCCAGTGGTTCAAGACTCCAAGCAAGGTTGGAGGCCTTAGCCACGCCCACATTTTCTTTAAGAAGAATAAGGTTATGGATAATTCCCTTAGCGTGAAGATTATTAAGGTATTCCTCTGTCCCGTCGCCACTTGCGTTATCTATAACGGTTATGACGTGAGGATAATCGGTGTTGCGAACAAGGGAGTCAATGCACTGGCGCGTAAATTCTAGACGGTTATAAGTGATTATGCAGATATTTACAAACCTTCCTGAGCGTAGCTGTGTGTCTTGCATGGTTGCGGCCTTCCGCTCAGGGGCAAAATATTTATTCATCAGGTTTTCCAAGTTATCTGGAGTTAATCGTTGCCTGTCAGTGTTGATAACTTCTTTTATGAATGCTTCGTATTTGTCGCTGTATGGCTTGTCGATGCCTTTATATATGCCCATGTTGTAGTCGGCATATGGCCCGCATAGCCACTCTGTGGGGTGTTTAATGTGAAAGCAGAGGCCATCTTTATAGAGCATGGCGAAACGTGAATGGCAGGCCATGATGGCGGCATAGGCATCGTCCCATGCCCGTTCTCCATAGATGTAAGAATGAAAGAGCCCTCGGTTTTCCTGCCACCAGTCGGTTTTACAGACGAATACGTCGTAACCGTTTACCTCCAGGTAACCTGGTATTAATCCGTGAACCGGATCAACCCGTGCAACCTCGTTACGGGAAACGGCGATCGTTTCATACCCCAGCGCTAAGAATCTCCTGACCTCATCAATCAATGTTTCCGTCAAGATAATGTCACTGTTGGTCAGTACAAACCACTTTATCCCTCGCGTTGCCGCCCAGCTTGAGGCAATGTCGAACAGATCGGTGACAAACGGTTTCCTTTTGCCTCGGGCCTTCAATTCCGTATTAGCGCTCTTGCGCAACACAGGCGCGGTCTGCCAACCGGTAGGTTGCAAAAGTTCATCCGGGTAGCAGATGTTGAGTGGTACGATCTCCGTGGTGGCGAGCAAGTTAATGCTAGATATGCAGGCTTCCTGTCGTTGTCGTTGGCCTTGGTCTTCAAAGGGTACGAGGTTTGCGGCGATGACGATTGCATCGGGAGAACCGGTTGACGCAATTGCCATCCCAGAACGGTGGATTTCAGCATGCCGGGATTTATCACTGATTGACCAAGGGAACGATTCCGCAAAAGGTATTGTCTTCCGGTAGACCAGAGTGAAGCCGTTGCCAATTTTGTCGTCCCGCTCCTGGTAATCGACCAGCTCCAATCGGTTGCCGAAGATCCTCCGCACAAAGCAGTGCAGGCTGTATATATCGAAGACATGGTAATGGCAGTAGCCGAAAGGAATGCCGTTTGCCTCGGGTTCATTTTCACTGTTAGCACCATTGCAGTAATCGTCTATCACGTGGCTCCATTCGGTCAGCGGGCGTCCTTTGTCCGTAGGCGCGGCATCGCGGAATGGGACGATCATGAAGAGATAACCCCCCGTCCTAACGATCCGATACCACTCAACTAGCGTCTTGATCATGTCGGGGCAGTGCTCGATGACATGAGAGGAGAGGACGAAGTCCTCCGAATCGTCTGGTATGGGGATGTCGTCCGCCGGGGCGACGATGTGGAGTGGGGCGAATTCACCGGACAGGTTTTTCTGTTCCTGTTCGTATCCCTCGAACCTCAGGCCGACGTTTCGCGTGTTCAGCCCGAAGGGGTTATGAACGGAAGGGCCTATTTCGAGACCATTCATGCCATCGAGCCACTGGTGGGCCAGCCTGCTTTCCGGGAAAATGTTAGATTTCTGCGGCAAAGTGATTGGTGTTGCGATGCTCTGTCGGGCGGTAAGTCCGAGCGGAATTTCGCGGTACGGCGCTGTATAGGCTCTTGCCTGCATCTCCTGGGAATACACTGGGAATTGGGAGTCACTTTTTTTAAGTTGTGAGGCGTTGTCACAGATAATGATGTCAACTGAAGCATTGTCAAAAAAATCGGAAACCTGTCTCCATGACGGGCCCCCGTCATCTATGGGCCATGGCCGGTTTCCTTGTGCAAAGATACGGGCTTTTTGTGAACTATAGTTAAGAGACTGCACGACGGCAACGGCTAACAGATCCGGTGAGATGTCTTTTATACAATGAGCGGTTGCATATTGACATTTCCAATTACATTCATAACAACTCAGAGGCAGACAGACTACCGAGGTCAATGGTGAGTATGGAAAGAAACGACAAAAATGTCCTCCGCCCACCACCACTACATTGGGGGTCATAGTGGCGCATGCGATGTGTGCCAAGGCACTGTCTGCGCCAACTGCCAGTCGACAACGCCGCAACAATGCAGCAGTCTGGCGCAGGGTAGTTGTGCCTGCCAAATTGATAGCCGTAACTCCAAGTTGATCCAATTGCTTCTGAATGATGTCCACATCCGCTTTAGCGCCAAGACCGATTACCGCAAATCCGTTTTGCTGAAAAATGTCTGCAAGGGCCTCGCCGTAACGTTCAAAGATCTTGATCTCCCATTGAGCGCATGGGAAAAGGGCAATGGTCTTTTCAGGGCGCAATTTGTTTTTAGTAAAATAGTCCTCGGCAAAATCTTCATCTGCCTTGGTTGTCCATATTACTGGATTTAACGGAGGCGTGTTAATCTCAATACCTCTGAGGAACTCTTGATGCCGCTGTAGTTCGTGGATGTTATTGTGTGAAGAATTGATCAGCCTGGTATAGCCTCTGTTGTTGTTGTCACGGATCTCTTCGGTGATATTGCTTAGGTTTCCGTAAAATGCAATACGTTTTTTGGCGTTGCTGCTGATGGACAGAAAATCGTTAAGCGGTTCCCGTGAGTACACAGAATTCAATGTAAGGTCCGCCCCCGTCTGTTCCATAAGCTGGCGGAGCGAAGAGATGTAATTATCGTCATGCAATGCTCGATTTTTATTGAAAGTTATGATTTCGTCTACACATGGCGAGGCTTCGTACAGTTCTGAAATATGTTCCTGACAAACTACGGTGATTTTAGCTTCATTGTATTTTTCACGCAGATAAGGCAGCATGGATGACGCTAAGATATTGTCACCAATGGAGTCGGTTCGGATAAAAAGAAGAGAAGTAACCGGAGTATACCGGGCAATGCAAAAACCGAATTTCTCATGGGATTCGATCAAGAGTTCAAATCGCGGGTCAGCTTTGATAGCCTGCAAAGTTTTATAATGTTTACAATGGTATATATCGTCCAGCATCAGATAACAACCACCCTTTACCAGACTCATGAAATATTCAAATTCAGCGAAGCCGACATGACCGGCGCTGTCTAGCAGAACAAAATCAGGCTTGAACCTGCATCGTTCCATCGCCATATAGAGAATATTATCCGGAACGTCGAAATCCGTTTCTGCATAATATAACTGGGAACGATTCACTTCATCGTGGTCATAATAGATATCTTCGTTCTCTTTCTGTCTAATAAATTTTTCGGTTATTTCTTCCTTATCCGGCAGCATGGTGCGAGGAATACTCAGACCCAATTCTGCCCGTATCCGCATGTTTTGAGCTTTGAAATGCTGTGTCGCTTGTTGGTGATGGGTCGGGTTTACCTCTATGGTAGTGAAGTCCGCGTCTATGCCGAAGTCAAGCAGAGCACGCCAAATGATGGAGGATGTTCCCTGCCCGAGGTAAGTACCTGTTTCTATAATACTTTCTGGTCGAATCTTTTGAAACAGCCGGCGCAATTCGGTTTCAAACTGGGTTTCCCCGTCAACTGACATGGAAGAATATTTTTTTGGATGTCCTTGATGTGGTATCACTTCCTCAAAAAGTAATAAATCAGAGACTGGCCAGTCGCTCACAATGGCGTCGTTCTTTGCCCATGGAAGAAAATCAGCCGGATTGACCGGACCGCTGGTCTGTTGCAGTTTTTGCCAGTGTTTAATGGCATCTACGTACCCGTAATAAATCTCCTTGAAACGGACCTGCTTCTCCGTGGCATAGGCGAAGTGCTGGAAGGTGATCTTCCTCTTTTTGGTCTCATCCCTTGTGAAGGGGTTCTTGAGCCCTACGTTTTCGCCTTTCAAATCGACCAGAACAGGTGGCTCATGGGCGGCCCAGGCCATGCCGGGCCGGAATCTCCAGACACGAATCCAGTCTGTTGGGTAGGTCGCCCACGTGTCCAACGACGAGACATATTTGCGGGGCCCTACAAAATAATAGCAGTGGAAAAAAGCTGAAGTCTTCTCTGGTAATTCATGGAACAGGTCGCGCATGTAACTGATTTGTTCGCCTGTCCAAAGTTCATCGGCATCCACCTGCCAAAGAAGGCATTCTTCACTAATTTTTGCCAGCGGAGCCGTAACCATCTCCAGTTTGCCGTCCCAGAAATGATTCATGGGCATACGGTAGATTGTAACGTTTTCCGGATAGTTTAAAGCAAGCACGTCGAGGTATTCCGTAGTGCCGTCATTACTCAACCCGTTCCGGTGTAGTTCATCAGTTATGCGGCCGCCGTTGGCAATACTCCAGGCAGTGTCATGCTTAAGGTCGGCAACACCCTCAACTATATGCCAATGCCATTTGAAGGGGAGCTTTTTGAAGACATCGATGTGATACTTTATGAATGGTTCACCGTTGAGGACAATGGTAAAAAAATGTACTGGCAGTTCTAGTTGTTCTTTCTTGAAGACTGCGTAGCCGTTTCTTACGGCCCAGTTTTCATGCAGAAGCCTATATGACGGGTCTTCATTGAGGCGTTGGTAATTGTTACGATTCTTGAATCCGTTGAGATCATCCAGCAGGATATATTCAGCGCCGTATACCTCTTCTAGTTCCGCCATTCCGGTGAATTCAGAACCATCGATTAGAACCATGTCGAAAAATTCAATTCCGGTTTCCCGTTTGATTTTCTGTATTCCGTCCTGCGGAACACCCGAGTTGGTTACATATTCAATATCCTGGCGCAGCCAGCCGATGACTCTTTCTAGCGGATAGTCGTTGAGTGCGGATGGAATCTGGCGGTAAAAGAGCTCTAATTCTTGTTCTGAAGGGAAGCTGGATACCGGCACCGAGGAAACATTGTAACAATGAACGAAAGACTCAGAAACATAACGTTGCTGAAGTTCTTTGAAGCGTGGTTTTGAAACTTCCATGCAGAAAAGATGGGGGTGGTGAGGGTTCTTCTGCAGTCCTTTAAAAAAGGCTTCGGTGCTGCCAGCGCCTGCAGATGAGCCAATTTCCAGTACGGTTTGTACCTTGGATTCTGCAGCAAGTTTCTGGATGATGAAATAAAATTCATCGTCTTTGATTTCAGGGGGAATGATATTGTTTAACTCGGACTGCAGAAAAGAGATTTGTGGTAGCGTTGCCCGGGGAATGTTGCCGAAAAGTAAGTTGTTCCAGAAATGGTTGTCATGATTAAAAGGAATGACGTCACCACTTCTGGAAATCATTTCAGACCACTGCTGGAGTTGTCCCAACGGATGTTCCAAAGTATAGTAGACAATGTCATCGCTTTCCGACCAGAACCGATCCAGTCCGGTATGCAGGGTAAGCAATTCGGCATAGAGCTTTGTGCCGGGCAGAACATAAAGCTTGGAGGTGCTTGGCGAATCTGTTAAGCGGAGCGTATTGATGAAAGAGATGCTCTCGGCAATAGTATCGGCACTCTCTCCCTGATTACCCACCATCATGAATGCACCGACTGAAATTTTGCCCAAATGTTTTTCGCAGAGTGCAAAGGCAATGCGGATCTGTTCCAAGGTAATTTTCTTCTCAATTCGCTGCAGCATTTCCGCGGAACCAGATTCGATTCCCCAGCAGATATGTCTGCAGCCTGCGGCAACCATGGTGTCGATCATGTCTTGGGAAACAGGGTGAACACGACATGAGACTCCCCACTCGATAGCCAGTTTTCGCGCGGTGATTTCCTCGCATATTTCTTTAACGCGCGCCTGGTTCAGATTGAAGGTGTCGTCATGGAAAAAGATTTTTTTGACACCGAAGTTGTTTATGAGAGATTGGATCTCATCGACAACCCTTTTCGGGGAGTTGACCCTCACCCTCTGTCCCCAAAACGTCCCGGTGGAGCAGAAACTGCATCGTACCGGACAACCGCGCGAGGAGATTACAAACCCCATGCCGCTTTGTTTCATAAGATGTTCAGCAAAGGAAAAATCAGGCAAGGGAAGTTCATCCAGATTCTTCAGCAACTCACGCGGTGGGGTGACAATGAGATTCCCATCGTCAAGATATGCAATCCCCTTGACATTGCTCAGAGGGGTCCTGCCATCCAGAGCGTCACACAGTTCGCGCAGGGTCTGCTCACCTTCGCCAATGACAACATAATCGGCGCCATAATCACGAAGCGCCTGTTCGGGAAGGAATGAAACATGGACTCCGCCAAGTATTATTTTTTTGTCGGGATGGTGTTTACGGAGCCACTCGCATGTCTTCCGGACGTTGCCGCGATTGAAGGTTGTGCATGTAAGGCCGACAATTTCAGGCTGGAAGATTGAGATGATTTCCGGCAGTTGCTGCACTGCATGATCGTATAGCTGATAGTGAACAGCTTGTGCAGGGCGGTCCTGCCGGACCGCTGCCAGCAGATAGCCGATACCCAGAGGGAAGAGGGGCTCGTCGCCCGTGCACAGACCAGGAAGGGAGATGAGGAGGATTTTCGAAACCCCGAATTCTGGTTGTGGGAGGAGGGCGCTCAGTCTTTTCACCTCATCTGCATATTTTTGAGCTTCATCGAACAGGTTTTTGCTGCTCAGACATTGCGATGCCCAGGAGTTGAAGCTGATCAGAAAGTCTTTTCGCTTCATGCGAACTGCTGGTGGAGTTTTTTCGTTAGACAGAAAATGTTCTATGAAGCGTGCCCTAGCCGGAATGCTCTTGACCAGTTTTTCGGGGTGCCCGCTTATCTGATCGTCATGAATGGCATATTTTGAAAGGATTACTGGCGTATGGAACATCTTTGTGTGCAGAGAAAGGCGGCACCAGAAGTCAAAGTCATCGAACCAGTCATGGTTGAAAAGCCCAGCCTTTTTCAGGGCGCCGGCAAGGAAAAAGCTTGCTGCAAAATGCATGGAAACAGCATGGGAAAGGTATCCTGCCAGATCAAAATCATTGGCAGGGTTTTCAGCAAGGATGTTCCCTGAAAGATCGGTGTTGTAAATATCGCCGTGGATGACACCGACGTCAGGATGCTCAAGGAACTTAGATACCACGTGTGATACAGCATGGGGCATTAACTCCTCATCAGAAAGACAGGACCCTATTATAGTTCCGCTGCATCTGTCCAGTGCGCGATGGAAACCGTCCGCGCCACATGTGTCCGGTTCGGAAACCAGCTTCATTACCGGCCCGAACTTCAATTCGTATTCCCTCAATATATCAAGGGTGCCATCCGTAGAAGCTCCGTCCTGCACTACATACTCAATGTTTGAATAGTCGAGTGACAGGACGCTCTCCAAGGAACGCCTGATCGTCTTTGCCGAGTTTCTGCAAACCAATATGATCGAAACGAGCGGAAGGTAGCTATTGTCCACTGACAAATCGGATGGATTACCAGGAGCAGATTTTTCTTTGATAGAATTCATTTTATCCTCAACTTTCTCAGAGTAGAGCGATTCTAAGGTAATTAATTTTTGTCCTGCAAAGACTATAGGACTGCAGTACCTGCGTACTTTTTACAACAATATTCGTAGTCGTCAGGTACACCGATATCGATGAAAAATCCCTGTTGACGTAAACCAAACAGGCCCTTGCCTATGGACTTTCGCAGCATGTCATTTTCAAATGAAAAAACCTCACCGGGAAAACTAACTTTGACACGCTCTTCCATTATGTACACCCCTCCATTAATAATTCCGGGGCCGCTTCCTGATTTTTCAATAAAACAGGAGATGGAACCATTCAGGTTTGTCTCTACTGTCCCGTATCTGCTTATATCCGAGACTTGGGCAAGTGCCAGCGTAATTCTGGCCTGCTTGCATAGGTGATACGTAAGCAGCTCAGAGAGATCGTTGTCAAAGAAAGAGTCACCGTTCATGACTAGAAAGCGATCGGCCGGAAAGCGGTTCATTGCGGCATTTATGGCGCCACCGGTTCCCAACGGTGAGTCTTCCGATGAGTAATTGATGGAAACTCCCATTGATGAACCGTCGCCGAAATGCTCATGGATAACTTCTTTTTTATAGCCCACGCTCAATATTATGTCGGTGATATCCTGACAACGAAGTTTGCGAATCAGCATCTCCAGAAACGGCCTGCCATTGACAGGGGCCATTGGTTTGGGGATGTCAGGGATTACACTCTTAAGCCTCGTGCCGAAACCACCTGCAAGGATAATCGCTCTCATGGAATTGGGCCTTGTGAAAGGTTGTCAAGTAAACCGCCAAGAGTTATTGAGAGGATCGCAATATCGGGAAGTAGGGGGATGAGCCCCTCACGGACGGCGGTACGGATTTCATCATCACTGAGACTAACCAGTTCGAACTCCTCCATGTCATTTGTAAGTGGCGTAGCCACCTTGCATAGACCATTGGCCAGAAACAGATGTGCCGTACATATACCCCGCGTTCCGTCAACAATATATTCCCCCAGTGATTTTAAACTTGCTGCTTCATATCCGGTTTCTTCAATAAGTTCACGGCGGGCCGCTTCCAGAGGTGTTTCACCCTTATCAATGCCGCATGCGGGCGAGGTGAGGATCTCCCTTCCCAGGCACTGCTTGAAGTGCCGCTCCATCAGAAAACGTTCATCGTCTCTCCTGGCGGAGATAATGACATAATCGGGTGTCTTGATTCGATAATAATCATTGACGATTCTTCCGCTGGGAAGCTTTACGCAATCCTCAATCACAGAAAGCCAAGGATAGAGATCGAGAACCGTCTTTGAGGAAATGGTCTGCCAATGCGCCAGTTTCATGATAATTGGATCCTACTCTTCCGCGTAGTAAATTAACTGTGTGCCAAGTGTGTCAAAGCGGAAAGGGACATGAAGCAGATGATTCAAGGCGTTCCGGACCTTATTCTGGTCTTCCGGCTTCACATAAAAAATAATGAAGCCTCCTCCTCCTGCTCCAAGAATCTTTCCTCCCAGCGCGCCGGCCTCAATTCCGCGGCTGTAAATTTCATCGATGTTTGATGAGGAAACCTTGCTTGAGAGACTTCTTTTCAAAAGCCATGTTTCATGAAGGAGATGGCCGAAAGCGTCGTATCCTTTGATGTTGCCGTTCAATACGTCTACGGCCTCATCAACTAGTGAATGGAGAAGACGAAGCTCCTTGCGCCTGGAGTTAAGGTTATTTATCTTGTCCCTTTCGATCTCGACGGCAAAGCGTGCGAAACCGGTAAAGAAAAGCATGAGTCTTTCCTGAAGGTATCGCTGTTTTTCACCTGAAATGGCCAGAGGAGTCACCTCTATGTTGTCGCTGCGTGAGAAAGCTATTCTGTTCAAACCACCGAAGGCTGTTGCTATCTGATCCTGTGAGCCCACTGCCTCATGAATCATATTCTGCTCAACATGGACTGCCTCCAGGCCCAGACGCTTTTTCGTGACGATCTCTCCTCTATGTGAGTAGAGGGCATGGAGCAGGCCAACCGTAAATGCGGAACTGGAGCCGAGCCCCGAATGAGAAGGGAGATCCGCATCGTGCTGCATCACCAGTCCCGAATCAACATTCATGAACCGATACACTTCACGAACTGCCGGATGCTGAATCTCATCAAACTCGTTGAATGCCTCTTGCTTGGAAAAGAAGACGATCTTGTGCTTGAAATCGAAAAACGGCGGGAGTTTGCGAAGACTAACGTAACAATATTTATCAATGGTTGTCGACAAGACTGCACCGCCATGTTCCTTGTACCATGACGGGAAATCAGTGCCTCCGCCGAAAAAAGAAATCCTGAATGGTGTTCTCGTGATTATCATCTTTTCTCGCACCTTCCGAAATGATTTAACTTCGCTTTCTATCTGAGATTTTGCCGAAACAATAAAGGGCCTGTGGTTGCAGTCTTTCCATTGTTCCACGTCCCGGTTGATAGATTTGATATTTTGAAGTGTCATGCGATACCTGCCAATAAAACCGTATGATCAGTGTTGTTGTTCAAAATGAAATAATTGTGCATAGGGATGTCCAGCCATCATGAAAGTTCTGGTCAATTAACACACAAAAAGAAACCGCACATTGAATGAAAAGTCATTAAGAATATATCTTGCAACATTTATGCCGTAACTTATGCCGCTAACTAACTGAAATTACGCACTAATATAGAAGGGCTTCTGAGTGTGTCAAAAACTTGAACTTGAAGCGTCAATTTTGGAAGGGGGCAAGTATTTTGTTGTTTCAAAGAGCGAGGGCCAGCTCGAATAAACTGGCCCATACTGTTTTGGAGTGGCGGGTTTTTGACTGCATTCAGATTGTAATGCTGTTATGTTAAATGAGATTCTTTGAATGCAGGAATTGGAAAATTGATTCCAAAACATAATCCATATCTGCTATGTCCAGGTCTTGATGACAGCCGATGTGTATTGCATTATTTCCTATATATTCGGCATTGGGAAAATCCCCATAACTATGTCCTAGAAATTGAAAGCCTTTGCATTGAGTAGGGATGGAGTTGAAAAGTGTGCGAGTTTCTATACCGTTTCGTTCAAGGTAAGTGGTAAATTCGACACGTGAGAAAGGAGCATCTTCCTGGATAATTATTGGTATTGCATGAGGCCCTATCACTTCATGGGGTTCTTCACATATCGTCGTGAGAAATGGATTGAAAGTCTCAAAGCGTTCCAGAATATAAATCAGGTTATTATGGCGTTTGTCGACTATGTCTCTATATCTCTCCATTGCACCTAGACCGATGGCAGCTTCCAGCTCATTCATTTTAGAGGAATATCCGATTCGTTCAAAGATAAAGCGAATATCTTCTCCTCCCTTGCCACGGAATCTTTTCTGACAGTTTCCGGATGTTACATTGAGGGTGCACTGTTTGCAGGCGCAGGCTCTGCCGTGTGATCTAAGGGAACGAATTATTGTTGCGAAATCTTCATTGTCTGTGGAGACAATGCCGCCTTCTCCAGTAGTTATTATGTGCGCGATATAGGTGCTGAACGCGCCCATGTCTCCCAGACTTCCAGCTGGCTTCCCTTTATATATGGCTCCGTGTGCTTCCGCCGCATCTTCCACGACAAACAGATTGTGCTGTTTTGCGATGGAGTTTATGGTGTCCATCTCTGCAGGTTTTCCCATCAGGTGAACAGGCATGATTGCCCTTGTCCTTGGCGTAATGGCCAATTCAATTTTTTCCGGGCAGATGTTGAGTGTATGACGATCGACATCAACAAAAATCGGTTTAAAACCGGCATGTATTGCGGCGCCTCCCGTTGAAACGAACGAAAGGGCCGGCATGATGACTTCATCGCCTCGTTCAGCCCCGAAGTCATGCATAACTGCTAACGCAAGCACATCGGCGTCAGTTCCGCTACTGAGCGCTACGGCTTCCCGGACATTCAATAGCCTGGCAAACTTCTCTTCAAATTCCCGTACATGCCTGCCGCTGGAGATACGCTTGTTTTCCAACGCATCATATATCAGGGCTTTTGCTTCATCTGTAATAGTTATGGTGCCGAAAGGAACCTTGAATCTAGACATATGAAATGTTCTCCATCCCTTGGGCACAATATTTGTCCGAAAGGGGTATTGTTCAAGCGATCCCGGTTGAGGAGATTCGATTTTATAGGCTCTCCGTATTGCCCGGTTTCGTCTCTTTCAAATTGTAGGCTCTACTGCCACCTCCTGCAACAGAGGCAAATTTCCCGAGGCACATATCGACCATTTCCTCAAAAGAATAGCAACGGTCTATATTCTTTCGATATAACCTGGGGATTCCGTAATGATCCAGTCTGTTATTGTATTCGAGTTGGGCGATCTTCTCAAAACCCATTGTAATCAGTACATTGTCATATTCTATTGAGTGCATTCCTGGTTTCAGTATGGTACTGTCACGTATATAAAAATATCCACCTCTCTTGAGTGTCCGTGAGGCGTTTGATAGCATCCACAAAATACCGGCGTAATTGAGCTCATTTAGCACAAATGTGGCTGTGAGAAGGTCCATTGAAGAGTCTTGAATCATGGGGAACTTCCATGATGGAGCATGTTTGATTCTATAGCCGGAATCTTTTTTTAATTTTTTATTGACTTCTTCGTTGCTTATCTGAAAATTTTCGCACTCGATAAGATCCAAATATGCTCCAGGAAATGGTGAAAGGAATCTAAGCACATTTCTCTGAACGGAGTAACTCATCGGATGCGCCTCAACTGCATAGAAGTCAGATTCGAATAAATTAAGGCTGTATATGGCGGAACTGCCCAGCCCCGGACCTATGTCAAGATGTTGAACGCCCTTAGGTATGTTTTCACAATATTTTTTTATGAAACAATAATCCTGTGTTCTGACCATTGCTTGGCTCTCAATATAATTATTCCAGGTATCATTTGAAGGCAAAAAAGGAAAAAAATGTTTAAAAATATTATGCAGTTCATCTCTACAAAGTTTTTTAACCTCATCATGATCTGGCACCATTATTTGTGGGCTGGTTTCTTTTTTCACATAGAACATGGAAAAATAGAAGGCTACTGCCAGAAGATCTTCCAGGTTTACAATATTTTGCTTATTTTCGTTTTCCGTCCAATCAAATGGACAGCCAATCCGGGTTGCGCGGTCTCCTAATATCCAACCCTGATCCACCATCGCTCTTTTTAAAGATTCTTTTATGTCACCCATATTCCCTCCAGTATATTCAAGATTGATCACCGAGAATTTTTCTTTTCAATTTGATTGAAGTCATACCTTCTATATGTTTTCTAGATTCGTTGCCGAATTTTTCTCCTATCAGATTCAGGTAGTCTTGGTTGGTGAAATAAGTGTTGAATGCAAGGTCACGGAATCTGAGGACCTCCGCTGAAGACAGCGAGTCCGTGGGGAGCGGCAGAAAATCGTATCCTTGCGAGGCGTAGCCAAGCCAGGTGTCGGGAAGTGGCGTATTATTTTCGAGAGCCATGTTGTAAAGCTCGGAACCTGGTATTGCCATTGTACAGAAAAAACTGGGGAAGGCACACTTTAGCTCCAGAGCAAACTCGAGATTTTCCCGCATTGTTTCAACGGAGTCCCCAGGCAGTCCGAACATGAAGTTGGCGCACAAGTCAATCCCTGCTTCATGGACCTTCTTCACGACCCTGCGGATGACTTCCTTGGTGAAATTTCCCTTGCTGCTTTTCCGGATTATTTCTTCGTTGGATGATTCGATACCAAGCTTGAACCAGTTGAAACCGGCTTTCTTGAGAAAAGCGAGCTCTTCGAGGGATGTTTTATCCAGAATATCCACTCGGGCAAAGGAGGCGATATTGAGATCATACCCCCGTTCCAGTATTCCCGCTGCAATGGGGTAGTAATGACTACGTTGGAAAATAAAAAGTTCGTCATGCAGATTGATATTTTTCACATTGTTTTTGTTCACCAACAAGTCAAGCTGATTGAGTACCCACTCCGGATTCCAGCTGCGCAGCCTGTGCTCACCATAGGTTGCATGAATAGCACAGAAAGTGCAGTAGAAAGGACAACCAAGACTCGTGAACAGGGACGCGAAACGGTTCCGGGTGCCCAGATCGCCCAGGCACATCCAGTTGAAGGCCCGATACCTGTTCTCGTTCATCGGCAGCAGGTCCCAGGCTACCTCGGACAGCTCTCCGGTGAGGTCAGCGACATTCTCTGGACGCCTATTGCTTCTTACTTCCCCTTTTTCCTGCCACCAGAGGCCACGAACCTCTCGGTATTCTTTTCCTGAGAGCAGATCCTTCAGAGAGTAAAACCCTTCTCCCTGGACAATGAAGTCACACTCCTCTTCCTGCAGGGTCCTTTCCGGAAGCGCCGAAGGGTGCCAGCCGGTGAGAATAAGATTCCTGCCGGGAATCTTTTCCTTGATCTTGCGGCATAGCTCGCCGACACCTACCATTATGGGTGTGCTGACATTTGCCTGTTGACTGTAACAGATAATAGCGATGTATTTCGGAGCAGTCCGCTGAATGCGCTCGACTGTTTCATCATAGTCGATGTTTTCTGCATTTGCGTCCAGAAGCTCTACACTGAAGCCCTCTTTACGCAGGTATCCGGCAGTTAGTATCGCCCAGAAAGGCGTGTCTACGGCGGAATAATCCTTGCTCAGCTCCTGGTATATCCGTTTCCTGGAACCGCCGGGGTTGATCAATAGAATATCAGGATTCAAAGTCAGTCCTTTCGTTCAGTTGGCACAGCATGATTTTGAGATACTCGGCATCGATGCCGAGTCTGCATCGCAGCTCTTCGCGGCCGGGATTGCCGAGTATGAATCCCTCAGGGGCGCCTCTACGTATAATTTTCAACCTGCTATTCGATTCTGTTTTCCATACGCACATTTCATGGTAAAGCCCTCCCTGTGGAATGCTTTCCTCGATGATTATCGCAATGGCATACCTGTTGGCAATTTCATCGAAGCAATCCCTGTCCGCGGGTTTTACGGTATGAAAATGATAAAGAGCCGGGTTAAGACCGGTCAAATTCAGATCCCTCAACATCGGGTATATTCCGGAAACTATGTCACCAGTGGTTATGACCGCAACCTTTTCGCCATCGATCAACTTTCTTGCTTTGCCAAGCATTATGGCGGAGACATTACCGATTTCCGGTTCTCCGAACTTACCGACACGCAGGTATGACGGCCCCTGGAGTTTAAGCATCTGTGGCATCAGTTCACGGAGTTCGTCAGGGCCCCCGGGGACAACGATACTTATGCCCGGAAGTACCCCCATCAGAGCCAGATCATCGGCGGCATGGTGGGTCACGCCGGCCTTGGCGTAGGTAAAGCCTCCTCCTGCCCCGACAACCATGACTGGCAGATTGTGGTAGGCAATCCCGAAACGAATCTGTTCGAAGGGCCTTGCAGTGGCAAATGGGGCTATGGAGTAGACGATCGGGCGCCAGCCTTCCAGTGCCAAGCCTACTGCGGTGTTTATCAGTTGCGCTTCGGCAACTCCGACATTCACGTATCTTGCCGGAAACTGCGCGATGAATTCATCGAAGATCTGGAACCCAAGGTCGCCAGTCAGGAAAATCACTGTGGAATCTTCCTTTGCAACGTTAACAAGAGTTTCTGAAAATGCTTTCCTCATAACGTTTTCTCCATTAACAGAGAGGCTTCTCTCCGATTTCGGTGAGAGCCTTGTCCAGGTCATCACTGGACGGGCTCCGATAGAACCATATCTGTTCTCTTTCCATAAAGCTGACCCCGGCTCCGCTGACGGTGTTGGCTATGATGGCTGAAGGTTTTTCTGGGGAAAAAGGGAATCCCCCGAGTGCGTCAAGAAGAGTGGTGATGTCGTTGCCGTTTACGGAGATTGCATTCCACCCGAAGCTGCGGAACTTGTCTTCAAGAGAGGTGAAGCCCATGAGTGCATCGCTCCTGCCTACAGCCTGGGAGCCATTGCAATCAACTATCGCCAGCAAGTTTTTGAATTTCTGGGCAGCAGCAAACATCGCGGCTTCCCAGACGCTTCCTTCGTTGCATTCGCCGTCGCTCATAAGCACGATTGCTCTACTCGACAGGTTATGGGCAAGCCTAAGACCGTAAAGGATTCCACCTGCGATTCCCAGTCCGTGCCCAAGACTTCCGGATGAGATCTCAAGGTGCGGCAATGCATGTTTGCATGGATGGTTCGGTAATGCCGAATCGGTCCGGGAATAGTCCTTTAGCATCAATGGGTCGATGACTCCAAAGGCCGCCATGGCAGCGTAAAGCGCTGAGCAGCCATGTCCCTTGCTCATGATGAATCGGTCACGTTCCGGCCTGACACTCTTGGCTCCATCGTAGTAATTGAGAAACCCGCCAAACAAGGCGGTAAGAATTTCTATGCAACTCAGAGCGGAACTGACGTGAGTCTCCCTGGCATCGAATGCCATTTGTACGCATGTGGCCCGAATTTGACCGGCAATCCTTTGAAGCTCCTCTACTCTTGCCATAGATTTTTCCTCTTTAAATTCAGCAAATTATTTTCTTGTACACCGAGATTTCACATTTAGGGGGCTGCCCTGCCATCACGGCTGAAAAAAAGCCAGGCATCATGTTGCGTTAAATATTTCACTATTTCGCATGGTCTAGAATACCCTAATCGTCCAGTGTAGTTCCTTGAGTCGATGGCCTTGAGGCAGTCGCCATGTTCTGCGGATAAACAGCTGGCATGGACGTCATGGATGCACCGAAATAATCCCCCCGGCGTTCTGCAGGGTAGGGAGATCGGCTTCACGAAAAGCCAGGAACGAGTCTGCAACCCTTACCATAACCCGGTCCTGCAGATGGCTCATTAACTGGCTTGGAAGTCCCATGGGTGGAGTGTTCTCAGGACCATCTTGAGCCAGCGCCGGAAATTCCGTCATGAGGTCACGGGGGTTCTGGAAACCCTCTAACATCGGGCGCATAATATTGTTTTCGGCGAATGTTGAAACAGGGATGCCAGACTGGCGTAAGACGGAAAATATTTTATAAGCGCGTTTCCTGCGAATGGTACAGTCAATGTAGGGGTCTACGCTGTACCAGTAGTGACTAGGGATACCGTGGAAATACTTTGCATACAGTGTCTCCTTTTCTTCGAAAAAACGGATGCCGTGATTTTCAGGTTTTTCCCAGTAAGAATTCCCATGGGCGAGGTAAAATGGCGAGATATTGAATACTTCGAAAATCATATGCCGGTTGTCGAGAACAAACTGTATGGTTTCTTCCACGTCCTGGTCGGTTTCACCCGGAACACCGACCACCAGATTAACGAAAACATTGATACCCGCTTCCTTGCAGTTGCGCAGTGTATCCATCACTGTTTCAATTGAATATCCCTTGCGCTGCAGTTTCAGGGTATGTGGGGTCAGACCATCTATGCCGAAATTGCAGATGATTCCCGCTACGACCATTTTCCTGAGTAGCGGGAGATCATGGCCCCTATTGACGCGCAACTGGCCGCCCATCTGCACTTTAAGGCCACGTCGCAGAATTTCATCTGCTACTTCAGCAAGTACTTCGGTTTTGCCACCGAAATCGCTTTCGCTGAAGTTAAAGTAATGGAGGCCCGCCTGGCAGTAACTCTCCAACTCGTCGACAAAGGCCCTGGCTGAACGAGTCCGGAATTTAAAGCGTTCGGAGCAGAATGAACAGCGGGCCCAGATACAGCCGCGGGTCAGATTCATATAGGGCAGTGTATCACCCTGGTATTTTCGGAACAGCTTGTAGTCCTGCGACCAGTCGTACTCGGGGGGGCCGATTTCATCCAGATTTTCAGGTGGACAAGACGCCCTGAATATACGACCAGGCGAGTCGTACCGTGACACTATACCGGGGAGATCTTGTGGTTTCAACCCATTTACCAGTTGCCGCACAAGCGGACCGAGCACTGTCTCTGCCTCGCCGATGACCATGTAGTCATATTCGGGAAAGGCCTTTGGACCAAAAGTGTTTGAAATGCAGCTGTGCCCACCCACCAGAATTAATGTTTCAGGCAGGGCTGCCTTTACTCGTCGCGCTACAAGCCGTGTGATCCATTCATTACGCTGGTGCACGGTCATTGCTAGTATTTTCGGCCGCGCCGCCTCAAGGTTGGTTATCAGTTCATTAATGTCGCTGGCAAACAGGGCCTGCAGGCTGCCCCACAATCGAGGGTCCATCCAGCATTCCTCGCGCCAGTCCCACGGGTCGGTATCAAGCGGCCTGCCGTTTTCTAGGACGACCGGCTCGCCAAGATCGAAAAGACGCCAGATATGAAAACGGTGATAAAGGATGGCGTCCGCATCCATTGTCTGGAACTTCAGACCGGGTATCCTTTTGAGCGCCTTGTGCACGTAGCCCATGCTTAAAGGAAAGGCGAAATTGTTGCGTGCCGGGAGGTCCAACAGCACCAGATCCAGATCGTGGCTGATTTCCATTCCCGGTATGCTTGCAGGGTAGATATTCTGACCCATAACAACCCATGCTTCCTGGGGCACGAGTTCCGAGCTTTGTGCCAGCAGGTCAGGACAGAGCACCTTTAAGCCGCATTCCATAGAATTACGCAGCCGCCAGCGGGGTTCGGTCCGAAGTTGGCAGAGAAAGACAGTGTGTATTTCCTGAGGTAATGACCGCCAGTGCGAAACCAAGGGGATGCCTTTATGATTTACACTGGAAGCCGATGGATCAATAATCGCGCGCACCTTGCCGCTTAATTCAGGATTTGAATCCAGAATCGTATCGAGAAACGGTCCCATTCCGTAGAGGGCAACCGGCCCTGGTTCGGCACAAAGGGTGCGGGCAATGGCTTTATAAAGCTCTTTCGATGTGCCGTTCTTTTCTGCAGAAGCAAAACAGCGCATGGCGCTGAAGACCAGAAAATCAAAAGGCAGTTCGACCTTGCCCGTATGTGTTTGAGCTGATACCACCATTGTTGCCATCGACTTTTCTCCAGTTGCCCTTAAGTTTGCTCCGGGCGCGATGTTATACACAACCAAAATGGCATTGAAGGGTCATCGCGACGCAGGAAGTCAGAAATTAATTTTTCTTTCCCTCAGGTAAGTCTGAACTGTCTCGTGATTCGCAACAATCTCATCCATGCTCATGCCATCGCCAAAGGGTGTTATCTTTTCATACTCGAAGAAATAGGGTGTTTTTTCATCACTATCGAATCGGCCGAACGCGAACAGGTATTTATCGAAAGTTACTTCGGGATTGATTCTCATGCCAAACCGTTTTGGATTGTTCCAGATTTCTGACCCGGGAATTGGGCACAATATTGAGAGGGACACGTTTGATGCTTGGGTTTCCTCAATGAAGTCAATCGTCCGTTGCGCAATATCCTTAGGTTCTCCCGGAAGCCCCAAGATGAGCAGCAACTTGATATCAAGTTCATTTTGCCGCAGAATCCTCAAATATTCTTTGGCCTTTACAAGATCTATTTTCTTATTCATGATGTCCAGAGCACGTTGAGAGACGCTTTCAATAGCTACCGCTATTTCTACGCAACCGGTTTCCTTTGCCAGACGCACAGTGTCAGGATGAACTCCGTTGGCACGGGATTGTCCCCTCCACATTACGTCCATCCGCCCGATTGCCTCCAGCATCCCGCGGGCAACCTTCCTGTTGGTGTGAAGGCCCTGATCGTCCTTAAGAAGGAGTGCCTGACTTTGATATTCGCTTTTGAGATAATCTATTTCCTTGCTTATCCATTCGGGTGAGCGTACCCGAGTTGCACCCTTATACTGGTTTGAGCAGAAATGGCAGTCAAATGGACAGCCTCGCGAAAATAGAACGGTAGTGCCTAGCAGGTCGTAATGCTTCCTGCTGAGCATGCCGACGTCGACAATGGCGGATTTTGGCAGGTATTTTCTTTGTGGGAACGGATAGTTGTTAATGTCAATTGGGTCGGTCTGACGGTATATCCTCTTGAGATCCTTGCCGAATATGTCACGTATCATTTGTTTAATGATCTCTTCACCCTCACCGATGCATATTGCGTCAAATGTTTGAAGGCTTTCTTCGGGGAAGATATTGACGTGTGGTCCACCGGCCAAATGTACGGCTTTCGGGTACATTTTACGGATTGATCGGATGTTGAATTGTATTTCATTAATTTCAGGGGTTGTGACATAATGTAAATAGACATCCAACTCAGGAATGTGATAAATTACAGCATCAGCTTCCACTCCCCGAAGATCGGTGAAGCTCAAAGTCAGCCTATCACCGAATTCAGCTTCCAGTATTGTAAGTAACAATAACGATCCCAGCGGATCAATCCTGAACGGTTTCTCGTTTTGCTTTCCACTAGTATTGACAAAGCCAACCCGCATAGAATCCCCTTATCCTGTAATGATTTGCTGTATGAATTACTAATAAAATCTTTTGTCAGCGCACCAGAAAATTGTTGCCTTTTTTTATCCGATCACGCCAATATTCAAGAAGGTCCTGCATAGTCTTTTCGAAGGGTATTTCCGGTTTCCAACCGGTATGCAGCTGAAATTTTATCGTGGACGGAACCTGGAGGTCTGCGTCCAGAGGGCGGATACGGGCCTCTTCGGTTTCAACCGTAATACTGTCCTTCGACAATGAAATTGATATTAGGTAGTCAAGCATCTCTTTAACCGTACAGGAGAAATTGCCTCCGATATTGTAGTATGCGCCGGGTATGGGGTTTACTGTAACGAGCAAGTAATATGCGCGAACAGCGTCACGTACATCTGACCATGTGCGCAGCGATTTCAGGTTTCCAGTCTTGACAACGGGCGGAATCAGACCCTTCTCAATCATTGCGACCTGCTTTGCAAATGATGATTCCGCGAACACATCACCCCGTCGCGGTCCAGTGTGTGTGAACATCCGTGTTACCAGCACCTTCTGTCCGTATGCCTCGGCGTGGAACCTGCCTACCAGATCGGTTCCGGTCTTTGAAATGGCATAGGGTGAGGCAGGATGAAAAGAACATTCCTCGTCAATGGGGAGCTTTTCCAGCGGTACTCGGCCAAACACCTCGGACGACGAGCAGACATGGATTATCGGATCGATTCCCGGACATCTGCGCAGGGCTTCCAAAAGCCGTTCGGTCCCGAGAATATTCGTGTCGAGGGTCTGAACCGGTGAAGTGAAGCTGGTACTGGGATAACTTTGCGCGGCAAGATGAAAGACATAATCTGGATGCGACTCTTCAACTGCATTGGCAAGAGAGATATAATCACACAGATCGCCATCGATAAAAGTCAGCCGGTCCCTGTGGTTGGCCCTTTCCAAAAGGTGCTCAACATTGTCCAGAGGGCTGCGCCAACGACACATCCCGTATATTTCCCAATCAGTATTTTCAAGAAGGAAATCGGCGAGATGTGAACCAACCATGCCGGTAATACCGGTAATTAATGCTTTCATGCCCCAATTCCTTTATCTTGATTTCTTTGCGGTCGCGCAAAGATGCCAACCGGTCTGCAGTTCCATCAGGTGGAAAATTTGTTGTGGTACCTAACGGTAGTACCAGGCTTTCCTGTATTCATGATGCTTGTATTCCAGAATGCTGTAAGGGAAAATGTGTTTCATTCTAAGGTGCGCTTGCCCATTCCATCCTCACACTACGGTTATATAAGATTCTTTTCGGGCCTGAGTCCTGGCTGTTTGCGGCGCAGAAAGTCTTGTTTTGCTTTTTTATTATCTTGGATGCGCGACACAAGGGAACTATTTTTCTGCTTTCAAGAGATTTAACCACCTGAATTATAATATGGATTTGCCCCGTGTATCCATCTACACAATCATACAAGCAAATGACATGCCATTATCTATCCAAGCGTAACATATTATAATTGCAACCAATTATTGATTGACTTGCAATAACTGTCAAATATTTGAATATTGACTATCATGGTGACTCGAAAGAAACTTTTTATAAAGACCTGTTCAAACCAAATTCAAAAGTCACAGGATTTAGCTTCGGGTAACCTTTTACAGATTGAGGCAGTCTAATCTTGGCTATTCCCGGTACCACCTTTCTGAGATAATTTGATTTTGAACGTTTGGCCCGTTATACGGGCGTGGATTTACCCGTTTAATGTTACTATTGGCTTGGTTTAGCTCGGCATGGTGTCACTTTCAACAGCTTCTGGTTTCAATTGCTGCCTGCTCTTTGATAATCGCGCTACGATGCTTCTTTCCAGTCGATCTGAAGTTGTGGGTTCTCCTCTTTGGTGGTACATCTGGTTTCCGTTATCTCGATCAGCAGGTTGGCCATGTTGGCAAGCGTGGCTATCGCGCTGACTCCTTGCTGTTACCTAGCCCGGAGTGTTTTAAGACCTTCTTGGTTCTTGAGAAGATTGAAAGCTTATTCCAGATGTTTTCGTGAGTTCCTTAACATCAGCACCTGGTAAACCTGCTCCGAGAACTGACCAAACTCGTGCTCGTTGGTTCCAAGGATAGTGACGGTATCCGTGGATGAGAAACCGGGAGTTCAAGCCATCAAAAATACCGCCAAGGATCTTCCTCCTGTCGCTGGCAAGCACTCGACGATTGGACGAGACAACGAATACAAAAGACTCGGGGCGGTTTCAATTCTGGCCGGCCTTGATCTCAACAATGGACACATAATCGTCCTAGTTCACGATCGGCACCGCAGCCGGAAATTTATCTCCCTTTTAGCTGAAATGGATGCCTAATACCCGCCGGACTGAGTGATCCGTGTAATTCTGTACAACCACTCTGTGAAGAAGTTCGATCTTGCTGCCTGATGTATTGTAGATGTTTTATCGAAACGTATTGCTAGGTACTCAGCTAGTTCAAGAGTCTGATTATCAGCAAGAAGGTATATCCCCTTTCCGGCCTGGGTTTAAGACCCAACACACCTGACTTTATTGGGTGTCTTCAGGCTTCAGGGCCGTTGCTCGTCAACAGGTTGATCATGAAGTCAATTTTGTGACAATTCCCGCCAAGAAGCCCACCTTTGTTCCGATTGCTTGGACCAACCTTAATCTGGTTTCGCTAATCCAATAAGCAATTGAAAATTACTAACGCTATGATCTACCACGTTCTCGTAATCTGAACCGGTCCCGTCGGTGCCTGGGGGACTTTGAGTGTGGGGTATTCTCCGATTCGCGCTTCCTGTTTGAAAGTAAGCAGCTCGGCGAATACTACTGGCAATGGTGGCGAGCGCCTCCCAGACTGTCTCACCACAACCCCTCCGCTACCCCAACCGATGCGGTCCTCATAACGACGTGGATATTATTTAAATAGTGTTTCCCTCCCCTCAGAAAATATGCATTTATTATGGAGAACATAAGCCCGTTGTTGTTTTTAAAGAATGATTTGTTTGCAGTGTGTCAAATTAATGAAACAACAAAGTTTGATCTGGGTAAGTTAACAGACTAAATAAACTAAAGTTTTACGCAAATAAGCCGATAAAAAAATTAACAGAAGCCGTTATTTTTCATTAGACAAGAGAAAACAATGTCCCAGATAATTCAAAATATTGTAGCTATTTTGAGTGGTTACACTAATGGCAAGCTTTTTGAATGCAGGAAGGAAAAGCGTAGGAAAAAGTCAATAGTGAAAGACGAAGTCTGCATTTCCGATGAAGCCCGTAAACGGTTAAAATCCGGCGGAAGCGAAGGTGCAACCACCCATACCGATGAAACTTATATGAAATCAAAAAGACAGGGAGAATGAATTATGTTCACGGATACAGCCTGCGGCATTGATTATGATAACTTCAAAAATGGAGATTCCCCGTTCTGGTTGGAAGAGAATCAAGCATGCGGGAACAGTTTTTTGCAGCGGAAACTTGCCGGAATGGCTTTTCTGGCTTCATTTGCCAGAGAGGTCAGCGCCAGCCTGAACTCCCGGGAAGTGGTGCTAGCTGCAGCAAAACTTCTTTATAACTTTTTCCATTATGACCTTGTGGTCTTTTCTCTTTCCACTGATTGCGGATGGATGACGGCTTTTTCCCCGCTCGATGCAGCCGGTTGCATGAGTGCCTTTCTCACGGCCAGGAAGAGCTACCCCGACTTGAAATTACGGGAGATAAACGGATATCGACATCTGGGTCTTGCCACTCCAGGGCAGACCAGTGTTTCGGGCAATTACCCGGTCATGGTGGAAATCGTGGGCGATGGCATGAAGATTACAATTTACTGCGGCGAAGATGCCGAAGGGATGGCCACTCAAGATCTTTTGACAGGTATTGCCGAAAGTTTGACAACTGCCCTGAGAAATGCGCGGGAACATGACAGGGTGAAGGAACTTTCAGTGCGGGATGCTCTCACCGGGCTTTACAACCGCCGTGTCCTAGAGGAAATCCTGAGGGTTGAAGGAAGCAAGAGGACCCCCGCGCCATTGGCAATCCTAATTTTAGATCTGGATGATTTCAAGGCAGTCAACGATACTTTCGGGCACCCTGCCGGAGACCGTGTCCTTTCCGTTTTAGGAAAACTGTTGCAGGATAACTGCCGCAAGGAAAACATCATCGCCCGATACGGTGGCGAGGAATTCGCCATACTCATGACTAACAACGGCCTCACCGCGGCTGCCGCTGTGCAGACTGCAGAACGGTTGAGAAATGTGTTGGGCGCCCAGGATTTCGCTTTTTCCGGGCGTAAGGTCAGGCTTACCGTCAGTATAGGCGTTGCATACAGCACGGGAAAATCGGCGGTCCCGGAAACATTGCTGGCACAGGCAGACCAAGCCCTTTACCAGGCCAAGAGGAACGGGAAGAACAGGGTCTGTTTGCATGAAGCCATGAATGTTGAAAGATTGCCGGAAAACAGTAGAAGGGCGGATAAGCTTCCTGCCGCTCTATAGTTTGGGGCGATGCAGCTGCACAAAAGTTCTCGTGCGTCTGGTTTGTAGAAAATGGAAGTATGAATTGTTCCTCAGAGGCTGAAAAATCCCTTATCCTGCAGGTAGGTCTCCGCAACAACGCTCTCCAGTTGCATCAGTGTCTCCTCATCAAAGTTGAGTATTTTTACGGCCTGAGAGCCGGATACATCCAGGTCTGCAATTAATGACCTTGCACCGATTCCAAGTTTTATGCAGAGGAGGTCTGCCAGGGAGCATACGGCGGTCAAATTTCTTTGATAATTGTCGTCCGCGTTTGTGAAAGCGAAAGTATGGTGCTGCATTACCGCAGTGATAAGCGCCATGGGCAGGTTCCATTTCTCCAGCACGTAACCCCCCAGTTCGGCATGGGTGTAGGGAAAAACGGTCTGCTCTATTTCTTTGAAGGGGATCATTTCGTTGTAGCTGCGCTCAATGACAAGCCGGAAATTCTCCTTTTCCCGGTGGTTCATGATGATCTTGCCGATATCGTGGAAAAGCCCGGCCAGAAAAGCTTCATCGGCAGCGACGCAGCGTGAGTGGGCAGCGATGATCCGCGCCGCCACCCCTGCGCCAAAGGAGTGTTCCCATAGCATGTTTTCCGTAAGGCCGCTCGGCTTGTATATTTCTTTCAGGGAAGCGGCCACTACCAACCCCTTCAGGGTATTGTGCCCAAGGATGACGACGGCATCCGCCAGCGTTTGAATTTTACGCTGGCGGCCATAAAAGGCAGAATTAGAAATCTTGAGCACCCTGGCTGAGACAGCCGGGTCGGAGGATATTGCCCTGGCGATTTCAGCGGCATTTGCCCTATCACTCTCAACGATTTGAATGACCTTTGCTGCAACCATCGGCATGGGAGGGAGGTCGCCGGTGGTCAAAATAGTTTTTTTAAGTTCCTCGTTCATCTATATATCCGTTCTATCGACCCGGTTCAGGGGGCACCGATCCTGCCGATCTCAACTCCTATCCGGTCAAGTGGAAGCACTTCGTCAGCGATACCCGCCTCTATGCAGGACTTGGGCATACCGTAAATTGTCGATGTCGCCTGGTCTTGAACCAATGTTGCGCCACCTTTTTCCTTGAGGTAGCGCATTCCCTTGAGCCCGTCGCTTCCCATCCCCGTGAGAATCACCCCCAGAACGGGACCTTTGCTCGCATCAGACAGCGTCATCATCATCATATCCACAGAAGGGACATATACGAACTGCGGGTGACAGTCGATAGAAACCGTCTGGACCATGATTCCCCCTCCCTTGCGGACAAGGGTCGTGTGCCGGCCACCTGGCGCGATCAGCACATTACCCGGCAGGAGCAGGTCACCGTCGGCCGCTTCCTTTACCGAGAGGGCGCATTTGTTGTTGAGCCTCTCTGAAAACGGTCCGGTAAATGCCTTGGGCATGTGGATGACTACCATGATGCCGTGGCTGAAACTGGCAGGAATATGTGACAGCACCTCCTGGAGAGCAACCGGCCCCCCGGTGGAAGCACCGATTCCAACAAAATCGGGTTTTAAGGACAAGGGCCTGGGGCGGGTGGGGCTGGAGCCGTTATGGGGGGGTGAAGCCATCGTCAGCGGGGCTTTACGCGTAAATATCGTGGATGTGGCCCCATTGATCTTGAAGAGCAGCTCATCCTGAAATCCCCTTTGCTCGATGCCCGTATCGGCTGCGCTTTTCGAAACGTAATCAACAGCACCAGCTTCAAGGGCGTCGAAAGTGGCGGTTGCTCCTTCCCTGGTAAGAGTGGATACCATGATTACCCGTGTAGGCGCCTTGCGCATTATCTCCCTTACTGCGGCAATGCCGTCCATCACAGGCATTTCGATATCCATGGTGACAATATCGGGCCTTAGCGCCAGTACTTGCGCGACCCCATCTGCGCCGTTGTTCGCCGTACCGACTATTTCGATGTTGGGATCGCGCTTTAAAATACTTCTGATAGCCATTCGCATGAAGGCTGAGTCATCAACAATGAGGACCCGGAGCTTTGTTCTATTTTCTAGCGCCATGTTTCCCCCACTAGCATTCTATTATTCAAAGATTGAAGAGACCAGTTCCTCTATTTCCACAACTCTTTCATCAAGCTCGAAACAGAACCGTTCCACATCCAGGTCACTGAAGTTGGGCGAAAAACGCTGCAGGATTTCCCAGGATTTCTCTTCGGCTAGGTTGAAGCTCACCCACTCCCTGTTGTCATAATCGAGGTTTCTTACCGAGCAGAAGAGGTCCGCCAGGTTGACTATGGCCACGAGCATCGGATCAAAAGAGGCATCCTGGGGGGTGTGATGGTTTTCAATCACATCACAGTATTCCAGCGGGAAATTCCATTTTTTTGCGAGGCAGAGACCCAGCTCACAATGGCTTGTGCCAAGCATTAAAGTCTCCGCTTCAACGAAGCTATGGCATGTACCTTTGATCAGATCGACAATTTTCTGAAACTCTTCCCTTAGGCAGCTGCTCAGGAAAACTTCTCCAATGTCATGCACAATGCCGCAGATGTAGGCTTTTTCTATCTCCGGATAGCGGACGCGCTGGGCTATGATCTTGGCGACGATGCCCACGCCGAAGGAATGCTGCCAGAATGTCTTGATGTCGAAGACGCCGTCTTTGCCCTCGAATGTCTTTATGATGGAACAGGTAAGGGCGATCTCCCTTATCCGGCGAAAGCCGAGGTAGATCAATGCCCGCTTCAGGGACTTGATTTCATGCATCGGCCTGAACATGGGAGAGTTGACGATTTTTATGACCCGTGACGCCATGACCTGGTCGGTCAGGATCACTTCCGCCACTTCATCCAGTTCCACATCCGGGTCATCGAGGAGATGAGAGACTCGCGTCGTTATTTCGGGAATAGTCGGCAGATTGTTGACTTCCCGGATCATTTTCTCGGCTTTTTGCAGCCTGCTTGCTTTATCTGGACTGATCATGGTTTTCTTCCCTCACTTTTTGTATGCAAACCCGCCAGGGAAATGGATGGTCTTGAATTTGTCATTGACACTGTGCAGTGATTCGGATTGACCGAGAAAGAAGTAACCGTAAGGCTGCAAATTGTTATAATAATGCTGAACAATTTTGGCCTTGGCCGCGGTGTCAAAGTAAATCAGCACGTTGGAACAGATGATGAAATCGAAGCTCTTCATGAATACCATGCGGCTGTCGTCATACAGGTTCAGGTTCGTAAAGCTTACCAGCTTCTTTGCTTCCGGAGCGAGGACAAATGTCCCTCCCGCTTCTTCTTTAAAATATTTCTTCTGGTAAAACTCGGGCATGTTCCTGACCGAATATTTGTTGTAAACACCCTCCCGGGCCTGGGCCAGAACTTTCTCGCTGATGTCGGTGCCGACTATTTCGATAACCCAATCCTTCAATATAGATGCACGCTTTTCCAGAAGCAGCATGGCGAAAGTATAGGGCTCCTCTCCTGAAGATGAGCCCGCGCTCCAAATCCTTATCTTCCGGAACCCGATCTTCTTTTTCGTTTCGACAATTTCAGGAAGGAACTGACGTTCAAAGGCTGCAACCTGCTGAGTATTCCTGAAGAAACAGGTTTCGTTCGTGGTAATTTCTGTGAGCAGCTGTTTCAATTCTCTGGAGCTGTCCGACCCACTTCTAAGTAATTTGAAATATTCAGTGTAATCTTTCATGCCGCAGGCTTCCATCCTCCGCGCAATCCGGCTCTCCAGGAAGTACTTCCGCCCTGTATGAAAAAACATGCCGCAGAAGTTGTATATAAAATCCCGCAGGGTTTCGAAATTACTTTCTGATAAAATCACGTTAATCCCTTCTCAAACCTTATAAATACCTTGTCAAAAAGACGCCGCCTGACGGAATGCTTCCCCCTCGCTGGCATCGACGAGCTTTGCGGGATCCACGATGAGAGCTACTCTCCCATCTCCCAGAATGGTTGAACCTGCTATGCCGGAGACATCGCTCAGATAATTGCCAAGTGATTTGATCGCAACCTCCTGTTGTCCCAATAATCTCGTTACCACCAGGCCGAGCCTCTTTTCAGCGATGCCTACAACTACGACATAACGGTAACCTCCTCCGGTTTCCTGCTCAGCTATTCCGAACCTCTGTTGCAGACGCATGAGCGGGAGCGCCGATTTTCTCAGACGCAACACTTCGCGGCCGCCGACGCTGCAGAATTCGTCTTCTTTGACACGTAATGTTTCTATCACCGCGGAAAGAGGTATGGAATAGGTCTCACCCTCTATTTCAACCATGAGCGACTGAATGATGGCCAGGGTCAGGGGGAGTTTAAGGATGAATTCCGATCCCTTACCCACCTCGCTTTTAACTTCGATAATGCCGCTCAGTTTCTTGACATTGGTCCTTACGACATCCATGCCGACCCCTCTACCGGAAAGGTCTGATACTTTTTCCTTTGTAGAAAAGCCGGGGAGGAATATCAGGTCGAATATCTCCTTCTGGCTCATGGCAGCCAGTTGTTCCCCGGTTGCGATCCCTTTTTCAAGGGCCTTGGCCGCAATCTTTTCAGGATTCATGCCACGTCCGTCATCTTTAATGCTGATAATTATGTTATTCCCCTCATGCCTCGCGGATAGAGTCACGCAGCCGACGCGCGGCTTGCCTGCGGCTAGCCGCTCCTCGGCGCTCTCCAGGGCATGATCGAGCGCATTACGCACGAGATGGATAAGAGGGTCGCCGATTTCATCGACCACGGATCGGTCGAGTTCCGTATCTTCGCCGAAAATCTGCAGATCCACCTGTTTCTTGAGATCACGCGCCAGGTTGCGGACAATGCGTGGAAATTTTTTGAAAACGTTACCAACCGGCACCAGGCGGATTTTAAGGACCTGCATCTGCAATTCGGATGTAATGAAGCTTATTCTTTTCACCAGCTTGCCGAACTCGTCGGCGAAAATGTCCATATCTGTCCGGCCCAGACAATCATTGTTCAGATGGCTCATCCTGTTGCGTTCCAGAACAAGTTCGCCCACCTGGTTCATCAGGTCGTCAACCCTTTTAACATCGATCCTTATAGTGGATTTGTCCACTGCGTCTTTACTATTGGCTGTTGTCGCAACGGCTGCAGGGGTTTCCCCGGCAGCGCTCTTTTGCACAGCCGGAGATACGGGAGGAGGCTCGCCAGGTGAGGAGGCAAAAGATGCGGGTTCACATGGAGAAACGGGAATTTCTTCTGAGACCTTGATCGGCGCCGGTTCATTTTGTTCTGCGGCAAGCACTGTTTCGAGGCGTGCTATGGTCCCCTCGACAGGGCGCTCGACGATAGTATCCTTCCGGATATCATCTACCAGAACCTTGACCAGATCTACGGCTTCAAGGATTGCTTCCATGATTTGATTATTGACCGCCAGCTCACCCTTGCGAAGCCGGTTCAGGACATCTTCCGCCTTGTGCGTCACCTTCACTAGGAGCTCGAATTCAAGGAAACTGGCGGCGCCTTTTACAGTGTGGACCGACCTGAAAATACGGTTCAGGACTTCCATGTCGCCAGGCGACTTTTCCAGATTCAGCAAATCATCATCAACCTTTTCAAGAAGTTCGGCGGCCTCTGTCAGAAAACCTTCCAATAGTTCTTGATCTTCACAATTTACGCTCATCTACAGCTCCTTTAAGACCTGAGCATAAGGCCAAAGACCTTATAGACTTAGAGCCTTAGACTAGTCTCTCGTCTCAAGTTATTGGTCTCACGTCACAGGTAGCCGATCATTAGACCAGACCATCTGTAAACGATTGCCGTTCTTCCGGCGAGAACATCCGTTCCAGATCCAGCAACACCAAAAGCCGCTCACCATGGTTAATCACCCCGGAAATGCACTCCTGGTCAATGCCGCTCGTGATAATGGGTGGAGGGGGCTGTATTTCATTTATGGCGATACGGACAACTTCGGCCACTGAATCAACTATGAACCCCATCAGTTCATTGGCCATATCCATTACGATTATGCGTGTCCGGCTGTCGCTTTCGGCATTGGGGAGATTGAACTTATTTCGTAATGAGATTATCGGTATAACCTTGCCACGAAGATTGATAACCCCTTCCACGTATTGGTAAGTGTTAGGGACTCGGGTTATATTCGACATACGAATTATTTCCCGTACCTTCAAGACATCGATGCCATGCTCTTCGTTGCCGAGCTTGAAGCTGACCAGCTGAATCCGCTCTTCTTTTTGTTCCACGGAATCTTTTGTTGCCATGGCCACATTCATATTACTCCTCCTATCTACATGATATTCCTCTTTTGCTCTGCAAAATCAGGAATGGATTGATAATGCGAGCCTGTTTACCTATTCGGCATCTATTCCGAAAAATTTAACTATATTTGCTCAAAAAATTATGGGAATAAAACCCACCCCATTGGCAATGATCATTAGAAATGAAACAGGGACCAGGCCCTCCACACTTTTTTGAGATTGTAAGATAGCGTTCTACTTTGTAGAAAAATTCAATTGCCAGGCTTATGGTTGAAAACGTTAAGCATATTGTCGTTGATAACAAAAATATGATTTTATAATTACACCGTGATTCAATGATGTTTTCTGGATACCCACTTTACTAAAGTTGAAGACTGCTTCACGGCAATAAATGGCGGCAACCTCTGCAATTTCGAGCTTGGCCGATTTAATTCCCTCGATCAGTTCCATCTTGACCCACAGTCTTGGTTTACTTGATTCCATGCGGAAACTTCAGATGAGAATCTTGTCAAAAAACCTACCAAACCCTGGTGGGCTTTTTGCTTTTGTTCTCTGTTGTTAAAAATAAAGTTAAATTTGTTTATCCCCCCTAAGAATTTTTATGGCATGTTAATTGCTATAGTGAAGGTGTTATCGGCGTCCCACAAATTTTTATTGACAAAGAAATTAAATTAACTAGTATTGTAACAACTAAAAAAAGATTTTTTGTTTGTCACCGAAAAGGTAAAACCCGGGTAACCGGGTGGCACAAAGCGACCTGTCCATTGAAAATATGGAAAGAGGAGCTGTCGAAGTGGCAGGTGTAGTTAAAAAGCCTACCAGTTTTGCCGGTGGGTTTTTCTGTTTCTCCACCATAACTTCGAATTATCGACCAGTTGCTGTTTCATTAATTCGGTAGTTAGCGAAATGTGAGTGTTACAGCACTGGGGAAGGTATCTTCTAGGAGAGATATTATGAGCGAGGGTAGAATACTGGTTACAGACGACGATACCCAGTCACGGAAAATCATCACTGCTTATTTGGATTACAAGGGTTATGATGTCAGGGAAGCCTGTGATGCGGATCAGGCGCTGGAAATTATCAAGAGCCAGGAATTTGACCTCGTTATCACCGATATGATGATGCCGAAATGCAATGGGCTTGATTTTCTGGCTAAGCTTAAAAGCATTCGCCCCCAGGCGGTGGTAATTGCCTGCAGCGCATACGGCAACATGGCTATGAAGTCAAAACTGCTTAAATCCGGTGCCTTTTTTTACTTTGATAAACCGATTGATTTCCAGGAACTCGAAACCCAGGTAAAACGCGCCATCGAACATAGTATGCTGCAAAGCAAGGTTTCGCTCGACAAGCCCTCTTTCAAAAGGCGTCATCTTTACAAAAGTCTCATAGGCGAAAGCAAACCGATGCTCGCCATCTACGAATTGATCGAGAAGGTTGCCGAATCCGACACTACCGTGCTTATCCAGGGGGAATCGGGCACCGGCAAGGAGCTTGTGGCGAGGGCGATCCACGACCTGAGCGACCGCAGAAACAGGAACTATGTGCCGGTAAACTGCGCGGCCATACCAGACGATTTAATGGAAAGCGAGTTGTTTGGCCATGTAAAGGGGGCCTTTACCGGCGCAATCGCCAATCGTATCGGCCGTTTTGAAATGGCCGACAAGGGTACGCTGTTCCTGGACGAAATAGGGGACATGAAGATCCATCTGCAGGTCAAGCTCCTGAGGATACTTCAGAACAGAGAGCTGGAAGCGGTCGGCGCCACCCATTCCAAGAAGATCGATGCCAGATTCATCGCCGCGACCAACCAGAACCTTGAGCAATGCGTCGAAGAAAAGAAATTTCGGGAAGACCTCTTTTACCGGCTTTCCGTTATCCCTATATTTATACCCTCCCTAAGGGAGCGCCGAGATGACATCCCGCTTCTTTTGAACAACTTCAGAGAAAAATTTAACAGGGAAAAGATGCGCAATGTGAGTGGTTTTGACAGTGAAGCAATGGAAATTTTATGTAATTTCAACTGGCCGGGAAATGTCCGCGAGCTGGAGAATTTCGTTGAAAGACAGGTAATAATAAAAGGGAACGGGGTGGTTACGCCTTACGACCTCCCGGAAAAGTATCTGGGAAAGAGGCAGACCGCTAACACGCCGGAGCCGATGGTCCTGCCGCACAACGGTATCGACCTGAACAGCGCCATGGAAGAACTGGAAAACCGGCTCATCATGCAGGCCCTGGAAAAATCGGGCGGCAACAAAAAGGAAGCAGCGGCGCTGCTCTGTCTCAAGCGGACCACGTTTATCGAAAAGTTGAAAAAGAAGAAAATATTCAGTGAATTTTTGACTTCAGAGACACTCAATGGTCATTCTACCTGTTGATGCGGCACTGGATCGGGCCAGCCTTGGGGCTTCAGGGGAAAATCGCCCTGCGGATGGGAATGATTTTGCCCGCATTTTCGCTGCTTCCGTTGAGAAGGGAAAAACATCCGCAGGACCAACCGAAAAAGTTGCGGCAGAGGCGGAAATTCTCCGGCTGGAAATGATGAAGAGCGCGGTGTCGTTTTCCGCGACTGATCCGGAACCCTCGACAACGACAGCCAGCAGCGCATTGAAGGCATTTTTGACACAATATGCCGAAGAGAGTCAAAAAACCGACACGTCCGAGACAGAATCATCCTTCCCCACGGAAGTAAAGTATACTTCAGCCACGCAGCAAACCACATCTCCGGGCGATTTATCACCCATCCCTGGACCGCCTACCACCCGTTTTGACGAAATAATTAAAAGCGCAGCCAATCATTACGGTGTTCAGGAGGGGCTGATAAAGGCTGTCATAAAAATGGAAAGCGATTTCAACCCGAAGGCGGTATCGCGAGCAGGCGCCCAGGGCCTGATGCAACTCATGCCTTCCACGGCAGCTGGACTGGGGGTAAAAGACGCTTTCAACCCGGAACAGAACATCATGGCGGGCACCCGGTTTTTGCGGGAGCTTCTCAACAGATATGGGGGAGACCTTGATTCGACGCTCGCCGCCTACAACTGGGGCCCCGGGAATGTTGACAGAAGCCACGGCGCCTTCCTTCCCAGGGAAACCAGGGAGTATCTCGTAAAAGTCAAAAAATATTATTCTCAATTCGTTGGCTAAATAGAGACAAAGGGGAAGGTCGGGTTTATCGATTTGATTTAAGACACTCAATGGGTTGGTTGGTTTATTTGATAGCCTCTCATTTCCGCACAGGCGAAATGAGAGGCTTTTTTGTCAGTTTGCCACTATCATTATCGAGAAGGCGATGAATCTTGCCGAAGGGAAACAAAGTGTTGCCGCGGACCTTTTGGGTATTGCCCGAAAGGCATGAATAAACGGTTGAGACGGCATCGAAAATACAAATGATCCCGATTTTCGCCTGTCAATGCATATACTTGTTATAGCTAAAATAAACGTGTAAGATATCATTATCTGATTACTCTTAACAGCCGGTATATGGAGGCGTGGCGGCATGTCTCAGGAACTTTGCGAAATGTCATTGCAGCAGACCCAGGAGCTTTTGCGCCTTACCGATAAAACCCTGCAGGATATCTGCTGTAAAAGGTTTACAGGTGAAAATCTTTTTGTGGAAATCGTTCAAAAAGTGCTGGGGGGAAAGGGAAAGAGGGGGCCGGCAAATATTTTACTTGTTTTTCAGGAAAAAGACGGCACTATCCGCCACGGCCGGCTTTTCCATTTGAAAGATGGGGAGTTTTTAGAAAAATCGGAAGAGATATCCATGGATCCGCTGTTACAGTATGCCATTAATCTTGCCCATTCGGATGTGGTGACTTCGAACTGGGGGGACAGCGTTGCGAGCGTGGAAGAATACCAGACATTTTTCCAACCGTCTGTAAGAGAGAGTGTAGGCGAAGTTATCAGGAATTTTGTTGCCTACCGGATCAGCGGTCAAGCCCCGGGCGCCATAATTGCTTTTAATTATCCGGGCCAGGCGACAATATATGATTCTAATGTGCTGCAAAGTCTCGCCGTGGTTATAGGGTCGCTGGTGACCCTTTCCAAGGAATTGCAGGAAACCGAGAATGCCTTTATTTACACTATAGAAGCCCTGGCCAGGGCATGTGAAGCCGCGGAAGAAGAGACAGGCAGGCACATTCTCCGGGTTAACCGCTATGCCGGAGCTCTGGCGGCGAATATGAGGCTGTCCGATAATTTTGTCGATGCTGTCGCTTATTCGGCACAGATGCATGATGTGGGCAAAATAAAAATTCCGAATTCCATCCTCCTGAAGGAAGAGCCTCTAAACAAGGAAGAAATGGAGTTGATGATGTTGCATCCGGTTTATGGGGAAAAGATTCTCGGTGACTCACCACGGTTGCAGGTAGCAAGAGAGATTGCCCTGGCGCATCATGAAAACTGGGACGGCAGCGGCTATCCTTACCATCTTAAAGGCGAAGAGATCCCCCTGGCAGGTCGTATTGTCAAGGTAGCCGATGTTTACGATGCCTTACGCTCTAAGAGGAGTTATAAGCATCCTCTCAGCCATATGGATACTCTGAAGGTCTTTAAAGGAGGGGATGATAGAATACTACCGAAGGCCCATTTTGACCCGGTGCTTTTAGCGACATTTTTCCAGATCGAGCATATCTTCGAAAAAATATATGATAGCACGGATGTGGAAAATAGTTGATGTATGAAAGGTTAAATTAAATAAGCCTTCAGCCTAGAGAGCTGTTTTTTGACTCATTCTTCCCTGGTGATCCTGACAACCTGCAATACCCCCGGCATTACCTCGAGTTCATGGGCATCAAGGGCTTCGGTATTGCCGATGACACCTATAATTATCCGATTGGCGCCCGTTGACTGGTGGATATCGAAATTTTTATTGATCAGAAATTCCTTCACATGATCCAATGCCGACTCATCTGCGCTTTTTTTCATGATAATTAGCATAGGCAAACCCCTCCTGGGGGGCTAGAAAAGAAGATTAGGGATTCAAGTTTCGACTCCACCAAGTCTCAACTCCTCGGTTCATTCTCCTCGGTCCCCTGTTCTCTGCTGGTCATGATCCTTTCCAGCCTTCTCGATTCGTCAATCACCCGCTCGAACAATCTTACTATGGCTTCGTCGTCAAGAGGCCCCGGGTTTTCCGCCTTCATCCTCTGGAAGATCATCTTTTCCCGTGCCGGGTCGTAAACCGGAAGCCCCACTCCTTTTTTTATCTCCCCTATTTTCAGCGCAAAATCGGCCCGCTCATTGAAAATCCGGAGCAATTCACCATCGAGCCGGTCGATTTCCCTTCTTATTTCGTCGATGGTCATCTATATCCTCAAAACTGTTTTCTTATAAAGGTGTCTTTTCGCCAATGAGTGTCATCGCGCTCTGGATGGTCGATATTATAGTGGAGTCCGCGGGATTCCTTGCGCTGCTGCGCGCATGAGACGATCAGCTCGGCCACCGTTGCTATGTTGCGTAGTTCGATGAGATCGGATGTAACGATAGAGTCCCAGTAATATTCCTCGATCTCCTCCTGGATTAGCCTGATACGATGCATGGCCCGTTCCAGGCGTTTGTCGGAACGGACTATCCCCACATAGTTCCACATGAAGCGGCGGATTTCATCCCAGTTCTGGGAAATCACCACCATTTCATCACTGTTGGTGGCGGTGCCGGAATCCCATTCTGGAAGCTCAGGGCAGACAAAGTCATTTGTGGCCAGTTGTCCTACCGCATGCTGGTAGGCCCTCCCGGCGTAGGCGCCTGCTTCGAGAAGCGAATTGCTGGCCAGGCGGTTGGCTCCGTGAAGCCCGGTGAAAGAAACTTCGCCGATGGCATATAAATTCTGGAGGTCGGTTTCCCCATGCGGCCCGACGGCTACCCCGCCGCACAGGTAATGGGCAGCCGGCACTACCGGCAACGGCTCACTGGTCATGTCGAAGCCGTAACCCAGGCATGTCAGGTAGATATTTGGGAAGCGGTTCCTGACATAGTCCGGATCCTTATGGGTGATGTCGAGATAGACGCAGTCATCGCCATGGGTTTTTATCTCATTGTCTATCGCGCGGGCTACGATGTCCCGCGGGGCAAGGTCCTTGAGGGGATGGTATTTCTCCATGAAGGAAGTGCCGTCACGCCTGCGCAGAATGGCCCCTTCTCCCCTTACTGCCTCTGAGATGAGAAAAGACTTGGCATGGGGATGGTAAAGGGTGGTTGGGTGAAACTGCATGAATTCCATGTTGGCAATGGTGGCGCCGGCCCGGTAGGCCATTGCCACGCCGTCTCCGGTCGCCACATCAGGGTTGCAGGTGTAGAGGTAGACCTTGCCGGCACCGCCGGAGGCAAGGAGGGTTATCTTGGTGGCAAAGGTTTTTACAACGCCGCTTTTAATATCGAGCGCGTGCGCACCGCAACAGCGGTTTGGTTCGAGTTTTTTGCGCATTATTTTGGCCGAGGTAATGAGGTCGATGGCGATATGATGTTCATAAATGTCAATATTGGGGTTGTTTCTGACCGCTACCACCAGGGCCCGCTCGATTTCCCGGCCGGTTGCATCGTCTGAATGGAGAATGCGTCTCTTGCTGTGTCCTCCTTCACGGGTCAGGTCATAGGAGTCGCCGCGGGTGGTGAATTTTACTCCCCATTCAATCAAGTTGCGGATCACCTCCGGACCCTCTTCCACCACGGTCCTCACCACATCCTCGTGGCAGAGACCGGCGCCGGCCGTCAGCGTGTCTTCGATATGGGCCGCGAAAGTATCTTCCTGGGAAAAAACCGTCGCGATTCCTCCTTGGGCATAGTTGGTGGCGGATTCGGTAATATCCCGCTTGGTGATCAACGCTACTCTGCCATGCCCGGACGCCTGCAACGCAAAGTAAAGGCCGGCAATACCGCTGCCGATGACCAGGAAATCGCTTTCGATTTTCATGATGACTCCACTGATAAGAAGGAAACTAGATAGTATGGGCACCGGAATTATTTACTTCAGCAAATAATTTGTCAAGATATTTTGGTTATTTATCAAGATACATCGGCGAAGAGTTGCACATGCTCTTCATGCTGTGTTATGATTATAAAATTATGCAACATTGCAGTTGATGCACCCTCAGAAAGTCGTCGCACCGATGAATACCGGTGTCCGGCGGGTTTGCAATTTAATGGGACCGGCAAGAGTTTCCTCTTGCAAGGGACAATTCTACCGAACGGATTTAAAGGATATTTAATGACTAATGAAAAAGTCCTGCCGTTTATTGAGCACTTAGCCGAGCTCAGGAAACGCTTGATCGTATGTGTAACAGCAATTGTAATCGGGATGGGAATATCGTGGAACTTTTCCTCTGCCCTGTTGAGCTTTGTCGAGAAACCGTTGACCGGCCAGACGTATCTGACGGAAATCAAAAAAACGGTATATGAAAAGGTCAAAGAGCGTTATCCGGCGGTTTACAGCCATTACAAGCTGGACAAGGTACAGGTTGTCGATACAAAGGACAGGCGCCTGAATTACAGCGCTCCTTTGGAGCCTTTTTTCATTCAGTGCAAGATTTCTATGATTGCCGGCTTTATCCTGGTTCTCCCCGTTGTTTTTCATCAACTATGGCTTTTTATTGCTCCGGGTCTTACCCACAAGGAAAAACGCCTAGTGATCCCTTTTGTTACGGTAAGCTCGATAAGTTTCTGCGTGGGTGCGCTCTTTTTTGTAATCATAATCTGGCCGGTAATCATAAACTTTTCGCTTTCTTACGAAACCGAAGGCTTGCGCAGCTGGTTTAATATGAGCGCCTACATTAACTTCTGTATGCGTCTTATCCTGATGTTCGGTCTTATCTTTGAATTGCCGATCATATCCATACTCCTTTCCAGGTTAGGACTTGTGAACTACAAGATGCTGGCGAGCAAACGTAAATATGCGATATTGGCAAGTGCGATAATCGCTTCTTTCCATGCGGACTTGATCACCATGTTCGTCATTATGGTCCCGCTTTATATGATGTACGAGGTCAGCATATGGGTTGCATTGATTTTTGGCAAAAAGAAAGTGAAACCTGCAGAGGCAGTTTCCTGAGAGATGCTATTTTGCATAGCGCCACCTTGAACGGCTCTGGCAAAGTTTTCTTGACTATTTTCATTAGATTGTTAAACTACCAATCCTTGGCTGACTTATATTGACTCCCACGCGAACGGTGCAAAGAGCATGAACAAAACATTGCGGGAAATGGTGCCGCCAAGGGTCAGGAAGAAGCTGGGGACGAAGAGTCAGGTATGCCTACTGAACAGTAGAGATGTATTTTGCGCCCTACAAGCGGAGTTGTTGATTGTAATGGCCTGCAACACCAGAATAAAGCAGGTCATTCCGGGGATAATGCAGGCAGCGGAAGAGCTTGACGCCGTTGTCGCCTTCGAGCTGACCAGGTCTGAAGGCGGGCTTGACGGAGGTTATACCGGCCAGACCCCAGAGATTTTCTTCAATACCGTTATTGACTATGCTGAGCGGTCTAAATTCAGCAAACCGTTCATAATCCACGGCGACCATATTACTGTAAGAAATACCTCCCCCGCGGAGTTGAAGGATGCTGAAAAGCTACTGCTGGCGCAAATCACGGCCGGCTTTACCTCCTTTGCTATCGATGCGTCTTTCAATTTGCTCCAGGACAACATAAGGATAGTCAACCTTCTGGCCCAGCATGTACTGGCTGAAGGGTTGGGACTGGAAGTGGAATTGGGGGAAATCAAACCGGTGGGAAGTGAATCGAAACTGACATCCGTTGTCGAGACGGAGGAGTTTCTGCAAGGTCTGGCTGCTTGCGGAGTGAACCCTCTGCTCCTCGCCATAGATAATGGTTCGAAAAGCGGCAATTATCTCGATGGGCAGAAGATCCATGTCGATCTGGTCAGAACCGAAGAGATTTACCGAGCCGCCAGGGCTTTTGGGGTTACGGGCTTGGTCCAGCATGGAATAACCGGCACACCTCTGCATATTGTCGGCAAGCTGGCAGACTTTGGCATCAGGAAGGGAAATATCGGCACACTCTGGCAGAATGTGGCCCATGCCGGCCTACCGCTGGATTTGATGGATGGGATGCGTCGCTGGGCAAGGGAAAACAAGCGGGACATTAAATATGCGACCACGGTTTTCAAGGCGGAGATAGACGCTATCCCGGAGGAAAATTCCCGACAGATCCATGAGATGGCTTTCCGAGAAGCCAGGGATTTTATAACGGCCTTTCGCGCCAAGGGGAGTGCGAGCAAGCTTGCCGGATTGCTGGAGGGCGCTGGTTGCGCATAATAGGCGGCTCTGCGCGAGGCCGCAGGCTTTTCTCGCCGCCAAATTTCAGGATCAGACCGACGGCCGACCGGGTAAAGGAGTCGCTTTTCAATATTCTGGGCAATATTCTGGTCGATTTCGACCACTGCCGAGTGCTGGATATCTTTGCCGGGACCGGCAATCTCGGCATTGAGGCCCTGAGCCGCGGTGCGGCCCATGCCGTATTCGTCGACAATCATAAGGAGTCAGTAACCCTTGTTTTGAAGAATCTGCGGCTTTTAGGTTTTGCGGGAAGGGCCTGCGTGCTCGAGAAAGAGGCGATCCCGGCATTGCGCTATCTGGAAAAGCGGGAAAACCCTTTTCACCTGGTTTTCATCGATCCACCTTATCGGCTGGGGCTTGCGGAAAAAGTCCTCGAATACCTGGCCGGTTCCGCTCTGGTCGATGAGGATTCGCTGGTTGTGGCCGAGTTGTCCGCCAAGGAGACCATCCCGACGGCATTTGCTGCCTTGCGGGAATTTGACAGAAGGGTTTACGGTGATACTGCGATCAGCTTTTTCCGGATAACCTGAATACAGAGATGTTCATCTGTAACCTTGGTTTTTTGAATTACAACACGAAGCTCCAAACTGAAATTGAGGCCCTCCATGCCGAAAAAAATAGCCGTTTACCCCGGATCATTCGATCCCATAACCTTCGGCCATCTGGATATCATAAACCGTGGCTTGAAGATCTTTGACGAGGTGATCATAGCTGTTGCCGAGAATCCAGTGAAAAAGGCCCTGTTTAGCATCGAGGAGCGGGTTTTACTCATCCGGAAAGTTCTGGACGGAAACAACAGGGCAACGGTTGACACGTTTGGCGGCCTTCTGATAAATTATGTCCAGGCCAAAGGGGCAACGATAATAATCCGCGGTTTGCGGGCGGTTTCCGACTTTGAATACGAATTTCAGATCGCCCAGATGAACCGCGGTATCTCCCAGGATGTGGAGACTCTCTTCATGATGACCTCCGTCCCGTTCAGCTACCTGTCGTCTTCCATCGTCAAGGAAGTGAGTTCCTTGAACGGACCGGTCAACGGACTGGTCCCCCCAATTGTAAAAAAAGCGCTCGACGCCAAATACAACCGCTGATATCTCCGCAAAGATTACCCGACGGGATCCTTTCCGTACTAAAGGAGGAAGCCATGAAACTTGCAGACCGCGTGAACAAGATACAACCATCGCCGACACTGGCAATCGACGCCAAGGCGAAGGCCCTGAAGGCGCAGGGAGTGGATATTGTCGGCTTCGGCGCCGGCGAACCCGATTTCGATACCCCGCTGAATATCAAGGAAGCGGCTAAAAAGTCCATAGACGCCGGTTTCACCAAATATACGCCGGTCGGCGGCACCGACGAACTAAAAGACGCCATCATTGCCAAGATGAAGAATGACCATGGACTGGAGTACACCCGTGACGAGGTCTCGGTCGCCTGCGGCGCCAAACACTCGCTTTTCAACATTTCCCAGGCCCTGATCGAGAACGGGGATGAAGTAATCATCCCGGCCCCTTACTGGGTCTCTTACCCTGACCAGGTTGTGTTGGCTGGGGGCACTCCCGTCTACATCGAGACCAACGAGGCAACTGGATTCAAGATAACTCCTGACCAACTGGAAAAGGCGATCACCAAAAGTACCAAGGCTCTGATCATCAACTCGCCATGTAATCCGACCGGCGCCAGCTACACTGCTGATGAGCTAAAGGCTATTGGCCAGGTTTGCCTGAAGCACGACTTTCTGATTATCTCCGACGACATCTATGAGCGGCTTCTGTATGACGGCCTGAAATTCGCCGAAATTGCCCAGGTTGTGCCTGAATTGAAGCCCCGCACCATAGTTGTCAACGGTGTTTCCAAGACCTACGCCATGACCGGCTGGCGGATCGGCTATGCCTGTGGCCCCAGGGAATTGATGGGCGCCATGACCAAGATGCAGTCCCAGTCGACCTCCAACCCGACCTCAATTGCCCAGAAAGCCGCTGTAGAGGCATTGAGAGGCCCGCAGGATGCCGTCGCCGCAATGGCCGTGGAGTTTGAGAAGCGCCGCACATACATCGTCGGGCGGTTGAATGCCATGCCGGAGGTCACCTGCTTTAGGTCAACAGGCGCCTTTTACGTTTTCCCCAATTTCTCCGCCATCTACGGCAAAAGCTTCAATGGCAAGGTGATCGGCAACTCCACCGAATTCGCCGCGTATCTCCTGGAAGAGGCCAAGGTGGCCATTGTGCCGGGGGTGGCCTTCGGTGCCGACAATAACGCCCGCCTTTCCTATGCAGTCAGCATGGAGAACATCCGGAAGGGGATGGATCGTATCGAAGCGGCGATAAAGAATCTGCAGTGAGTAAGACGCTGTAAAGGGGCGCTCTGAGCTGACAAAGGATTGTATGGCCACGGCTTGACAATAAATAATGATCCTCCGGCAGATCCATAGGTATTGCGATTGCAGGCCCCTCAAAGGGGCCTGACCGCAATCGATTAAAGTCAAAACCCCTCACTTCGCATAGTTAATTCACCCCCAAATGGGATTTTTAAAACCCAAATGCATTTCGGGGTCATCTGAGATGAACAGTAGCGACAACTTTATAAAGGCATATTCACGGAATTGTCAAACTGTGTGAGTCCCCCATCAGAAGAGGGGTTTACCTAAATAAAATTAACCGGGTACATGCGATTTTGCAGAAAGGGAACGGGCATGATTAACAAAAATATGATCATTGGTGAGATAATCCGTCGTTATCCCCAGACCCTTGCGGTTTTCGAAAAATACAAACTGACCTGTTTTGAGTGCCAGATTGCCGATTATGAAGAGCTGGAACATGGTGCGGATGTCCATCATGCCGACGTGGGAAACCTTCTCAAGGAATTGAACGAGGTCATCAAAGATTCCGAGTAGTACCCCCTCCATTGACCTCCTGATTCCCCCGGGAATTGACGGCAGATGGGAATTAGCCGTTTCTCCGGCAATTATTCGCGGGATTGCCATCAATTCCACACACATCACGAATCTGCAGCATTTGATCTTGTTTGCCCGCTAAAAATCGAGCTTGACCAATATAGTGTAAAAATGTAGATTAAGTGTAGAGTGATTGTACTCAAAAACATGAAGCTGCATAAATAAATATCATTATAATTGTTAAATAATTTTGCCTCCTTGACTGTAAATAATAAAAATGCAGCTATAAAGCAACTAGTTATCACTTCACGGCAGGGAGCATTAAACATGGCGGTAAGTGTGGCACGCATTTCGCATAAAGCTTTTAACTTTGACTTTTTTTTACACAAAATCCGTATCTCTCGCCGGTTCCGCAGGAGGTTAAAAGGTGCTCTATAAAACCGTCAACGAAACATTCAACGAGTTCATCATCGACCGCAACGATGGCAAATGCATCCGCTGCAAGGTCTGCGTCAGACAGTGCGCCTACGAGGTCCACTCCTACTTAGCGGCTGATGACGCCCTGGCCGAGGACAATACAAATTGCATCGGCTGCCGCCGTTGTTCGGCTTTTTGCCCGACCGGCGCGATTACCATAAAGCTAAATGAAGAGAACTTCAAGAGCAACGAGTCGTGGTCCGGCGCCCATATCAGGAACCTCTACGCCCAGGCCTACACCGGCGGTATGCTCCTGGCCGCGATGGGTAACCCAGCCAAGTACCCGGTGTACTGGGACCATCTGCTTCTAGATGCTTCACAGGTGACAAACCCCTCTATCGACCCTTTGCGCGAGCCGATGGAACTACGCACCTATCTTGGGAAAAAACCTCACTCCATCGAGGTGGTAAAGGACAAGAAAACCGGCAAACCGAAGTTGGCGACCAAATTGTCACCGCAGCTCAAGCTTGAATATCCGTTCATTTTTTCGGCCATGAGCTACGGTGCCCTTAATCTCAACTGCCATAAGGCGATGGCCGCCGCGGCCGAGGAACTGGGGACCCTGTACAACACCGGCGAAGGAGGATTGCATAAAGACCTCTACTGCTATGGCAAGAATGTCATCGTCCAGGTCGCTTCGGGCCGTTTCGGTGTCAGCGAACAGTACCTCAATGCCGGGGTGGGTATTGAAATCAAGGTGGGACAGGGAGCGAAGCCCGGGATTGGCGGTCATCTCCCCGGTGAAAAGGTAAACGACCAGATCTCCGAGACCCGCATGATACCCGTGGGAACCGACGCCCTTTCTCCGGCACCGCACCATGACATTTACTCCATTGAAGACCTGCGCCAGCTCATTTATGCCCTCAAGGAGGCGACCCGCTACGAGAAGCCGGTATCGGTCAAGATTGCCGCTGTCCACCATGTTGCCGCCATTGCTTCGGGGATTGCCCGGGCCGGTGCGGACATTATCACGATTGACGGTTTCCGCGGAGGGACCGGTGCCGCTCCCCAGGTTACCAGGGATAACGTCGGTATTCCGATGGAACTAGCCCTGGCTGCCGTCGACTCCAGGCTTCGCGACGAAGGTATAAGAAACCAGGTCTCCATCGTGGTCGGGGGAGGGGTGCGGAGCTCCGGCGATGCTATCAAGGCGATTGCCCTTGGCGCTGACGCCATCAACCTTGGCACATCTACGCTGCTGGCGCTGGGGTGCACCCTCTGCCAGCGCTGCTACACCGGGAAATGCCCGTGGGGAATCACCACCAACAATCCTTATTTGGCCAAGCGCCTGAATCCCGAGATCGGCAAGGAACGACTGGTCAACCTGATTCATGCCTGGGGCCACGAAATGAAGGAGATACTCGGCGGAATGGGACTGAACGCCCTTGAGTCATTGCGCGGCAACCGCTACAAACTGCGCGCGGTCGGGCTTACCGAAAAGGACATGAACCTCCTGGGCGTGATGCCGGCTGGGGATTAAGTTAACGTTCAAGGTTCAACGTTGAACGCTGACCTTTGAACCATTAACCTATTAAAGGAACGAGAATGAAGCGCATATACACACTTGAAGACGTATGCATCGGCTGCCACCTCTGCGAGGTTGCCTGCATTACAGAACATTCGTTGTCCAAAGAGCCGGTCAAGGCCTTTCTCCACGAACAATTTCGCCCCATTTCCCGCTGTACCGTGGAGGAATTGGACGGTGGAGTGCTCTCCCTGTCAACTACCTGTCGCCACTGCGATGAACCCGATTGCTTGCGGGCATGCATCTCCGGGGCTATTCAGAAATACGACAATGGGGTGGTCAGGACCGATACGGAACAGTGCGTCGGCTGCTGGTCATGCGTTATGGCCTGTCCCTACGGGGCGATACAGCGGAACGTGACCAAGAAGAAGGCCAACAAGTGCGACCTCTGCCCTGACCGTAAAACCCCTGCCTGCGTTGACGCCTGCCCCAACAGGGCATTGGTGTTCAGGGAGGGAAGCCAGAAGTAGCAGTATAAGAAATTCGGATTTAATAGCTTTTATTCCACACTCCGAATCTCGAACTCCGCATTTATAGTTACACCACCATGAGGATCAAAATATGAACTATGTCATTATCGGCAATTCCGTAGCTGCGGTCGGCGCGATCAGAGGGATCAGAACTATCGACCCGCAGGGAAATATCAGCGTCATCTCCCGGGAACGGCATGTCGCCTACGGCAGGCCGCTTATTTCGTACCTGCTCGGCGGACTGGTAACCGAAAAACGGATGGCCTATCTGCCTGAGGATTTTTACGAAAAGAACCGGGTCAACCTTCTGCTCAAGAGTGAAGTGGTCGGTGTGAACACCGACAAGAAACAGGTCAAGCTGGCGGGAGGAGACACTGTCCCTTACGACCGGCTCCTTATCGCCACCGGGGGCGACCCTTTTGTCCCACCAATTGCTGGGATGGCGGGAAAGGATAAAGTCTTTACCTTTACCACCTGGGACGATGCCAACAAGCTGAAGGGGATTTCCCACGATATCGGCCGGGTGGTTGTGATCGGCGGCGGGCTGATCGGCCTGAAGGCCGCCGAGGGTCTACACCTTTTGGGGAAACAGATCTCTATTGTCGAACTTGCCGACCGTATCCTCTCCACTGCCTTTGACCGCCCGGCCGGCCGCATCGTGGCGAAAAAAATGAAGGCCAACGGCATCGATGTCATAACCGAGGATACCGTAGTGCAAATTGAGGGAGAGGGTGCAGAAATTAGTGGCGTAACCCTCAAGTCGGGTGACTTTATCCCGTGCGACACGGTCATCGTTGCCATTGGTGTCCGCCCGGCTGCCGGCTTCCTGAAAGGGAGCAAGGTAGAGGTGAACCGGGGCATTGTGGTGGACGATCGGATGGAAACGCGGGTCCCGGGTGTATTTGCCGCCGGTGACGTTGCCGAGGCGCGTGACTTTTTCTCCGGACAGAAAAACCCGATGCCGATCTGGCCTGATGCTTACATCCAGGGGGACATCGCCGGAGTCGTAATGGCCGGTGGAGAAAAGAGCTACAGCGGCGGAGTGGCCATGAACTCCCTAGAGCTCTTCAAGGTCCCGACCATCTCCATGGGAATTTCCAACCCTCTTGACCCGAAGGATTTCGAGATTCTCACCTATCAGGACCTGGAGAACTCTCAGTACCGCAAGATCGTTGTCAAAGGAAAACTGCTGGTGGGGACCGTCCTGGTGGGCAATGTGGAGCGGGCAGGCATTTTCGCCGGCCTGATCCGGGAGAAGATAGATATTTCCCCCTTCAGGGGATCCCTTTTGGCGCCCGACTTCGGCGTTATCCATCTCCCCAGGGAGATCCGGAACGCCCTTTTTGCTCCTTACGGCAAGGTGGCTTAACGACAGGAACAAGGAACGATAGAAAGCCGGTTCAAAGTTCAACGTTGCCAACCTAGAACCAAGAACCTTGAACTTTTTTGAATAAACCGGAGGAATTTGCCTCATGAAACTTAAACCGACCCATTACTTCCAGAAAGATATCTCCAACTGCGGCCTTACCGGTATAATCTCTAAAACCGGGGAAATGGTCGAGGGGAGCGTAGTCATCAAGTCCATTTCGCTCATGCATGATCGCGGCAACGGGCTGGGCGGGGGGTTTGCCGCCTACGGCATATATCCCGCCTATAAGGATTTCTTTGCCCTACACCTCATGTATCAAAACGCTACTGCCCTCCAGTTAACCGAGGAATATTTGCAGAAAAGCTTTTCCATCGAACAGGAAGAGGACATCCCTACCCGGCGTATTCACGCTATAAGCAATCCGCCTCTATTCAAGCGCTATTTCGTCAAGCCCCAGCAGACGGCTGAATACAAGGAGACAATGGAATTCAAGAAGTCCACCGATGAGGATGTGGTGGTACATCACGTCATGCGGATCAACCACGAGATCGAAGGGGCCTTTGTCGTATCATCGGGAAAGAATATGGGGGCATTCAAGGGGGTCGGTTACCCCGAGGAGATTGCCGAATTCTTCCGTCTGGAAGAGTACAAGGGATATATCTGGACTGGCCACAACCGGTTTCCGACAAATACCCCCGGCTGGTGGGGTGGGGCGCACCCGTTCACGCTGCTCGACTGGTCCATCGTCCATAACGGCGAAATCTCCTCCTACGGCATCAACAAGCGCTACCTGGAGATGTACGGTTATCTCTGCACCATGCTGACCGACACCGAGGTGGTGGCCTACATGCTCGATCTTTTGATCAGAAAGCATGGCCTGACCCCTGAATTGGCCAGCCTGGCCCTTGCTTCACCGTTCTGGGATAATATCGATGCTCTTCCCGAGGATGAGCGGGAGCTTTTCACGGCCATCCGCCAGGTTTATGGCAGCGCCCTACTAAATGGCCCGTTCGCCATCCTATTCGCCAGCAATAAGGGTTTGATCGGTCTTAACGACCGGGTGAAACTGCGTCCCCTGGTCTGCGCCGAGAGAGGGGATTTCGTCTACATGGCTTCCGAAGAAGCGGCCATCCGCGAGATCTGCCCGACACCGGACCGCGTCTGGGCGCCACGAGGTGGGGAGCCGGTGATTGCATTGCTGAATCAGGGAGTCAATTAGAAACAGGTTAAGGTTCAGGTTAAGTAAAAAGGTTTGATTCATTCTCAACCTTGGCCTAAACCTTTACCTGCGACGCAAGGAGCATTTAATGAAAATCAACGCAAAGGGCGTATATTACCGGGATCTGAACAACAGGATCCGGGAGGCGGTCGCAGCTGGCGCGGAAAAGATCGAGCTGGCCAATGTCAACGGCCAGTATTATATTGGCGACGGTATCAACCGGCCAGTAACCATAACTATTCACGGCGTCCCCGGCAATGACCTGGCTGCGTTCATGAACGGCGCCACCATCGTGGTGAAAGATAATGCTCAAGACAATATCGGCAATACCATGAATGCTGGCAAGGTGATCGTTCACGGCCATGCTGGTGATGTGCTCGGCTACGGTATGCGTGGCGGGAGACTCCATATCCTGAAGGATGTTGGCTACCGGGTCGGCATTCACATGAAGTCCTTCCGGGAAAACCGGCCGGTACTGATCGCCGGGGGGAAGGCGGGCGACTTTTTCGGCGAGTATATGGCCGGAGGGGTGCTGATACTTCTCGGCATGTTCTCCGACAATCCGGACAAACCCAAGCATGGGTTCCGTTTCGGAACCGGCATGCACGGCGGCGTGATTTATGTCCGCGGCGCAGTGGACGAGAGCAAACTGGCCCGGGAAGTCGGCGTATTCGAGCCGACCATGGAAGACCAGAAAGAGCTGGAGGAGTACCTCAAGGATTATTGCAAGGATTTCAAGCTGGATCTGAATGAAATATTCAAGGAAAAGTTCGTCAAGATAGTCCCGAAAAGCACGCGGCCATACGGCAACATGTATTGCCCGATGCCGAAATAGTTTAAAGAACGCAAGAACGAATATCGGAGAATCAGGCACGAATATCGAAATCAGAAGCAATATCAAAATCAATAAAATCTAAGAGTTTTTTATTTTGATATTGTTTTCTGGGTTTTGTTTAGGATTTCGGATTTAGTTTAAATGCACCGACCTTCATAAACACGGGGTCGGTGCTTTTGTATCTAGCAGAATGGCCGCGTTGAAAATTTCTTTACAAACAAGACCTGGTCAGATATGCTCTGTCAGTTATACCGAGGCTCTCAAAAGGATTTATGAAGATAAAGAACATCCGAAATTTTTCCATCATCGCCCATATCGATCACGGCAAATCGACCCTTGCCGACCGGCTCCTTGAATTCACCGGCGCTCTGTCAGAACGGGAGAAACAGGACCAGTTCCTGGACAAGATGGACCTGGAGCGCGAACGCGGGATCACCATCAAGGCCCAGACAGTACGCCTGGATTACCGGGCCGCTGACGGCAGGGACTATATTCTCAATCTGATCGACACCCCGGGGCATGTGGATTTCACCTACGAAGTCTCTCGTTCCCTGTCGGCCTGCGAGGGGGCGCTCCTCGTGGTTGACGCATCCCAGGGGGTTGAGGCTCAGACCCTGGCGAACGTCTATCTTGCCATTGACACCAACCTGGAAGTATTCCCCGTGCTCAACAAGATCGACCTGCCGGCCGCGGAGCCGGAGCGGGTCATGCAGGAGATTGAGGAGATCATCGGCCTGGACGCGCATGGCGCGGTGTTTGCCAGCGCCAAGGAGGGGATCGGTACCAGGGAAATACTGGAGCAGATCGTCGCTAAGGTCCCGCCACCTGAGGGTGACCCGGATAAACCACTGAAGGCGCTCCTTTTCGATTCCTGGTACGACCAATACCAGGGAGTGATTGTCCTTGTGCGGCTAATTGACGGGGTCGTCAAAAAAGGGGACAAGATGCTGCTCATGTCCAACCTGCGCAGCCATGAGGTGCTGAAGGTCGGAGTATTTGCCCCGGCCATGAAGGAAACCGCTTTGCTCTCCGCCGGCGAAGTCGGTTTTATCATTGCCGGGATCAAGGAAGTCCAGGATGCCAAGATCGGTGATACTATCACCATTCTGCACAATCCGTGTGCCGCGCCGCTCCCCGGTTTCAAGGAAGTAAAGCCGATGGTCTTCTCCGGGCTCTATCCCGTGGATGCAGCCCTTTATGAGCAGTTGCGCGATGCCTTGGCCAAGCTCAAGCTCAACGATGCGTCCTTCTCCTTTGAACCGGAGACATCGCTGGCGCTTGGTTTTGGTTTCCGCTGCGGCTTTCTCGGCCTCCTCCATATGGAGATCATACAAGAACGTCTTGAACGGGAATTCAACCTGGAACTGATTACCACCGCCCCCACGGTCATCTATCATGTGCATAAACTGTCAGGCGAGGTAATTGCCATCGAGAGCGCCAATCAGCTCCCTCCTCAGCAGGAAATAGAGCATATCGAGGAGCCGTTTATTCTGGCATCGATCCATGTACCAAATGAGTTTGTGGGTGGCATCCTCGCCCTTTGCGAGGAAAAACGGGGCGTGCAGCGGGAGATCCGCTACCTTACCCCCACCCGGGTGATGGTTATATACGAACTACCCTTCAATGAGGTGGTTTTCGATTTTTATGACCGCCTCAAGTCGATTTCCAAGGGGTACGCCTCCCTTGATTACGAGCAGCTCGACTTCAGGAGAAGTGACCTGGTGCGGATGAACATCATGATCAACGGTGAGGTGGTGGATGCCCTCTCACTCATTATTCATCGGGACAAGGCTTATTTCCGCGGCCGCGATCTGGTCGCCAAGATGAAGGAGCTGATTCCCCGGCAGATGTTCGAGGTGGCCATCCAGGCTGCCATTGGCAACAAAGTGATTGCCCGGGAAACCGTCAAAGCCCTGCGCAAGGACGTTTTGGCCAAATGCTACGGCGGAGACATAACCCGCAAGAGGAAACTTCTGGAGAAGCAGAAGGAAGGCAAGAAAAGGATGAAAAACGTAGGGAACATAGAGCTTCCCCAGGAGGCTTTCATGGCGATATTGAAGGTTGAAGGGAAATAAAATCTTTTCGTACTGCGTTCTGCGTAAGAAAAATTAAAATTAATTTGGATTTGCAAATACCGATAAAAAGGACCAGAGCAAATGGAAGAAGAAAAGAAACAAAGGGCCGCCGTCAATGGCAAAGGGAAGGCCCAGCCTTCCGCCGGGAAAAAACATATCATTCGTGAGTATGCTGAATCGATCATTGTAGCGGTCATCCTCGCACTCATCATCCGGACTTTCCTGGTGCAGGCTTTCAAGATACCTTCAGGCTCAATGGAGGATACCCTGGCCATCGGCGACCACATCCTGGTCAACAAGTTCATATACGGCACGAAAATCCCGTTTACCGACAAGAGAATATTGAAGATCCATGATCCGCGGCGGGGCGATGTCATTGTCTTCGAATATCCCGAAGACCCAAGCAAAGACTTTATCAAGCGGGTTATCGGCACCCCAGGCGACGTAATTGAGGAAAAAGACAAAAAAGTGTACGTCAACGGCCAGCCTTATGTGAACCCGCACGAAGTGCATAAGGAGAATGACTTGATCCCCCGCGAACAGAATCCGCGCGATAATTTCGGCCCCGTGAAAGTGCCGGAAGATTCCTACTTCGTCATGGGAGATAACCGGGACCGCTCCTATGACAGCCGTTTCTGGGGATTCGTGAAAAACTCTAAGATCAAGGGGCTGGCCTTCATCAAGTACTGGTCGTGGGATTCGACAAGGTTCCGGGTCCGGTGGGGGAGCATCGGCAAGCTGATCGAGTGACAACGGATTAATGTCGCACGTCATTTGGCAAAAGGCTTTCCAGCGCAGTTTTTGTATTTCTCCCTTGACTCTCCGGCAGCGGGGTGATACATTCCTTTAAAATATCGAAGGCCTTTTAATTTAACCCCGTGAGGTTAGTAAAGGTAATGAATAAAGAATATCTAGTAATTTGTTCCTGTAGAGCCTTCCCGCCTTTTTGCGGGAAGGCTCTTTTTATGCCTGTGAATCGATGCCCATTGTTTAATATTCAATGATCAAAGTCGTGAAACTTCAAACAAGTAAATTTGTATTTATGAGTGTTGGACCTTGAACTGCTTTTGGAAAGGAGCCGGAGTTGAAAACAGAAAGCACTATTATCCTGGATGAGGTCGGAGTGAAACGGGCATTGACTAGGATTGCCCACGAGATCCTGGAAAAAAACAAGGGGATTGGCGGCCTGGTCCTGGTCGGTATCTGGACGGGCGGGGTCTACCTGGCCCGGGAGCTGTCCCGCAGGCTGGAAGAGATCGAGGGGGAAAAGATTCCGACCGGCGCTCTGGACATAACCCTCTACCGGGACGATATCAAGGGTGATGCTGTGCATCTGCAGGAGAGGAAGACCGATATCCCCTTTTCCGTCGAGGAAAAGAAAGTTGTCTTGGTGGATGACGTGCTTTTCACAGGTCGCACCATCCGTGCAGCCATGGACGCGCTGATGGACCACGGCAGGCCCGGATGCATCCAACTGGCGGTGCTGATAGACCGCGGGCACCGTGAATTGCCGATCCGGGCCGATTATGTCGGACGTAATGTTCCTACCAGCATCAAAGAGAATATCATGGTCAATTTCGATGACGGCAACAGCCCGGCGGATGTCATACTGCAAAAGTAGCATTACAGATTGAAACTCCCCATTCAACGGGGGCAGTGAGTGGGTGAAGCCACAACCTTGCGATTCCATGGCAACTTTCCCCGAACCCTATCCCTTCCTCGCCGATGGGGAGGGAACAACAGGTGCTATTGTAAGGATATCAGTTGGTTAATCCATGGATACAGAGGTGCGTATGGGCCTTTTGCTAAGAGGGGGCCGGGTCGTTGACCCGTCACAGGGGATTGACGAAATCCTTGAAATTCTGATTGAGGACGGCATAATCAAGGAACTGGGGAAAGCCCTGAATGCCGGCAAAGGTGTTGAAACCATCGACGCAACCGGTCTTTTGGTCGCACCCGGCCTGATCGACATGCACGTCCACCTGCGCGATCCCGGTCTGGAATACAAGGAGGACATTGTATCGGGGTGCCGGGCCGCTGCGGCCGGAGGATTTACCTCTGTTGCCTGCATGCCCAATACCAAACCGGTCAATGACAACGAGACGGTTACCGCATACATCGTCAACAAGGCGAAAACCGAAGCGATGGTCAATGTCTTTCCCATTGGCGCCATTACCCAGGGGAGTAAGGGTGAAGAGCTAGTCGAGATGGTTGCGTTGAAGGAATCCGGTTGCGTGGCTCTGTCCGACGATGGCCGGCCAGTTACGGATGCCGTTTTGATGCGGCAGGCGCTGGAATGTGCCGGGAAAACCGGGATCATTGTCATCGCCCATGCCGAAGAAGTCGCCTTGGCCGGTGATGGGGTAATGAACGAAGGGGTTACCTCCAGGGAGCTGGGTTTGAAAGGGATTCCCTGGGCCGCCGAGGATACTGCCGTGGCGCGGGATGTCTACCTGGCCGAGTTCACCGGCCTCCCCATTCACATCGCTCATTTATCCACCAGGGGGGCGGTGCGCATCATCAGAAATGCCAAGGCGCGCGGGGTGCGGGTGACCTGCGAAACGGCGCCCCACTACTTCTCCCTTACCGATGATGCCGTGCGCAGCTGTAAAGCCAACGCCAAGATGAACCCGCCGTTGCGCGAGGCAGCCGATGTCGCGGCCATCAAGGCAGGCCTGGCGGACGGCACCATCGATGCTATAGCCACCGACCATGCTCCCCATCAAGGGCACGAGAAGGGTATCGACTTCAATCAGGCCTTAAACGGAATTATTGGCCTGGAGACTTCCCTGCCCCTTTCCCTTAAGCTGGTTGAGGAGAAGGTCCTGGGAATAACGGCACTGGTCGAGAAAATGTCTGTCAACCCGGCAAGGATTCTTGGCATTGGCCGGGGCACCCTTAAACCCGGAGCTGTGGCTGATATCACCATTATTGACCCGGTCCTGAAATGGGTTGTTGAGGCGGAGAAACTCGCCTCCAAATCGAAGAACTCCCCATGGCTTGGTGAGAAGATGAAGGGGAGGGCGGTCTATACTATCGTTGGCGGGAAAGTGGTGTACAAACTTTTCTGAAATGTCGGGGCAGACCGTGTGTCTGCCCTGTCAGGGCGCACACATGGGTACGCCCTTACGCGAATAACCGATACAGGAGCAACAGTATGAACGCAGTTCTTGCACTGGCCGACGGCCGTGTCTTTAGGGGGAAATCGTTCGGCGCAACCGGCGAGGCGACCGGTGAAGTGGTCTTCAATACCTCTATGACCGGTTACCAGGAGGTCCTGACTGATCCTTCCTACAAGGGACAGATGGTCACCATGACCTATACGCAGATCGGCAACACCGGGATCAATCCCGAGGACATCGAAAGTTGCGGCCTCTTTCTCTCCGGTTTCATCGTCAAGGAGTATCACGACTATTACTCCAACTGGCGCGCCACCATGAGCCTGGATGCCTATCTGAAGGAGCATGGCGTGGTTGGAATTCAGGGGATCGACACCCGTTCCCTGACCCGTCACCTGCGGGATCACGGAGCACAGAATGGAATCATTTCCACCTTAGATCCGGATCTTCACTCCCTCGTGAAAAAGGCCCAGGAAATACCGAGCATGGCAGGGCTTGACCTGGCGAGCGGCGTTAGCTGCGACAAGCCTTACCACTGGAGTGAAGGGCCGTGGCGGTTGGGCGAAGGCTATACTTCCCCGGACGCCAAGAGCTTTAAATACAAGGTGCTTGCCTACGATTTCGGTATAAAATTCAATATCCTCCGCTGCCTGATCAATGCCGGCTGTGACGTGACAGTCGTACCGGCCACTTTTTCTGCTGAAGATGCGCTGGCCATGCGACCCGACGGCATATTTCTATCCAATGGTCCCGGTGACCCGGAGCCGATGTACGAGGTAATCGAGATTATCAAGAAATTCATCGGCAGGGTCCCTATCTTCGGTATCTGCCTGGGACACCAGCTCCTGGGCCTTGCCCTGGGAGGGAGGACCGTGAAGCTGAAATTCGGTAACCACGGCTCCAATCTGCCAGTACTTGACCTGACTACCAGGAAGGTGGAGATAACCGCCCAGAACCACGGCTTCTCAGTGGACATCGTTTCGCTTTCCCATGCCTGCGAACTGTCACACGAAAACCTGAACGACCAGACCGTGGAGGGGATGCGGCATAGAGATCTTCCCATTTTCTCGGTCCAGCACCATCCCGAGGCATCTCCCGGACCCCATGACGCCAATTATCTGTTCGGCCGATTCGTAGAGATGATGGAGCAATATAAAGGCAGGTGAAGGTTCAGGTTGAGGTTCAGAAAGAGCTAAACAGAACCTGGACCTGGAGCCTAAGCCTGAAGTTCTAATGCGTTATCTCGATCTTTACAATTCGGGCGAATTTCTCGACAGGGTCCGACTGGGATATGCCAGGCTGAAACGCTGCGATCTATGCCCACATGGCTGCGGGGTGAACCGCCTTGCCGGAGAGACCGGCGTCTGCCGCGCCTCGGCGCGGCCGCGCATAGCCTCTGCCAATCTCCACCATGGAGAGGAACCACCGATTTCCGGAACAAAAGGATCAGGAACTATTTTCCTTACCGGCTGCTCTCTCCATTGTAGGTTCTGCCAGAACTTCCCGATCAGCCAGTTGGGAAATGGTAACGGTCTTTCCACCGGTGATCTGGCCAAGAGGTGTATCAGACTTCAGTCGCTGGGGGTGCATAATATCAACTTCGTGACTCCCACCCATTTTCTGCCGCAGATCCTTGCCGCCCTCTTTTTGGCGGTCCCCCAGGGTTTAAAGCTCCCCATCGTCTGGAATTCCAGCGGCTACGAGCGAATAGACGCCCTTCGGTTACTGGATGGGATCGTCGATATCTATCTGCCGGATATGAAATATGCGGCAGACGATCAAGCGGTCAGGTATTCCGCTGCCCCAGGCTACAGGGAGATCAATCGGTCTGCGGTAAAAGAGATGCTGCGCCAGGTGGGGCATCTTGAACTGGATGAAAGTGGCGTCGCGGTGCGCGGATTGATCATCCGCCACCTGGTCCTTCCCGAAGGGAGCGCCGGGAGCCGTGAGACCCTCTCCTGGATCGGTGCGAACCTAGGGCGTGAGATCAATATCTCGCTTATGAAGCAGTACTTCCCGGCCCATGAGGCAGCGTCGATACCCGGTATTGATCGTAAATTGACTGAGAGGGAGTATGAAGAGGCAGTCGAAGCACTGGAAGAAGCTGGGTTGGAACACGGATGGATGCAGGAGTGAGGAACGAATCTTTTGGTTTTTTGAGATAATGCAGTAAGAACGATTTTTTTGTTTTCCAATATCTTCATGACCTTTGCCTGGTATGCGCACCTGAAGAATCTTCCCCCAGCGCCGAAGGCTATTGCAACCTGGTTGTCCACGGTTATGCGTAGCTAGATCTGGAAAAGGTTTACGACACAGCCACCAAAGTGATCAAGGATTATGAGAAGTTCCAGCGTGTAATGGCGCTATGCATGAACCCAAACACACCCTGCTGATTAATGACAACATGATAGCTATCTAAGGATAAGGAGATTGATTCTTCATGCCCAAACGAACCGACATCAAGAAAATACTCATCATCGGCGCAGGTCCGATCGTCATCGGACAGGCGTGCGAGTTCGACTACTCCGGCACCCAAGCGTGCAAGGCGCTGAAAGAAGAAGGGTTCGAGGTGGTGCTCCTGAACAGCAACCCCGCCACTATCATGACCGATCCCGACTTTGCTGACCGGACATACATCGAGCCGGTTACCCCGGAGGTCCTGGAGAAGATCATCGCCAGGGAACGTCCCGACGCCATCCTCCCAACCCTGGGGGGGCAGACCGCCCTCAATACCGCGGTGGCGGTGGCGGAGAGCGGGGTTCTGGAAAAGTATGGCGTGGAACTGATCGGCGCCAAACTCCCGGCCATCAAAATGGCCGAAGATCGGACCCTGTTCAAGGAGGCGATGCAGCGGATCGGTCTGGAAGTCCCTCGTTCCAGTTTTGCCCACAACCATGACGAGGCGATGGAAATTATCCAGGAAGTCGGCTTCCCCGCCATCATCCGGCCATCTTTCACCCTCGGCGGTACCGGCGGCGGTATTGCCTATAACATGGAAGAGTATGAAAAGATGGCGATGGCCGGGATCGAGACATCCCCCACCAGCGAGATTCTCGTAGAAGAATCGGTGATCGGCTGGAAGGAATTCGAGCTGGAGGTGATGCGCGACACTATGGACAATGTGGTAATAATCTGCTCCATAGAGAACTTCGACCCAATGGGGATCCATACCGGCGACTCGATTACCGTCGCGCCGGCCCAGACCCTGACCGACAAGGAATACCAGATCATGCGCGATGCTTCCCTCGCCATTATCCGGGAGATTGGTGTCGATACCGGCGGCTCCAACATCCAGTTCGGTGTCAACCAGAAAGACGGCCGTCTAGTGGTGATCGAGATGAATCCCCGGGTGTCGCGCAGCTCCGCCCTCGCCTCCAAGGCGACCGGCTTTCCAATCGCCAAAATCGCCGCCAAGCTGGCGGTCGGCTACAGCCTTGATGAAATCAGGAATGACATCACCCGGGAGACCCCGGCCTGCTTCGAGCCGACCATCGACTACGTGGTGACCAAGGTTCCCCGCTTCACCTTCGAGAAGTTCCCGGCCGCTGACAGCATCCTTACCACCCAGATGAAATCGGTCGGGGAGGTGATGGCAATCGGCCGCACCTTCAAGGAGTCGCTGCAGAAGGCGCTTCGCTCTCTGGAGATCGGATCAAAAGGCTTTGAGTCGCGGCTCTTTAACTTGACTGAAGAAACCCGCCGTGCCCTTACGAACAAAGAGCAGCAACTACTTCTGGACAAGCTGCGCACCCCCAACTGGGAAAGGCTATGGTATGTGGGAGACGCCTTCAGAAGCGGCATGACCGTGGACGACATCTACCATGCGACCGCAATCGATCCCTGGTTTTTGTCCAACGTGAAACAGATAATCGACATGGAAGAAGAGCTGAAGCAGATTAAGGTGGTGGCAGAGACAAATGAAGATATTAAAGAAATCCTGAAAACGGCTAAGGAGTATGGGTTCAGCGACAGTTTTATTGGCAATCTGTGGGGCAAGAAAGAGGAAGAGGTCCGACAACTGCGCCTGTCGCTCGGGATCAAGCCGGTTTTCAAGAGGGTCGATACCTGTGCGGCCGAGTTCGTTGCTTACACTCCCTACCTCTATTCCACCTATGAGGATGAATGCGAGGCAGAGCCTTCCGCGCGGCGGAAGATCATGATCTTAGGCGGGGGGCCGAACCGCATCGGCCAGGGGATCGAGTTCGACTACTGCTGCGTGCACGGTGTCTTCGCCCTGGGGGAAGACGGGTTTGAGACGATTATGGTCAATTGCAATCCCGAGACGGTTTCCACCGATTACGATACCTCTGACCGTCTCTACTTCGAGCCGCTGACTTACGAGGATGTTCTCAATATCGTCGATGTGGAAAAACCGGACGGGGTAATCGTCCAGTTTGGCGGTCAGACCCCCCTGAAACTTGCCATGGCGCTGGAAAGGGCCGGGGTCCCGATCATCGGCACCTCCCCCGACTCCATAGACCGGGCCGAAGACCGGGAGCGGTTCCAGGTAATGCTCCACAAGCTTAAGCTCAGGCAGCCGGACAATGGCACGGCCCGCTCTTTCGAAGAAGCCGAAAAGGTGGCCGAGCGGATTGGCTATCCGGTTGTTGTCCGTCCTTCATATGTTCTTGGCGGCCGCGCCATGGAGATCGTTTACGAAGTGGACGAGCTGCGCCGCTATATGCACACCGCTGTCCAGGCTTCGCCTGAACATCCGATACTTATCGACAAATTCCTGGACTCGGCGATCGAAGTGGATGTGGATGCCCTCTGTGACGGACAGGAAGCGGTAATCGGTGGCATTATGGAGCATATCGAGGAGGCAGGGATCCATTCTGGCGATTCTGCCTGTTCCCTCCCCCCCTATTCACTACCGGCGGAAATAGTTGCGGAGATCCGCCGCCAGACCCGGCTCATGGCCCTCGAACTGAACGTGAAGGGACTGATGAACGTGCAGTTTGCGGTAAAGGACGGAGATATCTATATCCTCGAAGTAAATCCGCGGGCTTCGCGGACCGTTCCCTTTGTTTCCAAGGCGACCGGCAGGGCCCTTGCCAAGCTGGCGGCGCTGATAATGAGCGGCAAAACCTTGCAGGAGCTGGGGGTAACCGCAGAGATTGAACCTCGGCACATTGCGGTGAAAGAGTCGGTCTTCCCGTTCGTCAAATTCCCGGGGGTCGATACCATTCTGGGACCGGAGATGAAGTCAACCGGTGAAGTTATGGGAATTGATGAAAATTTTGCCCGGGCTTTCGCCAAGGCGCAACTCGGCGCCGGCGTCAAACTTCCCATGTCAGGTACGGTTTTTATAAGTGTCCGTGACGCCGATAAAAAACATATTGTTTCATTGGCGAAAAAACTGTATGATCACAATTTCAAACTGGTTGCCACACGCGGTACGGCCGCCTTTCTGCAGGAAAGGGGCGTATCAGTTAAGGTTGTCAACAAAGTGCAGGAAGGGCGTCCCCATATCGTTGATTCCATAAAGAATAACGAGATTTGCATGGTAATCAACACTACCCAGGGGGCGCTGGCTGTAGCGGACTCCTTCTCCATCCGCAGAAATGCTCTGGTCAACAACATCGCCTACTATACTACTGTTGCCGGGGCCCTGGCTGCTGCCTACGGTATTATCTCCATGGCCGGAGAAGAGCTCGACGTGAAGCCACTTCAGGAATACCTGGAGTGAAACGCGACTTTTTCGCAATCTCTATAAATAAGTCTTCGGGTTTACTCATGCGACTTAGCGCTGCTAATTCTCCGCGTAATCCACGACAGTCTTGACCTTGCGAAAAATCGCATTTCAGGGTAATCTATATGTCAGGCATTTTTTTTAAATGGAGCGCCCAACAGGGCGCTCTTGCGAGTTTATAGACGATTGACAGAGGAGCATGGGAAAAGATGTCTCAATCAGTTCCATTGACCAGAGAGAGTTTCGATGCGCTGCAGGACGAGCTGAAGCGCCTTATCCGGGAAGAGCGGCCAAAGGTAATACAGGATATTGCAGAAGCAAGGTCCCATGGCGATCTGTCGGAGAATGCCGAGTATGATGCTGCGAAGCATCGCCAAAGCTTCATCGAAGGGCGCATCAAGGAGCTTCAGGATAAGCTTGCCAGGGCCTATGTGGTTGACCTTTCCAATCTGAAACCCGACAAGGTGGTGTTCGGCGCCACAGTCACCATTTACGACACGGCATCAGACGAAGAGATGACTTACAAGATTGTAGGTGAGGACGAAGCCGATATCAGGCTCGGTAAAATTTCCTGCACCTCTCCGGTGGGCAAGGCGTTGATCGGTCACAAGCTTGACGATACCGTTCGGGCCAAGGTGCCGGCGGGGTTTAAAGAATATGAGATAGTTGACATCAGGTATGAGTAGGGTAATTCGCCTTTTCCGCGATATCTGCGTAATGCTTGTGCGGTGTGGTGCTGTTACACTTCCTATCAATTCCTCGACTGCCTTGATCTTACAAAAAAATCACATTTCCTGGAAATAATATTTTTTTTGTCTTTACATGTAGATCATGACTTTCAGGGAAATATTCCCGTCGGCCGATGAAAACGGAATCGTGACCCCCTTGCACTGGATGTTGATGCTTGCTTCATCCGAAGAGTTGTCACCGATCATCCGGAGCCGGCCGGAAACCACCAGCGGAAGCCCCAGGGCGACACCTCCATACTGCTCGTGATAGACGTTTTTCAGGCAACCGGCAATGTTGTTGGTAAGCTCGCCGACGGCATCACGGATACATTCATCATCAGCTTCCTCCTCCATCAGGAGTTCCTTCGCAATGAATCGGGCTGTCAGGCTATTGGTAGTGACCATGATATAGCCCACCCTGTCACCGGCTACGCCGACAATGCCGGTGATATCAGAGTCTACCGGTGAAACGTGTTTTTCCACCGCACCGGTCACAAGCTCGATCCCCATGTAGTTCTTGAATGTCTCCCTGGTGGCGCTCATCAAGACACTCACGATCTCTTCAAACGTTATAGCTGCCAATGTTGGTTCCTCCTCAAACGTTCCTCTCTTTGGTTCTCACTGCAATACCCGCAAAGTGCAACAAGTTGCCAACGCCGACCCTTACATTTTCTCAGCATAAAAAAGTCTTCATGCTGCGCGGTGAATAGGGTGTACTTCTTTTCCAAGCTTGACTTGAAAAAACTTCCAGGGGCACCTCCATGTCGTATTGCGATTGAAGATTAAGCTCCTGAGCAAATAATATCGTCATTGGACATTATGACATGGCGAAGCAGAAGAATGCTTGGAAAAAAGAAAGTGATAGTTGTGCCTTTATCCTTATCTAACTTTCCTGTCTCAGTGCCACTCAACAAACTCCGCAACCTCCACTCCGGCTTCTGACATCTCCCTTATGGCAAATTCCACCGACGACATTCCGTTAAAAAGGGAGGAGTTTGCGTAATTGCTGGCCCTTGCTCCGGAAAGGCTCAGATCTACTACCACATCAAGCTCGTCATTCCGAAAACAACGCCGGGTTTCGATAGCGGAGACGCGCAGGCAACTGTTCAATGTACATCCGCCCATGACCAGGTTTTTTATGCCGCATTTGATCAGGCCTTCCACCCATTCCCTGTAGCCGTTGGTGCGTGGCAAAAATACGTTGTTGCCCGGTTTGATAAAGTAGAACTGCCCGGTATCGATGATTCCGTCCAATCGGTCATCCCAACCATAGCTATCTGGTGGAAACGGACATCTTGTAAACATCACTTCCACGTGTCGATAAACGGCCTTGAGCACACCCGCGCAGTTTTCGAATGCATTTCGAATCGGCGTGACTTCAAGCTCTCCAATCGGTCCCATTGACAACATCCAGGCTCCGGAGGTAAAGGATCGCTGCGGATCTATGATCAACAGCGCTGTTTCATCAGCCCTGACCTCGGGACGAGAAACGTTCAGCCGCTCGAGTGCCGTAACATAATCGCCGGCAATCTGATCGTTTGAGATAATTTCCAGCCGGCCGACAACTCTCCCGACTCCCGTACCGTCCCGTGGAGTCACTTTACCCACGGGACCCAAGACCTCGCTTCTGGTTCCGGGGGTCGTTCCATGCCCCGCGCATGAACCGTTTTTGCGTGATAACTCCGCCATCAGCGGACCTTGACGCAAAACCTGGCCGTAAGCGCCATCCGGATCCTGGCTGACCTGAGTCATACAGGAGATGAAAGTGTCTTTGGCAAGGGGAGCCCGGATGGTCATGAAATCCAGAAGAGCGTATATCGGCGCTTGTTGCCAACCCCAGCCAAACTGGCAGGCTACACGATGAAGCTCATGCCGTGAAAGCATTCCATCCCCGTCGAGATCCAACTCATCAAACAGTTCTTCATCAGTCAATCTGCTTCTCGCGTTTCAAGAACCAGGCTGATGACATTGAGGATTTCGCAAATTCACATTGACGAAAGGGACCCCAAAAATTCGCCCAGTTAGTTATTATCTACCGCAAAAAATCTGCGAAACATTGACGACGCTTCGCCTTGACAAGTTCGCTTCTAGTACATTACCGAGTGCAGTTGCACGATTGAGATTTGAATTTAGAGGGCAAACAATGACTGATCTGTTATGACTTCGGTTGGATAGATTGTTTTGGATATTACTGTGAGGATGCCTGTAGGCAGGTTCCGAGCCTTTGGGTTCGTCAAGTTCGATCCAGTATATGTCGCCTTGGTTGATCACCATTCACTCTCCACTATTCATCGATAATGGCGACATGACTTGCGGCAAAGGGTCTATTCAGTTGTATCGGGCTCTGCAGCGTAAACTGAGTTGATCTTCGCAAGAAGTTCTCGGTTTTCATGGCGTTCCACGTACTCCTGGAGGGCAATTACGAAGTGCTTGCTGTGCGAGACTTTAATAGCGCGTGCCAGATTATCTGCTTGCTCGAATGGTGATTATTGCATTGAGATGGCTGTCTTTACGTTTTGATTGGTTATACCCTTTCCTCTCCATTTGTATAACCAATTATCGTATATCTGTCAATACTATACGACATCTTAAGGCAGTTCACCGAAACCCGCACGTCGGTATTATGAGTGGTTACAGCGACGGTCCGTATGGACATCAATGAAATCATATTCACCTTTCCTCCCTATTAGTACCGTAAACACAACTAAGAATGCTCCGTATTGTTCGACTATCCCTTGGATATCCAAGATTGAACGCCAATCCGAAAGGATTGGGTCACAACTTTGCGGGGGAATTCTCCCGGTCAACATTCACACGTAGCTGCTAGTGCATGTCATAGCCTACAAAATAGAACCTGCATGGTCCAGATCTTATACCTGCTGGTGCCATTACAATACTTCTGTTCTGTTGAATAGCTTCAGCTAACTAGTTGAAATGAGATTATATTTCTTTTTAAAGTCACTCACTGTTAAAGCTCCGCCCTAGGCGGCGTGATAAGCTCTTTAGTATAAGCATTATCGATTCTTTATGCCCTTTTATGTCGAATATGCTCGGATTATTTGAGAAAGACGATAAAAAATACTAAAAATTGTATGGACAAACTGCCCGATATTTCGATATATTTCCCACCAGTTCAGAGGAACGCTCATGCCTATCATTACCCTTGACGATAAGAACCGCTTTGACTTTCCTGCAGAGTTTCTCAAACGCCTTGGCCTCAAGCCGGGAAGCCGCCTGAATGTGGAGGCGGACGGGGCGGGGCGGCTGGTGCTGACTCCGCTCCCAGCGCTCGCGCCCGCTTTGGCGGGGCCTGCCCCACCCTCCTTCCGGGAGGCCGTAAAGGGGGAAAATCTCGCGACCCCACTCCAGTTTATCAAGGGGGCCGGCCCGAAGCTGGCTGCGGCCCTTGCCAGGAAAGGTATTGCTACCGCGGAAGACGCCCTCTACTTACTTCCCAGCCGTTATGAGGACCGCCGGGAGTTGCGGATGGTGGCCAAGCTGCGTCTCGGATATATTGAGGTGTTTCATGCCGAGGTGCTCTCCGCCGATAGTGTTGCCACCCGCGGGGGCCGCCGTTTCTTCGAGGCTATCGTGGGGGACGCAAGCGGCAGCATCACCCTGAAATGGTTCCATTACAACCCGGCTTGGATGAAGAAGGCCTGGAAGCCCGGGCGGAAAGGGATCTTCACCGGTGAGGTGGCACAATACGGCTTTCAAAAGGAGGTGCATCATCCCGATGTGGAGTGGCTGGCCGAGGGCGAAGATCTACAGGCGGTGATGGCTCGCGACCCCTTTAATTTTGGCAGGATCGTCCCGGTCTATCCGCTAACCGAAGGTGTTCAGCAGAAAACCCTGCGCAGAGTGCTGAAGGAAGTTGTGGACGGCTTCACCGATTCCGTGGAGACAACGATCCCCGTTGACATTGCCGGTCGCCATCATCTCCTGCCGCTCGGAAACGCGCTTAAGGAGGTCCATTTTCCTGCAGAGGAAGCGGACCTGCAGAAACTGAACGAAGCCGTAACCCCGGCCCACCATACCCTTGTCTTTGATGAGCTTTTTTTCCTTGAACTGGGCCTGGCCCAGAAAAAACAGGGTGTCTCCCTGGAACCGGGTATACCCTTCCAGGTCACTCACCGTTACACAAGGGAACTTCTGAAGCTCCTCCCCTTCACTTTGACCTCCGCCCAGCGGCGAGTCCTTTCCGAGATCAAGGGCGACATGATGGCGCCCCACCCGATGCACCGCCTGGTCCAGGGTGACGTGGGGAGCGGCAAGACGATGGTGGCCCTGATGGCTGCGCTGGTTGCCGTGGAAAATGACTACCAGGTGGCGATCATGGCCCCGACCGAGATACTCGCAGAGCAGCACTTTCTAAACATCCACCACTGGTGCGAAGCCCTGGGACTGAAAGTGACGCTTCTCACCTCGGCCCTCAAGGGGAAGGCAAAGAAGGTTGCGCTGGGGGATATCGCCACCGGGGGAGCCCATATAGTTGTTGGGACCCATGCGGTGATCCAGGATAAGGTGGAATTTGCACGGCTGGGGCTTGGGATCGTGGACGAGCAGCATCGCTTCGGCGTACTGCAGCGGGGTATACTGAAAAAGAAGGGGGAAAATCCCGACATATTAGTGATGACCGCTACCCCCATCCCGCGGACCCTGGCTATGACGGTTTTCGGCGATCTTTCCTTGTCGGTGATCGACGAAATGCCACCAGGGAGGAGCCCGATCGAGACGCGTCTCTGCTACGAGTCACGGCGCGAGCAGGTGTATGGTATTATCAGGGACGAGATAAAAAAGGAGCGGCAGGTCTATATCATCTATCCGCTGGTTGAGGAGACTGAAAAGTTGGACCTGAAGGCTGCTACTCAGATGGCCGAGCATCTGCAGCAGGATATTTTTCCTGACCTCCGCATCGGTCTCCTCCACGGCCGGATGCGGCCGGAGGAGAAGGAAGGAGTGATGCGCTCGTTCAAGGAACGAGTGCTCGACATCCTCGTGGCGACCACCGTCATCGAGGTGGGGATCGACGTTCCCAACGCCACTCTTATGGTAGTCGAGCATGCTGAACGCTTCGGCCTCTCGCAGCTCCACCAGTTGCGCGGCAGGGTGGGGAGGGGGAGTGCCAAATCCCGTTGTATCCTCCTTACTCCGGGGAAAATATCGGAGGAGGGGGGAAAAAGGCTGCGGGTGATGGAAGCGACCAGCGACGGCTTTAAAATTGCCGAGGCGGACCTGGAGATCCGCGGGCCCGGCGATTTCCTCGGCACCCGCCAGGCCGGGCTCCCCGATTTTCGGGTTGCCAATATCCTGCGCGACGCCCGCATCCTCGAAGATGCGAGGTCTGAGGCGTTTGCCCTCCTTGAGAGCGACCCTAAACTGGAGCAGCAACCTCGGCTCAAGGAGGAACTGGCGAAGAGATGGGGGGGGAGGCTTGAGTTGGCGGGTATCGCCTGATTTATTTACTGCTCATGTTTCTTGGCTCGTTGTTGGTTTCCTCAAAGCACTGCGTATACGCTTGCAGGGCCAACTCCTTGCTGCCTTATGATCATCTGAAATCTATTGTTATATTGTTAAGATTGTTTAATCAATGCCGGATTTTTCAATAATCCGGCCCAATTCACGGAGGACGGAATAATGCCTGATTTCAAGAACGTGACCGTAGTTAAGAAAGCGAATGTATACTTCAACGGCGGAGTAACGAGCCGCACGGTGCTCTTTGAGGATGGCAGCAAAAAAACCCTCGGCATTGCCCAGCCGGGAGAGTATACTTTCAATACCGCCGCTGCCGAACTGATGGAGATCCTCTCCGGCGAGCTGGAGGTGCAGATCGCCGGTGGCCCATGGGGGCCGGTGCAGGGAGGTGAGTCGTTTGTGGTTCCCGCCAACTCTGCATTCACGATGAAGGTGAAGACTGTTACGGACTACTGCTGTTCGTTTCTCAGCTAATAATCAGGTTCATGTTGAGGTTGAGATTCAGCAAAAGCTTTTTAGTCCTGATCCTGTCTTAACCTGTGCCTGGACCTGTTTCCCCTGAACAAAGGCGTTGACATCGAAACACCATCAACTTTACATGAACCGAGACAAGTTGTTGGCCGCTTTGCGCCGTCCCCTACCGGCCCCCTCCATCTCGGCTCCCTTGTGGCGGCTGTCGGGAGTTACCTATTTGCAAGGCGGTCAGGCGGTCTCTGGCTCATGCGGATGGAAGACCTGGACACGCCCAGGCTGGTCCCCGGCATGGCGGACGACATCCTGCGCACCCTGGAGGCACTGGGTTTTGCGTGGGACGGGGAAGTGGTTTGGCAGAGTCGCCGCACCGGAGCATACGAGGCGGCTCTGACGGAACTGGCGCGGAAAGGAATGGTCTATCCCTGCGGCTGTTCCCGTGCGGAGATACACCGCATCAGCTCTGCCCCCCACGGCCGCGCGGATGACATTCGCTACCCCGGTCTCTGTCGCAACGGCCTCGCCGACGGGAAAAGTCCGCGCGCCTGCCGCGTCCGGGTCACGGACGAGCCGATAACCTTCATCGATTGGGTGATGGGAGAGGTGAGCGAAAACCTGGCAGAGAGCTGTGGCGATTTCGTGGTAAAGAGGGCGGACGGCCCCTTTGCCTATCAGCTTGCCGTGGTGGTGGATGATGCGGAATATGGGGTGAACCAAGTGGTAAGGGGCGCCGACCTCCTTTCTTCTACGCCGCGCCAGATATATCTGCAGCGGCTGCTCGGCTATGCTGTCCCTGGCTATTGCCATCTTCCTCTTGTTACGGGTCCTGACGGTGCCAAGCTGAGCAAGCGGGATAACGCGATCTCTTTGGCCAGCGGGCGGAACCTGCGGGAGGAAGGGGGGACACTCCTTTTAGGCGCTCTGCGCTTCCTCGGCCAGGAGCCGCCGACTTCCCTGGCATTAGCTTCCTTCCGGGAAATCCTTGACTGGGGCGCCGCCAACTTCGAGCCGGCCGCCATCCCACGCAGGCAGGGCCCACTTGCCTGGTATTAAGTGCATTTCTTTCATAATTTCGGCACTACAGTCAAATTCTCGGTTTCCGCCCCGGGTACGCTCAGTTCCTCAATTGCCACGTCCAGGGCGGGAGGTATCGTCTTTGTAACTGTTACTTGTCTCTAGCCGGCGACAGTCACGGTTGCTGCCAGCTTCGGCAATTTCGCTGGAAGCACTAACATGAAGTTCATCCAACAAACGGATGCGGCCGATGTTCATTTAATCATCAATCCCGAGATTACCCTCCCAAAAAATATTGCGGCATTTCAGTTTGATATTCTGCAAACCAAAGGCGTCGCTTTTATAACGCCTTTCCGGAAAACGACCTTTTAGGTAATGTATATGGAGTGCTTCCCAATGCTGATTTCTAACTGTTCACGGGACCTGAAATCTTCAGGGACATAACGATCGGAACTATTCCCCAGAATCGTAACGCCAGCATAACGACCCTTTCCAATGTTTCCAATATAGTGCTGCAGCATGAAATAGTGTTCCGGCTTGCCGGTAGTTACGCTATTACCGACTTCTGCCTACAACGGCGTGCTGTCGGTCGGTGTAAATAGCTGATGTAAATAGCTTGTCTTTAGGCTTGACAACGGATAATATATTATTCACTGTTGGTTATCTGAAAGATGAGCAGGTGCTGTAACCGGCAAACTATTTACAACGCCATAATTGACGCGATTCCAGGTCGTAATCAAATGAGTTCTTTGACTGCACCTTCGGAGACTGCCTGGGTGCCAGGTTCTCATTTGGATTGCACCAGGCATAACTTCGTTGGCTCGTAGATAAAACCTCGACATAGTTAATCTATACCTCCGTCGCTTTATCTTTGCCGCCTTGTTATCAACCGAATACTGTCGTTATGCGTAATAAGACGCGGTGTTGCATTGACATTTACATGGTATTGTGTATGGCGTAAGCCGTGGATATCAAACGCGCATATCGGTTGCGGTTATGCCTACCTCCTGAGCAGGCAACCATTCAAGCCCAGACGTTTTGGTTTCGTCCGTTTTTATCTATAACCCCATGCTCAGGCTGCGTACCGCAGGCTGGTAACAGCGGCAGACGCGGAGGTTACCACGAGGGCTCCTGCGCTCAAAAACAACAGAAATTTGCTTTTCTGAACGAAGCGTCTTCCGTCCCGGCGCAATAAGCGCTAAGACACCTGAACACGGTCTTTGGGAATCTCTTTGCCACTAGCCGATCTTTAAGTCCAAGCATGGACTCCAGACAAAAAAATACGTGGCAAGTGTCTTCAAGTGGGATTGTAAAGTATTGGCACTGACAAAAAATGGAAGTTCTGCTGGAGATACGCTAGTGCCGAACCATCCTGAGGGGGTAAAAGTCACCGCCATCACTGTCTGCAGGGACTGCGCAGGCCGGTATTTCGTATCGCTTTTCTTTGACGATGTAGTTTTGGCCAAGCGGGACAACCCGGAAAGATCGGTATAGACCTGGGCCTGACGGAGTTTGCAATACTTTTAAAAGGAGAAAAGGCCGCATCTCCGAATCCCTTTCGCAGGTGCGAAGCCAGGCTTGGCATACTGCAACGCCGACTGGCGAATAAGCAGAAAGGTCAGAAAACAGGGCTAAGGCACGGATGAAGGTTGCCAGTCTCCGCGCCCGGATAACGGATTACCGCAGGGACTTTCTGCATACCCGGCTTATCTGTGATAACCAAACGATCGTCGTTGAAACCTGGCCGTATAGAACATGCAGAAAAGCCATCGTCTCGCCCAGTCAATTATGGATGCAAGCTGGTTGGAATCTGTCCGGCAATTGTAGTACAATTGCCATTGGTATGGCCGGACACTGATTGGCATCGACAGGTGGTATCCCTCAAGCAAGCGTTGTTCGGATTGCGGGTTCGTGATTTCCAAATGGCCTCTCTTGAGCCGCAAGTGGATCTTTTTCGAATGCAGCTCTGTGCATAACCGGGACGTAAACGCTGCCCGCTATATCCTGGCCACCGGGCTGGCGGTGTCAGCCCATTGGAGAGTGAGTAAGCTTAGCCCAGGTGTCCGCCTGGCAGGCTTGATTCAATGAGTTGGGAATCCCCCGGGCTTAAGCCAGAGGGGCAGTTAAAAGGGCTATATATACGGTCAAAAGGAGAGATGCTTTGGCAAAGCACCGGGAAAAAACTGGCAACAAGAGAATAAAACCGTCTGGGAAACGGCCGCTCATAAACCTTTTAGTGGTGGTTATCCTGATTGCGCTCGCTTTTCTGCTACTGGAAACGCAGAAACGGGGCGCTCCGATTAAAGCTCCGGAACATGCTGCCCCAATAGAGCGGCATAAAATGCCGGTGCGGACGGCAAAAGCTGCCATTGAGCAACTACCCCATAACACCAAGCTGCTCCCCCCTCCTGCCAGGCATCCGCGGAAGCGTCCGGTCGGTCCTGGAACGGTGGCGATTATTGTTGATGATATGGGTAGTAGCGTTAATGAGGTAAATGAGCTGATGGCGATACAGATTCCTCTTACTTTTTCCATAATTCCCGGTCTGGCGAAAGTGAAAGAGGTGGCGCAGTCCGCTCATGCCAAGGGTTACCAAGTAATGATACATATGCCGATGGAGCCACAGGGATTTCCGAAACAACGCATGGAGCAAAACGGGCTGCTCCTTTCCCAGAGCGATGCGGAGATAGAAAAAAGGTTAAGCGGTTTCATACTGGCGGTCCCCTATGCGATAGGGGCCAATAACCACATGGGGTCACGTTTTACCGAGGACAAGGCAAAGATGGAGACGGTGCTCGCTTTTCTTAAGGGGAAAGGGCTCTTTTTTATCGACAGCAAGACCACCCCTCATTCGGTGGGGTATTCGCTGGCCAGGGAAATGGGGCTTGAGACCGCCAGCCGCAACGTCTTTATCGACAATGTTCAGGACGTTGATGCGATCAAGGTGCAGCTTGAACAACTGGCGGCAATAGCAAGGCTCAAAGGATCGGCCATCGGTATCTGCCACCCGCACAAAACCACCATTCTGGCCCTGACCACTTTGTTGCCCGAACTGCACAGGTCAGGGATCAACTTTGTCCATGTCGTGGACCTGGTCAGGTAGAAGTTAATATCCAATTGCATATTTGAGCATAGTTCATCGCAGGCCTTTGCCTGTATGCATCCGCGGCCTTCTTCTCACTGCCTTACGTTCATATCAAATCTGACGTCGTAATCTAGTCATGCATAAATGCCCATCTGACCGGCAAGATGAGCTTTCAGCTTGGAGAATTCCCGGTAATTCTCTTCCCGCAGGATAGATCCCGGAGTTTGAGGGTCAACGGGGTGGACAACGAGAAAGGTATCCTGCAATTTCCCGCCGCCCATCGCTATGATAGGGGAGATGAAGGGGATATGTTTATTCGGCCAATTGCTGGAAAAACCTCCCTCAAATTCCCTGAGAGGGTAAAGCCTTTTCATGATCTGCATCCCTTCCAGGTCGAAACTCCCGACCTCCACCATTGCACCGCTTTCGTTATCAACCGTCCTGAACACAAAGGATGATTTCCTGGCGGATTCTCTGATCACCTCCCAGGCGGGGTTATCGTGGGAAAGGTTCCCGCCGAACTGGTAGATGGTTGTGAAGAGAAAATCGAGATAGCACCCCTCTTCGATGAAACCACCGGCGCCGCCGTCGGCGGTTTCAAAATAGAAGGCTGCGTTCCCTGATCCTTCCTGCAAAAGCGGCCTGTTGCACACAAGGCATGTTTTACTTATGCTGGCAAGTCTTGCTAGATAGGCTTCTTTCCCGCGCACCTCTTCATCGGCGAGCCATTGCCGGAAGAGAAAGGCGCGCGGTTCCCGGGTTGTCCGGAACTCTTCAATGACTGTTTTAGCCAACCCGGCAAACTGGCCGTAAACATCTGTATTGCGCGCATGGGTGAGGATTGGATAGATACGACCGTCAGGGTTGGTATTGAGGCTTTCCACCTTAGGGCTCTTGGAAATATAGGCATCAAAGCAGCGGTAGCCACGATTGATGGCGTATGCCTTGAGCAGGGCTTTCTGGTCCGCGAAGGGGCCGTCATACTTGATCCTGGAGTCAACCAGGCAGGGAATGAGGGCCAGGCTTTTTTTATCCAGCCCCCTTTTGTCGAACAGTTCGAAGATGTTACGGCAATTCTCGAGGCTTGGCATATCCTTGACTGGGATGATGACCCGATCCGCGGCATAGAGGGCGTTCCTGGTAAGAATGTCAAGGTCCGGCCGTGTATCGATGATGACGATTCCGGCCAGTTGCGAGACCGCCAGCAGGCGCCCCAGCATCAGGGGGTTTTTCATCGAGACCTTGAATTCCGCCAATGAGGCAGCGGAAGAGATATAGCCGACCCCGTACTGCCCGGTATGGATGAGTTCGCGGGCAGGTACTGACGACAAGAGATCGATCACATCTCCCTTGGGCTTTTGCCCCTTTATCTGGAACATCTTGTCTACGGTGAAATGGTTGTCAAAGGAAAAAACCGTAACAGGCAGATCTTCGCAGATGGCCTTGAGAAAAATGGCGAGATTTGTTGCCAGGGTGGTCTTGCCCACCCCTCCTTTTTCGGATGAAACGGTAACTACATAAGGGAAATTTTGCATAACGTCATGATAGTATGAATCGCGCGTCCGGTCAACCGGTTTGACATGACCAGCGGGGTGTGATAGGGTCGAGGCAAAATTAGTTCAAAGTTTAAAAATTAAAATTCACGAACATTGAACAAGTTATTTATGGAGCTTTTCAACGACCAAAAAATACTTACCGTTTCCCGTCTGACCGCGCTGATAAAGGATGTGCTGGAGGAAAACTTCGAGCGCGTCTGGGTTGAAGGGGAGGTTTCCAATCTTGCCATGCCTGTCTCCGGTCATCTTTATTTCACCCTGAAGGATGCCGCCGCCCAACTCCGGTGCGTCATGTTTCGCGCCTCCGCGCGGGCCCTGAGATTTAGGCCGAAGGACGGCATGGTGGTGGTCGTTCGCGGCAGGGTGTCACTCTTCGAGCCGCGCGGCGAATACCAACTCATTGTCGAATATCTGGAGCCGCAGGGGATCGGCGCGCTGCAACTGGCATTCGCCCAGTTGAAAGAGCGGCTGGCCAAGGAAGGGCTCTTCGATGAAGCCCGCAAGAAGCCGATTCCTAAACTTCCGCAACGGATCGGCGTCGTCACCTCCGCCACCGGCGCAGCCATACATGATATCCTGAATGTTCTATCCCGTCGCTTTGCCAATGTGGAGGTTCTTATTTACCCGGTGAAGGTCCAAGGTGAGGGAGCGGCCCAGGAAATAGCCCAGGCGATCAAGGATTTCAACCGCTATGGAAATATCGACGTGATGATAGTCGGCCGTGGTGGTGGCTCGATCGAGGATCTCTGGGCCTTCAATGAGGAGGACGTGGCAAGGGCCATCTATCATTCGCGAATCCCGGTGATTTCCGCTGTCGGCCATGAGGTGGACTTTACCATTGCCGATTTAGTTGCCGATTTGCGCGCGCCTACCCCTTCCGCGGCTGCCGAACTGGTGGTAAGGAGCAAAGCAGAACTGACTGCCGGTCTCGAAGCCCTTTCCCACCGGTTGAGGCAGGGCATGCGGCGCACCCTTGCCGACTACCTGGGAAGGGTGCACACCCTTATCCGTTCCCTGAAAGACCCCTCCATGCTCCTTGGCCATCTGGTTCAGCGGACAGATGACCTGAGCGACCGGCTCAACCTTGCCTGGCGGGGAGAACTTAAGCGCAAATGTGAGAAGGTGGCGTACCTGCGTAACCGCCTGCGCTTGACCAATCCTTCCCTCACGGTGGAACGCGAAAGGGAATTGTTGACCCTCCTTTTTGCCAGGGGTGAACTTGCGCTTCATCGCACCATCGAGAGATGCCACGAAAGGACGGCAGTAAATTCCGGAAAGCTCCAGGCGCTGTCGCCGCTGCAAACCCTAGCGCGCGGCTATGCCATTGCCCGACTTCTTCCGGAAGGGACCACTGTCAAGGATAGCGAGCGGCTGTCACCGGGTGACAGCATTGATCTTAAGTTCCAGCGGGGCGGGGCTGTTTGCACGGTGGAATCGAAATATAGCTGATCGGGGTCTACCGGAGGACAGGGAAGGCTTGACTGTGACTGGGTAATCTGTATAATGCAAGATCGTGCTTCGTGATTGGTAGAAGGCGGAAGGTGGAATAAAAAAGCTAGCTTTTTCACTCTCTATTCGCCATTCCGAATTTTAAAAAGAGTATGGGAGTTCCTCCATGGCGGCGGAAAAGTTTGAAACGGCGCTGAAAAAACTGGAAGAGGTGGTGAAGAAACTTGAGGGGGGCGAACTTTCCCTCGAAGATTCATTGAAGGCCTTTGAAGAGGGGGTTAAACAGGCTGCATTCTGCACCCTGAAGCTAAACGAGGCGGAGAAACGCGTTGAGCTGCTCCTTAAGCAGAAAGACGGCAGTTTTACAAAGGAAGATTTCCGACCGGGTGAGGCATAAAACGAACCTTTGGGTGAGTTCATTTTTGGAAGACAGACGTGTCTGCCTTAACATTTTATAAACAAGAGACAATGATAGATCCAAAAAAATACATGAAAGATCGTTGCCGATTAGTGGACGAAGCCCTAGACCGGTATCTCCCCCTTGCGGATGAGCTGCCGATCTCCCTGCATAAAGCGATGCGTTATTCGGTGTTCGCCGGCGGTAAAAGGGTGCGGCCGATACTTTTGTTGGCGGCCTGCGAGGCGGTCGGTGGCGACCTGAACCGGGCCATGCCGGCCGCCTGCGCTATGGAGATGATCCATACCTATTCACTGATCCATGATGATCTACCGGCCATGGACGACGATGATTTCCGACGCGGCAATCCCACAAACCACAAGGTTTTCGGCGAGGCTATCGCTATTCTGGCCGGCGATGCCCTTTTGACGGAAGCCTTTGTCCTTATGAGCAATCCGGAATATTCAGGCGCGGCCGAGGTGTCGAGGCTGCTTCCGGTAATCAATGAAATTGCCCGCTGTGCTGGCTCCCATGGGATGGTCGGTGGGCAGGTGGTGGATATGGAGAGCGAAGGTAAGCCTGATGTTGACCTGGCAACCGTTCAGTATATCCATACCCACAAAACTGGCGCGCTGATCAAGGCTTCCGTCAAGGCGGGGGCGCTCTTGGGAGGGGCGGACGAGACGGACCTTGCCGCCATGACTAGATTCGGTGAGGCAGTTGGTTTGGCATTCCAGATAGCTGATGATATCCTGGATATCGAGGGGACTACCGAGGAGATCGGCAAGGATGCGGGGAGTGATGAAGCCCGCGGGAAGGCCACCTACCCCGCGATCGTCGGGCTTGCCGAAGCAAAACAACGGGCTGGGGAACTGGTTGGGATGGCCTTGAAGGCCCTCGCTGGTTTCGATGCAAAGGCTGATCCCTTGCGGGAGATTGCCAAATACACCGTTTACCGGAAATCTTGAAGATAAATTTTATTGCTTTAAGGGCATCTAGTTGAAGCAAATCCAAAATTCTAAACAATACAAAAAACAAATTTTGAATTCAGTATTTCGGATTTCAATATTCGTGCTTTTCATAATGTTCCACAGGTTCTATCTAAAAAATGAATAAGATACTCGATAATATAAATTCCCCAGCCGATCTTCGGGGGCTTTCCTTCAAGGAGCTTAACCGTTTGGCCGGGGATCTCAGGGAGGAGATCATTGCCACCTGCGCGGCCAACGGCGGCCACCTGGCTCCCAGTCTCGGGGTCGTGGAACTTACCATCGCGCTCCATCGGGTCTTTGTTTCACCGCAGGACAAGATTGTCTGGGATGTGGGGCATCAGGCATACGTCCACAAGCTATTGACCGGCCGCCGGGAACGTTTCAGGAGCCTGCGGATGCTTGACGGCATAAGCGGTTTCCCGAAACGCGCCGAATCCCCCCATGACGCCTTTGATGCGGGGCATGCATCGACCTCAATTTCTGCGGCTCTCGGCCTGGCGGTAGGGCGTGACCTGAAGAAGGCTGGCAATAAGGTCATTGCCGTGATTGGCGACGGCTCCATGACTGGCGGCCTGGCTTATGAGGGTCTGAACAATGCCGGGCACCTCAACAGGGACCTGGTTGTGATACTGAACGATAATGAGATGTCCATTGCGGAAAACGTAGGGGCCCTTTCCACTCTGCTTTCCCGGACCATCACCAGCGAATTCGTCCACAGGTTCAAGAAGGATATGGAAAGTTTCCTGGAAGGGCTAGAAGGTATCGGGAAAGGAATGCTCAAGTTCGCCAAGCGTGCTGAAGAGTCGATGAAAGGGCTTTTCACACCGGGGATGCTCTTCGAGGCCTTTGGTTTCGAATATATCGGTCCCATCGATGGGCACAACATCGAACTCCTGCTGGAGACCCTTGAGAATGTTAAGCGTTTTGACGATGCGGTTCTGATTCATGTCCTGACAAAAAAAGGAAAGGGGTATCTGCCTGCAGAAAAGAAACCGTCACTTTTCCATGGTGTCGGGCCGTTTGATGTTGCAACCGGAAAGGTACTGAAGGGAAAGGGGGGAGGGGCGTCCTACACCGGGGTATTTGGCGAGGCGATCAAAAAGATCGCGGCGGAGGATGACCGGGTTATTGCTATCACCGCCGCCATGCCCGACGGCACCGGGCTCACTCCCTTTGCCCGGGAATTCCCAACGCGTTTTTTCGACGTGGGAATCGCCGAACAGCATGGGGTAACTTTTGCCGCTGGCATGGCCGCAGAGGGATACCGGCCGGTGTTCGCGGTTTATTCCTCGTTTCTCCAGAGGGCTTTCGATCAGGTTTTGCACGATGTCTGTCTGCAGAATCTGCCGGTTGTCTTTGCCATTGACCGGGCAGGGGTGGTGGGGAGCGACGGCCCGACCCATCACGGGGTATTCGACCTCTCTTATCTGCGCATTCTCCCCAATATGACCCTGATGGCTCCCAAGGATGAGAACGAACTGCAGCATATGCTGCTGACTGCCATCGAGCATGACGGCCCGGCAGCGCTTCGCTATCCGCGCGGCAGCGGCTTAGGCGTGCCTCTCGACCAGGCGTTAAGAAAGCTTCCGCTGGGGAAAGCCGAGGTCATTCGTGCTGGACATGACGGCCTGATCTTGGCGATCGGCACATTGGTCTACCCGGCCTGCGAGGCTGCGAATATACTGGCCGCGGAGGGAATCGACCTGATGGTGGTGAACGCCCGTTTCATCAAGCCACTCGACCGGGAGTTGATCCTTGACCTGGCCGGCAGCATGGGGAAAATTTTTACCGTGGAAGAGAATGCCCTTATGGGTGGCTTTGGCACCGCCGTGCTGGAGCTTTTGGAGGAGGAAGGGGTCGAAGGGACGCAGGTGATACGGTTCGGCTATCCTGACCAATTCATAGAACAGGGAGAGCAGTCGGAACTGCGGAAGATGCATGGTCTGGACAGCGAGGGTATCGCTGCCGGGATCAGAAACGCGCTGCTCAGGTAGCGTAAGAAAAAAGCGAATATGGATTATCTGGGAGAAATAAAAGCTATAAAGAATATAAACTATACTTTATAAGAGGTAAGAACTGGAGGATTTAATACTTAAGAATTTAATCTGAAAGCAATTTCCATCCGAGAGTTTTTCCCTTGAATATTCAGTAGGCTGTGCATCTACAAAGAACTGGCACGGAATCTGTCTATTCTCCTGCAGGCAAAATAAATAAAGCCAGATAGACGAAAATACTAAACCACTTGCAAAGGTGGGACGGAAAGCCTATTGGGTCTCCACGAGACAGCCGGGTCGCCGAACTATCCATCCAGAGGATATTCAGCCCCGGATTATTTTATCCGGGCAAGAGGATTGCGGTACGATCATTCAGGAAAGGAGAATTGCATGAAAACATTCAAGACAGTGATTATTGCAGCAATGCTGCTTTTCGTGCCGGCTTATGCTTTCTCTTCAAATCTCGGTTACATGCGCATAAGTCTTATTAAAGGTGATGTCCAGATAAAGACCCCCGATGCAGGAGAATGGGGTCTCGCGTCAATAAACGGGCCACTTGGCGAAGGTGATCAGGTCTGGACCCCCCAGGGGAGCAGGGCAGAACTCCAACTGAGTAACGGGACATATATAAGACTCGATCAGGACACGGCGCTGCAGATTCTTTCGATGGATAAGGATTCGTCCCAATTTTACATCTCACAGGGGCGCGCTTATATTTTTTATGACGCACCGAGGGGAAGTGTCATGCAAATCGATACTCCCGATGCATCGGCGCGCGCTTTCAACAGGGCGATTTTAAGAGTTGATTTATCCGATCAATACACTGATGTAGCCGTTTACAAAGGATCTGTAACCACTGAGAATAATGCTGGATTGACAAGGATAAATGCCGGGCAGATGCTGTCTCTTGGCCAAAACACTAACGGCGAGGTTGCCCTGCTTGGTCCAGCCGATGAGTGGGAGGAGTGGAACAATGAACGGAACCACATGATACTGGCAAGGACAGGCAGCAGTTTCCGCTATCTTCCTGCAGAACTTAGGGCCTTTTCCGCAGATCTAGACAGCAATGGCAGATGGGTCCAGGTCCCTGATTACGGCTATGTCTGGACCCCTGCAGTCATTAACTATGCCAATTGGTCGCCATACAGGACAGGGAGATGGATATGGCGGGGGGGTGATTATGTCTGGGTGGCTCATGAGCCTTGGGGATGGGCGCCCTATCATTACGGCAGATGGGCGTTTGTGGCAAGCTTCGGCTGGTGCTGGGTGCCGCCAGCAGCCGGTGATGCTTACTGGAGTCCTGGCTATGTCGGCTGGGTCAGAACCCCGGAGTATGTGTCGTGGGTCCCGCTGGCACCGAGAGAAATATATTATGGCCGTGGATATTATGGGTCGCAAAGCGTAAACATTACCAATGTAAACATAACTCAGGTTAACGTCACAAATGTCTACAAGAATGTGTTCATCAGCAACGGGGTGACCGTTGTCAGCCGTAACAGTTTCAATACTGCTTCACCAACCGTCGTGAATGTAAATAAGAACATTATTCAGCAGAAAATATTTGTAAAGAACAATATTAGTGTCGGGGCGCCAGAAATTAAACCTACGAGGGCGAGTTATTTTGTTTCTGCCAGGCCGATTCCCGCCTCCAAACTTCCGCCACAGTCAGTCAGGAATATAAGGATGGGGGAATTAAAACAGTCACGACCCATTATCAGAGAACCAGACAAATCTGTTCTTCAACATGGAGGTAAGAGTCAAAAACTGCAGGTGACGACAGTTGCCAGACCAAGAACGCCAGGCAGTGAAAAGCCCATGTTACAGAATATCAAACCCGCTTTGAAAGGGGGACCCGGAGTACAGGGCACTCCTCCTCAGAAAATCGAAAGGCAGTTGGTCCAGCCCATGGAAAGGGCGAAGCCGGTGGTACCAGGAGGTGCTACGCCCAAGAGTGTGAGGCCACCGGCACAACCCAAGGAGAACAGTCAATTTGCAGCACCCGGCACTCCCGGCCAACACAGCGTGAGGCCGCAGACTCAGCCCACGGAAAGGGCGAAGCCGGTGGTACCTGGTGGTGCCACGCCCAAGAGTGTGAGGCCACCGGCAAAACCCGGGGAGAACAGGCAATTTGCAGCACCCGGCACTCCCGGCCAACACAGCGTGAGGCCGCAGACTCAGTCCGTGGAAAGAGGACAGCCTGGGGTGCCGGTCAAAGTGGTGCCCAAGAGTGCGAAGCCAAAGGTCCTGCCCGTGAAGAAAGGGGAACCTGGAACATCAAATGGACCTGGCCCAAGAGTAGAAAAAAAGCCCGGCGAGCCCGTTGAAGGAGTTCGGCAATGACAATACGATATGAGGGTAAGGTAGCTTGAGCAACCCCGCTACCTACACTTTTTGCTTCCACTGCCCCATCTCTTTCGATGCAAGATCTGACCGATGACACCATATTCCGGTCAATATAGGTGGTTGTTGCTTCATTTACATTTTATGTACTTCTATATTTTGAATTGAAGCGGGTACCGGTTCTAACAAAAAGCCCGGCATACTAACTTTGTATGCCGGGCTTCATTGCTGGCTCATGCCACCATCATCGAGACACGAATTCATTATTGCAGCTTGGCGGGGCTCTGCAAGAGGCTGCCCCCAATCAGGCATATTACGTAAATGGCGACCGGCCGGTTGCTCCGACAAGTATCACGGTGGAACATTTGCATGCTCCCGCTCCCTGTTAAAAAATATCTCCAAGCCCGCGCCATTAAAGGCCACTGGCGGATAAGCGGCAGCCCGGCGAACGATTTCAGCGGCGCCGTGGTGATCCCCGCCCTGGCGGAAAGCGGCTATCTTTTCGCCACCCTTCGGTCGCTGGCGGCGAATCCGACCGAACTGCTTGCCCGCTTTCTCGTTCTAGTGGTGGTAAACCACCGGGAGGATGGCCCTGCCGCTGACAAGGATGACAATTATGAAACCCTTAAGCAGTTGGCCGCCGCTAAACCTGAACTGGCCCATCTCCGACTTGCCTGGGTGGACGCAGCTTCGCCGGGGCTGGAGCTGCCCGCCAAGGGGGGAGGGGTGGGGCTGGCGCGCAAGATCGGCCTCGACCTGGCGCTTTCCCGCCTTGACTTTAGCGGCCAAATCCCTCTCCTCATCTCTCTGGACGCCGACACCCTGACCGAGCCTTCATATCTACATGCCTTGACGCAACATTTCCGGCATTCCGCTTGTGGCGGGGCCGTCATCCCCTTTTGCCACCGCCCCGGCGCCACCCCCGTCGAGCAGGGAGCCATCGACCGTTACGAACTCTTTCTCCGCAGTTACGTCCTCGGTCTTGCCCTGGCCGGCTCCCCCTACGCCTTTCATACAATCGGGAGTGCCATGGCGTGCACCGCTTCCGCCTACATCCGTATGAGCGGAATGAACCGGCGGCCGGCTGCGGAGGATTTCTATTTCCTCCAGCAATTGCACCGCACTGCAGGGGTGGAGCAGCTCCAGGGAACGCTGGTCTTTCCCTCGGCCCGCCCCTCACACCGGGTGCCATTCGGTACGGGCAGCGCCATCTCCCGCACCATCCGGGGAAACGCCAGGGCTGTCATGTTCTACCGGCCGGAGTGTTTCCGCATCCTCGGTGCCTGGCTGAAATTGATAACAATGAATCCAGATCGTGAAGCAGGCGCAATTCTGGCGGATGTCATGGCGGTTTCCCCCCATCTGGCTGGCTACCTGGAAAGCGCGGGCTTCATCGGCGTCTGGGAAAGGCTGAGGAGTAACCACAGGGGGGCGGAAGCTCTCTGTCTGGCGTTCCATGGCTGGTTCGACGGCCTGAAGAGTATGAAACTCATTCATTTTCTATCCGCCGGGCCATACCCCCGTTGTGAGCTGGAAGAAGCGATCCCTCCCTTGTTGGATTGGGCTGGGCTGGAAAGGGTCAGTGGGGTTTTTGAACATTTGGCCCTGCTCAGAATGATGCAAAACCGATAATTCCGCCGCTAGCAGCCAGCAGCTGTCAGGGGTTTCCCCTTGAAAATAGTCGCGCTTTATGGAATAGTGGTATTAATTCAATACATTCGAACCATCCTCACCTTCAGGGATCAGGTGAGGCAGAGTCTCCATAAAATCGTTACACTTTAGGATAAGAAGAGACCATGTATTGCGACTATTATGGCTTCAAGGAAAGACCTTTTACTGTCACCCCCAATCCCCGCTTCGTTTTCCTGAGCAAGAACCATAAGGAGGCCTTTGCCCACCTTCTCTACGGCATCGACAATCATGCCGGTTTCATCGTTCTCACCGGTGAAGTAGGTGCAGGCAAGACCACTGTTCTTAGGACCCTGCTCAGTCAGCTTGATAACACCACCGTGCGTAGCGCCCTGATACTCAATCCCTGCCTCTCAGCCCAGGAACTGTTACGCAACATCAACCAGGAATTCGGTTTAGTCTGGAAAGGGCTTAACAGCCCGGAACTTCTTGATGCCCTCAACTGCTTTCTGATTGCCGAAAACCTGAGTGGACACACCGTGGTGCTGGCTATCGACGAGGCGCAAAACCTGGAACCGCAGGTCCTGGAGCAGATCCGGCTGATCTCCAACCTGGAAACGGAGACGGACAAGCTGATCCAGATTGTCCTGGCAGGTCAGCCGGAGCTGGCAAAGCTGTTGAGAAAGCCTGAACTGCGCCAGGTCGGGCAAAGGATTACTGTACATTACCACCTTAACGCGTTGGATTTTGACGACACAAGGGCCTACATCGAACACCGCCTCGAAGTGGCCGGCGGCTGGCGGGCGGCAACATTTACCCGTGCCGCCATGAAAAAAGTCTTCCGTTATTCCGGCGGCATACCGCGGCTTGTCAACATCTCCTGCGACCGGGCGCTCCTGATTGGTTATATTGAAGACTGCCGGGAGATTTCCGGCCAGATAGCGACCCGTGCCGTTGCCGAAGTGGGGGGAAAGAGAAGTCGTGCCGGTATCTCTTGGCTTGTGTGTGGAATGGGCCTTTTTGCGGTTCTTGCTGTGGCAGGGGTAATGTATATTGTCCCACAGGAGATCCCAGGGAAGAGCCCCCTCACCCATCAGTCGGTAACCGCCTCGGTAAGCACAATGCCGGCCGAAAACGCCGAGGCCGATATGCCAATAATCATACAGAAAGAACTGGAGAGAATCAGTGAAACCGACAGTGCAGTGGACTCCTTCAATGCCCTGGGAAAATTCTGGAACGTCCTCCCTGTTTTGAGCAAAACGGTGGTGAAGACTCCTTGGGACCTGGACCGGCTGGCAGGAGAACGTGGATTGAACCTTGCGCCCTTTACAGGGAGCCTCGGCCAGTTGCTGCAAGTTGATTCCCCGGCGCTGCTGAAACTCACCATCCCCGGCATCAGCGGTAAGCGCTACCTGGCTCTGATCGCCAGGGAAAACGACCGGTTTCTCATTGCTCCCCCGTTGCATGGGCATACATCTCTGAGCGCCGTTGATCTGGAGAGATTCTGGTCAGGCCGCGCCTATCTTCCGTGGAAAAATTTCAGCAATATCAACAACCTTGCACCTGGTATGCGGGGTGAGGCAGTCACCCGCCTGCAACAACTATTGTTTGATACGGGGCTTTATAAAGGAGCAGTGACCGGAATCTATGACCGTGAAACCACTGCCGCGATAATAGCTTTCCAGGCAGCGCACGGCATCACTAAAACAGGCAGGCCGGGGAAGAAGACCCTCTTCTTTCTCTACCATGCCGGGAGCAGGTTTTCAACTCCACGACTGGTAAAGCAGGGAGGGGAACAACCGGGATGAGTTCTATACTGGAGGCGCTGAAAAAACTGGAGGATGAAAAAGCCGGCCGCCGTAGCGGCGCTGGGAATATTGCCGGTAAAGTCGTGAAGGATGGCAGACGTCCTAAACAACGGCCAGTGTGGATGTTACCTGCCAGTATGGCAGCAGTCGCCGCAACCGCCGCTCTGGCCACCTACATCTTCATGAGTGGTTTTTCTCCCCGCAATAAACCGGGACAACTCGTCGCAGTGGCGCCGCCACAACAGCCGCAACAGGCTGCCGTGCCCATGCCGCCTTTACCCTCCGCTGTCGTGCACACCAGAGTCCTTCCTCCTGCTAAATCTTCCCCTGTTGCGCGGCAGGCGCCCATTATAAATGCTTCCCCACGGCAAAATATTGAAACCCGCAGCGCTGGAAAACCCGCCCCAGCCCCTACACCGGAACCGCTCCCTGGCCTTCCCGCGCTGAAAGTCACGGGAATCGGCTGGCAGAAAGACAATGCTGACCGTCTGGCCATTGTTAACGGCAGAGCAGTCTCAGAAGGTGCAGTTATCGAAGGGGCCAGAGTTAAAGAAATATTTCCGGACCATGTGCAATTTTCCTTTAACGATAAGACCTTTGAAATACCACTAGGGAATATATCCAGGGAAAATCCTTAACCCTGAAAAGGGATTAGTTATATTGGGGTAGTAAAGACAATGCAATTTGACGGGGATAACGAGCAGGCATGGGAAGATATCTGTGAACAGTGTGGTCTCTGTTGCTTCGAAAAAATCGAAAGTGAAAGCGGGACGATATTTTTCACCAGAACACCGTGCCGTTATCTGGATATCACTTCACGGCAATGTAAGATCTACGACCGACGCTTCGAGATCAACCCGGAATGCGTGAAACTCACCCCCGAACTGGTGAGAAACCTGCACTGGCTCCACAATGGATGCGGCTATATGAAGCTGCTCGGTTCAAAGAAGAGTTGTAATTAATTCTATTTTGCCACATTAACATCTCTAACGAAATTATCGGTGGTAATAATGAAAAAATTTAATTAAGCTTTCACCGGAGAAGATTCGACATACTCTCCCTCGACCAAGTTCTTGCCGGTTCTGGTGATTCGTACGGAGATTTCGTTGTTGATCAGATTGGTGTCTCCGGTAAGCATGACCGGTATGTAATTGCGGGAAAGTCCCTTCACCATTCCCCCTTCTTTTCTCTCCTGCACGAGGACCTCCAGCTCCCTCCCGACAAACTTCTCATGATAGGCGCGTTTTTTCCGCTCCGAAAGCCTACGCAGATCAGCTGCGCGTTCCCGGATGACACTTCCCGGTACCTGGTCGGACATGGTTGCTGCCGGCGTTCCCGGGCGGGGGGAAAAGGGAAAAACGTGGAGATAGGCGATGGGGAGCGCATCGATGAAACGGTAAGATGCTTCGAATTCCCGGTCCGTCTCGCCGGGGAAACCTGCAATGATGTCGCACCCCTGGCATATATCGGGGATGGCGGTCGCCAGTTCCTCCACCACCTCCCGAAACCGGGCAGTGGTATAATGGCGGTTCATCCGCTCAAGGACCTGGTCGTGACCGCTTTGCAGCGGAATGTGCAGGTGCTTGCAGATGATCTCGGAGGTGGCGAAAAAGCGAACCAGGGGGGTAGTTATTTCGGTCGGCTCCAGAGAACCTATGCGCAGCCGTGGCACCAGCCGCTCTTTTTCCACGGCGTTCAGGAGGTCTATAAGATGCTGCCGGGGGGTCAAGTCGAGGCCGTAACCCCCAAGGTGAATCCCGGTCAGGACCACCTCCTTGAAACCCTTCCCCGCAAAAGCCTTGATTCCGTCCAGGGCTTCCTTAAACGGGACGCTCCTGCTCCTTCCCCTGGCATAAGGAACTATGCAGTAGGAACAGAAGGAATCGCAACCGGTCTGCACCTGCAGAAATGCCCGAATGTGCTCGGCGAAGCTTTCCAGCTTGACCCCCGTAGCCTGCTGCTCCTGGGAGATGTCGGAAACCAGCACCCGCGGCTCGTCCCTGATTTCCCTCACCAGCTTGGCAATCCCCTTCTTCTCGGTATTGCCGAGGATCAGCTGCACACCCTCCATCTCCCGTAACTGATCAAACGCCACCTGGGCATAACAGCCGGTGACCACGATTTTCGCATCCGGCTGGCGGTTCCGGGCGCGGCGGATCAGCCGGCGCGACTCGGCGTCGGTCTTGGCGGTAACGGTGCAGGTGTTGATTACGTATATGTCCGCTTCGTCTTCGAACGGTACGACCTGGAAACCGTTGCGCCCCAGGGATTCGGCCATGGCCGCCGATTCGAACTGGTTGATCTTGCAACCGAGAGTTGTGATGGCTATACGTTGCATAATGACCTTAAGACGTTTCAAGTTTCATGCTTTTGGTTTTTCCCTTTCAATTTGAAACTTTCTTTTCGATCCAGCCGCCTCCCAGGACTTCATCCCCATTATAAAAGACTACTGCCTGGCCCGGTGTTATCGCCTTCTCACTCTTTAGGAAGAGCACCTCGGCGCGATCCTCCGGTAGAGGCCGGATCTGGCAGGCTACCGGCTTGTGACGGTAACGGATCTTGCAGGTAGCCTCGATTGTCGAGCCAGGGAGAGGGGCAATCCAGTTTACCTCTGCCGCGACAAGGCCGTCGCTCAGTAGTTCAGCCCGCTTGCCGACGATCACTTCATTTCGTGCAATGTCCACCCCGAGCACATACAAAGGATGGGTATGGGCCACGCCCAGCCCCTTCCTCTGCCCAACGGTGTAGCGATAAATGCCGTTGTGCCTCCCTAGCAAATTCCCTCGGCTATCGACAATATTTCCCGACAGTGGCACTTGCCCGCCTGTTTCTTCGAGGAAGCGGACGTAGTTGTTGTCCGGGACAAAGCAGATATCCTGGCTCTCCCCCTTTTCAGCAACCCGCAACCCATAACCAGCGGCAAGCCGGCGCACTTCCTGCTTGGTCATACCACCTAGGGGGAAAAGGGTCGCACTGAGCTGATCCTGGCTTAAGGTGAAGAGAAAATAGGACTGGTCCTTCCCGTCATCCACCCCTTTCAGCAGGCGAAAGCGGCCATACGTGTCCTGGGCAATTCGAGCGTAATGGCCGGTGGCCAGGTACGCGGCGGCCAATTCGCGCCCCTTTTCCAGGAGGAGTTTGAATTTGATCCTCTGGTTACAGCGAACGCAGGGATTCGGGGTGCGGCCGTGGTAATATTCCGCGACAAAGTCATCGATCACAAGACGCTGAAACTCTTCCTCAAAATTCACCACATAAAAGGGAATGCCGATCTGCTCCGCGACCCTTCTGGCGTCATGGATATCGTCCAGTGAACAGCAGGCGCCGAACTTCTCCCTGTCACCGGCAGTGAACTTAGCATAGTCCCACACCTGCATGGAGATGCCGATCACGTCATAACCCTGATCCTTGAGGAGAGCGGCAGTAACCGAAGAATCCACCCCACCGCTCATGGCAACGACAACCCGTTTTTTTTTGTCATGTCTTGACATGTTAACCTTTAATTCGGGATTCCAATTATTTCCGAAGGCGTCTCACAATCTCCGGCAGCTCCCGGAGCAGATAATCCACATCTGCCGCGCTGTTTTCCCGGCCAAGTGAAAAGCGGACCGAGCCTTTGGCCAGCGCATGCTCGACCCCCATGGCCGAGAGAACATGGGATGTGCGCAGGGTTCCAGAAGAGCAGGCCGCGCCTGAGGAAACCGCAATCCCAGCCAGGTCGAGGTTTACCAGCAATGAATCAGCCTCCACCCCTGTAAAAGAGATGTTCGCCGTGTTTGGCAGGCGCTTCTCCCTATCCCCGTTTATCCGAACATCTGGCAGAGAAGAGAGGATCCCGTTTTCCAGCCGGTCGCGAAGTTCGCGCAAGCGCGCCGATTCCGACGAGAGGGAGGCCTGCGCCAGTTCGCATGCCTTTCCCAGGGCAACGATGCCGGCCACATTTTCGGTGCCGGCGCGGCGGTTACGCTCCTGCGCGCCGCCATGAATTAGCGGATGCGCCTTTACTCCTTGGCGGACGACCAGGACACCGATCCCCTGGGGAGCTCCCAGTTTGTGGCCCGACACGGCAAGGAGGCTCACGTTCATCTCCCGGCAGTCGATAGGAATTTTCCCTGCTGCCTGCACGGCGTCGCAATGAAAATATATTCGGTGCCGAGCGGCTATTTCACCTATTTCCCGGATGGGGAATATCGTTCCGATTTCGTTATTGGCGAGCATGGTGGAAATCAGGATTGTGCGGTCGGTGATACACTCTTCGAGGCTGGCCGGGTCTAGAAGGCCATCGTGGCCCACTTCCAGCCAGGTGACATCGTACCCCTTTCTCTCCAGGTAGCGGCAGGTGTTGAGCACCGCCGGATGCTCCACACAGGTCGTGATAATATGGTTGCCCTTCCCGCAGTGCGCAGACGCCACCCCCTTGATGGCCATATTATCAGCCTCGGTGCCGGATGAAGTGAAGACTACCTCAACCGGCGCGCACCTCAGGAAGCTCGCCACCTTATCCCTGGCCTCTTCCACCGCTGCCTTGACCCTTCTGCCGGCCCAATGAATGCTTGACGGATTGCCAAAGCTCTCCCGGTAAAAAGGCAATAACGCCTCCAGCACCTCTGGATGGACAGGCGCCGTGGCGTTATAATCCATGTAAATCATACGTTAATTCCCGCCGGAAAGCCGGTTTTTCAGGGTCTCATGCTCTGTTGACAGAGCAGTGAATCTTCGCTCCAGTTCGCGGATCTGCTCAAACAGGCAGGAAATGGCCTTGGCCTCCGGGTCCGGCAAATTGCCGTGCTCCAGGTCCATTTTTTCAAACGGTTTCTCAGCAGCCATAACCACCCGGCCGGGGATACCCACGACCGTTGAGTTGGCGGGGACTTCCTTTACGACTACGGAGTTGGAGCCGATTTTGCTTCCTTTACCGACTGAAAAGGGCCCCAGCACCTTGGCTCCGGAGCCAATCACCACATTGTCCCCGATCGTGGGGTGGCGCTTTGTCTTTTCCCAGCTCACACCGCCCAGCGTCACACCGTGGTAAAGGGTTACGTTGTCGCCAATCTCCGCCGTCTCCCCTATAACAACACCCATGCCATGGTCGATAAATAAGCCTTTGCCGATCCGAGCTCCAGGGTGGATCTCGATCCCGGTGAAAAATCTTCCGAAATGTGATACCAGCCTGCCGATGAAATGGAATCCACGTCTCCAGAAAAAGTGGCTGATCCTGTGGAACCAGATGGCATGAAGCCCCGGATAGCAGAATATAACTTCCGGGATGCTCCTTGCAGCCGGGTCCCGGTCAAAAACTGCATTGATATCTTCCTTCAAACGTGAAAGCATGGTGCTCCCCTAGTTCCCGGCATAAGTCGTTAAGGTATGTCCATTTTTCATAACATACCTTACTAAAACTGTCAACTATTTAATAAATCATAAAGCTGTTATGTGGCGAGCGGGAGCCTAGAAAAGAGAATGTAACCGGGACAAATCGGTTTTTTACTAAAATGGAGCGGCAACAACCGACCCTGTTCGAACCGGGTTGATCGGCTGTAGCTAAATAAGCGTTAGAGTCGCAGTCACAAGATTACTCCGCCTGGATGCAGGATTGCGCCCTCGCGGTTTAGCAGGGAGGGAACGAATGCCTTGACAGGGTTGCTTCTTTAAGTTATAGGAATAACTCTTCATCATATACCATTCAAGAGGATTTCATGCCCTGCCTCAGAATTTTCTTGCTTGCCGTCGCCTTAGCGGCAATTTCTCCAAAAGCCTTTGCCTCCGATGTTATGGATATCATCTTTGCTGCCCGGAATGGTGGCACTATCATTTTCAGCCATCAAAAACACCTGGCATCCCGGCTTATTAACAATAACTGCAACGTCTGTCACATGAAAATCTACATCAAGAAGAACAAGCGCCCAGTAACCATGGCTGAGATGGCAAAAGGTAAATCCTGCGGCGCCTGTCACGGAAGGATCGCATTCACCCTTTCGGCCTGTGGGAGTTGTCATACGATAAGGGACATCACTTTTCGCGTCGAACATACCGGAAACGTCACCTTTGTCCATGCGCCCCACACCAAAAAAATATCATGCAGAGATTGTCATCCGCGCCTCTTCAAGACAGGAAGGAACCGTCCCGTCACCATGGCGGAGATGGAAAAAGGGAAGTCATGCGGGGCATGCCATGAAGGACGCAGGGCTTTTCCTTTGGCAGAGTGTTCCGGTTGCCACATGGCAGGAAATGTGATCATGAAAGTGACCGGCGCCGGTCCGGTGACTTTCAGCCATCTCATTCATACGACCTTATACCATTGCGCCGATTGTCATCCCAAGTTATTCCGTCTCGGGTACACCAGGCCTCGAGCAACCATGTTCGACATGGACCAGGGGAAATCATGCGGCGCCTGTCATAATGATTACACTGCTTTTACAACCCGGGAAAACTGTATACGTTGTCATGATATGTAGAAAAATTGACCGCGCAAGTGACGCGAACTCCTATTGAGTATTTGTCTGAACTCTGTTAAATTACGAACAAATTTCTGCCCGCTGCCAGAACCGGCGAGGCGGGAAGAGCAGATGGAGGGAATTGTTGATACGATACATCGTTGGACCGGCTGTTTTTCTGCTACTGAGTGTCGGTAATATCATTTCCGGTGCCGCAGAAGAGAACATCTATGCGCCCCCTTGCGTGGCCGGCCGCAATGTAATGGAGTTTCGCAAATCCGCCGACAAAGAAAAACTTACCAATGTTGAAGAGGAGCAACCACGAAGCGACCCTCTGACGGACAATAACTACCAAAGAAAGGCCGCAGACGGTAATGCAGAGGCCATGAACGACCTTGGGGCTGACTACGCCAGAGGGAACAAGATCCAGCTAAATTTTGCCGAGGCACTGAAATGGTTCCATATAGCCGCACGACAGGGACTCCTTGAGGCCCAGTTCAACCTAGGTGTCATGTTCGCAACCGGGCGGGGAATCTCCCCCAACGACGAGATTGCCGCCAGGTGGTTTAAACTGGCCGCGGAGCAAGGTGATGCCGAGGCCCAGAACATCCTAGGAGCCATGTTTGAAACTGGGCACGGGGTGCCGCAGGAGAGCGCCGAAGCAGCCAGATGGTACAGCCTGGCAGCAGAGAAATGGCATACGGGTGCCCAGGATAACCTCGGCAGGTTGTACCTGTCAGGGCGCGAAACTCCGCTTAACCCTGCCGAAAAGGCTAGGTGGAACCAGTTGTCGGCAACGTACAAAAATCCCGAAGCCTTCTATATCATGGGGATGGAATGCAGCAAAGGATCGCAAGTCCACCGAAATCACATTGAAGCGGTCATATGGTTGCGTCTTGCAGCAATGCAAGGACACGCCGAAGCCGCTTACATCCTGGGGACCATATTCGACACCGGGGAGTGGGGACCGCAAAATGCCGCCGAAGCGGCCGGGTGGTATCAACTGGCGGCCAGGCATGGTCATGCCGAGGCTCAATACAGTCTCGGCATTATGTACGGCGAGGGGCATGGCGTGGCGCAGGATCTGGTTCAGGCGTATGCGTGGCTTGATATAGCCGCAAATCAGGGATTGAAGAAGGCAAAGGAAAAAAGGGACCTCATCGCCAAGAAGGCGACACGGCCCCAGTTTTATGCGGCCCAGAGACTTAAGCGGGACTGGCTGCAAAACGACGGGATTATTGCCAGATAATAACTATTCAGCTAGATAGACAGAAAGGAAAACCAACCCTCAGCCTCAGCAACTGAGTAGTTAACTTCCATTGAAATGAGTAAAGGAGTGGAGATGAGAAAAACAATTTTCGTACACGCACTAGCCATGTATCTGGCGATTCCGCTTGTGCTGGGATTCGCGTGCCGGTCGGAGGCACAGACAGCGGAGAAACCTGCTTTAACGCTGGACGACTGCGTCAAATGCCATACCGCACCTCCGGCAGACATTGCCGCTGCCGGCGCCGGACACAAGTCGATCACCTGCTTCGACTGCCACTTAAGCCACCGGCCCGCATCGAAGGATAACATCCCCAAATGTAGTCAATGCCACTCTGGTAAACCGCACTATGGCCTGAAAGGGTGTTTGGGCTGCCACAAGAATCCTCATACCCCCCTGAAGATCTCCTTCGAAAATAATATCACCGACCCGTGCCTGACTTGCCATTCCCAGCAGATTGCGCAACTCAGGGAAAACAAGAGTAAACATTCGGATCTTTACTGCTCGGCTTGCCACTCTGTCCACCGTATAGTACCTCAGTGCACACAGTGCCATAAATCACACTCAACTGAGATGACTCAGGCGGACTGCAAAAAATGCCACTCGGCCCACAAGCCGACGGTCGTAACTTACAGCACGGATATCCCCAACAAGGATTGCGGGGCATGCCACCAGAAGGCATTGAGCATGCTGAGCGCGAGCAATAGCAAGCATAAGAACCTTGCCTGCGCATTCTGCCATGCCGGGAAGCACAAAATGATCCCGGAATGCCAGAGCTGCCATAAAGTCCCGCATGCCGCAGGTCTCATGGCAAAATTCCCGAAATGCTATGATTGCCATTACATCGCCCATGATCTCAACAACTGGCCGGTGGTAACGAAAGAAACTCCGCAGGTAATGCCGAAGCAAGGGAAGAAAAAGAAATAACTACTTCCGGCTGAAAACGTTTAAGTCGAAAAAAAATGATCCATATGCTGAGTTTGCCTTGATTTTCGGTTGATTTCCATCCGGATTATGCCGGCCCCCTTCGCTTTTCTGCGAAGGGGGCCAGCGCCGGTTATTCAGCCTAAAACATTTACGGCGTTTTGCCGGAACGGGGTCGATGCCACTGCTCATCGGGGTGGGGCCGAAAAATAAGGCATGCACTTCGTAAGGCGGCCAAAAGCCGATATCACTGACCTCTAACTTAGCGGCAGTTTCCTAAAGGGGCATGGTGACGGGAATGGAGAAAAAAACTCATCTCTCCATTAAATAGGTTTGGTCTCGGGCGGGCGGATAGAGCGGCGAATCCTCTTTTTTGAGCTCATTTTTCCATGCGGGCAAGAATTGCAAACTGCTGCTGAGCGGAAAAGAGGAGGGCTTTTTCGATGCGGATAACGGGAATTTTTCTACGGGTTTTTCGCGGGGATGGCTTAATGGCAGATTAACACTGCTCCTTCAACTCTCTGATTATCTCACCCTGCTGCTGAGTGATGATTTTGGATATGAGTCCCTCATATTTGGTGCCCTGTTCTAATTCAATGGCATATTTCTTTTCATCGTTCTCGTCATTTATCCTTAGAAGTTTGCCTGGAATTTCTGCCGCTATACCAGATAACTCCATACTTACCATACCGACAGTGTTGACTTCAATGTCATTTGACGCTTGAGCAAGTATGGCTACCCCACCAATGGAAATATCCCGGATTGTGCCATGTATCGATTTTTGCTTGCTTCTGAAATGAGCATCAAATCTGCCAGATACCTGCACTCTGACATACTTTCTGCGGTCCGAAGGTATGGTGACATAACAAAATTGGCTAAGAAAAGCAAGATTTGAATCAGTGTCTATCCTTTGGACCTTTGCTATCACGGCATGGGGTAGGTGGTCGCTTTTGATTAACGTTGTTTTTTGCATCCTCATGACAATACCCTGTATTTTGTGAACGGACATTTCAACCAGACCCCGATCAATGATTTTGATGGAAGGTCTGAAACTGATAGGCACTTCCTTATGATAATTTAGAAGCATCAGATCATCGGGCAGATTGTTATTCATAATAGCCGTGAGCACCTCGAGAATCTTTTGTTCATCTTTCCGAGCATCTTCGACTGTAACCAAAGTATAGTTAATCTGCATGTGGACACCTATTCCTTATCGTAACAGATGTATAATCACATTTTGTGATTATAACGAAAACCCGAACCATTTTTTGCCTTGTATATTTAATATTCGGAAATAACAAATAAAACTTTAGCGATATTGATATCTTATTGTAACAAATATACCACATAAGAATACGAATATTCTTGTAAATAAGAAGAATCGGATGGATTTCCAAACAGAAAATTGTGGCATCATCGTAAAACTCTTGTAGGCGTGGCTCTTTTCTAAAGGAATATCCATTAATTAGATTGTTCGGGAAGCAGAGTGAAATCCGGTTTAGAAATCATTAATTAGGATTAACGGTTGCTGGTTCTCTCCAACCTAGATTATTGAAGGCGATTTTTTTGATCACTGTAGTGATATCTTCTTCTTGTAGCAAAGGCGAGGGAAGATTTTCATGCGGTCATCAGGGAAAGATCTGCGAAAGCCACACGATCTAAGGGGTCAAGTGAGGCAAAGGACAGCACCCTGCCATGATGTTTGAGGAGGATATCATTTTCTCTAAAGCCAGTTGCGCAGGCACAAGGTCATGCAGTTCTTTAGGGAATGGCTGAAAAGCAAACTTCCTGACTTTCCTCAGATTGCATTGCCAGGCAAGCGCTTCGATTACTTCATGCTTTGGCCAATTCCCGTGTCTCTATGGAGTTTGCCTAAACTTTTGCCGCTTCCCACTTGCAGTTCCAATGCCCACTCAAGGGTTTTCATGGACATGATTCCATCTTTCACCAGCAAATTCCCTATTTAAACAGAGACCCTGAAGCTAGTTAAAACTCCTTCCGGAGTACATGCCCGTGGCGACAGCCCGTAGATGGGAACTCTTGGGAGTTTCGCCTTATGACAAAGGTATTGTGTGGCGGATGTCTTTACCTTTGATCATGAAGATCACCATTTCCGCAATGTTGGTGGCATGGTCGGAGATCCGCTCAAAGCACTTGGAGATGTAGTTGATCTTTATAGCGCGGGAGATGGTTTCAGGGTCTTCCATCATGAAGGTCAATAGTTCCCGCTGGATCTGCTCGTTTAGGTCGTCGACGAACTGATCGTCTTTGCAGACCTTGAGCGCCAGTACATCGTCGCCGCGAACGAAGGCGTCGAGCGATTCCTTGACCATAACCGCAGCCCAGTGGGCCATGCGGGGGAGGTCAATGTAGGGCTTCAGGGGGGGTTCTTGATTAAGTTCCGTAGTCCGTTTGGCGACTGCGGCGCACTGGTCGCCGATCCGCTCCAGGTCGGTAACAATCTTTAGCGCCAGGGTGATAAAACGGAGATCTCGGGCGGTGGGCTGGCGTGTGGCTAGCACCTGCAGGCACTTTTCGTCGATTTCCACCTCCAGGTGATTGATCTTGTGATCGAAGTCGATTGTCTGCTCGGCCAGCTCTGAATCCCTCTCCACCAGGGATTTCATAGCATTGTTGATCATCACCTCTACCTTCCCTCCCATCTCGAGGAGTTTCTCCCGGATCTCGTTCAGTTCCGAGTCGTAAATTCTGCTGATATGTTCTCTTTCCATTAAAACCTCTCGAGTCAAAGTTCAAGGCTTCAGATTCATAATTTAAACTGGGGACAACGGGCCTAGGACATTGAAGCAATTCTTAGCCGAATCGCCCTGTTATGTAGTCTTCCGTCTGCTTCCTGTCCGGGTTGGTAAAGATCTTCTTTGTCTCACCGCACTCAATCAGCTCACCCAGATAGAAAAAGGCGGTCACGTCGGAGACCCGGGCGGCCTGCTGCATATTGTGGGTGACGATGATGATGGTGTACTTTTCCTTCAGTTCTTCGATCAGTTCCTCAATCTTCAAGGTCGAAAGGGGATCGAGGGCCGAGGCCGGCTCATCCATGAGAATTACCTCAGGCTTGACCGCAATGGTCCTGGCTATGCATAGCCGCTGTTGCTGCCCCCCGGAGAGTTCCATGGCGTTCGCCCGGAGGCGGTCCTTAACCTCGTCCCATAGCGCCACCCGTTTAAGTGACGACTCAACGATCTCGTCCGCCTCGTGCCTGTTAATCCTGCCGTTCAACTTGTACCCTGCTATTACGTTATCATGAATCGACATGGCAGGAAAAGGATTAGGTTTCTGAAACACCATGCCGACCCTGCGCCGGATCGCAACCGGATCAATCTCCCGATCGTAGATATTCATCCCATCCATGATGATCGTGCCGGTGACCTTTGAGCCGGGAGTGAGGTCGTGCATCCGGTTGAGGGAACGTAGCACCGTTGACTTGCCGCAGCCGGACGGCCCAATGATGGCGGTGACGCTATTGGCGAGAAAATCCATGGTGACGTTATTGACGGCATGGTTCCGCCCGAAATAGACGTTCAGATTGTTAAGTTGTACTTTACTGTTCATTAAAACCTCTGGTTAATTGCCTTGTTGTCTTTTCCTGCCGAAGAAGCGGGCCGCAAGACTCAATCCGAACATGATCGTCACCAGGACCAGGGCACCGGCCCAGGCAAGACGGTGCCAGTCGTCGTAAGGGGAGATGGCAAAACTGAATATCTGGAGCGGCATGGCGGCAATCGGTTCGAGCAGGCTTTTGCTCCAGAACTGGTTCCCCAGCGCGGTGAAGAGGAGCGGTGCGGTTTCCCCTGAAATGCGGGCGATGGCGAGGAGGATGCCGGTCATCACCCCGGTCAGGGCGCTCCTGAGGGTCACCTTGAGGGTAGTGCGCCAGAGCGGCACCCCCAGCGCGAGCGACGCCTCCCGCAGGGTGCCTGGGACGAGCTTTAACTGCTCCTCGGTGGTCCTGAGCACGATAGGAATCATGATCAGGGCCAGGGCGAATGCCCCGGCCAGGGCGGAAAAGCCCTTCATCGGCACCACCAGCAGGGTGTAGGCCACCATCCCGGTAATGATGGAAGGGATGCCGGAGAGGACATCAGCGCTGAAACGGATGAGATCGGAGAATCTCCCTCCACCATATTCAGAGAGGTAAATGGCGCCGAATATGCCAACCGGGATCCCGAATAGCGATGCGAGGAGAATGAGCATGACGGAGCCGGCCAAGCCGTTAGCCATCCCGCCTCCCGTCTCTCCAGGCGGTTTCGGTATCTGGGTGAAAAAGTCGAGATTGATGGAGCTGAATCCCATCTTGATAATGTAGACAAAGATTAGCACAAGGGGAATTAAGACCGCCAGGGTGAACATCGCCATGAGAAGTGTCATTCCCGCGCTCTTTCCCTTGCGCCAGGCGAGACCGGTCATATCCTTCTCCCTTCTTTTTCACCGCGGGTGACGCTCCAGATCAGAAGTCTGGCCAGGACGTTGATGACCAGGGTGACCACGAGCAGGATAAGGCCGATTTCCATCAAAGCGGCAGCGTGGAGGTTTGAGGCTGCCTCGGCGAATTCGTTGGCGATGACACTCGGCATTGTATAGCCCGGGGCAAGGAGCGATAGGGAAATCTGCGGAGTGTTGCCTATAACCATGGTGACCGCCATGGTCTCGCCGATGGCTCGACCCAGTCCGAGGATCACCGAGCCCAGAATGCCTGACTTGCCGTAAGGGAGGACCGCTATCCGGATCATTTCCCAGCGGGTTGCACCCAGGGCAATGGCGGCCTCTTTCTGGCTCTGCGGCACGGCGAGGATGATTTCCTTGGTGATAGAGGTAATGATTGGCACGACCATGATCATCAGGATAAAGATGGCAGCGAGCATGCTCACCCCATACGGGGCACCGCTGAAGAAGGGGGTATTGCCCAGATGCTCGGCCAGGAAAGGTTCGACGGTCCTCTGCAGCCATGGAGCCATGACAAGCACACCCCAAAGGCCGTAGATGACGCTCGGAATGGCGGCGAGAAGCTCCACCAGTGAGGCGATCACCCCACCGACCTTTTTCGGTGCTATCTCGGCAATAAAAATGGCAGTTCCGAGAGAAAGGGGTGTAGCCAAAAGCAGGGCGAAGATGGAGGAGATCACCGAACCCCAGATGAAAGGGAGGGCGCCGAAGGAGCCCTGGACAGCATCCCAGTTCCGGCCGGTGACGAATTTCCAGCCGAACTTGGCAAAAGCGGGAAGGCTCTCCTTGCACATCCCGGCCACCATCACGAGAAGAATGGCGAGGACGCTAAAGGCAAACAGGACAGTTACCCCTCTGAAGGCGCTGTCGCCAGAGAGTTTTTTCTTCAACTGCCATCTGTGGGTTTCTACTTGCGGAAGCACGGATACCTCTATAAGGTCAGTTTCATTATGAGGCATGGAAGGGACCGCTCCTTCTTTCGGAAACCGCCTGCGCTATCTTTCTTAACATGTTTGTAACAATCCTCTATGCGGAAAAAGAGCCCGGCCAGGTAAAGGAGGTAAGTATTGTCCCTGACAGGGCTTGACAGATTTTTGCTGATCAGTACTTTATGGTTTTAATGGTCTTCTCCACCATGCGCGCTACATTCTCGGGAAGGGGCGCATAGAGGAGGGCAGCAGTCATTTTCTGGCCCCTTTTCAGTTCCCAGTTGAGGAATTCGACCAGCTTCTTCCCCTTTACTGCATCTTTTTGGTGCTCGTAGACGAGAAGGTAGGTGAAACCGGCAATGGGATAGGCGTCCTTGCCCGGCTGGTTCACAAGGGCTACCCGGTAGTCGGCAGGCATGTTCTTGGCTGCCCCGGCAGCGGCAGCGCTGGTGGTCTTGAGTGACGGCTCCACGAAATACCCACTCCTGTTCTTGAGAGAAGCATAGGGAAGCTTGTTCTCGAAGGCATAGGCAAGCTCCACATAGCCGATAGAGTTCCTTGTGGTCTTTATCTGGCCTGCAACACCTTCGTTTCCTTTACCGCCGAGGCCGACCGGCCAGTTGACCGAGGTGCCGGTACCGACCTTTTTCGCCCATTCCGGGCTGACACTGCTCAGGTAGTTGGTAAAGATGCTGCTGGTGCCGCTTCCATCAGAGCGATGGACAACGAGGATCGGCTGGTCCGGGAGCTTAATGCCTGGGTTGTCGTCGCTGATCCGTTTGTCGTTCCACTTGGTGATCTTGCCGAGAAAGATGTCGGCCACGTCTTCGGACTTGAGTTTCAGACCCCTGGCAACACCAGGTAGGTTGTAAGTAACAACTACCGCCCCCATAACGGTCGGGATATGAAGGAGCTTGCCGCCGGAAGAAGCCGCGACCTGCAGCTCGGCATCGGAAAGGGCTTTGTCGGAAGCGCCGAAATCAACGGTCTGGGCGGTGATCTGTTTGATCCCGCCGCCGCTCCCTATGGACTGGTAGTTAAATTTAACCGACGGATCAACCTTGGCATACTCGCTAAACCACTTGGAGTAGAGGGGGTACGGAAAGGTAGCGCCGGCACCGTTTATCAGGGTTTCAGCGTTAGCCGCGTCGGCAGTGACTACCATAGTTGCAAGGGCACAAAACAGTATGCTTTTCCAGATTTTGCTGAACATTTACTTTCCTCCTTGAAAATTTTTTTGCCATATATTTAAATTTAAGATTCCAGCAAAAATAGCAGGGGAATGTTACAGCCAGGTTACAACTTCCCAAATATTGCGTAAATAGTTCAGGGTTGGGAGAAAGTGTTCCGGGAAAAATCGGATCATGAATCTTTGTATGAATTTTATCACAATATTACGAATTCTTCTCCGGGCTTTAACAAGAAACACATGACTGCGATAATTCCGATATTTTATTCCTTTTCCATCTTGTAGCCGAAGCCGCGCACTGTCCTGATCATCTCGCCCGCTTCCCCGAGCTTTGTGCGGAGCCGGGTTATGTGCGTATCGACGGTGCGAGTATCACCAATATGGTTGATACCCCAGACGTCCTTCAGGAGCCGGTCGCGGCTCTGCACCCGCCCCAACCTTTCGGCCAGGCTCTGAAGTAGCTTGAATTCGGTTGTTGTGAGGACCACTTCGTTGCTGCTAACGGCCACGATATGCCGGTCCGTATCTATCGAAATGGAGCCGACCTTGATGGTTTTGCCTGCCGTTTCCCAAGGACCGACGCGGCGCAACACCGCCTTGATGCGCAACAGCAGTTCCCTCGTGGAAAATGGCTTAACCACATAATCATCGGCCCCGACCTCTAAGCCGACCACCCGGTCGATCTCTTCCCCTTTGGCGGTCAGCATAATGATCGGAATCGCGGCGGTTTTTTCGTTTCCTTTCAGGATCTTGCAGATTTCGGTGCCCAAAAGGCCGGGGAGCATGAGATCGAGAAGAATCAGATCGGGAGGGTCATTTCGGGCTGACGCCAGGCCGGTTGGGCCGTCCGGGGCGATAAGAGGCCGGTACCCTTCTTTTCCCAGGTTAAAGGCTACGAGTTCCGCCAAGTCGCTCTCGTCTTCTATGATGAGAATGGTTTTCATAGTATTGGTTTCTCCTGGAAGAAATTATATACAGGAAACAAGTTACAGCCATGTTACAGGCGGTTGAAAAACGTGTAAAATCTGCTCTGAGCCTGGAAATGTTTTCCGGTACATCGCCCAGTGCGGAAGAGCTGACTGATAGATGGATGATAATCGGAGCATCTGATATTTATTTGACTATGCCGTTAAAAAAAAGTAAATTAATCCGATTAGTTTCCATACGGAAACTCAAGATGGCGAATTTACAAATTACTCGAATTACAATCATGCTAAGAGCATATCTATTCTTGACTATATTTATACCCCTCACTTTCTTCCTGGCGGTGAGCGCGATGCTGTTCACCCTTATCGATCCAACCGGCAGAATCTACCATCTTCACGCAAAACTGTGGGGACGGCTTGGTCTCTGGCTGGCCGGGGCAAAGCTCGAGATTGTCGGCAGTGAAAAGGTGCCGGCCGAAGGGCCGGTCATCTTCATGAGCAACCATCAGGGAAACTTTGATATTCTTTCACTATTCCTTGCCATTCCCCGCCAGTTCTCCTGGATCGCCAAGGAGGAGCTTTTTGCCATACCGGTGTTCGGAAATTCCATGCGCCGGGCGGGATACATTCCACTTGACAGGAGTGACGGTCGGCGCGCCCTGAAGAGCATTGAGGCTGCCGCAGCAAAGATCAGGAGTGGCCAGAGCGTGGTGATATTCCCGGAAGGGACCCGCACTCCCGACGGCAACCTCCTTCCATTCAAAAGGGGAGGATTTCTTCTTGCGGCCAAGGCGGGGGTCCACATAGTGCCTCTCACCATTAATGGCAGCGCCAAGGTAAATCCATGCAAGCGCCTGGAGCTTTACCCCGGGAAGATCACGATCCGGTTTGCGGAGCCGATCTCCCCTTTGCAATGGAGCGGCGCCCATCGTGACCTGCTGATGGAGCAGGTAAGAGCGGCGATAGCCGGCGGCCTGGATCGGAGAGAAGGATGCTGATTCTTCATCTGGCAATGATCTGTGTGGGAATAGGCGCCGTGGTCTGGGGGCTCCCTATGGCCCATCGCCTGAAGAAACCCTGGGACTTTGTGGCAGCCTTGGTGATGCTATCCGGGGTGGTCCTGTCCCTCTTTGGAACGCTTTTGACCGTGGTGCCAGATTTTTTCAAGCAGTAAGCAGGTTTTATGGAAAAGGTTAAAACCATTGCGGTTAACATATTGGTGATCACCATCCTTGCCGTTCTCCTCATTTGGGGGGATACCTGGTATCGTCAGTGGCGACAGTTCAACAAGGGGGAAGAAGCCCTCGCGGGAAACGACCTCATTGCTGCCATTGCCGGTTATGAGTCGGCGATCCATATGTATTCTCCATTGAGCCCGCTTGTGGAAAGTTCAGCGGCAAAACTCTGGGAAATCGTCCAACGGTGCGAAACACGGGGAGATCTGGAGCAGGCGCTGATCGCCTGCAGATCTCTGCGCAGTTCATTTTATGCGGCACGCGGCCTTTATCAGCCGGGCACGGAATGGATAGTTCGATGTGATGCAAAGATCGCCGAATTGCTGGAACTCCAGGCGAAATTGCGGAAGATGCGATAATGACGGTGGATCTGCACAAAATTTGGTCATCCATAAAAAAGCATAAAGAGTAAAAAAGCGGCCCCCATGAAAAATTCCAAAGTCACCCCCCCCCCGCCCCTCCCGTCAGGCAGTGGGAAAAGAGAATTATCTAGGACGAAATGACAATGGAACCAAACGAAAATAGCGGGCTTATGATAATACCCCTCGGCGGACTGGGGGAGATAGGCCTGAACATGGCTATCTTCGAATATGGCGAGGATATCATCGTCGTCGATTGCGGCCTGATGTTCCCAGAGCCTTACATGCTCGGCATCGACTTGGTCATCCCTGATATCTCCTATCTTCGGGAGCGAGCCGACCGGGTACGCGGCATCTTTCTGACCCATGGCCATGAAGACCACATTGGCGCTCTCCCCTTTGTTCTGCCGGAACTTGCGCCCCCCATCTACGGTACTGCGCTCACCCTCGGTTTTGTCCGGGAAAAGCTGGAGGAATATGACCTGGATCGGATAGTAGAGCTTCGGGTTGTGAAGCCGCGGGACAAGGTGACGGCCGGAGCTTTCGAGGTGGAATTTATCAGGGTCTCCCACTCCATCGTCGACGGCTGCGGGCTGGCCATTCGCTCCCCCGTGGGGGTGGTGGTGCATACCGGCGATTTCAAGCTGGACCAGACCCCGGTGGACGGTGAACTGACCGACCTTGTGACCTTTTCCCGTTATGGCGAGGAAGGGGTGCTGGCGCTCATGGCCGATTCCACCAATGTTGAGCGGGAGGGATACACCCTGTCGGAAAAATTGGTGGGTGACGCCTTCGACGAGATATTCCCCCACTGTCCGGGGCGTATCATTGTTGCGGCCTTTTCCAGCAATATCCACCGGGTGCAGCAGGTAGTGGAGGCGGCCGCTCGCTCTGGCCGCAAGGTCCTGCTGAACGGGCGTTCCATGCTTGCCAATGTCAGGATTGCCCGGGAACTCGGCTATCTCTCCATCCCCGATGAAATCCTGATCGATCTGAAAGAACTCCCCAGATTGCCGAAGGAGGAGGTGTGCATGATCACCACCGGTTCCCAGGGGGAGCCGATGAGTGCCCTCACCCGCATCGCCATGGACGATCACAAACAGATTAAGCTGGAACGGGGAGACTCGGTGATTCTTTCGTCCCGTTTCATTCCAGGTAATGAAAAGACCATCTCCGACCTGATCAACCACCTCTACCGGCGGGGGGCAGAAGTCTTTCATGAAAAGGTGTCTGAGGTTCATGTGTCGGGCCATGCCAGCCAGGAGGAGCTGAAACTGATGCTGAATCTAGTACGGCCCCGTTTCTTCATCCCGGTCCATGGCGAATACCGGCACCTGGTAAAGCATGCGCAGCTGGCGCAAAAAGTCGGCATTACGGAGGAACGCTGCATCCTGGCGGTAAACGGTGATAAGATTGTCTTCAACGGCGAGGGATGCGCCATTGTCGGGACCGTGGAGACGGGACGGGTCTTTGTGGACGGTAAAGGGATCGGCGATGTGGGAGAGGTGGTGCTGAAGGACCGCAAGCACCTCTCCGAAGACGGCATGGTGGTGGTCATCATCGCCATCAACCAGGCGTCTGGCGAGATTATCTACGGGCCGGATATCGTCTCCCGCGGCTTTGTGTTCGAGGACGAGAGCCAGGAATACTTGGACGAGGCGAAAAAGGTGGTGCTCGACACCCTGGCCAATGTCAATACCGAAGTGCGTGGTGATTGGGGTGAGGTCAAGCAGGAGGTGCGCCGCATCCTGCGTCGTTTTTTCAACAAGACCATTGAGCGGAGACCGGTGATCCTCCCATTAATATTGGAGTTGTAGATGTACTATCTGTTCAACTCGCTGAATCAGCGTTCAGCGTGAAACCTGAAATACACACAACACGCAGCACGAGGAGCCATGGACCAACCGGATAAAAAAGAGAAACTCAAGCAGGAGATCAAAGGGATGGTGCTCGGAGCTGCTGGGCTATTTATCCTGATTGCTCTTCTCTCGTTCAATATGAACGACAGTACCGCGAACAGTTTTTCCTCAGATGCAGGGTACCGCAATTTCTGCGGAATGATTGGTGCCCAGGTCGCCGACATCCTCTTTGAGGGAGTAGGCCTGGCCGCTTACCTGGTCCCCACTGCCTTCCTCTACCTGGCCTACCGCCTGCTTCGCTTCAAGGAGTTGCGCTGGCGAATCTACAAAGGGGTTGCCTTTATCGGCCTGCTCATTTCCCTGGCGGCCATGTTTGCCTTCTGGGACGTTGAAAAAACCGAATTCCTCGGCCAGCAGATCTCAACCGGTGGACTGTTTGGCATAGCCACGGCGAAAATCCTCAAAAAGTACCTCGGCGTTCCGGGGGCTCTCCTCTTACTTCTGCCCATGCTGGCAGTCTCCATCATGGTCCTTTCCCGCTTTTCCTTTATACTCTTTGCCGATTGGTGGATTAAAACGCTGGGAGAGAAATGGAGCCGATTCCGGGAAAGACGGGCATTCAACCGCGAAGTCCTGCAAGGGGAGACCAAGGGGAACAAGTACTCGGTCCCGATCATCAAACCAGCGCCGGTCAGCATTCCCACTCCGCAGCCGGTTACGAAGAAAGAGCAGAAATCAGAAGGTGACAAGGTGAAGCCTGTCCAAGAGGCTTTTGACTTCGCCAAAGGCGACGGCAACTACCGGACCCCACCGCTATCGCTTCTTGACTCTCCGCCTGCCCGGGAACGGCGGCTCGACAAAGAAACCCTGACCATGAATGCCCGCCTCCTGGAAAAGAAGCTCAGGGACTTCGGTGTGGAAGGCGAAGTGGTGGAGATCTGTCCTGGCCCGGTCGTCACCATGTATGAATTCGCCCCCGGCCCAGGAGTTAAGGTAAGCCGTATCGCCAGCCTCTCCGATGATCTCTCCATGGCTCTCCAGGCGCTTTCCATCCGCATCGTCGCCCCCATCCCAGGCAAGGGGGTGGTGGGAATAGAACTACCCAACCGGGAACGAGAGATGGTCTCCCTGCGGGAGATCTTTGGGGCGGAGGAGTTCCTTCGCGGCAAAATGCGGCTCCCTCTGGCGTTGGGCAAGGATATCACCGGCGCCCCTCTGGTGACTGATCTCTCCCGCATGCCCCACCTCCTCGTGGCGGGTGCCACCGGAAGCGGCAAGTCGGTCTCGATCAACACTATGATTCTCTCCCTGCTCTATACCGCCACTCCCCGCGATGTGCGGATTATCATGGTCGATCCGAAAATGTTGGAACTCTCAGTCTATGAAGGGATTCCCCACCTCCTCCTGCCGGTAGTGACCAATCCCAAGAAGGCGGCGTTGGCGCTCAAGTGGGCGGTCGAGGAGATGGGGCGGCGTTACCGACTAATGGCCGACAAGGGGGTGCGCAACATTGATTCCTACAACAAGCAACTGGAACGGGAGGATAAGGAGCTGGAGGAAAATCACGATCAGAGAGTCATCGAGCTGGATGAGACCGATGAACTGCTCGAGAGCGGCGAGGCCGTCATTCAAGAGTTCATCGGCCGGGGCGAGGAACTGGAGCATGGCCATCTCCCCTATATCGTGGTGATCGTGGATGAACTGGCTGACCTTATGATGGTGGCAGGCAGGGAGCTAGAGGAGTCTATCGCCCGCCTGGCGCAGATGGCGCGAGCAGCAGGTATTCACCTTATCCTCGCCACCCAGCGGCCGTCGGTGGATGTCATCACAGGCCTCATTAAGGCAAATTTCCCGGCCCGCATCTCATTCCAAGTTTCTTCGAAGATCGATTCCCGCACAATCCTCGACTGTAACGGCGCCGAATCGCTCCTTGGGGCAGGAGACATGCTTTTCCTGCCGCCTGGGACGGCCAAACTCCGGCGCAGTCACGGCGCCTTCGTCTCCGACACCGAGGTACAGCGAGTCGTGGAATTCCTTAAAAAACAGGGGAAACCGGTATTTGACAAGTCGATTCTGGAGATGAAGCCAGCCGGAGAGGGGGGCGGTGACGACGAGGAGCTCGATGAGCGTTATGACGCCGCCGTAGCCCTAGTGGCCGAGGCCCGTCAGGCATCCATTTCCATGATCCAACGGCGGCTCAGGATTGGTTATAACCGCGCCGCCAGGATAATCGAAAAAATGGAGCAGGAGGGGATCGTCGGCCCCTCCGACGGGACTAGCAAGCCGCGCGAGGTGTTTATCAATAAGCTTTAGGGAAATATATTTGCCGCGGACACAGAGGAAAGTCTATTTAGTGAAAGATTTTTTCCCGTGTTCTTGTGACAAGAAGGAGTTTCCATGAGTGAATGCCGCAAAGATAACTTGGCCCATTTTGCCGTAACCATAATAGGCAAGGACCGCCCTGGCATCGTGGCCGATTCGGCGGAGATACTGTATCGTCTAGGCTGCAATGTGGAGGATTCAAGCTGCACCATGCTAGGCGGTAATTTTGCCATGATCCTGATTATTTCCCACGAAAAGCCCTTTGCCAAGGCCAGGCTTTCGGACGAATTCAGAGCATTACAGGAAATGGGGCTTTCGGTCTATGTCAGGGCGCTCCATGAGGATGAAATCTGCTACCGGCCACCCCAGGGAGAGCTTTGCCTGGTGTCTGTCTACGGATCCGACAAGCCGGGGATCGTCTATCGTGTCACGAGGGAACTGGCCGACCGAAGGATCAACATCACCGATCTGAATACCAGGCTGATAGGCAGCAAGGAAGAACCGGTCTATGTCATGATGCTGGAGGCGGCGTTACCCGAGGGGTTAACCGTTTTGGATGCGGAGGGAATTTTGGAAAAACTGAAGAAAGAACTGAGCGTGGAGATTTCAGTCCGCGTCATAACACCGGTCTCCCTCTAAGAGATGCCAGTCCGGACAATACTTATCTATCCCGATCCCCTATTGAAAGAGGTCTGCCGACCAGTGGTGGCCTTTGACCGGGGGATCTCCGTCCTGATTGAGGACCTGGTGGACACCATGCGGGCGGGCCCCGGTTCAGTCGGCGTAGCTGCGCCGCAAATTGGTGTTACTCTACGGGTCTGCGTTGTGGATGTCTCGAATAGCCGCCTAGGGCGCGATTGCAACCACGGTCTCCTGGCGCTGGTCAATCCGGAGATCATCACCCGGGAAGGGGCTAACATCATGCGCGAGGGATGCATGAGTGTCCCCGATTACACCGGCGATGTGGAGCGGTCCACCTTGATCACCGTCCGGTTCCTTGATCAGGCAGGCAATTCACGCGAGATCACCGCGATTGGTTTCGAGGCGGTTGCCATCCAGCACGAAATGGACCATCTGGACGGGATCCTCTTTCTTGACCGGATTGCCTCACTAAAGACCGGTCTTTTCCGCAGGAAAACCTATAAATGAATGCTCCCCCAACCAATACGTAGTTTGGTCGGGGTCTTCTTTGATGTGATGATAAAACTTTCAGAGCCTTTTCATGTAAAGGACCACCTCTCTAGCGCACCTGTCGGCAGCCGCCACGCAATCGTTCAGGCCGATTCCGCGATAGGCGTTACCGGTCAGAAAAAGTCCCGGGTGCTCTTTGAGCTTTTCCGCCAAGTTAGAAAGCCGCTCGCTGTGTCCCACCGTATACTGGGGGATTGCTTTCTCGTGGCGGAATATCCTGACGAAAGAAGGGGGGGCCTTGATCCCCATAATCTTTTTCAGATCCTCCTGGACCCTGCTATCCACCTCCGCGTCGGACAGATTGATATACTTGGGAAAACATGCGCCCCCCAGCATGCTGCGCAGAAGTACCTTGCCCGCGGGCGCGCGCTGAACAAAAACGCTAGAATCCCACAATGTGCCGAGGGTGTTCATCCTTTCCTCTTTAGGAATCAGGTAACCGAAGCCGTTCAGGTCATGCCTGATCTTTGGCCGTTCATAACCGAAGCAAACCACCGTCAGGGATGCGTATGGTATTGTTTGCAGAACATGATTGATAAAGGTGTCAAGCTCCGGCAGTAATCCGGCGGAGACATCGGCGGGGGTTGCCAGCACCACGATATCTGCTTCCAGTTCATACGATTCGGTCTTGACCCGGTAATGGGAGCTTCCAACTTTGCTGACCTTGATGGCTGCTTGCCGGGTCACTACGGCATCACCTAGCTTCTCGGCCAGGATATCGGTCAGGGTTTGAATACCGCCACGAAACGATGTTAGTACCCCCCCGGGGCCGGCGGCGCTGGAAACCGTCTTTCCCGCGGCGATTTCCTGCTTCTTCTTTTTTGCCAGCTTGATCATGGCCATGATCAGGCTGCCATATTCGCTTTCCAGTTCGGCGATGCGCGGAAAACAGGATTTAAGGGACATGGTTTCGGGATCGCCGGCAAAGATTCCCGAGACCATAGGCGCGATCAATTTGCGCAGCGCCCCATCACCCAGCCTCCGCCTTGCGAAGGCGGCAAGGGTCTCATCCACCTCCTCGGGCGCTTTGGCGGCGAACGGCTCCATGGCAAGACGGAATTTCTCCGGCCAGGAGAGCAGCTTGCTCTTGAGAAATGACATGCCGTTCTCCGGCAGACAGTGAAGAACGCCGTCGGAATAGATGAACCGTTTGCAGGCATTGTCGTTGCTACGCAGCAGCGAATCAGCGGCGCCCAGTTGCCGGCAGAGTTCGAGGGTCTGCGGCTTGCTGTCGAGAAAGCCGTTGGGACCCCACTCGCAAAGATAACCATCGTCCTTGATGCTACAGATCTTGCCGCCTACCCGCTGTTCCTTTTCCAGCAAGGTTATTTCCAACTCGACCCCGTTAGCCCGTGCTTTTTCCCGTAACATATATGCTGTGGCCAGCCCGGAAATACCGCCGCCGACAATTATCGCCTTTTTCATGGCGTCATCCTTTTATAGTCCATGGCAGAGAGTTCGCCTCCTTTTATATACATTTTCTGTCGATATTACAACATAAAGCTGAATGGCAAATTTACTCTAAATTCATCCCTACGGAAACGTTTGCTTTGAGTGGAGATTTGATTTGCGGTAGTGTAGGCAACGAAAAAAGCAACTATCAGTATTTTTTTCGGTATTATCATCCAGTTGTACTTGAATGAGCACACGCCTCCCCATTTCCATAGCAAATATGGCGAGTATAATGCCCTCTTTGATATCCGGATCCTGGAAGTGTTGGAAGGCAAGACGCCACGCCGAGCATTGAATCTTGTCTTGGACTGGACTAAACTGCATCAGGCTGAGTTTGAGGACTGGGAACTCTGCCCGGCATAACAGCAATCAAAACCCATTGCACCGCTGGAATAAGTATGGCAACCTACTGGAGAACCAACTGCGTTCGTGTCAAATAAGACAATTCCCTGAGGGTTCCTTTAATGGATGGACTCGAGGGTGTTGTACGCATTCAGTCAGGATTTTTTTCGCGGTGTGTTTTCCCACCTTGCTTACCCTGCGCAGTTCCGGCGTTTGCCACTTGACTTGACGCCTGATGCCATGCACTTGAAAATCAAGCAGCGTGGAGGTGAATGGCTAGTGGATATATAAAGATCCATCCCGGAGGCCGCTACCCTTGGGGAACTACGCCCCCCTACGGGATCCTCAAGATAAAGAATGAGGCTTATCTGACATTTCAGTTCCATTGCTCCCCAGAGCCAGAAAACGCGCGAATAAAAAAGAAGAAGAAAATATTTTTCAAAAAAATGTAAAATAAAAAAAGACGCAACCACTTAGAGTTAACGACTTAACTTTACACTCTACAAAAAACCCATTATTAGAAAAGTTATATACGGGTAAAATCGTAAAAATTAACTTATTATACTAATTAATTACAACAGGTTACCTATTATTTGCCTCCTCGAAGTTTTATAGTTTGAAAACAATAGTCCAAATTTGAATAATTTTGAAGATAAAAGGGTCTTCACCCGGCGGTCGGGACCGCAGCAAAGAAGCCGTCTGGCCCCGGCATTGAGCTGATATACCATGGTCAGGAACTTTGGCCAGTTGAACACGGAAATCTCGTCAACTCCGATCTCCGTTACGTTATCGAGGCTGCGATTGGCAATACAGTACTCGACCACAAACCGGACTGTCCGATAACCAACTGGTCTTGAAGACTTCAGCCGCTTCCTTCCAGGAGAGCCGCATTGCCCAACGGGCAAGATAAACCTGGTAAGATATAGCCATCCGCTCTTTGCCGTAGGCCAATGGAATGGCTCCAACCTTGGCCCCATGATTCGGAGAGGCGACCCGTCGTGGGGCGTAGCGGAAGAACACTTGGAATGCCCAGATCGGAACGTACTCGAATAATCTGGCCTGCATCATGTCGTATTTCCGTCCTCGCCGGCCACATTCGGGACACTCAGGCAGGGAATTGGTCCGAACCTTGATCTCTACAACCAGTGCTTTGGAACCATTGACCAGTTGAAAACTTACAGCAAAAAATACGAAAGACTTGAAATGTTCCACGCGGTTCAGTACCGTTTTAACAAGCATTGCTTTCCTCTTCTTGAGTTGGATAGTTACTCGCAATAACCGTCTTAACCATAAAAGGAAGGCAATGCCCTTATTTTTAAATGCTCTCTAACCCAAATTCAGCGGAAGAGGCCTTTTTCTCTTCAACGGGTGCTCAAATAACGATTCTTACCCGACAATCGCCAGAGCGGTCCAATCGGCTCAACAGTGATCATCACGGGAACGAATTTCAACACGACTCCGTCCGATAATACAGTGGTTTTTAACGGGACTCCCGCCATAGAAACCATTTCCACACCCACCCAGATCGTCACTACCGTCCCCGTTGGCGCAATAACTGGGCCGATCACCGTTACAGTGGGAGGCTTCAGCGCGAAGACCACGAATAACTTCACTGTGACTGTTCTTATGGGCGAGTCGATCCAAGGGCTCCCCACCTCGCTGGCCGGGACCGTCACCACGTTGGTCGAAGCTGGCACTTTCTCTGTTCCTGCCGGCCTCACAACGGACGGGACGTACCTCTATGTGTCTAATTCTGGCGCCGGAATTATCAATAAGATACAGTAACAGAAATTGGTCTGACAAGAGACTACACAGCCTCATAAGCAGTGCGGACCTCTTCTCGAAATGAGAAAAGCCCAATTGATGTGAGCTTTTTCGATTTGAATGGACGGCAGTTTCGCTGAAAGACCTCCTAGGTTTCATAAACCTCGGAGGTCTGATTTTAAGTACTCGATCGCGATTGCAGTTAGATGGGGTGACCTCAACATTGTTGCAATTGAGATAAGGGCAGTCCTCTGCCGTATTTGCTGGAATATTACACCTCCTGAAGACCCTTACCTAGATTTTGCGTTTCTTTGCGACTCAGACCCCAATGGTTGAGACGGAAGGATCCAATCCTTAACGTTTTCGTTCAATTAGGATTCAATCCCCTTTTTGGGCAGAAACAACACAGCGCAAAAGAGAAACAGGAATACGACAGGTAACCCGATCCATTCCCATAATCCTACTTTCCAGGCAGCAGAAGTGACAACGGCGTGATAAGTCGGACCTGATTGTTTCAAGTAGGTGCGGATTACAAGCCATGTGACGACAATAAAGACCAACGGCAATGTGAGCAGGTTCCACGAGACTAGGAGGCTGCGTTGATGGAGCGGTTTTCCCGGCTTCGGCCGGAAATAACCTTTCGTTCCGCAGACGTTGAACACCACCATTCCCACCCCAATGTTAATCGCCGAGAGACGCGCCAGTATATCATGCAGCTTGGGAAAGCGCGTCATTCCATGCGCAGGGTGCGATGTGATCAGGCCGGCCAAGGTAAGGCAAATACAGCCTGCGAAAAATACAACGGCTCCGGCCATTGAGGCCGTGGGAGCAGCGCCGCGTAATCGTCGGCGGATGTAACCGGCGAAGGGGATCATCAAAACGCCGAAACCAGCGACGCTGATCGACGCAATGTAATGAAATTCCGGATTGTCTCGTGCGTAGAGTAACTGGGAGATTGAATTGTAGCGCCAATCGTAGGACTCCGGGGACAACAGCGAGGCAACGCACAGAATTCCGAAATAGGAGGCGAGAATCAGCGGGACCAGAACGAGCAGCATGGTCCTTCTTGTAAGATCACCGCAAAGGAAGTTGAGGGTTTTCGTAAGTATCATCTTGCCGGGAAGGAGCGTGCTCATCTCGCAAACCTTAAACTCGTTGTCAATCCGGTAGGTGCCTCACGCTTGCTGTTGCGCTCCAGCGATGTTTTGAAAATTCAAACTTGCAAATTGTCTCTGACTTTTTGCGAGTGCATCTTATGCTCACATTTCTTTAATTTTAGCAAACTAGACGCAGGATTCATGACTGAGGTTACAGAAAAAATGATGCGCTCACGCTGTGTCAAAGATAGACATCGATGACTTGATCGCCCGCTTCGCCGACCCAGCTCACTTGAGCAAGGTTTTTATGGAAGAGAATACAAAAACTTTTAGACTGATATTACCTTTTAGAGTATATGTGGAGTTCAGGAATATGAAGAGTATACTGTACCGCGGACGGCAGTAACCGCATAAAATCATCTCATTTGCACAACCCGCTCCACGATTTGATCTATTATGTCAATGTGCCCAGCCAGGACTGAATCGCTTTCTAAGATTATATTTTTCTTATGTTCCGCCGAAGATTATTTGCAGGCCGAGTGAGTACTCGTAGTTTAGCATGGAATCTTGTACCTTGTTATTTCCGTCGCTGGTATTAATAAGAAAGTTCTGATGGTAGTCGGCACGGATTGCTATATCCTGGTTGAGAAACCACTTAATGCCGCTGCCGACGTTTACCGTGGGCGAGTGGTTATAGGTATGTGAGATACTGATGTTGGACGGCGTTATAATTGTGGCACCGCCGCCGCCAATTGCCAAGTAAGGCACCAGTGATCTGTCTGACATGAAGTTATATATCCCCTCCAGCCGGTAGTTGAAGACGTCCACGGTACCCGGGATAGGTTTGGTGAAGCAGGTCGATACATAGCAGAACGTTCCCTCCACGCCAATTTGTTTGATAAAGTTATAACCCGGCCGCAGGCCGAACGTAGGCCGGGTTTCTAATCTTTCTACGCCGTCAAATGTATAACCGCCTATGAAAGGGGAGAGCATTATCGCACCGTCCCTCTCTCCCGCATAGACCGTTCCCGCCTTCACCGTAAACAGTGTCACGATCAGAGCAGCAATTAAATTCCACATGCAGTACATTCTCCAATCATCTCATTGATTCCCTGATGAAATCGTGTTGACGGGCAGTAGCAGACTCGGCTCCAAGCAATGCATGTTGCAATTTTGCCTTCTTTCTGCCAATCCATTTAGCACCTTAGTATTTTATCAATTTGTTTCATTTTTTCTAGTCATTCATGTCTTCCCAATTCCAGTAACAACATATAACAGGTCAGATAGACTATGAGCGAGGAGAGCAACATCCAGCCGAGCCATGGGTCTTTTCTTTTCAGGGTGGATTTCATTTCCTCATGGCAGGTTCAGTAACCATGCCGCGTCGTTCGATCCCCGCCCCTTGATCTTGGCCCTGGTCTTGACAACCTTGCCATACGCGACATCCGTACCGGCCTTGAGACGGGAAGTCAAGAGAGAAGCAATGCTCATGCCGCCACCTCCCCGAAACTCACTGCCGGGTGGAGGCATTGTTTGCCTTCCATCGAGATAACCGGAACCGGCAGCTTTGCCTCCTCCTCTTTGGGTATCCCCTTCTCCAACAACCGTTGCAGGCTTTTCAGGTAGGTGGAGCCAAAGGAGAGCAAATACCGGCAGGCGGCGTTCAGGTTTTCTGCGCCATGCATCATTTTTGAGCTTATCAATAATGGATTTGCAGAAGTGCTGCTTCAGCTAAACATTACATTTAATAAACACGCGATTTAAAAAGCAGCTAAAAACAATTTTCAAAAAAAATGTAAATAAAAAAAGCCGCAACCACATAGGGTTAACGGCTTAACTTTACACTTTTATATCATATCTATTTCAGAACGGTATATCGTCATCCGGGTTAAATACAGGTTCCTCGTAAGCCGGCGCCTCCTGGCCTTCCGGGCGTCCCGCGCCCTGTTTGCTTCCCACTTCGCCTTTGCCCGACAGCATCTGCATCCTGTCACCAATGATCTCCGTAGTGTAGCGGTCCCTACCGTCGCGATCCTGCCATTTTCTGGTCTGCAAGCGGCCCTCGATATAGACCGTCTTTCCCTTGGCCAGATATTCCCCCGCGATTTCCGCCAGTCGGCCCCAGAGGGTAATATTGTGCCACTCGGTCCGCTCTTCCCACTCGCCGGTTTTGTTCTTGAAGCGCTCGCTGGTTGCCAGGGAAAAACTTGCCACTGCCGTCCCGGATGCCGTGTAGCGCACTTCCGGGTCCTTGCCCAGGTTTCCTATCAGCATTACCTTGTTGAGACTGGCCATAAAGGACTCCTTTTGTTGTTAAATGCCAAAAGTTCTTGTCACTCGCCAAAAGTTCTTGTCACTGAAAGACTCTTTTAAACCGGTGACAAAAACTTTTGGCATACTGTCTAATATCTTATAATAATTAAATATATTGGTAATTGTGGTAATTGCCAAAAGACGTTATCATCTTACGGTTACAGGTTAACTGAGCTGCGTAAACGGCATATTATCTTATATTCAGATCGTGTGCAAAGTAAATATTGAAACGTGCATTCGAAATGATTTGGAGGCATTTGAAACTCCCGAAACAGTAATCACCTTCAGATTCTGGTTAGGAATCAAGAGCCATATTGTTATTTTTGGTCAATCGGTATCTCAAATGGATAGACAACCTGGCTTATAAGACATAACTTTAAGAATGGTGCGTCGAAATGGTAATCTTTAAAGTCATAGGGCTGAAAAACCAAGTCCATCTCTTCCAGTTTCACCAGTGCCTTTTGAACTGTTCCAGGACTGATGTCACCAGCCACTTTACGGGAAATCCTTCCAAAAGGTTCCTTCCCGTCTGTGAGCGCCAAGGTCTCTAGCACGCGGTTCTGCTGGCCCGTGAGTGCTTTTAGTGTGGTGGAGTAGACGGGCATCTCGGTATCCCAAACCATATCGAGGGCGTCCCGTAGAGTGGCCCTATCCAGGGTTAGCCCTGGCTCGGTTACTTCCCACAGGGTGCTGCAAAGGTGCTGAAAATCATCCGTGTTGCCGTAAAGCATTTTGTAAAGGCTGTTGAGGTAATCCAGCTAAACCCGACGGTCCCCGGATTCAAAAAGGCTGAAAATAATCAGGCCGATTTCCCCAAACTCGATAGGTTCGATTTCAATGGGGAGGGCCGACTTGTAAAAAGGCTGTTTCGGCTCCATGAAGATCTCGTGCATCTTTCGGAGGCTGCTGCCCAAAAAGATGTAGGGCGTATGGCCCTCCATCTGGAATTTCCGAACGCATTGTTGCGAATATATCCTTTGCGTCATCAAGTCCGATGAGCCCCTAAATTCTTCAAAAAAGACGACCAGCGGTTTCTCGGCTTGGAAATCGTGAACGTAGTCGAGAAGGTCACTGACCGATGACACCGGCTCCTTGAAAAACCTTCAAGAGTAACGGAAGGGAGCATGTTCGGTTTTCCATAGCACTGCGTAATACGCCCCCTGACGCGCTTCTCGCGATACATCCAACGACTAAAAAAGGGTGAGTCCTTTTCTAGCTTTTCAATTCCCCGGATTGCCATGGTTACCAACTCATAGAGTTTGGACCGCATTAAAATCCTCATTAAGGCATGGCAAGCCAAGCCGGCGGATTGCCTCGACGATCAACGAAGTTTTCCCGATTCGCCGTTCTCCAAAGATTACGACATGTTGACCCGACCGGATGTACCCTTGGATATGTTTGATTAGCTTCGCCCGGCCGAAAAATTCCTTTCCGGTTATGACCCGGCCATAAACAAACGGATTTACCATAATATTCCCTTTAGAATTATACTAAAAGCATAAGCAAAAACAGACTACTTTGTCAGCATATTACCCAATATTGATGGAGGACTGATTAAAAAAACTGCGACAAGCATGCAAATTGCAGATACTTTGCTTCTGACGGCCCAACCTCCAGAACTACTTTCGCAACTCCGGAGGGTATATCTGTCACAAGCCGTCCTCTTGGCTGATTCAGATAACAGGTTTTACTATGTCAAGCAGATTGCCGTAATTAGAATCTAACGTTGATCAGGCTGTTGAAAAACGTTATAAGGAGGCTGGGATGCATGGCGCAAGCGAGTGAAAGGGCGAAGCGTGGAAGTACGTTGAGTCTTGACGAGCGGCAACACTTAAGACCAGCCCCGCATATTTCAACAACCTGTTAAATCCTGAATATCCTGTCTATCCCTGTTAATATTTTTATTGTGACTTGAAAAACCCCGGCCCTTGGATGGGGTCAGAGGCTTTTGGCTCTGCCTGTAGGATGGATTTTTGCTGCTCCTGCTTGATTAGTCGGCCTGCAACGAAAGTATTTCATGTTTAGGTGGTATTGACAAAACCCCGCAGGGGGGGAGCCTATTTCTTCCGCTTCTCCTGCTTCGCCTTCAGGAGGTCCCCCAGCGACCCCATTGAGTTTGCCGATTCCCCCGCGGCTTGGCGACGGAACGTCTCCAATTCAGCTTCTTCTTCGTCAGCTGCCTTGGCTGGCCCCGCCAGCGCCAGGGAAAGCCGACGGTTTTCCTGGTCCACGTTCTCCACTTTTACTTCCACTATTTCTCCTTCTTTCACAACCTCACGGGGATGGCTGATCCGTTTGCCGGCGCCCAGCCTGGATATATGGATGAGCCCGTCCACACCGGCGGCGAGGGTGACGAAAGCACCGAAAGCAGTCAGACGAGCGACCCTGCCGGTATGAAAGGACCCTTCCGGATAGTTGCGGGTCACCATCGCCCAGGGATCAGCCTGGGCATCCTTCAAGCTGAATGAAAACTTGTCGTTCTCCCAATCGAGCTGCTTGACCACTACATCCACCTCCTGGCCCACGGACAGGACTTCATGGATGTTGTCAACTCGTCCCCAGCCGATTTCGGAGATGGGGAGAAGACCCTCCACACTGCCGATGGAAACGAAGGCGCCGAACTCACGGACGGAGGTAATCGTCCCCTTGACGGTCATCCCTTCCTGAAGGGTCTCACGAAGTGCCTCTTTTTGCTGCTGGCGCTCCTCTTCCAGAATAGACCGGTGGGAGAGGATGATGTTCCGTCCTTTTTCGCCGTATTCGGTGACCCGGAACGGCAGATGCCGGCCGATGTAGGCGTCTGGATTATCCGTCCGTCTAAGCCCCATCTGGGAAAAGGGGCAGAAAGCGCGCACACTGCCGGTGACCTTCACCTCGAAGCCCCCCTTAACCTCTTTTTCCACGTAACCATCCACCGGGATGCCGCTTTGCCAGGCATCTTCCAGTTGGTTCTGTCCGGCAGCGCCTCCTATTTTAGTGGTGAAGCGCATTTCGTTGTTGGATGAGGAGATGAACCAGGCAGTGATAGTGTCCCCTTCCTTGACGGTCAGGTTACCATCGGCGTCGAGCAATTCCTTCAGCTCCAGGACCCCTTCCCCCTTTCTTCCGGTATTTAGGAAAACCCACTCCCCGCTGATCTTAAGGACTTGTGCCGTTACTTTTTCTCCCGGCTGCAGCCTCCCCTGATCCTTGAAGCTCCGTTCGAACAGCTCGGCAAAACTTTCTTCTTCGGTTGTCTCTGCCGCATCTTTGGTCTCTTTGTCCATGATCTTTCTTTCCCCATGAATTGTTTATTATTTTTTCGCTTCTGCCACGCGGGTCCCCAGTTTCCGTACAAGGTCATCATAGGCCACGACTGATTTTATGAGTGGCCCATCCCTGCGGGCGATCTCATCGAACAGCTTGAGTTTTTCATTGAAGTTCCCCGCCCTGTTCCGCAGGTTCCGGATGTTTTCAGCGAGAAAGCTCTTTTCTTTTTTGTCCGGTTCTTTTCCGGACAAAAGCGATTTGGTCTTGTTCCAGTACTCGTCGGAGCTTCCTATATATGAGTTCAGGGTTTCGAGAAAAGAGAGTGAGGAAGTTGATATCTCCGAGGCGGAGGCTAGCTTTTGCTGGGCATCGTTCATCTCTTTTAGGAGCTCTCGGTCGGCAAAACGGGCCAGCTCTGAAACCTCGGCCGGTTTCACGGAGTCGAGGGCCTCGGCCCTCGAAATGAACTGTTGCGAGGTTAACAGGTATCTGGTGATGACGACTGAAGCAGCATTCAGAGAGAGTATCCCCTGGGAAACGAACTTGGACAAGAGTGATGCCTGACCGGCGTAAGGGATCGGGAGGAACCTGGCAAAACCGGCCACCACTGATCCGGCCTCAACATATTTCGAGTAGCCGGAGAGATTGGCCGTCATCCATGTGACAAACCCAGCGAAATCGGACATGGTCTGGCGCTGGGTTTTCACGTCCGCAATGATTTCCCCGAGCCGGTGGTAATTTATCTGCACCAGCGCATCGCCGGTGATGGCTGGCGTGTTTTGAATAATGCGGAGCTTTTCTTTCAACAGGGCATTTTCACTGGCAAGCTCCCCGATCACTGCCACTTGCTGCTTAAACAGCACGCTCGGATCGGCCGTATCTTCCGCGAGGGTAGGGACAGAGCAGAACACCGCTGCCAATAAGGAGCAAATCACACTATAGCCAATTACTCTCAATCTGCTTCCTCCTGTCTCAACATATTCAACAATACTGCAACAAACGGAAAAGTATTGCAAGACTTATGCTCGACTTATGCACGATTGCAGACAACAGCATTGCATTCACGCTGAACCTCCCCATGGCTTTAGCCAAGAGGTTCTAACGTGCGCCTGGCATGACGTACAGGCCGCCCTTCTGGCGTTAGCCGGAAGTAAAATCGCCCGCCGTTACCGGACGGAAGGGCAACGCCAACAAGGCAAGGGCATTACTAGTATAACGTTCTGCAATTAGCGTTGCATTAGTTCTTCTTTTGTGCTATTTTCCCTCATGATGGATAAAATCACGAGGGAGGTGGCATATGGCAAAACGTTCCGCGTTAAATCTGTCAACAGAAGCACGAGAAGAACTTACACGTATCAGTCAAAGCAGGACAGAAGCGATGGCAAAGGTCCAACGTTCGAAGATTCTTCTGCTTTACAGCGAAGGGAAGCGGATTACCGATATCACGAGAGAAATCGGCACCAGCAGACCACTTATCGAACGCTGCATTGATAAGGCGCTGGCTTTCGGTCCCTTGCAAGCATTAAAAGACCTGTCACGGCCTGGGCATCCTACAATCATAACCGATGACGCAAAGGCCTGGGTTTTGTCAATTGCATGCCAGAAACCCACTGATCTGGGTTATGCATCTGAAACATGGACATACAGTTTGCTGATAAAACATATTCGCAAGCATTGCCAGGAACAGGGTCACTCCTGTTTAGCAAAAATCGGGAAAGGGCGCTTGCATGTCATTTTATCCAAAGGCGATATCAAGCCCCACAAAATCAGCTACTATCTGGAACGCAAGGATCCAGATTTCGATGGTAAAATGGCCAATGTGCTTTGTGTTTATAAGGATGTAGAGATGCTTAACGCCTCTGCGGAAAACCGCTCTCAAGTAACAGTGTCATACGATGAAAAACCCGGCATTCAAGCCATCAAGAACATAGCGGCCGAACTTATGCCCGTTCCGAACCAATTTTATTCAAGGGGCCGAGATTACGAGTACAAGCGCCTTGGGACAGTATCATTACTTGCCGGCATTGACTTGCATACTGGCCACGTCATTCCTTTGGTAGAGGACCGGCACCGCAGCCGCGAGTTTACCGAATTCCTTGATAAGCTGGACGACTATTATCCAAAGGAGTGGATTATCCGACTGGTTCTGGATAACCATTCCGCCCATATTTCCAAGGAAACGCAAGCATATTTAAAGAAAAAACCTGGAAGGTTTGAATTCATATTCACTCCCAAACATGGCTCCTGGCTCAACCTGATTGAAGTCTTTTTCAGTAAAATCGCCCGTTCATTCTTGAGATGTATCCGCGTCAAGTCCAAAGCAGAGCTGGTTGAACGAATATATCAAGGAATCGAGGAGATCAATCAGGAGCCGGTTGTTTTCCGCTGGCGATACAAAATGGATGAGATCGCTGTCGGTTAATTTATACGTTAAATACGGAACGTACTACTAGTAATGGGGTGTCCTGATGAAGCATGAGGCAGTATCCGTGTACGTAGCGAACAGCGAACCAGACCTTATGCTTAAAAAGAAGTAAGACAAAAAGGCAAGTCTCTAATTTCGAGTGTATTCTTATCCTGTCAAGGGGAAAAATACAAAAAAAGGAGACTTG
>Ga0326728_10000283_pt1 | contig 206291 bp, 185 predicted proteins | sample MB3enrmetagenome_FD_207602 | JGI IMG/M metagenome (GOLD analysis project Ga0326728, IMG submission 207602) | Lab enriched peat soil microbial communities from McLean, Ithaca, NY, United States - MB31MN | ecosystem: Environmental > Terrestrial > Soil > Wetlands > Peat | place: USA: New York... | reverse complement strand
GATATTGGCGCTTCCATAAACCGGTTGACCGCGGCCAGCGCCGTCATGACCAATCAGGTCCAGAACCTCACCTCGGCCGAAAGCGGCATTCAGGACGCCGATATTGCTACCACAGTCGCGAACTTGTCTAAGTACAACATCCTGGAGCAAACCGGCATGGCGGCCTTGGCCCAGGCCAATTCCGCCCAGCAGAACGTGCTCACGCTGTTGAAGTAACCGACGGCCAATCAGGAGGGCGGGCTCTCCGCCCCGCCCTCCTGAAGCCGCAGGCAGATTGTGACTAACACCTTCGCCAGAACCGGACATATGCCGAAGAAAACACCAAAGACCATGGCCATCCGGGGAGCTGGGCGAAGCTCCGTCTGCCGAAAGGCGCGGGAACTTCATGAAATCTCCGCATCATTGCCGTTTGCCCCGCTAAAGCTTTGGACCGGGGTGCCGATAGGCTAGGTGAGAAATGAATCGGTTTCGTGAACGGCATAGGTGGGAAACGATATTTACACTCTGCTCCCAAACGCTAACGGAACCGAAGTGAAAGGAGTTCCCATATGGCACTCAGCATCCTTAGCAACGTTAGCGATATGATTGCGGAGAACCAGTTAAACACCACGCAGGGCAACCTGCAAAAGACCCTGTATCAACTGGCATCCGGTTCGCGCATCAACAGCGGCGCCGATGACGCCGCCGGCTTGGCCATCGCCGATGGCCTGCAAGCCAACATCACCGCCCTGACGCAGTCGGAGGCCAACGCCAACGACGGCGTCGGCCAACTGCAAGTGGCCGATGGCGCTCTGTCCCAGGTAACCACGCTCCTGAACCGCGCGGTGACCCTGGCCACCGAATCCGCCACCGGCACGGTCAGCGACTCGCAACGCAGCGCTCTGAACACGGAGTTCACCTCCATCCAGGCGGAAATCAACGACATCGGGTCCAATACGACCTTCAACGGCACGTCGGTATTCAGCGGCGGGACCACCTCAGTCTTCTTGAGTGACGGACAGGCCACCGGAACCATCGGCGTCACCATGTCCGTCCTGAGCTCCAGCAGCATTGGCTCTTCGGCTGTGTCGCTTGCCAGCGACAACCTGTCAACCTCAACCGCTGCCGCCTCCGCTCTGAGCGATGTCAGCAGTGCTATCGCTTCGGTCGCGGCTCAACGCGGCGATATTGGCGCCTCCATCAATCGGTTGACGGCGGCGAACAACGTTATGACCACCCAGGTGCAAAACCTCAGCTCGGCAGAGAGCGGCATTCAGGATGCCGATATTGCCCAAACGGTGGCGAACATGTCCAAGTACAACATCCTGGAGCAGACCGGCATGGCGGCCTTGGCCCAGGCTAACACCGCACAGCAGAACGTGCTCACGCTGCTGCGCTAACTTCAAACGGCAGGAAAGGCGGGACTTCTTCCTCCCGCCTTTCCCGCTTGCCGTAGGGGGGGAAGAACATGGGGTCCTCATTAGTAAGCAGCTTAGATAGCACCACTGCGTTAACCACCAATGGGGCGGGGTTGGGCACGGGCATCGATGTATCCACCTTTGTGGCCGATCAGATGAGCGCGCTCTCGGAACCGGTCACTTTGCTGCAAAACGACCTGACCACGCTTTCCACTGAGAGCACGATGCTCGCCGCCTTGAACTCCGGACTCTCGACCCTTCAGACCGACGTCCAAGCCTTCACCGATCTGAATGGGACCTTCAACGCAAAAACGGCGACTTCCTCCGACACAACTCAACTGAACGCCACCGCCAGCGGCACGGCTGCCTCCGGTACGCATACGATCGTGGTCACCCAGTTGGCCAGCAATTCTTCCTACTACACCACCACCAGCCTGGCCAGCGGCAGCACCACCTTCGGAACCGGCACTTTCTACATTAAAGTCGGCAATAATACCGCCGTCCCGATTACCGTCACCAGCAGCAACGACACCTTGAACGGCCTGGCCAATACCATCAATAACACCTCCGGCCTGGGCGTTACCGCCTCCGTGTATACCGACGCCAACGGCGCCCACCTCTCCCTGGTCAGCCAAAATTCCGGCCTGGCCAATAGCATCACCATCAACCCTGACACCAATACCACCGGCCTCTCCTTTCAGCAAGGCGCCGCCGGCCAAGACGCCTTGTTGACGGTCGATGGCATTTCGATCGACAGCTCCAGCAACACGATCTCCAGCGTGATTTCCGGGGTCACCTTGAACTTGACGGGGGCCGACAAGGACGACGTGACCTTGACCGTAGCGCCCGACGTAAGCAGCATGACTACGGCGGTCAACGATTTCGTCAGCGACTACAACACCCTGATCAATGCCATCAACAATCAGTTCGCCTATAATCCCTCGACCGACGCCTCGGCGCCACTCTTGCAGGATGACGATGGTCTGCAGATGGTGCAGGAACAGCTTTACGCCGACGCCAACTACGCCATGACGAAGCCCGTGGACAGCAGCGGCAACATCAACGATGGCATCGTCAACTTGCAGTCCCTGGGCATAACCATGAACGACAACGGCACCCTGACGGTCGATTCCAGCACCTTGACCAATGCGCTCACCAGCAATCCCACGGCAGTTCAGAATTTTTTCCAGGGAAGCGCGTCCAGCGGAGTCAGTTGGGGCCAGAACTTTAACAACAATCTCTACAGCCTTACCGACCCTGTGAGCGGAGTACTGAATGTGGAACTCAACGGCATCACTCAGAACCAATCGTCGCTCAACAGCCAGATCAGCGATATGGAAGCTAATTTGGCGGTGCAGCAGCAGAACCTGGTCGCGGAATACAGCAGCATGAATACCGTCTTGGAAGAACTTCCTGAGACGCTCTCATCGATCAACTCTCAACTTTCGGGGTTAAACGGATGAACTACGGCGCCGGATTCGCATACCGCCAACACCTAGTCGAGGGCGCCAGCCCGGTGGGCCTGGTTGTTCTCCTGTACGGCACGATTGTCGCTTGCCTGCTTCGTGCCATAGAAGCCGTCAAACAGAACAATGTCGAAAAGCGCGTGAAAGAAGTCAATCACGTTCTGGCCGTAATCGGACAGCTCCAGGGTACGCTCGACCACCAGCGCGGCGGCGACGTGGCGGTGCAACTGGAACGGTTTTATACGGTGATGCGGGCGCGGGTCCTGGAGGGAAGCATGAAGGCGTCCAAAGAGATACTGGGTGAGCTGGTTAAGCACTTCACCTCCTTGAAGGAAGCCTGGCAAGAGGTGGAACGCGCCACCCAGAATTCCCCCACCACTCCCCCGGCGCCCAAGGTCTCGGTAGAGACGGCGGCATCGCTTTAATACCGGAGCGCCGCGGGATTTGTTTATGAGTGTTGTTCCCCTCCTCCGGGCGGCAAACGCGCTGATCGAGGCGTATATGGCGCGCTATGCCCCGGCAGCGGACGGAGCCCAGCCGGCCACGCCCAGTGCAGAGGAACTGCGTGAGCTGCGGCACTCATTGGATCAGATCGGCAGCCGGATAGCAGAACTCCGGCAGCCCCAGAATGCCGCCCCCGACCCCGAAATTACGCGCTACATCCAGAACCTTACCCGGCTGCGTCCCTTGCTTCAGGAAATCCAGGCAACTCTGCGCGTGAAGCGCGATGCCTTGCAGCAACGCCGCGAAAGCATCCTCAAAGCCCAAGCCTGGACCAGTTCTTACAAACAGATGCTGTAGAAGCTCTCGCTTTCCGGCTGTGCGCCTGCGTCAGAAGTCCATGACTGCCGCCTCCGGCGTGAGACGGAAGACACCAAACGGGAGCTCTGGCCCCCTCCGTGCAAGTCATCCAAAGTAAGCTCCGGTTACGGCTGGACACGCATAAGAATTTTCTTATGAAACACGAGCCGCATCCCGCCAGTTCCCTGCCTGCGCGGCCATTGTGCGCGCCGGCCTGCGGTCACCGCCGGCCCCTCCTGGCACGGAAGAGCGCCGGCCTGCCCGGTGCTTCGAAAAACGTGTGCTACTACAAGTGTCTGGGCCATGCCGCTCAACTGCGGGGCGATGCCGCTGGCGCCGTCCGCAATTACCGGCGGGCAGCCGCCCTGGACAAGAACGATGCGGAGCTTTGGCACACCCTGGCCACGCTTCTGGCGCAACAGGACGCGCTCGCCGAAGCGGAAAGATGTTACCGGCACGTGCTGGAGTTGCGGCCGGACGCGCCGGGCGCCCATCACAACCTGGGTAACGTTCTGTTGCGCCAAGGTAAACATGGGGCCGCCGCCGAATGCTATGCCCGTGCGGTGGCGCTGCGGCCGGAGCCGCCGGAGTTTCACTATAAACTGGGCTATGCTCTCCATGAATCCGGGGCCCTCGCGCAGTCCGCCGAGGCATTCCGCAACCTGATAGCTGCTCAGCCGGATAATTTCGTGGGCCACTTTGGACTCGCTTCCGTGTCACAGGAATTAGGGGAACTGGAAGCTGCCGCCGAAGCCTACCGGCGCGCATTGGAGATCAAGCCCGACTTTGCCGCCGCCTGCACCAACCTGGGGGTAGTTTACGACAAGCTGGGCGACCCTGCGGCAGCCGTCGATATGCAGCGGCGGGCCTTGCGCATTGATCCCCGCCTGCTCACCGCCCAAAACAATCTGGGAACGGCGCTTTCTAGCCTGGGTGAGTCCGCCGCCGCGGTGGACGCTTTTCGCCGCGTGCTCGATCTGCAACCGGATCACGTAGCCGGTCTCTGCAACTTGGGCTTCGAACTGCTGAACCAAGGGAACGACGCCGCCGGCCTGGAGTGCTACCGGCGGGCCTTGGCGGTGGCGCCGGAGTCCGCCCCGGCGCGATTCCACATGGCGACCGCCAACCTGGAGCGCGGTAATTTCAGCGAGGGCTGGGAGGGTTATGAGGCGCGCTGGGATATGAACACGGCCTGCGGGCCCAAGCGGGATTTCCCGCAGCCTCGCTGGCGGGGGGAGGCGCTGAGCGGCGCCCGCATCCTTCTTTATGCCGAGCAAGGTCTGGGCGACACCATGCAGTTCGTGCGTTACCTTCCCTTAGTGGCTGCGCGGGGTGGTCAGGTAGTGCTCGAGGTTCCGCCCCAGGTTTATCGCCTCCTGTCTCACTTTCCCGGCGCCACAGAAGTAGTGGTTCGGGGTCAGCCTCTGCCCTCCTTCGATTGCCATTGTCCCTTGATGAGTCTTCCCCTGGTGTTTGCCACCGGCCTCACCAACATTCCGGCGGATATTCCCTATCTCCAGGCCGATGCCGAGGCGGCGCACGCCTGGTCATCGCGGCTTTTGCCGGAAACCTTCCGCGTCGGACTTGCCTGGGGCGGAAGCCCGAAACACTCGCGTGAGCGGCAACGCTCGATCCCCCTGGCCCAGCTTGCCCCGCTGACTATGGTCCCAGGCGCAACTTTCTATTCTTTGCAAAAAGGCGTGGCCGCAGAACAACTGCGGGACCTGCCGGCGGAATTCAAGATCATCGACTTGGACTCCGCGCAGCGGGATTTTGCCGACACGGCGGCAATCGTAGCCAACCTTGATTTGGTAATTTCCGTAGACACTTCGGTAGCCCATCTGGCCGGAGCCATGGGCAAGCCCGTCTGGATTCTGTTGCACCATATGCCGGATTGGCGCTGGTTGAGGAACCGCGAGGACAGTCCCTGGTACCCCACCGCGCGCCTCTTCAGGCAGGCGCAGGCCCGCCGCTGGGATACCGTGGTGGAGCGCCTTCGGAGCGAACTGCAACGGCTCGCCGCTGACCGCGATTTGGCGCAAAGCCCTAATGGGCGCAATCAAGAAACCTTAACTGCTGATTAACGCGGCTGGCTGCAAATCAAACGCAAACAATGAGGAGTTCCTGCGGCCCTTAACGCAGCTCATATCGGCATGGAGCGGCGGGAAGGAAGGTTCCCGCGGCTTCACGGAACGCCTGGCCAGCGGCGAAACCGTCAAGGCGGATAAGCACAATCTGGAATCCGCTAAGGGGACCAGGCAAACCCGCAACCGAACCGGTGACGGTGGACGCCCAGGGCGCCGGCCCGGGCCGGCAGCAGACCGCATCACAAGGAGGTCATCCGCGTGCCCGCTCCTCGACAAGCTGCCGAAGCCGGGTCTCGGTCTCGCTCAGTCTGTTTTCCAGCTTAAGCAAACGCGCGGTAAGAATCTCGTTCATCCGGCATTGCATTTCCGCGTTTGTGGCCATCGCGCGGGCCAACGGCCCGATCACATCATCCAGGCCGCCAACCGTCATCATGGGTCCGGCCAAGGTGGACCGTGTTGTGCCGTTGTTCACCTGCGAACCCGCAACGAGATTTACAAACGAGTCATGTCCATTCGAACCCGGCTGTAGCCATCCCATAAGTTTCCTTCTTCCGCCGGACAACCCTCAACGGCAAATCCGGCAAGAATTCTTGGTTCCCGGTTCAGCGAGACATTGCGGTCCCGGCCAAAGAGTGAATCACCGGCATCACACTCGGCTGCGTACCGCTGATCCGCTCCAAGCGGCTTTCTATGTTGCAAAGTCTCCGGTCCAGGTCGCGGGCAACCTGCTGCAATTCGATTACCGCCGTCGCCAGGGCGCTGTCGCCTTTGCGCATTCCGGACTCCACCTGCAAAAGCCGGGTCGCAGTTGCCTGAGCTACTTGCGCTTGCAATTTCGCATTTTCGCCAACCGCACTCCACAATTCGGCCACCGCCTGCTCGGCGGTCCTGGGGGCGGGGTTGCCCGCCACGTTCTGACTGCCGCCTTGATTGGTAAGATTTGTATTCATCCGTCGCTCCTTTTAAGGTGTCACCCTCTCTTTGCCGATTCACCCACGGGGCAGAGCCAAACTCCACGGCGCCTAGGAAACATCTTGCTGCTCCACAACTCGCAGCGGCGCCTGAGAGCACCCTACGATCTCGGTCTTGGATTGATTCCAAAGGCCCAAAGACCTTAGCCCACGTTTCGGTTTGCATCTGGGCTGCCAAAAGGAAATTAGAAGACGCTCATTTTGCATGGGTTACAACCCGCACAGAAGACACCCGAGGCAAATGCAGAGGCCGCTGTCACCCGCTCGCCATCAAATCGAGTCTCCAAAATTAGAAAAGCTCAAAGCGTATCCGCCTCGCTTAAACCGTTCTAAGACTCGCGGGTTGCATTCATGGGACAGGCTGCGATTGGCTCGCAATGGCGGCCGGGAGCGAGGACGCATGGTCCTCCTGGCTTTGAATGCCGCAAACGACGTCTTCAGACGGTTCATGGCACTCGGCATCGACATTACCCACCAGCGCATCCATGCGCTTCCGGTACCTCCCGGTAATCACTTTCCAGTCAAGCTCTGCGCGAATCTTCCGGGCGGCTGCAGCACCACACCGCGCCGTCTCCTCCCGGTTTTCATATGTGCGCCGCATGACCCGGCCCAGTTCCTTCACATCCGGTTCGTACCACGTAAACTCACAACTCAGCGGCCCGAAAACGGGCGGCGCTTCCGGTATCGCCACTTCTTTCGCAGGTATCAAATAGGAGAATTCAGGCAAACAAAAATCTCTCGCGGGGCCTTCGGCGGTAGTAATTACCGGCCTGCCGCATGCCATAGCTTCCGCCAGGGGCATGCCAAAACCCTCGCCCCGGTAGGGCAGTACCAAGACATCGCAGCCGCGATACAGTTCAGCCAGTTCCCGGTCATCAAGATTCCTGGTGATCGAAATCAGACGGGGGGACGAGGGCTTTCGCCTGAAGTCCTCAATTTGCCCGAGCCTGTTGTTGTGCTGGTAGAAGCTATTGGCGCCCCCGTCCTTGATCACCAGAGCCACATCGTCCTTCGACGAAAAGGCGTGTCCGTAAGCCTGCAGCAGAAGATCAATCCCTTTGCGGGGGATCGTGCCTCCGACAAAAAGAAACACAAATGCCCGGCCATTACCGTTCTGCCAGCGTTCCCCCTGGGGCGTAAAGGTGTTTGTGTCCACCCCATTCGGAATCGTGTACACCTTCTGCGGGTCGGCGCCTCCGGCGACGAAAGCGGCGCGAACGAAATTGGACGGGACCCACAGCTCGTCCACGTACTGATTGATCTGTTCCACCCATCTCAAGGGGACGGCTTTGAATTCCCAAGGAAGAATGCAGGCCAGCTTGCCGGCCGGCGGCCGCCGAAAATCGGGTGGCCATTGGTGGCGGACGGTCAGATCCACGCGGGACGGGAAACGCCCCATTTCTTTTTGCAAGGCAAGGCCGCCGGGAAGCAGCGCCGGCAACACCGCGCGCCAACCGGCGGCCTCCAGGGCCAGGTCGAAGCCGCCATGCTGCAAAATCGCCTGGCTGATTTCGCGGTTGATCCGCGCGTGCCCGGAGTGCACGAATACCGGCCCTTTCAAAATGATTCCTGGCTTCCCGGAACGCGCGCGCGCCTGCGGGCGAAACGGCGCCGCCGCCGTTTCCAGCCGCTGGCTGAAACCCTGCCTCATGTCCTCCGCCAGGCAAGACGTTTCCAGCAGCGCCTGAGCCATTTCAAGCAGACGATGTCTTATCAGAAACTCAAAGACTGCGGGAAAGTATTGCGGCTCGCGACGCGCAATTCCGCAAAGCGGAAGGCTGTAGGAGGCCGCGGTTTCGGGAGCCATCTGCTGGCGAAGAATTCCGCGCACGGACGGGGCAAAAGCCGGCTGCTCGCACAGTCCGGGAGCGTAGGATCGCACCGCCGCACCCTGATCTCCGGCGAAGTCATAAATCTCGCCCAGCAGCCAGTGGGCACGGTAGCCGTTTTCTCCACCGCTGCCGGCGAATTGCCCGCTTCCCTCTCGCAACGCTTGCTCCAGGCAACTGATGCCTTGCGATGGCCGCTTGCGGTGCACCCACATCAAGCCGGCAAGGTAGCACAGCTCAGCGTAATCGGGATAAGCTTTCCTTCCGAAGTCAAGTAGTTTTTCCGCCTTCGTGAGATTACCGGTCTTGAGGAAAATGATAATCAGGTTGCGCAGCACCAGCGCGGCCAGCTCCAGTGGCAAGCCACCGTCTTGACGCATGGCCTCCAGCAGGTTCAGCCCGGCGCTTGCGTCCCGCTGCGCTTCCAGCAAAGCGAAGTGAAGCCGGGCCCATGGCTGTCCCACCCGGCGCAAGGCTAGCGTAGCTTCCTCCGATAGACTGGCTGAACCGGCCAGCCGCCAGCTCAAGCTCAAGCATTCGCGGTTGGCGTCCGCGGGGTATGCCCGCGGCTGCACGCTGATGAGGTCCGCCCCGGGAATCCCTGGCAGATGTACGGGAATGCCAATCCGCGCCCCCGGAGCTGAAAAGAGAGAACAACGGATCTCCGCCGCCGAACCGGAAAGCAATTGTTCTCCCCGAAGATACAGCAAGACACCGTCCGGTCCCTCCGGCGTCTGCCCTGCGAAGGCGGCCGCCAGTTCTCCTGTCCACAGATACTGACCGGCCAATCGAATCTCTGGCGCCACCTCTTCCGCCGCGTGGGCGTCGGTGGCGATGGCAATCTTGAGACTCCGCTCACAGGCGGACCTTACCCCCTTGGGTCGCGGGACGACAACATAGACAGGCACAGTGCCTTCGCTCCTTGGCCGGGGTTCGCCTGCCCGGCCGAACCCTCATGCCTGTGCCATGGAACGGCACAACCAACCTGATTTCCTTCGGCCTGACATCAAACTTCAGGCCAGCAACCGCTCGAACTCGGCGCTCCAGCGCGGAAGCACCACGTCCCAGTCCCACCCGGTCACCAGGTCGCGCCGTCCCCGCGCCGCCAGTGCTCTGGCTTCTGCGCGGTGGGTGAATACGTGCCGCAGCAGGTGCCTAAGTTGCTCCACATCGGGCTCCGCCCAATGCCGGCCGGCATAGAGTTCCACATCCACATCGGCCGGAACGGGAACGGTCTTGCACTCTACGAAATAGCTATTCTGGTCATTCAGGAAATCCAATTGACCGCTCCAACGGCTGGCGATCACCGGACACTCCGAAGCCAAGGCCTCCATGTAACTCCGCCCGTAAGCTTCGCCGCGGCTGGGCAGCACAAACGCGTCCGCGGCGCGGTACAGCCGCGGCATTTCGCAGTAAGGCAACGGCTCCTGCACCACGATTATGGCGGGCGCCTTCTCCAGCGGAAGGCCGGCCTCCCGTTCCACAAATGCAACCAGCCGGGGCATAACGTCCACCCGCAGGTTGGGAGGCGAACCGGCTTTGAGAATCAGCGCGACATCCTCATCCGCTTTGAATTCCGCCAGGAAAGCACGCAGTAAGATGTCCGGAGCTTTGCGCTGGCTCCATTCCAGTACCGAAAGAAAGTTAAAGCCCCGCTTTTGCGGAATCGGGAGCGGCTCGACTTTGGGATGGAACCGCCGGGTGTCGATCCCGGGCGGCATCACTTTCAGCTTTTGCCCGTCCACCCCGGATGCTGCGAAGACTTCGCGGTTAAACTCGCTGGGAACCCAGACTTCATCCAGCAATCCGCAGACCTCGCTCCAGCCGGCGGGAAGCTTATCGGCGTCCCACATGACGCGGGCCAGCCGCGAACGGCCATATACTTCGAGACTGACTTCATGTCCAGGCAAAAACTGGCATACCACGCTTCGCTCCGGATCAACTCGCTGGCGTTCCAGCGCCGCCAAGGTATCCTGCATTGCCGGGGGAAGCAGGTGGGCGTCTCTCGCGCCGAAGGGGACCAACTGGAGGAGAATGCCAAGCTCTGCCAATCCCAGAGCCACGGCCAAAGCCTCGCCCGCAGTTCCGCTTTCTGTTTTCCCGGGGACCGGGCCGCGAAACAGAACCCCTGGCGGCGCAGCATTCATAAAATCACGCTTGCTGCACCGTCTGCGGAACGGCGAGAAAGTCCTGCTGTTTGTCGTTATGGGCCTTGAGCAGTTCGATTGAGTAACCCTCACCCTCCAGTTGCCGGCGAACGTCGGCCAACGACACGCGGAAGGACTTCGAGAGTTCGTCCTCCCACTCGAACACGATGACCGGACGGCAGCGGCGAATCGTCTCGCTGGCGCCTGCGATCACCTCGCCGTCCGCACCCTGGACGTCGATCTTGATGAACACCACCTCGTCCAGGTTATAGCTGTCCAGGGTCCGGGCCGTGCGGCAGAAAATCCCGGTGCCATTCGGGGTGAACTTATAAGCGCCGAGATTGGAGGCCGACAACCCATCAAAGTTTCCCTCCGGCGTCAGAGACAGCTCGACCTCCTGCTCTTCGTTCTTCCCCAGCGACAATTCCACGCTCCCGGAAAAGAGCGCGCCATGAATGCACTCCACATTACGCAACCCGTTCAGGGCAGCGTTGGCCGCCAGCAGCCGGTAGTTGAACTCGTTCGGCTCGAAGCTCACCACCCGCCGGAAACGGCGCGCCAAGGCGACCGTCAGCAGCCCCAGGTGAGCGCCAACATCCACCGCGAGTCCGTTTCTTCCTTGCAGCGGGCCGTCCAAGGCAGTAAGGATGTGTTCGTCCCAGCAGTGCTGATTCAGAACGGCATCGGAGATGAGGTCGCCGGCTTTCAACAGGAAGACGCCATGCTCAGCGTTGGCCACGAACAAGCGGGAGCGGTCATCCAACATCGCCACCCGGCTATTGACCGCATGCTGAAACTTCGACAGCTCGCCGACATGGCTCGACAATTGTTCTACCCGGTCATTGACCGCGTGCAGAAATTTCGACAACTCTTCCAGATGGCGTCCGTTCTGCTCCTGCGCGGCGGTCACCCCGCCGAGATCTTCTTCCACCCGGCCATGACGATTGTTCAGCGCCACCACTTCGCCCCGTAAATGGACTTGCACGGGCACCATCTGTCCCAGTGCCGTGCCGATGCACTCCACGCTCTCCCGCAAACGGTCGAGCTGCGAAAAGCGCTCTTGCAACTGATCGTTGGCCTGATCACTGACCTCCGCACGCATTGGCTTCCGGTTATCTTTAGACACGGCTGATTCTCCCCCACATGTCATCCAGCACTTCAATTGCGAGTTCCGCAGTCCGGGCGGTGTTGGAAGGTCCGGTCCGCTCGCGGCTCTGCTGGGCGATGACCTCCTGAATCGTACCCATGGCCCGGTCAAATTGGAGATGGTGGCTGGCGGTTCTCTGGGCGCGGCGCTGCATAAGGTCCCGCTCGGCCGGCGGCATCGCCAGCAGCTTGAGCATGGCGGCGGTCAAATCGCTTGCCGTGCGCGAAATCTTGAGACTGTCCCAGTTGTCCAAAAACCATTCGCCGGCGCCAATGCCGGCGGTCATCACCGGGATGCACCGCGCCCATGCCGCTTCGCTGACAACGAACCCGAACGGTTCCTGCTCCCGGGTGGGAAACAGCATGGCGTCGTACTCGCGATAGCGCAGCAACAGTTCCTCTTTGGCGGGACACCCTTGGTACCGGAGATGATCGCCAATGCCATACGCCGTAACCGCCTGCAGCAGTTCCGTTACATCGCCCGCGCCAAAAACGTCCACCACAAAATCCGACCGGCCGCGCTCCAGCACCCCGCGCACGGCGTCCACCGTCAGGTCTATGCCTTTGTGGGGAGCGACGCGGGAGGCGTATACGAAACGTACGATGTGATTCGCCTTGTTTCCCGTCCACGGCCGGTTTTCGCCAGCCGGCCCGGCATTGAACCATCCGGGAATAATCACCTTGCGGGCGACAGGCATTCCCAGGCTGGTTTCCACTTGCTCCGCGAGGTTCGCGGACATCATTACAAAGTCGGCGGCCTTGACAAAATCCAGGTTTCCGAAAACATGAAGAAAACGCCGGCGCAGTTCAGCAGCGTTGCGCAAATCCTTGAAAATATCGTCCATCAGGTAAATGACCGGCGGCAAGCCGGCGCTGACCAGGTAACGGATGATTCCTAAAACTCCCAGGCCCAATAAATTGAAGCAGACGACGCGGTCCGGGGAAAACCGCAGGACGGACTGCGCCAGCATGCGCACGTTGTGGCTGTTCATGTACAGGCCACGCTGGAGGTTCAGGCTCACAGGTATCAAGGCCCGGCTGGGCTCGGTGCATTGCAGCACCCGCTCGGCGGGAAGCTCGGGCATCTGGTTGTCGTCGTCGGGGAAATAGTCGCTGGTCAAGACCCGCACTTCATGCCCGGCCCGTTGCAGTCCCCGCGCCACGTCCAACGCGCCCAGTTCGTACCCGCCGAGGAAGCCGGGGGGGAACACGTTGCTGATGAGCAGAATGCGCACGCTCAGCAGACCCCCATTACCTGCAGTAGTTTCTCCCCGCATTGCAGCAGGCCGAAGTGCTCGGTTACCGCGGCGTGCATGACGCCCGGAGGAGGAACCTGCAGCGCACCGGCACGGTGGGCTTCTAAAAGGTCAGAAAGTTCCGTGCGGCTTCGAAAGCACCAGCAGCCCGGCAACTGCGCCAGTTCAGGCAGCGCTCCCGCATCGCTAACCAAAGCCGGCAGACCCATGCTCAGGGCTTCCAGCGGCGCCAAGCCGAGGAGTTCGGGCTTATGGGAATAGCGGCCCTGGTAGTCGAAGTGCGTGGAGGCATGCACAAATAATCCCGCCCGCTTGACCCGTTCCCGCACTTCGCCGTCGTCGGCGCCGGTTAAGAAGGTCACGCTCTTGCCCGCGGATTTCTCTTTTAGAAAGGCGAGATAGGCCTCATCGTACGGCGAACCGATAATTGTCAGCGTCAACGATTCCGGCAGCGCTTCTATAATCCGCTCAAATCCTTTGTGCGGCAGAATGCGGCCGAGAGCCAAGACGGTTTTCGGATCCCGCTCCCCGCTGCAACTGTCAGCATAGACATCGGTATCCACCGGGCCACAAATGACGTGGCGGGGAACCGCAAACTCCTCGTAAGCGCTTAGTGCAAAATGGGAAAGAGCGTGAAATGCGCTGTATATACGCGCCACGTCCGGGTTGCTTTTGACCAGCGGATATTCCCCGGCCCCGGCGTCCATGCCGATAACGACTTTCCCCAACAGCCGGGCATGCGCGGCTACATACAGTCCCACTTGGCACAAGCACTGATGAACGTAAATGATTTCGGAGCTGGCGATCCGCTCAATCAACTGGCCGGCATGGATGCTAAATGGGTCCCACGCCCGGCCTTGCAGCGAACGGCAGTCGATGCCGTGGTCCGACATCACCGTAGCCGCCTCCCCATCCAGAACGAGGATGGACGTCGCGAGGGAAAGCTGCAGTTCAGCGGCGGCGCGGCGGAGCGCGTGATCGATATTGAGGACGATTTTCTCGCCGCCTCCAATCACGGAACGCTTGGAGTACCCCGTAGGCGAAACTTGCAGAATGGAAACGTTTCGCTTCATGCAAATTCCTGTCGGCCGCTGCAGGTCATTTCCGGCTGCCTGAAGGAAACCCGCATTAGTAACCGATTAGAGACCTGATCCCCAGAAGAATAGCTGCAAGTTGGCTGCCAGCACGAAACAGAACGGGCATGTGTGAAAACGGATGGCTAAACAGGGTGTTACTCACGCCTTCGCTCGCGTGAGTCCAACCTCGGCTTCTCGAATCGGTGATTCTGGAATCGTAACCCTAAGCCCATTCCCGGATTAGGGCCCCCTAACCTCGCCGGTATGGCCCATAGCTTAGGATGGAAGACCAAATGCTCCCCATCGATTGATGAATTCCTGGCGGGAAAATCAAGCTACTACGGCCGGCAATCCGGAGCCGCCACACAGCCTCGCTACGCTGTTTATCCAGCAAGGAAAACTCCGGGAAGCCGAGGAATACTTTCGCCAGCCATTAAGTTCCTTACTCAGTCCAGCAGAACAGCCCACCCATCCGGGAACCCTTAAGAAGCTGCCGGGCGAGTTGGGAACAGCCGCCGAGGAGTATCGCGAAACGGTCACGTTGCAGCCGCAGGGCAGCGATTATCATTTCAATCTGGCCACCGTCCTGCACAAGCAAGGCGCATTGCAGGAAGCGGCGGCCTGCTACAAGAAGGCCTTGGCGTTGCGGCCCGACGACTTTGAGGCCCACTACAGCCTGGGCGTAACGTATCACCGTATGGGCAATCTTGCCGCGGCCGCGCCCGCCTATGTGCGCGCTCTTCAAATCAACCCAAACTGCGCGGAGGCATACACAAATCTCGGAGCTTTGTGCCAGGAACTGGGGGATCTACGCACCGCCGCCGGCTTGCAGCGCCAGGCTTTGGCCCTGGCCCCCGCCATGCCCGAAGCCTACGTCAACCTGGGCGTCGTCCTCTCTCAATTGAATGACTGCCATGGCGCCGTCACCTGCTTCCTGCAGGCTCTGACCAAGGACCCCGGCCACGCAGGGGCCCACTGCAATCTCGGGTTTGTTTTGGAAAAGCAAGGCGACCTGGAAGGCGCTCAAAGGTGCTACCGGCAAGCGCTGGCGTGCAAGCCTGACTCAGACGAGGCGCGCTTTTACCTGGGAGTGACTCATCTCTTGCAAGGCGATTACGCAAACGGGTGGCAGGAATACGAGGCGCGTTGGGGCACCAAGGAATTCCGCCGGTTTCGCCGCACATTTTCTCAGCCTCTTTGGCGCGGGCAGCCGCTGCCGGGCGCCCGCATTCTGCTTCATGCCGAACAGGGTCTGGGCGATACCATCCAGTTTGTGCGTTTTGTCCCTCTGGTAGCCGCCAGGGGAGGGCAAGTCGTCCTGGAGGTTCAACCTGAACTGCGGCGGCTCCTCGCTAACTTCCCCGGCGTGTCCTGTACCATCACTCGCGGCGAAACCCCGCCCGAGTTCACCTGGCACTGCCCCTTGATGAGCCTGCCTTTGGCCTTCGGAACCCAGCTGACCAACATCCCCGCGGCCATTCCTTATCTCCGCGCCGACGCTGCCCGCGTACAAACATATTCCGGACGGGTGGAGCGCCAAGGACTGCGCATAGGATTAGCGTGGGCGGGGAATCCGACCCACTCGCGCGAGCGCCAGCGTTCCATTACCCTGGCGCAACTCGAGCCTTTGACCCGGATTGCCGGCACGACGTTCTATTCCTTGCAAAGAGGCGCGGCCGCCTCCCAGATACGCGGTCTGCCGTCAATCAAACTGAGCGAATTGGATTCACAGGGAAAGGATTTCGCCGATACCGCCGCCCTGGTTGCCAACCTTGATCTGGTGATCTCGGTGGATACGGCCACCGCCCATCTGGCCGGCGCCTTGGGCAAGCCGGTATGGATTCTACTGCATCACATGCCGGATTGGCGCTGGCTACAGCAAGGAGCCACAAGTCTTTGGTATCCGACTGCGCGCCTCTTCAGGCAAACCACCCCCGGCGACTGGCGTCCCGTGATCGATAGCGTCCGCGCGGAACTGGAGCGCGCCGCAAGGCAGTTTCACCGTTGAGGCATGTCGCCGCTACCGGCGAAGGCGCTTTCGGCTTTTGCCAAGGCTGATCTCAGAGACTGCGGAAAGATGCCCGGGTCCCGGACGTGATCATTCACGGACCGGTTGTGCCAGCCAATATTCTAAAATGTCAGCCAGCGACTTTCTTAGCGGAATCCGCGGTTCCCAGCCGAGGGCACGGATTTTGGCGGCGTTGCCTAACAGCCGCATGACTTCGACCGATCGAACTCTTGCCGGATCGGTTTCCACGGCGACGTTTACCGCGGCCAGTTCGCACAAGCAGGAAACAATCGCGCGTATGGAGCGAGGCTGGCCGGAGGCAATGTTATAAATTTCGCCCGGCTTGCCCCGCGTGGCCACGGTCCAGTATGCCTCGACTACATCGCGCACATCGGTGAAGTCGCGCTCCGGCTCCAGATTGCCGGTGCGTAAGACGGCTGGCGCCTGCTTCCGCGCAATCCGGCTGATCTGCCGCGCGAACTCGGAGCAGACAAAATCCGGTGTCTGTCCGGGTCCGATGTGATTGAATGGCCGCACCGTCACGATCTGGAATCCGAAAGCCCGGACATAATGCGCCGCCAAGGTCTCGCACATAAGCTTGCTGGTGGCGTACGGGGTGGCCAGAGACACGGGTGCGCCCTCGTCCAGCCCTCCGGGAAGGTCCGCGGATGCGTACACATGCGCGGTGCTCACATTGACAATCGTGGGTCTAAGCTCGAGTTCGCGCAGGGCTTCCAGGAGGTTCAGCGCACCTCCGACATTCACCTCGTAAGTCAATCTCGGGTTCCGCAAACTTGCCGTAGGGCTCGAGATGCCGGCCAGATGATAGATCTGGCCCGGGCGGTGCTCGCGCAGCAAGTCCTTGAGCTCCTCCGCATTGCGAATGTCGGAATCAATCAGCAGGGCCTCGCGGGGCATGCGCTCCTCTATGCTCATGTTCCCCCCGCGAATGCCCAGGGCCACCACTTCGGCTCCTTTGCCAAGCAGCAAAGTGGCCAAATGTGGCCCCACAAACCCGGTGGCCCCGGTTATCAATGCTTTCATAGGCTTCCCGTTCGCTCAAAAAGACGGGGCGGCGTGCAGCGCCTGTGGGCTCTGCCAGCGAGCGATGTCGGCTTCCACCATCATCTGCACGAGTCGCTCAAAGGAGGTTTTGGGAGCCCACCCTAGCGTGGCGCGCGCATAACTGCTGTCTCCGGTCAAAAAATCCACCTCCGCCGGCCGGAACAGGCCCGGATCTACTTTCACGTACTCACGATAATCCAGGTCCGCGGTGCGGAATGCCAGCTCCAGCAGGTCGCGCACGGAATGGGATACGCCAGTGGCGATCACATAATCCCCGGGCGCCGGCTGTTGCAGCATCATCCACATTGCCTCCACATAATCGCCGGCGAATCCCCAATCCCGCTTCGCATCCAAATTTCCCATGCGCAGCTCCTGCAAAAGACCGAGCTTGATGCGGGCCACCGCGTCTGAAACCTTGCGCGTAACGAACTCCAGGCCGCGCCGCGGCGATTCGTGGTTGAACAGAATCCCGGAGCAGGCAAAGATCCTGTAGCTCTCGCGGTAATTGACGGTGGCGTAGTGACCATACACCTTGGAAACCGCATAGGGGCTGCGGGGATGGAACGGCGTGCGTTCGTTCTGCGGCGGCGCCGACGAACCGAACATCTCGCTCGACGACGCCTGGTAAAACTTGATCTTGGGATTAACCAGCCTTATGGCTTCCAGCATGCGGCTGACACCCAGCGCCGTAAATTCTCCCGTCAGCAGCGGCTGGTTCCAGGACGTGGCCACGTACGACTGGGCGGCCAGATTATAAACCTCGTCCGGTTCACTTTCGCGCAGCGCATTCACCAGCGAATTCTGGTCCAGCAGATCACCCGCAATCAGCTTGATGGTGTCAAGGACGCCGTGGAGGCGTTCGATGCTGACCGTGCTGCTGCGCCGGATCAGCCCATGAACCTTGTATCCCTTGGCGCACAGCAGCTCGGCCAGATAGGAACCGTCCTGCCCGGTAATGCCGGTAATCAGCGCGGATTTAGACATTAGTTTTCCCCTTGAAGATAGGTGCGCGCAAACGCTTTCGCAAGCCGCCGCCCCGAAACCAGCCTAGTCCCCTTCCCCACCGTAAAAAATCCTCATTAGCCGTCTTGCCTAAGCAGTTTACAACAAAGTCCCCGCGCCGCGGGCGGCGGGCATCGCTTCTTTGGCTCCGCCGCTTCCGGCTCGGCACTGGGCGCTTGGCGCTGGGTGCCGTTCTCCAGCATGGAACATGAAACGATTATGCGGGCGGGAGAGGGGGGACCGGGGACGGGATACGCCTTTCCAGCTTGCTGCTCGGCGCCTGACGCCCGTTCTGGGCGGCGGCCAACGGCCTTCTTAGGTGCTGGTCGGCGCCGGCAGATAGTTGAGCAGGCTAATCTGGCTGATTTGGCCGCCGGCAGTCAGCGCCGCCTCCCGGGCCGTGGCGGCCTGTTGCATGTTCGTGACCGCCTGGTCGATATCGACCCCCACCAGATTGTTCTGCTCGGTAGAGAGTTCGACTTTATCCGAATTTAGGTAGGTTTGCGTGTTGTTCAACTGCGATACCGTGTTCCCGTAGAACACTTGCTGGCTGGTCACATTCTGATAGGCCGCCTGCAAACTCGACATGGCGCTGGTGATGTCCTGCCCGCTTTGTAACGCCGTGGAAAGTTGACTCAGCGCATTGAACACACTGTCGGTGCCGGCGCCGAATACCTGGTCCCCGGGAAGGTTCGTCTGGACGAGATCGCCGGTCGATACCTCGACCTTGTTGACCCCTTCGTTGCCGACATAGGACACAGTTCCGTCCGCATTGAGCGTGAACGGCTGCTGGTCCGAGGTGCCGGAAAACAGATATTGTCCTTGATACATCGTATTTGCCAGCGTTAAAAGTTCGGACTGCACATTTTGAATTTCGGTGGCTAGCACCAGGCGGTTGGCATCCGACATGGAGGAGCTGCCGCCTTCGGTGCCATACGAAATGGCCTGATTGAGCAGACTCACTACGGAAGTGAGTGTGGAATCGCCCATCTGCAGCCCGGCGCTCACGCTGGTGACATTTGTCGTGAATTGGTCGTTATCGGCCAGTTGGGCCTGGACGCCGACATTGGCGGCGGCGGCCGCGGGATCATCCGATGGACTGTTAACGCGCAGGCCGGTGGAGAGCTGCTGCAAAGCGGTATCTTCCTGCTGACGCGTCTGCGACAGTTCGTTAAGAGTTTCCAGGTAGAGGTCCGGATTTACGCGAAGAGTCATCAGCTCGCTCCAGTAGCTCCGAGATTAATGGCCGCGCCCAGCAAGGTTTCCACCGTCGAGATCACCCGGGCGGAAGCCTGGTAGGCTTCCTGATACTGGATGAGGTTCACCGCTTCCTCGTCCAGAGAAACCCCGGATTCAGAGCTTTGCTGCTGTTGCAATTGCGCCAGCACCGCTCCCTGGGCGGTGTTATCGGCCGTGGCTTGTGAAACATTGTTGCCCAGAGTGGAAACCAGATTACTGTAATAATCGATAGGGTTTTGCCCATCGATCACCGCAGCATTTTGCAGCGCGGCCATCTTGAGCGCGTTGCTATTATCACCGGAGTCGGTTGTGGTGCCGGCGGCAACTTGCGTAGGGTCGGTTATATTCACCGCCATCGTGCTCGAGTATCCGCTGGTAGCCGCCGGGGCAACAAAAAAGTCGGGCCCCAGGACCCCCGACTCGTCGTATCCCGTCGTGTTCAAATTATTCACTTGGGTAGCGATTCCGGCCGCCAGGGTGTCCAGTTGCGAGAGCACGCCCGCCACTCCCTGGTCCCGCGCCTGAATCGTTCCCGCCAAGTCTCCGCCCGACAAGCTGGAGGTGATGTTGAGCCCTTGCGCGGAATAAATCTGTACATGACCCGTCGTGGGATCCGGTTCCGTCTGCAGATCAAAGCTCTGGTTGCCGGCGACAAGAGCGGCGCCGTTGGCGGTCGAGATGTTGACCGTGCCGTTGCTGAGCTGGGTAACTGAAGTGCCGACATAGCTCGAAAGCTGCTGCATCAGTTGTGCGCGCTGGTCGATCAACATGTCCGCATTGTCCGTGCCCGCCGGCGCTACGGCGATCTGGCCGTTGACTTGGGCGATCTGCGAAGTCAAGGTGTTGATCTGCGAGACGTCCGCGGTCGCCTTCTGGTCCAGGCCGGAAGCGATCGACTGCAAGTTTGCGGAATCCTGGTTGAACGTCTGCGCCAGATTCTGACCGGCGGTGATTACGTCCTCCCGCAGCGAGGAACTGGTGGGGTCCGTGGACAGATTCGAAAAACTATTGAAAAAGCTGCTCAGCACCGACTGCAGGCCCGTACCCGAGTCGTCGTTGAACATCGCCTGCACCTGGTTCATGGCGTTCAGGTAACCCTGCGACTCCGTCTGCTGGCCGTTTTCGTCGTTAACCCGCATGTCCAGGATGTTGTCGCGTGAGCTTTGGATCGACTGCAGGGTAACGCCGTTGCCGAAATACTGCTGCCCGAACAGGATGGGGGCCTGCTCTACCAGGTCCGCCGTCTCCTTGGCGTAACCGGGAGTATCGATGTTGGCTATGTTGTTGGAGGTGACATTGATCGCCTCTTCATCGGCGGAAAGCGCGCCCAGCGCTATATTGTTGATCCCGGATAGTCCGCCCATGGATCACCTTTGACTGGTCCGCGCCGCCTGCCCGGTGATGGCCGGGTCCGCATAAGTCCCCAGGCAGCTCTGGTAGAGAGTGCGCAAACAGGCGGCCGTCCGGCCACAGCGGCGCAGCAACGACGAGTTCACCCGGGCCTGCCGGCGAAGATCGCGTTCCACCTCCCCCATCTCCCGCCGCAACGCGGCCACCCGCTCAAGTTCCGCGGAGGAAAAGGAAGGAAGGGTGACGCCATCTTCCGGCGTTCGGCCCGCACCGCCGGGCTGGCATAACAGAGCAGTTTGCAGCTTTCGCAGTTCGCCGCACAGCGACTGCTGTTCGGCGACCGAGTTATAAATGCCGTCAAGATCGAGGCCGACAATCGCGTCCCGGCTGCGCAGCAGCGAGGCTACGAGGCTTTTCAGCAGCGCCAGCCGACGCGCCAGCATGGCGAACAGTTCCGCCTTCACCGGGTCCAGCGCGGCCGCCGCGCTGGCCGCGTTCGCATCATTCTCGCAGCCATCACCGCACCCAGCCAGCGTATGGCTGTCTGGAAACGGCGCCGGGAGTGGTTCAGGGCATTTCACGGTCGATTGGTTTTCGTAATCAGCGCGTTGTATATCGCGCCGGCCAAGTCTTCGCTGCTCACGTGGTAAGTTCCGTCGCCCATCGCCTGCCGGAGCGACGCGACTTTGTCCTGCCGAATGTCCGGTGTGGCCTCCAGCGCGGCCTGTAACTGTTGTGAGTTCAGCGACACGCCTGCATCCGGGCCAGGGGTACCGGGCGTGGAGGTTGCGCTGGATTGGCCGGCCGTAGTTCCCGATACGCGTTCCGGTTGGATTGCTTCCGAAATGGGCAAGTTTTGATCGATTCGCATTTCCTATATTCCCCGCTTTCTTAATACAACTATCGGCCGGCGCTTAAAAATCTTTAATGAAAAATGCTAATTTTTTAAACTAAGGATTTTTTGCCCCCCAGCCCGGAAGCGCCTTGCCCGTATGTCCAGCAGGAGGTGCAGAATCCTGTGGCCCGGCAAGGCTATGTCCATTGGCTGCCGCCGATTTGGTCAGGGACTTCTCGATCATTTTCCCGATCCCGAGTCCGCCGGATTTGTTCGCTCTCCCCGCAAGTGCTTGAAAACCAATATCTTGCAAGGGGCCATCCATCTTAATCCCGAGCCCGTCTTCCTCTTGGCCGTCCTCCAACCCTTGCTGTGCTTCTTTCCACAGAGAACCTAATAGTATGCCTTCGAACTCATGGCTCGCCTTATGCAACTTGTCCCAATCGGAGGGCGCGGCGCGTGCCGTCAACGGCCCCGTACTGCCGAGCTCTGATCCGATTCTCATCAGATAATGTCCAGTTCGGCCTCTAAGGCTCCCGCCTTTTGAATTGCTTGCAAGATTGAGACCACATCACGAGCCGTAGCCCCAATTGCCTGTAATCCCCGGACCAGGTCTTCCACCGTAGCCCCGTCCGGCAACTCGATCCGCCGTGCTGGAGCTTCGGCGCTGTTGACCTTGACCTGCGGCACCACCTCGGTCTGTCCCACGTTCGCCGCTATAGACGGCTGAGAGACGTGATACGTAGTAGAAACGTCAATCACCAGGTTCCCATGCAGGATGGAAACCGCGCCCAGCCGAACATCGCGGCCGATCACAATGGTTCCCGTACGCTCATTGACCACCACCCGCGCCGCACTATGCACCGGCACGACCAGTTCCTGAATCCGCGCCAGCATTTCCGGGACCTTATCATCGCCATGCGGCAGGGCAATTTCAATGCGGCGGTCGTCGATCACGCGGGCTATTTCAACCTTGAACTCTTCGTTGATGGCCGCGGCCATGTCGCGCGCAGTAGCGAAATCGGGATCCCGCAGCAGCAACGAAAGCGGCTGAAGGCTCCGCAGATCCAGGGGCGCAGACTGTTCGACGGTTACGCCGCCGGGGATTCTTCCCGTCGTGGGATGGTTCAGAGTTCGCGTGTTCCCAGTGGTGCCGGCGGAATAGCCGCCCACCGTCACTGCTCCTTGAGCTGTCGCATACACTTGGCCGTTGGCGGCGTAAAGCCGCGTCAATAACAGTATTCCGCCTTCAATGCTCTTGGCATCGCCGGCCGACGACACGGTGGCGTCAACCTGCATGCCGGGCCGGGCGAACGCCGGCAAGCTGGCGGTCACGAAGACGGCCGCCACATTATTGACGCGAATGGTCGCGCCCGGCACTTGTACGCCCATGCGCTGCAGCATGTTGGCCAACGTTTGGGTTGAAAAGATTGTTTGCTGGCTGTCGCCGGTTCTATTCAACCCAACCACCAAGCCGTACCCTATCAACGGATTATCGCGGACCCCTTCAATCGTGGTCAGGTCCTTTACCCGCGCGCTCTGCAAGGTGGCCGCGGCAGCGCCCATTCCGGCTGCCAGTATGCCCAGAATGACGAAGAGCTGGCGGATTCTCATGGCACTGTTCCTCAGAAGCTCAAGATCTTCAGCAGCGTCCGGACCACTATATTCGGAGGGTTCACCGCATCGTTCACTACGCCCTTCCCCCTCATCGTCACCTGCAAGTCACTTACCTGGGTTGAGAGCACGGAATTGTCGGAGGCAATGTCCCCAGGACGAACCAGACCACGCACGGTAGCCACGTTCCGCTGGTTGTTCATCTCGATTTCCCGGCTGACTTCCACTACCAGGGTCCCGTTGGGCAGAACTTGCACCACCCGGCCGGCCAGGATTGTAGTCAAACTCGAGACGGTACTGGAATCGGCTTGGCCCTGGAGCTGGTTGTTGGAGGTCGCATTAAACAGATTTTGCAGGTTATTGCCGCTCTTCAGTTGGCCCGCGAGGGCGGAAATTCCCGAAGTGTTCTGGAACTGCCGCTTGGACGTAAGGTTCCCCTGGCTGTCTGCCGTGGTCTGTTCGACGATGCGGATCATGATCAGATCATTGACGTTGTGGGCCTTGTAATCGCTCGCCAAATCGGACATGCTGCCTTGCGGCACAAACAGACTGCCGGGCGAAGGGGTGGGCATTTGCGAAGGCTCGACATAATTAGGGGGCGGCGAAGTCTGCTTGTTGCCGCCCCACATTAGCAATGGCAGGCCCAACCCAAACACAATTACAACGGTGGCAACGAAAACTCCTCGACTGCTATTCATTCCCATCTCCCAAAAGATGCACATCCCCGGCGGCGCTGATATGGGCCCGGTGGACCTTGCCGTTGCTTTCATCGCGAACGCGAATTTCTTGGCCGGGACTTCCCGCTTCCAGGCAGACGACGGGAATCGTCGCGCGGAAGGCATCGTTATTCATTACCAAGATCGCCCGCTCCCCGGCCTTCAACACCGGCGCCGGCTTGGAAACCTGAGGCGCATCGGCACGGTACGACAACCCCGCTGAAAGTGCTGCCGGGGCCGCCGCCGTCACCAGAAAAGGAACCGCCTGGGCGTCGTTGGCCACGGTAAGGCGGGCATTCCAGCGTTGGCGCAACTCGTCGTAGCGGATGTCGAGCACCCGGAGCTGCGGCTCCTTGGTGGACAACAACGGGACGGAAGCCACATCCACCGGGCCGAGTTCTGTCTTGACGCCGCGCGTTTGCAGCGCGGACGCCATGGCGGCAGCAGCCTGTCCGGCGTCCAAAGCATATCCCGTGCGATAGACCGTCATGCGGGGAGGGAAGCTCAAGCGGCGCAGTACTTCTGGACGGAGCAGGTGCTCCAGCTCAACTATGTCCATGACGCGGACTGTCCCCGGCCTGGGTGTTTGGCCGAGCATCACCTGCGCCGCTTGAGCGCGGAGAATCCCCGGAGCACCGGGGGGGAGGAAATCGGACAAGCGCAATTCATCGCTCTGCACGGTCACTGCCGCCAAGAGTTGTACCTTCGGGGCGGATTCGGCGCCCGCCGCCAGCGGGGCGAGCAGGGCAGCAAGGGCCAGCAGAACGCGCGCGCCGCCGGCCGCCCGGATACGCTTGGCGCCGGCGCTCGATAACCTGTCCGGCGCCGGGTACGACGGTTTCGGATCCGCGAATTTGGCCCACCTATTCGGCATGGCATCGATCACTGAGCAACCGCGCTCAACTGCTGCAACATCTCATCGGCCGCTTTCACTACTCGCGAATTCGATTCGTAAGAGCGCTGGGCCAATATCATGTTTACAAATTCCTGAACCACGTTGACGTTGGATTCTTCCAGGGAGCCCTGTTGAATGCTACCGAGCCCTTCGGTGCCGCCGGGGTTGGCTACAACCGGATCGCCCGAAGCGGTGGTCTGCAGAAACAGGTTTTCTCCCAGGCTGCTATCCAATCCGCCGGGATTGGGAAACATGGCCAACTGCAAGGTGCCCAGAGTCTGCGCCTGGGTCTGCCCCGGCAGTGTTACCGTCACGGTGCCATCCGATCCGAAGCTGACGGCGGTCGCATTGGTCGGGATAGTTATCGCCGGTATAATCGGATTGCCATTGGCCGTGACCAGATTTCCCTGGGAATCCAGTTGCAGGTTTCCCGCGCGTGTGTAAGCGGTCTCGCCGCTGGGCAGCTTCACTTGAAAAAAGCCCTGGCCCTGTATGGAGAGATCGAGGGTGTTGCCGGTGCTGTCGAAATCGCCCTGGGTCTGCACGATTTCGGTGGAGGACGGCCGTGTACCCAGCCCGATCTGCAGGCCGGCGGATACCGTGGTCTGCTGGGTGGCGGCGGAACCGGGCACCACGACGTTCTGGTATATCAAGTCCTGGAACTGCAGGCGGCGGGCACGGAATCCATTCGTGCTCGAGTTGGCCAAGTTGTTGGCGATGTTGTCGAGATTCATCTGCTGGGCGAGCATTCCGGTCGCTGCGGTATATAAGGCTCGAAACATAAGCTCCCCTGTTTACGACACGCGCGGCAGGGCTTGCACTGCCGTGCTGTCGAAGTCGGAACTGAAAATTCTCAAGGTGCGCTGCAACAGGTCAGCGTGGCGCTGCACTTCGATCAGCCCCACCATGGCCGATACCGGCTCCACATTGGACCCTTCCAGCATTCCCTGCCGGACCTGGGTAGTGGTGGCTGGAGTGACTGCGCTCGCCGGTGCTTGAAAGTAAGTGTTGCCTTCCGCGGTCAAAGCCTGGGGATCGATATCGGCCAATTGCAACTTGGCCACGACCGCTCCGGCTACGGAAATGGTGCCGTCGTCGCTCACCGACACCGGTCCGCTGGGCAAACGAATGGGGCCTTGCTGGCCGAGAACCGGGTTGCTGTCAGCCGTCAGCAACGTGCCGTTCTTGTCAACCTGAAAACTGCCGTTGCGCGTGTACCTTACGCCGGCCGGGGTCTGCACCGCAAAGAAGCCCTGACCCTCAAGCCCGAAGTCCAGCGAATTGTCGGTGCGCTCCAGGTGGCCAGCCGTCACATTGATGTATGTGCCACCAACGACGCCATAATCATTGATCGCCTCGTTCAGCGAGCTCGTGGGCAGTCCTTGCGAGTCGGCAACCAGCGAACGGAACAATCCGTCTTGCCCGCGAAACGCCGTCGTGTTTATGTTGGCAAGATTGTTCGCCGCAATATCCAGGGCTTCCGTGCGCGCCACCAAGCCGGCACAAGCTGCATAATACCCGCTGTTCATTTGGCCGCTTCCCCCCTGCTCTGGGACAAGCACTTGGGCAGCCAAAAAAGTTCCCGCCAGCTAAGGATCGGATAAGAATCAGCAGTTTAGCTTCGGAATCGCGGGCGGCCAGCACGGCGGCGCGCCGTTCCGGCGGCACTGCCACCCCAGCCAAGCATTTGAGAAAACAGGGGAATTACGGGCCCGGTGCGGCCGGGGAAAACAGCGCCGGCACAACGCTGCGGTTGCCGGCTGATTTTTCCCGAAGAGAATCGTAGGGCCGGCTAATCCCGCGCAATTCTTGCGGTGTTCTTACGCAAGGTTAAGCAGCCGGTAAAATTTGCCGGGCGCTACCCGGCGGGCGGCAAGGGTTGCCGCCTGCATTTTGTTCTTGGCGCCTGAACTCTGGTTTCGTAATGAATCGTCACGCGCGCGGCGTCCGGGGGTCGCACGGCATGCGTTCCCTCTCTGCCCTCCACGCACCGGCTTTCCCGCAGGCAATGGGACAGAGGGATCAGCACAATCCGCAACGATGGACTGCCCCTCACTGATGCACAGTTAGCTTCACCTGCAAGGGACAGCCGTTGTAGCTCTGGCGCACATCTGCCGAAACTCCTTCGCCGACGGCGTGCCATTCGTAATCGGACCCGCGGATCACGGTGGGAACCGAAAGCACGCAACTGTCCGCCAAACCGTTAACCTTGGCTTTGAAATTACCGGCCACCATGTTGCAAATCTCGCCCAACGCATCCAGGGCGCCCCCGTCCAGGGTATCAATGGTCATGCCCAGCATGGCGCTGGCAATCTGGCAGGCGCATTCCGGGCTGCAGCGGATCGTGATTAAACCGCACAATTCGCCGGCCAGCCCCACCATGGCAGTCACGTCACCGCAATCGGAGTCTTCGGATTCGGTCGCGTGAAGTTCGCCGCCCACCATCATTTGAAACACTTCCCGGGCAGCGACTTCCAGCAACACCACCCATTGCTGCAGAGTTTCCGTCAACACTGTAGAACCCGTATTATGTGTCACTGCTTCACCAATGGGAGTACGTGCTGTTTAATCTGCTCGGGCGTGAACGGTTTACGAATATAGCCGCGGGCGCCACACGATAGCGCCTCAACCACGCGCGATTCACTGCCTTCCGTCGTAATCATCACCACGGGAATGCCGCGGGCGCTTTCGACGCCACGCAACTGGCGTACGAACTCCAACCCGTCCATCGTTGGCATATTGATGTCGCTCAAAATAAGATCGGGCGTTTTGCCTTGCAGCAGCGCCAAAGCTTCCAGTCCATTTGCCGCTTCCCAGACCTCCGCCAGGTCCACCCCGGCCTGGCGTAACGAGCGCTCTACAATCTTGCGCATGACACCGGAATCGTCGACAATTAAAGTACGCACTTTTCCCATAGAACTCACCTATCCGACAGAATAAAGGGCAAAACTTTGGTCCGCTTCTGCGCGGCTTCCACCTCGGGAGGCGCAACCAAATATGTTTCCGGCACCGGAAGTCCGGCCGCGCAAAGCTGGTCGGCCGCCCGCACCAGACAGGCTAAGAGACTGTTGGGCACATCCTCCGCCGCATCCAGAGATACCCGCAGCGACTGCTTAAGGGCCGCCGGGTAATCCCACAATAACGCGATGGCTTGCCCGAGCTCGAGCGTATCGGTCCCAAACAGAAGCCACTGCGCCGTAAGCGATTCCAGAGTAAATTCCAGCCACGCTGCCGACAGCTCACTGGCAGGATCAATGGTGTGCAGCAGCGGCAAAGTCCCGGCATGGTGCACTAAGCCGGCTACGTATGCTTCTTGCGCATCGATCTCGTCCGACGACAGCGCCAAACGGTAAGCCATTGACGCCAGCCGATCAATTCGGCGATAGAACGCGGCCAACACCGCCGCCGGTTGCGCTGCCAGATAACTGGTGAGAAAAGCGCCTATCGAGACCGTCCGCACCCGTTCTTTCCCCAGTAACACGATCAAGCTGTCGAGCCGGTCATCGTTGGCAGGAAGCTCGGCCAGCCGGCAGATACGCACAAATTCCGCACAGAAGCCGGCGTCGTAATTAATCAGTTCCACCGCTCGCGACAAGTCGATGGTTCCGGCGTTCAGCACACCGCTTAACTGCTGCATCCAAAAGGGCAACCGGGGCAGATGATCGCAAAGTAAACGCCATATAAATTGGTGAGGGCTACCGGCTTCTGCCCTCCGCCGCCGTCCCTCTGAGCCGTTAACGCTGTGGCCATGAAACATTTGTATGTCGCCTACTGCTTACATCGGCTGAGTAGAGGCGGTTCTTTAACCTCCACAGCAACTTCCGCTAGAATTAAAAACGCGGCCAGCCAACCCGCAACTGCGCATTAAACAAGCGCTACTACCGGCTGACTGGCGGCGCATATTTGCCCGCGATCGTGTCTCCGTCCCCCCCCAGTCTCCCCTCCCCGCTTCCGGCCAGAGCCGGGGACGCGCCGGCCGATGGAACATCTGCTGCTGCAAAAGACAGGTTCGACTAAATTAGGGGGCGCTGAGGCCACCACGAAGGCAGCCCCAGCGGCTTGGGGTTAAGGGCCTGTTACTTCCCTCATCGGCAGATTTCCTATTATCTTTAGCCATCCCACAAGATTTTTTTGCCTATTACTGACTTGCCGCTTCCAATTCAGCGCTGGAGTTCATGGTCAAATGTGGCCGCCAGAACAATACCTCCAATGGCCGCTGGGCGGGTGCACAGGTCCCATCACCCAAGGTGACGTTTTCGCCGGTCAGTTGGATATAAGACCGGCTGCCGAGCGCACACAAGCGCCCGTCTCCGTTGCCGGCAGCGTTTGCGGATCTGCTCAAAGCTTTCAGAAATGGAGCCGTAAACTGGAAGCTTAGACTCAAGCCGAAGCGGGCTTCACTCAGGTTGGGCAGCACTTCTTCGCTGTTCCTCACTTCCTCGAAAAAGCCGGCCGTATCGCCCAGTGACCGCCCATAGCGCGAGTTCCGGAGCAGCGTCAGCGTTTCAGCCGCGGCTTGTTCTTCTTTTTCGCGGTCGGCTTTCACCCAGGGCAGCGCCGGACGGTCCCTTTCGTCGAAAATGCTGGGCGTGCCGGGCGCAACCCCGATATCGGAATCGCCCCGCAGGATGTGCGCCAACTGATGCGCCAAGATAACAGTAAGCACGTGCTCGTTGGGAATTACATCCAATAGTCCCCGGCTCAGAATTATGGTATTGCCGGCGCTAAAGGCTTCCAGCGGAGTGGTGAGCAGCACGCGGCAGCGCACGGCGGCGCCGGGAAGTCGGTTATCGCTGCGAATTTGTTCGACAATTTCGTTGAGCCTGGCTTCCACGCTGCCTTCCGCCGCCAGCAGGCCGTCGCGCTGCAAGAACTCGACGATGCGGTTTCTGCCGCCCGAAGGCGCCTCGGAGAAGGGCGCGGTTCGAGTCCGCAATACCGGCAGCACTTCCCGCGGCCGGTCAGCGGCCGGTTTCCCTGCGGCCGGCGCCGGCGCATAGCCCCAAAGGAGAGTTACGCCCTTCAGTCGCAGTTCCGGGCTGACGTGCAGGCGATCGCTCTCTTCCACATAAACATAGGCAGGCGCCCAAAGATTTGGCTGCAGTTCGGCGCGCCAACCGTCGAAATGCAGGTACACCAAGGCCCGCGCATTGGGCGGGGTAAAAGTACCGCGGAAGCGAACCATATTGTAGCCGCCGGTTTCCACCCAAATATGGCCGAAGAACCTGCCTTCTTGCGGCTCCCGCGGAGTCACCTCGAAGCGCAGACATTCCGTTTTGCCCAGGTATTCCCTTCCTTCATATTGATACAGATAGGTATCCGGGTTGAGTCCATGAGCATCCGGAAAAATCATGGCGGCAAAGCCCACGGGGAAATAAGTCCACTCCTCGCCGTTGTACGCACGCAGGCTGCGGTCTCCCCGGGCGCGGCCAAAGGCAACTTGCTCGTCGAAATCGCCCGGGACGGAGGCATGGGGATGCTCTCCGCCAAAACGCAGGCGTCCCAGAAAGTACAGATCGGCAGTCGGTTCCGGGCTATAAACTCCCGGCTTGAGACCCTGGATGTAGGTCTCCACCACCGGCTTCTGCGTCTTCATCCAGGCGATGAGCGTGGCCTCGCGTTGCGCCACCTTTTCCCAGGAAAACGGCACGGGATCCGCGGCCCATGGCACCGCAGAAAAGAGCAAGACGCAAAGCGTCAGCCAGGCACAGGACGAAAGCCGCGTTTTCCGTTTCCCGCCTCTCGTCTCTCGTTCCACCTCAGTCGTTCCTCGTTTCTCGTTTCATGTCCTGCCGCGAATTTCCATCACCCGATTACGCGCTTTCTCAAGAACCCAATGTCCCTCTGGGTTTATCTGGGTGAATCTTGCGCAAATCGCGAACTGCACGAAAGAACGGCGATGGCCAACATTACTTTCCGCACGGTTCCGTCCCTTTCCCGGCTCGAGTCGGCGCGCGTCCAGCGAAGACTCTGGGGTTTCTATCGGCTGGGACAAAAGCGTCCTTGAGATGGGTGGGCAAAGTTTGCCGCGGGAGGTAAATGGAAGGACCCGGCCGGCAAATACCGGCCTGTCAGGGTTCAGACCTCAACGGTCAACCAGGCCAACCGGAGGCCTATCGCTGGGCGCCGAACCTAATGAGCCGAGTTATGCGTCGATGGCTTGGTACTCACCACCGGACATGGCAGCGGTTGAAAGCTGGAACAAGAAGTCGCTGGCCGTGTCACGGCGCAGCAGGCGCAACCACAAGTAGTCGTCACAAGGCAACAGCCGGGCGCCGCTGGCGCCCAGTTTCTGGGCGTAGCCCACGGCGATGCGGGCCATTTCCGCCGCGCTGCCCAAACGCGCCAGCAGGAACTCCGAGCGGTCGGGAATCTGCCGCGCTTTTTCCAGCGCCGCCATGATGGCGCTTTCATCGGCGATGCATGCTTCCGTCGAACAGGTCAACATCTGTTGTGCGGCGTACAGCAGAGTGGAGCTCACTTCCTGGGCAAAAGCCACGTGCAACACGCGCGTCACCGGCGAAAAATGGACCGGCAGCGCCCGATAACGCTCCAACAGACCCAGGGGAAGCTGGCGCGCGTATTGCAGCGCGCCGGGATGATCGCGCAAGGCAAAGACCGGACACGACCATTGCGCGGCCACTGCGCTCGTGATCTGTTGTTCCGTGACGGCGCCCATGCTGCGCAGCACGTCACCGATGCGGCCGCCAACCGCTTCCTGCCTCTCCAGCGCCTGCCGCAAGGTGGACAGGTCGAGGTGGCCGCGTGACATCAGCAACAGTCCCAAAGGCACGCGATGGGGTTTGGCGGGCTTGGGAGGCAGGGCCTCCCCGATAAATGCGCCGCAGCGCCCGGCCACGCCGGCCTCAAAGCAAGCCGCGCCGCAGAACCAGTCGCCGTTGAGCACGATCCCGCGGCTGGGCGACAGGCGGGTGCGGGCGGTTCGGTAACGGCAGGCCGGATTATGACAATGTTCCAATGCCAGTGCGCTCAAAAGAGACATAGTTACTTCACCAATGAATTCAACCGCGCGTGAGCGCCGCAAATCTCGCTCACGCGCAGGCCATAATTGCCGTCCACTACCACCACCTCGCCGCGGCCGATCACTCGTCCTCCCAACAGCAGTTCGACGGGTTCTTCAATGTGTTGCTCGAATTCGACCACCGCTCCCGCATTCAGTTCCAGAATGTCGCGCAGCAGCATTTCCCGGCGGCCAAAGCGAATGTCAACCTCCAGTTCCATATCGAGCAAGAGCTCGAGATTGCGCTGCTCGGCAACTGCCGCGGAGGCGGGATCGGCGGCGGGAGCCGCCGGAACGGCCGGGGTGACGGGAGGACGCGCTGCGGGCGCCTCCGGAGGCGGCGCCAGTGCTTCCGCCAGCGGGCTCTCCAGTTGAATATGCAGCGTCAGCGGCGGGTGGCCGTCGGCGGTTAAGCGCACGCGATTTTGCACCGCCGGACTCCAGCCGGGGGCGGCGGCGGCGACAAACTGGACCACACAGTCTTTGCCCAGTTTGGCCTTGAGCGCAAGCGCGACGTTGCCTGCGATCTGCCGCACCAGTTCCGCGATGGCATCACGATTTTCGTCGGTCAGTTCCGCCGCCGGCTCCGCCTCTTCGCCCACGAACGCCCGCGCCAGATAGGCCCCGTCGGAAGGCGACATCCAAAAGGCCTGCTTCGCCGAGATAGGGGGGCCGGCGAGAAATTCCAGCCAGATGCCGGCGTCCCCGGCTGGCTTGGGCACGGCGGCATCTTCGCCGGTATCCATCTCGGCCTGGAAGGCGGTGCCCAGAATCTGTTGCAGCAGTTCGGCGCTGGCCTGCGACCATAATTGCAGATACTCTTGCGTCTTCACGGCTACGCTTCGGTCCTCTCGCTAACGATGTTATCCTGCGGCGTGCTGCGCTGCAGATAGGCGGCGCGGCATAGATTGCGGCGCACCAATTGGGCGGCGTACAAGGACACGCCGCCGAACGACAGGGAAACCGGGTGATCGATTTCGCGCCGGAACGTCAGCACGTCTCCCGGCACCATATGGAGCAACTTTTTCGCGCCCACGCTCAAGTCCGCCAGATGAAGGTCCGCCGGAAATGCACAGTCCAGCAACAATTCGCGCAAGCGCGCCGAAGAGCGTGAGCGGTCGCGCTGTTTTTGGGGGGCGTTCAGTCCCCGTTGCTTGCGCAAGACGTTGCTGATCACCGCCGGATAGACGACGTTCAATGCGCCGCGGATCTCCGGCAGCCGGACCTCGAAACCAAAGGCCAAGACGCGATCACGAGGGGCCATGAGGCGGACCACCTCGGTTTGCGGTTGCCGCATGCCAAAGGTGAAATCAATGCCCAGTGACTGCCAGATGACCCGCAGTTCCGCCACAATCAGGTCCACCAAGGTTTCCAGAATGTATTCCTCGATTTCCGTAAGCTCACGGAGTTGCGGTTCCGGGCGGCCACGCCCTCCCAGCAGCAGGTCGATCATGGGAAAGACCACCCCGAGCTCCAACTGCACCACCAGGGGCGCGTCGATGCCGCCGATGTTTACGGTGCAGAGGTAGGTGAGCTCCGGCACGCGCGGCAAAAATTCGCTATACGTCAACTGTTCGGCCGCCACCAGAGCCACATCGAATACGACGCGCAAATAAGCGCTCAGAGAATGGCTGAGATGCCGGGCAAACGTTTCCTGCAGACCGGTAACCGAGCGGATATCGTCTTCGTTAGCCTGGGTGGCAGCCCGGAAGTTCAGCGGCGTGACATGACGCGCCGCGGCGCTGCTTTTCGCACTGCCGCGCGCCGCCCGAAAGAGCGCATCAATCTCGTCCTGATTGAGAATTTTCTCCATAGCTTACCGGGCTCCGGCTATGGACTTGCGCGAGCGGGGCGCCGTGGCGGGGGGTGGAACCGCCGCCGCTTGCGCCGCCGCCGCCTTCTTCGGCTCGCGCTCCTTAAGCAATTCCGCCAAGCGCGACCGTAACTTCAAAATGGCGGCCGAATGAATCTGCGAAACCCGCGATTCGACCACGCCAATCACCGCGCCCACTTCTTTCATCGTGAGCTCTTCGAAGTAATAAAGCGAGAGGACGTCCCGCTCTTTGGGCGAGAGCTCGTCAATGGCGCGCGCCAAGATTTCCTTCATCTCCCCCTGCGCACAGATAAAGAAGGGATCCTCTTCCGGCGCGTACGGAATATAGGTGCAGAGCTCGTCCTCGCGCGTGTCTTCGGGGTTGTCGGTCTGGATGCTGCCCAAGTCGAGCCCGCGCAACTCGCCCAGCAGCCGCTGGAATTCGTCGAGCGGCAGGTCCAGTTCGGCGGCCACCTCGTGTTCCTCGGGGTCGCGGCCGAAGGTGGCGCGTAACCGGGCATAGGCCTGCTCAATGTGACGGGCTTGACGCCGAAGCTCCCGCGGACTCCAGTCCAGTTCCCGTAAGCTGTCCAGAATGGCCCCGCGGATACGAAACTTGGCGTACGACTTGATTTGCACGTTCTTCCGGGGATCGAATTTCTCCACCGCATCCAGCAAGCCCAAAATGCCGGCGTGGACCAGGTCCTCCAGCAGAATATGTTGGGGAAGACGCTCATGGATGTGGCGCGCAATGTATCGTACCTGTGGAAGTAGCTCCATGATAAGCGCTTGCCGCTTCTCATCATGCACCGGTAGTTTCGCCGCGTATGCCTGTTGCGCTTCGGTCATAAGTGGTTCCTAATCTTCCATCTTCCTAATCTTCCCTAAAGGCTTACTGCACGCTGCCGACCAACTCTACCCGCACCCGCGGAGGAATTTCTCCGGGGGATAGCACCACCACCTTGGGCAAGATTGGTTCCAGCAGGCGGCGCAGGTGGAAGCGCGCCGGGCTGGCGCACAAAAGTACCGGTGTCGCGATAGCGAAGTTTTCTCCCACCAGGGCGCGCAACCCATCAATCAGGCGCCGCAACAGAGACGGTTCCAGAGCCACTTGCTGGATCGTGTTAGCGCTTGAAAATGCACGGTTTACCTCTTCGGCGATGGAAGCATCGAGCGAAACCAGCTTGAGTTTGCCGTCGGCGTCCAGCAGCGGGTTCACCAGGCTGCGCGCCAGATTGTGCCGCACCGCCTCCACCAAGGCCACGGGGCTCTTGTTGGTTGCCGCCATATCCACCAGCGTCTCCAGAATGGTGCCCAAGTCGCGTATGGAAACGTGCTCCCGCAGCAGTTGTTGCAGGACTTTCTGCACTTCGCCCAAGTTCATGAGTTTGGGAATCAATTCTTCGACCAGCTTGGGGTGCGTGTCGTTAATGGCATCCAGCAGACGTTTGGTCTCCTGCCGTGTCAACAGTTCATGCGCGAACTGCTTAATCAGCTCCGAGAGGTGCGTTGCCAGCGCCGAGGTCTGATCCACCACAATCCAGCCGGAAGCCAACGCCACATCCTGTTGGGCGGCGCCAATCCACTTGGCAGAGGCGCCGAAGGCCGGCTCGGTGGTATTCACCCCGTCCAGCGGGACGGCCGAGGTGTCGGAGGCAATGGCCAGCATGCTATCGCCATGCATCTCCCATCGGCCAATCTCCACCCCCCGCAAAGAAATCACATACTCTCGGGGCTTCAGGCGAATGTTGTCGGTGATGTGCACCGACGGCACCACGAATCCCAGCTCCGTGGCCAGATGGCGCCGCAAGGCCCGAATACGTTGCAGAAGCTGCCCACCCTTCTTCTCGTCCACCAACGGCACCAAGGCATAGCCCACCTCCAAACTTAGCTCGTCCAGCTTGATCAGCGCATCCGGACTTTCTTGCGCGGCCAGCTTGGCCGGGACCGTGCCTGGGGCAGCGGCCTCCTCAGGCTTCGGCCGGTCTTGGCGCCATGCCAGATAGCCCACCGTCCCTGCCGCCAGAAAGAACGGAATCTTGGGTAAGCCGGGGATCAGGGCCATACACAGCATTACGGCTGCGGCAATCCACAGCGTGCGGCTGCGCGACAGCACTTGGCGGCCCACTTGCGCTCCCAGGCTATCCTCGCTGGCCGTGCGGGTGACCACAATGCCGCCCGCCAAGGAAACGAACAACGATGGAATCATGGTCACCAGGCCATCACCCACCGTCAGCACGGTGTAAGTCTTCAGCGCATCCATGAAAGGAATGCCCATCTGAAATACGCCTATCAGGAAGCCGGCGACGATATTGATGGCGGTGATCAGGATGGTAGCCAGGGCATCGCGCTGGCTGAAGCGGGCTGCACCGTCCATCGCGCCGTAGAATTCGGACTCCGCGGAAAGCGCCAGGCGCCGCTTGCGGGCCTCGGCTTCGTCGATGAGGCCGGCATTCATATCCGCGTCGATGGCCATTTGTTTGCCGGGCATTGCGTCCAGGGTGAAGCGGGCCGTGACTTCCGCGGTTCTCACCGAGCCGTGACTGATGACCATGTATTGAATGGCGATCAAGGCAAGGAACAATACAAAACCAACCACATAGTTGCCGCCGACCACAAACTGGCCGAAGGCCTGAATCACCGTCCCGGCGGCGCCCGCGCCTTCATTACCGTGCAGGAGAATACGGCGGCTGCTGGCTATGTTCAACGACAAGCGGAACAGGGTCAGCAAGAGCAGCAGACTGGGAAAGACCGAGAACTGCACCGGACGATTGATGGACAATGCCGAAAGCAGTACCAGCATCGCGCCGGTAATGCTGGTGGCCAGCAGGAGGTCCAGCAGGAACGCCGGCACGGGGACCAACATCACCAGCACTAAAGCGACGGCTGCCGCAGGCAGCACCCATTCATTAGCTGAGCCGGCCCATTTCTTCCACATTAGTTCCGCTTCCCTCCCCCGCCGCTAGGCGGCCTGGTGCGTTCCGCCTTCATCTTGAAGACAAAAGCGAGAATCTCCGCCACCGCTTGATAGAGCTTGGCCGGAATGGCCGCGCCCTCTTCCACGGTGCGGTACAACAGTTGGGCCAGCGGCCGGTTTTCAATGATCGGGACCCCATTCCAAAGCGCAATGGTGCGAATCTCGTGCGCGATCTTGTCCTGGCCTTTGGCGACCACCACCGGCGCCACCATGGAGTCCATGTCGTAACGCAGGGCAACGGCGAAGTGGGTCGGGTTGGTAATCACCACGGTCGCCTCCGGCACCACTTTCGCCAACCAGCGGCGGCGCATCTGCCTTTGCATGCGCCGGATCCGCCGCTTGGTTTCAGGCGGGCCTTCGTCGTCCTTGCGTTCGTCCTTCACTTCCTGCTTCGTCATCTTGAGGCTTTTTTCATAGCCGCGTTTCTGCAGGTAGACGTCCACCCCGGCCCAAATCAGCAACACCCCGCAGGATTTCCAGCACAGTTCGTAGAAGTGGTGCAAGATATAGCCCAATACGTTGGTTGCGCCCAGAAAAGACAGGTGCGCAATTTGGCCCCAACTGCGGACCATGATCGATATCCCCAGGTACGCAATGAAGGCAAAGGGTAATAGGGTTTTTCCGATCCGGCTGAGCCCGCCGAAGGAAAACAGCCGTTTTATATTGTTCGCCGGATTCAGCCGTTCCAGTTTGAGCGCCATGGGTTGCACCGTCATCACCCATCGGCCCTGAATGGCTTGCAGACTGATGGCCAGCACCCACGCCGTCAGAACGATAGGGGCAACCCAGATCACGACCGTCGTTCCGGCGGACTGGAAAAGGCGGGTATCGGGGCCCATATCCTTCGCGGCCAGACTCAGGCTGTCGTTCATGACTCCGCGCCATCCGCGCAGCCATCCGGAGGCGGTCCAGAAAAGCACCGTGGCCGCGGTCAGCAGAGACAGCGTCGATCCCAGTTCGCGGCTGCGGGCGGTCTGGCCCCTCTCGCGCGCCGCGTCCCGGCGCCGCCTTTCGCTGCCTCGTTCGGTTTTGTTGTCGTCCGCCATCCCTTACGTCCGTCAGCGCATTGCAAGCAAGAGGCGTTCGCATAGGTGCAACGCCACTTCAAAGTAGTGCTCGAATAGGCGCGGCCAGCGTCCCATTACCGTCCACAACATGCAGAATCCGACCACGGATTTCAGTGCCAGGCTAACCATCAGAACCGGCATTTGCGGCGAGGCCTTGGCCAGGAGGCTCAGCAGAACGTCCAGCATCAAAGTGGCTGCCAGCACGGGCGCGGCAATCTCCACCGCCGATGTCCATATACCGGCCGCCCCGTGCAGCAAGGCGGTCGTGGTGGCCAGGGTCACCATCACCTGCCCGGGAGCTACCACGTCATAACTGTGCGCCAGCCCGCGTAGAATCCAGTGGTGCCCGTTCAGTTGCAAGAAAATGAGCATCGTCAAGGTGTAAGTGAAAACCGAAAGCACCGGGGTATCCACCTGGCTTTGCGGATCCATGATATTGACGAGCGAATATCCCATCTGAAAACCCATCACCTGCCCGGCCAAGTGCGCGGCCTCAAAGACAAACTGCAGGGCCAGCGCCATAACCAGCCCTAAAATCAACTCGCCGCTTGCTGCCTGCAGCCATCCCCCCAGGGTCGCCGGAATCAGCGCCGGCTGGTGAAGGGGCAACAAGATCACGGTAAGGACCATCGTGAAGGCGGCCTTGGACAACATAGGCATTCCCTCGCCGCCAAAAAACGGCGCCAGCGACATCATGGCGCCGATCCGCAGACTGATCAGCATGGCGGCAGGCAGCAGGTAGGTCAAAAAGTTTGCAGGCAACATTACCTTTCACCGGGCCAGGGTATGGAAATCGGAAAAGAGCCGGATGGTGTAACCGACCAAATGCCGCACCGTCCAGTGCATGAGCAGGAAGATCGCGCCTGCTGCCGCGCCAATCCGAGGCACCGTGCTGATCGTTGGATCTTGAATCGACGTGATGGTCTGCATAATGCTGATCAGGATGCTGACGGCGGCAGCCACGACCAGTATCGGGGCCGCCGTCCACAACGCCGCCTCCATCGCGTGCCTGCCCAACACCACTACCTGCTCGGGACCCATAGTGCACCTCAGTAGAAGCTTTTCATGATGGAACCCACCAGCAGGTGCCATCCATCAGCCATCACAAAGACCAAAATCTTCAAAGGCGTGGATATCACCACCGGGGGCAACTGGATCATGCCGATGGAAGTCGTTATCGAAGCGACCGCCATGTCGATCACCAGAAAGGGAATGAACAGAACCGCGCCAATCTGAAATCCCGCTTTCAATTCGGAGATCATGTAGGCAGGCACTACGACTCGCATGCTGAGATCGGCCGGCGTGTGCGGCCGGGGCTCGTGCGCCAGTTCCACAAACAGGGCCAGATCCTTTTCGCGCGCAAATTTCAGCATGAAATCCCGCATCGGCGCCGCGCCCCGCTCGACCGCGGTAATCGGATCAATGGAGCCGTTCTGCAGTGGCACAATGGCTGCCCGATAGACCGCCGTGCCCACCGGGGCCATCAAGAACCATGTCAAAAATAGTGCCAGGCCGATCAGCGTCTGGTTCGTGGGAATGGTCTGCGTCCCCAGCGCCTGCCGCAAGAAGTGGAAGATCACCAGAAGCCGGGCAAAGGGCGTCATCGCCAGCAGTATGGCCGGAATCAGGGTGATTACGGTCAAGACTACGACAATGGTCCAGGGCACTCCGCCGGAAGCGGCCGCCGGAACTGGCAGCCACGGTGTGCCCGCCGGGGGCGTGGCTGGCGTCAATCCCGGAGGCATCGGGTAACTGAACCCGGTTTCGCCCAGCAGCAGCACCATAGCGAAGATGCCCGCCGTCCATAGTCGTTTGCTCATTGCACATTCGTAGCGAAGCTTGCCACCAAGGGTTCGGCCTTGGCGGGCGCGGCAACCACCACCTTCACGGGAAGGGACGCGGCCACGGGCGCAGACGGCACGCTTTTGCTTCGCGTTCGGCGGTGCGGCTGGGGAATTTCCAGCTTGGCCAGCAACACCACCGAATTGGCGCTGCCGCCGACCAGAAACTCCTGCCCATCCACCTGCACCAGGGAAATCGTTTGCTTGTTCGGAAGAGCCAGGGTCTCCAAGGCCCGCAGGCGGCGCGACGGCACCCGAAAGGGCCGAACGGCAGCCAGTATGCGGGCATAGGCGGAGCCCAACGCCCTCAGCGCACGCCCGCCGGCCTTCCAAAATGCCTGGGCCGCGCCTTTCCCCAAAACCGGTGATTTTCGCATCGTCGAACTGCGCCGCGTCGTTTTCTTCTTCATATCAACCCCGTAACTTGTACGGCGAGCCGGTCGCCGATCACTTCGAATTCCACCCAGCCGATCTGCCTGCCATTAATCTGCAGTGGCAAGTGGGTCCCCTCTTTCCACCGCGTTTCGACGATGCTGCCGGTGTCCAGGCGCAACAATTCCCGGATGGTGAACTTGGGCACTGGCACATCCACCGTGACCACACAGTTCAACTGCATTAACTCGACCCACGGGTCCGGCAGCGCTTGCGGCGACGGGCTTTCCGATGTTTCCGCCATCATCGTTGCACCAAAAACTCCGTAAAGTACACCTCGCCGAGATGCGCATCGGGAACCCGGCGCTGCAGAGTTCCCAGGAGCTCGCGTTTGAGCCGGACCTTCCCTTCGGAAGAAAGCAGTTCCTCGGCCTTATAGCCGGATACTACGGACAAAACCGTGTCCCGTATGGCCGGAACCGGATTGGGACCAGTTTCCTTGCCGCCTTTCGGCAACTCGAATTGGCCCAGGTCCAGACCCAGCCTCACGTAGGCGTGAGTGTCGCTGTCTGCCAGATTGACTACAAAATCTTCCAGGTGCAGAATCCCCGTGATCTGATTGTTCGGTTCAGTGCGGACCTTTGCCTTGGCGTGGTGATGCCACAGCAACCCACCCCCAACTCCGCCGCCCAACAGACAAGCGATCAACAGCACCGGGATAAACGACTTGCCGCCCCCCTTTTCTTCAGGAGTCGGCTCGATTGCATTGTCCAGATCGTCAGACATACTTAACCCGGTGGAAGCAACTCAGGTTCCGTAGCCGCGCCTCAATCTGGCTGGCGCCCGGAAGTTGCCGTTTTTAAAGCGGCAAAATCTGCCTGCCCGCCGCCGCCGGCCATCCGGCAGCAGACGGGCAGGTAAGGAAAGTTACAATCAGTTAATGAGAAGCATAGGCGGTGGAGCGGCTTCCGCCGGGGAAGCCGCTCCATTCATTAAGGCTGTATCAGGTTGATGGTATCCTGAGCAACATTATCGAAAGTGGTCATCGTACGGGCATTGGCCTCGTAAGCCTGCTGCGCCACGATGAGGTTGGAGAACTCGGTGGCAATGTCAACGTTGGATTCCTCCAGGGAGGAACCCAAGATCGTGCCCCGGCCCGCCGAGCCGGCCACTCCGATGCTGGCGGTCCCGGAAGCCAGCGTCTGCTGAAAATCGCTGTTTCCGGAGGCCGCCAAACCTTCCTCATTGGCGAAGGAGGCAATCGCCAACTGGCCGACATTCTGTTGCTGGCCATTGCTGAACACGCCTTCAATAACGCCGGCGGAGGTCACGGAAATCGATTGCAGCGAACCGGCGGAGTATCCGTTTTCCGCCTGGATGCTGCTGGAGGAGTCCCCGGCGGCTTGGCTGATGGTTGGGTCTCCGGAGGCATTGAACAAGTCCCAAGTGAAATCCAGACTGGTGGCGCCATCGGCCAGCGAAGGAATGGTAATGCCGGTAATGTTGCCCACGCTGCCCGATTGTCCCGAGACCGCAGTGACCTTTGCCGTATTCCCGAGGCTGCTGGTAACGGTGACGGAATTCAGTTGCCCGGAGCCGTCGAAGCCTAATGTTCCCGCCGCCACCTGCACCGCCGTGGCGTCCTGGCCTACATCCGCCCCCGGGATAGTGAGCGTATATTGCCACTGGTTTGAGCCCGTCTTCCAGCAATTTAGCGTCAGGGAATGGGCGTTGCCCTGGGCGTCGTAAACTTCCGATATCGTCGTCGTGTAAGTGGCAGCCGAAGCCGCGTAACCATTCTGGCTCACCGAACTGACTCCCGAGGTCCCACTGGTTTCACTCAGCGTCGGGTTGCCGCTGCTGTCCATTATGTCCCAATCAAAGGTCAAGCTCGCTCCCCCGTTGAGGTCGGAGACACTGATTCCGGTTACGTCTCCCGGCTCGGTACTGGGCGCAGTTCCAGATTCGCCGTTGTCAACGGTGACGTTAGTCAAATCTCCGGTGGTGGGATCGAAAGCGACGGTTCCGCTGGTCACAACCACCGGCGACGCGCTCGATTGCCCCACATCGGTGCCGGGAATGGTTATGTTGTAGGTCCACTCATCGGCGGTGGAGCTTTTCGTGAAGTTGAAAGTCAGTACATGGCTGGTACCGGCGCTGTCGTAAACCGTTTCCGTCTGGCTGAAGGTCGCACCGGTCGCATCGCTGGGGTTAAAGCCGGCGGTCATATCGATTGCGCTGGTGGCCTGCGCCGTGGGATAGCTCACGGACTCGGCGCTGTCCAGGGACATGTCTCCGCCGATGATGGTCGTGGCCTGCGCCGGGAAGGTCTGGCCTTCCATGATCGAGAGCGCCTGAATAGGCTGGTTGGTGTCGATCACTCCCGCGGTATTGGCGGCATATCCCATCACGTCGGACCCATCCGAAGCCAGCAGGGCGCCGTTGGCGCCCATGGTAAAGTCGCCGGCCCGCGTGTATTGTTGCACGCCATGGTTGTCGGTCACGAAGAAGCCGTTTCCCTCTATGGCCATGTCGGTATCGACGCCGGTCGTTTCCGGAGAGCCCTGGGTGAAAATCGCTTCGTTGGAGCCCACCGTGGTGCCCATGCCGATCTGAATCGGATCACCCGCCCCGCTGCTGCCTAGGTTCTGATACAGCATGTCCTGGAAGAGGGTGCGCGTATCTTTGTAGCCAATCGTATTCATGTTTGCCAAATTGTTGGCGATGGAATCCAGCGCCTCCGAATTGGCAGTAAGCCCGGATAATGGAATCGAGAATGAGGACATCGCGTAGTCTCCTTGTCATGGCCGGCGGCGCCGGCAGTGGCGCTGTCGCCTAATCAGTGGAACTGACACCGGAGGTGCTGCCGGTGCTGGTGCCGGTACTTGAGCCGCTCTCGCCATTCTGAATCAACTGGTGAATGTCGATGAGCTGTTCGAGCTGGCTGAACGACGCTAGCTGGTTTACGAACGTCTCAGGGTCCTGGGCGCTTTCCGGATCCTGCGCCTTCAGTTGCGCGGTCAGCAGTTGCAAGAAAGAGTCCCCGTCAAGCTGATTGAGCCCGCTGGTGGAATTGGCGCTGGCTGTCGCACTGCTGCTGCTGACGCTGCCTAAACCGTTGGTTGAAGTTGCCATTGGATTCCTCCAAATCTTCCTACGCCCGCAGGTCCAAGCCGGTACGGGTGTATGTTTCCCCGGTGAGGGGGTCTTCGATTTCTGTTTCCGCTTCTGGTTCCGAAGCTTCATTGCGGAAGGCAGCCTGGTTTCGTGGATTGCCCTGCCCCTGCCCTTCCGACTGACCGAAACCCGATTGGAGCGACGCACCCGCCTGTGGTTCGCTGATCGATAGATTGCTCACGCGCAAATCATGAGAACTTAGCGCCTGCGTCAACTCGCTTATGTGCGAAACCATCCATTGGCGGGTATCGGTTTGTTGCGCCGAAATGGCTGCCCCGATTTGGTCGCCGTGCAGTACCGCGTGAATCTCGATTTGGCCCATGCCCTCCGAACGAACTTCCACCCGCATCTCGCTCTCATGCACGCCTGCCAAAACGCGCGGAGTTATTACCGGCTCAGCTTCGGCCGGGGAAGGGGTCCGGGGAGTTTCGGCGGCGCCCAAGGACGCAGTTGTCGAACTGGATGGAGTCTGATCCTGCCCCTCGGCGGCGGTCTGCCCCACCGAACCGGCAGCAGGGGAAATGATAGATGCGCCGGCCAAATCGGCAGACTGCATCCCTGCTGTTCCCTGCGAATCCGGTTGCGGTCCTCCGTTGTTGCTGCCGCCGGAGGCGGTTTGGGGGTCGTTCCCTGCCCCCAACCCAGCCGCTGCCGCTACCGGTGTTCCCGCCGGGGCATTGCTGGCGGCCGTAGTTCCAGACTGCTGGGGCGCAGACGAACCGGACGCCTGTGGTCCTTTGTCCGTCACTGCTGCTGCCGCTGAACCTGCAGACGCGCTTGCCGGCGGCGAAACTTCGCTCAATGATTGCGGCCCGCTCCCGCCGGCCGGGGATGCGTAGCTGACGGCATGCTGCGGCGCCACGGCAGTCACTGCGCCGGAGCCCGCAGGTTCCTCGTGCGGCTTTGCCGCAACTGCTGTCAACGAACCGCTCGCTACAGTCGCGGCCGTGGTCTGATTCTCTGGTTCCGGCCTCACCGTTGTTACACCCGTTGCGTGCGCACGGTCCCCTGGAAGACTGCCGGTCACACGCAGAACTTGCGCCGGGATGTGCTGGTCAGCACCCGTAGAAGCCGCGGTTGCCGCAGCCGGCAACTCCTGGCTGGATGCCGCACCAATGAGGTTCGCAGTCCCCCCGGCGTTCACGGCCAGAGACGGAACCAGTTGATTCGTTACGCCACTCGAGGTGCTGGTGGGCCCGTCATTCTCGTCCTGGTTAAGGCCCGGGTTGCCGATGACCGTGGCTGGAAGCGGCGCTCCCGGTGCCACAATTCCTGCGGCCGTTCCTTGTTCCCCGCCCGCCGCGGCTGGCGCCGGCGGGCTGGCTTGGCTGCCGGCTGTACTGCTGGAAGCCGAACTCACAGCAGTATCAATTTGATTTTCGGGCGGCAGAATTTGAGCATTGGCCGCGGGGGCCGGCGGCTGTGCCGGATTGGCTTGGCTGCCGGCTGTACTGCTGGAAGCCGAACTCACAGCAGTATCGACTTGATTTTCGGGCGGCAGAATTTGAGCATTGGCCGCGGGGGCCGGCGGCTGTGCCGGATTGGCTTGGTTGCCGGCTGCGCTGCCGGAAGCCGAACTCACAGCAGTGTCAATTTGATTTTCGGGCGGCAGAATTTGAGCGTTGGCCGCGGGGGCCGTCGGCTGTGCCGGATTGGCTTGGTTGCCGGCTGCACTGCGGGAAGCCGGAATGGCGGCGGCAACTGTTTCATATTCGAGTGGCAGAGTTTGGGCACTGGCGCCGGCCGTCTGCGGTTTCGCCGCAGACGGTTGTGTCTGCTTTCCTGATATATCTAAACCACGGCTTGCACTCCGGCTGGCTACAGCGTGGACAGGACGGCCCCCTTTTGCCGTTGCCTTGGCCTGAACTGGTTGCAGGGGAGTGACGTCAGCAGACGCAACCGCGGATTTGCCGGAATCGCCGCTTGCGGGCGTCCCGCTGCCGTCTCCTTGCGCTTGCGGTTCGGCGGCGTTTGAAGAAGCACCCTTGGCATCCTGGCCGGAAGCCAGGTTCAGGACGGAATCGAGGGCCGATTGGAACGCGGATGGCTGCGCTGCTCCCTCACTGCCAATGTTCATTGGCGCCGGCGGAGCAGCAGTGGCGAGTTGTACCGCAACCATGACCACGGTCCCGCAAGGAGCAGATTGAGCGCCAAAGTCGCATGATCCAAAGAGACTGAACTAAGTCGCTGAAACGCCTAAAGTTTTCGCTTGTTCTGCCGAGCCGGCCACGCGCCCGGCGGCAAGATTTGCCGTTTTCGCATAGGCAAGCTGTGACCAGGGGACCGGTGGCCGTGAACCTCATGATTCGCGTTCCGGTGGCTGCTGCCTTCAGGATATTTTCAGGGTGAACTCCTATCCTGGAAACAAATTGGACGCGCGTCAGCGTTCATTAGGCGCGGTCAAGGGATGCTGCGCCTGCACGAATTCCCGTGAACTCGTGCAGCAGCATGCAGCGGTTGGCGGGCAATAGCCACTCCCACACCTGGTTGTTAGTCCGCCAACCTTATTTGCAAGGTGCCCGCTTGCTCCAGCTTTCACGCTTGAGTTGTAGTTCGGGTGGTACTGCCTGCCTTGGCGCTGTTGTGCCGCTCCAGGACGGCCTTGATAGTTTCCAGGAGCGGTTGAGGCTTTTCGACTAATTGCCCCTTTTCCAAGAACGCCGCCGCCCCTTCCTGCCGCAGCTTTTCCGCGTTCATCTGCGACAGGCTGGTAAGTACGACTATGGGAATATCCGCAGTGGCGGGATCGCTCTTCAAAGTGTGCAAGACGTCCGGGCCACTGATCTTAGGCAGCATCATATCCAGAAGAATCAGATCGGGGTGGTTGCCACGGGCAAGTTGCAAAGCCGCTTCTCCGTCCGCCGCGGCCAGAACGCTGTAACCCGCCCGGGTAAGGATGCGCTGGTTCGCAATCCTTAAGAACATGCTGTCTTCAGTCACTAATATTGTGGGCATACCGCTCCCCTGCCGCGGCGGTCTTACCTGGATTTATATCGGCCAAAAATTGGTTTTCTTTAAGAGCCGGGCATCAACTCTTGCGCCGATTGCGTCCTGGTACGGCAAAGAGCCGGTTGTGCTTGCGGCGCGGTATCGGTTGCGCTCGATCTCCGGCCTGCAATCTGGCTAGCGCTTCTGCTCGGCTCTTGCCCGATTCATGCCGGCGAGGAAGAGATCGTCCACCGTCTGCTGGTCGCGGCGCCGTCTATCTTCCAGGTAGAGGGCCAACTGGCCGTCGCGCACGGTTTCGAGTACCTCTTGACTTTGCTTGGCCTCCAAAAAGACCTGCTGCTGCTCCTGCCAGGCGCGCTCCAGCGCCATAATGGTTTGGTTCAACTTCTGATTGGCTTCCGCTAAGCCGCGTCTCCCGGTAAATCGTAACTGGACCTCTCCCGCCGCGGCGCCTTTCTTCATATCGGCGGTCAGCTTGGCCTCGAACTGGCGCCGGTACTCAAGCAGCAGTTCGCGCTGCCGGCGCGCGGCTGCAAGCTTTTGCGAGACGGCCTCCAGCCGAATTTCTTCCTGCCGCGTCAAGGTTGCGCGCAAGCGGAGCAGAGCTTGGAGCGGGAAGCGGAATGCCATGTGGCTATATCGGGATCGCCAGCAGCGACTGGATAGTCTTTTCCAGCGTGGTTTGTTCGTTCGGCCGTTGTTGAAGAATGCTGTTGATGGCGGGCAAGACTTCGACAGCCTTATCCAGGATGGGATCAGCGCCCTTTTGATAGGCGCCTACACGGATCAGATCTTCGGAACGCGCATAAATGGCCAACAAACGGCGTAGCGCGCCGGCACGCCGCAAATGGTCGGCTGAAGCTACGGCCGGCATGAGACGGCTCAGGCTGTCAAGCACGGAAATCGGGGGATAGTGGTTCTGCATGGCCAGCCGGCGGTCGAGCACGATGTGACCGTCCAGCAGGGAGCGCAGGGCATCGACCAATGGGTCCTGCTGATCGTCGCCTTCCATCAGGACCGTATAAAAAGCGGTTATGCTGCCTCCGGCAAATTGTCCGGCGCGCTCCACCAGCCGCGCCAGCAGGCTCCATACGGAAGGGGTATAGCCCTTCGCGGTCGGCGGTTCTCCGGCGGCTAAGCCGATCTCGCGCTGGGCCATGGCGAAGCGCGTCAGCGAATCGACCACCAGCAGAACATGCTTGCCGTGGGAAGAAAAATATTCGGCAACGGCGGTGGCGGCCATGGCCGCGCGCAATCGCAGCACGGGCGACTCGTCGGAGGTGGTGACCACAACCACCGCCTTGCGCCGTCCTTCTGCTCCCAGGGTCTCCAGAAACTCGTTTACCTCGCGCCCACGTTCGCCCACCAAAGCCAGTACCGTGACTTCGGCGGCGGTGTTCCGCGCCATCATGCCGATGAGGGTGCTTTTGCCCACGCCACTGCCGCCAAAGATCCCCAGCCGCTGACCGCGGCCGCAGGTGATTAGGCCGTCAATGGCGCGTATGCCGCAGCTCAGGGGATCACGAATCGGAATACGGTCCAGAGCCCGCGGCGCGGTGCCGTCGAGGGGCCATTCTTCCACCGCATGATACGGCCCGTGTTGATCCAGCGGTATGCCACTGGCGTCGATCACGCGGCCCAACAGAGCCTCGCCCACCCGCAAGCCGGCGCGCGCGCCCCAGGTGATGATTTGGTCTCCGTACCGGATGCCCTTGGGTTTGTGCAGCGGCATGGACAGAATCGTGGAGCCACGAAATCCCACGATCTCGCCGGCGTAGGTCTGCTTCTCGGAGGTAAGGATGGAGCACGCTTCGCCTACCGAGCAGACCGGCCCTTCGGACTCCACAATCTGACCCAGCACCTTGGTGACGCGGCCTTCCCAGCACATGCTGCGGCTCTCTTCGAGGCTGTGCAAGAAACGGCTTAAGCGTGCGCTCATGGCGAATTTCGCGGAGACCTCGCCAACAAGTCGGCAAAGCCTTGCTCAATCTCCTTTAACTGCGCCTCCACACTCAAGTGGCTGTTACCCAACGCGGTTTCGAGTTGGCATTCGTTACCCACCAGCGCGGTATCGGCTAGGATCTCCGTTGGTCCGCGCACTGGATCCTGGGCGAAGGCATGCCGCCAAGCCTCCATCTGGTCGGGAGGCACGTGCAGGCGCACGTGCGTGCCGGCGGATAACCGCTCCAGCGCGGCGTACACCACGCCCTTCAGGACCAGTACATCCAACTGGGCCTCACGGTTCAGTATCTTGCGGGCTATCGCCAGGGCCAGAGAAACCACTTCCGCTTCCACATCCTGAAAGTAAGATTCCCGCTCGCGCGCAAATTCCGACAGGGCATCAGCGACCATCGATTGGGCCTGCTGAATAGAATTTTGGGTTTCCTCCAACGCGCGTCGCCGGCCTTCCTCCAAGCCGCGGCGATAGGCTGCTTCATCCCGCGCCTTTGCCTGATCTCCGGTGACGGCGTCGTCCGGCCCCATGCCCAGGTTCAGTCCCGGGGGAATAACCGGTTGACCGCTGTCGGCGCCAATGGTGGGATACGTGAAGCGCTTAACGAAAGGGCCGTTGGGCTGTGTATTAGACGAGGTATTCATCATCCCTGTCGCTCTTGAGTACAACCTTGCCTGCCGCTTCTAGGTTGCGCGCAACGGTGATCAGTTCTTGTTGCGCATGGGTAACTTCGCGGGCCCGCACCGGACCAAGCACGTCCATGTCTTCCTTCAACATATCGGTGGCGCGTGAGGACATGCACTTGAAAATATGGTTCTTCAGCGGTTCCGACGCACCCTTCAAGGCCATGGCCAGGGTCTTCTTGTCCACGTTAGCCAGCAATTCCCGGATACTGGCATCGGCAACCGTCAACAGATCCTCGAACGTAAACATCAGGTTGCGAATGGCCAGAGCGAGCTTGGGGTCCTGTAATTCGATATTGTCGAGAATGACTTTGCTGGCTGCCGGCTCCAGGCGATTCAGCAGGTCGGCCACCGCCTTGAAGCCCGCGTAACCGCGTTGTTTTTGCTGCCCCAGCGATTGCAGCTTCTTGTTAAGCACGGTGGAAACTTTGTTAGCCATCTCCGGAGAGAATTGGCGCATTTCCGCCAGGCGGCGCACGACTTCGGCCCGGGTCCTTTCCGGCAACGTTTCCAGCAAGGACGACGCCTGTTTGGCATCCAAGTGCGCGATCACGAGCGCGATCGTCTGGGGATGTTCGCCTTCCACGAATTTTGCCAGTTGCGTGGGATCCGCCTTCTGCAAGGAATCCAGGTTGCCGGCCTGCGCCTCCAGAGCGCGCTCCAACTCCTCCAGCAGGACCTTGGCGCCATCTTCACCGAACGCTTTAACCAGCAGGCGGCTGGCATACTCGGTGCCGCCCAGAGCGACATACTCCTGGGTCAACTGCAGGCGGTTGAAATCTTCCAGAACTTGAAAAGCCAGTTCAGGAGACACGTAGTCGAGCTCGGCGATTTCCCGCGTCAGCTCCTGCACTTCCCGTTCGGGCAACGCGCGGTAAATGTTGCTGGCCACTTCATCGCCTAAGATGACCATCAACACGGCGGCTTTCTGCAGACTGTTGACGGCGTTGTTCATTTCTTCTCCGCACTCTGGCGGACCCAGCTCTGGATCAGCCTGCCTGCGGTCGGAGTGTCTTTCTTGATTTTGTCGATCACCTGGCGCCGGAGTTCCGGATCACCCAGCGCTTGCGCTTGGGCATCGAGCTCCGCCTGCACGGACTGGCTGAGCGCCGACTTGCCGGCCAGGGCGGGGGCCGCACGCTGCTGAGCCTGGGCCGCCAAGTTGGCGCTGACCTGCCGTAACGTCGTTGCCATCTGCCGGCGCAGCGGCCGCAGCACCAGCATGTACACGACCAGGAACAGCAGTCCGATACCCGCGTAGCGCACCAGGGAAATCCAGCGCTGGACCACGTTGACCACCTGGGTCGGTAAACTGGGCGCCTCCGGCGTCTCCACCGGCGTTTGCGCGAAGGGAATGCTCTGGACTTCTATGGTATCGCCGCGGCTGGCATCGATATCCAAGGCGGCGCGCGCCAACTGCGTCACCTGCCGCAACTGGTCCGCCGAAAGGCTCCCGGCGCTGGCGTCGAGCAGAATCGCGGCGGATATGCGCTTGATGGCGCCTGCCGGCTGCAGTATGTGATGCTGGGTGCGATTCACCGCGTAGGTGCTGCTTTCCGTCCGGTTCGACTGCGATGGGCCCAATATGCTATTGGGCTTGGCCGGAGCCTGTCCCTTGCTGGGAACATTACTGGTGGTCCCCGGCACCCCTCCGGATTGAAGCTCGCTGGTGACTTCCTCCGTCTTTTGCGTGCTCACGGCAACCACCGAGTTGGGATCGTAGGTTTCGCGATTATCTTCGGTAGTGGCGAGATCGTACTCGACGTTCACGCTGGCGCGCACGTGGTCGTGGCCGGCCACGGGCTCTAAGGTGGCTAAGAGTTTTTCCGTCAGCGTGCGTTCCAGTTCCCCGGCGGTAGCCGAGTTGCCCTGGTGATTTCCGGCACTCAACATGCGGCCCGTACTATCGATCAGGGTGACATTTTCCGGCTGCAGGTTTTCTACCGCGCCGGCCACCAACTGACGAATGGCCAGTTCCGTCTCGCCGGAAGGCATGCGCTTCAGCGTCAAAACGATGGACGCCTTGGCCTGTTGTTCACGGTCGGTAAACAGTGACTCTCTGGGCATCACGATATGCACCCGGGCCGCTTGCACTTCTCCCAGAGTTTCAATCGTGCGCTCCAGCTCACCCTCCATGGCGCGCTGATAATTGACCTTTTCTGCAAAATCGCTGCCCATCCAATCGGGCTTGTCGAAGATTTCGAAGCCCAGCCGGCCGCTGGCCGGCAGGCCGCCGCCGCTGGCAATTTCCAGGCGCGCTTTATCGAGTTCGTCGGCGGGAACTTGTATGCCGGTGCCGTCTGGAGTGAGGCGGTTGGGAATCCTCTTGGCATCCAGGCGGGCCGCCAGGGACTGTAGATCGGCGGCGTTGGAGCCCGTGTACAGCGTCTTGTAATCGGGCGTGCTGAGCAGGGCGGTAAACGCCCACAATATCGCCAGCGTCGCCGCCGCGCCTCCTACCAGCAGCATTTGCTGCTTCGGCGTCATGCCTTTCACCCAGGCGCGAATCTGGTTCAAGAAATCCATCGCTTAATCGTTAGCCGCTCCTAGTCCGTGGCCGGCAGTTGGCGTTTGCCGGCCGCCTCCGGCTGCCGGCTTTTGACTAACCGCCGCTAGAACGCCATCTTTGAGACATCCTGGTACGCCTGCACAATCTTGTTGCGCACCTGCATCATCAACTGAAACGACAACTCCGCCTTCTGCACCGCAATCAACGCCGCGTGCACGTCCTGACCATTGCCCGACAAGAGTTGTTGTGTCTTCTGCTGGGCATCCGTCTGGAGTTGTTCGATCTGCTTCATGCCGTCGCGCAGCGTTTCGACGAAATCCGGCTGGCCGCTGCCGTTGGTTCCGGTGCTCCCCGGGTCGAACGAGTTCGTTGGTGTTCCCAAGCCTTGAATGTTTGCGGTCATAAACGGTTATGTCCTCAGTGCAATATGTCGATCGATGCCTGGACCATGTTCTTGGTGCTTTGTACGGCAGCGGCATTGAGCTGATAAGCCCGCGCCGCGCCCATCAAATCCACCATTTCCTGCACCGGATTGATGGCCGGATAGGCCACCATGCCGGCGGCATCGGCGTCCGGATGGCCCGGCTCATAGCGCATCACCGGCGGCGCCGGATCGCTAACCGGCCCGCTCACCTGCACCCCTTGGACCTGCAAGTCGGCAAACGATCCGCCTTGCATGGCCGGCGTGCGGGCCGCCGAGAATACCACCTGCTGCCGCACGTAGGGGCCGCCCTGCTGCGTGCGTGTGGTTTCGGCGTTTGCCAGGTTGGCTGCCGTCACCTCCGCCCGCAGCCGCTCCGCCTTCAGTGCGCCGGCGCTGACGTCGAGTACCCCAAATAAGTTCATTGCGTGCCATCCTTCATCGCGAGCGTGTCCATGCGAAACTCGTGCCGGACCATTTCGACCCCCACGCGATACTCCATTTGGGTTTCGGCCAAGGCCATCGACTCGCGGTCGAGGCTTACGTCGTTGCCGTCCGGGCGCTGCATCAGCCCGGGAACACCGGTGACCTGCGGGGTGGAAGGGGCTTCCGGCGCGGAGAGGGCCCGCTGCATTTCCGTCCGGAAGTTGATGTCCTTCGTGTGGTATCCCGGTGTGTCGAGGTTGGCTATGTTGCTGGCCACCAGAGACTGCCGGAAGGAGACCAAGTTAAGGTAACGCTCATCCAGGTTCAGCGCGTCGGAGTCGATCAAGCTCATGCGTCCCTCCTTTGCAAGCCGTACTCGCGGATTTTGTTGCGCACCGTCCGGATACTGATGCCCATCAATTGGGCGGTCCGGCTGCGGTTCCCGCCCGTGGAGGTGAGCGTGGCTTCGAACAACTGCCGCTCTACGTCGCGCAAGGTTTGACCCGGCTGGGGCGTATTGGCGGGCTCGCCCTTGGGCGGGGGCGGGGGAGCTTCCAGGATCTCCGGTCCGAGTTCCGGACCGGGCGATAACACTAAGGCGCGCCGGATCAAGTTTTCCAGTTCGCGCACATTGCCCGGCCAGGAATACTCGGTCATTCGTTGTTTAAGTTCCGCCGACAGTTTGAACGTTGATCCCTGGGGAGCATACTTTCGGATAAAGTGTTCCGCCAGTTCCACCGCGTCTCCGGAACGATTCCGCAAGGGCGGAATGGAGAGGGGAACTACATTCAGGCGGTAATACAGGTCGGCGCGAAACTTGCCTTCCTGTACCAGCGCTTGCAGGGGCCGGTTGGTGGTGGCAATGACGCGCGTGTTGACCCGGCAGGGACGGGTATCGCCCAACCGGTCCACCTGGCGGTCCTGCAACACGCGCAGTAGCTTGGGTTGCAGGCTCAGCGGCATTTCGGCGACTTCATCCAAAAGCAGGGTGCCGTGGGCGGCGAGTTCGAATTTGCCGGCCTTGCTGCCTACGGCGCCGGTGAACGCGCCGCGTACATAACCAAATAATTCGCTTTCCAGGAGCGCTTCGGGAAGGGCCGCGCAATTCACCGCCACGAAAGGACCATCCTTGCGGGCGCTGTTCTGATGGATCAAGCGGGCCAACATTTCCTTGCCGGTGCCGCTCTCGGCTTCCACCAGGACGTCCGTATCGGTGCGCGCCACGCGCATGGCCAGCGCCAGCAAGTTGTGCATCTGCGGCGAACCCCCGATGATTTCGCGGTCGCCGGGGCCGGTGGGAGCTTGGAGCACGCGCTGAATCGCCCGGTCGAGCTGCTCGAAGGCGACGGGTTTTTCCAGGTAGTCGCAAGCCCCTTCACGGATGGTGGAGACGGCTTCCGGCACCGTGCCGTAAGCCGTCAGAAAGATTACGGCCGTATCGGGGTTGATGGCCCGAATCTGGCGCAGCACGCCCAAGCCATCGCCATCGCCCATGCGCATATCGGTGACCACCAGCGGAAAACGGCCGGCCCGGAACTTGGCCACCGCTTCTTGGACTCCGCCGGCCGTCTGCACCGACCAACCTTGGCGGCGCAAATTGACTTCCAGGGCGGTTCTAATGGCGGCCTCGTCATCGACCACCAAAACCTGTCTCATTCCGTTTCTCCCTTGCCCCCAAAGTTGAGCAAAATCGTCGTGCCCTCGCCCAGCCGGCTGGCCACGCGCAACGTGCCCCCGTGCTGGTCCATGATCTTGCGGCATACCGCCAGACCGAACCCGGCGCCGCCCCCGCCGCGCGTGAAGCCGGGCTCGAAGATTCGCTCCAAATCCTCCGCCGCGATCCCGCAGCCCTGGTCCCGGAATTCCACTTGCGCCGCGTCTTCCGTTCCCGGCCCCACCGAGACGGTGAGCACGCCGCCCGGCTGCATGGCGCGAAAAGCATTCACCGCCAGATTGAAGAACACTTGTTGCAAGCGGGAGGGATCGCCCGGAATGTTGACGCACTTGGCGTACGGATCAAAATCAATCCGCATCCCGCACTGCTGCGCCACCGGTTCCAGCAACTGGATGGTGCATTCCAGCAGTTCCGGCAGGTTCACCGCGCGCAGTTGCAGCGGTCCGGGATTGCGCAGGGTCAGCACGTTGTTGACCGTGGCCGCAATCATGCGCAGGCCCGCCTGAATATGTTTGGCCCACTTGCGGCTTTCGTTATTGCCGGCCGGCGCCGCGTGCACCAGCAAGGACGCAAACAGTTCCATGCTGGCCAGCGGATTGCGTACTTCGTGCGCCAACAGCGCCGAGCTCTCGGCCAGCGCCTGTAAGCGCCGGGCATGCTCGCGCTCTTCCTCCAGATGGTGCTCGGCCGTGGCGTCGCGGATGATGAACAGAGCGCCGGCGCCGCCGTCGTGGGCGGTGAAGGCCGCCGGGCGCACCGCCAGATAGCGCGGCTGGTCCCCCGTCCGGACCACGATTTCCCGCTCCTCATTCTCCGGCTGCGGGCTGAGGCCGGCGAAAATCGCGTCCTTATCTTCCACTCCCTGCAGCAAACGTTCCGCTTCGCCGTTACAGAGCTGTACCCGGGAAGTGCCGCCGCACAGCACCACCCCACACGGCAGACTTTCCAGCAGATTCTGCAGGTGACCCCGCATGCGCTCGTTTTCCCGCAAGCTGGCGGCAAGATGGCGGTTCTTATCGTCCAGTTGCTTCCTGAGCCCGGCCACCTCCTGCTGGAGCTCGCGATAAGAAAACTCCAACAAACCGGCGGCGCGGGTAAAATCGGCGAAAGCCTCTGCCAGGGCTTCCCGTGTGGGCGGCGGGGTTTGTACCGCCAAGGCGGTTTTGCTCGAACGGCGCACGCCCTGGAGGTCGCACATGCCTTGCCAAACTGGGCAACTTTTACCTAAGAATTATCTGAACTATCCCAGCATGAAGTGGTCCGTGCCGATCAGAAGTTCATCATCCGCCAAAATGAAAGCGCGCTCGATGGCGTGCTGCAGTTCCCGCACATTGCCGGGCCACTCATATTTCATCAGCAGCGAATGCACCGCGGGATGCAACGTCTTTTGCGGCATTTTCGCTTGCCGGCAGAACTGGGCGAGAAAGTGCGCGGCCAGCAACAGCACATCGTCGGCGCGTTCGTGCAAGGTGGGCAGGTGGATCGGAAAAACCGACAGCCGGTAATACAGGTCCTGCCGGAATTCGCCCCGCTTGATTCTCTCCTTCAGGTCGGCGTTGGTGGCCGCCAAAACGCGAACGTCCACGCGAAAGACGTCGGGACTGCCCAGGCGTTGCACTTCCCCGTCTTGCAGGAACCGCAGCAGCTTGGCCTGCATGCTCAACGGCAATTCGCCGATCTCGTCCAGGAACAGCGTCCCGCCGTGCGCGGCATGGATGCGTCCCAGCTTGGACTGCACGGCGCCGGTGAAGGCGCCGCGCACGTATCCGAAAAGTTCTGATTCCAACAAGGATTCAGGTATCGCGGCGCAGTTGACGGTGACCACGGGCAGTTTGGCGCGGAGGCTGAGCTGATGAATGGCGCGGGCCACCAGTTCCTTGCCCGTGCCGCTCGGTCCTTCCAACAGCACGTTGGCGTCGCGGCGGGCCACCATGCGCGCCAGACGATACACTTGGCCCATCACCGCGCTGCGCCCCACCATCTCCGGCAACGGCTCGCACCGGGGGTCGCTTTCCCGCCTCGCCTCCGGTTCGGCAGGGGCGGCGGCGGTAGAGGCTTCGCCCCCGGAGTTTTGTTGCAGGGCTTCCAGCAACTGTTGCAACGGGTCCGGCACCGGTTCCGCCGGCACCACCCGCCCGGTGGCGAAATCCAGCAGGAAAACCGGCAGGTCCGGCTGCTGCAATTTCATCATGCGCCGGACCTCTTCGGCGTCCAAGTCGGGTAATTTCGGATCCAGCAAAACCAGATCGAAGCGCTTTTTCTCCACGCGCTCCAAGGCGTCGGCGCCGCTCCGGGCCGCTTCTGCATTGCATGATTGCAAGGCCAGCGTATCGCACATCGATTGCGGCAGCGAACTCGTCACCAGCACAGCCGAGCTCATGGGTGAGCTTACTTCCCGGGAAAACAGCGGCAAAGTGGCCATCGATTCCTCTCCTGAAGACGAGGCTCAGTCTACTTGAACAGGGTTAGAGAAACCTTAGACCAAAATTAAATTTTACTTAGCTTGTGAAGAGATCTGTGAGTTCTGCCGATAGATAAGGCGCAAACGGGAGGCCGGCGCCGGGCACAGTTCCAGCCGCGCGCCCTGCAAAACCAGTACCCGCAAGGAAAGCGCCAGCCGGAAGACCCGCCGGGTTATGCTGCCCCGGGGACCACGCCCGGTCTGCGCCAAAGCCAGCAACGCCTGGCCCTCATTTTCCGCAAAGGCCGCCATCGGATAAGCAATTTCGGCTACCACCGCCTCCGGGCCGGACTGTAACGCTACCTTGACCGCGCCGCCTGCCTGGGTTTGATGGATGGCATCGGTGAGCAGCCGGAAGATCGCCGAACGCAAGCTCTCGGGGACGGCGCTCACCAGCCTTGCCGTGTCGATGCCTTCGCCCACCAACAGCCGTTCCTCGTCCTTGGCCGGCGCGCCTAAATCGTTCACCGCTTCGCGCAGTACTTCCGCTATGTCCACCGGTTCGGGCGCGGCGGGCGTGCGTTCCGCCCGCGTTAACTCGCCCATCAGGTCCAGCAGTTCCACCATGCGGTCCACGTTGGCCATGGCCGCCTCCACCACCGCCGGCCAGTCGTTGGTTTCACGGTATGTGGTCAGCTCCAGCACGTTGCGCAGCGTGGTTACCGGCTGGTTCAGTTCGTGCAAAAAAGCGGCGTAGAGATCGGTGTCCGCAGTGCCTGTCATCATCATGCCATCAAATCTTGAATTGGGTCCGCCCGCGCTAATCCGTGGTTCCTACCTGGTACCCCACCCCTCGTATGGTCTGGATCAAGGGCCGTTCGGGGCTGGTGTCCACCTTCTTGCGCAGGTAGTTGATGTACACATCCACTACGTTGGTCATGGTGTCGAACGTCAAATTCCATACGTTTTCCATGATCATGGCCCGGGTAACCCGGCGGCCGGCGTTGCGCATGAGGTATTCCAATAACGCGAATTCTTTGGGCGTCAGTTCGATCGGGCGCCCGCCCCGCGTCACCTTGCGCTGCACGCGGTCCAGTTCCACATCGTCAACTTTCAGCACCGATTCGGTAACCGGTCCCCGCCGGCGCAAGAGGGCGCGCACCCGGGCCGATAACTCCGCGAACGAGAAGGGCTTGGTCAAATAATCGTCGGCGCCGGCGTCCAGGCAGCGTACCCGCTCCTGCACTTCGCTGCGCGAAGTGAGCACCAGAATCGGGATGGCGGTCTCGTTGCTGCGCACCTTGCGCAACACCTGCATCCCGTCGAGCCCGGGCAGATTCAGGTCCAGGATAATCAGGTCATAACCCCGCTCGGTAATCATGGCGTGGGCTTCGTCACCGGCCACGGCTGAGTCCACCAGGTAATTCTCCGCTTGCAGTCCCTTGGCCACAAAACTGGCCAGCGGAATATCGTCTTCGGCTACCAGGATCCGCACCGTGCTTCCCTCAGCTTTCACGTTGGTTTGCTGCTCTGCATCGCTTAACTGAACGTAAGATACCATATCCGGCTTCCTCGAGAATCTGGGCCCAATGCCCTAATGTATCAGCCCGCTTCAACCGATATACCTTTTTGGGACTTTTTGCGGCCCCTGCGCGTCGTTTCGCAGAAGCCGGAGCCCCAATGCACCAAAGGACATGTCCCGATGCTTGATGCACATGAGGACGATGGTCTTACCCTCCTCCGGCACGACTTGGCGAATCTTCTAACCATGGTTCGCGGATATGCCGAGCTGCTGTTGGTCCGGGAGAACCTCGATCCCGGCCTTCGCCGGTACCCGGAACAGATCGTCCTCGCCGTCGATCGGGCCACGGCCAAACTGGAGCAACTGCGCATTCTCTCGGTCAGAGAGCAATTTTCAGGCCAAGACGCCCCCCGCCCACGTACTTGAGCCGGCCTCCGTTAATCTTCCAGTGTCCGGTCGTATTCGTGGACCATTCCCTTAGTGCAAGTATTTTCTTAAACCCGCTAAAGTGGCGGTCTGATTTGCCGATAGAGCACTTTGAAGCCACCAGAGGACTGCCCCCTTGTCCCCGTGGCCACTTGGGTGACCGGCCATTCGCGGGTCTGGCGTAAGTCTTGCTTGCAGTGCTTGGTGCGCCTGACGCTCCGTGGAGGCGGCCAGCACAAAAGAAGAAGAAGAGGAGGAACCGCGTTATGTTTCCCGCAATGTTCATGCTGATGAGGCACTGGTGGCTACCCGTGGTTATGTTCTTCATCGGCGGGTACTTCGGCATATTTCTGATGGGCTTGATGAGAATCGCTCAAGCCGACGACGAGTCGGCCACGCGCTATGTGGAAAAAAGCGAGGCGCCCGGCGCCATCTATCACCTGAAGGAGAGTGCGGCCGCCGAACGGCATTTCTGAGCCGATTTTAATGAGTTTCCTCTCATGGACCTCCGCGCGGTCCGGAGAAACAAACAAGTTCGCGCATCCTCCTGGAGGGCGATATTTACTCGGAGTGAATATCGCCCATTTTTTTCCTTTGCGTCATCAAACCGCCACCGCCCAGCGAAAAACTTCCGGTTTCCCCGGCCCCCTAGCTACTAGCTACCAGCTACTAGCTACTTTCCCCTAACTCCTGTCTCCTGCTCCGGCTGCCCGCTAACCGCTGGCCGCTGTTCTTGAGCCCGCGGCGCGGGCGAAATACTGTAGCCCACGGCGTGAGCCGTGGGACTTCCGGTTTCCCCGGCCCCCTAGCTACTAGCTACCAGCTACTAGCTACTTTCCCCTAACTCCTGTCTCCTGCTCCGGCTGCCCGCTAACCGCGGTTCCCCAGCCCAGCGTCACGGGCGCCCCCCTACGGTGGCTTTAGCCACGGTGGAAAGGAATCTTAAATTTCAACAAAAATCCCGGCGCGGCGCCGGGTTTTGCACGTTACATGCATTACGGATTTCGGATTACCAGGCACGGATTAGAAATTACTAAGACTGCTTTTGCGGACCCTGATGACAACAGTTTTTCCCACGCGGCAAGATGGCGGATTCCAGCGGTTCATCCGGTTGATAGCCGCCCCGGCGCGGGCGCTTCGCCGGCTGACGCACGCCCTGCATTCCCCCAGCGGGAAAGAACCGGTTGCCCAGGGGGAAGCACCGGAGGCGGCGCTCTGGACCAGCGAGTCGCGCGCCCGGGAACTGTTCGAGAACGCCACCGACATCATTTTCGTCACCGATTTGAGCGGTCACCTGATGAGCATCAACCGGGCCGCGGAGCGCGCTTCGGGCTATAGCGCCGCCGAAATTGTCGGCCGGCAGGTCACGGATTTCCTTCCGCCGCATTCGCAGCACACGGTAAGGCAAAAGGTGGGTTTAAGCCCCGCGCCCTCCGCCAGATTCGAAGTCCAGCTCCTGACCAAGCAAGGCGAAGCCCGCTGCCTCGAAGTCCACACGGCGCGCCTTTGTGAAAATGGCCGGCCGGTAGCCATTCAGGGCATTGCGCGCGACATCACGGAGCGCCGCCGCCTGGAGACGCAACTGCGCACGGCCCAGAAGATGGATGCCATCGGCAAGCTGGCCGGCGGCGTCGCCCACGATTTCAACAATTTGCTCCACGTCATCCGCAGCTCGGCCGAGCTGGCTCAGGTGAAGCCGCACGAAGCCGAACGCTACCTGGAGAACATCCTCACCGCAGCCGACCGCGCCGCCGAGCTTACCCAGCAATTGCTGGCCTTCAGCCGCACTCAGGTCCTGGTCTTGACCCCGGTGAATTTGAATTCCGTGGTGCAGAAGGCGAGCAATATGCTGGCGCGGCTCATCGGCGAAGACATTCAACTGGCGTTTCATCCCGGCACGCAACTCAAAACGGTGCTGGCCGACGCCGGCCAATTGGAGCAGGTCATCATTAATCTGGCGGTCAACGCCCGCGACGCCATGCCCACCGGCGGCCGGCTCACCCTCTCCACCCGCAACACCCGCTTGACGGAGCACAAATCGGGTTTCATTCCCCCGGGAGATTATGTGGAACTGCTCGTGAGTGATACCGGCGTGGGCATGACGCCCGACGTTCAGGCCCACGTCTTTGAGCCTTTCTTTACCACCAAGGAAACCGGCAAGGGCACCGGCCTGGGATTGGCTACCGTGTACGGCATCGTCAAGCAAAGCGGCGGCTACGTGACCCTGACCAGCGAAACGGGAGTGGGAACCTTGGTCCACGTGCTGCTGCCCGCCTGCGAAGGCTTGACCGTTCCTGCCGAAGGCAAGCACAGCCGGCCAAACATGGTTCGCGGCACCGAGACCGTCCTGGTGGTGGAGGACGAAGAAGGGGTCCGTCAGTCCGTGCGGGAAATTCTGCAGAGCGCGGGTTACAGCGTGCTCGAGGCTGCTACTCCGGACGAAGCCTTCGCGCTCATGGCCCGCCACGCGCAGCCCATTCATCTCCTCATTACCGATGTGGTGATGCCCGGCTGCACCGGGGGCGTCTTTGCCAGCCGCTTCCGCGAGCACTATCCGGAAAGCCGCGTCTTGTTTATCTCCGGCTATACCGACGACGCCATCGTCCGCCACGGTGTCGCCCGCTCGGAAGTAAAGCTGCTCAAAAAACCTTTCACCATCGGCACTCTGACCACCACCATACGAGAGTTGCTCGACGCCGAACCCGTGCCCGCCGCACCCTCCGCGCCTCTTCCCGCCCCCGCGGCCGAAACCGCGCCCGTCTGCCGGCCCGCTACCCGGCTCGAGAGCTGTCGCCCGTATGATTCGTTGCTGTAAAAGTCACCGGCGCCACCCTGCGGCGGCTTTAGCCACGGTGGTGGAAGAGCCGCGCCCGCATTACGGTGGAAGGGCTGGTCCCGCTCAGCGGGGCGTGGGAAAAAAGACGCGGCCAAGGCCCCAGCCCGCGTAGCGGGCGGAAGAACACGGTGGAGGGCGCGTTTTGTGCGGCCCGCAACCCCTGGTCTGCCGCAAAGCCGTTTTATTCGGTCTGCCGAAACCCGCCGCCGCGCAGCGAAAAACTTCCGGTGTCCCCGGCCCCCTAGCTACTAGCTACCAGCTACTAGCTACTATCCCCTAACTCCTGTCTCCTGAATTCTGGATTCTGTCCAGTCCCGCCCGCCCCAGTCCCCCAGCTACCAGCTACCAGCCCCTAGCCGTGGTGAAGTCCCTTCGCGCCCTCCGCGTCCTTTGCGTCCTTTGCGTTCCTTCCCGTTCTGGCCGAAGACCGAAGACCGAGGACCGAAGACCGAAGACCGGCGACTTTTCTTCTTTTTCCCCTTGACAACGTAATCGTCTCGTTATATAACGAGTATTGTTGTACGGCGCCGCGGTCGCCTGGGCTCACTCGCACCTGCTAAAGGAGCACCCCTTTGCCTCCATCACAGGCTATCGCTGTCTATCGGAGCCGGACCCCGGGCAAAGCCCCGCCGGACTTCCACGTCTCCCTCGCCGGCGCCCTCTATCTGCGCCGGCGCGGCCACGCCTTTCCCGTTAACCGCGGACGCGCCTTGCGCATGCTGGCGGCCGCCGCCGAGCTGGAGCCGTCGCCCACGCGCGTCGTCGTTCGCGGCCCGTCCCGCCGCATCGGCGGGCGCCTGACGGTCGCGCACTCCGCCGGCATTGGAGCACACAATTCGCCGCCCCCCCTTCGCGCCAAGTGCTCGCTGCCCGGTGCCTCCGCCGGCCAAAGGCCAATTGCTAATCGCCAATCGCGGCTCTTTCCGGCCAACGATCGCTCGAGCCTTTTCCGTTGGGTTCTTCTCCGTGAGCCTCCGTGTCCTCCGTGCCTCCGTGGTGAAATCCAGCCAATTGCGGTTTTTCTGGCCGACGACCGAAGACCGAAGCCCAACGACCTGCTTAAGATTGTTGGAGATGCCGCCCTCCCCCCGCTTCTCCCGCCGGGCAAGGTGATCAAATCAGCAGGCAAGGTGATCATAAAAATGGGCAAGATGATCACAAAAAATGGCAAGGTGATCATGGCATGAGGGCAAGCTGATCATGCAAAAGCGCAAGGTGATCAGAGCTGGTAGCTCGTAGCTAGCCTAGAAAAATTTCTGACGGCCTCTGCAGATTTTTCTTGACTAGGATTTGCACCAGTGATATTTTCGGTTCGTTTTCGGGTTAAGCGATCAGGTGACAACGGAAGTAGCAGGGGAGGGTAAGGGGGTTGCTACTTGTCACCCAGCACATCGCTTTACTGGAAAGCCGCAGGAAGGCCGCATCAATACTTACCTTAGGCCGGCGCTTCCTGAGTGTAGTTCGGTCCCATTAGGCCCCAAAGCAGTAAAGGCGGCTCGCTGTGGAGCCGCGAAAGAGTTTGTCTGCCAGGCTTCTGCGGAAGCCTAGGCGGAGTAACGCTCTCGCCTTGCGCCATGGTGCGAAGGGAGAAGTGAGAGGTGTGCGCTATGAAGCGTGTGGCGATATTTCTGGTTTCGCTGATTGCGGCGGCGTGCCTGATGCTGCAGCTTGCTTCCGCATGTAGTCCAACTTCAGCCCCTGATACCGTCATAACGCTGCCCGTGGGATTTGAGTGCGAACCCGATGCCACTCTCCCCTGCAGCTCCGGGTGCTCCGGGCAGGATATCTACTTTGTCTGGGACGCAACCAAGAGTTCGTTTAAATGGGAATACCAGGCCACCGGTGCGTGCTGCAGCACATGCACCGGCGGCGCGGACGCCTCCTGCGGCGCGGGAAACTGAAGGAGTCATATGCGCAAAATGGCATGGCTTGCTCTGATGCTCTGCGGCTGTCCGGCCTTCGGACAGTGGGTGCCCCTAAGCGGAACGCAGACCAGTACGGTCGAAACGTTGTCGGCAGATGGCCGCGTCACCGGGCACCGGGTGACGAAAGAACGGTACTACCGGGCGTCTTCCGGCTCTGTACTGGTGCAGCAGATGGCCAATGACGGCAGCAATGTCCCCGCCGCCGGCACGCTGATCGACTATGGCAAGACTGGTAAGACCTACTCCCTGAATTACCGTTCCGGGGCCGCGGTTGACAAGCACCGCCCCGCAAGGCCCATGCGCCCAATGACACGGGCCGACTTGGCGCCCCCCTCCGAGAAGAACGGCATGCGCGAGGAGACGGTGAAAGGGGTCCGTTGTGTCGTGGCGCCCGTTTACAAAGTCAACGCTAACGGTACACGCACCCTGATCGGCCACGGATGGGCCGCGCCGGAATACAACTTTCTGATGGTCAAGCAGGACACGGTTCGCTCCTTGTCCGATGGAAGAATGGTCCATGTCGTCCGGGAAATGGAAAACGTAACGGCCGGCGCCGAGCCGGAGCCGAGGTTGTTCAAGCTGGACCCGGACTCCGTAAAACGCGCGCGCATCATCGTGCCGCCGAAGGCGAAATGAAAGCCAGGAAGCGAGTAAGCGAGAAAAGTCAAACGAGAGGGGAACGATAATGAAAAGAAGTCGGTTGGTCTTGCTGATTCTGCTGGCTTGGCTTTGTCCGCTCGCAGCCTGGTCCCAATCGGGTGCGGCGGCCACGCCGGCTCCGACTCCGGCTGCCACTCCCAGTCCGACCGCCACTCCAACTCCCACGCCTATACCCACCACGGCGCCGTACACAGTCAGTACGCTCGTGCCCGACGGGCCTCTGCTCCAGCCGGCGGCCGTGGCGCTGGATGCCGCCGGTAACTTGTACATTGCCGATGCGGGTAATAACGTCATCCGCAAATTCGACACCGGCGGTAATTTAACGGTGCTCGCCGGAGTGCTCGACCGTGCCGAAAAGTATCCGCAGTTCAACAAGGCGGCGGCCATTGCAAGCGGCCAGCCAATCCCCGACTGCACTTCTACTACGGGGGACCACTGCCTAGCCGGGGAGGCCCTATTCAGCGGCCCAAGAGGGATCGCGGTGGATGCCAAGGGCAATGTTTTTATCTCGGATTCTTCCGCCAGCAAGATTCGCAAGGTGCACGCCGCCTCGGGAAAGGTGACGGTCTATGCCGGCAAAGAGCTCGGGGGGTGGAGCAGCACCCAGATTCATAATCCCGAGGGGATTGCGCTGGATTCCCAGGGGAACCTCTATATCGCCGACCGGGCAAACAACGCCGTCCGCGAGGTCGCTCCGCCGGCCAAGCCTAAGCTGAGGGGAACCATGACCACAGTCGCCGGCATGGGCCCAGCTAACCGGGGTTGCGCCGCCGAGGGCGTGCCGGCCAGCGCCGCTCCCCTCAACTCGCCGCAAGACGTTGCGGTGGATGCGGCCGGCGATATTTACATCGCCGACACCGGCTGCCACAAGATTCGCCGCATCGGCCTTGACGGCACGCTCACCACAGTTGTCGGCAGCGGCGCCGGCGCTGCGGTGCCTGCGATATACAACGGGCCTACCGCCCCGGCGTTGCAGGTGAACCTGATCACCCCCGTTGGGGTAAAGGTGGATGCCTCGGGGAACCTTTACATTTCCGACCCGGGCGCAGACGTGGTATGGCTCTACAATGCCTCAACGCAAGCCGTGAGCGCAATCGGCGGGCTCGGACCGAATTACATAGGCAACACCGTTTGTACCAACAAGACTAACGATTTCGGCGATGGGTGTCCGGGAACTCAGGCGAAGCTGCACCATCCTTACCGGCTGGCGGTTGACCCGCAGGGAAACGTCTATGTGCCGGAGCAGGGCGGCACCAGCGTTCCTAGTCATCCATTCGCCATTCGCGTGCTGCAACCGGCGAACTAGGGCGGCTGAGGGCCATTTGCTGACTTACGACGACTGGTTTTTAGCAGGGGGTTGATGTGGAAGCAAAAACATGGATTTCAAAGGTGATGGCGGTTGGGCGTAATGCTGGCTGCTGGCGACTGCCTTTTGTGCTTCTGCTGTCTTTGGCTGCTGCGCTCTCTGTCCAGGCGCAGTCTCCGACTGCAACCATGCTTTCGCTATCGGCTACGGATGTCCCGGCTTCCAGTCCGGTGACCCTCACCGGATTGGTGATTACCGGCGGCAGCCCGCCAGGGGGTAGCGTCACGTTTTACGAGTGCAACAGCCCCCTGGGGTCGGCGTCTGTTTCCGCGGTCAGTGCCACCAACTATATTCCCTATTCAGACAACCTCTCGCAGGGCTGGAGGGTAGACGAGAATTCCGGTACGATCCATCAGACCTCCACCATCAATGGGCCGGTCCCGTGGTCCCCGCCAAGCGAGATGGCCGGCGCCGGCGCCTGGGTAAAGCAGGAAATAACTGCCCCGTCGGATGCGGCCAACCTCACCTTTTCGATGTGGCTGCGAACCACAAACGGCGGCCCCCACGAGATTCAGATCGAAGTGGAGGACGCAGTGACGGGCCAGACAGACGCGAAGCTGATACCGACAATCACCGGGCAGTGGGCGCGTTACTCTCTAACCGCTTCCAGTCCGCCCAACCCACAGGTAAAGCTTTACATAAGCTCTTATGGGGAGTCCGGTGGCCCCTTCGACGTACTGGTATGGGGACTGCAGCTCGAAGCGGCGGCCACGCCGGGGCCCTACATCACCACAAATTCCGAGTCAGCGCCCTTTCCCTCGAACGGCGTTTCCGGATACGGAGGCTTGGCTACCTATACGGCGACCTTTTCGGCTTCGGGGGCACAAGCCCTCACAGCAACCTACTCCGACGGCACCGGCGTTTTTGCCGGAAGCACTTCAAGTGCTGTGTGGCTTTGGGTTGAGCCCGCAAACTCGATTACGCTGTCGTCGTCACCGAACCCCTCCGGTTACCTCTCGCCGGTGACACTTACGGCCGTCTGGACGGGCGCCGGGCAGGGCCAGACCGTCTCCTTTTATAACGGAAATGGCAGCATCGGCACGGCCCAGACCAATGCAAGCGGCAAAGCGACGTTGACGACCAGCACACTCCCGGGCGGCGCCACCGCAGTTGTAGCTGCTAATTCGAACCTTACTGCGGTCTCCATTCCGTACATTCAGACGGTGATCTTCCCAACCATCCAAGCCGTTTCCCCCTGCTTCGGCAATCCCGGGGACACCATCACAATCACCGGCAACGAATTCGGCGCTACACAGAATGGCAGCATAGTTCAATTTAATGGCGCTGCCGCGGCCGTCACGAGTTGGACCAACACGCAGATTATCGTGACGGTGCCGGCGGGCGCCACCAGCGGCCCGCTCACCGTCACGGTAAACGGCTATACGCCGGCGCCTGCGATGTTCCGGGTCGGCGCGTTTAGCTGTGTCTTTGCCGGGTTGAGAGATCCAGCTCAGCAAGACCGGCCGCAAGCTACGAGCTGCAAGCACCAGCACCGCCCTGCTGAGAAGGGCGCCGTTGTTTCCGGCTTGCAGCCCGTGGCTGCCCCCTTTGACTCCTTTGGGTCCTCTGCGTACCCTGCACCCTGTGCGTCCTTGGCATCTGCGTTTCCGGTTTTTTGGAGCCAGAAACGTGAAACGCCCCGCTGGCCTGGTGCTCGGTGCTTGTTGCTTGGTGCTGTTCCCCTTGCGCCCCCTGCGTTAAAGACCATTCCCGGAGCGAACTTATGCTAACGCCATCGAAACTCCTCTGCATGCTGATCGTGGCCCTGGCCCTAGTAGCCACCGCCCTCTGCCAGCAGCCTTGGGGGCCAGGAATCGATCCCCAGGCGGCCGCAATTATCGACCACGCCCTCGCCGCCATGGGCGGGGCAGAGGCCTGGCACTCGTTGCGGGGAGCACAAGTGCGAGGCAACGCGCGAGAGGAAGACCGGCGCACCGGCGCGGTCAAGAGCTATCCCTTCGCCTCCCACCACGACTGGAGCACCGGACAAATCCAATCGCGCCACGAGGCGATGGACGCCAACGGCCAGCAGATCTCAGCCGTCGATCCCGATAAAGTCTGGACCCGCGATCAAGCCGAAAGAACCAAGGATGCGCCCCGGGACCCGGGTAACGCCCTCTCCGCGTGTATGCCTGCTGCTATGCTCGCTCAGATCAAAGACGGCGGTGAGTACCGCGTGGTGGCTGGCGCCGGCGGAAACGATAGCGTTCAGGTCTTTCGCCCTGGCCCCGACTATGCCTATGTCCCCGTGCAGATTTGGACGTTTTCCGCTACAACGGGCCTGCCCCTCCGCGCCAGCATCGCGGTCGGCGGCCGGCATATTGCCCTTTACAAGACACTGAGCTTTGCCAACTATCAGCGGGCCAAGCCCCTGTTTTTGCCGAAAACGGTCGAGATCGAATATCCCGACGGCGTTGAACAAACCTTTACCTTCGAAACCATAAACCTCGTTCCTGCCACTTCCAGCAGCAACGCGGCCCAGGCGAGGTAACGACGATGAACGCGAGAGAACAGCAGTATTCACCGCACAGGGCACCGAGGGGCGCCTCAAGAAGCCTGGCCGGAGTAGCGCCGGCCGCCGGGCCGGCGGGCCCTGCTTGCGCGCCCGCAGCCCTGCGATCATCAGCGCTTATCTGCCCCCCTGAGCCTGATACCGGGTATCGTCAAGGCAAAGCCCACGAACGTCATACGATGCATCTGGCCGAGGACCGACGACCGGCCTGTCCCGGCCTGCCGTGGAAGGCCGACCTGTCCCGGCTAGCCGTGGACGGCCAACGGCCTGCTGCCCTGTCCTTCGGCGCTCGTTCCTCGCTGCTCCTCCCCAACCTCCGAAATCTCCCCAACCTCCGCCTTGGCGGCCGGTGCTTGAAGGTCGGCGCTACCCTCATCGTGCTTGCACTAGCCGCTGCCGCCGCGCTGCACGCCCAGGATCAGGACGTCCCCGACACGAGCACCCTGCTGGGCATCAAGCCGCAGGCGACTTATCACTTCGGCGATATCGACTCCATAGACATCGAAACCGGGAACCTGGCCGTGAAGATTCCGCTGTACTCGCTGCCGCAGCGGGGAAACTTGTCGCTGAGCTATTCCCTCGTGCTCAATACGGGGGGCTGGTCTAACTGGAACGGAAACCACGGCCGCATGCACTACGGCTTTAATCCGGTTATAGACGGCGATGCCGCCCACGGACATACTGACATACCGCCGTGCGGCGATAGCTGTGGCACGGGACTGGGAGTGTTTGACGATACGGGCGCATTCCATGTCACCCCGCCCGCGCAGCCGACCCGCACCATCGACGGTTCCGACTACTACACCGACGGAACCAATGTTACCCGCCCGGATGGCATCAGGATAGACGCCAACGGCAGTTTCTACGATACCAACGGCAACACAATTACAAGAACTCCAACACCATGCAACAACAATGCGCAGAATCCCAGCACAGTGTGCATTACTGATACCCTCGGGCGAAGCTTTTCCGATATCAGCATGCGGCCGCAAGCTTTCATGGGAGAGTGGTTGTCGTACGATTACCATAATCCTTCCACCCCCAACGACCTGGACGGCTCCAGCAACTATCAACCCGATCCTACGGTCAACCCAGTCTGCTCCGGTCTTCCCGGCTCGGCCGTAACCGCAAGCATCACCTGGAAGGTTCCCGCCCCGGCTCAAACTTACGGCTCGGCCTATTACGTCTTCTGCTTCGTCCCGCCCCCCACCTCCCTGCCCTTCAGCCTTCAGAACAATTATATGTTGCAAGAGGTGGTGCTGCCGGGCGCTAACGGCAGCCCCAATCCTGCGACGTATTGGGCTTTTCAATGGGACAACATGTACGGTGATCTCCTGGAAATCCGCTACCCTACTGGGGCAACCATCGATTATACTTACAGCGACAGCGTCGAGACGAACCAGCACGCTTACAACCGCCGCGTCAATATCCGCACCGTGACAAACGGGAATGTTCCGGGCGGCGCCGTTACCGGAAGCTGGTACTACTGCTCGGATTACAGCCTCAGCCAGATCTGCGGCGGGCTTTCTCCCTACACTGAGCCTTTCCAGTACGGCGTAATCGATCCGAGCGGCAACGCAACCGCCTTTCAGTTCAACCATCTGACAACGATTACCGGCGGCTGGCTGGAGTCCGCGAGGAATGTTTATAAGGGGCCGGCAAGCTCGAACCAACTGTCCAGAAGCGTCACCACGAATTATGAGGCCAATGCCGACGCTGCCTGGGACAACATCCCGTACGCCTACAATCCGGACCCCCGGATCTACGAGCGGCAGTCGGTCACCACCACTCTAGACGACGGATCGACCAGCACCACATCGTATCAATACGATACGTGCGGGAACGGCTATTCCACAAAGCCTAACTGGGTGACCATTACCGACTATGACAATGCCACCGTCCTCCGAAAGACATATACGCGCTACTGGTGGGAGGATAATTCGACCTATTTGGGAAGCGTGAACCTACTGGACCGCGTATCGGAGGTCTCCGTGCAGGATGGCGCCAGAAATAGATTGACCGACACAAGGTACTTTTACGACGAAAGCGCGTACAGCCCGGGAGGGATCCGCGGTAATCAGACCACCATCGACCGCTGGAACTCCGGCGGCTCCGACGTGCTCACCCACAAGCACTACAATGCCAACGGGATGGTCACCCAGTCGATCGACGCCAACGGCAATGCCACCACCTACGATTATGACGGCACCGGGGCGTTTCTTGCCGACATAAAGTATCCTTCCACCAGCGCTTGGAACGGGGCCACGGTAAAGCACGAAGAGCTCATGACCTACGATCCCAACAGCGGCGAGCAGCTCAGCCACACCGACGAAAACGGCGGACAAGCAACCGCAACCTACGACGCCCTCGCCCGCCCGACGAAAATCATCTACGCGGATATGAGCACTGCGGCTTACAATTACACGGACGGCGTGGCGCCCTCATATACGGTTGACCGGCAGGTAAGTGTTTCCCAAACGCTGCACCAATATATCGGCGGGGATGATTTGGGTCAGGCGGTAAACACCATCAAGGACTCGACGGTCGATGTAAATACCGTCTACGACGTCTTTGGACGCGTAACCGCGGCGAGCAATCCCTACTATGTAGGCTCGGGAACCAGCTACGATTCTGTGATTGCCAATGGGTCCGGCGCCAGCCACGGTAACACGACGGCTACCACCAACACCCAGTACAACGATCCTCTGGGCCGGGTCACGGAAGTGGACCGGCCCGATGGTACGAGGGTCACCACCTCATATTCCGGCCCGTGGACAACCGTCACCGACGAATCGGGGAGAAGCCGTGCCTCTCGCACTGATCCTTTAGGGCGTGTGGTGGAGGTCGCCGAAGATCCAGGAGGAGACAATTTCGAAACCGACTACTTTTACGACGCGTTAGGCAACCTCCTGTGCGTGGATCAGCAAGGCGGGTCGTGGGGTGCGGGAGGCTGGGGCTGTGATCAGTACCCGGATGCATTCTCCCCCACCTACAATCCCTGGCGGCTGCGGCAATTTTTCTACGACTCCCTCTCGCGCCTGACGGAGGCGCAGAATCCCGAGTCCGGAACGATCTACTACTCGTATGACGCTAACGGCAACGTTACGAGCAAAACGGATGGCGATGAGCACACCGTCAACTACTGTTATGACGCATTGAACCGGCTCACCGGCAGGGGCTATAACGGAAGCTGCGGGGCGGTGACCTACGGCTACGACAAGCCAGACGCCTCGATGCCGGTCGGGCCGACGATGCGCCGGCGCACCTATATGTCGGACGCCTCGGGCGTCAGCTACTGGAATTACGATGCCATGGGACGGATGATATACGAGAAACGCACGGTGAGCGCCCCAGGCGGTAAGGCGGTTACAAAGCTCACCTATTACAGCTACAACTACGACGGCACCGTCGCCAGCCTTACCTATCCCAGCGGGCGTGTCGTGAATTACTACTACAACAATATGGGCTGGAACACAACCATCCGGAAGACCGATTTCTTCGGTTCCGGGCAGGAGCTGTATTACGCAAATAACGCCACCTACATGCCCGACGGCCAATTGGCCGAGGTGCAGATCGGGCAGACCAGCGGCAGTTGCTTCGGCGGGATCTGGGGAGAGTTCAGCTACAACGTGCGCTTGCAACCCCTGAAGGTCATCTACACCACGGACACACCAACTCTCGGCGACGTGACGGACGCCGGCGGCTGGTGTTCCACCAGTTCGGGCGAGTTTGTCAACAAAAGATACCAGTTCGGAATGTATCAGTATCCTGGCGTCTATACCCAGTACAACAACGGGACCATTGGCGCCATCAACAACTGCCTGAATGGCGGTCTCCATCTGTACACCTACGACAACGAGAACCGCATTAACTGGGCGCAGTCGATCTACTGGGGAGACGATTACACCGAAAATTACAACATCGATCCGTGGGGAAATTTGACGAACATCACCGGAAACACCACCGAGTTGTTGAATGCAGCCAAGGCGTACGACAGCAACCAACTGCCCGGCAACAGCTACGACCCCGCCGGCAACGTCACCTCCGACGGCATCAACACTTACCAATACGATCCGGAAAACCGGATTTCGGTGGTGAGCAACGGCGAGGCCGCCTACACTTACGATGGCGACGGACAACGGGTGACAAAGAGCCTGTGGGGCGGGAGCAGCGGGACGATTTACTGGTACGGCACCCACGGCGAGGTGCTGGCCGAAAGCGATCTGAGCGGCAACATTACGGCCGAGTACGTTTATTTCAACGGCAAGCGCCTGGCGCGCACGGATAATCCCACCGATTTCGAGACCGCCCATTTGCGGTATTATATAAGCGATCATCTGGGCTCGACGGACATGGTGATGGACGAAACCTTTTCGAACGTGCTGGAGGATATGGACTACTACCCCTATGGCGGCGTCGCCCACGACGGTGGCCTGGGCGACCTGAATCACTATTTCTTCACCGGCAAAGAAAGGGATTCCGAAACCGGACTTGACTACTACGCCTTCAGATACTATGCGAGCAATCTCGGCAGGTTCCTGTCACCGGATTGGGAGGACGATCCTGAGCCCATACCGTACGCCCTTCTGGTCAATCCTCAAACGCTGAATCTGTACGCATATGTAGAGAACAATCCAACTTCGAGAGCCGACCCGAACGGACACTGCGCGGAAGATATTTGCGTCGGCGAAGCAATTCTCGCAGGCGTCGCGGTTTATGAGCTTACAACTTCGCCAGCAGGACAAGCCGCTATCCACAATGGTCTCAACGCCCTCGCAAATGCTCCCGCGATGATTGCCAGCCTCTTTAGGCAGCAGTCCGCTCCAGGAAGTCGCCCCGGACAGCCGTTTACTCCAGCTGGGAAGAAGACAATTGACGCTGCAAATGCCGCGAAGAATGGCGGAAAGAATGCATGCACTAAGTGCGGCAAAGAGGTGCGAAAGCAAGCGAACAAGGCGGGGCAATCTACACCCAGCGATCAGCTACAGCGCCATCATGTTAATCCGCGGAACGAGGGTGGTAGCGGAACGCCTGAAAATGGAGAAGTCCTTTGCCCATTGTGCCATATGGGGGAGCATTTCGATACATGGCTCTTTGGATGGTGGTCTGAGAACCCGGATTACGATCCGAACGGAACTGTGACTACGCACGAGACAGATTACCCGCCAGCGCCCCCTCAGTCGGAATACGATCCTCCAGCGCCGGCCCCGCTTCCGCCGTCGCCAGTTCCGCCAGATCCGTGCGCAAATGGATGTTATACAGCTTCTGCTCTGTAATGCTGCACAGCGGCCTGAAGGAGTGTTGGACATTGTGGAGTTAGTTCCTTGCAACGATGTGACAGAATCTGCGCCCAGGGGAGATAGGCTGCTGTCCAAAAGAAGCAGGATGGTTACTCAGAAGCTGAAGGTGTGGGAGCGACGGTTGGCGACAATGTGAGAGGAGTCATGATGATTTGCGGGATCGGCCATGCCACCGAGAAAGGCGTTAAGCACGACGTGACCTGTCCTCGTGGAGGGGGCCGGGTGAGCTGAATGGAAAACATAGCAATGCTGAAATCGAGACGTGAATACTTTGTGGAGATATGGTTTGAGATTGAGAAAGATGCAGATGGATATCCGAAATCCACAACCTGGGAGGCCCTGCTTGCACGCCCGACCGCAAACATCGATCGTTTTGTTTTGGAGAGCGTGCCATTCTACCTCAGGAATGTATCCCGTGGTGACCTGGTAAGAGCAAAAATGGTGCCCGAGGAAGGGGGTCATCTATTCGAGTTTGACGGGGTTATTGAGCGAGGAGGGCACAACACGTATCGGTTGTTGCTACCCAAGCGCCAATCAAAGAAAGCAGACTCTACGGTGAAGGAGCTTCAGTCGAGGGGGCTGACGGTTGAAGAGGAACATGGAATTCTGTTAGCGGTAGATGTTCCGCCTTCGGTTGATCAGCAAGCCATTGACGAGTACCTGGTTGCTGAGTGTCATGCCGGTCGTTGGGACATGCAGGACGGCTATCTACAAACGATCAGGACACATGACCCGGATTCTACGGAGGTGCCGTAAGCGGCGGGTAGTCCATTTGTCGCTTTGGGCTACGACGTCCCGGACGGGTCGATGCCGGCTGGGCCGACGAAGCGCCGGCGCACCTATATGAGCGATGCCTCGGGGGCCAGCTTCTGGAATTACGACATCATGGGGCACATGACGCAGGAAAAGAGAACGGTGATTCCGCCCGGCGGTGCGCCTATAACCGAGTCAACATATTACAGCTACCATTACGACGGCACCGTGGCCAGCCTCACCTATCCCAGCGGGCGGGTGCTCAACTTTCAATACAACAACCTGGGCTGGAACACGCAGATTTCGAAGACCGATTTCTTCGGCTCCGGGCAGGTCTTGAATTATGTGAGTAACGTCAGTTACATGCCCGAGGTGAACATCGGCAAGACGAGCGGCAACTGCTTCGGCGGGATCTGGGGAGAATTCAGCTACAACCTGCGCTTGCAACCTCAGCACGTGATTTACGCCAGCGACAGCAGCCACGCGTCGGCAATGAACGAGGTTACCGGCTCGTGCAGTTTGAGTAGCGGCGAGTTCTTCGACCACATTTATCAGTTCGGGGTATTCACCAATCCAGGGGTCGACACAACGCGCAATAACGGGAACATTGGCGCCATCAACAACTGCCTGGATAGCAATCGCAATCAGCAGTTTACGTACGATAATGAAAACCGCATCAAATCGGCGGGGTCGTATGAACAACGCATCGGCTTCACCGAGAACTACACCATCGACCCCTGGGGAAATTTGACCGGCATTAGCCCCCCACCGGCGACCAGACCACCGAAAATCTAAGCGTCTCCGCCAATGCCGCCAATCAAATCAGCGGTAACAGCTACGACGCGGCCGGCAACGTCACCTCCGACGGCATCAACACTTACCAATACGATCCGGAAAACCGGATTTCGGTGGTGGACAATGGGGAGGCCGCCTACACTTACGATGGTGACGGACAACGGGTGACAAAGAGCCTGTGGGGCGGGAGCAGCGGGACGATTTACTGGTACGGTACCCACGGCGAGGTGCTGGCCGAAAGCGATCTGAGCGGCAACATTACGGCCGAGTACGTTTATTTCAACGGCAAGCGTTTGGCGCGCACGGACAATCCGACCAATGCCGAGACGTCGGCGTTGCGGTATTATATAAGCGACCACCTCGGCTCGACGGACATGGTGATGGACGAGACGTTCTCCAATGTGCTCGAGGATACGGATTATTATCCTTACGGCGGCATCGCCTACCAGAGCGGGTCGGGGGATCTGAATCATTTCCTCTTCACCGGCAAAGAGCGCGACTCCGAAACCGGCAACGATTACTTCGGGGCCAGATACTACAGCAACAACCTGGGAAGGTTCATGACGCCGGACTGGTCGGCGAAGCGCGTCACGGTGCCGTACGCGCATTTTGGGAACCCGCAAAGTCTCAACCTGTACAGTTACGTACAGAACAACCCGACGACACTGGGCGATCCGGACGGGCACCAGGACCCTGCATCACCGTTCGCGGAACAGCTGATGCGGGAAATGACCTTTTCGGTTATCGGTGGGTTAGGGGCCGGCGGCGAGATTCAGACTCCAGCAGGGTCTTTCAAAGCTGACGTTTCAATAACACTAAATCTTCAGTTCAATGCCGGGGAACTTACCCTGTCGAAGGACACCAACCTAGGCGTAACCGTAGGCTCCCAAGATGGTACTAAGGTCGGGCTTGCGGCCGGCGAGTCACGAAGGCTAGGTTCCTGGAATATGGATACCGGGCAGACGAGAGGTATGGGACCGGCGGTAGCTGATAATACGGTTGGTGTCAGTCGTGGGAACGGCAACGCAAATGCTGGGGACGGGAAGGTGACCGCAGGTAATGCCATCGGGAACGGATTGATGATAGGGGGCAGCGCCTCAATTACAAAAACTGGGATAAATATGGTGACGCAAGCAGTGTCAGCGGCGGCCAGCAGCGTTGCGAGTACCGTTCGGGGCTTTTTTGTCGGCCCGCCGCCATCGCCTGGTTTGCCTGGTGCGCCTTCTACGCCAAGTGGCAGTTCCGGCACCCCAGGTAGCAATTCCGGCACGTCAAACAAGTCGACAGATAACAGTCGTGACAGTGCCATCAACTTTAGTTTCAACAAGAACAACGGGCTAATCGGAGGATCTAAGGAGTTCTGGTAGGAATCGCTAGTTTCTGAAGCGCAGTAAGCTGGGCATAACGAGTCGGAGCAGGAAATGCTCTTATTTTGCTGGTGGCGAATCAGTGACGACTGGCTGGTCAGCAGGGCCGCTGTATATATGTTTGCGATTGCGGCGCTGATCTCATGCGCAATGACGCCGTTTATCTTCGGATTGCTTAAGATCAATGATTTTGGACTACTTAGCAGGATATTGTGGGGGAGTGCTGGGGTTCTCGGCTCTCTGAGTGTGTTTTTCTTGTGGAGCGGCATGTGGCGATACTGGACCAGAATTGATGAATCGAGCAAGGCCGGTCGCAGGTTCTGGTTTTGCATTCTGATTGTAGGCGTTTGGTATGGGGCTGCTCTTTACTACGGGCTAGTATATGTTCCACAAGTGAAAACGCATTGGGGAAACAGGACAGAGGCAGCTTCTGAATGAAACTATTTCGATCAGTGTTGTTGGTCGGTCTTGCGTTGTTGTTGGCCGTCGTCCCAGTGGCCTTGCGGCATCCGGGAACCATTCTTGCTGCGATTTGCCGGGCGTATTTCCACATTGCTCCTGCAGTTCTGTTCCTGGGCGCTGTGACATACGTGATCATTCGCGTCTATCGCGCGGGCATGCGCCGTTCTCGAAATTCTGCCTTGCCTAGTAAACCGCCGCCCGGGCGGCGCCGGTAGGCTCGCTGGGAACGAACGGCGCAGATGCCGGGTGGTCTCTCCCGGTTGGCGACCAGGAAGGGAATCATGAACATGCAGAGATTTCTGGAGAATGCTGCTATAACCGGCACGGTGCTTTTGAACATGATCATCACCGGCGCCAGCGGTGCGGCAGATGCCGAGCCTAATAGGGACCCGAATGTGGGCGTCGTCTCGATGGGGCTAAATTGCCTGGCAGCACAGGAATGGGTCCGGAATGATTTTCGCGATCTCGGCTTGAATCTCGGGGAAAGTGCTCTAATCAGATATGGTTTAGGCAATATCCCTGGTACTCTGCCGAAGAAGCCTCATGTGGTAAATCTCATCGTGTATTCGCCTGACCAGAAAAATGCGTGGATGCTCTTTTTTCGCCGCAAATCTGATGGCAGGTCGAGCGCTGTTCGCAACGCATACCGGCTGACGCGTGTTGACAGCCGGTGGGTAGCTGGTGAAGGCAACGGCGGGATAGCGACGTACAACGCCGTGGGAGCTTATGCTACCAAGATGTCGAAGCAACAAGCTGTGAGGGTTACATTGCAGGCCGACGCCAAGGAGTGTCTGCTCGAGGAATAGAAAAAGGTCCTCCGATTTTTCTTTGCCTCTGTCCGTTCCGGGGCTTTTGATCCTGCCTACGGGAAGTCGTCGACCGCGACCCGCGCCAGAGCGCTCGCCGCCTGAGCCGCTGATCCGGGGGTGTGTTCCGAAGCGGTGGCGGGGGTGTTGGCGGTGGTTGGGGCTGGCGTTTTGGCGCTCCCAGAGGACGAGTTTTTGCGTTGGCGTTACGGCGCACGGCGCAAAAACACATAGACCTTGGCCTCAGCCCGCAGGGCGCTCCCGGAGGGCAGGATCATGGTGGCAAGCGTGGAGAAAGCATAGGTTGTGTGCGGCAGCGGGGGGATGCTTTACTGGTACGGCGCCCACGGCGAGGTGCTGGCGGAAAGCGACCTGAGCGGCAACATTACGGCCGAGTACGTTTATTTCAACGGCAAGCGGCTGGCACGCACCGATAACCCTACCGACCCCAACACGGCCGCGTTGCGGTATTATATAAGCGATCATCTGGGCTCGACGAGCATGGTGATGGACGAAATGTTCACGATCTCGGACCCGCTGGAGGATATCGACTACTACCCGTACGGAGGCATCGCGTACCAGGGCGGCTCGGGCGATCTGAATCATTTCTTCTTCACCGGCAAAGAACGCGACTCCGAAACCGGCAACGATTACTTCGGGGCCAGATACTACAGCAGCAATGTAGGACGCTGGATGTCACCTGACCCAGCATGGTTCATCGCGAACGAGATTGAAGGTCCGCAATCCTGGAATTTGTACGCCTATGTTCGCAACAACCCGCTGAATCTGACTGATCCGACAGGCCTGGATGCATCTTCCAATCAGGAAGAAGACGCGAGACGGGCGAGGACGGATAGATGGGACGATAACTACCAGTCCCAAGATGACGCGTTGGCTTTTGTTGCTGTTCGACCTGCGCCAGGTAAGAAGGCGCAGGACCAGTCTCGGGATGGCGGCAGCGAACCGAGCGCTGGTTATCCAATGGACGACTTCCTCTGGGATTATTTTCTCCAATCCACGGCCCCGCCTGATCGAAACACAGGGAGGGGGGGTGAACACGCAGATAAGGACAAAGCTGCCGAGAACAAGGGCCCCCAGCAAGCGCAACCAGGTAAGCCGCAGCAGCCATGCTATGGCACCAATTCTCCCTTGGACAAGGCAGTCAGGTTCTTTAGTCTTTTAAGGCTTCCCGGCACCTGGAAGGAATTGATCGTCGGGGGAGGCGTGAAAGTGCTGTTCTTCGAGTCGGCCAAGGCCGGAGCAACGTCAGCGGGTGGAGCAGAGAGTATGGGTGCGGCCGCCATCGAGACGACCGGGAAGATCCTCGGCGCTCCCGGTGCGGCCGCCACATTCGCGGCAACCGCGGCCGACGCGAAGTGCCAGATCGGCGGGAGTATCGAGCCGGTTCCGCACTAGCCAAAGGACCTCGCGGCGGGAGAGCTCGGAACTAAACGTATGCCCGTTCTTTTAATCACGCTTTTGGTCGCCCTCGGCGCTAAATGGCAAGCAGTGGGGGGTCAGCTGCTGGCATCGGGTGTGTTCCTTCTAAGCGGTTATCAGGATTCAGGATCGCGCCCCCGTGGGGGTGCGTTCTACTGGTTTATTATGGCTATGGCGCTCAGCGTCTCAGCCCTCGTTACAGCTATCAGGGCGGGACTCTGGGCTGGCTCCGCGATCTGTGTTGTGGTTCTTTGCTTCGAGGGTTGGTTGGTCGTACGCTAAGATCAACACGTCATATCAGCCGCACTGATGACCATGCGTACAGGAGCTTATACCGCCTTGGTTGTGCTCGTCCTGGCCTTGACGGCTCGTGGGCAGAAGCAGCCGGACAGCTTCGTCCTGGATCAGTCAAAGGAGTTTGTCTATATCGCGTTCGACCATGTTGGTCCGCGCAAACCCGCCTTCTATAAGGACGAAATCCCGAAGGGATTGTGGTTGAGAATCGTGAACAATTGCCGTGTTCTCATCGAAGTTCCTACGTTTGATCCCGAGACAGGCGATCCGGGCACCGGTGTTTACGACGAGATTATTATGCACGGCCGAAATCCAGAGCAGCCGGAATCGAATGACGACGCTCCCAAGCCCGAGCCACCGCCGGAGTACTCGTCGGGCATGGCTGGCTTCGACCTTGCTGCTATCCCCCCCGGGCAAAGCCTGCTCTTCAGCGTACCTATGAATCATGTGAGCCCCGATTGGGACCTCGGCGTTGCGTTCATCATGGGAGGGGTACGCGCATCCCACATCACTAATTTCCAGGTAAAGAGCACCGTGAGTTTCAGGTGGAGTGAGATTCCAGAAGAGTATCGAAGGAGCACGCCACCCGACCCGAGCAATCCTGCTGCTGTGATCGACCCCGCCGGTCAAGCGGGGCAGGTCACGGCTCCGAAGCCGCAAGCGGGGGCGCCACCGAAATAGAAGCTTCTTGGCGAATGGAGTCCTTTAGTATGGCGCCAACGGCGAGGTGCTGGCGGAAAGCGACCTGAGCGGCAACATTACGGCCGAGTACGTTTATTTCAACGGCAAGCGGCTGGCGCGCACCGACAATCCGACCAATGCCGAGACGTCGGCGTTGCGGTATTATATAAGCGATCAGTTGGGCTCGACGGACATGGTCATGAATGAAACATTTTCGCAGGTATTAGAGGATATCGACTATTACCCCTACGGCGGCATCGCCCAACAAACCGGCCTGGGCGACCTGAATCACTTCCTTTTCACCGGCAAAGAACGCGATTCCGAAACCGGCAACGATTATTTCGGCGCCAGATACTACGCTTCCAATATGGGCCGGTTCATGACGCCAGATTGGGCCGCTAGACCCATCACCGTTCCGTACGCCAATTTTGGCGACCCGCAATCGCTAAACCTATACGGGTACGTCAGAAATGATCCTGTTTCAGTTGCGGATGCGGATGGACATGAGCTTGATACGTCAGACAACACAGTCCCCGAGGGGACGTACTCTACCGGCAGCGGATCAGGGCAGGCGGCAGCGAAAGCGCAATCGGATTACAAGGAGCGCAAGGAAAAAGAGCAGAAGGAGAAAGCAGACAAGGACAAAAAGGAGCAGGATAACAAGTCGGACACAGGCCATGGCAACTCGTCGCAACAGGCTCAAACGGGTCATGGAGTTCTCTTAACTGCCGCAGGCGCTGTTGATGCTGGCGTCGGCAAAGCCGGAGCTACTGCCCAGGGAGCCGCGGGTGCAGGAGTGTTTGTTGACAGCAAAAATCATCCTTCGCTCGGGGCACAGGCCAGCGGCTCCGTGATGGCAAACGCTGGCCAACACAGTACGGGCGCACCGCAGCAGGATAGTCAGTCGTCCGTAGTGGGAGCATTCGTGGGTGTAGGTGGCGGGGTAACTTTCACCAACGCTGGGAACGCAACGGCCATGAAGAGCATGACGAACACGCTTAATATTGACATCGGCTGGGACTACGCGGCCTCGTTTAGCATTTCTTCCGGATCGTCGGGCATATGGTCCATTTCGATTACTATTGGCTGCGGTTATGGCCTTGGTGTAACTGAGACCAACACTGCTACTGCCACAGCTTCGACTCCTTAATCCTGCGTTGCAAGGAGAAATCATAACCGATGGCTACCCCATGTAGGCCGATTCGTATTCTCAGAGCCATATTTCTTTCAGCACTGTTACTCGCTATTCCCCTCGGCACTCTAGCTGCCGTGATCGGCAATTACCTCATCCGGTCTTTCACTCCGGCGTTTATCGTGGACGGGGTGTTAATGGCAACTTATTTCGTCTCCTCGGTCGCCTTAGCCTTCTGGCCCTGTCCGCAGTGTCATAAACGCTTCGTCCGATTCAATATCTTTTGGCCACGACGCTGCGCACGCTGCGGGCACCCGTGTTAGGGGAAATGGCCGGCGGGCGGCACGGTTTTAATCCCTGGCGACCAACAACACGTTCGCCGGTTTCCGGGTACAACCGAAAGCGAGGCTCGCCCATTGCCGGCGCACCTTCATGTCCGATGCCTCGGGGGCCAGCTTCTGGAATTACGACATCATGGGGCACATGACGCAGGAAAAGAGAACGGTGATTCCGCCCGGCGGTGCGCCTATAACCGAGTCAACATATTACAGCTACCATTACAACGGCACCGTGGCCAGCCTCACCTATCCCAGCGGGCGGAAGCTAAACTTTCAATACAACAACCTCGGCTGGAATACGCAGATTTCGAAGACCGATTTCTTCGGCTCCGGGCAGGTCCTGTATTACGTAAATAACGCCTCTTACATGCCCGATGGGCAACTGGCCGAGGTAAACATCGGCAAGACGAGCGGGAACTGCTTCGGCGGGATTTGGGGAGAATTCAGCTACAACCTGCGCTTGCAACCCCTGAAGGTCATCTACACCACGGACACACCAGATCTCGGCGACGTGACGGACGCCGGCGGCTGGTGTTCCACGAGTTCGGGCGAGTTTTTCAACAAGAGGTACCAGTTCGGAAAGTATCAGGGCTCAGGCGTTTATCCCCAGTACAACAATGGAACCCTGGGCGCCATCAACAACTGCCTGAATGGTGGTCTTCATCTGTACACCTACGACGACGAGAACCGCATTAACTGGGCGCAGTCGGTCTACGGGGGAGACGATTACACCGAAAATTACAGCCTCGATCCGTGGGGCAATTTGACGGGCATCAGCGGCAGCAGATCCGAATGGCTAAGCGTTTCCGCCAACAGCGCCAATCAGATCAGCGGCAATCAGTATGACCCCGCCGGCAACGTCACCTCCGACGGCATCAACAACTACACTTACGACCCCGAGAATCGGATTTCCGTGGTGAGCAACGGCGAAGCCGCCTGGCTTCGATTGCCGGCTTTCTCTCCGGCAGGCGCCCGGAGAACTACGTTTTCAAATGATCGACGACAGTGGACGACCTCAGATAGAGCGGCCGGCCAAGCAGTTCCTGAAAATGCCGGCTCACCAGTTGCCGGCCGAGAGCTGCGGGGACGGGGCCGACTCCTGCCCGGTCCATCAACATCTGTCCTACGGCAGTGCAAATCCGCTCAACCGCGGGCCGGCGATAGTCCCACAGCCTGTCCTTTTCGGGGGGAATGACGACCATCGTGGCATTCGCTTCAAAGACCAGAATCTCGCCTTCCTGATTCAGGCCAAAATCGATTCCCGCATAGTCCAGGCCGAGTATTTTCCGGATCGCTTCCAGCGCGGCCAGGGCGCGGGGGCCGAGCACACCGGCCATATTTTCCAGGAACTCCGCCTCCTCGGCACGGTGCTCGGGATTTTGTGCCATCTCAGCGCTGAAGTAGTGGACTTTCCAATGGCTCGAGATGGCAGCGTGCAAGGGATAGAGCTGCCCGCCGATCATCATAACCCGGTACTTGCGGGTTTTGCCGCCGGAACCACTTGCGTCGAGGTACTGGATTACCGTCAGATCAGGGCCGGGGAGCTTCTCCAGCGCGGCCCGCAGGCCGGCGAAAGACTCCACCCGCAGAAAGTGCTGTCCGCCATGAAAGCCGGGGCTTCGCACCAAGAGAGGAAACTCAAAGCCATGGCGGGTCAGCGTGCTGCGGGCATCCGGCGCGGCCAGCAACCCCCGCGGCAAGGTGACGGCGTTCGGGCTTATAACCCCGGGTATGCCGGCAAGGCGCCGGGCGATGGCGCAACGGCCCGTCTCCAGCACGGCGGCCGGCGGATTCAAGACCGGAGCTGTAGTATGAGCCAGCAACGACTGCGCGCCGGCCAGCGCCCGGGCGGCCAGGTCGGCGTCGCCGATGGCGTTGACCACGAGTTGATGCGGCGGCAGGGTGGTGGCGGAGTCAAAGAACTCCGCGGCGGCGATGTAGATCTGGAAGACGCGGTCGCTTAGGAACCTGGTTATGGGCGAATTCCCTCCGGGGAAGGAAACCAACTGCAATAGCGTTATCAATGGCTGCTCGCCGCGGTGCGCTACCGGGAACACGCAGCGGCCCTGATAGGCGGCGCGCCTATGCCAAGCGGCCCGCTCGGCGTTTCCCAGGGCCGCAAACAAGACCGCTAAGCGGGCATGCGCGGTCTGACAGTTCGGATCGATTTTCACCGCGTGCTCGCAGTGCCCGCGGGCTTTCTCCAGCTCCCCGCTCTGCATGAGAATCGTGGCGAGATTCATCCGGCTCATAAGATCGTCCGGATGTCTCGCAACGGCGCGCGCGTAGAGTCTTAGCGCCGCCAGATTATTTCCGGCAGCGAAGAGTAGATTTCCGAGACTGTTCAGTGCCCCCAAATGAGAAGGCTCAAGCCCCAGCACCTTCATATAGGTGTTCCTGGCTTCCAGGTTCCGGCCCATTTGCTCCAGAATTCTGCCCCGCAGAAAGAGCAAGGCAACGGAGCCAGGTTGAGCTGCCAGCCGTTTCTCTATTTCCTGCAATTGCGATTTCCAAGCCGCGGGTGCAGAAAGTTCCCGGGCCGGCGGCACAACCGTGCTCGAAGCGGCGGGATTCTGAAACCTGCTGCCTGGGGTGTTGTTCGCTTTCCTCGAAAAGTCCTGGCCCACGTTCCGAGCCTGGTAATCCATTGCCGGCGAAGACATCGGCGCTCCCGGGAAGAGGGGGTTTTGCGTTCTACCCTGCTTCCTTCCAGCAAGCAAATAACCAGACGGACGCCCCCATCTCGCAGGCAAATTAGCGGATTCTCATCGTTGCGCCGGGAAATCGGGGAGAAATTGGGGACATCGGGAAAGGCCTGAATTGCGGCGAGGTGCTGGCCGAGAGCGCTTTCCATTACCCACAAAGATGGACTGCGTACGGAGAACGATGGGATGCGCTACCCTCAGGGTGACAAGCGTGGAGAAAGCGTGTCCCGCAGGGCGGGACGCGACGGCGGCGATTGGGGCCAGAACTCCCGGAAGCGGCGTAAGAAGCGCTCTGCCGGGCGAGGGCGCAGACTGCCGCCAGAACAATCATGGCCAAACGCAGCACAGAGGTCAGGCTCCGCATGCGGCTTATGAAACCAGCTCCCACAGTCTATTCAATGCCGGTCAGATGTTTGTAGGCTTGGCGTTGAGCAGTTCCGAGACGCGCGAATGGAGGCCGGCAATGCTGAAGGGCTTTTGCAGGAAGCCGGTGTTCTCCGTCGTGGAAACCTTCGAGATGGCCGAATCGTAGGCGTATCCCGACATGAACAGCACTTTGAGGTTGGGCTGCTGCTGGCGCAGGCGGTCGGCCAGCTCATTGCCGCGCATTTCGGGCATGACGACATCGGTAAGCAACAGGTCGATCTGGCCAAGGTGGGAACCGGCCACTTGCATTGCTTCGGCGGGGCTTTGCGCCTCGAGCACGGTGATGCCGGCGGCTTCGAGGCATTCGCGGGCCACTTCGCGCACCGGCAGCTCGTCTTCCACCAGCAAGACGGTCGCGGGCTGGCAGGGCTGGGCCAAACCGCGGGAGTGCGCGGTGCGCGCCACCTTTTGGGTGGTGGTCGGCAGCCAAACCTCGAAGGTGGAGCCCGCCCCGGGAGCGCTGTTGACCCAAATATATCCGTGGCTCTGTTTGACGATGCCGTAAGTGGTGGCAAGTCCCAGGCCCGTCCCGCGCTCCCCCTTGGTGGTAAAGAAAGGTTCAAAAATATGCGCTTGCAGGGAGGAATCCATGCCGCAGCCGGTGTCGACGACCGAGATGCTGGTGTAATTGCCCGCGGCCACGGTTGTGTCGTCGCGGGTAAAGGGTTCGTCCAGCTCAATGGCGCGGCTCTTCAGCAGCAGCCGTCCTCCGGAAGGCATGGCATCGCGCGCGTTCACCACCAGGTTCATAAGCACCTGGCGGACTTGCCCGGGATCGGCGAGCACCAGCCCGATTCCCGGCTCCAGCTCGGTGCGGAATTCGATCTCTTCGCCCGAGAGGCGGTGCAACATGGGGCTGAAATCCACCACCAGTTGGTTCAGGTCCAGGGGCTCGGGGCGCAGCACCTGGCGGCGGCTGAAAGCCAATAGCTGCTGAATCAGGCCGGCGGCATCGTCGGAAGCCTTCATGATGGATTGCAGCTTATTCTGCGCGTCGGGATTGGCCCGTCCCAGGGGCAACAATAGCTCCGTGCAACCCTTAATTACGGAAAGCAGATTATTGAAATCGTGGGCAATGCTGCCGGAAAAGCGGCCGATGGCTTCCAGCCGTTGTCCCTGGCGGCACTGTTGTTCCAGGACAAAGCGCTGGGTGACGTCTTCGGCAATCAGCTCGAAGCAAACCGAACTGGAATCCTGGCGCAGGGGACGCCCCACCAGCCGGAGAAACACTGAATGACCGTCGCGGTGCCGCCATTCGGCTTCGAAGGCATCGAAGCGGCCGCCGGCGCTCAGGTATTCCTGCATGGTGGCGCGCTGTGCCGCGTCGCGGAAGAAATCGAGCACGCTGAGGCCGGTGACGGCCTCCGGGGACTTATGCCCCAGCATCGTCAGGAAAGCCGGATTGATGTCGCAGATATGCGCCCGGCTGTCCAGGGAAGCGATCCCGAAGGGCGCATGGATCACCAGCGTCTGGGTGGCGCGGTGGGCCGACACCACCTCGTCGTGCAAGGCAATGACCCGCTCGCCTACCCGCAACCGGGCGATCAGCTCGGAAGCGTGGAAAGGCTTGGTCAGATAGTCGTCCGCTCCGGAAGCCAAGCCGGCCACGATATCGTCGCGGTCGGTCTTGGAGGTGAGAATAATGAGATACGTGTAGGCGGAGGACTTGCGGGAGCGGATGCGGCGGCAGAGTTCTACGCCGTCGGCGCCCGGCATTACCCAGTCGAGCAGCGCCAGCCGGGGCGCGTCGGCGTCGTTCAGGAGGGCGGCCGCGGCGGTGCCATCCACGGCCGGCACCGCCTCATAGCCGTGACGCTGCAGGTGCGCCGTCACCAACTGGCGCCACACCGGATCGTCGTCGGCAACCAGAACTCTCATGGGCCAATCTCCCGGGTGCCGGGCGGCGTCGTTCCGTCGCAGGGATCGCCGTTGATTTCCTGGCCCTCATCGGGGAGCGCCGCGCTTCCCTCTTTTCCCAGTTCCCGCAACACCGGCGCCAGCAAGACCAATTCCTGGCTCAGGGCCTCGAGGGCTGCTTCTCCCTCCCGCAAATCCTTGCTGCGGCCGATTCTCTCCAAACGAAAAGCCGCATCGGCGGCGGCGCGGGCGGCAAAGACCGCAATCGAACCGTTGAGGGCATGGGCGCAACGGTACACATCGTCGGCGGCCCCGGCGGCTAAGGCTTTGCGGATGGTATCGAGCAAGGCGGGCGCTTGCTCCAGAAAGGTTTCGCACAATTGAGCCAGGAGCACGCGGTCGCCCCCCACCAGCATCAAGGCCGCTTCCACATCAACCAATCCATCTCCCGTTGCCCCCCGCGCGGGGCGGCCTTGACCACCGCCGGCAGACACCGCGTGACGGTTTCCGGAGAGGCGGAAGGAGGCTCCGGGAGAGCGGGAGGAATAGACCTTCAGAGCATGCAAAAGATCGGCCTTCCGGATGGGCTTGGGCACGTAGCCGTCCATGCCCGCCGCCAGACAGCGCTCGCGGTCGCCCTTCATGGCATAGGCCGTCATCGCCACGATGGGAGTGTGCTCGCCCGACTTTTCTTCCCCTTGGCGGATGATGCGGGTGGCTTCCAGGCCATCCATCTCCGGCATTTGCACGTCCATGAGAATGAAGTCGATCAGTTTCTCGCGGTAGAGGCGGACGGCTTCCGCGCCGTTGCCGGCCACTTCCACTAGGTGCCCCTCTTTTTCCAGAACGCGCACCGCCAGTTGCCGGTTCACGGGATTATCTTCCGCCACCACGATACGAAGCTGCTTGGGAGGGTCGGGCGCGGGGAGCGCTTCATCGACCACGCCCTGCGCCGGCACATGGCCCGCTCCCATCACGTGGAGCATGGAGTTCAACAACTCCGTTTTGCGAATGGGCTTGATCAGATAAACATGGATGCCGAGTTCGCGGCAGCGGGCGATATCGCCATATTGCCCGCCGGAAGTGAGCATCATGATGGTAGCGCCGGTCAATCCGGGACGGCGGCGGATTTCAGCAGCCACCTGGAAGCCGTCCATGCCCGGCATTTGTCCGTCGAGCAGGACAATCTTGTACGGCTGGCCATCTTTGCTGGCAATTTCCATCGCCCGGAGTCCGGACCGGCCGCCATCGGCGAGGGCGGCCTCCATCTTCCAGGAGCGCAACATGGCGGCCAGCACGCGCCGGTTGGTGGGGCTGTCGTCAATCACCAGGGTGCGCATGCCTTGCAGGAGCGCCGCCTGATTTTCATTGCCGCGGGCAGGCAGCGGCTCCTCCACGACGGGCAGAGCAAGCGTGAAATGGAAGGTGCTCCCCACCCCGACTTCGCTTTCCACCCAGATTCTGCCCCCCATCATGCGCACCATTTGCGAACAAATCGCCAGGCCCAGCCCGGTGCCGCCGTACTTGCGGGTTGTGGAGCTATCCACCTGGCCAAAGGCGCCGAAGATGAGCTGCTGCTTATCGGCGGGAATGCCGATTCCCGTGTCGCGCACGGTGCAGCGCAGGATTGCTCGATCGGCCTCGCGGCTCTCCAGGCCCACATTGACGGTGATCTCGCCAGCTTCGGTAAACTTGATGGCGTTGCCCAGCAGGTTCAGGAAAATCTGGCGCAGGCGGCCGGGATCGCCTTCCAGCCAGGGAGGGACTTCGCCAGCAATCTCATAGACGAGTTCCAGCCCCTTCTGATGGGCGCCGAAGGCGATCGTGCGCAGGGCCTCGCCCAGCAGTTCGTCCAGCTCGAAGGGCACGCTCTCCAGTTCCAGCTTGCCGGCCTCGATCTTGGAAAAGTCCAGCACGTCGTTGATGACGGTGAGCAGGGCCTCGCTGGAGGAGCGCACGGTGGTCAGATACTCGCGTTGTTCGTCGCTCAATTGCGTTTCCAGGGCCAATTCGGTCATGCCGACAATGCCATTCAACGGAGTGCGGATCTCGTGGCTCATATTCGCGAGAAATTCGCTCTTCGCGCGGTTAGCGGCCTCGGCGGCTTCCTTGATCCGGTTCAATTCGGTGACATCGCGGCTGATCAGGAGGAAACTCTCCGCGTTGCCGCCGTCCCCGTGCACGGGGGTAAGCGTGAGCTCGATTTGGTGGCCGGGACCGCCGGCGTACCGGCAGCCCGCCAGCCCGCGCCACGCCTGCTTCCGGGCCAGAGCGTCATCGATTTGCTGCTTGACTTCAGGCGGTTCGAGCGCGCAATTCGCCGTCAGGCTGCGGCCAAGGATCGCGGCGGCGGAACAGCCCGTGAAGCGCTCGAACGCCCGATTCACATAGGTAACACGGCAATCGCTGTCCAGGAGAACGATGGAATCCATGGATTCTTCGATCGCCGTAATGAACCGGGTCAATTCTTTGTCGCGCTTTTCGATTTCCGCCAGCATGCCGTTGAAATCGTCGACCAGGACCCCGATCTCGTCCTGCGCGTGGCGCTGGGCGCGCAGCGAATAATCCTTGGCCGCGGCAATCTCGCGGGCCCGGCCGGCCAGGTCCAGGATCGGTTCCGAAACCAGGCTCTGCAAGCGCACCGCCAGTCCGTAAACCAGGACCGCGAGCACGGAGATGAGGCCCAGAAGCTGCAGCGCGGCGGTCAACGCCCGGAATGGACCGCGCAGAAATGAGTATTGTTCCCAAAGAGACAACGCTCCCGCGGTGAGCAACAGCGTAGCCGCGCTGCTCACGAGCAAAATCCAAATGAGCTTGCGCCGGATGGCGAGGTGACGAAAACGTTCTCTCATCGGGCGCCTCCCCACCGGCCAGCGGCGGCGCGCACCACGCCTGCCGCCCACAACACGGCCTGGCGAGTGGACGAGGCGTTTCGCCACCGAGGTTTGGAGATGCTCACTTCCGGGCCTCCGGTTCTTTCCGTCACACATTCACGGCCCGCGCACAGGTGCCTGTGCGCACGTAGGCCTTAAAGTTAAATTCGGCCTAAATGGGGTGTAACTTTAGGAGGCTGCCCGGCCGGGAGCGGATTCGTCAGTGCCGTTTCGGCGGCAGCTTCATCAAGAGGTTGCGCGGGTGGCGCTCGCGGATGATGGCAAAATTAATGGTGTCGCCGGGCGGCGCCTGCAGCGCATGATGCCAGTCGGCGCCGCAGGTAATGGGCTGACTGTTTACCCGGACAATGACGTCGCCGGCCCGGAAGCCCACGGCTGCCGCCGGGCTGCCGGCTTCCACCGAGCGCACCAGCACGCCTTCACCGTTGGGAACTCCGAAGAACTCGCTTAACTGGATGGTTAAGTCCTCTACCATCAATCCGTTGCGGCTCCATAAGGGCGCCATGCTGATTTCCGGAATATCGAGGCCGGGAGGCGGCAGGGCCGAGGGCGCCACCATCTGGCGCCGGCTGGCCAAAACCACTCCCACGTACATCATCCGCCCATTGCGGCTAATCCCCAGGGTCACATTCTGGCCCGGCGGGATGTCGTGAATAAAGTTGCGCAGTTGCTGGTCCGTATCGAGCTTGCGATTATTGAAAAGGAGAATGACGTCGTGTTCCTTCAAGCCCGACTTGGCGGCCGGTCCGTCCTGATCGACCATGGTGATTTCCGCGCCCCGGGCTTCCGTGAGCTTGAGCGCAGCCAGCCGGTCCGGAGTTACGGTCTGAATGTTGACCCCAAGGTAAGCGCCGAGATTGCGCTCCGGCGGAGCCTGCGCCAGGGCGATTCCTGAAATAATGAGCCAGCAGCCGTAAGCAGCCAGCCCGTAACGCCGCCTGGACTTGTGGCCGGGCGCGCGCCGCTGAATCCGGAATGGGTTCCCGTTCATCCTGGTTTTGTCTCTCACTTTACCGCAACTCGTCCCCCGGCCGTGCCCCGCAGGGCGCGGCCCCGCCCCTGGATCAGCGCAGCCGCAAGCGGCCGCAGACTCACCGCTGTGCCCGGCGGAACTCGATGTCCCCGCTCATGGCGCTAATGCGCAACAACGGCCCCCCGCCATTCAAATTGCCGGCGGCGCGAATGGTGCGGGCGCCGGATGGGCCGCCAGGATCGGTAACCGCAATCTCGGGAAAGTCCGAGCGCAGGCGATGACCGTTGGCCATGTCGATCTCGGCTTGCACGTTGGCCCTAAAATTACGGCCGACATAAACCACGATGTCCCCGTTCCGCGTCTGCAGCGAGGAGGGAGTCGAGCCGCCGCTCAGAAATTCGGCCACGATTCCGCCCCCGCCGGTCACGACGTTGGCGCCGCGCGCCAGCCCAAACAACTGAATGGCCCCGGCCGCGCTGTTGGCCATCACCGGTCCGGCGGCGGAACCCAGGCGGATAATGCCGCCGCCGGTCACGGCATTGAAATTACCCGCGCATTGCTTCACGTCAATGCTGCCGCCGCCCGTGCGGACAGTGACCGATCCCGAGACCGATCCCACGCTCACATTGCCGCCACCCGTGCTGGCGGTCATGTTCCCCCTTACCGAGCTTACGTGGACGCTGCCGCCCCCGGCGTTCACCACCAGATCGCCGCCCACCTTGCCCACTTCAAAATTACCGCCTCCGCTCGTGGCCTGGGCGGAACCGCCAATCTCGTCCAAGCGCAAATTACCGGCCGAAGTCCGCACTTCCACCCGGCCATCGATGGCGCTTACCGACTCGTTGCCGCCATTTATCACCGTAACCTTTACCAACTGCATCTTCCGCGGGACCTGCACCAGGAGCTCGGCGTTCAGCGATTGCGGCAAGCCGGAGACCACACCCTCGAGGGCCGCGGTCTCTCCGGGTTTGGCCGCGGAAAAGTGAAATTGCGCGAAGCGCCGCTGCGCCTCGGCTGGGGTGGCGGCCGCCACGCGTTTGGTGAGGGTGTAATCGATCTGCTGCCGGTTGCCGCCCTGTACGCTCACGTTGCCGATGCTCATTTTCACCGCGAGATTGGCGGCGGCGGGAAGCGAACCGCTGGTTTCCTCAACCCACATGCCTCCCGCGCGGTACACCCGCGCCTGCTGCGCCGCGGCCGTAACCACCAGGGCCAGCGCCACGGCCGCCGCTGCCGCCCAGCGCAGGGCGTGCTCCGCCGGGGCTCCGCGCGGCGGGCCGGACTTTCGCTTCGGGGTTTCAGCCGCATTCATGACCAATCAATCGATCTGGGGCGTCGATGCCAGGATCGAACGCGACAGATTGCGAATCCACATCTCCCGGTCCTGTTCCGCCAGTTGCTGCAACGCCTGGCGCACGCTGGCATCCGCGCGGACCGCCTTCAGCAGTTCAATGGCTTGCGTGCGCACCCCCGGATTCTTATCGCTGCGTAGCGCCTCCAGTACGGCGTCGCGCACGCGAATGTCGCCGCGCACGTAGGAACCCAGCGCCTCCAGGGCTTTGAGCCGCACCCCCGGGTTGGAGTCGTTGTGCAGCGCATAAATCAGCACGCGGCGAATGCGGTCGTCGTCGGGCATTTGCGCCAGCAAGTCCACGGAATCCACCCGCACTCCGCTGTTGGCGTTATTGCGCGCGCCAAACAACAGCAATTGCTGAATCCGCGGGTCGTCCATTTTGCCGGTTGCGGTTTGCGGCACAATCGTGTCGTACTTGATGTCCACTTGGCTGGAGCCCGGCCGCGCGCTAATGCCGCGAATGCCGACGACCGAGGCTTCCGCCGGCGCCGGGACGCCGGCTTCGTTGCCGGCGGCGGGGGCGGGCACAAAGCTGTTCCGGCCCGCCAGACGGTAGGTGGCGCCCACGCCGGCGCCGAACCCGATCATCAACAGCAGCGCCGCGGCGGCCGGCGCCAGCTTCATTTGCTGAAACCAATGCGCCGGTTCCAGCACCCAACGCCACCACCACCCGTGCGGTTCCGCCGTTTCCAATGCCTCCTGCAAGCTCAGGCGCGAGGCCACCAACAGGTTCGGCTCCGGTTCCGGGACGGGAACCGCGGACATGGCCGTCCGGAATTCCTCCAGGGCCTGCAACTCCGCAGCGCAGGGCGCGCAACGCCGGACATGTTGCTCCAGTTCGTAACGCGCGTCATCCGCCAGTTCGTCATAAACGTAAAGCGTGACATTCGCCTTGACCCATTCGCAATTCATAGTCCCCAACTTCCCGGGTTCCGCTTTGCCCTTCCCCGCGCTGCTTCCGCGCGGAGCAAAGCAAGCCGGAACTCTTTACCTCAGGTCCGCCAGCGCCGCGCGCAGCTTCTGCGTGGCCCGGAATAACGTATTCTTGGCGGTTTCCTCCGTGGTATTCAAAATCTCACCCACGGTGCGCAGCTTCAGCCCGTGGTAGTGCTTCAATTCAAAAACCATGCGTTCGCGGGGCGTCAGTTTTTCCAGGGAGCGCTGGATGCGGTGCGCCAATTCGCGCCGCATCAGGTCGCGCTCGGGATTGGCGCCGCTGCGCTCGTCCGCCACTTGCGCCAGCAGGTCGAATTCCTCGCCCTCGCGGTCCACCATGACCGGAGCATCTTCCTTGCGCACCTGCCGCTTGCGCAACTGATCGAGACAAAGATTGGTGACGATGCGGTAAATCCAGGTATAAAAAGAGCACTCGAACCGGAAACCGCCCAAATTCCGGTAGGCTTTGAGGAACGTCTCCTGATAGATGTCCTGCGCATCGCTTTCCGAGCCGGTCAGATGCAACGCCAGGCGGAGGACGGCACGATCATATTGGCGCACCAATTCCTCGAACGCAGCGCGGTTGCCGCGCTGCGCCTCGCGGATCAGCGCCGCGTCGTCGACGCGCGAACTGCTATGTCCGGCCATGCGCCCCCGGCTGGTGGGACCATATTCACCCGTCGAAACGGGACCGCGCGTCACTTGGCCAACCGCAACTGCTATAGCTTCGGCCGGCATCGAACTCGCCTCGATCGTCCAATGGCCGCTCTAGACCTGAGCTAACTCCCTGCCCTTGTAGGACGTACAAACCGGAAAAGGGTGAGCGCGGATTTCTGGATTATAGAACTTCGGCGGACCCTGAGCCTCCGGCCTTTGCCGCCGGGCCAAACCGGCTGACGCTCTCTTCACAAGCTGAACGAAAAGCCGGGCGGGATCCGGCGCGGTCGTGCCGTAATGTCCTTATCCTTAATCTTTACCAGTCTTTGTACTTCGTTCCGTTAAGGGCGGTGCCCTCCGATTTGGAATAGACGTCATAGACGTCCTGGCCACCCCAGGACTCCGAATCGGCATCATCCTGGACCGAGCGCAAGCCCCAATCATCGTTGCCCGTCATCGGGTCCACAGGAATTCTGGACAGGAACTTCAGCTTTTTCCCCGAAACATCCACGCCTTTGACCAGGGTTTCCAGGTCCGGCGGGTAGTTTTCGCTGCCTACCTTAGTCTGGAAAAGCTGCATTTGCGCATAGTCCTTGTACTTGTCGATGGCGTCACGCATGTCCCACAGGTCGCGGCGCAGCTCGCGTTCTTTCTCGCGTTTCATGGTGAACCGGGCCAGGGGCACCGCCATCCCTATCAGAACTGCCAGAATCGCGATCGTCGCGATCAACTCGATCAGCGTCGTGCCGCGTCCTGACCGGTGGGGCAGAGAGAAATGACGAAAAGTTTGGCCGTAACTCCGCATAATCCATTGGTAGCGCTACCGGGAATTGAACCCGGGTTTTGAGATTGAGAATATACAAACGTGCCTTGTGCCGTCAATGGCTTAGGTACCATTGCTCTGCGACTGTGCCCCAAATTGTGCCCCAAATTCAATGCGGTACAATAAGACTCGGCCTGAATCGCAACGGTGAATCGCACAGATTTTCGAACTTTAGCTCGCACACGTTTAGAGGACGCCGACGTCTTGCTCCAAGCGGGGCGCTTTGACGGTGCCTATTATCTCTTCGGGCTGGCCGTTGAATGCGCCTTGAAGGCCTGTATCTGTCGCCGGACGCGGCGGTACGATTTTCCCGACAGAGATTTGGTGAAAAAGAGCTACCTGCACGAGTTGTCGAAACTCGTTGAAGCCGCAGCTCTAGAGAAGGTTCTGGATGCAGCGATGAAAGCTGATGCCCAGTTCAGTGCCAACTGGCTTGTTGTGAAGGATTGGTCTATTGAAAGCCGGTATTCTGTAGTTGGGAAAGCTAACGCTGAGGCGATTGAAGCAGCAATAACAGACAGACGGCATGGGGTGATGCGGTGGATAAGGCAACACTGGTAACTGAAGACCTGCGTATCGGCAACGACGTCATCGGACTGCTCACAGCCGCTGGGATTCCCGTGGATGATGCATTCTGGGTCTACGCGCCGCAAATCGACGAATGGAGGCTGGTACTATCGTCTCGGAAAGTGAAGGACCTGGGTGTGCGCAATTGCTACTTGGCGATGTCGAATGCGCTCCACGAATCACCTCTGCTTAAACAAATTCCATTGCGTCGAATTTCGCTGCTTTCCCCCGATGACGAAGTAGTGCAGAGGATGAGGCGTCTGGAGAGACATATCTATGAAGGAGCTTTGCATGTGGTCCGTTCTCATCGACCGAACCGACCACCAACTTTTCATGTGACATTTGCGCCGTACAGAGATCCGGGAGGGGCAATCCCTACCGTTGCTTTTGGAGGGGAGTCCGACTTGGAAAAATTCTTGCGCGAGCAAATCAAGATTGAGGACTATGACATCCGAACGGCAGCACGCGAACTTGCGGTACGTGGCTCGTACAGTTTTCCAAACGTGCAGTTAGCCACGGGGCAGCTCCGCCGCCTTAGACTCCTCCCTCCATTGCTCGGGACCAGCCGCAAGTAGCGGCTATTGCACCTCGTTCGTCAACTGCTTGAAGGCCTCGACCAGCTTTGTCGCCTGATACTGCGAAAATCGTTCAAAGCCGGTCATCACGTGCGGTTCCGTGACGTGTATGTAATAGCGCTCCGCCACGCGGGGCGAGCTATGCCCCATCAACCGGGCAAGGGAAAAACGGTCCATACCGGACTGTGCGACCCGCGTGCCGAACGTGTGACGCCAGTAGTAGAACTCGAAAGCCTTCAACCCGGCATCTGCAATCGCATCGTCGTGCGGGTGCTGCATGGAAACGATGTGCCCCGACTTGCCCGCACCCGGAAAGACGTAGGCCGATTTCTTCTTTGCCCCTTCCGCCGCTTGCTTCCGGCGCCGTAGAGCTTCCAGCACACGGGGCGTGAGCGGCAAGCTGCGTTGCGCATTGTCCGTTTTGCCCTGGCGAACGTGAATCACCCCATGCGGAGACTCGCGGCGGGCCGTCAAATCTACATCGGCCCATTTCAGCGGAAACAGTTCGCTATTCGGGCGCATCCCGGTATCCACCGCCGGAATCGTCGCGTCGCGGAGATTCTCGGAAGCCTTCGCCAGATACAGCGCCTCTTCCGTGAAGCTCAGAACACGCTCCCGGCCCTTAGGCCGTGGCAGTTCGTGGATGGCGGGCACATGTTCGAGCTTTCCCCATTCCACGGCAACGTGCAGAATCCGCCGCAACGTGCGAAGATCGCCGTTGACGGTGACAACGGAATTCTTAGCCACCTCTTGCCGGTGGCGGGCGTACCGGCTCGCCGCGTCGCCCGTAATCGCGTTTGACGTGGCATCTGCGATGGCGGCGAACGTCAACAGCCGGTCAAGCCATACATCGTAAAACGTGTGCGTTCCCGGCTTCGTGTGCGTCTTGGCAAATGCCAATAATTCCTTGGCGAACGAGCGGAACAGGGGCGGGGAGCTCGCTGTCGGTTTCGGCCAAGGGTCATTCGGGTGAATCTGGCCAAGCCTCAGCGCCCGCCGATGTTCGTCCTCTACATCCTTGGCATCGTTCTTGTTCTGTGTCTTAGCAGACTTTACGATGCGGAAACTCTCGTTCGTTCCGTCTGCGTTCCTGATAGTCCATCGGAAGTTGTACCAGTAGCCTTTTCCTCGTTTATAGACCATTCAGCGCCTCGCTTGCTTGCAGTTTTGGACGCGGAATAACTAGAGAACGGGATGGAATCTACACGCGGAAAGGTCAGCCCGGCCAACTCCGGGGTTCATGGATTGACGCCAGCGCAAACCAGACCCTCGCGCGCGCGTAATGGTGGCGAAACTCCGATGTTAAGTTTGGGACCCAGGGAAAGTGCGAGTTGTCCGCCGTGGGGCGTGTGTCCTTGCATCCTGGCGCGAACGGGAAAAAGACTGTTCTGGCGGCTGCCCTATATGGACTCAGGAAAATCAGGAAATTAGGCCGCCTCTGCACGCGCGGTTACGCTTCATGGATTCGGAATAATCGGAAAATCCCGTGCGGCGGGACGGACGGTTCTCACGCGCGCGCGTATTGGTCCGAAAACTCAAGTTTTGGCCCACAAATGACTCGCGATTCGCCCAATTCCCCCGCTCGTAAACAGCCCCAGGGATCCGCCTCGCGGCTACGCGCACCTTGCGGCAAATGCTGTGTACTCGAAACCCGGTAGTAGGCGACAAAATCCCTCATGCGGAGAGAGTCTAAACGACCGTTTAGATTTGTATAGACAATTCCTCGTGCGGGGGCTTGTGGGCAGAAGAGCAAAAGCAAAAATCTTTTTTTGAGATAGAGAGACGCTGAATTATCATAGACGCATGGCTAAGACGCAGAAGGAAAAAGAAGAGCACCAGCACAGGACGATGCTGATCAACAACAGTCTGGGCGAGGAATACCGGAATTGGTACGGGTGGCCTGAACACACGGCCTATGGCCGATATCTTGCCTTGGGCGAGTACATCGTAGAGCTATGCGAATTTGAACCGCATGACGAATGGTTCGACGCTGCGAAAGAGGCCTACCTGAAGTGGAAAAAGGCGCGTGGCTATGACAACACGCCGCCGCCTGCTTTCCGCCGGTAGGCGGGAAATAGTGCGTGAAGGATCGTCACCCAAAGGGCGGAGACGCGCAGCGACTCCGTGCGCTTGCGCATGGAGCCTGGCCACGCGGCAGCGGGGGCTCGCCCAAACCTTGCAAGGGCAAAGAGTTAAACCGGCGTAAACAGTGTGGCCGGTGAAATCTTAGCTTCCAGCGCCTTGATGATTTCTTCGAGTTCAACGCGAGCCTCGGCCTGCAATCCAAGGCACAGCGCAATCCCTTCAGCATCCGTGCTGAGTCGGGATTGTAGCGTGAGCCGGTAGGCGTGGTCGGGCTGCTCGGCGATGCCGTATGCATGAAAGTGCATGGAATCGCCGATCTTGGGCGGGTTGCTTAGATGCCCGAAGTTGAATTCCTTCGTCATGTAGGCCAGTAGCCTATCTTGGGTAACAAGAACCAGCTTTTTGTTGACGTGCTCGAAGGTCTGAATCTTGTGGTGCAGTTGAACAAGAATGGTCTTTGCCGTCATTTTCCAGTTCATGCCAAACGATTTTTCGGAGTTCTCGGCGTCGTCACCACGCGGGACGCCAAGTTCCTTTAGAAGCCGCTGACGCTCAGGCCAAACGGTGCCGGTACTGTCGAGGGTCTGAAGTTCGACGCCAACAAAATCTTTAACGCGGCGCTCCCGCGCGGATACTAAAACGTAATCGACGCTGCCGCCTGGTACGGACACCTCAGAAACAATGTGCAACTCGTTGCCTGGTTCGTGGGTTGTAAGCAGGTGTAAACAGTCAACGAAAATCTGACGGCGCTCGATCAATCGCGTGGGACAGATGATAATCGGCTCGGCATTGCTGCCGTAAAGAACGGTGCATGTGCCTATCGACGTGTCAGAGTCGCTCTTGCGAACCTTGTAACAGCGCCGGTTGAGGAATGGACATTGCTGCTCTTCAACGATGGTTTGCCATTGCCCGTTTGGTGCTGTTGTGGAACGGCCGAATAGTTCGACAACCTTGCTCATAGGATGGCTGTAAACCTTTCCGCAGTGAGTTCCAGATAATCGCGTGAAATGTCTATTCCAACCGATCTACGGCCAAGCTGACGGGCGGCAAAAAGGGTGGTACCGGTGCCGCAAAACGGATCAAGAACAAGCCCCCCTTGCGGGCAGGTGGCAAGGATCGGTATTCGACAGAGATCAACAGGGTAGGGGGCGAAGTGCGACTCCCGTTTCTGCGTGTCCTCAGGGATGATGTCCCACACGTCTGCGGGCTTGCTGCCGTTCGGGTGGTATCTCAGAAAACAGAATCCCTTGTCTCGAAGCTCCTTGGCTCGACCAGAAAGTTTTTCGCTGTCTGAATGGGTCGCTCGTTGTTGGCCGCGAATAATCATTCTGAAATCAGAAATCTTTCCCTCTCTAACCTCGGCCAGCGTGCGGTTCAACCCTGCAAACGCCTCGGCCTTTTCTCGTGGCGTTAGGCCGGTAGAAAGTTCGATCTGTCGTTTGTAGCGAACGCCGGAAACGCCGGTCGCGGAAATCACCGCACCATTGACGATCCTCGATTCACGCGGTTTGGAGCGTATGGCGTTGGCATCGTAGTAATAGCCTTTGGCCTGTTTGACAAAGTGAAAAACATTCTCATGGACGTTGCCTAAACGGTCTTTGGCGTTATCCATGCCGCTTTTCACCTTGTTCCATATGATGCTGTTCCGAAGTATCCAACCTTGGTGGTCGATAAGCTCGAACGCGACGCGCCAGGGCACGCCTACGAGTCCCTTGTCTTCATAGGTGTCGCCAATGTTGAGCCAAAACGAGCCTTCAGGTTTAAGAATGCGTTTCAGCTCCGCGACAATCGCGGCAAGGTTTCGTACAAAATCTCGATAATCATCTTCAAGCCCGATCCCGCCATTTTCGTATTCCCGTTTGCCCCAATAGGGCGGTGAAGTCATGACAAAATCAACGGACTCGTCGGGAATGTTTTTGAGCACAGCCCGCGCGTCGCCGTGCAGGAGAAGCGGCGAAAGGGATTTTTCGCGGGTGTAGTTCTCGAACGCGTGGCGGTGCAGGGTCGTAACAATTGGAACGCTTGCCACACCGTCGTAATCCAAGTGCATTGGATCTTGGGCGGTTCGTGCTGGCTGTGCCGTTTGCGCTTTCAATGTCTTCTCCTCGTTTGAGCCCATCAGAATCTACTATCAGAACAGCCTTGGGCTGTCAGCGCAATAGATATGTGCGTGGTCTGGTGTCCTCCGTAGCGAGGGCGAAGCCCGTTGCAAGGCGGGCCGGGGGATGGGCAGCGCTAAATGCTCTGTATACCATTTTGCATACCACGATTCGCGCCAAGGGCGGTCAGGGGATGTCAGAACGCTTTTGGGGCAAAAATAAAACCCGCTGATTTAGCGGGCTTTAGCGGAACTTAGCTGGTAGCGCTACCGGGAATCGAACCCGGGTTTTGAGATTGAGAATCTCACGTCCTAACCCCTAGACGATAGCGCCACTCCTTGAATTCAGTGCGATTATAACAAACCAGGGTTTCCGGCTCCTTGCGGGACCAATCGCGGTTCTCTGGCCACCGGCCGGCGACCGAAGGCCGACGACCAAAGACCTGCTGATATCCCCTTAGCCCTGACCCCGATGCGCACGGAGGAGAACTGCCGGCTCCAGCCGCCTTTTTCTCCCCGAAAAAAATTTATTTTTCCTCTTGACAACGTAATCGTCTCGTTATATAACGAGTATTGTTGTACGGCGCCGCGGTCGCCTGGGCTCACCCGCACCCGCTAAAGGAGCACTCCTTTGCCTCCAGCACACGCCATACCTGTCTATTGGACCCGGACTCCGGGCAAAGCCCCGCCGGATTTTCACGTCTCCGTTGCCGACGCCCTCTATCTGCGCCGGCGCGGCCAGGCCTATCCCATTCATCGGGGACGCGCCTTGCGCCTGCTGGCAGCCGCCGCCGAACTGGAGCCGCCGCCCACGCGCGTCGTCATTCGCGGCCCGTCCTGCCGCATCGGCGAGCGCCTGATGCTCGCGCATTCTACCGGCAACCGCTACGCCCGCGCGGCCGTGGAAAGCTGGGCGCCCAACCACGCCGGCCTCGCTCCCCGCGCAACCCTGGCGCCCGATCCCCCGCGCTCCGCCAAACTGTGCCGCAATCCCCTTGGCCCGGCAGCTCGTGATTTTCCCGAGGACGGAGACCCTATGGAAACGCCCTTTGACCTTTTCGGCCCCGGAACTCCCGGCCATCGTCCGGGCCTCGGAGGCCACGGCCCGCCGCCCGAAGGCCCGGAAACCCCGGAAGCCGAAGAGGAGCGCCGGGAGCATAAGGTCCGCGTCTTCGCCGAGCATGGCTGTTCCGACCAGGAGATCGCCGAGAGCCTCGACATTTCGCCGGATGTGCTGCAGCGCGGCTATCAACCCCAACTCTGCAAAGGCCGCCTGCTGCGGCGAATCAAGTTGCGCAGTCTGATGTATTCGGCGGCGCTGAAAGGCAACGCCCCCTGCCTGCGCTTTCTCTACCAGCAGGAACTGCTTTCCAGCGGCGCCGGGCCGCCGGCCCCCAACCGGAAGAATGAACCGCGCGATGCCCCCGCACCCTGATCCTGGAGCGAGACACGTGGGACGGCCCGCTGGCGGGCGACGGGGGACCGGGGACGGGGGACTTTCTTCCGGATCGGCGCCGGGTTCTTGGCGCTCGGTGCCCCCCTCTGGCCGACGACCGACGACCAACGGCCGACGACCTGCTGGTGCCCGGTGCCTTTTGGCAGAGCCAACCGCCAATGGCTCCCGCCCTGCGGGACCAATGGCTAATCGCCATTGACAGCCCACACCCTATCGGGGCATAATCTTTTAGGCGAATAAAAAGCGAAAGCTTGCCGCCCGTTTTATCGCTTCGTGAGGTTCTCATGTGCTCTCCGCTCACTCCTCTACCGGCCGCGAACCTGCCCGCCCGCGGCGCGGAACTTTGGTCTCCGGCGCAAAATAGCAGGCTGGCCGCGGGACTGAAAATTGCCGGCGTGGTAACGGCTTCGCGCTTGGAGCATCCTGCGGTGCTTACCGTCTCCTGGGGCATCGCCGGGCTGGACGCGCTTACCGGAGGGCTGCCGCGCGGCGCTCTGACCGAAATCTGCGGGCCGGCCTCTTCCGGCCGCAGCGGCCTGCTGCTGGCCGCTTTGGCGGAAGCTACCCGGCGCCAGGAGACCTGCGCTCTGGTGGACGCCACCGACAGCTTCGATCCGCCCTCGGCAGCGGCTGCCGGAATTGATTTGGGCCGTCTGCTCTGGATCAGGATTGGCGATTTTCACGCCGGCGCCGCGCTTCAGTCCTCCGCCGCCAAAGCGGCGGCGGCAAACCAAGGGCTTGCGGCGCCGCTAAAACTGCGTCCGGGCAAAGAGCTGGAACAAGCGTTGCAGGTAACCGACTTGCTCCTGCAAAGCTCGGGCTTCGGCATGGTGGCCATCGACTTGGCCGATATGCCGCCGGAATGGACGCGGCGCGTGCCCCTGGCTTCCTGGTTCCGCTTTCGCCGCGCCGTGGAACACACTCCCACCGTGCTGCTGGTGGTCGAGCAGGAACCTTATGCGAAAACCTGCGCTGCGCTGGTGCTGAGAACCGCCGCCGTGCCGGTGCTTTGCCGAAGCGCTCCCGAAGCAAAATACGCGCCGGCCCATGGCCAACTTTTACGCGGCCTGGAAGTGCAGGCCGAGCTGGTGCGCAGCCGCACGGAAAACCCGAAGAAACCGGCAGGAAGGGTCTCCGGCTTCAAGTTTCAAGTTGCCGGCTTGCCGTAAACCATCGGCCGCAGATTAACCCTGCTGAACGCGGAGGGGACCATCATCACAAACCCGTTTCATTTTGACCGGTGTTTATCTGCGTGGCTCCGCGGCTAAAGGTTTTTGGCGATTTTCTTCTGTCCTCTGCGGTGAAACCGGGCTGACGGCAATGTTACTGGCGGCCATTTACGTTCCCGATTTTCCGGCTGCGGCGCTAGTGCGCGCCGAGCCGGAGTTGCGTGAGCAGGCCGTAGCCATTGTGGAAGGCCGGCCGCCGCTCCTGCTTGTCATTGCTTGTAACCGGCGCGCGCGCGCGGCGGAAGTCGAGATCGGAATGACCCAGGCCGAAGCCGAAGGACGTCTTTCCGCAAAACTCCACCCCGCCCCGCTTGGCGGGACAAAATCAGGCGCGCGGGAAACCCCGGTGCGCAGGGGCTGGCAGATACGGCGGCGGGCACCGGCGCAGGAACAGGCGGCCCATGCGGCCCTGGTGGATTGCGCTTGCGTATTTTCACCGCGGGTGGAAGCCGCGGCCGGCACGCCGGACATGGCAGTGCTCGACCTGGAGGGACTGGAACGCTTATTCGGGCCGCCCCGGAAAATTGCGCAGGCACTGGCGCGGCGCGCCGCGGAATTGGGGCTGGAAGTTCAAGTCGCGGTAGCCGGCAACACCGATGCGGCGGTATATGCGGCCCGGGGTTTTGCCGGCATAACGGTGATCGCGCCGGGAGAAGAAGCCGCCCGGCTGGGCGCTCTGCCGGTGGAAGTTTTATTCCCTGCCGCCCCTGGCGGCAAACGGCCGGTTTGGAACGCGAAGCTCGAAACTCGGGACGCGGAACTCGCCGATACGCTGGCGCGCTGGGGCATACACACCTTTCGCGCGCTGGCGGCATTGCCGGAAACGGCGGTGCGCCAGCGCCTGGGCGAAGCCGGCGTGCGGCTGCAAAAGCTGGCGCGCGGCGCAGGCTCGCGTCCGCTGGTCCCCGTTGCGCCTCCGCTGCGATTCGAGGAAACCCTGGAACTGGAACATCCTATTGCGCTGCTGGAGCCGCTGGCGATCCGGTTGAACCACCTGCTGGAACAGTTGTGCGCCCGGCTGGCGGCCCGCGCGCTGGCCGCCCAGGAAATCCGGCTGAGACTGTGCGGCCCACGGCCGGCGGCGGTTAGCGAATACGTTCTTCGCCTTCCGGTTCCCCTGGTGGAGGCGAAGGTTTTTCTGAAGTTGCTGCAATTGGAGCTGCATTCCCGGCCGCCCGGCGCTCCGGTAGAGAGCGTTTTCCTGGCGGCCGAACCGGTTGCGCCGCGCTTCATCCAGGGTGGATTGTTTCTGCCGGCAACGCCGGAGCCGGAAAAACTGGAAGTCCTGCTGGCAAGAGCGCGGGGCCTCGTTTCCCGTTTCTCGTTTCCCGTTCCGCGTTTCGAAACCTCCGAAACCTTCCAAACCCTGACCGGCCGTGTTGGGGCGGCAGAATTATTGGACACACACCGGCCGGATGCGTTTCGTATGAAACCCTTTAAGAGCGTCGCCCGTCCCCCGTCCCCCGTTTCCCGCCGGAACAGCGTTCCCTGTGCGCAGCGAGCTGCGGCAGGTTCTTCGTTTCCCGTTCTCCGTTTCGAATCCTCCGAAACTGCCGGGATATTAACCGAACGCATGGAAACGGCGGAGATTGCGGAACGGGGAAAGAGAAACGAAAAACCGGAAACGGTTCTGCGCCGGTTCCGCCCGCCGCGGCCGGTACAGGTGGAAGTTCAGGGAGGGCAGCCGGTAAGCCTTTTTGACTTTCGCGCTATGCCGGATGCCACGCACCCCCGCCGTATGCCGGATCAAGCGGAGAACCGGAATGTCATTTGGGCGGCCGGTCCCTGGCGGGAATCGGGCGAGTGGTGGACGAAAGAGCCGTGGTCACGCGAAGTATGGGACATTGCTCTGCGCCAGGATGGCCATATCGTGCTGTTTCGCGCATTTCACGATACCGCCAGCAATCAGTGGTTTGTAGAAGCAACCTATGACTGAATAGGAGCAGTAGCTAGTAGTTAGTAGCTAGTAGCTAGGAAAACCGGCCCCTAGCTACTAACTACTAGCTACTAGCTACTAACTACTATGTTCGTCGAGCTTCACGCCCGTTCCGCTTTCAGTTTCCTCGAAGGCGCCAGCGTGCCCGAAGAGATGGCGGCCGCCTGCGCCGCCGCCGGCATGCCGGCGGCGGCGTTGCTGGACGTCAATGGCGTCTATGGCGCTCCGCGTTTTCATCAAGCGGCAAAGAAGCTGGGGATCAGGGCTCATGTGGGAGCGGAAATTGCGGTTTGCGGGTTTCGTTTGCCGTTGCTGGCCGCTTCCCGGTTGGGCTATCAGAATCTGTGCCGGCTGATCACGCGCACCAGGCTGCGCACGCCGAAGAACATGGAATCCGGCGCTTCCCCCGAAGAGCTCTCCGAGTTCGCGGAGGGCTTGATCTGCCTGACCGGCGGGGAAGATGGCCCCCTGGCGGCAGCGCTCGCGCAAGGCGGGCGGGCGGCGGCGCGGCATGCGGCCGAGCGGCTGCTGGCGATCTACGGCCGGGAAAATGTCTATGTGGAGTTGCAGCGCCACTTCACCCGCGCGGACGAAGCTCGCAACCAGGCGGCCATACCAATCGCGCGCGCGCTCAAGCTGCCGCTCATCGCCTGTAACGCGCCCCAATATGCGCGCCCCGGACAGCGCGAAATTCTCGATGTGCTCACCTGCGTGCGCGCGCATACCACGCTCGATGAAGCCGGCCGCCGGCTGCAAGCGAATTCCGAGCGCTATGTGAAACCGGCGGCCCAGATGGAGAAGCTGTTCGCCGGCTTGCCTGAGGCTATCGCCAACACCGGCGCGCTCTCGGCGCGGCTGGAATTCACTCTGGCCGGTCTGGGATATCAGTTCCCGCGCTATCCGGCGCCCGCCGGCGAGACCATGATGTCGTTTCTGCGGCAGATAACCGCGGCCGGGTTTCAGGAGCGCTACGGCGCCGCGCTGCCGGAGTTGCAGCGGCGCGCCCGGCGCCAGATCGAGCACGAGCTGGCGTTGATTGAAAAACTCGAACTGGCCGGCTACTTCCTGATCGTGTGGGACATCGTGCGCTTCTGCCGCGAGCAGAACATTCTGGTCCAGGGCCGCGGCTCGGCCGCCAACAGCGCCGTGTGTTATGCGCTGGGCATCACGGCCGTGGACCCGGTGGGCATGGATTTGCTGTTCGAGCGTTTTCTTTCGGAAGAACGCGGCGAGTGGCCCGACATCGACCTGGACCTGCCCAGCGGCGCGCCCCGGGAGCGCGCCATCCAGTACGTGTACCAGCGCTACGGCAAACTGGGCGCCGCCATGACCGCCAACGTCATCACCTATCGCGGACGCCTGGCGGCGCGCGAGGTGGGCAAGGCCCTGGGCTTCACGGCGGAAACGCTCGACCACCTCTCCGCCCAGGTAAGCCGCTGGGAATACCAGGACCCCGGCAACACGCTGGAGCGCCAATTCCGCGATGGCGGATTGGATTTGCAGCATCCCCGGCAGCGCAAGTTTCTGGAGCTGTGCCTGGCCATGCAGGATCTGCCGCGTCACCTCGGGCAGCACTCCGGCGGCATGATCATTTGCCAGGGACAACTGGATTCGGTAGTGCCGTTGGAACCGGCGTCCATGCCGGGGCGCGTGGTAGCGCAGTGGGACAAGGAGGACTGCGCCGATTTAGGCATCATCAAAGTCGATTTACTGGGCCTGGGCATGATGGCCGCGCTGGCGGATTCGCTCGCGCTGATCCGCGGTCATTACGGCGAAGAAGTCGATCTGGCGCACTTGCCGCCGGACGATCCGCAGGTATATGCCGCTTTGCAGCAGGCGGATACGGTGGGCATGTTCCAGATCGAAAGCCGGGCGCAGATGTCGTGCCTGCCGCGGCTGCGCCCGCAACGGTTTTACGACCTCGTGGTCCAGGTGGCAATCATCCGCCCGGGCCCGATCGTGGGCAAAATGGTCCATCCTTATTTGCAGCGGCGCCAGGGACGCGAGCCGGTGATTTATCCGCATCCCGCGCTGGAGCCGGTGCTGGCGCGAACCCTGGGCGTGCCTCTATTCCAGGAGCAGTTGCTGCGCATGGCTATGATCACGGCCGGATTCACCGGCGGCGAAGCCGAAGAGCTGCGGCGCGCTTTGGGTTTCAAACGCTCGGAACAACGCATGGCCGAGGTGGAAATCAAGCTGCGCGCGGGCATGCAGCGCAACGGCATCGTGGGCGCCGTCCAGGACGCGATCGTCAACTCCATTACCGCTTTCGCGCTTTACGGCTTTCCCGAATCGCATTCCGCCAGCTTCGCGCTGTTGGCCTATGCCAGCGCTTTTCTCAAGACGCATTATCTGGCCGCTTTCACCGCCGCGCTGCTAAACCATCAGCCCATGGGATTCTATTCCCCCGCCACCGTGGTCAAAGACGCGCAACGGCACGGCCTGCGGGTTTTGCCCATCGACGTCACCCGGTCGGAGTGGCCGTGTACTCTCGTGGCCAATGGAGGCGAGCGGGCAGTGAGTAACCAGGAAGAAGCGGCGGAAATCACCTCGAATCAACCAATCTCTCAATTCTCCCCCGCGTCCTCTGCGCCCTTTGCCTCCCGCCGGAAAACCGCGCGCGCCGGCCCCGCCCTTCAGCTCGGCCTTGGTTATGCCCGGGGATTGCGGGAAGAGGCGGCGCGGGCGCTGCTGCAGGCGCGCGGGCAACGGGCCTTCCGCGGCATCGACGACTTGGCGCGGCGCGTGCCCGAATTGCGCAAGAATGAATTGGCGCTGCTCGCGGAAATTGGCGCGCTCAATGAAATTGCGGGCGGCGAGCGGCAAGAACCGGCGGAGGCGGAAAACGGAGGAAACGGGAAACGGCACCGGCGCGACGCCCTGTGGCAAGTAGCGCGCGCCACCCGCCGCGCGGGACCTCTGCTGGAGGGCATAGCCGGGCAGGACGCGCCTTCGCCTCTGGCCCCCATGAACGGGGAAGAGCGGTTGGCCGCGGATTTTCAGGGCACGGGATTAACCGTAGGCCCGCACCTGATGGCCTATCGCCGCCGCGAAATGGACCGCCGGGGCGTGCGCCGCGCCGCCGATCTGCCCCACCTGCCCACCGGAAAACGCGTACGCGCCGCCGGTGCGGTAATTGCCCGCCAGCGTCCGGGCACGGCACAAGGTTTCGCTTTCCTCAGCCTGGAAGACGAAACCGGAATTGCCAACGTCATCGTTGCCCCCGCTCTGGTTGCGCAGCATCGCCGCCTCCTGGCTTCCGGGCAATTTCTGTTCATCGAAGGCATATTGCAGAACCTGGACCATGTGGTTTCCATAAAAGCCGAGCGCATCCTGCCGCTGTAATTACGCGAAATGGGCTAGGTAAGGAATCAACGTAGTCACATGACTTTCGTAACGACTCCAATTAGGAATAAAAATCCAACTCTCACTTGGGCAATCTGTGCTAACTCTATGAACTAGCGGGACTAAGCTGCCTGTGGATAACTCTGAAAATTTCTTTCGAAAAAATTCAGAGACTCACGATCGAAATTTCCGCCGCAAAATTGACAGTTCTTTAATGTCAGATCTCTACAACTCATTTATAGTTGAGGGTTCGACTGAAGCTGCCGGCGGTATTAGGTAGCTTCAGAATTCATGTGGGGAGTTAGAAGTAAAAATGGGCACTACAAAACGGACCTCTGGGACCAAATCCGACAATACGAAGAAATCCGTAAGTTCCACGGTTACGCCATTCACCTCGGGAATTGCCATGGTCAGGACGCCCACCGACGTCATCACTGCCATTCGCCGGCGCGCCTACGAACTGTTCGAACAGCGCGGCCGCCAGCACGGACACGATTTTGACGATTGGCTGCGTGCGGAAGCCGAGGTGTACGGACATCGCCAAGCCCGCACGGCATAGTTCGCCCGCTTCCTCGCTTGGCGACAACTAACCGGCAGGAACAACGCAGGTGCGGTATCTGAATCCGTGGTCCTGTGCGTGGGAGTGGTGTGCGCGTGGGACCATAACCGCCATAGGGCGGGGTACCCATTCTATTTTCAGGCAAAGGTCGCTTCGGCTGCCGGCTGGAAAATCTCCAGGGGAATTCTTGCGTCCTCCACGCGCCCCCCGCATCTCTATATCCCAGCGGCGGCAACGCCCTCCGGCGATCCGCGGGCCCCGCCGGCGTGTGCCGGCATCACGGAAGAGTATTGTGGGATGGCGCTCTTAGGCAGTTTTTCCCTGCTCCTGGCTTTGGCATTAAGCGCGTACGCATTTGCCGCGGGCGCCGCCGGATTATTCCGCCGCGGCGCGTCCGGCGAGCGCTTATGCGAATCGGCCCGCCGAGCCGGCATGGCCGCGTGGCTGGCGGTCACGGTGGCCGCGGGCGCCCTGGCCGCCGCCGCCTTCGGCGACGACTTTTCTATTGCCTATATTCTGCAGCACAGCAACCGCGCGCTGCCTTTGCCCTACAAGTTCGCCGCGCTCTGGTCGGGCCAGGAGGGTTCCCTCCTGTTCTGGGCGTGGCTGCTCTCGACGTACGCACTGATTCTGCGGTTGCGCCATAAGGTGGATGTGCGCCTGACAGCGCATGCCTCGGTAATCGTGGCGGCAGTGCAGGTATTCTTTCTGGCGCTGGTAAATTTTGCTGCCCCGCCGTTTGCTCTCACCCAGGGCGCGGTTCCGGCCGACGGGAACGGACTCAATCCTCTGTTGCAATACCCCGAGATGGTAGTGCATCCGCCCATGCTCTATCTGGGCTATGTGGGTTTTTCCATCCCCTTCGCCTTCGCTTTGGCGGCGCTGATCATGCGCTATCCCGGGGAAAAGTGGATTCACATAACGCGCCGGTGGACCATGGTTGCCTGGGGATTCCTGACGGCGGGAATCTTCCTGGGGGCACATTGGGCTTACGCCGTACTGGGTTGGGGCGGTTACTGGGGCTGGGACCCGGTGGAGAACGCTTCCCTGCTGCCTTGGCTCACCGGCACCGCGTTCCTGCACTCGGTGATGATGCAGGAGAAGCGCGGCATGTTGAAGGTGTGGAACGTATGGCTGATCTTCACGACCTTTCTGCTGGCGATTTTCGGCACGTTTCTCACCCGCAGCGGCGTCGTCAGTTCGGTCCACGCCTTTGCCGAATCCTCGATCGGCGTGTGGTTCGTCAGCTTTCTGGCGTTGACCTTGGCCGCTTGTGTCTTCTTTTTCGTGAAGAACCGGGAGCATTTGCGCAGCCGGCACAAACTGGAATCGCTGGTCTCGCGGGAATCCAGTTTCCTGTTCAACAACGTGTTGCTGCTGGTAGCCTGCTTCACCGTCCTGTGGGGGACGCTGTTCCCGGTGCTGAGCGAATGGGTCGAGGGACACAAGATCACCGTGGGCCCGCCGTTCTTCAACCGCGTGAACATACCCGTGGCGCTGCTGCTGCTTTTGCTGACTGCGGTGGGGCCGTTGCTGGCGTGGCGCAAGACTTCCGCGGAAAGCCTTAAACGCAATTTCTTGTGGCCGGCAGCAGGCGCGGCCGTGGTAGCCGCGGCGCTGATCGCCGGCGGCCTGCGCCCCTGGCGGGAGCAGCCGTATTTCTACGCCTTTATGGCCATTTCGCTTTCCGCGCTGGTCGCGCTCACGGTGCTCTCGGAGTTCTACCGGGGCGCACGGGTGATCGCCCGGCACACGGGAAGGAATCTCCTGGCTTCGGCCGTCCAGTTGACGCGCCGCAATACCCGCCGTTATGGCGGCTATATTGTGCACTTCGGTGTGGTAGTGATCGTCATTGGAATTTCCGGCTCGGCCTTCAACCTCGACAAAGAGCAGGAGATGCCCAAGGGCGCGCAGATGGAGATCGGCCCGTATCGCCTCATTTGCGATTCCTTTACCGAAGACGACAATGCCAACCAGCATAGCGAGTGGGCCGTGCTCCGCGTGCTGCGCGGCGGCCGGCAGATTGCCACCATGTATCCCGAGCAACGTCTTTACAAGGCCAGCGGACAGCCGGCGACCATCGTCGCCAACCGGTCAACGCTGCAAGACGATTTGTATCTGGTTTATGCCGGCCGGAACCAGGATACGGGAGCGCCCATCCTAAGGGCGCACGTTAACCCGCTGGTGATGTGGATTTGGATCGGGGTCAATCTGGTATTGCTGGGCACGCTCCTGGCTTTGACGCCCAATGCGCAGGCGGCAAAACTCGCCTCGCCCGCGCCGGCGCCCATGCCTGCGGCTGAAACCGTGGGCGCGAGCGATTAGATGAAGGCAGATCAGGAATCCGTTTCGCGTATTTCCCCCCAGCGCAGCCGGCGCGGGTTTCGCCGATTGCCTTCCCCGGCGATCGGAACTCTGCCGGCGTCCGCAAGCTGCGGTTGGCTGTTCTCCGTGTCCTCGGTGGTAAAATCCTTCACCGTCTGCCGCCGCTCCTTGCTCGCCGGCGTGTTGTTGGCTGGTTTGGCATTGGGGGCAACCAGTGATGGCGGCGCCCGTTTCAGCACTCTCGGCCACCGCCTGATGTGCACCTGCGGCTGCGGCCAAGTGCTCCTGGAGTGTAACCACGTGGGCTGCCGCTCGAGTGCGCGTATGCGCTCCGAACTGCTGGCGGCCATCCAACGCGGCGAAAGCGACGATCAGATTCTGAATTGGTTTGCCGCAAAATATGGCCCCGTGGTGCTGGCTGCGCCGGCCAACCGCGGCTTCAATCGGATTGCCTGGCTTATGCCCTACGCCGCTCTATTGGGCGGGCTCACGCTGGCCGGCGCCGTGTTGCGCCGCTGGAGATCGCGCTCTCAGCCCGCGCCCCTGGCCGGCGCTGCCCCGCGTACCTCGGAGAAGCTTGAAGCCCTGCGCCGCAAGGTGCACGAGGAAACCGAGATATGAGCGCGGATCTGCCCGCGGTATTGCTGTTCTGCCTGGCCCTAACGCTGGGCTCGCTCTTCTTCACTTTTTATCTCCCGGATGTGCCGGAGGAGGCCCCGGAGAAAAGTTGGCTGGCGTGTCTGCGCGAACGCAAGGAATCCGTGTACGAAAACCTGCGCGATTTGAATTTTGAGTATAAGGCCGGCAAGTTTCCCGAGTCCGATTACCGGCAGATGCGGGCGGCTTTGGAAGAAGAGGCAGCCGCGCTGCTGGCGGAAATTCAGGAACTGGAGTCCCTGAGGCCTGATCAATTATGAGCACTGATCCGAGCGTCTTCCGTCTCCCGTCTCCCGCCGCCCGCCTCCCGGAACAGGATTCCCGCAAGAGGACAGTTTCGAGTTACTCGGCGGAACTGGCGGCGCCGACCTTCGCTTCCGGGTTGCATGTGATGAAGGCTCTCGGCTTGCTGACAGCGATCCTGGTGCTGGCCGCGGCGGCCGCGGGCGAGACTTTGCGGGGGACAGTAACCAACGGCACGAATGGCAGGCCGGGCGCGGGAATCGAGGTGACGTTGTTGTCTTTGGGCGAGGGAATGACGGAGACGGCGCACTCCACGACCGACGCTTCCGGTCATTTCCATTTCACTTATGACGATAGTGGCATGCCGCACCTGGTGCGCGCCGCCCATCAGGGGGTGAATTATTTCCGTCTGGCCCCACCGGGAACCGAGACGGTAGAAGTAATTACCTATGACGTTGCCAAGCGGCTGGACGGCATTTCGACCACTGCCGAAGTGGTGCGTTTCCAGAGCGGCGGCGACAATCTGCAGGCCGTCCAAATCTTTGCCGTGCAAAACGCCTCGCAGCCGCCGCGCACCTTGGCCGGGGAGCGCAGCTACGAAATTGAGCTGCCCAACGGCGCGGAGATTGAGGAAGCCGGGGCGCGCGCCCCCGGCGGACAGCCGATCAACAACATGCCCGAGCCGGCGCCCGGCCGGCAGGACCACTACGTGTTCAGTTTTCCCTTGCGTCCGGGCGAGACGCAATTCGAGGTGACGTATCAATTGCCGTACCATGACGCACACGCCGTGGCCAGCACCACGCTGCTGCACAGCTTGCAACATTTCGTGGCCGTGTTGCCCCTCTCGATGCAGTTCAGCGCAACCGGAGCCAATTTCGCTCCCCTCTCCGGCCAGAAAGACGCCAACGTGCTGCTGGCCGGCAATGTTCGCGCCGGCGGCCGGCTAACCATGACGATTTCCGGCACGGGAGTTCTTGCGGGCGAAGCCGGCCAACCGCCGGCATCGGGCAGCGAGATGAGCGAAGGCCCCGGTGGCGGCGCGCCCGGCGGCGGCTTGGGCGCGCCCATAGATTCTCCCGATCCTCTGGCGCGCTACCGCTGGCCGGTGCTGGGTGGACTGGCCGCGGTATTGGTGGCCGGGGGCTTCTACGTGGCCACCCGCCGTCCGGTTGCGCCCGCGCCCGTCATCGCCCCCAACCCCATCGCTTCTGCTATGCCCCCCATCGGCTTGCCCCCGCCGGGAATCCGCATTGAAGCCCCACGGTCAACTGCATTGCTGGATGCCCTGAAGGATGAATTGTTCCAGTTAGAGGTCGAGCGCCAGCAGGGCCGCATTCCTGAAGAGGAGTACCGGCAGACCAAAGCCGGCTTAGACCGGGCGCTCAAACGAGCCGTCATGCGGGAAACCCGGTGAGGGGCTGCAAGCATTAGTCCCCCTGACGTCAAACAACAACTTTGTGGTGCGGCATGGGTTAACAGAGGTAGCCGGATCCTGCTTGCCGGTTTCTCTCCGTCTCGCCGCTTCGAGGCAGCCAAATTGCAAGCATCAAAATGCGGGGCGGCGGAGTCTAACGCGTAGGTGGGGTCCCAGGATCGGAGGTGCGCGATGGGGGTAGAAAAATTTTCCGCTCCGGAACTTACAGCTTTGCGCGGCGAAGTGCTGCAAGGCTCGCTGGACGCCCGGCAGGCCGCCGAGTTGTTCCAGATATTCCTGATGGGACGCGGCTACGGGGTTTCTCCGCAAGCTGCCCGCGACGCGGCCACGGCGGTGAATGGCTGTGGCTGCACCATCGAGTCATTGCAACGGGAACTGGAAAGGATTGCCCTGGTAATGTAAAAGTTTTTCCGGGGTCTCCCGCAGGGCACGGTTAGGTCCCGCTAAACGGAGGAGAATTTTAAGGAAGCGCGCAACGGCGCCCCGAACATTAAGCGTCCTAACCGGGACGCGGCACGGCAAACGAGCTGGGAGAAACTGCCCGGCTTTTTTGTTTTGGGGCAACTCACGATGCCGTGCGTTCCTGTTTCCGTCCTGGGACGGCGTGACCCAACACCTCGCGGACGCGCCGCAACAAAGCTTCCGGCGTAAACGGCTTTTGCAGGAAGTTGGCGCCGTCGGGCAGAGTCGCGCGGTGCACCAGCGCGTTATCGGTATATCCGGACATATAGACCACCGACATGGCGGGATATAACTGCAGCAATTTTTCCGCTAACGTCTGCCCGCGCATCCCCGGCATCACCACATCGGTCACAAGCACCGCCACCGGTTCGCTCAACTGGCCGGCGAGCGCCAACGCCTCTGCGCCACTGGCCGCGGCCAGAACGTTGTAGCCGCGGTCGCGCAGGACGCGCGTCAGCAACTCGCGCAAGCGCGGTTCATCTTCGGTCAGCAGTATCGTCTCGCGTCCGCAAATGGCGGGCAAAGGTTTCGCCGCAAGGCGCCGGGTGGCCGCATCCGTGGTGGCGGGGAAGTATAGTTTGAAAGTGGTGCCCTGTCCCGGCTCGCTATATACCCAGACGTGACCGTTGCTCTGGCTGACAATGCCGTACACCGTAGCCAGTCCCAAGCCGGTGCCCTTACCTTCTTCCTTGGTCGTGAAAAACGGCTCGAAGATGTGGGAGCGGGTCTCGGCATCCATGCCATGGCCGGAATCGCTGACCGCCAGCATCACGTAGTCGCCCGCCTGCACGTCGTGCTGCTGCGCCTGGGTCTCCCCGAAGCGCACATTGGCGGTTTCGATGGTGAGCTTGCCCCCTTCGGGCATGGCGTCGCGCGCATTCACCACCAGGTTCATGATGACCTGTTCCATCTGCCCGGGATCAACCTTAATGCGCTGCAGATCCGGACCGGGCAGAAAGCGCACGTCAATGTCGTCGCCAACCAGGCGCGGCACGATCTTGCCGATGGCGGTGGCGACCTCGTTCAGGTCAATCACTTCGGGGTGCATGACCTGCTTGCGGCTGAAGGCCAATAACTGCCGGGTCAGGGAAGCGGCTTTCTCCGCCGCCTGCATGATCTCATCGGCGGAGTTGCGCAGGGGGTCGCCCTCCGCGGTGCTGGACTGCACCAGATAGGTGTAGCCGACAATGATGCTCAGCAGGTTATTAAAATCATGCGCCACCCCGCCGGCCAAGCGGCCTACCGCTTCCAATTTCTGGGAATGGAGCAGTTGTTGTTCCAGGCGCTTGCGTTCGCCGATGTCCCGGGCAATCGTGACCAGGCCCGTGACCTCGCCGTTCAGGCCGCGAATGGGCGACACCGTGAGCGCGACCTCGATCTTCTTGCCGTCGGCTCGCCGCCGCGCAGTTTCCTGGGTAAGGCTGAGGCCGGCACCCACTTGGGCGATGTGGGCGGAGACTTCGTCCTCGGCACCGGGCGGGAGCAACATGCGGGCATCGCGTCCGATGACCTCCGCCGCCGCGTATCCATACATGCGTTCGGCGCCGGGGTTCCAACTGACGATCACGCCCTTCAAGTCTTCGCTGATGATCGCATCCTGCGAAGACTCCACAATGACGGCCATCTGGCGCAAGCGCTGTTCGGTGGCGTAACGCTCACTGAGGTCGCGCAGCCGCACCGTCATGATTTTTTCGCCCGCCGCCTGAAACTTGGAAATAGAAGCCTCGGCGGGGAATTCCGAGCCGTCCGCGCGCCGGCCAAACACGGTGTCACGCTCGTTCATGGGCCGCAAGACGTCCGGCGAAGCGCTGAAAGCGTTTACCTGCTCCTCATGCGTGGTCCGGAACCGCTCGGGCAGCAGCAGGTGGATCGGCTTGCCCATCACTTCCTGGGCACGGTAGCCGAAAATCTTTTCCGCCCCGGAATTGAAGAGGGTGATGCGGTGTTCTCCGTCGATCGTAAGAATGGCATCCTCGGAAATTTGCACCACTCCGGCAAAGCGCAACTGCGCCGTGCGCAGCCGCCGCAGAGTGCGGTGCAAAGCCGCAGTAAGTCCGTAAACCAAGAAGCAAACCGCCAGGAAGCCGGCGAAACGGGCGGCCTCGGCGCCACTGACGCCGTCCGCTGCCTCGGGGCGAAATACCAGAAGCCAGCCCAGCACCGAACCGGCCACAGTGCTGGCCAATCCGGGTACAATGCCGCCCCATATCCCGCTGACGATAACCGCGCCGAGGAAGAGATAGTAGGGACGCTCGTCGCCGCGCGGAAACGCCACGGTTGCAACCGCGGCGATTCCCGTCATCAATAAAGCGAGGCCAAGAGCCGGCATTGGCCGTTGTAATTTCGACAACCGCAATTGGCTATGAACTCCCCCGGGACATGGACCAGCACGACGAACTCTTGGCGTGCGCTCTTTGCGCATCCCCCTACTGCTGATTTGGATGAGCGGAACGCCTGCCGGTATGCCTCTAACCCCCGATTATTCAAGGCAAAAACGGCGTAGCGGAAGGGATGCCGGCAGTCGTAGTATCACTTGTTCTTCCAGACGGCTTTGCGCTGTTCCAGGCGGGCGCGCAGGCCTTCCCGTACGTCTTCCAGGGCCATTAGCTGGTTGAGGTAAATATCCTGCGACTTCTTGAGGGCCTGATCAAGAGGCATGCCGACCGAGCCCCCGATCACCGCTTTCGTCATTTCCAGCACCGGAGCACTGAACTCTCCGATGCGCGATACAATCTCGTCCACCGCCTGCTGTAAGTCCGACTCCGGCACCACGCGGTTGACGAACCCTAAACTCTGCGCTTCCTCGGCGCTCAACGACTGACCGGTCAGAATCAGCTCATAAGCCTTCTTGGGACCGATCAATGCCGGTAGCATGACCGCGGCAAACGGGGGGAACACTCCCATCTTGACCTCGGGTTGGGCAAAGCGGGCGTTGGGGGTGGCAATCACCATGTCGCCGAAGGCCACCAGTTCGGAGCCGGCGCCGATGGCCGGACCGTTCACCACGACAATCAAAGGCTTCGAGATTTCGGCAATCGCCTGGAACACGCTGTTGAACGCATCCAAGGTTTGAAACACGCGGTCGGGCTTGGAATCTTCCAAGGAAATGCCGGCGGAAAACGCCTTGGGCGAGGTCGAATCCAGGACGATGCACTTGACGGTGGCCGACCCGTTCAGGCTCCCGATGGCCTCCGCCATCTCCTTCATCAACGGAATGCTCAGCACGTTGTAAGGCGGCTGGTTGAGGCTGATGCGCGCCAGGTGATTGGCAATCTCGAAGCGAATGTACTTGTACGCGTGGCCGGCCATCAATTTTTCGTGCCGTCCGCAAGGCATCCGGCGGCGGAGCGCCAGTTGCGTTGCGGCGGGCTTCCCCGCCCCATCGGTGGGAGTAGTATAATCAATCGTTTCTTTGCCAGGAAGAGCGGCTGCACAAAGATGAAGCCGTAGCGCGCCCTGGGGTGACGAGGGGACCCTTAGGCGCCTTAGCGGGAGGGCACGCGCCAAGCGCTGCGCCGCCAAAGTTTTGCAGCAGGGGATGGTGTATGAAATGGACCTCTTTGGCCGCGAGTGAATTGCACTGGTCGGGGCCAATCACCAATCAAGCGGCTAAACAGGAAGTTGCCGCCCGCATCGCCCGCCGGGTCCGCAACGGCGACGTGATTGGCGTGGGCTCCGGCTCCACCGTCTTTCTCGCCATTCAGGCCATTGGCGCCAGGATCAAGGCGGAAGGACTCACTTGCCTCGCCATAGCCGGCTCTCCGGAGACCAGCATGGCCTGTGCGGCCGTGGGGATACCGACCACCAGTTTGTTGTGCGCCAGACCGGATTGGTCCTTCGACGGCGCCGACGAGGTCGATCCCGCGCACAACCTGATCAAGGGAAGGGGCGGGGCCATGTTTCGCGAAAAGCTGCTCATGAGCACCTCGCCCAAGAACTTCATCATCATTGACCGGAGCAAGCTCGTCTCCCGGATCGGCGAAAAGTTTCCTGTTCCCGTCGAGGTTTTTCCCGAGGCCGTCCACTGGGTTGAAGGCGAATTGAACCGCCTGGGAGCCACCCAAGTTAAATTGCGCGTGGGCTCGGGTAAGGACGGCCCCGTCATCACTGAAGCCGGCAACTTCATCCTTGACGCCAAATTTGCGGAAATTCAGGCACCCCTGGAAAAGCAGATTAAAGAAATCCCGGGGGTCATCGAGTCCGGATTGTTTATGGGATGGCCGGTGGAGGTATGGGTTTCGGAAGAATAGGGCCGCTTGCGTCCTTAGCACCCTATGCGCGTTCTCCGTTCCAGATCCTTTCGTGGCCGGCGATGAATTTGCCGGCCGGCAGCCAAGAGCTAATTGATCGTTGCAGGCATTCTGCTCATTTTGTGCGCAGCAATTCACGGTAGGCCGCGCTTTTGGAAATGCCGAATTCCTTGGCGATGACCTTGAGCGCCGCCTTTTGGTCCAGGTTGTCTGCGGCCATCACTTCTTCGAGGCGCCGGCGAAGGTTCGGCGGGGAAGGCTCGGCGGCGGGATGCTCCTGCGCTTTGCCGATCAGCAGGGTGATCTCGCCTTTGAGTTCGCCCCGCGCCTTGACCTGTTCCAAGAGGTCGGCGGCGCAGCCGCGCAGGAACTCCTCGTACAGCTTCGTCACTTCACGGGCAATCACGACGTGCCGCCGGGGGCCGAGCACCTCAACGACATCTTCCAGCGCCGGTAAGATGCGGTGGGGCGCTTCATAAAAGATTTGCGTGCGCGGAGAATCTTTGACCTGTTCCAGGGCCGCGCGGCGCGCGCCGCGCTTGGGCGGCAGAAATCCGCTGAAGCGAAAAGAGTCCGCGGGCAAGCCGCTGGCCACCAGGGCGGCAAGAAAAGCGGAGGCGCCCGGGACGGGTACCACGGGCAGGTGGTGGCGAATGGCCAGGGAAATCAGCCGGCATCCCGGATCGCTGATGGCGGGCGTGCCGGCGTCCGTCACCAGCGCGATCGACGCCCCGCTCTCCAGCTTCAAAATCAGCTCCGGGGCGCGCGTCATCTCGTTGTGCTCGTGATAGCTCACGGTGGGGCGGCGAATCTCATAATGGCTCAAGAGCTTGTGCGTCTGGCGCGTGTCCTCGCAGGCAATCAGGTCCACGCTCCGCAGGATGCGCAAAGCGCGCAGCGTTATGTCTTCCAGATTGCCGATAGGGGTGCCGACTACGTATAGCGCCGGTCCGGGCGCGGCTGCTCGGGGTGCTTCGCCGTCATCGTGATCGCGGCTCATGGGGCGGAGTTTACAACATTTCCCGGTCGTCGGTCGTCGGTCTTCGGCCAGAGATGTCTTCGGCCAGAGACTACTTCGTTTTGCTCTCCGTTTTCGTTTCGGTCTTGGCCGCCGTTTTGCCTTCGCCTTTAGGCTCCTTGGCCTTCTTGCTGTCGGCGGCGGGCGTTTCCGCTCCGGACTTGCTGTCGGGCGCGGAAGAAGCGGTGGATTTGCGGGCGTAGTCGGTCGCATACCACCCGGAGCCTTTGAACTGGATGGTGGACGGGGAGATCAACCGCGATACCGGCCCCCCGCACTCCGGACATTGCTTGGGTTGCGGATCGGAGAGGCGCTGTAATTTTTCAAACCGGTGGTGACATTGCTTGCACTCAAACTCGTATAGCGGCACGCAGACTCCCCTGAAGCCGGCATGAACCAAGGCCAGTTCTTCTGTTTCGATTCTAATATGGATTCGCCCGGGGCCGCTTCCGGAGAGCCTGTGTATCACCGGTTCTCCGCGGCACTAGAAGAGCTTGCCCCGCAAAGACCTAAACGAGCACCACCGGGCCCGCATCCCTTCCGCCCTCGGGCAGCAGCGCCAGGATGGCGCGGTCCAGAGTTGCCAGCTTGCCTTTGCGGTGCAGGGCCAGCCCGAGCAGATAAGCATCGGTGACCTGTTGATGCCCGGTCAGCCGTTTGCGCACCGGTTCTATCGCTTCGACAAAACCGATGTTGTCGCTCCAGAACTGGTGAGCATGATGCTCGAGGTTGGCCCTTAACACTTCGGCGGCCTGCTGCGGCGAAACCGCGTCCCGGGAAAAAGCGGGATGGGAAAGGATTCGGACCACCGCGGCTTGCGTGAAGGGGCACGTTGCCCATCCATATTTGGCATGCCGGGCAAACCAGTTTTGCACCTTCTGGTGATCTTCGTGGGCCGGCCACAAGAGAGCCACCAGAACATTCACATCCAAGAGATGCGCCGTCACTTCAATTCGGCCTCCAGTTCCCGGACTTTTCCGGAGGTGACCACCGGAGAATCCGGGGGCAGGTCAAAGACCTCCAGGCCGTTCACCGCCTTGGTTGGACAAACCGCGGTGAGGCCCCGCCGGACCAGATCCGAAACCGCTTTCCCCAGCCCCACCGACCGGCTTTCCGCATATTGCTTCACCAGCGCCAGTAAGTCATCATCAACGTTAATAGTCGTACGCATGGCAATATGATGCTATTACATTATTTTGATGTCAAGCCCAATCCGTCCTACTGCGGCAACGGCTTCCACTCGAAGCCGTCTCCGCGAGCGACGACGTGGCCCATGCCGGGAAAGGCGATATGCGCTCCCGCCAGAACGGCGCCTTGTTGGGCGGCCCGGCGCCACAGATCGATCCGGGTGGCGGCGGCCTGCCGGCTGTCGGTATCGAAGGACACGGTAATCTCGGGCCGCGGGAACTGGACCTTCTCGAAATGCACGATGTCGCCCATCGCCCATAGGGAATCCTTGCCCTTCCCGAAGACGTATACCGTATGCCCCGGGGTGTGCCCCGGCGCCGGCATTGCGGTTACTCCGGGAAACGGCTCTTCGCCCGGCTTGAAGGGACGGCAAAGTCCGGCCGTCTGATAGGGCGCCAATGCCGATTTCACCGCGCGCAGCGACGCCTTCCGCTGCTCCGATGCCTGAGCTTCAAGGGCGGGGTCCATCCAATAGTCGTATTCCGCCTGGGCCATTCTTAGCTGGGCATGGGGAAAGGCCATTTTGTCATCCGCGGTCAGCAACCCGCCAATATGGTCGGAATGAAAATGGGTGATGAGAACCGCCTCGATGGAGCCGGGATCGATGCCGACCGCTTGCAAGCGCTCGACCACATGCCCGAGATGGCTTCCAGGGGCGGTATCGGGGCGTCCGCCGGCGTCCACCAGCACCAGGTGCTTACCCATGCGCACCAGGAAGGCGTTTACGGAGGTGGTTGCGGGGTCTTCGCTGCCTAACATCGCTTTGATGCCGGCCGCATCAATCCCCTTAAGAAGCTCGGGTTTGAGTTTGACCTCGCCGTCGAGGATGGCGGTGACCTCCAGCGAGCCGATCTTGAAGCGTCGAATGCCGGCTACGTCCTGAGCCGAGAGAACCAGCGAGAAAGCGAGGCAAACGAAGGGGATGAGGCGCAGAGCGTGCATGAATCCTCCTGGACGAAGGGTTAGAGTAACACTGCATGGTGGTCGCCGGTTCCCGCTCAGCGGGATCGTCGGTCGTTGGCCGGAGGGAGCGCCACGCAACAGGCGGGAGGGCTGGGTTCAAGATAGTCAAGGTTGTCAACCTTCTCAACCAGTGCTGGCGCTCCGGCTTGCGGCTCGCAGCTTGAGGCTTGGTGCTTTTGGTGCGGCCAGCCGCGGCTGCCTCCGGCCCTAATCTTCAGACACTTCTCCTTTCGGGAATAGGAAGCGCAAAAATCGCGCCTCGCCAGGGTGCGGGTGAGCCCAGGCGACCGCGGCGCCTTATTACATTTATCGTTATATCACGATATTGAATCGATTGCAAGAGAGTGAGACAGATTTTTTTGGGGGGGGCGGGGCAGGTTCCTCCAGGCGCTTTGGCAGGGCCGATGATAACCTACGGGTCATGAGCATTCGGCGGTTTTCGTTTATCCAACTCGATGTTTTTGCGGCGCGGGCTTTGGAGGGCAATCCCCTGGCCGTGTTTCCCGATGCCCGCGGCCTTACGGACGCGGAGATGCAGGCCATCGCGCGCGAAATGAACCTTTCGGAGACTACATTCATTCTGCCGCGCCCGGCCGAAACCGAGCGGGAACATGGCGTGCGTGTCCGCATCTTCACTGTTGCCCAGGAGTTGCCGTTTGCCGGCCATCCGGCGCTGGGCACGGCCGCGGTGATTCACGCCGCCGGCGGCGGCGCGGATGCCGATGTCCGGTTGGAATTGGGAGTGGGCACGATTCCCGTAAGCTTCCGCGAGGAAAACGGCCGGGCGTTCGGCGAGATGCGGCAGCGCGATCCGGAACTGGGCGCGGTCCACGATCCGGTAGCGATAGCGCGGGCCGCGGGTTTGCCGCCAGACGATTTGGCCCCCGATCTTCCGGTACAGACCGTTTCCACGGGCCTTCCTTTTACCATCGTCCCGTTGCGCAGCCTGGATGCCATACAACGTTTGCGCCTCGATGTGGCGAGCGCCGCCGAATATTCGGAGCGCAGTGGCGGCGGGTTCTTTTATTTCGTCAGCCGGGAGACGGTACACCCCGCGGCCAAGCTGCACGTTCGCATGATTTTTTATGGGGGAGAAGATCCGGCGACGGGATCGGCAGCGGGATGCTGCGCCGCTTGGGCGGTGGCCCACGGCGTGATCGCTCCCGGGGCCGCCGCCATGATCGAACAGGGCCTGGAATGCGGCCGCCCGAGCCGCATTTTTGTGAGCGCCCGGCGCGAGGACGGCCGGATCACGGATGTCCGCGTCGGCGGTCATTCCGTGGAGGTGGCGCGCGGGGAGCTGTTTCTGTGAAAGGTTGATCTGCGAACGCCGCAGGACCTTAGCCGATATTTCCTCGACCAGGTCGTGGCTCATGCCGAGGTGCAATATGCCAGGAGATGACTCTGTCAGGGTGCGGCAGTTAATCGCTCAGGCCAAGAAGATTATCGCGCCATAAAAATCGGAAAAGCCGATGACGACGGAACGGTTCCCGCCAGCTCAATTGTGCGTTCTGTTTGACAATTCTTCAGCGGCAGCGCCCGGCCCGGGCCGCAGGGGCTAACGAATGAGTTGAGAATGAGGACTCACCGCACCGCGCCGTTTCGACCGGCCCTCCGGGGCGGCATGCATTCGCACCGTTACCCAGGCCTCCGGCCGCTAAGCGGCCTCCGGCCTGGGCTATTTTCGTGCTCTCCCTCCGGGAGACTGACACAAACCCGGAATTTTTCAGCAGCCTTTGAAAACCGGCTCTGCCACCGCGATGCAGAACCGGCTTCTCCACCGAAATGAAACAGGGCTAAATTCTCGTCGTGCCTTCCCCGGCAAGCCGGGACAGGCCGGCACTCGTGCTGTCGCAGCGGTGAAACTCGCACACCCCCTTGCACTTTAGAGTAAGGACATTCTTCCCGACACGAGATTCTTTTACCCCCCCGGTACCGGCATTTGTGGGTAATTGAAAGCCCGGTTGACAAGCTCCACCCTTTATTTTAGAATTTAACTAACTGGTTAATTAAATTGTTTATGTCCGCCGCACGCCAGCTACGCCGCCGATTACGCGCCGGTTCCCGCCACCGGCCGGAGGATACGCGCCGCGCCATTCTGGAGGCGGCGGTAGCGGAGTTCGCGGCGGAAGGGATTTCCGGCGCGCGCACGGACGCCATCGCCCGGGCCGCCGGGGTCAACAAGGCCCTGCTCTACTACTACTTCAAGGACAAGGAAGCGCTGCACGGCGCCGTTCTGGACCGGGTGTTTGCCGGTTTACGGGCGGCGGCGGAAGCGCAGCTCGACCGCGATCTTCCTGCCGGCCGCAAGGTGCTGGCTTACGTGGGCGCGCACTTCGACTACATAGCCAGTTCCCCGTTATATCCGCGCCTGGTGATGCAGGAAATGATGCGCGCGGGCCGCGACGGTTCGCCGCATATCCGCCGCATCGTGGAGCAGCATTTCCGGCCCTTGTTTGGGCGGCTGGCGCAGGTGATTCAGCAAGGCATCGCCGCCGGCGAATTCCGCCGCGTGGACCCCATGCAATTCATTCCCTCGATGGTCGCCCTCGTGGTGTTTTATTTCAGCAGCACACCGGTGATCCGCCTGATGTCGGGCGGGGACCCGCTCTCCCGGGAGCGGGTGCGCGCGCGCCGCGCCGCGGTGCTGGATTTCGTTTCCGCCGCCCTGTTCCGGGAAGGGCGCCGGCCCGAGGCCGCCAAAGGAGGACGCCCATGACCGGCCGCAAGAGATTCATCATCATTTTCACGGCCGTGGTGCTGGGCGCCGCCCTGTATTACCTGCTTACGGTGGACCGCTCCAACGCTATGGCGCTGATCGGCATCGTGGACGCCAATCAGGTGATCGTCAGCAGCAAGATTGAAGGACGGATCGAGAAGCTGCTGGTGGAAGAAGGCACGCAGGTGCGCCAGGGCGACCTGATCGCGGTGCTGGACCGCGACGAACTGGAAGCGGAGAAGCGCGCGGCCGAGGCGACCTTAGCCAGCCTGCAGGCGCAGGTTTCGGCGAGCAGTTACACGGAGCAGATGACCCGCGGCGCCAACGACAGTGACGTTACCAATGCCAAAGCGCGCCTGCGCGCCGCCCGTTCCTCGCTGGCTGAGGCCCAGGCCAATCTGCAGCAGACGGAACTGGATTCGGCGCGCACCATCCAGCTTGCCGATCAGGGAGTGGCGTCGCAGCAGGACCGCGACCGCGCCGAAGCCGTCTTGAAGGCGCAGCGGGCCCACGTGCAAGCGCTGCTCGACCAAGCGCACGCGGCGGAGGCGGACCTGAATTCGGCGGTGGCGCGCCTGCACCAGATCAACGCCGCGGCGAGCACGGTGGAAGCGATGCACGCGCAAATGCTGACCGCCCAGGCGCAAAAGGCGGAGGCGGAAACCCGCCTGAGCTACACCAACATTTATGCTCCGGTTTCCGGCTTTGTTTCGGTGCGGGCGGCGCGGGAAGGTGAAGTAGTGAATCCGGGGACGCCGATCGTCACCATCGTGGACCTGACCGATACCTGGGCCTATGCCGCCATCCCGGAGACTTATGCCGACCGCATCCGCCTCAACGACCGGCTGAAGGTCCGCATGCCCGGCGGCAACACGGTGGAGGGCACGGTATTTTACAAGGCCGCCGAAGGCGATTACGCCACCCAGCGGGACGTTGGCCGGCGCAAACGCGACATCAAGACTGTGGCCTTGAAGGTCCGGCTGGATAACCGCCAGCGCAACCTGGTGCCGGGAATGACGGCGGAAGTCCTGGTGCCGAACTCGGTGATCGAAGGCAAGAACTTTGCCCCCAGCGCCGAGGGCAATACCACGCAACCCTACACGGCTCCGCCGCCGGCGTCCATGCCGGCTACGGCGGCGGCGCAGAGAGCCCAATGACGCCGCTGTTCAAATCGAAAGCCCGCGGCGCCGCTCCGCCCGCCCACGCTATCGAAGTGGAGAACATCGTCAAGCGCTATGGCAATTTCACCGCCGTCGACGGCATTTCCTTCAACGTCGAGGACGGCGAGATTTTCGGGCTGTTGGGGCCGAACGGCGCCGGAAAATCCACCCTGATCCGCATGCTGACCACGCTGATTCCCATCACCGCGGGCCGGGGCAGCATCCTGGGCCACGATGTGGCGGCGGAACCGGACATGGTGCGGCGGTCGATCGGGGTGGTGCCGCAAGCCTTGACCAGCGACATCGATCTGACGCTGGAAGAGAACCTGATGATCTACGCCAAGCTTTACGACGTGCCGGCGGAGGAGCGGAAACGCCACATCGACGAGCTGCTCGCCGCCGTGGACCTCGACAAGTGGCGCCACGCCCAGACGAAGACGCTTTCCGGGGGCATGCGCCGGCGCCTGGAGATTGCCCGCGGCCTGGTCCACAGTCCACGCATTTTCTTTCTGGACGAACCCACGACCGGGCTGGACCCGGTGTCGCGCGTGGCTGTCTGGGAGATGCTGAGCGCCATCAAGCAGCGGCAGAAGCTGACGATCCTGATCACCACCCATTACATGGACGAGGCCGACCGCCTTTGCGACCGCGTCGCCATCGTTGACCACGGCAAACTGGTGGCCCTGGACGCGCCCATGAAACTGAAGGCCAGCGTGCCCGGCAACAACGTGATCGAAGCGCAGTTCACGGACATGCCCGCCGACTGGCAGCCGCAGATGGAGCGCCTGGCCGGGGCCCAGGGCGTGCAGCCGGAGGGCGGAGGAATGTTTCGCATCATGTCCGACAACGGCTCGCGCACTACTACGGAACTGGTGGAACTGGCGGTCCGCACGGGAGTGAAGATCAAGTCTTTGTCGGTGCAGAACACGACGCTGGACGACGTTTTCGTTCATTTCACCGGCCGCCAGTTGCGCGATGAACAGGTGAAGGCCTACGGGTTCGTGATGCCCGACCGGCCGGGGGTAAGAACTTGAAGACCGTTTCACGTTTCACGTTTTTCGTTTCACGTTTAAGGTGAAACGGCAAAGGCAAGCTTGGCGTTGCTTGCTTCTTCGTTGCACGCCGGCGGCCCGATCAAGGCTCGAAGCGAGGCGCGAGAACGGAAGACGCGAAACGGAAAACGTGAAACGAAAAACGTGAAACGGTACTTATGAACCGAATGCTGGCCATTGTCGAGCGGGAACTGAGAAAATTCTGGCGCTCTCCCACGCTGATGATGGTATCGACGATATTTCCGCTGGTGCAACTGGTGGTTCTGGGCAGCGCCTTCGGCGGGAAAATCATCAATGCGCGCGTGGCCATCGTGGACCAGGACCACGGCACGCAGGCGCTAAAAATCCGGGAAGCGTTCGACGCGATTCAGGCCACGGCCAAGACCATGACTGCGGTCGCTTACCAAGATGACCGGCAGGCGACCGAAGACGTGCGCAACGGCCGCCTCGATGGCGCGGTCATCATCCCGCCGCAGTTCTCCTCGCGGGTTTACGAGCAAAACCGGCCGCGGGTGGCGCTCATCGTGGACAACAGCGACAACTTCATGAGCGCCGCGCTCGAGGACGAATTGAACCTGCTGGTCCAGGCGCTGAATCAGCCGGTGATCGAGCCGCGGCTGGTAAGCCAGATCACGCTGGAGATCGTCGAGCTGTACCCCTATATCGAATACATGAAATATTTGCTGCCCGGCTCGATCGCGCTGGCCATGTTCGTCTCGGTGATGATCGGCGGGGGCATGTTGTACATCGACGATAAGGCCCGCGGGGTGCATGAGGGCTATCTGGTGACGCCCATCACGCGCGGCGAACTGGTGGTGGGCTTGAACCTGGCGGGCGCCATCAAGGCGGTGATTTCGGGAGTGGCCATCACCGTGCTCGGCTCGATGCTGGCCGGGGTTCATTCCATCTTCGAGCCGGACAAGCTGGCCGGTTTGCTGCTGATGATCGCCGCCACTTCCGCCGCCTTCAACGGAATGATGTTCCTGCTGATGGTGCGCGTCGAAGACCCCTTGGTGCCCCGCGCCACTTTTGGAATTCTGAACACGCTGCTGTTCTTCCCCAGCGGCGCGATTTATCCGATCAAGGCATTTCCCGGCTGGCTGAGAGCCATCGCGCGCATCGATCCCTTTACCTATGCCGTGCACGGCTTCAAGGCCATGCTCTTGAAGGACGCCAGCTTCGGGGCTATCTGGCTGGATTTGGTGGTGCTCACCGGCTTCGCGATTGTCACCCTGGCCATCGCCACCGCATTATTTAAAAGAACGCTGTAAGCGGCCGGGGTCCTGTATTCTTCCCTTCCACTGGCCGCCGCGGCCCGCCCAGTAATTCAGCGCGGAGACCAAGGTGGCGCCGGTGTAAAACAGCGCGGCCACCGGCAACGACAGCGCCCACAGCGGGCATAAGCGGTAATACCTGACGGCCGGAAAGTAGGCGGCGGCCATAAGCAGCCACGCCGCCAAACCCAGGATGGCCGCCGGCGGGCGGAGCGAAAAAACCAAAGCCACGGGCAGAAGATAAACCGCCATCATCCCCAGAATCGTCAGCAGCAGCAGGACCGCCGAATGTTTGAGCTGGCTGAAGGCGGTGCGCGAAATCATGCGGCCGATCTCCGCCAACGACCGGTGCGGGCGCACGCTGGCCGCGGTTTCCGCCGTTCCGAGCCACACCTTTCCGCCGCTGCGTTTCACCGCGCGCGCCAGGGCGCAATCGTCTATCACTTCATGGCGAATGGCGGCAATACCGCCGGCCCGCTCCAGCGCTTCGGGCCGAATCAGAATGCAGCCGCCGGCCGCACCCGCGGTCTTCCGCCGGGAATCGCCGGTCCACTTCGGCGGATAGAGCTGAAAGAAGAAGAACAGGAACGCGGGTATAAGCAACTTTTCCGGCCAGCTTTCGCAGTGCAACCTGACCATCAAGGAGGCCATGTCATAGCCGCCGCCGGCGGCGGCTTCGAGGACTCGTGAGAAGTCTTCCGGCGTATGCGCCACATCGGCATCGGTAAATAAAAAGCAGCGGGGACCAAACTCCCGGGCGAGCATCACCCCTTGTTGCAGGGCCCAGAGTTTTCCCGTCCAGCCGGGCGGCGGCGCCTGCCCGCGAATCACGGTCAAGGCCGCGGGTTTGCCGGCGTTCCGGGCCGCGGCTAAAGCCGCCTCCGCGGTGCCGTCGCTGCTTTCGTCATCCACCAGGAAGATGTGGATGTTTTCCGCCTCGCTTTGCGCCAGCAACGACGTGATGCTTTGCGCCACAACTTCAACTTCGTTCCGCGCGGGAATGACGGCAGCAACAGGGCGGGTGTTCCACCGGGAGGGGACGCCTGGCATCGGGCGGCGCGCATTCACGGAAGGGGTAACTGCCCGCCAGAATGCGCCTCGCGCCAGCAGCAGGTATACCCAGGCAGTTACCGCGATACCGCCGGCCACCTCCGGGATGAGCGCAACCATGCCGCCAGTCTAATGGCTGACGGGGAAACCGACAAACTTGCCCGCGCAGGTGTTTTTTGCCGCCTTGCCGGGCGTCCCCGTGACCTTCACGTCGTGCCCGGCGACCTTCAGGTTGAATGGCCCCGGCCCCAGCTTCACGTCGGCATAGACCGCCGATACGGTGATGGCGGCGGGATCGGCAAACTGCACATTGTCAAACCGAATGCCGAGCCGGTGGTCCGGGTCCGTTCCCTCCAGCAACACTTGGCCCGCTCCCTGCACCGCTATGTTGCGCAGCATAATGTCCTGGAAAGTGGGCGGGCGGTTGACGGCGTTGCTCACATGCGCGGAGTAGCTGGTATCCATGACGATCGGCTCGGCGGTATCCCGGATGCAGACGTCTTCGAAAAGCACATCGCGCACCAGTCCGCCCCGCGTGGAATTGGACTTGATGCGCAGGCCATTGTCGGCGCCGTCGATGGAGAGGTCGGAGACCAGAATGGAGCTGACCCCGCCCTCGGTCGGGCTGCCGATGGACATGCCGTGACCGGAATAGAAATGGTTGTGCACGATGCTCATATGGGCGGTGGGAGCGCCGGCATCGCCCTTGATGGCGACCTGATCGTCTCCCGTATGGATGTAGGAATGCGTGATGGTCACGTTGGTGGACCTGCCGGGATCGATGCCATCGGTGTTGCGCGCTCTCTCCGGGGCAAAGATCTTTACGCCCCAGGCGGTGAAGCCATTGCCCCGATCGTAACCGACGTGGAAATTGGGAGAGTTCATCAGGGTGATGCGATAGAGCGCGAAATTGTCGCAGCGGGCCAGCGAGAGGAGGCGGGGCACGTTCTGGCTGCCGCCCTGCCGCGCCTGATCAGCCAGGTTCCACCAGCTAACGTCCTTGCCCAGGATGGTTTCGCCGCCGCGGCCATCGATAACACCGTCGCCCATGACCCCGGAATCGGCGGCCCCTTCGCCGTTAATCAGGGCCTTGCAGTGGTGGCCATTCGGGGTGATGGTTCCGCAGACGCCGGGGCTGTCGCCGTAGTCATAGTCCCGCGGATTGCGCGAGGCATACAAGAAGGCGCCGCCCTCCACCACCAGCACGACGCCCTTGCGCAATTGCAGGGGCCCGGAGAGGAAAGCGTCCTGACGCCGCGCCGATGGCTTGAGCACTACCGCGTGTCCGGGAGCGCAGTGATCCATGGCCGCCTGGATGCGCACCGTATCCGGCCGGCTTTCATCTTTCGCCATGATCGAAAGGCCGCCGCGGCCGATTTTGGCTTTCAGGATCCGGCAGGCGGGAGGAATCACCGGCTCCGTCACTTTCCGCGTGTCCTGAGCAAGCGAGATGGCGGCCGCCACGGAGACAAAAAGCACAACGCAAATCCAGCGCCCGGTCATGAACTCCCTGCCGCCTTTCATTTTGGCTCGATGGCGATCGCCCACAAATCCGTCTTGCCCCGATTATGGCCGACGTGCGTCGCGGCGCGCCGCCAGACAATTTCATCGGTCGTCAAGCTGGAATTTTCCTTGCGGCCGTCCGGCAAAATGTGCTCGAGCTCGGCTCCAGAGAGACAAACGACGACGCGGTCGTGGTGGGTATGTTGCGGTTCCCACACGCCGGCGGCAATCTTGATGTCGTAAACTCGCGCATACTGGTTCTCGAAGAGCACTTTGTAATTCGGCGCCAATCCCGTTTGGCCCCAAATGACGGAACTGCCCGGGCCGAGGAAACGGGTTTGGACAATGCGCAGGGGCGAGGGGCCGATATTCATGACGCGCGCGCCTGGCGGCGGCTCATAGACGGCGTCTCCCCGCCGGACGGTCTGCCCCTGGGCGGCCTCTCCCTGCTGCGGGGTCACCGCCACCGCCCCGGCATCCAGGTAGACCAGGACAGCGGGCTGATCCGCGGGCAGGGAGAGCGTCTCGCCCGGCGCCAGGGTTTGCTCCGAAACCAGCACCTTGTCATTACGGACCTTCCCGGCCGGGGCCGTGGCTGCCGGCAACGCCAGCAGCAGGATCAGCGCCCGCATCACCCACCTGCGAATATGCACCCGGCCCTCCCTTTTCCCGCTCCACATTCGCTGCTGCCCGCGCCGCTGGGCATGCGGGGCGAGGAACACGAAACGTGAAATGCGAAATGCAACCCTAGGCTTTTCCGCCGGCGGTTTTTTTGACCTCAATGCCGGCCAATCTCTCAATGAAGTTGACGATGGCGGAATGGTCGAGGTCGCCCTTGCCTTCATTCATCAACGCCATGAGCATCTGTTGCACCAGGCTGGTCAAGGGTAAAGCCACCTTCATTGCTTCCGCGGCCAGCAAGGCATTGCGCAAGTCCTTTTCGTGAAGCCGGATGCGAAATCCGGGCTTGAAATTGCGCCCGATCACCATGGGCGCCTTCGCGTTGAGGACCGTGCTGCCCGCCAGTCCGCCTTGGATCGCCTTGAATACGACTTCCGGGTCAAGTCCGGCGCGCGTGGCCAGCACCAGAGCCTCTCCCATAGCGGCGATATTGCAAGCCACGATCACCTGGTTCGCCAGCTTGGTGACGTTCCCCGCGCCCACGGGACCGGTGAGCGTGACAGTTGAGCCCATGGCCTGAAGAATGGGCAGCATCTTCCGGAATGCAGCCTCGTCGCCGCCCACCATGATGGCCAGGGTTCCGTCGATGGCCTTGGGCTCGCCGCCACTGACCGGCGCGTCCAGGAACTCCACGCCTTTCCGGGCGCAAGCCGCCGCCACCTTCTGCGCCACGAGGGGGCTGATGGAACTCATATCGACGACCGTCTGGCCTTTGCGGGCGCCTTCCAGAACCCCGCCGGGGCCAAGGACAGCCTGCTCAACTTCCGGGCCATCGGGCAGCATGGTGATCACGATCTCGGAGCGCACGGCGGCATCGCGGCAGGACTCGCCGCGGGCCGCGCCGGCGGCCGTTACTTTGTCCACCAGCGCCGGAACAATGTCATAGACCACCAGCGTGTGTCCCGCCTTGATCAGGTTCATGGACATCGGGTTGCCCATGATGCCCAGACCTACAAAACCAATATTCGCCACAATGCCTCCTGAGAAGGTTTCAAAGTTTGGAAACTCAAAAGTTTTCCAGCCAGCCCAGCCCATCCACGGTCTTACCGGCGGGGCGATACTCGCAACCGACCCAGCCGCCGTAGCCGATTTTGTCGAGCAGATCGAAAATATAGGAATAGCAGACTTCCCCGGTATCCGGTTCGTGCCGGTCAGGAACCCCCGCAACTTGCACATGCCCGCAAAACGGGGCGTACTTGCGCAGCTTCACCGCCAGATCGCCTTCCATGACCTGCATGTGGTAACAATCCATTTGCATCTTCAGATTGGGAGCATTCACCTCCACCAGCAGGGCATGCGACTGCGCCTGAGTGTTGAGATAGAAACCCGGCATGTCGCGGGTGTTGATAGCCTCCAGCAAAAGGGTAATGCCGTGTTGGGCAAACTGCTGGGCGGCATACCTCATATTGGCCACGTATGTGGCCTTGAGCTGCTCGGGGCTGGCGCCGGCGGGAGCGAGGCCCGCCATGGCGTGCACGCGCATGGTCTTCAGCCGCAGGGCATAAGCGAGAGCAGTGTCCACGCCCGCCTTAAACTCCGCTTCGCGGCCGGGCAGGCAGGTGATGCCGCGTTCTCCGGCGTTCCAGTCTCCCGGCGGCAGATTAAACAGGACATTCTCCAGCCGATGTTTGCGGAGCAACTCTTCCAGAACCTCCGCGGGATATTCGTAGGGAAAAAGATATTCCACTCCTTTAAAACCGGAGTCTGCGGCAGCGGAAAACCGCTCCAGGAATGGCGCCTCGGTGAACATCATTGAGAGATTCGCCGCAAATCTGGGCACGTTGCTTACCTCCCGGTGGGGCGTTGGGGACGCAGCAGGGAACGCGGTTAGTTTATAGGATTTGCCCAGGTCCCGGCCAAAGGAAAAATCAAGACTAAATCTGGTTCCACTTTGGCCGGGGTTGCACTAAAGTGGAACCACCGCCGCTCATTCGGATTGGCACCAGGCAGATGAAGAGCACCGTGGCAGACAATACGCTTGCCCCAAGGCTGGACCGCGCGCTGGTTCTGCGGGAAACCTGCCGGCAGAAGAAGGCGGCGATGCTGCAATGTCTGGCTCAAGAATTCCGCATCGCGGTCCTGGAGATTCTTCACCGCCGGGGCACCGGCCACTGGGGCGGGGCCGCTTCCGCCGCCGAACTGCTGACCACATTGTACTTCGACACGATGAAGGTCCGGCCCGAAGACCCACACTGGGCGGACCGCGACCGGCTGGTGCTCAGCAAAGGACACGCATCCTGCATGTTGTACACGGTGCTGGCCAACCGCGGATATTTTCCGCCGGAGGAGTTGCCGACCTTCCGGCAACTCGACTCCCGCCTGCAGGGGCATCCCTCCATGATCGCCACTCCGGGGGTGGAGATGTCTACCGGTTCGCTGGGACACGGCACTTCGGTGGCCCTGGGCATGGCCCTGGCCGCGAGGCTGCTGGGAAAGAGTACCTGGACGTACGTACTGCTGGGGGATGGCGATCTCAACGAGGGTCAGACCTGGGAAGCCATTATGGGGGCCGCCAAATTCAAACCGCCGCGGCTGCTCGCGCTCATTGACTACAACAAGGTGCAGCTTGACGGCCCCAGCGACGTGATTATGCCTATGGACCCGCTCACCGCCAAGTTTCATGCCTTCAACTGGAATGTGGCCCCGGAACCGTACGACGGGAACGACGCTGCCGCGGTATTGCAGTCACTGGATTGGGCGCGGGCGCAGACCCAATGGCCAGCCGCCATCATCTACCGCACCCGCAAGGGCCGCGGCGTTTCTTTCATGGAAAATTCCGCGCACTGGCATGGAGCGGCCGTGGATGACGAAACCTACCGGCGGGCGAGCGCGGAACTTAAGGCAACTCTGGCGGAACTGGAGCGGCAACTATGATGCCGGCGGAAGTGGCCATGCGCGACGCTTTTGGCGAGGCGTTGCTCTCCCTGGCCGAAGAACATCCGGAAATGGTCGTCCTGGATGCGGATGTGGCCACCAGCACGCGCACGGCCGCGTTTGGCGCGAAGTACCCCGGCCGCTTCTTCAATATGGGAGTAGCGGAAGCCAACATGACCGACGTGGCCGCCGGTCTGGCAACCTGTGGACTGCGCCCCGTCGTCAGCACCTTCGCCATCTTCCTGGACCTGAAGGCCACCGATCAGATACGCAACATTATTTGTTACAACCGGCTGCCGGTCATATTGGCCGGCAATTACGCCGGACTCTCCGATTCTTACGATGGGGCCAGCCATCAGGGAATTCTGGATCTCGCCATCATGCGCGCCATGCCGAACCTGACCGTGGTGGCGCCGGCGGATGCCGTGGAAGTCCGGCAGGCGCTCGCGGCGGCCTTGCGCCACGATGGCCCCTGCTTCCTGCGCATCTGCCGGAATCCCACGCCCGTGCTGTTTGCCGGGCAAGCCCCGTTGCAGTTGGGAAAGATTCGCCGGTTGCGCTGCGGCGGCGATCTTACGATTGCCGTCTGCGGCGTGCCCACGGCCATGGCCATGGAAGCAGCGGATCGCCTGGCCGCCCAGGGAATTTCGGTAGACCTCCTGCAGGTCTCTACCTTGAAGCCGCTGGACGGCGAGTGCCTGATCGAGTCCGCGCGCAAAACAGGCAAGGTGCTGAGCGTGGAAGAGCATACGACGCTGGGGGGCTTGGGCGGCGCGATTGCGGAGATTCTGGCGCAACACGCTCCGGCGCCCATGCGCATGCTCGGCATTCAGGACCGGTTCCCGGAATCGGGCGATTGGATTGCCATGCTGCGCAAATATGGTATTTCGGTTGAACATATTGAAGCGGCGGCGCGCGAGCTAGTAGCTAGGAGCAGTAGCTAGTAGCTGGGAGCAGTAGCTAGTAGCTGGGAGCAGTAGCTAGTAGCTGGTAGTTAGTAGCTAGGGGCCGGGGTTCAGACAATGTGGCCGCAGAACTACACACCGTTGGGGCACAGCCTGGGATGGTCCTCGCTGGGGGCCGTTGTGCCCATGCTGGTGCTGCTATATATGCTGGCCGTGCTGCGTAAGCCCTCGTGGATCGCGGCGCTGACCGGCCTGAGCACGGCTATGGCCGTGGCATTTGCCGTGTATCACATGCCGCCGGCGCGTATCGCGGCAGCCGCCACCTACGGCGCCGCCTTTGGCCTGCTGCCCATCGGGTGGATTACCTTCAATTCCATCCTGCTTTACCGGCTGACCGTGGAGACGGGGCAGTTCGAAATCATCAAGAGTTCCCTGACCGGCCTGACCAGTGACCGGCGATTGCAGGCCCTGTTGATCGCCTTTGTCTTTGGCGCGTTCATTGAAGGCGCGGCCGGTTCGGGAGTTCCGGTGGCGGTGGGCGCGGCGATGTTGGCGGGCATAGGATTTACTCCGCTGCGCGCCGCGCAAATTTGCCTGCTGGCCAACACAGCGCCGGTGGCCTTCGGCGCCATCGGCACGCCCATCGTGACGTTGAACGCGGTCACCGGCCTCTCCCTGCTGGGTCTCAGCCGGTGCGCGGGCCGCGCCTGCGCTCCCTTATCGTTCATCATCCCCGCCTACCTCACCTATATCGTCGGCGGCCGCAAGGGCTTCAAGGGAACGCTGCCCGCGGCCTTGCTGTGCGGAGCAAGTTTTGCCGTGGTCCAATTTGTGGTGTCCTGGAAGATCGGGCCGCAATTGACGGACATACTGGCGTCCCTGGCGGCCATGGTCTGCATGTTGGCGCTGCTTCGCGTATGGCAGCCGAAGGACGGCGACGCATTCGCCACGAAGGCAACCGAGGAACGAAGAACTGCGATCGGCGGCGGTTTGGGATCTTCCTCTCATGCCTGGCCCGGCGCGCCGGGGGACTCCGCGGCGGCGGCAGCGGCAGCGCGCGAGACGGAGCCTGGCCAAGTATGGCGTGCCTGGATGCCTTACGCACTGCTGGCCGTTTGCGTGCTGCTTTGGGGGTGGCCGCCGGTCAGAAACGCGCTGGACCGGGCCGGTCCGCGGCTGCTGTGGCCGGGACTGCATAATCAGGTCCTGCGCATGCCGCCGGTGGCCCCGGCGGCGGAGCTTTATGCCGCCGTGTACAGGCTCGATTGGCTCGTCAGTCCGGGCACAGCTTGTCTGGTGGCGAGCCTTCTGGCTTCCCTGCTGGCCGGATTGCGGCCCCGGCGGTTCCTTCGGGTTTGGGCCGTGACTTTGCGCCAGATGCTGTTTCCCTTAGTCACCATTGCCTCGGTGGTGAGTCTGGCGTTCGTAATGAACTATTGCGGGGCCGCCGCCACGCTGGGCTTGGCCTTTGCTTCAACCGGGAAGTTATTCCCCTTTTTCAGCCCGCTGCTAGGATGGATGGGGGTATTTCTGACCGGTTCGGACGCTTCGTCAAACGCCCTGTTCGGCAATTTGCAGGTGGTAAGCGCCAACCGGCTGGGTCTCAGCCCGGTGCTGATGGCTGCGGCCAACTCCAGCGGCGGGGTAATGGGCAAAATGATCAGTGTACAAACCATCGCGGTAGCCGCGGCGGCTACGGGCTTGAAGTTTTCCGAGGAAGCGCAATTGTTGCGGTTCACGTTCTGGCGCAGTTTTGTTCTGGCATCGGCCATAGGCTTGCAGACTGTGATATATGCTTACTTATTCACCTAACGGCGGGAGCCTCTGATATGCGCGAGTTGAAGCTGGGCGTCGTGGCCGATGAGATTTCACGAAATTTCCCTGTCGCCGTGCGGGAGGGCAAGAAGGCCGGCATCCAACACTTCGAAGTGCGGTTTCTGCGCTCGGGGCGGATTCCGCGGTGCAGCGCGCGCGAGCTCGAGGAGGTTGACGCCATCGTGCGCGGCGAAGGGATTACCGTCACCGCTATTTCTCCCGGGCTGTTCAAACACGCCGGCACCGAACCGGAATTCCGGCGGCAGATGACGGAAGTCTTTTCCCGGGCCAGTGAACTGGCGCTCCGCTGGAAGACCAAAATGATCGTCTTCGGTTTCAAGAAACCGGGAGCCACCGAACAGGACCCGGTGACCATCGACGGCGAGATACCGGGAGAAGTGTTGGACTGGATGGCGGAGACCGTAGGCGAAGCCGAGCGGCTGGGTATTCCCCTGCTGCTGGAGCCGGAGCCGATTAGCTGGACCGACACCGGACTTCGCGCCGCCGAGATGATTCGCCGGGTGGGCCGCGGCGGACTGCGCATGAATTACGATCCGGGAAATGTCGCCTGGATGACCCGCCGCAACCCGGTGGACGAATGGCCGGAGATCGCCGAATTGGTCACTCATATGCATCTGAAAGATACTCTGCTGGAACCGCAGGACGGCAAATTTCCCGTCTGGGTATTCCCCGGAAACGGCGGCATTGACTACGCCACTCTTTTCCGCCGCATGCTGGCGGACGGCTTCAGCGGCAACGTCTCGATAGAATCGCACATGAATTTGTCCCCGCTGCTGCTGGTGGCCTTCAAGACCGCGGTTGAACGGCTTTGGCAGGAAGCTTCGCGCGCCGCCGGGGAGGCAACCTCCTGACGCGGGTTTTTTCTGCGTCAGCAGAGGCTTGGGCGTGCACACGGTGCAAGCGGGGAGCAAACTTTCAGCCGCGCACCCGGCATCTACTGCCGGCGTGACTTATACTCAAAGCGCCGCGGGCCGGGTTGGGCCGAGGCCGGGCCGGCGGCGCCGAAACCAGCGGGACACCGCCGGATGAGACCATGAGGTAGAGAACATGAAAAGACTGATGTGGTTGGCTGCTGTACTCAGTTTGACCGCCGTGGGCTGGGCTGATTCTCATAGCGAAGCGGCCGCCAACCGGCTGAAGAACGCCGGCACGGTAATGGACGAGATCATGGCGGCGCCGGACAAAGGCATTCCGGAAGAAGTGCTGGAGCATGCGAAGTGCGTGGCCGTGGTGCCGCATTTGGTCAAAGGGGGTTTCGTTTTCGGCGCGGAGAACGGCAAAGGCGTGGTCACCTGCCGCACCGCCAAGGGATGGAGCGCGCCGGCGTTTTTTGCCATTACGGGCGGTAGCTGGGGATTGCAGATCGGCGTCGAGGGAGTGGACCTGGTCATGATCGTCCAGCATGAAAAGGGCATGCAGGAATTGCTGGCCAGCAAATTCGAACTGGGCGCGGACGCTTCCGCCGCGGCGGGACCGGTGGGACGCCATGCCTCAGCCGGCACCGACTGGAAGATGGAGGCGGAGATTCTGACTTACTCCCGCGCCCGCGGCGTTTTTGCCGGACTCACCTTAAACGGCGCATCGATTCGCCGGGATGACGATTCCATGCGCGCCATGTACGGGCCGCAGGCCACCAGCCGCCAGGCGCTGCTGGGGGAGGTAGCCGCGCCCCGCGCCGCCGAACCTTTTCTCAGCGCAGTTCGACGCGCCTTGATGCGGGCCAAATCGGCAAAATAGCCGGCTGGGTTCCGGCGGGGCGGATCCGCCGGCCTCCGGAACCGCGTTTCTAAAAACGGTTGACCGCCGCCTTGCAACGCCCCCTTAGGCGCTCCGGGGTAAAGCGGTTCCCTCGTAGCCGGCCAGTCCCAATCCCAGCGCGGCCAACTGGTGACGCGTGGATTGATAAGCCGTGTGAAGAATCCCGCGCATGCCGCAAGCTTCCGCGGCCTCGACAAACAGCGCGGTGTTTTCGATATACGCCGTCCGCCGGGCTGGCGTTTGCGCCAGATCCAGCGCCAGCTTGTAAAGATCGGGATCGGGCTTGCGCAAGTGAACAAAGCATGAGGAAACAAAAAAGTCCACAAACTCGCCCAGCTTGAACCGCCTGATCCGATGCAGTGTCAGCTCGCGCCCTTCATTGCTGACCACAGCGACCTTAACTCCGTACCGGGCTTTGAGCCGGCGGACCAAGGCAATCATTTCGGGATAAGGCCGGGATTGCGCGAACATGAATTCCCGGAATTGCTCCCGGGTGAAGCGGCGCTTCTCATAGAACACCGTCTGGCTCAGGTACTCATCCAGGGTGAATTTTCCCACTTCGTGAAGGGGAAAGACCAGGCGATGCCGGCCTTCGAATTCTTCCGGACTCAGAGCGAAGGTTTTAGCGGCCAATGCCCGCGATGCATGGTCCCAGCCGTTGGTGAGCAGCACGCCACCGATATCCACCAACAACGCCGCAATCCCGCCTGCGTTCTTCGGGCCTGCGTTCATGCTTAGGACGAGCGGCATCAGTCCGCTTTGCGCCAGGTGGCATCCCGGTCGTACCGCGTGAGGGTCTTCGCGATTTCGCCGGTGCGGGGACCGAGGTCCTTTTCGTAAACAATTCCGTCCTGATCGACCAGGAAGGTCATCACTCCCGATGACCGGTATTGCACGGGATAGGCTACGAACGCGAAGCCGCGCGTCATTTTCCCATCCACGACGTAGCTGCGGACGCCGCCGGGGGCATTGGCGCCCTGCCCGGTCAGAACGCGAAAGTAATAGCCTTGAAACGGCTCCGGCTTCTGCTCCCCCTCTCCCGCATAACTTTCTACCGCGGCCGCGGCCACGAGCGGACCGATGGGACTTTCGGCTTCGCCGGAAGCCGCCGGCCAATAGAGGCCATCGTGCGTGCCGGGATCACTATGAAATTTTTGCGCGTACTGCTTCTCGGCGGCGCCGTCGTGCGGTTGCGAGTAATACTCCTTTTCCGCGTCCACCAAAGCGCGGCACGTCTGGATGACCGCCAGTTCATTTCTCCCGACCCGGCGGAAGAGAATTTCCTGCTTGCCGGCAGGAGTGTCGAAGTACCACCGGCCGTCCTTTGGCACCAGGGGAATCGGCGCAGGCCAGTTCTCCGCCCCGACATAGAGCGTGGTCGTGCCGTCCGGCTCGGTGACCAGGCGGTGCATTTGTTCATACTTCTGAACAAACTGCTCGCGCTGCGTCTGGTCTTCGGCGGCATCGCCGGAGGAGAGGATGTCTTTCGCATCCGCGCCTAGAATGCCGAGCAAGATCGGCTGATCGTCCGCCTTGAGGGCAGCCACCAGCGCGCTTGCCGCCTCCGTAGCGGACGGGAAAGTCGTCTGGCCGGGTTGCTGAGCGGCCGCAACCGCGGGAAAACATGCAACCGTGGCCGCGAGAATCGCCAGGGCCGCCAGTTTGGCGGCCACGTTCCAACCGGAGCCCTCAGAATTTCGTCTCTCGTGCAGCACTGTTCTTACCTCCTTGAACACACCGCCCGGGGCCTAGACCTGCCATTCCTCGTACTCGTTCGTCAATTCGCGGTTAGCGGCGCCCGCCACCATGCATTCCGCCGCCGCCGCCGCCACGCATGCCGCCGCCCATTCCGCCTCTTGAGCTACCGAAACTGGCTCGTCCGCGTGAAGAATAGCCTCGCACTTCGCTCCCGCGGGCGATCCCGCCAACGGCGCCGAGGTGGACTGCCGGATGTCCCACTCCGGCATACGAACGGCCGGCCGGCGCGGCATAGCCGCGGAAACTGCGGCTGGCGCCTCCAAACGGCGCGAAGGCGTGATAGTTCCCATGGAAATAGGCGTTGCGATTGTAAAACGCGGGGTTCCGGTACCCATAAAATCCGCCGCCGTACAGCAATCCCCGGTGATACCAATTGACGCCCCAAGCCGGCCAGCCCCAGCCAAAGCCAAAGAACGGACCAATGCCAAAGCCCAACCCGAAAGACATGTAGGGCCCGCCGAAGCCCCACCAGGGGTAAAATCCCGGCCACAGGACCACGGGGTATCCATAAATCACCTCCGGATCGTAAGTCGGCACATAGACAAACTGTGGATTCGCCGGCTGAATTATGATCGTGCTTCCCTGAGCCGTCACGATCTCTTGCGGCGTAGTTCTCAGATGTCCGGCGGCTTTCGCCTTCTGGCGCAGAAACTGAATTGCATCCATGACGTCGGCCTGCTGGTTAACATTGGCGTCGCCCAGTTCCGAGGTCCAGGTGAGATTCTTGTCCATATTCGCGAGCACGGAAGGAAACTGCGTCAGCGCCTTAACGCTGGGGTCCCAATCCTGCTTGTCGACTTCGGCTGCCAAGGCCGCGCCCTTCAGATGCGGATTTTGCTGCAGGAAGCGGTCGGCCTCGACGATCTGCGTGGGATAAGCGGACGCCGCGAGAATCTGCGCCACCAGAGCATCCGGATACAAGGCAATAGGAGCCACGAGATCACGCATCTGCTCCGGAGTCAAATGCGCGGGCAGCGGCTGCGCCGGGGCCGCCGGCGCCGGCGGACTTTGCGCCGCCGCGGCCGCCGCGCTAATGGGAAGGGCCTGCAATCGAAGCGGAGCTATCGCCAGCGTGGCTGCGCAACCAAGTACGCAGGCCAGAAGCCTGTGGTTGAAGACATTGCTTTTCATCGCACGCCTCCTCGCACGAATCGCACTATAAAATCTGTATTCATTCCTACTCTTTCTGATGCGGATTTTATCAGCAAGATGCTTCGCAGGGGGTCACCCGGGCATAAAGTAAAGTAAAGGAACGTAAAAGCGGTGCGAACTCATGATTTATCTTCCGGAGCCGGCGCCCGCCAGCGTGGCGCTGACGATCGCCTGGGCTTCCTCTATGATGCGGCGCATGTGGTCCGCGCCCTGGAAGCTCTCCGCATAAATCTTGTAGATCTCCTCGGTTCCGGAGGGCCGGGCCGCAAACCAGCCGCTCTCCGCCGCCACCTTTATGCCGCCTAGAGCCGCGCCGTTGCCCGGCGCGTGCGTAAGGATGCTCCGGATTTTTTCTCCGGCCAGCTCGGTGCAGGTGACCTGCTGCGGCGAGAGTTTTTCCAGAACCGCCTTTTGCTCCGCCGTAGCCGGAGCATCCACGCGGTCGTAGAACGGCTCGCCGAATTCGGCCGTCAGCTCGCGATAGATCTCGCCGGGATCGCGGTTCATCCGCGCCGTGATTTCGGCCGCCAGCAAGGCGGAGACAATTCCGTCTTTGTCGGTGGTCCACACGCTGCCATCGCGGCGGGCGAAGGACGCGCCGGCGCTCTCTTCGCCGCCGAAGCTCAGCGAGCCGTCGAGCAGTCCTTCCACGAACCACTTGAAGCCCACCGGGGTCTCGTAAAGTTTGCGGCCCAGTTTGGCGGCGACGCGGTCAATCATGCTGCTGCTGACCATCGTCTTGCCCGCCGCCGCGCTCCGGCCCCATTTCGGCCGGTGCTGGAAAAGGTAGAAGAGGGCGGCGGAAAGATAGTGATTGGGTGGAAGCAGCCCGCTGCTCCGGGTGACGATGCCGTGCCGGTCATGATCGGTATCGCAAGCAAAGGCGATGTCGAAACGGTCTTTCAGACCGATGAGACTTTGCATCGCGTAAGGCGAGGAAGGGTCCATGCGGATCTGGCCGTCCCAATCCACCGTCATGAAGCGAAAGGTGGGATCGACTTCCTGATTGACCACGGTGAGGTTCAGTCCATAGCGCTCGGCCAGCGGACCCCAATAGTGGACCCCGGCGCCGCCCAGCGGATCGACGCCGAGGCTGAGCTGGGCGCCGCGAATGGCGTCCATGTCGATCACGTTGGCGGCATCCATGGTGTAGAAGTTCAGGTAATCGTGCTGGTGGGTGGTGGAAGCGTGCAGAGCTTTCGCGAAAGGGAGCCGCTGCACGCCCCGCAGGCCATGCTCGAGGAATTCGTTCGCCTTGGCGCCAATCCAGCCGGTCACCGAAGATTCCGCCGGACCGCCGTGCGGCGGGTTGTATTTAAATCCGCCGTCGGCGGGCGGATTGTGCGACGGCGTGATGACAATGCCATCCGCCAGTCCGCTCTTGCGCCCGTGGTTGTACGTGAGGATGGCGTGAGAAATAGCCGGCGTAGGCGTGTATTCGCCGCCCTCCGCCAGCATCACTTCCACTTCGTTGGCCGCCAGCACTTCCAACGCCGCGGCCAGCGCCGGCTCGGACAGCGCATGGGTATCGCCGCCGAGAAATAACGGGCCAGCGATCTTCTGCCCCCTGCGGTACAGGCAAATGGCCTGCGTGATGGCCAGGATGTGCCATTCGTTGAAGGCCGTTTCCAATGCCGACCCGCGATGGCCGGAGGTGCCGAACGACACCCGTTGTTCCGGAACCGCCGGATCAGGAATGCCGGTGTAAAACGCGGTGATCAGCCGGGGTATGTTCACCAGCATGGATGGCAGGGCCGGCTTTCCCGCCAGGGGGCTGACTTTCATGATGATTGACGCTCCGCTTTCCTCCTCCGCCGGCGCCTCCCCACCCCGTCCTGATTGCGCATCAGGCCGGAACGGAAGGCGCGGGCGGGTTAATCCCCCGTGCGGGCAAGATCAGGGTTGCTCTCTGCGGATCTTTTTCCGGGCACGTTTGCGGGCCAGGGCCTGCTTGACCCGCGCCTTCTCGCCGGGCTTCAAGTAGTAGGAATGCCGTTTCACTTCCCGGATAATGTCCTCCTGCTGCACCTTGCGCTTGAAGCGGCGCAGGGCATTCTCGATAGATTCGCCTTCCTGCAGCCGAATTTCCGTCACGCTCATCCCTCCCCCGGGCCCTGGTTGGGCTAATCTTTAAGCTTATCCTATTTGCGCCGCGCCCGAACAACGTCCTGCCCCGGCTCAACTGAAGCCGCGCACCTCATGCGGCACATACAGCGCCTCGAGAGACTTGATTTCTTCCGGGCTCAAGTGCACGGAGAGCGCGGCCACGGCGTCCGGCAGATGATGCGGTTTGCTGGCGCCGACAATAGGCGCCGTGATGGCCGGCTTGCCGAGCATCCAGGCGAGCGCGACCTGCGCCTGCGGCAGGCCGCGCTGGGCGGCAATTTCACCTAGCCGTTCTACCACTTGCCGGTCCGCGGCTTCCGTTTGCCCGTACAGCGTCTTGCCATACTGGTCCGTCGCCGAACGCTTGGTAGAATCGCTCTGCCACGGACGAGCCAGACGGCCGCGCGCCAGGGGGCTCCAGGGAATAACACCAATGCCCTCGGCCTGGCACAGCGGAATCATCTCGCGTTCTTCTTCGCGGTAAAGCAGGTTGTAATGGTTCTGCATGGAAACGAAGCGCGTCCAGCCGTGGAGATCGGCGAGATAGAGCGCCTTGGCGAACTGCCAGGCAAACATGGACGAGGCGCCAAGATAACGCACCTTGCCGGATTTCACCGCGCCGTCGAGCGCCTCCAGCGTCTCCTCGATGGGCGTTTCGTAATCCCAGCGGTGGATCTGGTACAGGTCCACATAATCCGTCTGCAAGCGGCGCAGGCTCTGCTCGAGCTCGTAGCAGATGGCCTTGCGGGAAAGCCCGCCGCCATTGGGTTCTTCGCGCATCACGCCGAAAACCTTGGTGGCAACCACCACGGCTTCGCGGCGGACGTTGGCCTTCAAGAAGCGCCCCAGCACCACTTCACTGGCGCCGCTGGAGTAAACGTTGGCCGTATCGAAGAAGTTGATTCCGAAATCCAGCGCCTGACGAAGGAAGGGCTGGCTATCCGCTTCGTTCAACGCCCAGGCATGTCTGCCGCCTTTCAGTTCGCCGGTAGCCGGTTCGCCGTAGGTCATGCAGCCCAGGCAGATGCGGGAAACCTTGAGTCCGGTTTTGCCGAGATTGACGTAGTCCATGATGAGTACCCTTGGCGGTCTTTTGCAAGAATTCAACATTATCGCTCATTGCGCCGTTGGCCGTTGGTCGTCGGCCGTTGGCCGGACAGGTTCCACGTTCTGCGTTCAGCCGTCTCCTAAGACATGGCACCTTCCGCGCTCATGGGTTTTCTCAAGCGGCTCGGCGCTTACTGCCCGCTGCCCTGCCCCCAAGCGAATTTGACTTGGCCGCCTGCGCGCCTATACTTATAAACATATGATTCCCAGCCACTTACATAAGCTTTTCTGGGATACGAAGCTGGATAATTTCAGGCCTGAAGATTATCCCGACTACACGATCTGGCGCGTGTTGGAAAACGGCGACCGGGATGCCGTTGCCTGGCTGCGGGAGACGTTTTCCGAATCCGAGATCACCCGGGTGCTGCGCGCCGAGCGCCGCCTCTCGCGAAAATCCGCCACGTTTTGGGCACTGATTTTTCAGGTACCTTCCCGCGAGGTGGCGGCACTCAATCCCGGCCGCTAACTGTTTTCGGGTTCACCAGAAAGAGAACCGCTAGGACCCATCACGAAACTCAACAATGGCGCCGCGAAACGATCAGCGGGGCTTCCGAGGCTGCGCTCCTGTCCTTGTGCGCGGCGAAGCTGGTTGACCGTTTTTACCTGGTCAGCGGGACGGGGCTGGCGCTCCAAATCGGCCACCGGCGGTCCCAGGATTTGGATTTCTTTGCGGACCATCTCTTTGACGAAGAAATGCTTCTTCAGCGCTTGCAGAGGCTCGACGGGTTCGCGCCCGCGGAAAAAGCTCCCCATACGCTTCACGCAACGGTCGGAGCGACGAAGGTGAGCTTTTTCGGCTATACGTACCCGCAACTTTTTCCCGCCGCGACATTCCTTGACGCTGCCGTCGCCGATCGGCGCGACATCGCCTGCATGAAAGTGAGCGCCATCGCAAGCCGCGGCACGAAACGGGATTTCGTAGACCTTTACGTCGCTGCCCAGCGCCTCGGCCTCGCCGAAATCCTGCGTCTGTTCGACCGCAAGTACGCACAAGCCGCTTACAGCGGAACCCACCTTCTAAAATCCCTCACGTTCTTCGAGGATGCGGAGCGGGATCCGATGCCCGATATGCTCATACCCCTCGCGGGGGATGAGGTGAAACAGTTCTTCGTCCGGGAGGCGCCCGGAATGCTGTAGGACCGCGCCGGACGGCTCACCGGAAGCCTTTCAGTCCTTTTCCGCTTGCTGCAGTTTGCCCGCTTCCCCGCGGCCGCCGGTGGTGTTAAGCACGTCAACCAGGTTCTGCCGGATCGCCGCCGCCTTAAACCCCGGATCGATGCGCCGGATATCACGATACAATTCGGGCGGCTCCTGCTTCTGCCCGGAGGCTTCGGTATTGCCTTCGATACCGAAGGGGGGAAGCGGCAACATCATTTTCTGGGAGTCCCAATAGCCGGCTTTCTTGCGCGTGCATGCCCAGGAAAGCCGGAAGGGATGCACCAGATCCTCCAGGTTGGAAATCTGCACGTCCGACACCTCGCCGCCATAACCCATGCGCAACGAGATCATTTGCACAACCTGGTTCCACTGCTGCTCCGGTGTTTTGCGGAACAGGAGGGGGGGCAGGGGAGGCGGGAAGCCGGACATTCTGAACGGCTTCCCGCCCGAGGATAACGCTTACGGCAGCACGTAGCGGATATCGATGTAATTCATGCCCAAATGGGCATTCTTCGGCGCGCCGGCGGCAAACGACCACGGCGACCGGGTGATGTAGGAGAACTGGGTATACAGTTGCAGGGCGCCATAAGCGGGGCTTTTCCAGAAGGTGTGGAGATAATCGAAAGTGGCCTCCTGGAGAGAGCGATTGTTGGAGTTGGCGGAGCCGGGAAAGCCGAAGCCCTCAAAAGTTCCGGCCTTTGCTCCGGTGCTGGTATCGAGGAAGTAGTCACGTTGAAAATATGCACCGCCATAATAAGCGGCGAACATGTCGTTACGGGTGAACTGATATTCAAAGCCTCCAGTGCCCGCACCGGAGTGGACAAGCGACACGATGCCGTTCGGCCTGATCACGGCGTCGGGACCAAGCCCGCCAATGTAGCGGCCGCCGCCGTCGCTGTAGAACATATTGGTGACCAGATAAAAATGGTGGAGCAGCTCGAGGTCGGCTGCGCCTTCAATGCCACCGCCGGTGGCGGAGTGCCCGTGTCTGCCGGCCGTAACGTCCGCCTGGATAGTCGTCGCCAAGCCGGCCGCGTCGGCGTGGAAGTGCTTCCCGCCGAGATCGGTATCGTAGGCCAGCTTGGAAATTATGTCCGGATACTTGTTGGGCGTGGAGGTCAGATTGGCCGCGTCCAGCTCGGCGGCGAGGGCAGTACTGTAAGCCGTGGGATAGGTGACCTCCCCGGACTGTCCCGCGAACTGCTCCGCGTTTTCCACCGCAACGCCCCAAGCCCAGTGCGGATTGAAGTGGTAGGCGACCCGGAACTGCGGCGCGCGCGTGTAGGTGATGCCGACCTGATAGTTGTTGTCCACGTTCTGCGTGTTGTAAATATCAGGCGGATTGGGCGAGAGACCCACGCGGTTGGGGGTAAGCCAGCCCCAGGATTGGCCGCCCAAAAACTCCCACTTTCCGCGCACCACGTCCACCCAAAACAGGCGCAGGCGCGCGGTATTGGGATTGGTATTCATGTAAACATTGGTGGCGTTATTGCCGTTGAAATCCATTTCCATGTAGCCGGTGACGTCGTTGCCGGCATAGTGGTCTGTGACCTTAAACGTCAGGCGCGAGTTTTGCGCCGAAATCCGGTCTTCCGAGAGGCCGCCCGCGGTGGTATTGCTGTACGGAATCGAGTAAAAGGAGGTCGGGGTTCCGCTGCCCACATCCGTCGAGCGATAGACGTTGGCAATGTCTACGAAACCGCCGGGAGTGAAATCCGCTCCGCCGATGCGAAACGACAACGGGGACTCCTTGATTTTGCCTTCCGCCTCCGCGGCTTGCGTGGCGGCACTCGGGGGCGGGGTTCCCGGAGCATGCATGGAGAGCTGCGATTCTTTGGCCTTGCCCACGTTGGCCGGCGGCGTGGAAGGAGGCTGCGCCGGCTGCGGGGCGGACTGCGCCATCTGGTTCAGAACCTGCTGCAATTGCTCCCGCAGCGCCTGCGTTTCCTGTTTCTGGGCCGCCAACGCATCCCGCAACTCCTGTACTTCGTTTTCCGATGCAGACGTCTTCTGGCTGTCAGAGGCCGATTGACCGGCTTGCGCGAAAATCAGCGCCGGGTAAAACGACAACACCGCAATCCATAGGATGGCCTTTTTCATTCGATCCTCCGTCTAAGGAATCCCGGATTTCGGCTCCGGCCGGCAAGCTGGAAGCCGATTTGTAATTTGCAAGCCTAGCAGGTCCCCCCAAAGCCGCAAGCATGGAAGAAGGCCATCCCCGTTACTAGAATTGTTCCTGCACCCCAAGGCAGGGAGCGGGCATAGCAGAAACTTTTTCGGGGAAAATTGGGGCGCGTGCCGCCGGCCCAGGATGGAAAAGGCAAAAGCCGGGGCCGCACACGGCGGCCCTTGGCAATTCTGGAGCCGACGATCAGACTTGAACTGATGACCTGTCGATTACGAATCGACTGCTCTACCAACTGAGCTACGTCGGCCTGATGCTAGGTTGATTTTAACCAGCCAACCCGCGGCGGTAAAGAGCCAACCACCGCGGCGGCCGGGCAGCGCCTGCGAAAAATCCAGAAAAACGTCTGTCAGCCCTTGCGCAACTCGGGCAAGTTGCTCATAATAAGTGCCAATCGGCCATGAATTACCCTCGGGCGGATGTGTTACGGATCCTGCGCATCACAACGCACCAGCTCGCACAGTGGCAAAAGGCGGGCTTGGCGCCGGGGGGCGAATCATTTTCGTTTTTCGATCTCCTGCAGCTTAAAAAAATCCGCGATCTGCGCGCCCACCGCGTGCGTCCCACCGCCATTCGGGCTTCCCTGCAAGCCATGCTCAAACAGGTTGCGGGTATGGAAAACCCGCTGGTGGAGGCCGGCACGTTTTCCGCACATTCCCGCGTCGTCTTCCGCCACGACGGATACGCCCTGGAACCCACTTCCGGCCAATTGGTAATGGACTTTGAACCGGCGCGGCAGGGAGTTCCCGCCAACTTGAGGCCGATGCATGCGGCAGAAAACGCGAACGATTTTTTTGCCCGCGCCGTGGCCCTGGAAGAGGACCCGGCATCGCAGCCGGAAGCTATTCAGTATTACGGCAAAGTGCTTTTGCTGGAACCGGGGCACGCGGCCGCCCACATCAACCTGGGCACCATCTTTTATAACCGGCGCGAATTTGAACTCGCCGAGAGACATTACCGCGCCGCCGCCGAAGCCGCGCCGCGCTATGCGCTCGCCCACTTCGACCTGGCCAACGTTCTGGACGAAACCGGCCGGATCAGCGAAGCCATCGAAACGTACAAAACGGCATTGCTGCTGGCCCCCACTTATGCCGACGCCCATTACAATCTGGCGCTTGCCTTCGAGAAATGCCGCGAGCCCCGCAAAGCCTTGAAGCACTGGCGCGCTTATATCAAGCTGGACCAAGCCGGACCCTGGGCCGTGCATGCCTTGAACCAGATCCGCAAAATTCTGGCCAACGACCGCCTGAAACTCGTCTATCACAAGCAGGAGTAAGCCGCCCGCCGGAGAACGTTTCCCGTCCCCCGTCCGGGGAACGTTTCACGTTTTTCGTTTTTCGTTTCACGTTGGAGAGCACGGAGCAAGGCGGCGCCAACGCAGAACAGAAAACGTTTCTCAGGGTTTCCAGCGCAAGACCGGGCGGCGGGCGGCGCCGACTTCATCGAGGCGCGAGATGCGCGTATGGTGCGGCGCGTTGAGCACCACGTCCGGCGCCGCTTCGCATTCTTCTGCAATGCTGCGCATCGCGGCGATGAACAAATCGAGTTCTTCCTTCGGTTCGCTTTCCGTAGGCTCGATCATGAGCGCTCCCGGCACGATCAAGGGAAACGAGACCGTGTAGGGATGGAAGCCGTAATCGATCAGGCGCTTGCCCAGGTTGCCGGTGTGCACGCCGCGGGCGGCCTGGCGGCTGTCGCTGAACACCACCTCGTGCATGCACGGCGAGGCGTAGGGCAGAAGGTAGCAGTCCTCCAGTTTTTTGCGGATATAATTGGCGCCCAGCACCGCGTCTTCGGCCGTCTGGCGCAGCCCCTCGGCGCCGTTGGCCATGAGGAACGCGAGCGCCCGCACGAATATGCCGAAGTGGCCGTAAAATGCCCGCACCCGGCCGATTGCGTGCTGGCGCTCATAACTGAGCCGCAGCTTGCCGCCGGGGGCAGGTGCGATCACCGGCACGGGCAGAAACGGCTCCAGATTCCGCTTACAGAGCACCGGCCCGGCGCCGGGTCCGCCGCCGCCGTGCGGGGTGGAGAACGTCTTGTGCAAGTTAAGGTGCATTACGTCCACGCCGTTGTCTCCCGGCCGCACTTTTCCCAGCAAGGCGTTCATGTTGGCGCCGTCCATGTAGAGCAGCGCGCCTTTCTCGTGCAGCAGGCCCGCGATCTGGCAAATCCCGGTTTCGAATAATCCCAGCGTATTGGGATTGGTCAGCATCAGCGCGGCCACGTCTTCGTTGAGCTGGGCGCGGAGCGCGTCCAAATCCACCGTGCCGGCGGCATTGGACTTCAGGTTCTCCACCTCGTATCCGGCGATGGCGGCCGTGGCCGGATTGGTTCCGTGCGCCGAATCGGGAATCAGGACCTTCTTGCGCGGATTGCCTTGCGCTTCCAGATACGCCCGGGCCATCAGGATGCCGGTCAGCTCGCCCTGGGCGCCGGCCGCGGGCTGCAGGGTAATGGCGTCCATGCCGCAGATTTCCAGCAGGTACTCGCTGAGCGTCTGCATGATGCGCAGCGCCCCTTGCGATACCTGCTCCGGCTGATAAGGATGGGATTCGGCGAGTTCCGGCGTCCGCGCCACCACCTCATTCACCCGCGGGTTGTACTTCATGGTGCAGGAACCCAGGGGATACATGCCGGTATCCACGCCGTAGTTCCAGGTGGAGAGCCGCGTGAAATGGCGGATAATCTCGATTTCGCTGACTTCGGGCATATTGCCCAAATCCTCACGGGCCTGCGCGCCCAGCAGCCGCGCGGGATCGGCATCCGGCACATCCAGCGGGGGCAGGGCGTAGGCCGTTTTACCCGGCGAGGATTTTTCGAAGATCAAGCCTTCATTCTGGCTCACGTGCCGCGTAGCTTTGATGATTTTGCTGGTCACGATTTTTGTTCCCGCGGGCGGCCGGCAGGCGCATCCCCGCCGCCGGCAGCCGCCGCCGCCGTCTCGATGGCTGCGCGGCTGACCATTTCGGTGCAGCACCAGAGCGCGGCATGCTGCTCTCCCGGAGGCTCATCCGGCCGGCCCAGCTCGGGATAAAACTTTTTCAGCGCGGTAAATCCGCCCAGAATGCCCTGTGCCAGCAACTTTTGGTTGATGGCATCGGCATCGGCCGCGGTGCGCACCACGAATTCGTTGAAGCGCGGCGCGCCTGCGAACAGCACCGCGGCGCCTGCCTGCTGGAAACGTTCCACGGCATAGGCCGTCTTAGCCAGATTATGGCGCGCCAATTCCGCCAGCCCGCGCTTGCCGTAGACGGCGATGAAGATGGTAGCCATCAGCGCCGCCAAGGCTTGATTGGTGCAGATGTTGGAGGTCGCCTTCTCCCGGCGAATATGTTGCTCGCGGGCGGACAAGGTAAGGACAAAGCCGCGCCGGCCCTCGGGATCGCGCGCTTCGCCCACCAGGCGCCCCGGCATTTGCCGCACAAACTTTTCCTTGGCCGCAATGACCCCGGCATAGGGGCCGCCATAGCTCAAGGGGATACCGAAGGCCTGCGCCTCCAGAGCCACAATATCCGCTTCCGCCGGAGGCCGGACCGCGCCCAGCGACACCGCCTCGGCAATGGCCACCACCAACAAGGCGCCCTTCGGGTGCACGGCGCCGGCGATGGCCGCCACGTCTTCTATGGTTCCGAAGAAGTTGGGCGATTGCACCAGGACGCAAGCGGTATCGTTGGTGACGGCCTGGTCAACGGCCGCCAGGTCCACGCGCCCGTTCTCCAGGAAAGGGACCTCGGTGATGGGCCATCCCAGGTTCTTCCCATAGGTGCGAAGGACGGCGCGATATTCAGGGTGCACACTGCGGGCCACCACCACGCCGGCACGACGCGAGATGCGATGCGCCATCATCACCGCTTCCGTGGCCGCGGTGGAACCGTCGTACATCGACGCGTTGGCCACCTCCATGCCCGTAAGCTCGCAGATCATGGTCTGAAACTCGAAAATGGCCTGCAGCGTTCCCTGCGCGATTTCCGGCTGGTAGGGCGTGTACGCGGTAAAGAACTCGCCCCGCGAGATCAGCGCATCGATCACTACCGGGCGGTAGTGGCGATACGCGCCCGCGCCCAGGAACATCGGGTAGGGACCACCGTTTTCCCGGCCGCGTTGCGCGAACCAGTCGATGATTTCCGCCTCCGATTTTGCGGGGGGGAGGCTCAGCTCTTGGCGCAAGCGCGCCGGCGGCGGAATAGGGGAGAACAAATCGGCAATGGAGCCGGCTCCGATATCCTGCAACATGGCCGCGCGGTCCGCGGGCGATTTGGGCAAGTACCGCATTAACACCCGTCTCCCGTCATCCGTCTCCGGTCTCCCGTTTCCCGTCCCCCGCCGGCAAATCGTTTCACGTTTCCCGTTTTTCGTTTCACGTTCCGGGCGCTTCTCCCAGCATGCCGGGGACGGGAGACCGGCGACGCTTCTACTGGCCTTCTTCCTGCAAAAACTTCTCGTAGTCGGCCGCCGAGAGCAGGCGGTTCAATTCCGCCGGGTCTTTCAATTGCACCTTAACGAGCCACGTGTGGTGGGCATCCTGGTTGATCTTCTCCGGCGCGGCCGCCAGTTCGCCATTGACCTCGAGCACCGTGCCGCTTACCGGCGCGTACAGATCGGACACGGCCTTCACCGACTCGACGGTGCCGAAGCTCTTGCCCGCCGCAAGCTCGGCGCCGGCGGCGGGAAGCTCCACGAAGACGACGTCTCCGAGCGAATCCTGCGCGTAGTGCGTGATGCCGATGGTTCCGGCCGCGCCCTCGACTTTGATCCATTCATGGTCTTTGGTGTACCGGAATTCGTTTGGATAGGTCATCTCTTCCTCTGCTTAGGTTCTCCCGCGCTTATAAAACGGCGTGGGCACGATCTTCGCTCTCACCATGCGGCCCCGGATCTCCACGCTTACGATGTTATCCAACACCGCCGCGGCCACCGGCACATAGGCCAAGGCAATATTCTTTTTGAGGAACGGAGCATAAGAGCCGCTGGTCACATAGCCGATCGCCTGGCCGGCCTGGTCCACGACTTTGTATCCATCGCGCGCTATGCCCGGCTCCACCATTTCCAAGCCCGCCAGGGTCCGCTTCACCCCTTGCGCCTGGAGCTGTTCCAGCGCCGCCTTGCCGATGAATTCCGGCTTTTCGAGTTTGCAGACGCGGTGCAGTCCGGCTTCCCAGACGGTGATTTCCGCGGAGATTTCGTGGCCGTAGAGAGGCAGTTTACCTTCCAGCCGCAGCGTATTGCGGGCGCCCAGGCCGCAATACACGCCGCCAAACTCCCGGCTTGCTTCCCTCAACTCGCGCCAGACCCGGGCGCCGGCCGTTTCCTCTGGCGGCAGGTAAATCTCGAATCCGTCCTCTGCCGTGTAGCCGGTGCGGGCGATCATGATGTTCTTCAACCCGCAAACCGTCCCGTGCGTGAACCAATAAGACTTCACCTGGGACAAGTCCGCGTCGGTCAACTTCTGCAAGGTGTGAATCGCTTTCGGACCCTGGATGGCGATTTGCGTGAAGCTGCCGCCCACGTCCTCGGCCCGGCAGGCGAAGCCGCGCACATTTTCGCTTACCCATGCCCAATCCTTCTCGCGGGTGCCGGCGTTGATGGCGATCAAGTAGTCGTCTTCCGCCAATTTATGCAGGATCAGGTCATCGACGAAGGTGCCGGCGGGATACAGCATGGCCGAATACTGGCACTGGTTTACCGCCAAACGGGAAGCGTCGTTGATGGTGATGTGCTGCACCGCGGCCAGGGCCTGGGGGCCCTGGATGCGGATGTCGCCCATGTGGCTGACGTCGAAAATTCCCACGCCCGTGCGCACCGCCAGATGCTCGGCAATCAAGCCGCCGCTGCCGGGATATTCGATCGGCATCTCCCAGCCGTTGTAAGCCGCCATCCTGGCCCCCATCTGGCGGTGAACGGCATAGAGCGGGGTTCGGCGCGGACTGGAAGATGCCGGAGAATTTTGCAACAGCGGTCCCCTCGGATGAAAACGGCGAAACATCTTACGCTAACACGCACGAAATCGAGGGTCAATTTCCCGGACGTGGTAAATTCTGGGCATGGCCTATATCTGCTGCATCTGCGACCGGCAAGAAAAAGACTGCCAGTGCGCGGCGAAAGAATACTGCGCCTTCTGCCAGGGCAGCGAGAACGTGCGCCTGTGCGAAGACGGGCAGTATTACTGCGCCAGTTGCCGCGAAGCCTGCGACTACATGGCGCAGCCGTAGGCCTCTCCACCGTGGCTAAAGCCACCGCCGGCGGGCGCCGGTGACGCGGGGCTGAAGCCCCGCTCTTCCACCGCGGAGTAGGACCGGTTCTTCCACCCTGAAATCGGACATTACTTGTGCAGTAACAAATAGCCGCCAGGAGCCGGTCTGCTAGATCACTACCGATTCCTTGTACTCACCAAAGACCCGGCGGAGGGTGTCGCTGATTTCGCCGACGGTAGCGAATTTCTCGACCGCTTCGATAAAAGCCGGCAGGAGATTGGCGTCGCCGCGCGCGGCCTGCTCCACCGCCTGCAGCGCCTGCTTCCAGGGGCCGGGATCGCGCCGGGCGCGCACCGCCCGCACCCGCTCGACCTGCTTGCGCTCCAAGGACTCGTCGATGCGTTGCAACGGCACTTCGCTCTTGTCGTCCGTCTGGAAACGGTTCACGCCGACCACCACCTGCTCCAGCCGGTCCACCTTCTGCTGGTATTCGTAGGCGGCATTCTGGATTTCCTGCTGCACGAAGCCGCGCTCAATCGCCTTGAGCATTCCGCCCAGGGCTTCGATCTTCTCCAGGTAGCCTTGGGCGCGGATTTCGATGGCGTTGGTCAGCGCTTCGACGTAGTAGGAACCGCAGAAGGGATCGATGGTCTGCGGCACCCCGGATTCGTAGGCGATCACCTGCTGGGTACGCAGGGCGAGGCGGACCGATTGCTCGGTGGGCAGGGCCAGAGCTTCATCGAAGGAATTCGTGTGCAGCGACTGGGTCCCGCCCAGCACCGCGGCCAGGGCCTGCAGCGCCGTCCGCACGATATTGTTTTGCGGCTGCTGCGCGGTCAGCGTGGAGCCGCCGGTCTGAGTATGGAAACGCAGCATGAGCGATTTCGGGTTTTGCGCGCCGAAACGCCCTTTCATCAGGCGCGCCCACATGCGCCGCGCCGCCCGGAATTTGGCCACCTCTTCCAGAAAATTGCTATGGCAACAGAAGAAGAACGACAAGCGGGGCGCGAACTGGTCCACGTCCAATCCGGCGTCGAGGGCCGCCTGCACATAAGTGATGCCGTCGGCGAGGGTAAATGCGACCTCCTGGACGGCGGTGCAGCCGGCCTCGCGCATGTGATAACCGGAAATGGAGATGGTATTCCACTCCGGCACATGCTGATGGCAGTAAGCAAAGATGTCCGTCACCAGGCGCATGGCCTGTTTGGGCGGGTAAATATAAGTTCCGCGGGCAATGTATTCCTTCAGAATATCGTTCTGCACCGTGCCCGCCAGTTTGCGCAGATCGGCGCCGCTCCGCTTGGCCACCGCCAGATAAAGCGCCAGCAGGATGCCCGCCGTGGAATTGATGGTCATGGAAGTGGAAATTTTGTCCAGGGCAATCCCGGCAAACAGCCGCTCCATGTCCTCGATGGAATCAATCGCCACCCCGACCTTGCCAACCTCGCCCAAGGCCAGGGTCGAATCCGAATCCATCCCAATCTGGGTGGGCAAATCGAAGGCCACGGAGAGCCCGGTGGTGCCTTGCGCCAGCAGGTAGCGATAACGGCGGTTGGATTCTTCGGCGTCACCCATGCCGGCATACTGGCGCATGGTCCAGAGCCGCCCCCGGTACATAGTGGCCTGCACCCCGCGGGTGTAAGGAAACTGGCCGGGAGAGGCGGCATCGCTCTCATAATTCCAGTCCGCGAGATCGGCCGGGGTGTAGAAAGGGCGCACCTCGATATGGGAAGAGGTTTCCAGAATGGGTTGCGGTTTGACACTGCCGCTCGCTTTACTGTCCGCCATTATGAGTTCCTTTGCCTGAATCTGAAAATGATCTGTTCCTGGAGGCTCAGCGCTTGCGCGTACGCCAGAACGAGGTCGCGCCGAACCAAGCGAAAACCACCGTAAAGATAGCCAGCATAGACAGATGCTGCCAACCCAGGCGGCCCGTCAACTGGTCGCGGTAAGCCCGGGGAAGCCGGAGGGCAAACTCTGCCGCAAATAGGCAAAATAACAACCCCGCAATCTGCAAAAAAAGCCGGCGAAACACCCGGCCCACGGAAATGGCCGTAGCTCTTGCCGCCCCGTACCCCGCCCGCCAGAAGCGGCGGTTGCGCGCTCCCCTGAGCGCCATCCGGCCCAAAGCCGCCGCTGCCGTCATCGCCCTCGCCACATAAGAATTTTATCAGCCTGCCGGGGGAACCAGGCCAATTTTACGGTTTTCCACAGAGGTGACGCCGCGCCAAGCTTTAACCGGACTGAAACGTGCAGGCACTTCACCCAGAGGCAGTAGTCCGGAGACTTTGGCGGAGCGCGGAATCCCGGGCTCCCACGAAACTTGCAGAGAGGGTCCGGCATCCAAACAAACGGGGGCCGTAACCGAAGCCGGAGAGGGGGGATTGTGAATCCACGCCTGAAACAATTGATGAAGGAACTGGGAAAAGCGATTAACGAGTCGCTGGCGGAATCGGAGCCGATCGCCGAGGTTATTGCCAAGATCAAGGCGGGCGGTTATGACGTTTTTCTGGTTCTGGAAGCTACCATAGGTTTCAATAAGCATGATGACGAGCAGCCCGCCACCCCAAAACCGGCGCTGGTCAGCGCGCGGGCCAAGTCCGACCCGCAGTTCAAGGTCAACGCCCAGGACGTAAAATTTCTGAAGTCGTTACGCATATCCGTGGACGATCCGGCCTGAGGGGCGGCGGAAACGCCGCTAATTTTGCCGGTTGCATGACGGGGCGCGGCCCGATAGACTGCCGAAAAACTCCCGAAAACCAAGCCCTCGCGGAGTAAAGTCCGCCCGGAAGATGGAAAGGAAAGCACTTGCGGCACGATCCCGGTGAGCGGGATCGTGCCCCACCGGCGCCGGCATTTTTCGGCAGCCTCTTGAGCCTCCGGCGGCATGGAACCAGTTCCGGAGTTTCCCCAATCTCGCGGCGGTATGCTATATTTTCAGCGGCCTGCCACGGCTGTTGTTCTCCTCAGCTACAGGCAAGGACAGGGACAAAGACGGCTCCCTGCCCGGCTAGCGCTTGGGCCCCGTAAGTAGTTTGCGTAGTGAGTAGATAAAAATGAAGGATGTCCTGGCCGTACTGCTCGCCGGAGGGGCGGGCGAGCGTTTATATCCCTTGACCCGCGACCGCGCCAAGCCCGCGGTCACTTTCGGCGGCATTTACCGCATCATCGACCTTACGCTTTCCAACTGCATCAATTCCGAGCTGCGCCAAATCTACATCCTCACCCAATACAAGGCGCTGTCGTTGAACCGCCACATCCGCGAGGGCTGGAACATTGTGGGGCGCGACGTGGGCGAGTTCATCGAAATCCTCCCGCCCATGAAGCGGGTGAGCGAGAACTGGTATCTGGGCACCGCAGACGCCGTGTACCAGAACATTTATTCGATCGGCGCGGAGCAGCCGCGCTACGTGCTGATTCTTTACGGCGACCACATCTACAAGATGAATTACGGCCTGATGCTGAAACAGCATGTGGATGCGGGCGCCGATGTCACCCTGAGCACCATCCTCACCGACCCCAGCGAAGCCCGGCACTTTGGCGTGGTTGACGTGGGGCGCGACGGCCGCATCGCGGGCTTTGTGGAGAAACCCGTCGTCACCGATCTGCGTTCTCCTTACAACCCGCGCATGGTCTCCGCCTCCATGGGCGTGTACCTGTTCAATACCGACGTGCTCATCCCCGTGCTGCTGAAGGACGCGGAAGACCCCAACTCCTCGCACGATTTCGGCAAGGACATTCTTTCGAAGATGGTGGAGGACTATAAGGTATACTCCTTCAACTTCATCGACGAGAACAAGAAGGAAGCGCAGTATTGGCGCGACGTCGGCACCCTGGATGCGTTCTACGAAGCCAATCTCGACCTGGTATCGGTGTCGCCGGTTTTCAACCTGTACGACAACGAGTGGCCGATCCGCACGCACCAGCGGCAGTATCCGCCGGCCAAGTTCGTCTTTGGCGAGCCCGGACGCATGGGCATCTCGCCCGATTCCATCGTATCGATGGGCTGCATCATCTCCGGCGGCGTGGTGCGCAACTCGGTGCTCTCACCCGACGTGCGGGTGAATTCCTATTCGGAAGTGGATTCCAGCATCCTGTTTACCCATGTGAACATCGGGCGGCACTGCCGCATCCGGCGCGCCATCATCGACCGGGACGTGCGTATTCCGGAAGGCACCGTGATCGGCTACGACACGGAAACGGACCGGCAACGCTACTTCGTCACCGATAGCGGCATCACGGTGGTGACCCGCGACTATTCGCTCTTCGAAAGCCCCGTGGCGGTCGATTACTATACGTCGGAATAAGAACCGCAATCAGCGATCAGCCTTCAGCCTTCAGCCTTCAGCCGGAGAGGAATTTTGCCGCTATGCGGGCAGGTGGAAGGGGAGGCAGGTGCGAGGAGCAAGGAGTTAGGAGTTAGGAGGCGGGCGGAAGGAGCACGCCGTCCCACGCTTGCGCCGCAAGCGTTTTTGCGGGTTTGGACGATGACCGGGCGCAAGCATGGGGCACCCTCGTTGATGGTTGTGCAAGAAGGAAGCGGCCTGTCCACCGTGGCTAAAGCCACTTTTCAGACGCGCTGAGGCGCCGGGCTGAAGCCCGGCTCTTCCACCCTCGAAGCGGACATTACGTGTACAGCAACCAATAATTACCAATCACCAGTAGCTGCTTCACGCCCTCTGCACGCCGCCGAGCGCTTGCAAAGCCTTGATGATGTGTTGCGCCCACACCGCCACTTCTTCGTCGGTGAGGGTGCGGCTGGGAGACTGGAACCCGGCGCGCAGCAGCAGCGAATACTTGCCGGCCGGGAGCGTGCCGCCCCGGAAGATTTCCAGGGGAACCAAGCTGCGCAACTCGGCGATCCGCAGCGCCGCCACCGCGCCCGCAATGCGGGCGAAGGTCACGGAATCATCGAACTGAAAGGAAAAATCACGGTCCACCGCGGGAAAGCGGGGAATGGGCGTATAGCGGGGTTCGCGGAGGGCGTGGGCATAAAGGCGGTCGAGATAGATCTCGCCCACAAACACGTCTTGCCGCAGCTTGCGCGCCGCCGCCAGCTCGGGGTGCAACTGGCCAAACTGCGCCACCGTGGCGCCATCCAGCACCGCACGCGCCGCCCGTCCGGGATGGAAGAATTCGGCCGCCGGTCCGTCAAAGTACAGCTCGCGATGCGCGAACATTCGCAATAATTCTTCGATGTCCCCTTTCATATCGAAGAAACTATAAGCCCGCGCGGGGCGCTCCCAACCGCCGGGCTCCGCCGCGCCGGTGGCGCCCAGGCTCAGGCATTTGCGCTCGTCTGCGTCCTCGCCGAGCTTGGCGAATACGTGGCCGGCTTCGAATAGCCGCACCGCGCTATTCCCGCGATTCAGGTTCCAGGCGAGCATCTGCAACATGCCGGGCAGGAGCGAGGTGCGCATTACCGCGTCCTCGTCACTGATGGGATTTTCCAGCGCCAGGGGTTCAGCCGGAGCAAAAGTCCGCGCGTCCGCCGCGCCAATGAAGGTCCAGGACATGGCCTCGTCATAGCCCAAAGCCAACAGCGTGCGGCGGAGCAGGGCATCCTTGCGTTCATCGGGCAAGGCCACGACCGCGCCGGAAAATTGCGGCAACGTGTTGGGGAAATTATCGTAGCCATGAAGGCGGGCAATCTCTTCGATCACATCGATTTCCCGGTCTATGTCGAGGCGCCAAGTGGGCGGCTGGAGCGAAAAAGCGGCGCCTTCCGCGGCGGCTGACGCCTGGGGGCGAGGCAGCACCGTAAATCCGAGGCGGCGCAGAATGCGCTGCATTTCCTCCGGCGCAATCTCCTGGCCGAGGATGCGCGCCACTTCCCGGCCGCGCAAGTTGATGGCCGGCCGGGGAACGTGGCGGGCCAGCGCGTCGATTTCGCCGCCCTCCGGCCGGCCGCCGGCGGACTCCAAAATCATTTGCGCGACGCGCGCACAGGCCAGCGGGGCGGCCGCAAAATCGGCGCCGCGCTCGAAACGGTGCGAGGCCTCCGTGTGCATGCCGTGGCGCTTGGCGGTCTTGCGCACCGTGGCCGGATCGAACCAGGCCGCTTCGATGAGGACATTGCGCGTCTTGCCGGTAATCATGCTGTCGAAACCGCCCATGATTCCCGCCAGAGCTACCGGCCGGCGCGCGTCGGCGATCACCAGATCTTCCGGCGAGAGCCGGCGTTCCACGCCATCGAGGGTCTTCAGGATTTCGCCCGCGCGCGCGCGCCGCACGATGATTTTGCCGCCGGCGAGCAGATCAAGATCAAAAACATGGGTGGGATGTCCCATTTCCCATAAAACGTAGTTGCTGGCATCGGCAACATTGTTGATCGGACGCTGTTCGACCGATTCCAGCCGCCGCACGACCGCTTCCGGGGCCGGCGCGATTTTAACGCCCCGAATCACGCGCGCCGTGTACCGGGCACAGCCTTCGGGGTCCTCGATCACAACCGGGAAGGGCGAGGGCCCCGCCGGCTTTTCTTCCGGCTCCGCGGCCGCGCCCGCGGCCGCCGCTTTAGCCATTGCGGGCAACGCGGCCATCAGCGGTTTCAGTTCCACATCGTAGATGGCGGAGCACTCGCGGGCTACGCCGTAATGATTCATCGCATCGGGACGATTGGTGGTGAATTCGACTTCAAAAACCGCGCTTCCCCCAACCGTGGAAGCGCCCTCGACGGCGATGCCGTGCCGGGTCAGCGCTTCGGCAAGCTGGCCGTCCCCGGCCGGCACCCGGACAAACTCGCGCACCCAATCAACGGAAATCTTCATGCGATGGCAAATTTCAAATTACAAATTACCCAATTACAAATCCGCCCGGTGTCCCCGGTGATAAAACCTTCATGCGAACTGCTCCAGAAAGCGCACATCCCCGAGATAGAACTGCTGAATGTCGTCCAGGCCGTACATCAGCATGGCGATTCGCTCCACCCCCATCCCGAACGCAAAGCCGCTGACCTTTTCCGGATCGTAACCGACGAAACCGTACAACGAGGGATCGACCATGCCCGAACCGAGCAACTCGATCCAGCCGCTCTGCTTGCAAATCCGGCAACCCTTCCCGCCGCAGAAGATACAACTGACGTACACCTCGGCGCTGGGCTCGGTGAAGGGAAAAAACGAAGGCTGAAATTTGGTGCGCACCGCCGATCCGAAGAACGCCTTCATGGCGTGATCGAGGGTGCCTTTCAAATCGCAAAAGGTAATGCCCTCGTCCACCGCCAGTCCTTCCACCTGGTGGAACACCGGCGAATGGGTGGCGTCGGGGCTGTCGTGCCGGTGCACCTTGCCGGGGATCACGATGCGCACCGGCGGCGCCTGTTTTTCCATGGTGCGGATCTGCACCGGCGAAGTATGGGTGCGCAGCAGCAGCCGTTGGCGTTGCGGCCGCGACTGCTGTCCGGCAATAAAAATCGTATCCTGCGTGTCGCGCGCCGGATGCTCGGGAGGAAAATTCAGCGCTTCGAAATTGTAATAGTCGGTCTCGACTTCCGGCCCTTCGCCCACCGAGTAACCCATGCCGCGGAACACCGAGACAATGTCGTTCATCGTCCGGATTACCAGGTGCTCCGCCCCCAAGGCGCGCCGGCTGCCGGGCAGGGTGACGTCCAGGCTTTCCCGGCCGGGGCCCGCCTTAGCTTGGCGCGAATCGAGCCGGGCGCGGCATTCCGCCGTCACTTCCCGCTCGACCTCCTGGCGGAGGGCGTTCACCGCCTGGCCGGCCACACGCTTGGCTTCCCGGGGCGCCGGCTTGAGCCAAAGCTCATTGAGTTGGGTGAGGATGCCGTTCGCCCGCGCCAGCCAGCGGTCGCGAAACGCCTTGTAATCGGTTTCGCCGGCCACCGCGGCCGACTCCGCTTTCAAGGCGTCGCGCAACGCCGCCATGGCGTCAGCCACCGTCTCCGGCCGGTAGTCTGCGAGTTTGGCAACGGCGTACATAAACCAAGCGGCTCACCGCCCGGGCCAGGACAAAACACCGCAAATTCGCCGTCAGCCTGGGCGAGCACAGTGAAACGGCGATAGCCCGGGGGGCGCAGGGCCGCCCCATCATGACCGCCGCTCCCCCGCGCCAAGCAGCGGCGGGGGAAGCTCTCCTCAGGTCTTAGCGGCCGCATTTGCCGTCTTTGCCTGTTCGCACAGGCCGGCGAACGCGGCGGAATCCTTGACCGCGATATCGGCGAGTATCTTGCGGTCCAGCGCCAACCCCGCCTTCTTCAATCCGCTGATGAACCGGCTGTAGCTGATGCCGTTGGTTTGGGCGGCGGCGGCAATGCGCACGATCCACAGCGAACGGTACTGGCGTTTCTTCTGGCGCCGGCCGGCAAAGGCAAATTTCAATCCCCGCTCGACCGACTCTTTCGCCGACCGGTAGAGCTTGGATTTTGTCAGGAAATAACCTTCCGCACGGCCCAGAATCTTCTTTCGTTTGGCGCGGCGTTTGGTTCCACGTTTGACGCGCGGCATTTCTCTTCTCCTTTTTGCAGCGGCCCCGCCCGGGGGCCTGGTTAGCGGCTGGAGGCAAGGAGATTCTTCAGGAATCCGGCCTCTTCACACGCGTGCAGGCGGCATAATCTCAGGGTTTCCAAATGTCTTCCGGCTAAGATCGTTGCGCATCCCCAATGTGCCCTGGGGCCACGCGCCAGCCGCGAAAATCACGACCGATTGCGCAATCTGCGCCGCGAACTTTGAAATCCTGAGACCTTCCTCCTAATATGGAATCATTCGTTTCACTTTCGGAGTATCCGCGGCGTTCAATACGGTGGTGCCGCGAAGTTTCCGTTTGCGCTTGGTGCTCTTGGACGTCAAGATATGGCGCAGGAACGAACTTCCACTCTTAATCTTTCCGGTGCCCGTCTTCTTGAAACGCTTAGCGGCACCGCTGTGGGTTTTTAGTTTAGGCATAATCTCTCAACTTAACAGATTCCAGTCAGCAGTTTACAGCTTTCGGCCAAAGGAGCATCGCCCCGGCAGCATACCTTGAGGCGCCCGCTGCGCCCCCGGAACAGCAAACTCTCCACCGGCGTTCCGCCAGCCCAAAATTCTGTCTGGCGGCAACCCATCACCTGAAAACGGGAAACGCTTACGACGCAGACGGGCCGCCCGGCGGCGCCGGCTCGCCGGGGACCGCTGATGCACCCTGTGCCGGCGCCGCCGGCTTTTCTCTTTTCGCCGGCTGGGCCTTCGGAGGGGCCAAGATCACGTGCATGGTGTTGCCTTCCTGCCGCGGCCGGAACTCGACGGAAACCTTGTCGCCGAGGTCCTGAATCAAGCGTTCCAGAATATTGCGGCCGAGCGCCTGGCGCGTCATCTCGCGTCCCCGGAAAAAAATGGTGGCTTTGACCTTGTCGCCGTCCCCGAGAAACCGCAGCACATGCTTCTTCTTGGTCTCGTAATCGTGCTCGTCCACGTTGATACGGAACTTGACTTCCTTGACCGTGATGACGTGCTGGTGCTTTTTGGCCGCCCGTTCCCGCTTCTCCTGCTCGTAAAGATACTTGCCGAAATCCATGATCCGGCATACGGGCGGCTGGGCGGTGGGCGAGACTTCCACTAAGTCGAAATTTTTCTCGCGCGCGATTTTCAGCGCATCGTACGGCGCCATAATCCCGAGCTGTACGCCTTCGTCGCCGATTACGCGCACTTCCCGGGCCCGAATGCGCTCGTTGGTGCGAATGAACCGTTTGTCGATACCATCCTCCCGTCAACGCAAAGCTCAGATTATAGCATGGGGTATGAGGCTGAATCGCAAGGGATTTTAGGTTATACTGCGCTGGCAACGATTCTGCTCTTTGCGAAGGGACCCGGAATTCATGTCGGCCAATGCAGCGCGGGAAGCAAGCGACGGCGCAGGGGATACCTTGCAGTCGCTGGAACAAAAAATTTACCGCACCATCGAACTCCTGAAGGGAGCGCGGGAGGCAAAAACCGCAGCGGAGCGCGACTTGGCGCGGGTGCGCGAGCAACTGGAAGCCCGCGCGGGCGAACTGGAAGCCCTGCGCAGCGAAAACGTGGCGTTGCGGCGCGAGCGCGAAGAAGTGCGCGGACGCGTGGAGAAACTGCTGCGGCAGATCGAGGCCCTGGGGGAAGAATAGAGCGGCTCGCTGGGGAAGCCCGGCGGAGACGGAACCCGCCTTCGCCCGAAGCAACCGGAAGTTTGAACTTGAGAACGATCAGGAGAATCTGGTGACGCAAGCCAACGACAGCGTGCGGGTGGAAATTTACGATCAAACTTATAACCTGCGGGGCTCGGACCCGGACTACATTCACCGGCTGGCGGGGTACGTCGATGCCAAGATGCGGGCGGTAGCGGAACAGACTTCGACCATCGACTCCCTGCGTCTGGCGGTGCTGGCGGCACTGAATATCGCCGACGAATACCAGGTGCTCAAGCGCAAGTACGACGCGATTGCCAACGATCTCAACCAGCGAACGCGCACCCTCTCGGGCGCGCTGGACGAGGTGTTGCAGGAAGCCAAGAGAGCCGGATAGAAAACCGGACGGACGCGAAGGACGCCATCCCCGCCCCCCGCCGCGCCTCCGCGTGGCCGAGCGGGCGGGGCGGTTGACCCCCGCGCGCGGGCGGGGAAAGGCGCGCCGGTTGCGCTCACTTCCCGGACCAGGCCCCGGGCATGCGCCTTTCGCCGGACATCTCACCCGCGTTACTTTAGGCACGCGAAGTGCCAAGTATTTCTCCCCTCCCCTATTGCCAGCCTGTTGCCTTTTCTCTAGCATCGGACATGGAAGCCGGCCTGCAAAGTTGGTGTTGGCGGCGGCTATTTTTTTGAGCCAATGACAATGAGCAGGGGGCCCTACTCGTTAAGGAAGATCCTGTGTGCGAATTCCGCCATGCGGAAATCCCTAAGGGGTCGCGGGGGGTTCCCACCGTTTGAGGACGGGCTCATGAAATGCCCCCGTCACACGGCCAAGCGGGTCGGCTTTTTATCGCACCAAGCACCAAGCTACAAGTTAGACTAAGGGCAGGATGCTGCCGCAGCTATTCCATATTGGTTCGTTTTGGGTGGGCACTTACGGCGTGCTGGTGGCCACCGGCGTGCTCGCGGGACTCCTGGTTGCCGCCCGGTTTTCACAACAGGAGGGCATAGACCCGGAGAAAGCCTGGAACCTGGGCATCCTGGCGGTCCTGGCTTCCATTCTGGGCGCCAAAGTACTGCTGGTATTCAACAGTTGGAACCAGTACGGAAGGAAGTTCGGCGCCATGTTCAGCCTGAATACGCTCCGCGCCGGGGGCGTGTTCTACGGCGGGCTGATCGCCGCCCTGGCGGTATCGGTGTGGTATATCCGCCGGAACCGGTTGCCGGTGCTGCGCACTTGCGACGCTTTCGCCCCCGGCATCGCCCTGGGACACGCCATCGGCCGGCTCGGCTGCTTCTCCGCCGGCTGTTGTTATGGCAAGCCCACGCATCTTCCCTGGGGCGTTACTTTCACCAATCCCCTGGCGGCATACATTTCCGGAACTCCGCTGCGGGTAAAGCTGCATCCGACCCAGCTTTACGAGTCGCTGGTGGAAGCAATCAATTTTGTCATTCTGGTGCGCTTGTTCAAGCACAAGAAGGGCGACGGCGAAGTGCTGGGCGCTTATCTGTTTCTGTACGGGTTCGCGCGCTTCTTCCTGGAGTTTCTGCGCGACGACCCGGATCGCGGTTCCGTGTTTCACAACACCATGAGCGTCACGCAACTGATTGCCATACTCATGGTCGTTCTCGGCGGGGTGCTGTGGATACGCCGGGGCAAGAATGCGCCCACAAAGATGGCTAAAGCTGCAGCGAAGTGATTAAGGCCGTCAGCCGCCGGCCGCCGGTGTGCAAAGCCGCGTGGATTAAGCCCGCAGCGCGGGCGAAATGCGGTAGCCCCACGCAAGCCTGGGGCGCCGGCAAGGCGGGCCTGAGGCAGGCGCAGCGAATGTCGAGTCCGGAGCCTGTCACCCATCGCGACTTTCACGCCGCCGCCACCGATGCGGGCCGGCGGCTCGATCAATTCCTGGCCAGCCAACTCCCCGATCTTAGCCGCGTGCGGGTACAGGAGCTTATCCGGCAGGGCAAGGTATTGGTGAACGGCGAGGCGGGCAAGCCGGCCCGGAAGCTCCGCGGCGGAGAGCGCGTGGTCATCACCGGCCCGGTGCAGCTCCCGCCCTTGCGCGCGGTGGCGGAGGCCATTCCTCTCGAGGTGATTTACGAGGATGACGACCTCGCCGTAGTTAACAAGCCTGCCGGAATGATGGTGCACGCCGGAGCCGGCGCCACCGCGGACGCGCGCAACCGGGGGACGCTGGTGAATGCGCTGCTGCATCGCTTTGGAAGGCTCTCCGCCGCCGGCGGCGAATTGCGGCCCGGAATCGTACACCGCCTCGACCGCCATACCAGTGGACTGATCATCGTGGCCAAGAACGACCGGGCCCACCTTCGCCTGGCCCGGCAATTCGCGGACCGCGAAGTGCATAAGCGGTACACTGCGCTGGTGCAAGGCTGGATGAAAGAGGACCAAGGCACGATAACCGGCGCCATCAGCCGCGACCGGGTAAGGCGCGCGCGCATGACCACAAGGCGCCGCGGCGGGCGTTCCGCCGTCACGCACTGGCGGGTGCGGGAACGCATTGCCGGGCCGTATGGCCGGTTCACCTTGCTGGAGGTTGGCATCGAGACGGGCCGCACTCATCAAATCCGCGTGCATCTGGCATCGGCGGGCCATCCGGTGGTTGGAGATACGTTATACGGGGCCGCACGCGAGATCAAACCCAGCGGCGCGGCCCATGCCGCGCCTCCGGCCCTGAAAAGAAATTTTCTGCACGCTGCGGAGATTGAATTCTCTCATCCCCGGACCGGCGATTTGCTCAAGCTGTCGGCGCCCTTACCTCAAGAGCTGGTTCAGCTCCTGGGGAGGTTGAGGGTCTGCAATTGAGACCGGGCGCCGGCTAACGGGTATTCCTCGTAAGCATGTCCATCCGGCGCGTCTGCCGGGGACGCAGGATAGGCGCGGTCTTTCATCCCTCGGTCTGAAGTTGACGAGGCCCCCGGCCGCTGCCGAACTTCGCCTTCTTCGACCTTAAACCTGCCGATAAGCCCTTGCAGATCGAGCGCCAGGTTGCTGAGTTCCTCGCAAGCTTTTGCCGATTGCTGCGCCCCGGAAGCCGAGTCGTGCGAAATCTTGGCGATCTCACCAATGCCGGAGTTGATCTGTTCCGTAGTGCTGGCCTGCTGAGTGGCGGCGGTGGCAATCTGCGCGATCATATCCGCGGCCCGCTCGGAGCCGCTGATGATTTGCTGCAGCTTGGCGCCCGCTTCCTTCGTGGCGACAACTCCCTGCTCGACTTCGGCCGTCCCCCGCTCCATGGCGGTAACCGCCGCTTTGGTTTCCTGTTGAATGGAGGAGATCATGTCGGCGATTTCTTTGGTGGCTTTGGTGGTGCGCTCGGCCAGTTTGCGCACCTCGTCGGCGACTACGGCAAAGCCGCGCCCCTGGTCGCCGGCGCGGGCCGCTTCAATGGCCGCATTCAAGGCCAGCAGGTTGGTCTGATCGGCAATCTCATCGATCACGCCCACGATTTTCCCGATCTGATCGGAACGCTTACCCAACTCCGCGACTTGGGCCGCCACGTTGCCCACAGCTTCAGCAACGCTCCGCATCATGTCCACGGCCTTGTCCACCACCTTGCCGCCGTCGCGCGCATCGTCAGCGGCATGCTGCGCGTTCCCGGCGACCTGATTGGAATTCGAGGAGACCTCCCCGACCGAAGCCGCCATCTGCTGCATGGCGGTGGCGATCTGCGCCGTCTGCGATTGCTGGGTCTGGGAGCCTTGGGCCATCTGCATCGCCGAGGCCGAAATCTCCTCGCTGGCGCTGGCCAGTTGCTGCGTGCTGGTCGTCACCTGGCGCATCAAGCTCTGGAGGTTCTGTATGAAGGTATTAAACCAGTGACTGAGTTCCCCGATCTCGTCCTGGGAGGTCACCGGGATTCTTTGCGTAAGGTCTCCCTCGCCCTCGGCAATGTCTTTCACCCGGGCGGTCAGCCGCGAGAGGGGCAGCGAGACGCGGCGTTCGACCATGGCCGTAAGCACCATCGCGCAGGAAGCCGTGAGCAGGAAAAATATCCACCCGGAAACTTTCTGGCGATTGGTCCAGGTGGTCACGCTGTCCAACTGCGCTTGAAAATCTTTGGAGAGCGTGGTGCGCAGTTCCTGCAGCGACGCTTCCATCCGCTGGTTATCCTGGGCCAGTGCAGCCACGGCGGCCTGGGTCTGCTCGTTCATGTTCCCTTTACTGTCGATCATGTTGGAATAGACCGCCGTGGAATGCCTGGTTAGTTCCGAAAATTGCTCCAGGAGTCCGGAGACTTCTTTCTGCCGCTCCGGATCGAAGTCCAGGTGTTGCTGGACGGACTTGAGGGCGGTGGTCACGGCCTGGGCAGGTTCATCGGCCTGCGCCAAGGCGCTCTTGTCCTGCATGACCAGCACCGCGTCGGAGTAGGTCTTGGTAAGCTTCTGGAACGCGGCGCCGGCTTCCTGGCTGTTCAGCGTCGCCGGAAACAGGGAAGCGGAGGCAATCTCCATGTGGGTTTGCGTCTGGGTCCCGGTCCACTGCACCATCAGCAGGAGCGCCACATACCCCGCCCCCAACACCGCAATTGCCAGCCTGATTCTGCTCTTGATGCTCAGCGTTTTCATGGTCTCGTGCTCTCCCGTGGCCTGCCGCGCGGCCACCCCCTCACTCCACGTGCAAGGTTTTTACGCCGGCGGTATCGGCCGAGCTGCTGACGTAGCCGATGGCGCCTTTGGTCTTGGCAACATAGGCCACGATGTCGGCGTCGGAGCCGAGCTGTTTGGGCATGGACGCTTTGCCGGTGAACACCAGGCTGCGGTAGTACATCTGCAAAGCCGAGTCGGTTTTGCCGAGATACTGCTTCAGGAAGGCTTCGTGGGCCGCCCCGCCTTTGGCCAGCACCGGCTGAACATGAGAACCATCGGCCAGCGAGCTGGTGTTTTCCAGAAAGACGTTCTTAATTTCATCGCTCGATACCGAACTCGCACCCACACTGGAATTGGCGATCACTTTGACTTCGGCCGCCCGGGCACAGAGCGAAACAAAGATCAGCATCAGGAAAAGGAATTGCAATCGTTTCATCAAAGTCTCCTTTGCTCGTCGTATTCTGCCTCGCCTTTAAAAGCTGAAGCCGGTTCGGACAACGGCCATATTCGTTGTCGGATTTAACCCATCCGGGTTCACCGCCGAATAGAAGCCATGGGCCGTTAATGGGCTGCCGTATCCGTCCATGAAATGGGCTTCGACCTTGGCGTACCAGAACTTCGTAAGGTCAAACCGCAGAGTTACGGCCTCGTCGGAGATGTGATTCGCGGCGGGGTCTGGAGTGGCGGGCTGGCTCACGTAATAGTGGGAGGTATAGGTACCGAACTCCAGGGTCTTGTTGAAGCGATAGGCCGCCGTCAGGAACCATCCCTTGTCGCTGAGGTCGCTGTAAGCCGTCACGCCGTAGACAGTTGTTTCGGGCACCTCTTTGTTCCTGCGGAATTCCCCGGTGAAATGCCACTGGCCGATGGCATAGTCGCCATACGCAGCGGTTATTTCGTTGGGCGACCGGTACTGGACGTCTAAGGGAAGTCCTCCCATAGCCAGGACTTCGGCATGCACATCCACGGTCTGCCCCAACTGGGAAAGGCCAATGGTCAGGCCCCGGACCGGCGTCTCCCACCGCAGATCGCCGCCCACCACAAGGCCGCTCATGCTGGTTATGGGCATTCCGTCCGAAGCGGTGGAATAATAGTACCCGCCCCTGGGGTTGCTTTCCCGGGCGCCGCCGTATGCCGTATATCTCAGGTTCCCGCCCTTGTGAAACGAAACCTGCCCGTACACATCGCCGCCGGTATGCGCAATGTAGTCGTCGCGCAGGTCCAGGGGGTAAACGCCTTGCGGCAGCAAAGCAAACGTCTGCATCGAGTCCATGTCTTGAGTATCGTTGTACAGGCCAAGGGCACTCTTCACCTTGCCGCCCCGGACGCCGAACCAGCTCTTGAACCTATAGTCCACGTAGCCCCAGTCCAGCTCCGGTTGCCACTTTCCGAGCTGACCCACGTTGCGGAAATACAGTTGCGCGCCCACGCGCAGCTTGTCGGTAAGCGAGGTGGACATGTTGAATCCGCCGTCGGTAAAGGCCGGACTGCCGGTCCTGGTTGGCATGGTCAGGAAATTGTTATGGTCCGAATAGGCATAGCCTTGCGAGGCAAAGCTGTGAACCTGGACTTGATCCCCGCCCACGGTGAAGTCGAACTGCGCTTGCAGCACCGCTGGAACGGCAAACAGGACTGCCGCCAGAACTGCGATTTTCATAAGGAATACATGTTTGTGCATGGATCGTCCCCTTCTTGATCTCGTCGTCGCGTGGTACTCGTCCTTCTTGCAGCCGCAACCCTTGGGCTTCCGGGCTTGCGCGCCGCCCTGCGGAAGAGCGCCGTCACCGCGCCCATTGCCCTGTGTGATTCTCCTCGAGTTCGTCTCGCGGCGAGCATACGCTTCTTTCTCCCCAGCACAACATCGGCCATAAGTGCACAATCATTTAAAAAATTAGAAAGATTTAACGTGAGCGGGAAGCGCGTTGCGGCTCTCTTATCCCGTCTGCGGGTGGCCCCACGGCGGTTTTCACGTCCAGAGCTGCTAGCCCGCCCTGGTGTTCCGGCTATAATGAAAATGAGCCCATGAAGGCATTCTTCATCATCCCCAGCATCGCTACCCTGGCATGTGCGCTGGCGGCTGTGCCCGCAGCCAATGCGCAGTTCCCCGACGCTCCCTCCGCCGCACGCCAGTCAGGAAACGAAGCCCAAGCTCCGCCGCGGCCGGCGCCTACGCCCACTCCCGCGCCAGCCAAATCCTCGGCGCCGCAACCAACTCCGGCGCCGGCGGACGGTCCGGCGCCTCGCCGGGCCGCGGCTGAAGCAGGCGCGCGGTCAACCGACGTCCCCATCACCACCATCCGCAGGTCCGTGGACGAGGTCAATGTCATATTTACCGTGACCGATAAGCATGGGCAATTCGTCAAGAACCTGACGCAACCGGATTTTCGGGTGCTGGACGACCGGCAGCCGCCGCGGCAGATCGTCAATTTCAGTCGTGAGACCAATTTGCCTCTGCGGGTGGGCTTGCTGGTGGATGCCAGCAACTCCATTCGCGACCGGTTCAGGTTCGAACAGGACTCCGCCATCGAGTTCCTGAACCAGATTGTGCGGCCCAAGTCCGACCAGGCCTTCGTCATCGGGTTCGACACCACTCCGGAGGTGACGCAAGACTTCACGGACAATACCGAGGACCTGGCGCACGGGGTGCGGATGATGCGGCCCGGAGGGGGAACCGCGCTATTCGATGCCGTGTACTACGCCTGCCGCGACAAGCTGATGAAGGCTCCGGCGGCGGGTCCGGTGCGCCGCGCCATCGTTCTGCTCAGCGACGGGGACGACAACCAGAGCCGCGTCACCCGCGAAGAAGCCATTGATATGGCCTTGCGTGCCGAAGTGATCCTTTACACCATCAGTACGAATTCCACCGGCTATAAGGAGAAGGGAGACCGGGTGTTGGAGCGCATGGCGGAGGCGACCGGCGGCCGGTCGTTCGCTCCCTTCAAGGCTGAGGACGTGGCCAATGCCTTCACGGAAATTCAGGACGAGTTGCGCAGCCAATATTCCATCGCTTACAAGCCAACCAGTTTCGTACCCAACGGGCGCTACCACGCGATTGAGATTCTGGTGGCCAATCACAAGGACCTGAAGGCGCGCGCCCGGCAAGGTTACTTCGCACCCAAAGAATAGGAAAGCCCCAAGCTCCAAGCACGAAGCGGCAGGCCAGACTCGCCGCGTCCGGCTTGGGACTTGAAGCCGGCAGCTTGGAGCTTAACGGTTCACCCGCGTTTCAGCTCAATGAATACCTGGCGGGCGCATTCTTTCAGCGTTTCGAACACGCCGGAGCCTTGAGAAGCAACGGCTTCGAACACCGGCTCTCCCCGGCGCATCAATTCCTTCTTCATCACTTCGAGGGGCAGAATATTCGGCAGGTCGCGCTTGTTCAACTGCAGCACGTAAGGGATCTTGTGAAAATCGTAACCGTGTTCCTGCAGGTTCTGCTGGAGGTTGTCGAGCGCTTCGTAATTTGCGTCCATGCGTTCCTGCTGGGAGTCGGCAACAAAGACCACCCCATCAACCCCGCGCAGGATCAACTTGCGGCTGGCATCGTAGAAAATCTGGCCGGGAACGGTATAGAGATGAAAGCGCGTCCGGAAACCGCGCACCGTGCCCAAATCCAAAGGCAGGAAATCGAAAAACAAGGTGCGGTCGGTCTCGGTGGCGAGCGAGATCATTTTGCCCTTCTGCTTCTCGCCGGTGTTCTCATAGACAAATTGCAGGTTGGTCGTCTTGCCCCCCAAGCCCGGGCCATAGTAGACAACCTTGCAGTTGATCTCGCGAGCTGCGAAATTGATAAAGCTCAACGCTCGCCTCGGAGTACTGCGCCTAACCACAATTAAATCTTGCAGTTGGCGGGTTTCGCAACCTTTGCGCTACGCCCCCCTCGCGCCCGGAGTTCCCGGCCGGCAGTTGCCACCCGGCCCAAGGCTCCGTCGCGCCATGCTACGCCGGTGGAGGGGCACTGCTGGATTTATACCACAGTGTCCCCGCGCGCGAACGCCGGGAGCTGCGCCGCGCCGAACCAAACGTAACGGCAAAATCCGGTACTTTCGTAACCTCAGCTTCCCCCGCCGGCATCTTCCAGGGCGCTGAGAACTTCGTCGTCCACCTGCCACTTCTTCAGTATGGCGATGATGACCCGGGTGGTAAAACCTGCCCGCGTCAACGCCCGGAATATCTTCGCCGCCTGGCGGCCATCGGCCGGTTTGCGCACCCGCTTGCGGGCCAGATATTGGCGGGCAAGTTTTTCTTCGTTCACCCCGGCGTAAACCTCGTTCACGGTCTTTTGGATGATGTCGGCGTGCACGCCCTTGTTTTTCAGGTCGCTGACCACCCGCAGCCGGCCAAATTTTTCGTTCTCGCGGCGATAACCGGAATAGGCGGCGGCGTACTGGGTGTCATTCAGGTAGTGCTGGTCCTTCAGCCGGAGCACCACCCGCTCCACCAGAAGTTCTCCTTCGTCCTGGCCGGAAACGCGGCGGCGGAGCAGGCGCTTCAGTTCGGCGACCGAGCGCATTTGGCGCGCCAGCGCTCCCACCGCGTACTCATAGAGGGCGGCTTCGTCGTAGGGAGGCTTGCGCCGGGAGAACGCCATACTTACGCTCTATCGCCCCAGATCGGAGCGGTAGCCGGCGGAGTGCATTTCCTCGCGGGCCGCATCGCCGGTGGAAGAAATGCCCTGCACGCGCAACTTGAAATCGTCGGGGTTGGAGGCATTTTCCAGCGCCGTCTCGTAAGCGATCAAGCCTTGTTGATACAGGTCGTAAAGCGACTGATCGAAAGTCTGCATGCCGTATTGCGAGGTGCCGGCGCTGATGGCCTCGTGGATGCTGCGGGTCTTTTCCGGGGTCACCAGGCACTCGCGAATATAGGCGGTAGTGACCATGACTTCCACCGCGGGCACGCGCCCTTCGCCATCGGCGCGGCGCACCAGGCGCTGGCTGACGACGGCGCGCAAGGTGGCCGCCAGTTGCAGGCGAATCTGTTTCTGTTCCGGCGGAGGAAACACCGAAATGATGCGGTTGACGGTTTCCACCGCGTCCAGCGTGTGCAAGGTGGAAAACACCAGGTGGCCGGTTTCGGCGGCGTGCAGCGCCGTGGCGATGGTCTCCAGGTCGCGCATTTCGCCCACCAGGATCACGTCCGGGTCCTGGCGCAGGCTGGCCCGCAACGCGGACGCAAACGAAGGCGTGTCCACCTCGACTTCGCGCTGGTTCACGAACCCTTTTTTGTCCCGGTGCAGAAATTCTATGGGGTCCTCGATGGTGATAATGTGCTCGGCGCGGGTGGAATTGATGCGGTCCACGATGGCGGCGAGCGTGGTCGATTTCCCGGAGCCGGTGACCCCCGTCACCAGCACCAAGCCGCGCGGCTCGTTGCAAATCCACTCCACAATCTTGGGCAGATAGAGCTCCTCCAGCTCCCTGATTTTGGTGGGAATCACGCGCAGGACCACGCCCACGTTGCCGCGCTGCTGAAACACATTGACCCGGAACCGCCCCAGTCCCGCCACGCCGTATGCCAAATCGAACTCGGCGTTTTCCTTGAACTTCTGTTTCTGCCGGTTGGACATCATGCCGAAGGCCATGCTGAGCATTTCTTCGGCGGAAATGCGGGGTTGGTCGGTCAGCGGCACCAGCTCGCCGTCCACCCGCAGGCAGGGGTAGTTGCCGACTTTCAGGTGCAGGTCGCTGGCCTTGCGCTCTACGGCAATCCGGAGCAGATCGTCAATTTGCATAGCACACAAATCTCCCCGGAGCCAGAAATTAGCACGTCAGCCAGGTAAGTTTCCAGTTACCAAGGAATCTAGCCCTTCCAGGGTTCGTCGGCGCTGCCGCCATAAATGCTGGGCACCTTCGACCCCATAGGACGCAGGCACGCCGCCAGTTGCGCGCGATGATGCACGGAATGGTTGTTCGCAAACAACAGGAAGCGAAAGACGGGCGCGGTCATCACCCCGTAAAAATCCACCGGGGTCAGCAGCTCTTCCGGAGTCATCGACCGTACCCGCGCCACGGCGGCGCTGCCTTCTCTGCCGTAAAATGCCACCAGATCGGCGATCGACTTGGGAGCTTCCTTGCGGGGCGATTCCAGCGAAAACTTCCGGGCGGCGATATTCTCCAAAAATTGAACATCCCCATCGGCAAGGTGCCAGGCGAGTTCAAAAGCGGTGCGGGCCTTGGGGTCCAGGCGGTAATCACGCCGGGCTTCCGGCACCGCCGCCAGAACCTTCCCCGTAACCTGCATCTCCCGCTCCAGGCTGTCCAGCATCAGATGGGTAAAGGCCAGGGCAAACTCCGGTGTGTTGACGATCCCGGTTGCGGCTTTCACACGTAACTCCTTTGCTCTAGGCGCCCACGGAATGTTCCTTGCCCACGGGCACGGACACGAGCCAGTGATATTTGTCTTCGGTTTGACCTTCCAGGATGCCAAAGAAATCCTTTTGCAAAGTTTTGGTCACCGGGCCTACGGCGCCGTGGGCCACGGTGATTCTGTCCACGGACCGGATGGGCGTGATTTCGGCCGCGGTTCCGGTAAAGAAGAGTTCGTCGCCGATGTACAAGAATTCGCGCGGAATCATCTGCTCGATGACCGGAATGCAGTGGTCCTTGGCCAAGCGGATCACGCAATCGCGGGTAATGCCCGGCAGCACCGAGTTCCCCATCGGCGAGGTGTACAGATTGCCATTGCGCACCACAAACACGTTTTCTCCCGAGCCTTCGCTGACGAAGCCTTGCGCATCCAAAGCAATCCCTTCGGCGTAACCGTTCTGCACCGCCTCCATCTTGATCAATTGCGAATTCATGTAGTTGGCGCCCGCCTTGACCATGGCCGGCAGGGTGTTGGGCGCCAAGCGCGTCCAGGATGACACGCAAACATCCACCCCTTCTCCCCGCTCCGAGAGGTACTTGCCCCAGGAGAAGTTGGCGATGTACACCTCCAGCGGGCACGCAGCCGCATGGACTCCCAGCTCGCCAAACCCGCGGAAGGCAATCGGCCGGATATAACACGGCCAGACTCCATTGACGGCCACCAGGCGGGACATGGCCTGGACCAATTCTTCACACGTATAAGGCAGCTCCATGCGGTAGACTTTGGCGGAATCCAGCAGCCGCCGCATGTGTTCCTGGGGGCGGAAAATAGCCGGCCCCTGGGGCAGGGAATAACAGCGAACCCCCTCAAAAACCGAGGTGCCGTAATGAACCACGTGCGATAACACGTGAATCTGCGCCTCGTCCCAGCCGATCAACTTCCCGTTATGCCAAATCTTGTCTGTCTTGGGTACCATGCCTGCTCCTCCCCGGGCACGCTGGACCGGAAGCCGCGCCGGGCAAAACCTCGCTTCCCGCGCCTTCCCGGCATGATGCAAAGGCCCTCTCATTATATCCGAGGCAGAAGGGTACCCGGCGGCCCCTGCGTCCTGGAGGTTCACGATGGGTTGCGCAGCGCGCGGCGAATTGGATTGCCGGCGGCGCTAACCGTCTTCCCATTCCGCTCGCGGAGTTCGTCGCCCCGGAAATAACGGCCGGGGTGGGCGCTCATCTCCGGCATGGCCGTAAACGGCTTGGCGTAATCATTCCGCGCATTCCAGAAAAGAAAGCCGAGGCCGCCTTGCGCTTTGGCCGCCGTCACTTGCTTGAGGATGTATTCCGGGGAGTAAGTTTTGGTGCGCCAGGCAAAGGCTTGCAGCCAGGGCCGCAGAACTACGCCGCTGCCCGCGGTAATCTGCCGGAACCGCTCCATGGACTCGCCGATAAAGTGCTCGGGAGCGTCCCCCGGGTCCTGGTAGCCGTCCATGCCGAAGAAGTGGGAAGGATAGACCATGGGCGAGAGCACATCGCAATGCCGCGCCATGCGGGTAATCTCCTGCCCGGTGTGCAATAGATCGATGGAGCGCTGCCAGGCCATGACGCCGAACACATCGAGCGAAAACAGCACGCCGGCGCCGCGCAATTGCGCTTGCGCCTGAGCCAGAAAACTGTCGAGCACATCGGCGCGCTGCCAGCCGGGATGAGTTTTCTCATAGTCGAAGCGGGCGTCTTTCTGGTCGCCTTCGGCGGGAAAGCGCACATAATCGAACTGCACTTCATCCACGCCGCAGGCGGCGGCGTAACGGGCCAGCGCGAGGTTGTACTCCTGCACCGTCTGGTTGGAAGGGTCGGTCCACACCAGTTTGCCGTTCTCGCGCCAGGGCTGGCCGGTCTGCCGCGAGTGTACCGCCAGCTCGGGATGGTGGGTCACCAGGTACTCATCCCTGAATATCGCAATACGAGCTATAGCGTGCAGGTTCTGCGCGTGCAGCCAGCGCACATATTTCTGCAGATTGCGGATGGGCGGGGAGACGCGTCCGGCCAGAGGACTCTCCGCCGGAAATACCGCCGGACCTCCCAGCCATTTGCTCGCAAAGGGCACATTGACCAGGCCGTCGCTGTCTTTGACGTCAAAGACCACGGCATTGCCGCCCAACCGGCGCCACTGCCGCACCAGGTCCAGGCCGCGGGCGCTGCCGGCCATCGTCCCCGTCAAATAGATCGCCCGGATTTCAAAATCCCTGGTTACCGGCACCGGGGCTTCGCGCCAATCCTGCTGGTAGCCGGGAACGAGCACAACCTGGCCGGGCTTCAGACTATTGCCCTTCAATCCGTTGTTGGCCTGGCGGATTCCCTGCTCCAGCTCACTGCCGGTCATGTAGGTCGTCTGGGGGAGATAGATATGCACCAGAGTGGCAAGGCTCTGACCGCGCTGCACGAGGTGAGCGGTGGTGCCCGGCGGCGGAACCGCAGTTAATCCCGTCTGCTGCGGCGCCGTGACCGCAGGACCCAGCGCGGCGACCGCGGCAGGAAACGCCCCTCCGGCCGCAGCGGGCAGAATCCGGTAACCGGTGTCGGCCGGCGGAAGCGCCGGCAGCCTTTCGCCGCCCGCCACTGCCGGCAGCGCCGGTTGTTCCCGCATGCGGGCCAGACCGGGTAAAGCGTCAGGCGCCAGGGAAAAGAGCGTGAATCCGAATACCGGAAGGCAAAGGAAGACCGCCACCGCCCAATACTTACTGCACCCCATGAGTCTCATCCCGCAGACATGCCGCCTCCCCGTTATGTCCAGGCGTCCACCCTCGGCCAGCGGGCGGCGGGCCGGTCAATTTCCGCAGGCTCCAGCAGGATAGTAGCACGGGATTGCCGCCCAGATGCATCACTTCGGGCCGCTGTACCTTCGGTGTAACCATTCCCGCCGGAAGGCGCGCGGAAATGGAATATTTTTGGCGGAAGCTGCATCTAACCATAGTGGACCATGCGAGGGGCGGCCAGTGATCGACTTGCGTGATGAGGTGCAGAAGGTCCGGTTCCATCGTTTTGCATCCTTAGGGCATGCTTTTCCATCCCGCGTTGAGCAGCCTCCCTTGACCGTGGAGGGGGTTCCAGGAAGCCAGGCGGGCATTACATGAAAACCGGCCTCAATACCGCACTCGATCCCACCCGGCGCAGCACCGATGCGCAGGAATTTGAAGCTTCCTTGCGCCGCCGCATTATCGGCCAGGACACGGCGATCGAGAAAATGGTCGAAATCTACCAGATGTTTCTGGCGGGCCTGAATCCGCCGGGCCGGCCGGTGGGCAATCTGCTGTTTCTCGGACCCACCGGCTCGGGCAAGACCCGGGTGGTGGAAGCCTGCGCCGAGGCCTTGTTCGGCGATGCCCGCGCCATCATCAAGATCGACTGCGCCGAGTTTCAGCACTCCCATGAAATCGCCAAGCTGATTGGCTCTCCCCCGGGTTATCTCGGCCACCGCGAGACCCATCCGCTGCTCACGCAGGAAGCCCTGAATCAGTGGCATACCGATAGGCTAAAGCTCTCCCTGCTGCTGTTCGATGAAATCGAGAAAGCCTCGGACGCCTTGTGGCAACTGCTGCTGGGAATTCTGGACAAGGCAACGCTCACGCTCGGCGATAACCGCCGCGTGGATCTCTCCGCCTGCATCATCGTGATGACCTCGAACCTGGGCGCGGGCGAGATGGAAGGCCTGGTAACCGGAGGGATGGGCTTCGCGCAAAAACCGCAGGCGATCGACCGGAAGTTCGACGAAAAAATAACGCGCGCGGCGCAGGATGCGGCGCGCCGCAAGTTTTCTCCTGAATTCATGAACCGCATCGACAAGGTAGTGGTGTTCAAGACCTTGCGCCCCGACCATCTGGAGCAAATTCTGGAGATCGAACTGGGCATGGTGCAGCAGCGCATTCTGCATGCCACGGGAAACAGCCAATTCGTTTTTTCCTGCACACCGCCGGTGAAACGGTTCCTGCTCGCGGAAGGTACGGACCCCAAGTACGGCGCCCGCCATCTGAAACGGGCCATCGAGCGCAATGTGGTGTTTCCCCTGGCTAATCTGGTGGCCACCAGTCAGGTGAAGCTGGGAGACTTTGTCCGCATTGACTGGAACGAAGGCCGGATGGTGTTCGTCAAGGAAGCCGAAGGGGCCTTAGTGCCGGTGCTGCTGGAAAGATTTGGCGGCGATGCCGCCGCCCAAACCCATCCCGCCCGCGCGCGCACCGCCGCCAGCCGGCGCGACTTGGGCGCGGCCTCGCCGCTCAATCATAAGTAAGACGATTCGCCCTCCTGGCGCGCGCAGGCCATGCGCGCCGGCGCTCCGGCGTACGCTCGCTTCGCGGTTTCCTAAAGCGATCGCCCAAAAAACGGCTTGCCCTGTTTTTCCGGTCCAATCCCGCGCATAAAATGGACCCATGGAAGAGCGTCCGGTTTGGGGGAGCGTTGCTGTCTTGTTGGCCGCGTTGCTGGCAGCCACGCAACTGTTGGCCGCCGCCGAACCGGAACTTCCCGATCCCGGCAGCGTTCCCGGCATAAGCAAACAACAGCAGGAACAGCTTGGCCTCACCGCCATGCGCGCGGTTTACCAGCAGATGCCGGTGCTCTCCGTTTCCAGTCCCGTAACCGGATATGTGCAAGAGTTAGGCCAGAGATTGCAGGCGGTAATCCCGCAGCCGTATTCGTGGCCGTATCAGTTTCATGTAGTCGCGGAAAAAGAGGTTAACTCCTTTGCTTTGCCCGGCGGCCCAATTTTCATCACGGCCGGAACCATGATTGCCGCCGCCAATGAAGCCGAGTTGGCCGCGGTAATGGCGCACGAAATGTCGCACGTGTACCTGCAACATTCCCTGGGGCCCAAAGCTCAGGGCGCTTCGCCTTCGGTTCTTGACGATACGGGCACGATGCTTACGGACCTGTTTGGGAGCATCGCCGGAGCGCTCACCCACACGGCGGCGGAGGGCGGCGCGGCCAAGTTCATGACGAAATACTCGCGCGCCGACGAGAGCCAGGCCGATGCCGTGGGCGCCATCATCCTGTACCAGGCCGGCTACAATCCGCTGGCCCTGGCCGGTTTCTTCAAGAAGCTTGAGCAACCGGGGAGTGGGATCGCCCCGCAGTGGTTAAGCTATCACCCCAATCCGGGCAACCGCGAGGCTGCCCTCCAGGCGGAAATCCGGGGATGGCCGGCAAAACCGTGGCGGCATGACAGCGCGCAGTTCCTGCAGGCGCAGGACCAAGCCAAAGCGGCGAGAATCTATACGGCCCAGGCGATCGGAGAGGGAGCCAAGCAGGGCCTTTGGGCCCAACAAAACTCCGCGCCGGGCGCATCGCCAGCGGAGGCCACTCCGTCGCCCACCCCGGCGCCGGCCGCCGGCGGCATCAGTGCGCAGAAGGTACCGGTGAGCGGCCATTTTGTGCGGCTGCAAACCGCCGAGTATCGCATATCTTACCCGGAAAACTGGCAGGTGCTTCGGGACCAGCACTCTGCGGCGGCGACTATTGCGCCGCCCGGCGGTTTTGCGCGGGACGCGGTCGCCTATGGCGTCGTGATCAATCAGTTCCTCCCGCCTGCCGCCAACGAACCGCTGGCTCAGGCGGCGGCCGATCTCATCAGTTCGATCACCCAGCAGAGCCCGGAACTGCGGGTGGCGGGCAACCCGCAGGAGATTACCGTCCGGGAAATTCGGGGCCGCTCAGTTGAGCTGATGGGTATTTCTCCCGTGCAGCAGAATGGGAAAGCCGAGGCGGAGCACGATTGGCTTGTCGCCCTGCCGCGGAGCGCCGGCGGGCTGTTGTATTTGGTCTTTGTCTCTCCGGAAGGCGATTTTGCCTACTTGCGCCCGGTATTTCAGCGGATGCTCCGGAGCTTGCGGGTGCAGTGAAGCGGTCGTTGGCCGTTCTACTGCCTCAAGGCATAGTAGCCCGCGCGGGTTTGGACCTTCTGATTCTTGTCCTTGGTTTTGATCTCGACCTTGCGGAAGCGGCCGTCGAGGTTCGTGTTGGTGGGAGTATAGCCGATATTGTATTGTGACCGGAGTTCCTCGGCTATCTGGCTAAAAGCGTCCTTGAGTTTCGTCTCATTGTTGCCGGCCTCGATGGCCCGGCCGCCGGTGTCGCGCGCCAGATCCTTCATCAAGCGGTCGCCGCTATAGCCCATGCCGGCGGAAAAATAGAATCCGCGGTCGGCAATCAGGATCACATAGACCATGGCGTCCGCCCTCTGCGCGGCCTCCACGGCTTCCTTAATGGTCTCCTGACTGCCTTCGTCCTCGCCGTCGGTGAGGATAATCAACGCCTTGCGCCCCACTTCATTGGCCAGTTTTTCCCGCGAACTAAGCCAGATGGCGTCGTACAGCAAAGTGCCGCGGGGGTTGTTCGACGTGGGCAACGGACCACCGCCCAAGCCGGGCGGGCCGCCGCCGGTCCCGCCGGCGTTGATCTTGGCCCGCTCCAATGCCGCCCGCAGGTCCTTCACCGAAGTGGTGAAATCCTGAAGCAAATCCACATTTACGTCGAAGCTGATAACAAAGGCGAGGTCCTTATCGGTAAGCACCTGCCGCAGAAATTCGCCGCCGGCTTCTTTTTCCATTTCCAGCACGCGCATCTGGCTGGCGCTGCTATCGATGAGGATGCCCAGCGTCAATGGCTGGTTCGTCTCGGCCGTGAAGAACTTGATGGTCTGCGGCTTGCCATCCTCGAAAACCTGAAAATCGTCCTTCGTCAGGTGCGGGATCAGCAGGCCGTGCTTGTCCTTGACGTTGAAGAACAGGTTCACCACGTTCACGTTGGATTTGAACGTGGTCAAATCCCCCTGGTCCGCCGTCCCGGAAGTCTGCGCCGTGGCCAGGCCGGCGCCCGCCAGCAGAAACAGCAGGCACGCCGCAAGCGAAGCTGAAAATCTCACATAAGATGACATAGCGAAACGCCGCCCGATTTCTTGCTGCCAGAACCGCGCAGCAGGCTGGTACCCGAAATACCGCCAGCTATATTCTAAGCCCGCGGCTCTCATCTACTATAGATACGGGAAGTGCGGAATAAAGTTGGTTTACCATAGCGGAAGCGAATAAAACGCATGATAAAAAGCTCCAGCACGCTGCTCCGTGTTTCTCTGGTTTGGTTGTTGGCGGTGATGCCTGCCGGCCTGGCCCGGGCACAATCCCCGGCTGCGGCCAGGGACGCGAACGCGGCTGGCGCTGCCGGCAGCGCGGCTTCCCCGCCGCAGCAACAGCTTCCGGAGGCTCCCCAGCCGCAGAACAACGTTCCGCCGGCGCCTGCGCCGAGTCCGGACACCGCCTCGCCGGCGTCTTCTCCGGAACCGGCAGCCGGTGGAACCGGAGCCTCCGAACCGCCGCCCCATGCGGTTACTACGGTCAAGCCCGGGACCCCTCCAGCCCTGCCGGCCACCCCCCGCGAGCAGCTTTATACCCTGACCAAGGCCGTTAACTTCGTGCTGGTGCCGGTAACCGTCAAGGACAGTGACGACCATCTGGTGGCAGGGCTGCTGCCCAAGGATTTTTCGGTTTATGAGGACGGCGAGCGGCAGAAAGTCAGCTTCTTTACCAGCGATCCGTTTCCGCTTTCCGCGGCCATCGTCCTCGACCTGGGACTGGCAAACAGCGACTGGAAAAAGGTCCGCGACACCTTGCCGGCGTTGGTAGGCGCCTTCAGCCAGTTCGACGAAGTCGCCATTTTCACTTACAGCAACGTCGTGCAAAAGGTCCAGGATTTCAGCGGCGTAAATGCCGGCCAGCTTGCCGCGTCGTTGCTCAAATTGAAAAGCCAGACCGGCGTCATGGGAGGGGTGCCGGTCTTGGGCGGCCCGTTAGGCAACTCCAGCCCGAGCGTGAATGGCCAGCCGGTGCTGCCGAACACGCCGGCGGTTGCGACTTATGAAAGAGAATCCCACGTGCTGAACGACGCCATTTTCGCCGCGGCCGGAGAGCTGAGCAAACGCGATCCTACGCGGCGGAAAATTCTGTTCGTCATCAGCGATGGACGCGAATTGGGAAGCGCCAACAAATACAAGGACGTATTACGCGTCCTGCTTACCCGCCAAATCTCGGTATATGCGCTGGGCGTGGGCGGCGGCGGGATGCCCGGCTACCGCGAACTGGAGAGGATTCGTATTCCCACCCAGGGCTACGGCGACATCTTGCCCAAATACGCTTCGGCCACCGGGGGCCAGGTATTGCCCGAATTCGGGCAGAAGGCCATCGAAGACGCCTACGCGCTCGTCACCGAAGAAGCCCGCAACCAGTACACCCTCGGTTACAACACCGCCGCGCGGCCGGCAGGCGGCTATCGCAGCATCGAGGTCCGCGTAGGTCGTCCCAACCTCAAGGTCTTCGCGCGAGACGGATATTATTCCTTGCCGCCGGGGAAGTAGCTGTTTTACTGCAAAAGCCCTTCCACCACCTTATAGGTGGCGGCCAGGGCTTCGTCGAGCGCTTCGGGGTTTTTGCCGCCGGCCTCAGCCAAGTCAGCACGGCCGCCGCCGGAGCCGCCCACCTTTTCCGCCAGAGGTTTGATTACCTTGCCCGCTGGCACCCGGCCGGAAAGGTCTTTGGTCACGCCCACAATCAGCGATACCTTGCCCTCGGAAGCCGACCCCAAGGCCACGACGCCGGAGCCGAGCTTATCGCGGAGCTGGTCCACCAGGGTGCGCATTTGCGGACGCTCGAGGTTGTCCACGCGCTGCGCCAGCACTTTAATGCCTTTGATTTCCCGTACCTGCTCCGCAACCGAGGCGGTTGCCGCCGCCGCCGATTTCATGCGCGCCTGCTCCAACTCCTTGCGCAGGCGCTTGATCTCTTCGCCGCGGTCTTCCAGTTCCCGGCGCAGCGCCGTGGCCAGCGAGCCTTCTTCGCCGGAGCGCACCACGGCCCGCGCCACCTGCTCCAATTCGTGATCGGCCTGGAAATGGCTCAACGATTCCATCCCCGCCACCGCTTCCACGCGCCGCACGCCGCTGGATACGCTGGTTTCCCGCAGTATCTTCAGCAATCCGATTTCGCCGGTGGCTTGGGTGTGCGTGCCTCCGCAAAGCTCGGTGGAGAAGTCGCCGATTTTTATCACGCGCACCCGGTCGCCATACTTCTCGCCAAACAGGGCCATGGCGCCCATTTCATTGGTGGCGGTTTCGATGGGCACGTTCTCGCAGACCTGCACCGGATCGTTGCGCAGCACTTCCCGGTTGATGAGGTCTTCGATGTCTTGCAGTTCCTCATCCTCGACCCCGGCAAAATGGGAAAAATCAAAACGCAGGTAACCGGGCGCCACCAGCGAACCTGCCTGTTTGACATGCGTCCCCAGCACATTGCGCAAAGCCGCGTGCAGCAGGTGAGTGCCGGTATGGTGACGCATGGTCTGGCCGCGGGTTTCGGCATCGACCACCGCGTCCACCTTGTCTCCCACCTTCAGCGGCAGGCGCGCCAGCACGCGATGCGCGCGCACGCCTTGCACCGGGTAGTAACCTCCGCGCACTTCGGCTATCACGGTATTGCCGCGCGGAGTCTTGAGCCAGCCGGCGTCGCCTACCTGCCCGCCGGATTCGGCATAGAAAGGCGTGTGGTCGAGCACCACTTCGCCTTCCTGGCCGCCGGCCAGCGCATGCGTTCCCTGCCCGGTAGCCGGATCTATGATGGCGAGCACCTCGCAATCCGGCGTTTCCGTCTCGCGATAGCCGGTAAACTCCGTTACCCGCACCTCGCGATAGGCCGGGGAGGCACTCTGCTTGGCGCCGCCCTTCCAACTGGCCTGCGCGCGGGCGCGCTGTTCGCTCAGGGCGTGGTCAAAGCCGGCTTGATCGAAGTGAATGCCCTGGTCGCGCACGGCATCGGCGATGAAATCCAGCGGCAAGCCAAAAGTGTCGTACAGCTTGAAGGCCTTTTCGCCGGAATACATGGCGCGCGCCAGCGGGTTCTGGCGCCTGGCTTCCGCCAGCGGGGCCAGGTCTTCTTCGAGCCGGGCCAGGCCAAGGTTCAGGGTGTGCGCAAAGCGCGTTTCCTCCGTCCGCACCACTTTGGCCACGCGCGGAGCCGATTCGGCCAGCTCGGGATAAGCGTCCTGCATCCGGCCGCGCACCGCGTGCACCATTTCAAATAGAAACGGCTGGTCTTGTCCCAGCAGGCGGCCATGACGAATGGCGCGGCGAATGATCTTGCGCAACACGTATCCGCGGCCTTCATTGGCGGGCATCACGCCGTCGCTGATGAGGAAAGTCGCCGCGCGGGCGTGGTCGGCAATCACCCGCAGCGAGGCCGCCGACGCGGAGTGCGCTTCCTTGTCAAGTTCGGTTTGCAGGGCGGCGCCGGTCAATTCCGCGGCGCGCCGGATAAGCGGCTGAAACAGGTCGGTATCGTAGTTCGAGATGCAGCCTTGCAGCACGGCCGCCACCCGTTCCAGGCCCATGCCGGTATCAATGGACGGCTTCGGCAGCGGGTGCAGGTTGCCGCCGGCATCGCGGTCGAACTGCATGAACACCAGGTTCCAGATTTCCACGTAGCGGCCGCACTCGCAGCCGAACGGGCAATCTTTGTGCCCTTCGGCGGAGGCTTCCGCGCCCATGTCGTAATGGATTTCGCTGCACGGGCCACAAGGGCCGGTGTCGCCCATCTGCCAGAAATTATCCTTCCGGCCCAGTTCGTGAATGCGCTCCGCCGGCACGCCCTGTTCGCGCCACAGGCGGTAAGCCTCGTCGTCGCGGGGAACGCCTTCGTCGCCCTTGAAGACGGTACAAAATAGCCGCTCCGGGGAAATGCCGTACCACTCGGGCGCGGTCACCAGTTCCCAGGCAAAGGCAATCGCCTCACGCTTGAAGTAATCGCCGAAGGAAAAATTCCCCAGCATTTCGAAGAAAGTGTGATGGCGGTTGGTGAATCCAACATTCTCCAGGTCGTTGTGCTTGCCGCCGGCGCGGACACATTTCTGCGAAGTAGCGGCGCGGCGGTAGTCGCGCTTCTCCAGCCCCAGAAACACGTCCTTGAACTGGTTCATGCCGGCATTGGTAAACAGCAGAGTGGGATCGTTGGCCGGCACCAGCGGCGAGGAATGCACCTCGCGGTGGCCCCGCTGGACAAAATAGTCCAGGAACATGCGCCGAATTTCCGCACCGCTCATCTTTTTCATGAAATACTCGCGGGCAAGGTAATCTTTAGATTTTAGCAAAACCCGCGGCCGCACTCGGGAATGGAAAAGAAGCTGACGCCCGAACGGCAACAACGCTTGCAGCGCATACGGGAAACGGAATAGCCTGCGGCTATGTCCAGCGGCACCGACCATCTTCTGCTCGAGCTCTTTGTAATTTTTGGCTCGGCGAAAATCTTCGCGGAAATCTTCGAGCGGCTGGCCATGCCGGCAGTGCTCGGCGAAATCCTGGCGGGCGTGATCCTAGGCCCTTACGCCGCCGGCATCGTGGCCCCCAGCCAGAGCGTGGCCTCCATTGCGGAAGTCGGCGCCATTTTTCTCCTGTTCACGGCCGGCCTGGAAACGCGCCCCCAGGAACTGATCCGGGTAGGACGGAAGTCCTTGCTGGTGGCCATCGCCGGCATGGTATTTCCCTTCGTGTTCGGCTTTCTGTATTTGACGTGGCGCCGGGAGCCCGCTCCCGAGGCCATTTTTGTGGCGGCCGCGATGGTAGCCACCAGCGTGGGCATCACCGCCCGGGTGTTGTCGGATCTCCACGTACTCGGAACCACCGTCGCCAAAATCATTCTGAGCGCCGCCGTATTCGACGACATCCTGGGAATGCTCCTGCTGGCCGTGGTCGCCGGACTGGCATCCGGGGGGAGTTTGCGGTGGTGGCATCTCGGAATCCTCACCGCGGAAGCCGTCACCTTTGCCGGATTCATGATCTTCTTTGCCCCGCGGCTGGTGCGCCGCATGCGTCCCGGAGTCGAACGCATGTCCACGCACGAGGCCCCGCTGATCTTGGCCTTGGCCCTCTGCCTGGGGCTTTCGGTGGCGGCCACGAAGATCGGCATGGCGGCCATCATCGGCGCTTTTTTCGCCGGGTTGATGCTCGCCGACTACTCGCCGGAGTGGAACCTGCAACCGCGCGTGCACGCCATCAATGAATTTCTGGCGCCCTTTTTCTTCTTCACCATGGGCGCCCAGCTTGACCTGAAAGCCTTCGGCCACGGCATTCTGCGGGCGGCGGTGATCGTCAGTGTGCTGGCTATGGTCTCCAAAATCCTGGGCTGCGGGCTGCCGCTGCTGCGCGACGGCGTGAAGACGGCGCTCCGCGTGGGCGCCGGCATGACGCCCCGGGGGGAAGTCGCGCTGATTGTGGCCCTGATTGGCTTGCAGACGAAGATGATCTCGGCCGGCGCCTACGCCGTCGTCATGTTCATGACTGCGGCTACCACCCTGCTGGCGCCGCTGTGCTTGCGGCTGCTCTTCCGGCGGGATGGCTCATGATGCAGAATCCGCGTCCCTGCTCATCTCCGCCGTGCGGCTGAGGATTTGGCAGCTCATGGTGGCATCGCAGACCCGTTTCCCGTCAACGTAAGCCGTGCCTCGCAGGCGGGCGGCGGTCTTGCGCCAGGCAGCCACTTCCACCTCGAAGCGCAACTGGTCCCCCGGAACTACGGGCTTGCGGAAGCGGGCGCGTTCGATGCTGCCAAACACCAAAAGTTTATGCTCGCGGTCTTCGATCTCGGTGAGCAAAAGGGCGCCCCCGGCCTGGGCCATGGCTTCCACAATCAGCACCCCCGGCATGATGGGATGGCCGGGAAAGTGCCCTTGGAAAAAAGGCTCGTTCGCGGTCACGTTCTTCAGCGCCACTATGCGCCGGTGGGGCACGACCTCCACCACGCGGTCGATCAGCAAGAAAGGATAGCGGTGCGGCAGGATGCGCTGGATGGCAATAACATCCAGCTCAGTCTTGTTCTGCGGCGCGGCCGCCGGTTCGGTTTTTTCGAGTTGTTGCGGCAATACCTGCCTCCCCGGCATTTCGGAGTGGAAGTCAGGATTATATAATGGCTTTCTTTCGTTCTACTACACGCTTAGGAGGATGAGATGCCGGGAGTCGCAGGACGAGTCGCACTGGTGACGGGCGCAGCTCAGGGCATTGGGCGCGCGATTGCGCTCACCCTGGCCCAGGGCGGGGCTGCGGTGGCCGCAGTGGATATCACGCCAGACAAGCTGGATGCGGTGGTGGGCGAAATCACCGCCGCCGGCGGCCAGGCGGCAGCCTTCACAATGAATGTCGCCGACGAAGACAACGTGAAGCAAGTTTTCAAAGAAGTGGCGGCCAAGCTCGGCAAACTTGAAATCCTGGTCAACAACGCCGGCATCGCCCGCGACCAGCTCATCTTGCGCATGAAACGCGCCGACTGGGACCTGGTGGTTAGCGTCAACCTGACCGGCGTATTCCTGTGCACTCAGGCTGCGCTGCCCGCCATGGTGAAACAACGCTGGGGGCGCATTATCAACATTGCCAGCATCTTCGGTCAAATGGGCCAAGGCGGCCAAGCCAATTATTCGGCCTCCAAAGCCGGTGTCATCGGCCTCACCATGGCCACCGCACGCGAAGTGGCCTCGCGCCATGTCACCGTGAACGCTATCGCTCCCGGTTTCATCGAGACCGCCATGACCCAGGCGCTGCCCCAGGAGCTGCGGGAAACCATGTTCAAGCAGATTCCCCTGGGCCGTCCCGGCCAGGCCGCCGATGTTGCCCACGCCGTGCGCTTCCTGGCGTCTGAAGAAGCCAATTACATTACCGGCAATGTCTTAAAAGTCAATGGCGGAATGCTCATGGGGTAGGCTGTGCCTTCGCTGCGTGCGAAACTCTGCTCCGCAGGTGGAAGGCCGCAAACATGAGCGCGATCACCAAAATCGCCAGTACGCTGCCCTCGGGGCCTACCGACCCCCCGGTCAGCCATTTGGAGCCATGAACAGCGGGGCTTAGCAGATGGCCCGGCGCTTTCTGGCCGCTGTCGGGCACACCGTAAAAGAAGGTCTCCGCCCAGTCCCATCCGGCGTGGGCGCCGACGGCAAACCATAACGAGCCGGTGCGCCGCCGGGTGAAGCAGAAGAACAAGCCAATAAACCCCGCGTTGCACAATCCCAGCCAGCTTTCTCCCGGGTTGCCGAAGTGAACCGCTCCAAAGACGATGGAAAGCAGGAAGGCCGCCGGCCAAAACCCCATGCCGCCCGCCAGGGTGAACAAAGGATAGCCTCGAAATATATACTCCTCGGCCAAGCTGACCAGCAGGAACACGCCGCCCCACAACAGCGCGCTCCGGACCAGCGCAACGCCATGAATGGCCGCCCCTCCGTAATCAAAGCTCCCGGCGGCATGCAAGATCAGCAACAAAGCGGAAAGCGAGAGAAAACCCCAAAGGCCGCCTTCCCAAAACCCTGCGCCCAACACCCCGCGCAACGGCAAACCGTAATCGGTCTCCGGGCGCTGCCGCTTCTCCACTCGGGCCATGATCCGGCTGGCAACCAACGCCGAACCAAACAGGATGAAATCGGAGAGCGCCAAGGCGGTGCGCAGAGAGCGCGGAGCCAAGATGAGCCCGAGCAGACGCCCGAATACGATTATGCAAGCGAACAGCAGCCCCGTAAACAGGAGCACGCGCCAGCCGGAGCGCAAGCCCGCACCACCAAACAGAACCGGATTCTTCCGGGGCTCCGGCGGCGGAGAAATCATCGCCTCCCCGCACTTTTCCGTGACCTCAAATTGCCCTGCCCGAGGGCTCTTATCCCGATGATTGATGGCCGGCCGGTCGTCGGACATTCCGCCCTCCGTCGCCTTTTTTGAACCAAGAATCGCTGTTCTGAGGAGAATACCATGGGCCCCGAAGCCGGTGCGATACCGCTGGAACCGCGCTTCGGGCAACGTAAGCCTATGCCGGAAAACGATATAATTACCTCCCACATCGCGGCGGTGGGCGCTTCCGGAGATGGCTCCCCTCTCCTGCGCTGATGTGCTTTTGACTAATAACCGATTGCCATACACCAAAAAACACCAAAAATTCCCTTGCCATGGGGTTCCACTCTGGTTACTATGCTGTTACCCCCGGTAAATTGAGCGCTATTCCGGTGTCATGAATATCGGCGAAACGATCCGTAGTTTGCGATTGCAAAAAGGGATGTCGCAGGGCGACATCGAGAAGCGCACGGGTTTGCTCCGTTGCTACCTGTCGCGCGTGGAAAACGGGCATACGATCCCGTCGCTCGAGACGCTCGCCAAGATCGCCGCCGCCATGGACGTCCCGTTGGCGCATTTTTTTAATGACGGGACCTTGCCTGGTAGCGGACGTGGCCCGCAGCTCACCGAAGAGGAAATCCGCTTCTTGACCCAAATCCGGCGCTACTCGTCCAGCCTGAACGACAGTGACCGTAAGCTGGTGCTGGCCATGATCAGGAAGATGGCCGGCTCTACCGCGCGCGCTTAGGACAGCAGATTTGCCCATGAATCCGGCAAGCGCCGGTTCCCGGCATCATGCCACTTTACAACTGAGGCACGTGTCGCAAGTGTCTACATTTACCAATAAGTGAACATAGTACCACTATCAAGGCTGCGCCTGAAATGAGCCCCCTCCGGCGCCGCCCGCCGAAGCCTTGCGTTCCCGGTAACAGGAGTGTATGCACCTGTGGAATTGAGGCGCCGGTAAGCGAAACCCGTGTTACTCTGCCGGGAGACTTCCGCCCGAACGCCGGGCGAACTTGAGGTAGTTCTTGACCGTCGACGAGGAACTCAGCGCGCTCGAGGACGCTATGCGCCGCCTGAAGGTGGAGTACGACAAGTACTTTGGCGGGGGGTTGAAAAAACCGCCTACGGAATTGGAGTGGCGCGTCCAGGGCCTGATCAAGAAATTCAGCGATACGCAGAAGCTGAACTTCAGCCAGCGCTTCAAATACAACTCCATTTCCCAGCGCTATGCCATTTTCAGCGAGTTGTGGCGGCAAAAATTGCGCATCAAAGAGGAGGGTTACCGCCGCCCCGAAGACGCGCTGCTTTCTATTCACGGATTACGCACCAACCTGGAACGCGAGGCGGCAGAGGCGCTGAAGCGCCAGGGCGAGGATGTGGCGGCGGAAGCGGAGCCGGAGTTCATCGCCGAATGCGCCGATGCCACCCAGGAACCCGAGACCGTCCGGCTCCTTTACCAGGCCATGCTGGAGGCCAAACGCCGCAACGGAGAAGCCGCTCCGCAGGGACAGTACGAGGGCTTCGTGGCCTTCATCAAGTTCAAGACCGAACAACTGCGGCGCGATCTGCAGTGCGACCGCGTGGAATACCGGGTGGAAGTGCGCGAGCACAAAGTCCGCCTGACCGCCCGCGCCAAAGCCTGACTTCATAGCACCCTGCGGCGGCGTCCCACCCGAAACCCGAAGCCGCTGATGAACGCGGAGGGACGCGAATCAAACCCTGGTAACTTGCTCGCCGTGAATCATCCAGTCTGCGTTGCCGGCTCTAATCTGCGTCAATCCGTGTTGATCTGCGGCCCCGGGGTTTGTCTGGCTTCCGGTTCGCGTTAAGATTTAAATTCAGGACCTGGCGCGAGCCGGGAATTCTCCCAGGGACTAAGCATGAGCAAAATACAGCGCGCGATTCTGAGCGTGACCGATAAGACCGGGCTGGTGGAGTTTGCCCGCAAGCTGGCCGGCATGGGAGTGGAGCTGGTTTCCACCGGCGGCACCGCGCAACGCCTGCGGGAAGCGGGCATTGCGGTGAAGGATATCAGCGGGTTAACCGGATTTCCCGAAATGCTGGACGGGCGCGTCAAGACCCTCCACCCCAAAGTGCACGGCGGCATCCTTCACGTACGCGCCCTTCCGAAGCATCGCCAAGCCGTGGCCGAGCACGATATCCCCGCCATCGACATGGTGGTGGTGAGTCTGTACGCCTTCGAAAAGACGGCGGCCCAGCCGGAGGTGCAGTTCCAGGAGCTGATCGAAAATATCGATATTGGCGGTCCTGCGATGATTCGCTCGGCCGCCAAGAACTTCCAGGACGTGGCCATCCTCACCTCGCCCGCCGATTACGATGCCGTGGCGGAAGAGATGCGGGAGAACGGAGGCGAATTGACGCTGGCCACCAAATGGCGTTTGGCGCAACAAGCGTTTGCCACCACCGCCGCTTACGATGCGGCTATCGCTTCCACTCTGGAGCGCGTTTCTCTCTCTGCGCCAACGGGCGCGGAAGCCGGCGCAGCCGCTTCCTCTCAACCCGGCGGGGCTGCCGCGGCCGCGGATTTCCGGCTGCCGCCTCCGGGCGCCTTGCCGCAAACCCTGCGCATTACCGGGCGCAAGGTAATGAACCTGCGTTACGGAGAAAATCCGCATCAGAAAGCGGCCATGTACTCCAGCGGCTCGGGCGCGGGCATTGCCAACGGCCGCCAGCTTCAGGGCAAGGAGCTTTCCTACAACAATATCGTCGACCTCCAGGCCGCCTGGGACCTGGCGGCCGATTTCGCGGAGCCGTTTTGCGCCATCATCAAGCACACCAATCCGTGCGGCAGCGCCATCGGGCACGACCCGGGCGAGGCCTTTCAGAAAGCCTTCGCTTGCGATCCCGTATCCGCTTTTGGCGGCGTTATCGCCCTCAACCGGCCCATCGATAGCGCCATCGCCGAAGCCATCGCCGGCCTGCGGCACAACGGCGCGGCCTTGTTCATCGAGTGCATCGTAGCTCCCGCTTTCGACGAAGCCGCCCGCGAACGCTTCGCCAAACGCAAAGACCTGCGATTATTGGAAATCGACCCGGCGCCGCAGGAGTGGCTGCTGAAGGCCATCAGCGGCGGCTGGCTGCTGCAGGAAGCCGACCGGCAAACGCTCGACCCGCGCGGCCTCAAGGTGGTCAGCCGGCGCCCTCCGACTGCCGCGGAGATGCGCGACTTGCAGTTCGCCTGGACGGTCTGCAAGCACGTAAAGTCGAATGCCATCCTCTACGCCAGGAATGGCCAGGGCATCGGAGTCGGCGCCGGACAGATGAGCCGCGTCGATGCGGCGAAACTAGGCGCCATGAAGGCGGTACTCCCGTTGCAGGGTTCCGTGGCGGCTTCCGACGCTTTCTTTCCCTTTCCCGATGGCGTGGAGGAAATTGCCAAAGCCGGGGCCACGGCCGTCATTCAACCCGGCGGCTCCGTGCGCGATGAGGATGTAGTTGCCGCCGCCGACCGTCTCGGCTTGGCTATGGTGCTTACGGGAGTGCGGCATTTCCGGCATTAGTGGTTTGTAGTTTAGAGTTTGCCGCCGGGTAAGATAGCTGTCAGCGTTCGGCAGTCAGCCGTCAGCCAAATCGGGAAACGGGACGGTGGTTTGGAGCTTGCCGTTGGCAGCCCGAGCCGCGCCGGCCGGCAAACGTCATCACCAAACCTGCAAACAGCATCGGGTTATCGCGCGTGCCGGTCCGCGCCACCAGGTTTCCTTCCGGCAGTCGTCTTACCCGGCGACCGGAGCTTCGGCCGGGGCCTCCTGCAAAACGTGCTCGCGCTCCTCGGCGTATTTCTGCTGTTCGGCTTCGCTGGCCGGCAGCGCCAGGCGCAGCACGTCATCGATGGTATTGACGTAGTGCACGTTGACGCCCTCGAGCTGTTCCGCCGTAATGTCTTCCTCCACGTTCATGCGGTTTTCCTTGGGGAAGATGATGTCGCGGACGCCGGCGCGCTTGGCGGCCAGGAATTTCTCCTTGACGCCGCCGATGGGCAGCACATTGCCGCTCAGGGTAATCTCGCCGGTCATGCCGATCAGCGGGCGCACCGCCTTATTGGTGAGCAACGAAATCAGCGCAGTCACAATGGTCACGCCGGCCGAAGGCCCGTCTTTGGGAATAGCGCCCGCCGGAACGTGAATATGAATGTCGTGGCTGGCGAAGAATTCCTCGTCGATTCCCAGTTCCTTGGCATTGGAACGCACCCAGCTCCGCGCCGCCTGCATGGATTCGCGCATCACCTCCTGAATCTGGCCGGTGATGCTGAATTCGCCTTTGCCCTTCATGGCGATGGCTTCGACAAATAAGATGTCGCCGCCGGCGGGCGTCCAGGCCACACCCACCACGACGCCGGGGCGCCGCGTGCGCTCGGCGATCTCCGTATCGACGCGAATCTTCGGGCCGCCCAGAAATTCGCGGCGCTGCACGACTTCGGGGGTCACCAGCAACTTATCGCTCTTGCCTTCGGCGATGCGGCGCGCCTGCTTGCGGCAGACGGTGCCGATGTTGCGCTCCAGGTTGCGCACCCCGGCCTCGCGCGTGTAATGGCGGATGATGGTGCGCACCGCGTCTTCCTGGAACTCGATTTGTTCGCCGCTGATGCCGTTTTCCTCGATCTGGCGCGGGATCAGATACTGAAAGGCAATGTGCACCTTCTCGGGCTCGGTGTAACCCTGCAGCTCGATGATCTCCATGCGGTCGCGCAAGGGCTCGCTGATGGTATCCAGCATATTGGCGGTGGTGATGAACAGCACCTTCGACAGATCGAACTGCACGTCCAGATAATTGTCGCGGAAGTTGGCGTTCTGCTCCGGGTCGAGCGCCTCCAGCAGCGCCGAGGCGGGATCGCCGCGCCAGTCGCGGCCCACCTTATCGACTTCGTCGAGCATGAACACCGGATCGTTGGTCTCGGCGCGCCGGATGCCCTGGATGATCTGTCCCGGCAGAGCGCCGATGTAAGTGCGCCGGTGGCCGCGGATTTCGGCTTCGTCGTGCATGCCGCCCAGGGAAAGGCGGACAAATTTGCGGCCCAACGCGCGGGCAATCGACTTTCCCAGCGAAGTCTTGCCTACTCCCGGCGGCCCCACGAAACACAAGATCGGCCCGTGCATATTGGGTTTCATCTTGCGCACCGCCAGGTAGTCCAGGATACGGTCCTTGACCTTCTCCAGGTCGTAGTGGTCGGCTTCCAGAACATCGTGGGCCTTGTTGATGTCCACCTCGACGCCGCTGGATTTGGACCACGGCAGGATCGCCAGCCACTCGATATAGTTGCGGGTAACGGCGTAGTCGGCCGCCATGGGCGACATCTTGGTCAGCCGGCCCAACTCCTTGAGCGCCTCTTTCTTCACGTCTTCGGGCATGCCGGCCTGCTCGATCTTCTGCTTCAGGTCTTCGGCGTCGCGCGTGTTTTCGTCGGCTTCGCCCAGCTCCTTCTGGATGGCCTTCATTTGCTCGCGCAGGTAATACTCGCGCTGGGTCTGCTGCACCCGGTCCTGCACTTCCGACTGGATCTTGTTCCGCAGTTGCTGCACTTCCAGCTCTTTCGCCAGATGCTGGTTGATCTTTTCCAGGCGCACGTGAACGTCGATGGTCTCCAGCACCTCCTGCTTGTCGGCGGTGGAAAGGGAGGGCAAAGAGGACGCCACGAAATCCACCAGCCGTCCCGGATCCTCGATGTTCATCGCCACCGTCGAAAGCTCGTCCGACAGAGTGGGCGAACCGGCCACAATCTGCTGGAACAAAGTCAGCACGTTCCGCTGCAGCGCCTCCTGCTCCGCCGTCTTGCGCGCCGCCAGCTCCGCGATCGTCTCCACCGTGCCGCGCATGTACGGCTGCAACTGCGTATACTCGACAATCTTTACCCGCTCCAGGCCTTCGGCAAACACAAACAGGCTCTGGTTGGGCATCTTCACCACTTTGTGCACAATCGCCAGCGCGCCCGTCGTGTACAGGTCCGAAGGTTGGGGGGCATCCACCCGCGCTTCCCGCTGCGCCACCACCACGATCGTCTTGTCTTCCCCGAGGGCGTTTATCAACTGCACCGAGCTTTCCCGCCCCACCGTCAGCGGCAGCACGGCGTGAGGGAACAGAACCGTATCCCGCACCGGCAGAATCGGCAGGGGATGGCGCTGCGCCTCCGGCCGCGAATCATTTCTTGAATCTAAGTTACGGGCCTGATTAGCCATAATGACTCCCTGAGTATAACTCACTCAACTTTGATGACGCCTGCCGGAAAAGGGTTCAACTTCCCCACCGAAGCAGAAACCAGCGCCCGGCAAGCGATGACGGCATAAGCAGCTTCAGGGTCCCAACCATTCAAATCAAATGCCTTAAATCCGGCGCCGGCGATCGGGATAATTTCAAATCACCCATCACCGGATTGCAAGACGTTTCATGCGGCCGGATAAATCCCCAGTACCTTGACAAAATCAGCCACCTCGGCCAAGTGGCGTAAAGCGTTCATGGCATCCAGGTCGAGACCGCGCAGCACGTCCACATAAAAAACATACTCCCAGGGACGGCCCCGCATCGGGCGGGATTCAATCTTGCTCAAATCCAGATCGCGCAAGGCAAAGACGCTGAGCGCCCGAAACAACGCTCCCGGCAAGCTCTTCAGGGCGAAAGCAATGGAGATTTTGTCGGCTTTGGGGAGGGGCCGCGCGCCGGCGGACTTGCGAATCAAAAAGAAGCGGGTGAAATTTTGTTTGTCGTCTTCCAATCCGCGGCGCAAAATGCGCGCGCCATATTCCTTGGCCGCTTGCGGCCCGGCCAGAGCGGCGGCGTCGCGCAGTTTTTCCCGCATAATGTATTGCACGCTGCCGGCCGTGTCGTAGAACGGTATAGCCTGGATCGCGGCGTGGCGGCGGAAAAAATCCCGGCACTGTTCCAGCGCCACCGGATGGGAGAATACGCGCTTCACCTGCGCGAACTTCACTCCCGGCGGCACGATCAGCGCATGGGAAATGCGCCAGCGATACTCGCGCTGGATGAACACCGGACGCGCCAGCAGCAGGTCGAAGTGTTCGGCCACGGACCCCGCCAGCGAATTCTCGATGGGGATAACGGCCGCGCCCACCGTGCCGCGCACCACCCGGTCGAAGACCTCGTAAGAGCTGGCGCACGGCGCCAGCTTGGCCTTGGGCGCCAAGTGCGCGGCCACCGCATGGCTGAACGATCCCCGCTCGCCTTGGATGGCGATTTTCATCATGTTCGCTGATTGTAGTAGAAGAAGCGCTCGAATGCGAAAAAACCGCGCGGCCCGGTCCCCGGTTCCTGTCCTTCCCCGGCGCGGCAGGTTGACGGGGACTTGAAACTTTCCGCCCCAACCCCGACACTGGCCTCGTGGCCGTAGATCTCCGCGAATACCAGCCGGACGATTTTGAGGAACTCTGGCAACTGGACCAGCAGTGTTTCGCTCCCGGCATCGCCTACACCAGATCCGAGCTGATGCATTTCCTCCGCCAGCCGGGCTCCATTGCCCTGGTCGCCAATGACGGAGAGCCGCCCATTTGCGGCTTTGCGATTGCGGAAAACCACACCCGCCGGGCGCGTTTCAGCGGTTTTCCCGGCGCCGCCGCCGCCGCTCCGCCCAGCGGGAGAGCTGGGAAGACCGGCCACGTGATCACCATTGACGTGCGTGAGCGCCGGCGGCGCAGCGGGGTGGGCAAGCTGCTCATGGACGCTTTGGAAGCGCGCCTGCGCCAGGCAGGCTGCGCCGCAGTTTACCTGGAAACCGCGGTGGACAATGCCGCGGCCATCTCCTTTTACAAGCACCGCGGCTACACCATACTGCGCACCCTCCCGCGCTACTACCACGGCGAGCTGGACGCTTTGCTCATGGCCAAGAACCTGTGATTGGCCGTCGGCTGCCGGCCGTCGGTCAAAGAGCCCAAAATCGCAATTCGCAAGTGGCTGCCGCCCTAATCCCGTGGGGCCTGCTGGCCGACGACCGACGGCCGACGGCCAAAGACCTCCTCTTCTGTAGCCTTCAGTTGTCCGCAGGCGGCGAAGATGTCGCGGCCCCGGGGCCGCCGTAAGAACGCGGGAACACCGGCGCGTGTCAGCGCTTCCTGAAAAGCCTGCACCCGTTCCCCGGAAGGGGCGGCCAAGGCGATTCCCGGCCCCGCATTCCAGGCAATGAGATTTACTTTGCAGCGCAGCCCTTCCAGCAGACCCGCCAGCTCGCGCGCCTGGAGCGGCGAATCATTGACGTCGCGCAAAAGGACGTATTCGAAGGTCAGCCGTTCGCGGGTCCGCAAGGGGAACTCGGCGGCCGCGGCCATCAGCTCGCCCAGGTTCCATTTATGATTCACCGGCATCAGGCGGCTGCGGAGTTCGTCACTGGAAGCATTCAGCGAAATCGCCAGCTTGGGCCGCAGGGGTTCAAGCCCGAAATCCCGAATGCGCGGCACAATCCCCGCCGTGGAAACCGTCATGCGCGGCGCGGCAATCCCCACGCCTTCGGCGAGCAAGCGCACCGCTTTCATGAAATTCCCGTAGTTGAGAAACGGCTCTCCCATGCCCATGAAAACCAGATTGAGGCGCTCGCCCTCGGGATCGACCTGGAGATCGCGGAGCACGGAAACCACTTGCCCGGCGATTTCCCCCGCCGTCAGGTTGCGCTTCATCCCCAGCAATGCCGTCAGGCAGAATTGACAGTCCAGGCCGCAACCCGCCTGGCTGGAAACGCAAATGGTGGCGCGGTCAAAATTCGTGGCCGCCGGCTCATCGGCCCAGTCTCCCGCTTCTCCGCCATCTCCCTCCGGCATCCAGACCGTTTCCACTAGTTCGCCATCGCCTAGCGACAATAAGTAGCGAACCGTTCCATCGGCAGAAACAAATTTTTTCTCCAGGCGCGGAAGGCCAAGCTGAAATTCCTCCGCCAGTTTCTCGCGCAACCCACGGGAGAGCGTGGTAATATCCGCAATCTCTGAAACCCGCTGCCGGTACAGGGCCGCAAAAAGCTGATCTCCGCGATAGTCCGGCTGGCCAAATCTCCTCACAAGCTCCTTAAGTTCCTGATTATTAAGGCCGAATAGTTCTGCTTGTGGCTTTCCCGGCATGCATCCAACCACCTGAATATCAGATTAGACTCCGGGCGGCGTTTCCGGAAGCGGCCAACCCGTTGGAATGGACATCATAACGGCACTGAGCAGGAACCGTGGAGCTACGGTAGTATCTAATTGTGGGGGCTCAGGCGTTGAGTTTGGGTGGTCCCGGCATGTTGGCCTCTTTTTTGGCTGCAAGTTCCAAGTGCCGGGGCGGGCGGGGATGCGTCTAATCAGGAGCGGGGGCTTCGATGGTGGATGAGAGCCGGAACGTAAGACGGACGCTGTTGTCCAACGGCCTCACGATCCTCAGCGAGGAGATGCCCAATATCCGTTCCGTATCCATTGGCATTTGGGTGAAAAGCGGTTCCCGCCATGAGGAAGCCGAAGTCAACGGCATAACCCACTTCATTGAACACATGTTATTCAAGGGCACGAGCAATCGCAGCGCCGAGGCGATTGCCCGCCAGATCGACTCCATTGGCGGCAATATGGACGCCTTTACCGCCAAAGAATGTATCTGTTTCAACGTCAAGGTTTTGGATGAACACGTCCCCATAGCCATGGAAGTTTTAAGCGACCTGGTTCTCAACCCGGTCTTCGACGCGGACGAAATCACCCGCGAACGCAGGGTAATTCTGGAAGAAATCAAGATGGACGAGGATAGTCCCGACTATCTCGTGCACGAGATTTTTACCCAGAGCTTCTGGAAGGACCACCCGTTGGGCAAACCCATCCTGGGAACCAAGGAAACGGTGCGCCGCTTCGAGCAGCCTGTGGTTCGTGATTATTGGACCCGCCATTTCACGCCCGGCAACCTCATCATCTGCGCCGCCGGCCGCGTTGACCACGATCAGTTTGCCCAATCCGTGGCCCGGCACTTCGAGGAACTGCCCGCGGTGAAAAACGGCCTTCATGAAGCCCCGCCGAAGGTGCGGGCGCGCATTATCATGCGCAACAAGAAATCGCTCGAGCAGGTGCAGATTTGCCTGGGGGTGCCGTCGTTTCCCATCACGCATGAGTTGCGCTATGCGTCCTACATCCTGAACACGCTGCTGGGCGGCGGCATGAGCTCCCGCCTCTTCCAGAACGTGCGCGAACGCCAGGGATTGTCGTACGCCATCTATAGCGAATTGAATCCTTATCGCGATACCGGATGCCTCTCGGTCTATGCCGGCAGTTCCCGCGAAAACGCTTCTAAAGTGGTGCAATCGGTCATCAAGGAGTTCCGCGCCTTCAAGTCCGGGACGGTGCCTGCCGAGGAGCTGCGCCGGGCCAAAGACCAGCTCAAAGGCAGCCTGCTGTTGAGCCTGGAATCCAGCACGGCGCGGATGTCCAATCTGGCCCGCCAGGAGATGTATTTCGGGCAGTTCATCGATATCGATGAGATCATTCGCTCGATCGAAACGGTTACCGCCCCCGACCTCGTCACCCTGGCCAACGAGTTCTTCCGCACCGAAGCTATCGCCGTCACCGTCCTGGGAAATCTTGACGGCTTCAAGCTCACCCGCGAACAACTGGCGTGTTAGCCAGAAAAATTGAGTAATTGAGATATTGAGAAATCGGGTAATTTAGCCAAGCGCAGAACGGCGATTTGTGTTGCCCCGTGATTCACGTGCGCAACCAACAGCGCCAGGTTCCGCTTTGCTCAATTACTCAATTTCCCGATTACCCGGGTCGTCCCCTTGTGTTCTCTGCGTTTGAAGTTTGTACAATACGCAATACGTGAGCATCGCTGGAAACTCGAAACGTTCCGCCGTGGTAAGCGGGCTGGCCGCTCTGTGGGCCATGGCGCTGATTGCCGCTTTCTTCCGGCAACGCGGCCGGGACTTGGTACGCCTGCCCCAGTTGGCGCGATCCTTCTGTTCCCACTTTGGCGGCTTCGGCGGCGCTGCGCTGCGCGACAGTCTCATCGGGTTATTGGCCGCCGGCGCCATCGTACTTTGCTGGTACGGCATCGGCAGTTTGATCGAAAGCCTGCTGGACCGTTTGGCGCCGGCCCCGCCCCCACACCCATGCTGGCGTTCCGCCCTCAACTGCGCCTGGGGAGCAGGGGCAACCTCCCTGCTGTGGTTCTTTCTGGGGCTTTTGCACCTGTACACGCGCACCGCCGCGGTGGCGGCGCTGGGCGTGGGAGGGTGGCTGTTCGTCCGGGCCGTTCTTCATAACCGCCATCGCCGGCGCGGCCGGGAGCCGTGGACCGCTTTCGCGCGCGCGCTTCTGCTCCTGACGGCGATCCCCCTTTTGCTGGCCGCCATCGCATCGCTGGCGCCGCCGGTGGCGAAAGACGCCCTGCTGTATCACATTGCGCTGCCCAAGGCGTTTCTGGCCCTCCACGCCTTGGCCGGCGTGCCGTGCAACGTCGCCCAGTATTATGCCTTGGGCGCGGAAATGAATGGCGTCTGGGCCATGCTTCTGGGCCGCGCCGTCAGCCTCCGCGCGGGCGAGGCCGCCTTCGGCTGCACCGAGTTTGCCTATCTTCCGGTGTTGTTGTTGGCCGTCTACGGCTGGTTGCGCCGGCGCGGCCGTTCCCGTTCCGCGGCTTTGCTGCCGGCCGCGCTGCTGGCCTGCGTCCCCACCATGTATGCATCGGCTTCCAGCGGGTACAACGATGCTGCGCTCGCGCTTTATCTGGCGCTGGCCGTCATCTTCGCCGCGCAATGGTGGAGGGGCCTGAGCTTTCGGGATGCCGCGGCCCTGGGAACCGCCCTCGGTTTCGCTTTGCAGGTTAAGCTGCTGGCGATATTTCTCATCGTTCCCCTGCTCGTGTTGTTTCTCTTCCGCCTGCGCCAGGCGGAAGCTGCGGCGTTGCGCTCCGGCAGGCCGGCCCGGAAAGCCGGCTCCACTGCCATGTCTGCCGCCAAGGAAGGCGAAGGTGGATTCGCCGGGCTTCAACCCGGCGAATCCCAGGACTCGAAACCAGGGGCCTTGGCCCCGCCGGCTACGGAGAGGTCTAAACACCCACTCCCCGCGGCAGATTCCCTGGCCCAGGCCCTGCGCTCGGCTCTGCTGGCCGTGGGGGTGGCGGTGGTTCTTGCCGCTCCCTGGTATGTGCGCAACTGGGCGCGCACCGGCAATCCGGTGTTTCCCTTTTACATGAACATACTGGGAGGCCATGCGCCGGGATGGGACGCGCCGCGCTCCTTCCTGGACCAGATGCTGAATGCGCGCTACGGCGGATATCCCAAGACCCCATGGGACTACCTGGTGGTCCCGTTCCGCGCCTCCTTGGCCGCCCAGGCGGAGATACCGCGCGATTTTGATGGCGTGCTCGGCATTTCCTTCTTGTTCGGGCTCCCCTTGCTCTGGATCGCGATTCGCCGCCGGCGGCTGGAGCCGGAGGAGAAGATCGCCGCCGCGCTGGCCGGCGCTTTCTTCCTTTTCTGGCTGTTCTCCAGCGAGCAACTCCGCTATCTGTTGCCGGCGCTGCCGGCGTTGGCTTTGGCCCTCGGCGCATCGGCGGCGTGCCTGGGACGGCGGGTTCGTCTGCTGCTGGCGGCTACGGCCGTGCCGGGAATTCTGGTAATCGCGGCCTGGTTCTGCCGGCAAGCTCCCCTGCCCGTGGTGGTGGGCGCCGAGCCGGTTTCCGCTTACCTGAAACGCAAGGTGGATCACTACGCCATGTATGAAGCCGCCAACCGGACGTTGCCGGCCGATGCCCTGGTTTGGCTCATCAACCTGCGCGGGGACACTTACTATTTGCAGCGCGCCTATTTCTATGACTTCCGCATCGAGGATTACACGCTGGTCTCGTGGGTGCGCGCCTCCGGCACGATGGAGGAGTTGCGCGATCGCGTGCGCCGCGCGGGCATTACGCACGTGCTGGCGCGAACCGACGTGCTGTGCGACTACGCGCGCTCGCCGGTGGTGGATGAAAACCGCCCGCCCGAGGAGAACGCGCGCAAGTTCGAAATGCTGCGCTCATTCCTTTTGCAGGGAGCTGTTCTGCGGCGGGAAGGTCCGTTTGTGCTGGTCAGGGTTGATTAGCCCGGGCGGGTTCTATCGTTTGCGGGTGAAGACCACGGCTTGCTCGTCGGCATAAACCACTTGGAACTGCGGGTCCCGCTGCAACTCGCGGGCCAGGGGCAGATAGGGCTCGAGCATTACCAGGTTGGCCCGTTGCAGCGCCGGGTCGTCCTGCCAACCCGCTCCGGCGGCGGCAACGGATAAGTATTGTTCGAGAAAGTCGTCGGGATAGAGATCGGCTCGTCCATCAATCGACACCGGGTATTCCGGCAGGTTCCCGATCAGGAATCCGCCCTCGTTGAAGGAGTTATAGAGCGGCCCGGGCGGGTGTTGTTGGCGCAGAAAGCGCACCGCGCGCAACGGGTACACCCCCTCGATCGTTTTTATCGCCGCGGCTTTGCTGAAACCGCTGTCCAGTCCGCGCAGGGTCAGAATTCCGGCAATGCCCAGCGCAATTGCCGCCAACTGGAGGGCGCTGATCCGTCCGGTATCGGCTTCGTCTGGCCCGCCTCGCTCCTGCCGCAGGGCGCGAATGGAATCGGCGATCGCCAGTGCAGCCGGGATAGCGATGTACCAGGCGTCGCGCGCGGTGCGGTAGGCCACCACGGAAGCGGCCGCCAGAAAAACCAGCTTGAAAGGATCGGCCCCGCGGCGCCGCCCGAGCAGGTAAAAGGCCGCCAGCGTGAGCAGCAGCTCGACATAGTGGGCGCTCTTGCGGAAGTTGTTGGCGTGCATTTCAGAGATGAAGGCGAGAGCTATATGGTTATGGGCATAAATCCACACCACGCGATAGAGGCCGGCCGCATAAGGATTAACCAGCGTAGCCAGCAGCGACAAGCCGGAGACGCCCCACAGCGCCTGCCGGCTTATGCCTTCCGGCGGCCACGGCCAGGCAATACCGGAACGCCGGGCCCAACCGCCTGCCGTCTGCATTAAGGCAAAAAGGAGAAGCGGGAAGAGTCCATAAACGAATTGAATGTGGAAATTCGCCCACAGCAGAAACAACGGCGGCAGCCAATACAGCAGCCTCCGGTTGCCGGTTTGGGAGGCGCGAAACAGGATTCCCATTTCCGCCGTAAACAACACGATGGAAAAAAGCATCGGCCGCGCGACCAGGTTAGGATCGATGGCAGTCAGCGCCGCGGCCCCCAAAAACACGGCGCACCAGAAACTTCCGCTCACCGCGCGCAGAGCGCAAAACAACGCCAGGGCCAGCGCCAGCTCGACCAGTATGAAGAAGATGGGAATCCCCAGCAGCCCGAAGCGGGCAAAGACCGCGGCCAGCATCACTTCAAAGCCCCAACTGTAGGCTCTCCAGGCATGGGTTGCGCCGTACTGCGAGAAGAGTCCTGCGTGCGGGAAGCGGTGGAAGGCTAAGATCCACTGGCCCACTCGCCAGTGCCACCAGATGTCCGCATCCAAAAGCGGCGTGTGGATGGTGAACAGCCGCACCGGGGCCAAACATCCGTAGAGGATGAGCGCCAGGGTCCGCAGGAGACGCGACCGCGAGACAGCTTGAATTCCACTAAGCATGGGCGTTCGTCTCCGCCAAATGTATCAGAATACCTCGCAGCGGCGGCGCCGTGGGGCCGCGGCCGGATTCGAACACCCATCACGAAATGCGGGGCCGGGTGAAGGCCTGCTATCCAACCGGCCAGACTCAACCTCACGGAAGCACAGTTTCCGGCGGCACGATTGGGGGCAGGGGCGCCGGCGTCGGCGGTGTCCAACCCGGATAAGAAAGCGTGACCGACTCGACCTCCCTGGCGCCGTCATAGCGCGACGAGGTCAGTGCCCGTCCGTAAACGTCGTACGTGTGCTCCTCAAGAACTTTGTTGTTCTTGTCGGTCACAGCGGTGATGAGCGGCGGCGTGATCTGGGTCGGCGAGCTGTATTCCGGGGGGCCGAGGAACGAGGCGCCGCCGTACTCAAAGTTGAAAACCCGCCCATCCGGCTCGGTCACGGAAGAAAGCGAGCCATCGCTGTTATAGGTGTACGCAGCCGTGAGGCCCACGTCGGAAGTCACGCTCTGCACCACCGGCTCGCCATGCGCGTCCGTGGTGTAGGAGAAGTATAAATTTCGCGAGGCGGGATCGGTAACGTCCGTCAGGTTCCCATAGTTGTCATAACTGAGGGCCGTGGTGTTGCCGTTGCGGTCGGTTATGGCCGTCAGCTTCCCGTCGCTCGTGCGGAAGACCCGCCGCTCGCCGTTGCCAAAGTTGATGGTCGCAGTCGTTGTGTCCTGGCTGAACCCCAGGGTGATCGCCGCATTGGCGGGAGCCGCCGGGAGCCACACGGTAGGCGGTTCGTACGCCCAGAACGACCAGTATGCCCCGTCGCCGCGAACATATTTCCAGGTCCCGTCGCTGGCGAAATACACGTACTCTTCGTACTCAGTCTTCCAGTTGACGCCAAAAATCCCCATAATGCCCATACCTGCGCTTTGGCTTGCAGGGACCATGCTGTTCCAGGTCCGGGTCAGGTGCAATCCGCCGCCCAGTCCCGGAACCTGGAAATCGGTTTGCTGGATGTAAACGTTCCCGGTGGCAAAGTTAATGGGACCGCCGGCGCTGGCCGCGCAGGGCGGAGGAGAAGGGCCGCTGCTTGCGGCGCCGCCTGAGGATCCGCTGCCGGCGCCTGCGGAAGGCCCGCTGCCGCCAGAGGTGCCCGTGCCGCAACCACAGGGCGAGTTACAGGGCGGCTGATTCGGACCCGGAGCTGTTTCGAAGGGTGACGTCGGCGGCGGGTTCGGGCATAGCGTCCTCGTGCAGATCCAAACCCAACTATTGGGATTGGACAGCGGGCCGCCGCAGTAATTGGCCCAGCTGTTAACACACACGAAACCGTCATCCATATAACTCTGCCAGAACCCGTCGATCCATTCGAGGCCGCAGGCGTTAACCACCTGTTTGGTGCAGTCCTGCGCTGCCGCGTTCCCGGCAAGCGCAAACAGGAGAACCGTGGCAATCAGCACGCCATATAAACTCTTAAGCATAACTCCTCCCAAACACCCATCGCGCTCAGCTTGTTTCGTCCCCCCTGCGGCACCTGCGGAAGCGGCGAACCGTGTATCCAGAACGGCAGCCTACAGCTGCCGTGTTTTCGGCAGCGTCTCGAAAGCTATCGTCCTGGGCCAAATTCGCATCCTCCGAACGCGCGCACAGAAACCTTGGCGACACCCTGCGCACCGCCCGGCCCCCGCCCGGGAAATCTCCTCGATCTATGCACCAGTCCTTCATCCTCACACCCGTCAGCCGTGCCTGAAGGCCGGTGCCGCTTACTTCCCCCGCCTGGGAACCCTCCGTCTGTCTCCGAACCTCTCCAACCTCTCCGAACCTCAATCTCTCTCCGACGCGCTCTCCGTCGTTCCCCAGTTCCCCCGCCTCCGCTGGTCCCCCTGCCGCTCGCCGCTGCACCTTGCCGCTTTTTGCCGGCTCAAGGTGCTCCATTCGCCTACTATTCGATGAAACCCTTTTGCGGCTGTCCATCCTGGCGGTGCGTCCGATTCATTACCCAAAGTTTGCCGTTCAGGTAATCGCCCGCGACCCGATGGAATACAACTCGTCCAGCAACAGGCTTGTCAAGAGTAGTCACTGTGAGCCAGTACTCCCCAGAATCTTGCCGAACCGCGTATACAAATACGCCGGGGCTGCTTGGCGCCGTCGCCGCATACGGTCCATTTGCATCGGCAATAAGTCTCACCGCATAGGGAAGCCCGCGTGAACCAATCGCGAACAGGCGCCCCTCTCCTAAAGGCCGGGCCTTCAACGCGTCCAGTAGCTCTGCGTCGCTCTCGGGGAACCTCCCGTGAGCCTCATCCCAGAGTGCCAGACTACGATCCGCATGACCCAACAGCCGCGTCACGCCGGTCATCATTTGAACCTCCGGGCCGACATCGGGCAAACTGATGGTGCTTAACACTCCACTTGCTGCAGCAATCACAAGGGCAAGGCCGTATAGAGATCGCCGCGAGGCTGCATAGACCGCTGCAGCTATGCCGATTAGCGCGCAGGACAGCCACAGCAGACCCGTTGCGAGGTAGTTATAGTCAAAATGCACAACCGCCTGATTCTTGAGCTGTGCCCACTCGTGCACAAGTACACCTCCCCGGGCGAGGGCAGGGAGGCATGACAGCCCCCCCAGGAAGCCAGCACCACGTATTAGCCACTGTGCGGGTTTTGAATTGCACATACGAGGGGCCTCCTATTTGATCGCGTGACTTTCGGGTGGATTACTCCATATGTCTGCCGGCACTGCATAAACGTTATCGTGTAGCGGATCAAATACAATCACGGGGTCGTTGGGATTGCTGGATACGGCAGCTCCCCATTGATGATAGAGGGGCGTGAATCCGCTTTGCGGAAGTAATTCCCAACTGTCATCTAACTGTGGAAGTAGCGGTGTGAGCTGTTCGATAACATTGTCTGTCTGTTGCCCGCAACCAAGGTACGGTCTACTGATCAGACCTCCTGTCATCATATTGAGTCCTGACAGAAAGTTATTTAAGTAACCATTGTTCAGCCTCTGGCCGTTGGCCGTCATCGAGGCAATCGCATTGTTTATTGCGTTAATGAGTGCCTGTACGTCCTGTTGACTAGTTCCGTACGGGTCAATGAGATATGTTGGACCGTTGCCAACATATCGATAAAAATTCGAACCTCCCAACAGTCCAATCGGGTCTTCGCTCACAAACCTCCCCGCCTGCGGATCGTAATATCTGGCCCGGTAATAATACAGGCCCGTCTCGCTGTCCCACTCGCGCCCGGTATAGCGGAACGAATTCACCAGCGAGCCTACCGTCTTCGTCAGGTTGCCGAAGGCATCGGTCGTGTAGCCGGCGGCGATGGCGCCCGCCGTGCCTGTCAACGAGGTAACCGAGCCGAGGCCGTCAGCCTGGTAGAACCAGGTGCTGCCGCCGCGGCTCAAAGCCAGCGGTTGGAAACCGGGGACAGACGGATCGTATCTCGACTTTTCCGTAATGTGGCGCAAGGCTATTCTCCATTGAAGACAAGCATTCCCTGACTCTTATCGGGCACCGGCTTCTGTGGCCGGCCACCCTTTTGCGGGGCCAGCTGCCGCTGCATGGACTTCTCCAAGCCTTCGACAAATTCCGGCGTCCCCAGCGGCCGGCCCGTGTGCGTGCACTGCCGAATGGCGGCGTTTTCCTCTTCGGTATCCTGTTCCGAGAGGAACTCGCGCCATGCGGCAAACGTCGATCGTTTGCACCACGTCTCCATTTCGAGGGCAACATCCGGTTGCGCCGAGCCACAGTGGGCGGCGGCGCTCGACCATGGCCAGGTCTCCGGCTC